>BNJV01000957.1_pt1 | contig 546238 bp, 846 predicted proteins | sample 8540591 | NCBI WGS metagenome assembly BNJV01 (sample SAMD00202457, study PRJDB9452) | human saliva metagenome | host: Homo sapiens | reverse complement strand
CAGTTACGTATTGCTATGCGATGCCCCGAGCATCCCCAGGCCCGCGCGGGAGATGGGTATCGAGGATGGGGCGCGGATAGCCAGACAGGCCTTCGTCGGCGTGACGTGGTGTGACGACGTCGACTCGCGGACGGCGACGTCGCGCGGCCTCATACGCTGTGCGGGTGACGAGTCGTCGTGACGAGCTGCCTGAAGACGGGTGAGGCGTACTTGATCGCGCAGAAGTTGGTGAGTTTGTGAGCCACCAGAGGGTGCTCGATGATCTGAGTACGCATGCGTTGGACTATATCAGCGCGATCCGGATATATTTGGGGCGATTATTGGGCGCTTTGAGGCGTTGTTCTCGGACGCCCGCCGAACTGCGCGCGGCGGCAGGGCGACCGCACCATGAAGCGCAGGCCCAAATGAGGTGCGGCAGGTCCAAATGGGGTGCGGGCAGGTCCAAATGGGGTGCGCTAAACCGCGTGCGGCAGTGCAGGGTGCCCTGGGCACAATGGGGGCGTGCATGAAATTGAGCGGGAGTGGATCGGCTGGCAATGAGCTGGCTACGCGGCGCTGCGGCGATCGTCCGTGGGCGCTCGTGGTGCGCGGGTCGGCTGCAGTTTTCGGCGTCGGCTGAACACGCGCGAGGCGCGCAACGATCCCGCTGGCCACGCCGAGATCGCGGCGCTGAGGGGAAGCGGCGTGCGGCCGCGGGGACCGCGTTGAGGGATGCGACCCGTACGTCAATTCTCGAGCCGTGCATCGAGGCGCGGGGCGATCGTCGCCTCGCGTGGCCAGGGTCGTGTTCCGGAGCGTGATCCGAAGGCCGGGGCGGTCATGTCCGGCGACGTTCTGCGCGACGCGCGGCCTCAACCACAGGGTCGAGGTTGTGGGCGGCGTCCGCGAAGACGAATGCTCGCGCCAGCTTCGCGCTTCCTCCTTCGGGAGAGGCGGTGACGGCGGCCGAGCCGCATCCGCTTTCGCCTCGCCGCCTTCTTTCCGCGCCTCTCTCATTTCCGTGCCTCACTTCCTTGCCTCCGGGTCTTCCGCGGCTGCGGCGGCGTCGATGACTCCCCGCAAAGACCTCGTAGACGCGAATGGCCTGCTCGCGTGAGGGAAGTTGCGGGCTCGAGTTCGAGCAGATACCCGTTGGAGATGGAAGCCGGCGACGACGGCGATCGCCTGCGCCAGCTTTCCTCGCGCACGATTCCATGGGGAAGCTGGCGATGCCGCCGCGCGGCGCCACTGCTCGACGATGACCCCATGCATTGGCGCGCGAGTGGCGGATTCTCCCGCGCGGATCCCACGACGAACGCACCTCCGATTCCCGCGCTACAGGTCGGTGAGGAAGCGCCGCGAGTCGGCGACCGAGTCCGCGCCTGCTCCGGCGTGATGACTCGCCAAGACCCGCCTGGGGTTGATGCCGATCTGACGGACTGCGTGTGAGCTGACCTTCGAGTCGAAATAGTAGTGACGAGGCTGATTCGATGTTCGCCGTTCGCACGGCGCGCAGCGACGCTGCCCGAAGCCCTGTTCACGAAGACCTTCCGAGCGGCGTCGAGGATCTGCTCCGAGCCGTGGAGCCTTGCGGCGCCTGGGTGAGTCAATCCGTCCTCCGCTGCAGTGTGTGAGCGAGGCCGCCGAGCGAGCCGGATCGCGAATGCCGCGACAATGGCGAGGCTGGTCCAGTAATGGCCGGTCAGATCCGAGTAATCCGGCCACTTTCAACGCCTCGACCGCCCAGGTGGCGTTAAGCACATCTTGACAGCCCTTGCTGGCCCTTCGCGAGGCCCGAAGAGTCCGCACAAAAGTACCTGCGGCAGCACGACGATCGGCATGAACTGACGGCCTGGAACTGTTGCGTGAACCGCTGACGCTAGCAAGCCCGAGGGCGATTCCCAGTGAAAGCGCCGTCGCCAGGGAGACGAGCAGCATTCACACGATGCTGCCTCAACTGTATGCCCAGGCTCCCAGTAGCAGACGGCCGTCAGCAGCGGGCCCGCATTATAGTTGTGCCGCGCCGTAGGCCAAGGCGTACCCTCCGATGACGTCTACTTTGTGGATCGGAGCCGCCATGAGGCGTTCCGGCGTTCGCTGAGCGCTCGCGCACCGTGCTACGGGCTGTGGCGGTGTTCATGAGGAAGCAGGGGAACATTGCGAGCAACGTCATCTCGACTTTGCGAGGAGAGATCGGCTCTTCGCCGTCGAAAAATCTGATGAACCAGCCACGCCAGAACAGACGGGACGAAGGTGACGTGAGGGCGAGAGGTGCGGTCGTGGCGTAGCTGGTGCGCCACGCGCGCGGCGATTGCGAGAGTCATTCTGTCGCCTTCGTTAGGGCGAGGAAGGCGGCGTCCATGACGACGTCGCCGTGTCTTCGAGGATGTTGTCATGGTCCCCGTTGCGGATGTCGCTCGCGACGAAGACGAGGCTGTCGCAGCGCTGGGCCCTCGCCGTCCATGACGCGAGGAGACGAGCACCGTTGTGCCGGCGGCTGGCGGGCGCTCGCGGATGAGGCCCTTAGATTTCTCGCGAAGCACGGGATCGGCGCCCACGGTGGGTTCGTCGAGAGCAGCACCGGCGGGTTGCTGACCATTGCGCTGACAGGAGTTTCACGCCGGAGATGTCGGCGGGCCAGGCATGCGCGCGCGGTCCGTCAGCCGGAGCTGCGAGATGAGCCTGTTCGCCGCCGACGCCGGCGCCTGAAGTGAGCCTGAGCCTGTGCGCGACGTTCTCGCGCACCGTAAGGTCCTGTGTTGGCCGAGGCCCGGGTCATGTAGCCGACGCGAGGCGCGGGCGCGCGCCGCTCGCGGGCGTCGCCGAGAACCGTGACGCCCTCGACTCGGACCTTTCTGCACGCCCGCGATCGACCGGAATGAGCGTGGATCTTTCCTGAACCCGACGGCCCCCAACAGCCCGCCGGTGATCGGAGCCTTTCTCGAAGGGAAATGCTCACCCCTTTGAGAACCCGCCGCGAACCTCGCGTCACTTTTGAGATCGTCGATGACGATTGCTTCGTTCATGGCTTCAGGCTAGTGAAAGACCGCGCCCCGCCTCAATGGGTGATGAATCATTTGAAGCGTTGCTGCGACGGTTATTTTGGCTGAGTAAGAAGTATAAGTGTGCGTGTGCGACGACGTCGGAGCAAAATCTCCCCAGATGATGAAATATTTGTCGCGCCTGGGCGGATGCCGCTGTCGGCCAAGGCGTTCAGCGACGTCGCGGGCGCCTTTCAGGTGCGGTCTGCGTTTCGGCGGGCGTTCGCGTCGGTCTGCTTGCGGGACGGCTCTGCGTACGCGGGGGCCGACGGCGTGGAGAGATCCGAAAAGACGGGTCCGACGTCGGCGTCGTGCGGCGAATATGCGGCGCGACGGATCAGGCGCGCTTCGGTCGCGTGCGCCCGGGCATTGGCTCACAATCGATGCGCAGCCCGGCGATGTGTCCCGGCCCACAGGTTGCCGAGTGGCGCTGCGCGTTACGCCGCTAGATAGTCGGCGGTAGCGTGTCCGAGCGGCCGAAGGTGCAGCACTCGAAATGCTGTGTGTTAATAGCCACCGCGGGTTCAACCCGCCGCTACCGCCACACACACGATATGAACCCCGGTCATGGAGTGACCAGGTTCGTTTGTTGTGTGGCTGCGGGCGGTTTTCTGGGTTGTTTTCGCTTGTTGCGGGGACCTTTGGCTGCGTTCCGGCCTTTGCCGTGCGGTCTGGCCAGTGCGGCCGCTGGGCGAAGGGCGGTCGGAGGCAGTGGCAGTGCAGGCGTTTGTTGGTCGCGCCGACGGGCGTCCAGCACGGCCTGGGCTCTGTTGCCAGAGGGCCTGCTCGAACAGTGACCGATGAACCCCGGATGCTCTCAGTCCTTTTGGAGTCCATGCCCGCGGCAGTAGGGACTGCGCAGGGACCAGTGCATCGCCGCAGTCGCCGGGCAGGATGGGGTCGCGGTAAAGATCGGTGGCCTCGTGGCGTGAGGTGCGTCGTCGGCAGCGGAAACCGTCGGTGCGATTATGGTACCGTAGTTTGCCGACGACGATCAAGGGGCCGTCGGCGATGGTCGGGTTTACGAGGTCCCGGTTTGCAATGATCGAAAGGGGTCGAGGCTCGCCATGGTCGCGTTGTGATGCGCAAGAGCACTTCCTTTCCGAAGCCTGCGTTTTGGCATGGGCTTTTTGCCTTGTGCGTGGAGTCCTAGTGTACCGTCGGCCATTGCGCGGTCTTTCTGTGTATGTCATAATGGATGGCATGAGGCGCTCTTACTGTTCGTGTGACTTCGTCCGTCGTCTCATTCGGAATTCGACGCCTGAGTTTCGCCGTCTTCACCGCTCACAGGAGGGCGGCGAGGGAATTGAGATTTCGAAACCGCTCTCGTCCCAAAGGGCAGGCCGTCCCCGCCGGCCTTGTCCAGTTGTCGCCGTCATAGTCGGCATTCCCGGATTCGCAAGGTGGCGCCGGATTTCCCAACGCCAAAGCTGTTGCCTTTCGGGCGACGTCGCTCATTGTCGCTTCCGTCACAGGCTGCTTTGTCCTGTGTGTAATATGAATGACGTGATTACCGCGTCGGCGGGCGCGCTGGCAGGAGCCCTCGGCCTGCTTTCATTGCCGTTTACGCTGTCATTCACTATCAGGAGATACACGAGACCTCGATCTGCGGCGATCTGAGTCCCAGTGCCTGCAGGGCAGGCCCTTGCTCTCACATGCGGCCCCGCCACAGCGCCCAGTGGTCTCCTCCTTCTCGGCTTGGGGGCCATGGAAGGCGCGAAAAAGCGCGGCGGAGACAAAAAAAAGAGTCTGAGGCGAGAGCGCCAGAGGCAAGAACAGGGGTTGAGGAGAACAGCCGACAAAGCTAGGACCGTGCTGGCGGCAAACAACCTGGCCTGGCGTCGCCTTCTCGGCCCCGGCGTTGCTTTCTAGACCCGGCCTAGGTCCGCGGACTCGGCTTAGTCCGCCGTCGCCCCGCCCGCTGCTCCGGGCACATTCCGACGCTCCGCACATTCCCACGCTCTTTGCAGGGTCGTCTCGGCGAATGCCGCCGCAAGGGCATCCAGTGGTCGTTCTCTCGGTCCGCGGGGCGCTCGGGGAAGCACCGGTCGCCATCTCGCTGGCACTGCCGTTCTCTGCTCACGGATCCGCTCAGCCCGGCATCCGTCCCAGGCCCTCTGAGCCCGCCCGTCCCGTGCCTGGCCTCGCCTTCCTGCAAAGTGGGTTCTTCTGTGGGCGGTCGTCCCGCGCGCCTTCTGCTGCTGCGCGCGGTCCTCCCTGCTGCGCGCGTTCCGCGCGCGCTTTTCCCGTTGCGCGCGTTCTGCCGCAGCTCGTTCGATCTCCAGCTGCGCGGCCGCAGCCTCGCGCTCCGCCTGGGCATCCAGTAGGCTTTACCGGTGAACCACCACAGCAGCTCGATCGCGACGGCGCCGCATCCGCCCGCAGCCGCGGCAAGGCCATGACCCCGAGATTCAGACGAGTCGAGCGAAAGTTTGAGGGCGAAACGCTGAAATGAGGTTGCACCAACGAGCGGCAAGACGATCAGGCGATCTTCCACCACTGGGGCGAGCGACGATCGCCAAAACCCATGTCGAGGAGACGATGAGGGCCAAAGCGCCGCCGTGGATGTTTACCTGCGCCGAGCGCAATGCGATCGTGTAGTGACAAAGGAAGGATCGCGACCAGCGCGCCGGCGGGGAAGCTGAAGCCGAGCACCCGCCGCCGCACAAAGCCTGGCCGGGCGCGCTCGCCGCCGGGCGGCAGGACAGGATGAAGGCCGGGACGCTGATGGTGAACCAGCCCGTGATCGACAGGAATCTCGCTGGAAGTGGGGCCGGACCGCAAAGATCACCGTCAGCATGGCGGCTGGCGTCGAGTCAGATCGCTCCCGTCAGGAAGAGATTCGCCACGCGCTCGGATGCCGAGCACCCGCCGGTTGGCCCTCGCGAACGACGGCCGTAATGCGAACTTGTCATCGAGCAGAACGTGATCTTCGCGATCGAACGGGTTGCAGTGCCTGACCCCATCGCTAACCCCGAGGTCGGCGTCCTTGAGTGGCGAGGACGTCGTTGACGCCGTCGCCCGTCATCGCCACTGTGTGCCCGGCGCTCTTGAAGCGCGAAAACCATCGCGCGCTTCGCCAGCGTCACCCGTCCAAACACCCGGCGCTCGTTGACGACTTTGTTGAAATCGGCCCCGAGGATCGTTCGCGTTGTCGACGGGCTGGCCGGAGTCCATGCCGAGAGAGCGGGTGACTGCGCCCACTGAGTTTCGGCAAGTCGCCGAGATGACCTTCACCTGGAACGCCTGGCTGTGGAAAAACCCAAGGTGTCGGCGGCGTCCGGGCGGACTTTTCTGTTCGAGGATGACGCTGCGATCGACTCCGTCCGGGGGCGTCGGGCCGTCACGTTCGTCTGGGGTGCCAGCCCAAAAGCAGCACCCGCAGCGGCCTGAAGCAATCTCCCGCGCGCGACGTCGGGGCGAATGTCCGGCGCCCCCAGCACGACGTTGCGGGCGGCAGAGCCTTCTCCCGCGGCAAAACCGATCCCCGACCATTTTTCGCGCTCGTGAACGTGGCTGGCGTTCGAAACCTCCCAGTGTTCGGGGCTGCTGACGCCTCGATGATCGCCGTCATGGAGGAGCTACAGTCGTCCGCCGCGCCGAGCTGCCGAAGGCCTCCCAGTGCCTCGTCTTGCGAATGCGAGCCGATCGCCTCCAATTTCGCCGAACGAACGCCATGGCGTTTTCCGTCGAGCTGCCCGTCCGCGCACATCGTCGACCGCCAGCCTCAATGGCCGAAGCCTGCTGACCAGGCATTTGCGCATGTCGAGCCGCACGCCGGAGGGCGAAGCCACCGACGTCAGAGAATGAGGCCCTCGGGATCGCGGCACGAGAGCGCCCGTGACCTGATGACCACCTGGCGCCAATCGTTTTGTTCGATGCGCGTTTGGCTGATGACCGCCGAATCCCAGAGGACGAGGACCCATGATCGCCTCGAGATCTTACAATCGCAGCTCGGAATGCACGAGGGAGAACTTGGCCGCCCGGCGGTGAGCTTTGGCCGCGTAGGAGCTGGCGCTGACTCACCGCGCGGTAGCGCTGGTTCCCGACGCCACGAAAGAGCCGGACATGATTTCGTCGCCCGCTTTGGCGAGGGGTCGGATTCACCGGTCAGCAGCGATCTGTCGACCTCAAGATAGGCGACTCATCGCTGGCGCTAAATGACCACGATCTGCTCGTGCTCAACGGTCATCGCACATCGTCGTCCTCCACGACCTCGTCGCGCCTGGTCTCGCCCTCTCGCTTCGGCGACCGTGGATGGGCCCGCCGACGACGCCTGGCAGCGAATCGAGCGTGCGTTTTTTTTTTTTGGCCCGCAGCTCCTGGACGATGCCGACGGCGAGTTATGATGAGGAGGCTGAACCGCGCTGTTCAATCACGAGTGGTGGTCATGACCAGCACGAAGAGCACTCCCAGCAAGGCGTTGACGCGCGTGAAGACGCGTTGGCGCGGACGATGTCGAGGGCGGAGCGGCCCGACCGAGGGGAAGCGTGTTGACCTTGCCTGCTTGAGTGCGCTGGGCGACTTCGCTGCCGGTGAGGCCTTGCACGCCCGAAGTTCCTTCATCGGTGAGGTTTGCACTAGTTGCGGCGACAGTCACCAATGTACGACGGTTTATCTTCCGGCGGATGCAAGCTGGGGACGTCTCGCTCGCCGGGGCCAGCTGCCCGCGGCGAGGGCGACGGCGATGAGGAGGCGTGGACATCCCCGTCGCCGGGCCGCTCTTCCGCGCGCCGAGGCTGAGACCCGTCCCGCCGAGTCCCGCCTGTTCGCCAGGGGCTACAGGAGCCGCCGCCTCCGCGTATTCGGCGTTCTCGTCTGCCGGCGCCGAGCGTTTGGAATCCGGGCCGCGCGCCCGGCGGCGAAACCGAAAGTCCGCCGCGAGTCTGGCCCGGCCCTGGCGGCTATCTGCGAGCGGTGTCCGTGCGCAGCGCAATCTGGCACAATCCTGAACAGTGACGGTCCATGCATACGCCGCCTGCGGCCCACGCCGTCCACCTGAACGTGCCCTGCAGCAGCGGCCACCGGCGATCATCGTTATCCTGCACAGTGTGAAGCGCGCGACGTCGCGTTATATTTGCATGATCCAGGGGGATGAAGTTTGTTCCGAAGAAGGCTGATTATGAAGCTCCAGATCACCACCCCTGTATGCGCCGCCGCTGCGCAGAAGGTAGCCGACCGCGATGTTTACTTCACGTCGAGTTAATCGCCAAGGTCGGATTAGAGACGCCCACATCCGTCACCTCCGCGGCGGTCGCGCACCCGACGGCCAAAACGGCCAGATGGAAAAAGCGCCGAGGTTGGCGGCATGTTGCTTGTTGACGAAGTCTTGACGCCCGACGGGCGTCAGGCGAGCGGCGTTGTCCAGCCTGGGCACGCTCGCTGACCCCACCCGCGCGCCGCCGATCGTCGCCGAGCGCCATTCCCTGCGCCGTAGACGCACATGCCGACTGGCGGCTTTGCCGCATAGTTGCCGTCCCCGGCGGGATTGTCCGAATACGCCCGTGGGCGCTGAACATGAAAGAGCATGATCGGCAGGAACATCGTGAAGACGAGGATAGAATGTAGAAGACGGTGGTGCTCAGCTGCCGCTCAAAGAGACCAAAGGGCTTTGAGTTGCATGTTCATTCTCCCCGTGAGCTCCTCGAAGGCCTCTTCGAGCGAGACGTCGGTGACGGATATTCCGATGATCTCCGGAAGGTCGAGCATCGCCCGGTTGAGAGCGAGGTATCGTCGGGTCCGGTCACGGAGACGCTGGTCTCCGAGCCTGCCCCCCGATTGACGCCTGAGCCAAGCTGCCGCCTCCTTTGTTTTATCCGCCCGGTGACGGTCTGCGCCCCGAAGCCTGCGTATCCGTTGGTGGCCTGTCGGCCACGATCTTGCCGCGGTTCGGCGATGACGGTCCGTTCGGCGTACATCTCGGCCCGGCCAAGTAATGCGTGGCGAAGACGATCGTCTTGCCGCGCCGGCCTCGGCGTGCATCGAGTCCCAGAATCGGCGTCGGGCGGTCACGCCGTCCATCCCCGTGGTCGGCTCGCTCACAGGACGACAGCTCGATCGGGCAAAAGCGTTAGCGGCCAGGCGCACGCGCTGCCGCTCGCCTCCCGAGCACTTTGCGCACGCGCGCCGCTTTGCGGCATCCCGGCTCGATCTGTCCTGTCCATGACCTCGCGCCAGGGAGCGGTTTGGGGAAGGCGTCGCCACCATGCGAACAAGGTTTTCGACGGTGTGGTCGAGGAGGAGGCCGCCCGCTTTGAGCACCGCGGAAACCTCGCCCGCCCTTTATCGCGCAGCGGCGGGCGCGCGGTCTCCGAAAAGCGCCACGCTGCCCGGACGTAGGGCTTCGACACAGGCCGAGGGCTGAGTGTCCAGAGTCGTCGCCCTGCCCGCTGTTGCCGAGAAAAGGCGACGACCTCGCCCGATATCGAGAGGACTGCGAACGGCTTCCATCGTCGCCGAAAGCCTTGACGAGATTTCCTCGACGGACAGAGTAGGAACGCTCACAGCTTACTATATTAAACTCGCCCGGCGGCGCCGCCAAATTGGTTTTCTAGCTGAATTTCGGAGAATATTCTATGTTCCGCAGCCGTTTGCCGAAGCCGGCATCTTCGCCGCGCCCGGAGGCCTTTGTCTCGGACCGAAGTCTCGCCGCGCCCGGTCACAGCCAGCCGTTGTCGCGGGCGATCACCACCGCCTCCGCGCGTGCGAGCCCCGGTCTTGTGGATCGCCGAGGAGATGATAGCAGCACGGTCCCTCGAGAGGAAAGCGAACGGGCGACGTCGGCGGTGGTCCTCCGTCGGACGTCGCCCGAAGCGACGTCCTGTTCGCGCCTCGGTCATGCGTTAGCTGGAAGCGGCCAAGGACCCGGCCGCGAGGTCCGGTCGACGACGCGCTGACCCGCCATCACCTTTGCGCACGGCCGACGCGAGCGAGTCGGAAGGCGCGTCCTCGACCATCACGAAAGCGCAGTTGGCGCTGGCCTCCACCGCGCGGCGCAGGTAGCCGCCGCCCGCAGGTCGCGACCAAGAGGATTTTGACGTCCGGTGCTCCCTTGCGGATGCGGGACGCCGCGGCGATCCCGCCATGACGGCATCCGGATCGTCGGCCAGGACGACGTCGACGTCGCCGCATGCAACCGCCTCGATCGCCTCGCGTCCATTGCCGGCCTGCGCGACGACCTCGATGTCCTCTTCGAGATCGAGCATCGTGGCGATGGCGCCGCGAACCAGAGCTTGGTCGTCCGCCACGACTATCCGTATCGTCATGCCTCCAGTCTATTGGCTCGCGATTGCTCTTCCCCCGGCCGGATGCGTGGCAAACTCCGGCGTCAAGGCTCTTCGGCGGCGTCAATGCCCCCGGCGTCGAATCTCGCCCACGGCCCATCCCCGTTTGAGCCGTCCGTAGGAGAGGACGCCTCGGCTCTCCCTCACCCTCTGGTCAAGGCCTGCGAGCCTGCTCGCAGGCGCCTTCACTCGCGGGTTTCGACGCGTCGTCGGAGGCGGACGCCGTCGTCTTCGATCTCACCCCGAAGCCCGCGTGGCGATGACGCACCGCGCCGCCGCGTGATGGACGACGTTGGCCACCGCCTCCGAACGACGTGGGCGAGGACGCCTCGGCCTGCTCGCCCACCCGATCGGCTCGCCGCGGATCACGGGCGTGATCTCCGCTGCGCAGAGTAGCTCGCGCGCCGCCAAGATCTCCTCGTCGGGGGCGCAGCCTCGCGTCGCGAACGACGGCCCGCACGTCGGCCAAGGCCTGATGCGCCAGGGGCCGCTGCCTGCAACAGCTCGCGGCGCGTGCGCTCGCGCTGATCCGGCATGTCCAAAAAGGCGCGCTGAAAAGCTGCGTCTTCAACGCGATGGTTGTGAGCGTCTGCCCGAGGATGTCGTGCAGATCCGATCCGATGCGCCTGCGTTCGGCTTTCTGAGTCAGCTGCTCAATCTTTCTTGCCCTTGATCCCGAGTTCCCTTGTGGAAGGCGATGGTGCTCCGACGGCGTAGAACGAGATCGTCAGAACGCACAGAAGGGCGAAGGACGTGACCTTCTTGCAGGCTCGTCTTTGCCGAGGCGGACGAGCAAAAGTCGTCTGCAACGCGGCGAAAGCGAGCAATCCCGCGAGGGACAAGGTCCTCGCCCGCCCCGTCGTCGTGTAGGCGATGACGGAAGAGACGAAGATGAGCAGTTGAACGTTCCCGCTGTCGGCGAAGAAGGCCGCCATGGTCTCCAGCGCGATCAAGGCCGCAATCAGCCCAAAAGGCCCGGAGAGAACTGCGCCTGACGTTGGAATGCTGGCAGACCACCACACTCGAAAATAGACGATGTCGAAGGTTACCACCAGCTAGAACAGATATTTTTGACGCCGTTTTCCGCAAGCAGCCCGTGAACGATTGGAATGAGGGTGAAAAGCAGCCACACGTTCGCATACACCATCGTCAAGTCTTTTCGATGGGTTCGCGCCCAGTCCGCGAACTTTTTCCTGGGGGTTTTCGCATCGTTTGCCGACAGCGCATTACGGGGTTCGTTCGAGCCTGAGGCGCGTCGGCCGCCGTTTCGCTCTTCGGTTGGGCCGACGCCCTGTCTGTCGGAGCGTCGCCGATTGCGTGCGTGCCGGCTTTGCGCTCGCTGCCGACCCCTTGACTCCATCAGTCCCCCTTCCGGCGTTTGTGTTCTTACCGCGGCGCGACGGCAAAGCGCCCGCCTGCCCCATGCGGGCGCGATCCGAGTTCTTGCGGCGCCGTTCCGCCCGACAACACCACCCGCCGCCGGCTCGCCCGTCGGCCCCGAGGCGAGTCGAGCCCAGGCTGGCCTCCCGCAGGGCCCGCTTGCGGGAGGGCCAAGCGCCCGCTTGTGGAGGCTGCGTCTCGTCCAGGCTCGCTCTCCGGCAACGAGGCCCCGGCGCGCTTCGCCGAGCTCCGCGGCGCCGAGGCGATTGTCTCGTCCTCATTGCCGCTGTGGGCGTCGAAGGGTGCGTCTGCACGGCAGGCCGCCGGGCCTCACGGCCGGGAGACGCCGGATTGCCGTCCCTATCGCGCCGTGTCCTTGCGAATTTTGCGAACTGCGATGGTCAGCGAAGAACGCCGTCCACGCTGCGATGTTCACGATCCACGCCCAGCTGAAACGGACTGTCATTGAGGGGCCACTGGCGAAATGGAAAAGGCCGTACATCGGCGGTGGCGAAGTCGCGAAAGAACTCGGCATGTTGTCGAGCGGCATCCACACGCCCGCGAGGAACGCGAAGATCGCGCTGCCGCCGCCGATGATCGCGTATGCGGCGTCCGATCGGAAAGATAGCCGAGGGCAAGCCCCATGTTCGCCGTGACGAGGCTGCCGCAGAGGATGAGGCCGGAACAGCGACCAACATCGGGCCTCTTCCGCCTCGCGCCGCAAGAAAGAACCCCACGGCCACTCAAGCCGAGGAGGGACAGGAGCGTTGAGGCGAGCGCCAAAAGGATCTTGTTGGCGAGGTAGGTGGCGGACGTCGTCGGGGTGAGCCAGCCGTCTGCTCCACCCCGACGCGCGCGCTCGATTCCGACTCCGGCGGTTGCGCTGGCTCGCCGCCATCGTCGCTCCGTAGGCGCCTCGGCGGAGAACATGACCTGTGCCGAGACGTTGCTGTGTCCGCGCCAGATCGAGGAGTAGCCTGGAAGGCCCCGAACATGAAGTACATGATGACGGCAGCAAAAGCGCGAAGCCCAGGTTCGACGGATAGAGGACGGTGTGCCGGAACTGGTGTCGCAGGAGCGGCCAGAGGCCGTGGAGAGGGCGGCGCGACGGCGCGGGGCGGACGGCCTGAATCGGCTGGCCCGCCGTCTTTTCGTCTCCGGGCGGGCCGCACTCGCCTCCTGGCTGGGTTTCGCTGACACAGTCGTCAAGACCTTTAGGGGAAACGGCGGTTTGTCGCCGACGTCGGTCAGCTGCTCGAACGCTTCCCTCGAGCGACTGATCGGTGATCGAAATGGACGAGATCTCCGTGAAGGTGACGACTTCCTGCGACGAGGGCGACGGTGTCCGGCCCGAAATGGAGAGGTGTCGGCCGATCGCGACACCGTTGCGCGACGGGCCTGCGGGCGCTCGCGGCGGAGAGGTTCTCCTGCGCGTCGAAGGTCAGGTTGATGTGCTGCTGTTCCGAAATTGTGGCGTATTCTGCGCGGTGCCGCCGTCGGCGACGATCTTTTCCCGTTCATGCGATGATCGTTCGGGGGCGAAGGCCTCGGCCTCGGCGAGGTAGTGGGTGGCGAAGATGATGGTCGCCGCCTCGGCTCGGCGTGCATCGCCTCCCAAAAAGTGGCGGCGGGCGTTGACGTCCATGCCGGCGGTCGGCCGTCGAGGATGATGAACTCCGGGTTGGAAAGGCCAGGGCGAATCGCACCCGCTGTTGTTCTCCCGAGCACTTGCTGATTTGGCGTTTGGCGATTGCCGTGAGATTCGTGCGCCCAAGATTTCGCCGATCGGGCGGCTTTGCGTCAGCATCCCGGAGACCATGGCGACGATTTCGTAGACCGTGTATCATGAAGGAGGCCGTCGCTTTGCAAAAGGGCCGACAGCCTGCCGCCGTCTATGGCCTCGCGCGGATTGCCGCCGAAAACGGAGATCGACCCGAGTCGGGCCGCGAGAGGTCGAGGACCAGTCGAGCGTCGGTCTTGCCCGCGCCGTTGGGGCCAAGAAGCGCGACGATCTCGCCGCGGTCGACAGCACACGCTGTCGACCGCGTGGACCTTTTCCGAAAGACTTGTGAACGTCCTCGACGACGAGGGCGGGTTCGACGCCGGAAGCGTGATCGCGCGGCGTTCGTCGCGCGGGCGATGATGTCGTACTCATGCTTCATTTTCCTGATGGTGAAATTCTGCGAAACCATCGGCAGTCACGAATCCGCCGATGACAAGTGTCAAGGGCCACTTTTGCCTCTGCCGGGCGTAAAAGCAAGGGCGGAGTCGAAATGGTTTTGCCGCGCAACGCCCGACGTAGACTTGTGTTCATGGAGAACACGGAGCTCGCGTTGAGTTGGTGCGTTTGGGTCGATGAGTCGTATCCCGTCGTCGTCGGACGGGGGCCCGAGGGGAGGTCGCGAGTTCTCGCGACAAGCACCCTGACCGGAGGGCGGCGGTGGTCACCGACTCGAACGTCGCCTCCTGGCCGCCGAGGGTTTGATCTCCTGCATTCGGCCCGAGCGCCCGCGGACCCGTCGTCTGCGCCGAGGGCTCGAAAAGCGCGGAGGTCGGGCGAAAGCGTCGAGGACGAGCTCATCGCCAGAGTGATCTCGGGCGCGACACCGTGATCGCGCCCTCGGGGGCGGCGCGTCGTCACCGACCTCGCCGGCTTCGTGGCTGCGACGTTCACTGCGGGGGTCCCTTACGTCAGCCTGACGACGACGCTGTTGGGGCGGCGGACGCCGCGATCGGAGGAAAGACGGCGGTCGACACGCGCCAATCAATCTCATCGGCGCATTCCACCAGCCGGCCGCAGTGTTCATCGACCTCGACAGGTGGCTCACGCCGTCCGATCCGGCAGATTCGCGAGGGGCCTCGAGAGACCGCTCGGGCTACGCCCGCATCGCCGACGCGTGCTTCTTCGAGGCTGAGGACGCAGTTCGTCGAGCGCCTGCAGCGCCGAGTTCGTCCGCGACGACGCTCTTGGCCGAGCTCACGGCAAGGCGCAACCGCGAGACCAAACGGGATTTTCGTGACCCGGACGTCCACGAGGGCAACAGGCGCATGGGATTGAACCTCGGCCACACGATCGGCCGGGCGCTGGAGACTGCCGCCGGGTACACCGCGATCACGGCGAGTGCGTGGCGATCGGCCTGGCCCTTCAGTCCCGCCCTCGGCGAGCGCCTGATACTGCAGCCCTCCGACGTCGCGTGAGGATCTGAGGCGCTCCCGAGCGCGATAGGCCTTTCCCACGAAGATTCCCTGAGGAAGTGACTGGTCGATCGGATCGATGGAGGCCATGGCGCACGACAAGAAAGCGGCAGAGCCGGCCATCCGCTTCTTGCTTCCAAGACGGCGCTCGGGCGTCGTCGTCGCACGACGGCGGATCCATGCGTCAGGCCTGTCGCGGCGGAGGATGTGCGCGCCTTCCTGCAGTCGCAGGTGAGCGGCAATCGCAGGAACGGCCGCTTCACCCGATCTCGACGCCGGCAGACGAGCTCGGCTTCCGGTCAGCGAGGCGCAGGTCGCGGCGTGCGGCGCGTATGACATCGGGCCGTAGCGGCGCTCGGTGGAGCAAGCCGGCCTGATCGCCGCCGTCCGCTTGCTTCATATCGCCAGCTGTCCGTCCGTCGCCCTCCTCGCCGCCGTCGAAGATGGAGCTGAAGCGGGCGTAGGCGAGTGAAAGGCCGAAGCACACAAGGCCCGCCAGGAGGAGCGAGATGATCCGCACGAGCGAGTTCTCGCCGGCCATGTCCACGATCGCGAATCGCAAGCACTCATGACCATGACAGCCCGGAGCCTGTAGATCTCGAAGGGGCCTCGCCGCGCGCAATGAAGCTGATGAGCGCGCAACACGGTTCCTCGCGGTCAGGAAGGCGATCGTCCTGAAGACGGAGGGACCCGCCGGAAACCCCGCCGAAGAGGAAGAAGTACGCCGACGACGCCGATGGTCGTGTCTGCGGCGACGACGGCCGATCCGGCGACGTTCTCCGCCGGCAAATACGCCATCCAGGTCAGCGCAAAGCATGTTCAACGCCAGGAGCGTGGGCGAGGAAGGCGGCCTCGCCGGATGCTCGCTGCGTCGCGGACGAGGAGAGACGGCGAGGCACTCGTAGCAGAGCACGCCGAAAGCAGATGCCCACCGGAGCCAGGAGCAGCACCGTGGTGGGTTTGACGACGATCTTCGGATTGGCGGTCGATGGTCTCGCATCATGACCACGCGAGTGAAGGGCGGGCGTCTCGCGCCTTTTCCGCAGAGAAGCCCGTGGTGGAACTTCTGCTCGTCGGCAGGCCCGCGTAGATGAGAAGGGCGACGGCCAGGCTGGACCCAGCGCAATGTGGGAGGACCAGCCGCCATTCGTCCTGCAATCCGGCGGCGGACGCCAGGCGCAGCAGATGCACGGGCACGGGCGCCGACGACGGCGACTGCGAGCGCCCAGCCTCGAGGCGATGAGGCACCGGTGGTTTGAGGCGCGCGCGGCTGACGACGAGCAACACGACGCTCTACCGTGATTGCAGCTGCGAGGAGCGAAAGACTCGCGCGCGCCGTCCCGCGCCGGGCCGCTGGATCTCGAAGAGAAGCAAAGTCGCGCGGCATGATCACAGCGTGCTCTGCGGAACGGCGTCTGACTGCGTGGGAAACGGCGCTTCAGCGCCACGGCCCCTGACCACGCCGATGAGCTGAAGAGCTGGGTGCACGTCCCCTGCGGGCGAGCTTCTCCAGCGCGGGCGTTGGAAAAAGTCGACGACGCCCAGCGCGACCGCGGCTGCGCTCGCGCTCAGGCTTCCGCGTACGCGCCTCGATCGCGCGTTCAGGGGAAGGACGGAGTACGGCGCAGGGCTGCGGCGAGGACGGCGCCGAGCAAGCGCGAGAGCGCCCACGTGGGCTCGTCGGCGCCGATCGGAAGGGCGCGTTGCGCATGGCTGAGAAGACTTGCACGGCCGCTGGGCAGCCGGCGAACCACCCGCCGCACAGCGCGCGATCTGAGTACATAGGCCACGCCGCGATCGCCCAGTGGGAGACCATGGCGTGCCACGCCCAGGGTCCAAGCCATGTGGCCAGAAGCGCGGCCGAGGTAGTGAGACGGGCGAAACGGTCGCGGCGACGACGTAGGGGTGGCTGTGGCGCTCCCGTCGCCGCCGTGACGGCGAAAGCGTGGTCGCGTAGGCGGTACGAAGCTTGTAGAGGCCCTTTGCGCGCGACGAAACCGCATACGAGCGTGAGGCTCGCGATCGGAGGAAGATCGCCCGCGGCCTTCGGGCTCGGGCGAGGTTGTCGTAGGCGAACGTCCGGCCAGGATGACCGTCACTATTCCGCCCGCGCCGACGATGAGTGCAGCGAAGAACGTGCGCGCTTTGCCCAGAAGAATGAGAACCACGGACCACGCGAACAGCAGAAGTATGGTTGCCCCGCGGATCGTGCCGCCAGCAGCACGCCGCCGATGATCGCCACGAACCGAGGCTGCCGCTCAGTCCCCATGACTGTCGCGGCGGGCAACCTTGTTGCCTCCCAGCAGGGACAGCCGGTGCCGACGCCGGTGAGCGCCGCAGCGACGACGCTGATGATGAGAATTCACGTAGTGCGGAACCGCGTTCACAACAAGGCGACGAGGCTGCCGCCGCCATGAGGATGAGGGAGCGAGGCCGCGAGGGACAGAGGTGCGGCTCAGCTGTTTTCCCCGCCGATCCGCTTCCACAGGATTGTTTGGCGGGCTGGGCTTCGAACGTCGCCCTCGTTTGGCCTTGGCGGGCTGGGCTCGAACGTCTGCCCTCGTTTGCCCGGGCGGGGCTGGGCTTCGAACGTCTGCCCCTTCCCGAGAGAAGGCGTTGTCGCCTCGTTCGCAGACCCGTGGCGATAGTTCGCCCACTTGTCGAATGGGCCGCCGACGCTCCCACCTGGCGTGACTTCTGGCCTTCGCCGGCTCAACGTGGCCTTCGCCCGTTTGGCCGACACATCGATCAGGCTCGTCGCCCGCGAATTGAACGTCGATCGGCTTCGTCGTCTGCGACTTGAACGTCGGGCGCATCGACTGGGAAATCGCCGCCTGTTGGCGGACGCCGCGGAAACGCGGAGTCGGATGCGGTCGACGCCGATGCCGCAGAGGGCGGACGCCGCGGAGCCTTCGAGGCGGATCGAGGAGTCTCCACGACGTAGCGAGCCGTGATCGCATCCGGTCTCGCATGGTTTGTTGGGACCGCCACGGAGGGCCGTCGATTCGGGAAGGGAAGCTGCCGATCTTTAGCGCGTCCGCGGTGCTGCGGTTGCCCGTCCGAAAATGACGCCGCCGCCCGCCCGATCGACGTCGCTCGGGCGGCTTGCGCCGCGGGCCGTCTCGTGTCGCCCGGCCTGCCCGGGTCCTCCTTCAGACCCGCCAGGTGGTCTTCCGTCTCTCTTCGAAGGCCGGTGAGCCCTGTGTGGGCGCCGCCTCAAGCGACGCCCGGTCGGATGCTGCGTCGTCCTGCGCCCCGGGCCGGGCCTGGACGCCGACGAGAGGGGGCCCGCACAATATGTTCTCAATGCGGCCATACCGAAGATATTGAGTCGAGCTTCCCAGGAGCAGATCAAACGTGCGACGAGGCTTCGACCGTTCCCCGTCCTGACTCTGCTTAAGTGCGGTGCATCCACGCGAAGCCTTTCACCTCAGCCTGAAAATGTTTAGCCATGGCACGATAGTAAATTCTATATGCGGCCGGACGCTAGGTGTTTCTGCTAATAGTAAAACCAGATGCAAGATAATTTAAAACATTGTGCACCGCGATCTCTGCTGCTCACGCCATGCGGACGAGCGTCATTCGGCCGCGTGGAGCTCAACGAGTCGCGCGGCCCTCCCCAACTGACGGCCGCTGTCCTTCCGAACTGGGCTGCCGCTGTCCCTTCCGAACCGAATGGCAAACTGCGCCGCCCTTGGGGCATCGCCCGTGTGGTTTGCGGTCCTCTCGCGCCAACCCGGCGCTCCAGAATCGCCTACGTCGAACTCTCAGATCAGCCCAGACGGCGCCTTTGAGCCATCCCAGACCGCACTTTTGGGCCAGCTCCAAACCGGCGCCGCTGGTGCCAGCCAGACAGCCTGTGGGCCTTCGGGCGAGCCTGGTGCCGGGCCTTTCCCACACCGCCCGCTGACCCTTGCGTGCCCGTCCGGCGCTTGTTCCGTCAAGGCTACTCCGACCGAAGCCGCCAGCTCTCGCTCCCGCCGGGTCTGAAATGGATATCTCCTGCGAAACTGAAGATGTCCCGAACAATGACGCCGCCGTTTCTGCCTCGACTCACTCCCGCATGCGTTCCAGGTCGACGACGCATCGACGGCGAGGCGCCGACGTCGGCTCGTCGGAAGCTAAGCTGCCGACGCCGCTGCGCCTCCGCGGTGTCGATGTGATCCTCGCCCCATTTCTGCATCTCCATCCAGAGGTGCGGGTGTGTGGGAATTCCTGGAGCTGGCGCAGGGGCCTCGCTTAGATCCGGCGCAAGAACCGACGCAGTCGATTCGATCTGCGCCGCCTAACAACTCCCCGTTCGCTTTGATCCCGCCCGCCCTGGCCTTGCCCGTCTTGATCGTGTTCCTCTCTTCGCTCGTGCGGTTCTCCTCGATGCTCTCCTTTGAACGATAGCTCCGGCGGAACGGCGTAGTGCGCCCTCAGAAAAAGTGGGCCGGCAACGGCGCCGACGCTGCTTCCAGCCGAGCCGGCGAAGCGGCGAAAGCGCCCGCGTGGCCGGGGAGAAGCGGCGCCTGCAGGCAGGTGCTCAAGCGGCGCCGCTGGACGCGGTGCTCATTGGCGAACGGCCCGCGTCCAACGACGTCAGAGACTGTGCTTCACCCGACGAAGGGTCTGCCGCCGTCTTCGTCGGGATCGAGGGCGGCTCTGTCGCTTCGGCGTCCGAGGTCCGGCCTCGCGGTTGTCGATGCCCTAGGGCTCTGCCTTTGCGGACTCCGATGCCTTCCGCATGCTGTTGCCTCCTCCGAGGCCTCCGGACCCGCTCCGCCGCGCTCTTCCGGAGGCGCTGGCCTCCTCGGCGGGCGCGTCGCTCTTGCTGCGGCCAGATCTCGCCGATAGTCACGCGGTCGGAGGAATGCGGGCGACGAATCCGGAGTCGGGATCGTTGTTAACCTCCGTTTACGCTTTGCCATCGCTGGTGTGCAGACGCTTGACGAGGTCCTCATGTCCCCTTCGTCGTTTTGACGAGCTCTTGCGTGGAATTGAGCAGATCGCCAAGATTTCCGACGCGGCTTGTTCGCTCCATTCAAGCGAGACACGAGACCTCGGTGATGACCTTGGGCGTGTCGCTTCAGCGAGACCGCCGAATTCTCCGGAACGGTCCACCACGCTGGAAACGATCTACGCCGATGGCTGCGCTAATCGTGTTGTGGACCGTCACGACGAGGTTTCGAGCGCGGTGAGTCCCGTCGACAGTGCGTGCGAGCAGTTCCCGCTAAGTCGACGCGTGCTTTGGCGCGACAAGTCGCCTGAAAGATCGGAGTGAAGTCGACAATCGTTCCGTCCAGCGGCGTCCGCGTGGATGGAACGCAGCAGGTCGTCAGCGCGTTGCTGCGCATGAGTCCGCCACTGAGAGCTCCACGCCTGGGCGAAATCTCCGTCTGCGTCCGGGTCGCTGGCGAGTTGGTCGAGCCGAGCCCTGAGCGGCGACAGGTGGTCCAAAAGCCACGAGGCGCCGAGGCGAGAAACCAGCCGACCGGCTTCATCGAGAGCGATCCGGAGCCTCCGCCGCTTAGGCTGTTGAGCGAAGAAGGGCGACCCAGGTGGCCCTCGATGCGCTCGTGCCAGTGCCTCAGCCCTTCCTGGACGAGGCCCAGCCCAGAGAACGTGGGGAATCGTTGTTGCATCTTTAGACATTCGTGCCTCCCAGGATCTCTCCCAGCTTGCGGAAAGTCGCGCGTGGATTCCGAATCCGCGAACTCTCGTAGGAACATCTGCGCAGGTCGCGTGGTCGGACATCACAATCGATATGGCGGCTGCCGACTTTCAGCGACGACCGCGATCACGCCTCTCGCCGACTCAAAAGGCGGAAACGAGGAACGAGCATGCGGATCGCCGAAGGCCTGCCCCGTCAGGAGCCTCGTGGATGTCAGGGCAGAGGTCGACCGCCACACGCCCGTCAGCTGATTTCCGCTAGTCGCTGCACAGCCCGCTAGCGCGGAGGGATACCACTTGCATTCCGTCTTTCACCGCGACGCTCCAGGAGGGTTGGATACTGCTTTCGTTGTCGCCGTCCTTCGTCGTCGTGACGTCAGTTTGTGACGCGTCACGCTTCGTCCGCTGCGACTCTGGCGGTGGGCGAGTCTTGCCGATAGTCGTCGCTGACCATGTCCACGTGGCTCTCTCGGTGACTTTGCGGTGGGCCTGTGGAAGGTCTCGGGATGAGGGCGGCAAGGTCCAGACGTCAAGGCTGTCAGGCTCATGGCGTCAGGCGAGCTTGAGGTCGTCGCTCAGACACTCCCGAGGCTGTATCCACGACCGTGACGCTGACTTCGCCACCGCGACGGCTGGAGGCTGCAGTCCCATGAGGAGTTCTGCACCTTCGTTTCGAGGTTCTTTGGCGCTGGAGCTTCGCCTCGGCAGCTCGCTGCCTGTCGCAGGTCGGCGCCGTGCCAGAATCGGCACCGCGAAATCTTCAACACTACACGTATCTCCCGAAAGTCGCCGAGTGCGCTCCGGGGTGAACAGCTACATCTTAACGCTACCGCGTGCCAAAAGAAGATGGTCGTCTCGCTTTCCTCGCCGCCGCTCGCGTCAAGAAAAACAGCGTCACGGCAGGGATTGCGCCCCTCTAGGGACTCTGTACCCATCCTCTCACCGACGCCTCCAGAGGTTGGATACTGCTTTCTTGTTGTCGTCTTCGCTCGTCGACGTCGGTTGTGACGCGCGTCCCCACGCTCTCGTCCGCTGCGGCTCGCGCGCGCGAGTCAATTTGCGACCCGTCGTTGACGGCGTCCACGCAGCTCTCGGTGACTTTGCGGGTGGGCCCCGTGGAAGGTCTCGAGGATGAGGCAGCAGCGTCCGGAAGCCGCAGCTGTGGCGGCGTCGGTGAGGCTTGAGGTCGCTCAGACCCTCCCGAGCTGTCGACCGTGACGCTGACTTCGCCACCGCGACGGCTGGAGGCGCGTCCCTTGAGGTTCCTGCACTTCGTTTCGAGCTCATTTGGCACGCTGAGCTCGCCTCGGCTGCCGCCATTCCGCGCGTCGAGGACGCCGCCGAATCGGCGCCTGTTCGTGGGAGTGTCGTGGTAACATCGCTTTGGTTCGGAGAGTGAGTGGCGTCGGCCCGCGGTGGTGCACCTTAGCACGACGTACTTCCTCCAAAAGCATGGTGAAAGCCCATTTTGTACAACTTTCTACTAAAATTGCGGTGACAATGACATTCTAGTCGAGGTTACGCAAATAAAAAGCAGTTTCGCATTTTGAGATGCGCCTCGTCGAACAAGACCGGCACGGAAACGAGACGCCAGCGAATAGAAGCCTGCACCCGCATCAAGGCGCGCTTGGACAGGCGATGTATGTTGAATCTGTATGTGTAGAACCAAGTGAGGCCGACCCGCTCTGAAAATCGGCGGAAAAGCTCAGCTCAAAGCTCACTGTCGGGAGCGCGAGTTTGCCCAGCCCACGGCCTCTTCGTCCCGAACGAAGGCGCGACCAAGCTGCGCCGCCTACGGTGCGGCATTTCTGCGGCAACCCGTTAATGATAGCCGAGTCGGCGGCTCAGTAGCGAAAACGTCGGCTTCGACGTGTTGGCACATGTGCGGGCGGCCGCCTCGACAGGGAAAGACGACGTCAACACAATCGCCTCCGGCCTGCATGTGCCAAGCGGATCAAAGGAGTGGCGAAGAGCGCCGAGGCCCGCCGAGACGTTGACCCATGCGCAGGTGCGCCGCGACGGCGGCGTGCCGTCGCGGCGTATGACCTCGCCGGGCGTCGGGCCGCTCTGGCAGCAAGCTCACGCCACGAGGGGCGTGGGAGGTCGCAGCTGGTGACCAGCGCGCTCTTTCCAGGACGCCACCTGGCCGCCGCCGCGTGTGTCCCGGCAAGTGAACACGAGCGAACATCCGTCATCGGCCATGGCGTCGAGGATCCGCGCGCGCGTGCGCCAGCGTGCGATTGCGATTCGAGGCTTCGAGCCGGACGGCCGGGTGTATGGAAGCGTCGTGTCGAAGGCCTGATGGGAATCGAGGCTTGTCGAGCCCTGATAGCAGGGTCGTCGACCGCGGCGTCGACGTCGATCCTGTTGACCGTGAGCGCGCGCGCCGGTGTTGGAGGTCGAGTCCACGAAGCTCTCAAAAAGCCGCCCGCATCTCCGGCCAGGGAGCTCGCGCACTTTTGCGACCGCGGGAATGCGTGACGAGGCGCTTTGAAGTATGTGAAAGGGATCTTGGGCCGCGGAGGGTGGCAAGTCGTTCGAGCCGAGACGAAACAGCTGGCAGCGCGAAAACGGAGAGCGTGCAGCAGCGGCAGCAGCAGCGGCCGAGCGCGATCGAATCTCCGTGGGGACGAGGACCGCCCCCGTCGGCCAGCTTCTCGATCCAGGCCAGCTCGCCACCGTTGCCACGCGAGCCGAATGGACGACGACAGATGCAGGACCCTCAGGCGCCGGGGGCTCACGTCGTCGAGGAAACTGCAGCGTCTTCGCGCGCGAGCGGAGGCAGGTCCAATGCATCGCTTTTGCCCCGAACGGAGCCGGTTCTCGCGGATGCCGTCACGCTCGCGATCGGGCTCGACAGAGGCGCCGGCTGAAGATGCTCAGGATCCGAAAACGAGAGTGCGGCGGCAACGCAAGCGCCTGAGCTCGGCGAGGCTCCACAGTCCGGTTGCACAAACCCGGCGGCGCAGCTCCGGCTGCCGCGATTCGGGCGGCTGCTCCGCCCGCTCACGCTCGGCTTGAGTCCGCGTCGAAAAGGGTGGCTCAGCTTCGTCGCCGCTCAGTCGTTTCCGTCGCGACGCTTCCGCCGCCGCCGTTGCCGCGTCGTCCTCGTCGTCCTTGTGCTTTGGACTGATCTACAGCGTTTGCCTCGTTTGGGAGCCGCTGGAACCTCGCTCGGGGAAACGGCTTGGACGGGAGGTGGGGCTGCTGGGCGACTTGCCGCTTCGGCTGCACTCGAGGGCGGGGCTGAACTCGCTTTGCCGTCACGTTGAGGTGCTGATGCGTAGCCGTCGTGACCACCGCGCCGCTCTCTCGTTGTACGTCGAGAAGATCATCATGCGGAAAAGGCCGCCGTAGACCCCACCAGTATCGCTTCCTTGATGACGGCGGTGTTGAACATGGTCGCCTTCGTACGAGACACGTGGCCCCTGCCACACGGCGCTGGCCAACTGGGGGTGTGGCCCGCGAACCAGGCGTTCGTGTCGTCGTTGGCCGTGCCCGTCTTTCCCTGCGCACTTCGCGGCCGGGCACCTGAGCGTTCTCGCCCGTCGCTCGCGCGCGACGACCCGCCTGGAGGACGGAGGTCGTCTTGCGGCGATTTCTGTCGTAGACACCTGATCGCAATCCGGAAGTCCTTCGAGGCGAGGACGTTGCCGTTGGAGTCGGAGACCTTCAGCTGGAGGACTGCGGGCTTGGTGCAGACGCCTTTCCAAAGTCGAGAGCGACGCCTGCGCTCGCCATCGGCAGGGTGAGCTGACAGTTGGCGCCACGCAGGACCATCGACGGGAAGGTACTTTCCACTTGCACTCGTCGTGCCTGCTCGACGCGCCAGTTCAATTGGCCGTGTCGGCGATGTCGCACAGGTTCAGCTTTGTTTGCCATCGACGGACGAAGGAGCCGTTGACGGATTTGCCGGGTGGATTCGAGCACCGACACTCATGTTGCCGCCCACGGCCCGAGGCTGCCGCCGGAACTTGTGGTTGTCCACGACTTGCGGGCGAGCAGGGGATGTTCCAGGAACCGCGCGAGGGTTCCTCCGTTCGAACCGGTGATGATATGTCGTACCGCGAGCGGCCGCTCTTCGTGCCATTCGATGAGTGTTGGAGCACCGAACGTCGAACCGGACTGGAAACCGGTTCCGCTGCCCATGCGCGCGCCGGCGGCGTTGACCTTGGTGGCTCGTCGGCCTCGGTGGCGTTGCCGAATTCAGATTGCGTTCTGCGCCACCGCGACGATGACGGGTGCCTGGTTTCCACGCTCCGACATCGCGGTTTGGATGTCGGGGCGTCGTCGGTCGGGATGTGGTTGGCGAAGCGTGCGCGTCCGCCTGCTGCTTCTTCGGGTCCAGGGTGGTCTGGATCGTCAGGCCGCCGCGGTACAGCTGCGACCCTGTCGTTGGCGATTCTTGCCCCAGCTTTCGTCGTTCAGCGGCTGAGTCAGTTTGCGAACGTACTCGCAGAAGTAGGCCGCGCTCCTGCCGCAGCGCACCCTCCGTGAGCTCGCGAAATGTGGAGCATGTCGGCGATCAGTTACGTTCTGGGAGGAGGTCATCTCCTCGTCGATCGTCGCCGTTGCGGTACACTTTCCTGCGGATGACCGTGTCGCCTGGTCTTGGCCTCCTCGGTGCTTGACTGGGTTCCAGCGCGCCGGAGACTGCGTGATTCCGCGAGCATTGGGACTGGGGATGTTCAAAGTCCTTCGCGGACTTGGAGAAGAAGTACTGGGCGGAAGCCTCCTCGACGCCGTAGCGGTTGGGGCCGAATTGGGCAGTGCTGAGGTACCCGGCGAGGATCCTCTCTTCGACATCTTCCGTTCGGACGGCGATCGCGAGCCGCGCCTCGTTGATCTTTCTGGCGATCGTGCGCTCGGTGGCCTGCTCAATGAGGTTGTGGTCGTTCTTCACGCGCCCCTGCTCGATGAGGGCGTTCTTGACGTACTGCTGCGTGATGGACGAGCCGCCGGCGTGCTGCCTCCCGTGAGGGTTGTTGACGAACGCCCCCGCCAGGCCTTTGACGTCGATGCCGTGGTGCTCGTAAAAACGCCTGTCCTCGATCGAGACGGCGGCGTTCTTCATATGCTTGGAGATCCCTGTTCGATGCGACGACGGCCCTGTTTTCCGTGTAGAAGGTCGCGATCTGGCTCTGTCGAGGCAAGAAGCACCGATTGCTCGAGGGTTCGACGAATCCGAGGTCGTCGGGAGCTTTCTCGAACATAGCGGTCACCGCACTGACTCTGTGCCGGAGGTCGTAGCTATCGGCATGATGAGGGCTCGAGAGAAGGGGTCCGCCGATGAGGCACATGCCCAAGATGGCTCCGACGAGTGTGAAGATTTGACGCATGGTTGCGCCGCCTCGGCTCGTATTCGACATAGTGTCAGGATACGTGGTGAACCTGATGTCCTCCGGCAGCAGATCCGGCCGTGATATGCGCCCGTGCGGGCGGCGCGATCGTGTTCCGCGAGACCGACTGACGGCACGCTCATGACGCCCGGTGCAAGCGGCGCGATCGGCGCCGAGTCGGAAGAGCGGCTGCCCCCTGCCGTCGAACCGGGCGTCGCCGTCAAACCGCTGCCGACCTGGCAGGCCCGCTGCAGCGTCCCGGAACGCCCCGGCAAGGGTGATGTGGGCTCGCGGCGGCGTGAAAAGGACGCGTCGAGAAGAAAACCTCGAGGGGGTTAAATTCTGAAGGGCGAAGATGCCGCGGAAAGCCGCGGAAAGCTGCGGCGGGCGGGGATGCGGGGTCTTGTGGGGGTCCCGTTCGTCATGTATAAGGGCTGGGTACGAAGAGTTTAAGGGCAAGCAACAACGACGACGTTGTTAGGAGGCGAATATGCCTGCAGGACCTTTGGATCCGCGATGGGCGGACAATGCGAACTGTGGGAGCTGCGACGCCGAGGCTTTGTTCTCCACTCTTCGGCGCAAAGGGAGATGAGGGACATCTGCCGCAACTGCTCGGTTCGCCTCATGTGCCCTCGCCGACGCCCTTCAGTCGAATATGCGCTTACGGCCTGTGGGGCGGATTGACCGAGCGCGAGCGGCGCCAGCTTCTGCGCGCCGTCCCCGAACAGGCGGATTGGTACGAGTCCATCACGTCCTCCCCAGATCCGTTTTCGTCGCGATCCGCGAAGGCAAGCCGTTGCGCCTCGCGTCGGAACGCGCTCAGAAGAAAGAGGAACGCAAAGGCGACGAGGACGACGAGTGACGTAGCGCTGCGGCTGGGAGTAAGCTTGTCTCCATGCAGAAATGGGAGTACGCGACAATTCCTCTGATCATTCACAATACAAAGGCAATACTCGACACTTGGGCGACGACGGTGGAAGCTCGTCGCCGTCATCCCTGGACCCGACGGGCAAAACCCGGTGGCTTACCTCAAACGGCCGAAGACTGACGGATGAGCGTCTCCAGATCGCCTTGCCGAGCTTCCGGATCGAGCTTCCGCCGGTTGCCGCGCCCTGTCGCCGCATACGTGCCGGCGCGACCCGCTTTGGCGACGTCATCCGCACCTCTGGCCAGCCTCGCTCGTGTCGACGGCGCTTTGCCCGCCAAGGCAAAAGTCGGCTCGGACGTCCCCGCCGAAGACGCGAAGGGCCTCGCCCGCGTAGCCGCCCCTCAACGCCTTGGCCGCGGCTGCGGCGGCAGGCCGGCGGGCTGGACGGCCTGTCTCGGGTCCCGCACGCGACCGTCTTCGTCTCTTCGGCGCCCGATTTCACAGGGCAGGCCGCGGTGGCCAACAGCGCGTCCGAAATTCTCGGGAAATCTTCACAGCGGGAAGGCATTCGCGCTCGAGCCGTGGGCGTAGCCGTCCTCCCTGGACGTCCCGGTCGAAGTCGAGGTCCAGTTCGCGACCGTGAGCTCCGGCAGGGTCGCGTAGACGGCCCAGCCGCGCGAACGTGGACGTCTCAACCGTGTGAACGCGGCAACCGAGCAAGCGTCGCGAGGTCCGTGCTGAAAGCCCTCACCGCGCGCACGTCGCAAGGCTCCGGCGGTCGGAAGTCTCATCGCTTCCGGACCGCCGAGGGCTCCGTCAGTGGGCGCGGGCGCTGGAGACGCCTGATCTCGATGAGGAGAACCGCTCTTCCCTCGAGCGTGATCCAGCTGCGCGAAACGAAGTCGGCAAGCGACTTGTTCACCGTTCACGGGAGGCGCCACGAGGTGGGCAGCTCTTCCTGTGTGAGGTCGTGGGCGACGTAGATGCCTTCGGGAGTCCGCTCAAAGCGATTGGCCAGATCGATCAGCGCCTCGGCGACGCGGCCGGGGACGTCGGAAAGACCAGATCGGCCATCTGCTCGTTCGTGTTGCGCAAACGACGGGCCAGCTCTCGAAGCTACGGTTATGGCCGATGTCGGGATGCTGGCTGATGAAGTTCATCATGCGTCTTTGATGGGGCGAAGCGAGATCAGGCGGGTGGGCGCGATCGCGGTGACCGTAGAGGAACGGGCGCCGAGGTCGAACAGCGAGAGTTCGCCGATGATCTCACCCGCCGAGAACTGGCGATGAGATTCTCGCACGTCGTCGGACGAGTGGCTGAGCTTGACTTCGCCGTCGGTGACTAGCGTATAGGCGGTCGCCCTCGTCACCTTCGCGGAAAAGCGAATCGCCCTCGTTTGAGAGACGTCTTGCTCATCAGCTGGCTGAGAGCCTCCCAAGGTCCTCCGCGTCGATGTCCTTGAAGAGCGGAACCGCCTTGAGAACGCTAATGTCCATCTGTTCCCTTTCCGTCGTTCAATCCTTTTTGTAGTGGATCACACTAAACTCTCAATACTGCAATTTACCTCACAGTCGATCATATTTCGAGTTTTTCCGAGCGAGTTACGCTGGGGCATGCCTTCACGTGCCTCTTTGCCACAGCGTCCGCGGTCCCTTTCTGCCCGCAAGGACGCAGCTTTTGAGATAAACCGCCGCCCGACGGCGCTCTATCCCGACGCCGCGTGCGCACCGATTACCCGATCCCTTCGAGCTGTTGGTGGCCACCGTCCTCTCGGCGCAGACCACGGACGCGCAGTCAACACCGTCACCCCGCGCCTTTTCGAAGCCTATCCCGGACCGGAGGCCCTTGCCGGCGCGGACCGCCTTGAGCTCGAAGACATTCTCCATCCCTCGGCTTTCTACAGAGCCACAGGCGCGCCTCTTGCATCGGCCTTGCCGCCTCTCTGCAAGCGAACCACGGCGGCGAGGTGCCGCGACCCTGGAAGAGCTCGTCAAGCTTTCCCGGGCGTCGGCCGAAGACGGCGAACGTCGTCCTCGGAAAATGCGTTTGGCGTGCCCGGAATCACTGTCGACACCACTGTCGGCCGCCTCCGCACGGCGCGCTGGGCGTGGAGCAGAAGCGAGGATCCCGGTCAAGGTCGAGGCGGACATCGCCCGCCCTCATTCTGCGAAAGCGAGGACGCAGGCGTGCCACCGGATCATCTTCCACGGGCGTCAAGTGTGCCGGCGCGAAAGCCCGCGTGCGGGGCGTGCGCCCTGGCCGACGTCTCGCCCCTCCTACCCGCTCTTGCCGGGCGGGCTGAGGCTCGGATTCATTGCCGGGCGGGCTTGAGGCTCGATTCATTGCCGGGCGCGTTTTTGAGCCCTGTGATCTGGGCCAGGAACTCCAAGACGAGCTCGGTGACGCGGCTGGGCTGCTCTTCTTGGACGAAGTGCCCGCGTCGGGAACCTCGATGAAGCGATAGTTGCCCCTGGCGAACTCGAGGTCCTTTTTCGCCAGGCCCGCGCGGGCAGGGGCGGGTCGCGTTCGCCGCGCACCGCCCACACGGTCGCGTTCACGAAGCGGCGGGTGAGGGCCATGTGTTCGCGTCCGTTGATCTTCGACGTCGAAAGGTAAGACCAACGAAGCTGTTCTGAGCGAGATCGACGCCGCCTCGGCAGACGGAGCGCCGCGGCGCAGTTGGCGGCCTCGGATGCGCCGACGTTCCCCGGCGCCGACCAGTCTGTCAGGAGCTTTCGAGGACTTCTTCGTCCGTCAGGCGCTTCGCCGCGTAATGCGGGATGAGCGTTTTGAGCACCTGACGCCAGGGTTTTGAGCGTCAGATGCGTGCCGAGCCTCTGGAGGGTGCGGGGTGTGGCGCTGAGACGGTCAGCGACGCCTCGACGATCGTCGGGCTCGAGGCCGCCACCGACCACGCGAGGAATCCTCCGCGACCTTGGCCGCTATGACGCACGGTCCTCGATTCCGAGGCTGCGGACAATGGCCGCGAGGTCCTGCGTGAGGAGCATGCCGTCGGCCGAGTCCGGCGTTTTGTCTGACCTGCCTATGCGTCTGGTCGATGGCCGCCACCTCGTAGCCGGCGAGGGCGACGGCTTCGATCTGGTGGCGCCACGCCCACCAGTATTCGGGGAATCCGTGGACAAGGAGAACGAGCGGGCGATCGTTGCGGTGCTCGCCCATGTGGGCGATGATGGAATTGGCACCCGTTGAGCGTTGATGAGCCGATGCTGCCAGGGGCGGGCAGAAAGACCGCCGAGTTGTCTGCGGAGCGCTCATCGTCCCGTCCTAAGTGTCGTTTGTGTCTGTTGGTTCCGCACGTCGAGCCCGCGATGTGGGTACGTGTACGTTCTCGTACCCCTGTAGCGATTCGAGTGCGAGCGTACGGCGCAATGAGTACACACCATACTTGTGGCCGCGACGGCGGGCCCAGTGCGAAACCGCTCCGGTGAGAATGAGCACCGCCGAAAACGAACATCAGGCCGGTCAGCATGTCGTACGCCAGCAGATTGGCGACGTTGCGGTGAAGCCGTTCCCCGCGAGTCGCTGGGAGATCGGGTCGAGAATCGAGCGCGCTCGGTCCATGCGGCAAAGCCAGCCCCAACGCCCGAAGGCCGCGACGATCCAGCCGGTGAAGGCTGCACCCAAAGACGACGCCCGGGCAAGGAACCAGATGAGGGCGAGGATCGCCAGCCCCGACGAGTTCGCCGGCCCCCGCAAAATTGACCGATGAATCCTTGTAGGCGGCGACGAGGCGCGCGTGCGCGTCCGGATACCACGTACCACGCAGGGGAACGAGGAGGATTGTGGCGAAAAGCACCTGACGTGTGCGGGCGCGCTTTTTCGGTGCGGCGGGAACGTCGGATTCCAGGCTCTCGTCGAGAGCCGCCCGCTCGAGATTTGGCGTTTGTGCGGCGTCGCGAGGCGCGGGCGAGGCTTGCCCGGAGTCGTCCGCGTCTGCCTCTTCTGAGGTGCGGGAGAGGGGATGCGGCGGGAAGGCCTCCATGAGAGGTGAGTCGCCGACGGCCCGGTGTCGAAGGCCGAGTCCGCGCCGAACGTCGCGCCCTCGCCGAACGTCGAGGCGCCCGCGAACGACGTCGCGCTTTCGTATGTGCCGCCGATGTCCCGAGACGTTTCGAACGTCGTCGTGGCGACGTCGTCGCTGAAGATGCTGAGACTCCGCCGGTCGTGGGAATCCCGTCCGCGTCGACGTCGGCGAGGGCGCGCCTGAGGCTTGTGCGGATGGGATGCCTGTTTTCCGATCGGCGAGGCTGCCGAGACGACTGGCAGAGACTGAACGGAGAGCGAATGCGGCGGGCGAGCGTCGGCCTGTTCCGGAATGGCCGGGAGACTGGGAATCAGCCGGCGTTTGGGAGCGTGAACGCCTCGTTGGCGAGGGGCGAGAGGCGGCCGGAGAGTCCGTGGGCCCGAGCTGCTGGTCGGGTGTGCGTGAGCTCGAAAAGGAGCTTTCAGTCCCGGCGGCGGCTGGCCAAGGATCTGCGCATTGCGGCGGGGGAATCCCCAGGCTCGCCTCTTCCGGAGGCGCTTGAGGCGTCCGCGGCGCCGAAAGCCGGAGCGGTCGAGGCGGTTTCCTCCGGGTCCTCAGGCGTGATCGACGGCGTCGGCGCGGTGGACGGGAGGAAGTCCGACGGCATCGGGAGGAGTGGACTCCGTGGGGCTGAAACGCTGGTTCGGCGCTTTTGGCTTGTGTTGCGTTTTTCGATTGGCGCCGCGCTTTGGACTGGAGGCGGCGACTTTGGGCTGGGTGAGGCGCTTTCGGCGGGCGTGACGCCTGGGCTGGGGCGGTTCCCCGGTTGCGGACGGTGGGGCGACGCCGCCTGAGGCGGCTCCGGGAAGCTTGTGGACGGACAGGCTGCGGCGGAGGAGGCCGCCGCGGCGAGGGGAGTCGTCGCAGCGGAGGGGCTGCTGCGGCAGGAGAGCGCCGCCGGATGGGGAAATCGACGTCGTCGCCGGAGAAGCGGTCGACGCAGAGGCTGCGTTCCAAGCCGAAGGCGTTTCGCGACCCGGAAAAGCGGGCAAGGGTGCGAGGGCGAGGTCGTCTAGGTCGGGTTCGGACGGCACCTGCGTCGCCCGGGTGAACGATGCCCGACGGCGCCGAGCCGCCGTTCCCAGATGTGGCGCTGCCGCCGGATCCTCTTCTCCTCGCCGGATCCTTCGCTTGCACTCGGGTCGTTCATTCGCGCCCGCCCCTCTCGCTCGCGTCGGCTTCGTCAGCACTCGCTTGTCCTTTTGCATCAGGCTCGTTTCGCGTCAGCCTCTTTATGAATGCTACCCAAATCCCGCCGCTTTGGGCTTCTCTTCGTAGAGGCTTGAGAGTGGCGGCCTCGTCCAGGCGGTCTGCGCTGAGGCGGTGTAGCAGTCCGTGGGGATCGTCACGGTTCCTCCTCTTCGAAAAGCGTACGACAGGCGTGCGCCGACTCGGAGGAAGCATCGAAGTCTGGCGAGGGCGGGCCCAGGCGTTGAAGGGGCGGGTTTCGCCTTTCCGAGCCGGCCGACTTCGACTCTTCGAGAGGGGGCGCATTCCACGTCCTGCACGTCCAACGCGGGAAATGCGGCTTGGTGAGCGGAATGCGGCGTCTGGTGAAATGGAGCGGGTGGGCGGCCCAGTCGCCCACCCGCTCGTACTCACGGGTGTGAGGGATCACTTTGTCTGCGAAAGCTCCTTGTTGAATCTCCCTTGTCGCGCACTTGGAGGTCGCTTTCGCGAGAATTTCCTTGTCCCTTCTCACTGATCCTCTTTGCCCAAGCCTGACTTTTAAGTCCTGCTTGCCTCCGACGATGGCTTCCTTTTCAGGCTGTCCTCAGCTCATCTTTCCGTAGATCCTTTCGTCCGTGGTGCGGGCCATATCTCGCTGCTTGATGGCAGCGTGCGACCTTTTTGAGTCAGAGGGATGGGAGGAGAGGATCTTTGTCAGACCTGCCGACTTCTTCTTCTTTCGAGGAGCTTTCATGCGCGCGCATGCCCGGAAGGAAAAAGGCGAGTGTGTGCGGCGACAAGAGTTACGATCTTCTTGCGTAGCATTACGTTCACTACTGTTACCGAGGCTGCACCGCGAAAAGGCATTACTTCCCGGAAGCCAGCGAGTCGACTGGCCGGAACCGTCACATCCGCCTAACTGGTCATCGGCGTAGACTCCATGTTCCGGCAAAAGAATGGAGGAGTTGAATTTTGCTTTTCGAGAAGCGCCGACCGAACTGGCGGAGGGTGAGGGCAGATGAGCAGGCGCGACGGCGGCCAAAGTTCGTCCTCGCATGGCGCTCGCTTTTCTGCATGGAGGGCAGATGTTTGGCGGCGCGAACCGTTCTGCCGTTCAAGTTACGTTACACGGGTGCGTGCCATGTAGGCGAGGTGGGAGGCGGCTTACTGTCGCTGGAATGCAGAATATTGCAGTGCCAGTGCTGAATTGGCGCATTGTGGCGACGCGAGAAAGGATGGAGCAGGAGAAAAACTTTTGCGGGGAGCATGCTGCGTTAGAGCAAGCTGGCTGGAAGGCTCTTTGGCGCTGTTTGAAGGGCATTGTGCGCCGTTTGTCGGCAGGAGGAAGGCTGCGGCCGGGCGAGGGCGCTCAGAAAACGGGCGGAGCTGCGACGTCGCAACGCTCCATGACGCACTCCGGTTTCGTTCGAGAGCGCAGCTGTGGACCGGCGTGAACAGAACTCTCCTGGGTTCGAGAACGGCTGCACAGCCTCGCGCTCCTGCCTCCGGTCACTTGTTTCCGGTGCCCGCCCCATCTGCCGCCCTCCGACTTCGGTAGCGCGCAGCGAGGCCCCTGGATGAGTCGCTCTTGTCCCTGGAGGAGACGGTTGCACTCTGCTGCCGTCTGCGAGGACCCTTTGAGCGTTTCGCTTCGCTTTGTCATAGATCTTGTCCACCACGCACGAGGACAGGCTCTTCACGACTGAATCGGGCAAGTTGGCAGCAACAAAAGTCTGGCAGCTAGCGATGATCTTTGCCATCCTGGCTTTTCGCTTCATCGCGTAGGCTTCAGGAGCTGTTCCGCAGAGAAGCCAGCGAGAGAGGGCTAAGGGCGGGACTATCGACGAAATATGAGACCAGCTGCTTTTAGGCGCATGATACCTCCGTATGAGAGTCAAGTGGGGTGGTCACGTTTCCCTGTGACCGCCCTATCAGCCTAGCCAAGGATACCCTCTGCGAGGCTTCGATTCTTTGCATTGAGCTCTGCTGGGCGCGTGCGTTTGCCCTGCTGTCAGCGCTTGTCCTGTTGCTGCATGCTGTTATGCAGTTCTGCTCCCTGGGGCGTTCGTTGTTACCTTTTGGGCAACCACGGCGCTGCCTGGAGGCATCAGCATTGCCGAGGTGGGCTGAGCAGTTTCTGGTCTGTTGGTCGGCGGCGATGTTTGGGGCGCTTAACGAGGGTGCTGGCGTGGGCGGGGCCGCGAGCGGGGCGGCTCCAGCCCACAATTCCCGTCTGTGTGAATGCGGCTGTGAACCGGCGTGAGTGGAACTGCCCGGATTCGAGGGCGGCCACGGTTTCGCCGCTCGGTCAGTGGTTTCCGGGCGCCGCCCCCATCTGCTGCTTGAGTTGGTTGATGCACTCCCGCGTGGCGCTCTTCACAAGAGCCTATCGCTGCTCGAGACGGTTGCGGTGATATTGCCTGACGCGAGGCCGTTGAGAGTCTCGGGCGTCGCCTTGTCGTGGTAGATCTTGTCCACTATGCGTGTGGACAAACTGCTGAGCTTGCTCGGACTGGTTGGAGCTCTTGAACTGGTGCAGCTTGACCATCTTTGACATACTGCCGGCCACAGCAGCTTCCTTTGGAAGGCCTCTGCATTGTTCCTGATCCTTCGTTGCCCGAGTTTGGAGTCGTTGATGGACGAGGCTGGCGGACGAACCGTCGTCCGGACGCCGATTTCGAACTCGAATCGCGCATTTTGAGGGGCGGATTTGCCGAAGGCGGAGTTTGTGGAGGCGGTGGCTGCCTTGCTCCGCTCCGAGTTTCTTTTGCTCCCCTTCGAGTCGTTCCCGCAGGAGAGCCAGCGAAAGAGAGACCCAATGCGGGAATCGACAGGAGGACGGACGGTTTCTTTAGACGCACGTGATACCTCCGTATGGATTGCAGTTCGGGGCGGCCGCTGCCTTGCAACCGCTTCCATCAGCCTACAAGGGTAGCCGCGAGATCTCCATTCTCTTTCCATTGGCTTGACTTGTCGCGTGTGTCACCCACATGCTGACTGTTTGCCTGTTGCCGTGCGTGTCCCGGCCGTTCTGCCTCTCTGCAGGTCGTTGCCGTTATAGAGGGGCGCTCATTGCCGAGACGGATCTGAACTTTGGTTCCGTTCTGTCAAGCCGGCGACGGGACGGCGCCAACTGTCCGAATCTGGGTCCCTGGCCGGGTCTGTGCCTCTTGTCTTGATCGAGGGTTCTTGTCACGTCTGCTGACCTGGGCGGACGCTTGGCTTGCGCATTCCGGCCGTGGCCTTCTCCAGGAATCTGCGTGTCGTCTTCACCGCGTGATTTGAGTCCCGCTGCCGCTGGCTGAAGCCGTTGAGCGCGAAGGCGGTGCGCCCGATCGTAGAGCCGCTTTGTCACGCACGCCCATCTTTCGGTACTGATCGGCGGAGAGGTCGAGGCCAAAGCCTCCGACTCTTTCAGGATCTTCGTCGTTCCCGCCTCGACGCGCCTCGCGCTGCGCTGTTGAGTCCCCGTCCGCTCCCAGAAGCCCTCGATCGACGATTTCGCGTCGAGGCTGCGCGTGAGGCGAACGGCAAGAAAGGGACGACGGCGACGGCTATGAATCTGGCTGCGCGCATTTTTCCTCCGAAGCTCGCGCGGGCCGCCTGACGATGCAAAGAGAGGCTCAAAGAAACGTGGTCGTTCGCAGAGGGGTCCGTCGAGGACCGCAAAGAATACATGCTCGACGGCGGGCGATCCGTGGTGTGGGGCGAGCTCCACATCCCGACGTCGGGGATGCCGAGGTGCAGATCGATGCATGGCCGACGTCGCTCAGACCGTGTGCGAGACGATAGCTGCGCTGACAGCGCTGTGCGGATTTGGCATCTGTGCGGACGATGTCCGACCGGCGACGTCCGCCGTGATCTCGTTGCAAACGTGCGCAGACGATGGGCGCGCGCTGATCGAATCTCGCCGGTCGGGCGCTAACTGCGCCTTCGCGCGAGTGAGCGGTCCGGCGTTTCAATGACGCATAGGCGCCGGCAAGTTTTCGCCGCTTGGTCCACAGGTCCACGTGTTTCCAATCCACAACTGGTATCAGCCAGCATTCAGGCTGGCGAGCCGACGGAGCTTAGTGCCGTTCATGATGATTGCTAAAAGTGCCAGATAAAACACACATCTCGGCGCTAAGCAAAATGGAAGGCGCGAACGGACGCCCGGCAAGCCTATGAGGGGCGCGCTCCGGAGGCCGCGCGGAGGGCTCGCAAAGGCGGGCGTCGCCCGGCGGAAGCCTTCCCGTGGCGACCGCATTGTCCAGCTCCAGCGCAGCGGCTTCGATCGGAGGTCGATCAGATGTTCGCCGCATTGGGAGGTACATCGACGCGTCGAGCATGTGGCGGACGGCGAGCCGACGCGGCCGTCCTCAATCTGGGCTGAGTGAGGGGCGTCGGCGGTAAAAGTCCGCGCGCGCTTTCATCACGGCTTCTACGCCCCGTACCTCGCCTGAAGGTCGCTCGAGCTCACGCCGCCCGACGAGGCGGGAGTGACCCTTCTCGAGGCTGCTTTTGGCGGCAGGGACGTGGATCACGCGGGCAGATCGTCGGCAAGCCGTCGGAGTTCGCGGCGGCCGCCAGCTTTCAGCGTCGCCGCGCGGACTGCCCGCACATTGGAAGGCAGGTTCCGGGTGGCCCTCGTCGATGCCGACCCAGTGTTCTGCGGGGGCCTGACCGACTGCTGGCCTCGACGGGCAGGCGCGTCAGATGGAGCCGACCCGCAGATCGGGATCTGGGCGTGCTGGTCGGCGGCTGCCTCGGCCGCTGCCTCCGAGGCGAGGCTGCCGCATGCTCGCGCCGACGATCGCGCGCGATGCGCTGCGGCGAGGCGAGGCTGCGGTGGCCGCCTTGTCGCAGGTGCAGGACCGGTGCGTCATCGACTTTGCCCGGAGAGCTCTCTGATCGAAGGGAGCGCCGCCCATCGGCTGCTCGGATGGCTCGACGTCGTCGTGCTCGTGCGCGCGGCGGAAGCGGTCCGGCGCGGCAACTCGCGCGGGCTGTGGCGAATGCCCGCGGGCGTGGGGATTCTGTGGCCGCCCCGGCGTGCAGGCGGCGAGGCTGCCGCTTTGGGGAGAACCTCGGAATCGATTCCGTGTACCCCGTCCCGGCTCCTTTCCAGCCTGGCCGGCGACGTCGAACTACGGCGTGGGCGTCGGCGAGCGCGAAAGAGGTCTGCGACTGCTCGCGATCTCTGCAGTCTCCCGCCCTGCGCGAGGCATGAATGACGTCGGCCTTCGAACGCGTCGAGCCGAGGAAAGGCCGCCGAGCGCCAGAACCGAGGCGGAGGCGATGCGAGCGGTGCGGCCAGTCTGGCGAGGGGCGGTAGCGACGGCGGAGCGATCGCCAGCAGCTGACCCCGTCGCCGTCTCCGCGCGCGACGTCGGGGTCGTGGCGACGGCTTTCGCCAGGCAATCGCCGCGGGCGGGGCCACCGCCTGACCCTGCTGCTGAACGATCGGTCGGTCACCGACGTCCCTCGTCAACGGCGGACGCGGCGGTGGGTCGATCGTGGAACGGATGGAGCGCGACAGGAGCGCGCCAGCCGCGGTCTGAGCGACGATTCCTGCGCGAGCGCTCGCGGTGCGGCTGCGGTCTGCGCGGCCAGAGGCTCGACGAGTTCGTCTCTCGATCGTGGACGGAACGTTTCCCGACGGGTTGAGGCTTCACGCGGGCTGCCGCCTCGCCGCCGAGGGGACCCTCATCTCTGCGGGGCGCACAGACCCGTCTCCTTCACCTGTAGCGGAGCTCGCGGAAGGCGGAATGTTCGACGGTTTCTGCGCTTTCGGCTGCTCGCCCTTGTTGGCATCGGGCGAACGTCATCGTCTCGGGCGCGACGGTCGAGACGACATTGCTCGCTCGCGGTACCTGAGAGGTCCGAGCGACGAGCGAACTCGTGATCGAAGAATCGCGGGAATTGCGGCCTCGCATCCCCACAGTCGTTCATCTGCAGTGCAAGGGCGAATGTGCAGGGGCAGGCGAGGGTGGCCGGAGCGAACTGGTTCGGGCGGCGCGCGCGGATGCGGCCGGACAGGATCACGTTCTCCGGCAGAGGTGCCGAGGCGCAGAGAGTGCGGGAGGTCCTGACGGCGCTCAGCACCGGACACGAGGGTATGGGCGACGATCCGCGCCATACCTGCCGCCGCAGACGTTCCCGCGCGGCTCACGGCGCGGGCGCTCCTGGCGGGTAAGGGCGAGGACGTGGTCGCCGCACAGATGCAGAGCGCGCTCGACGCCGTCGTCGCATTGAGCGCCGCAGCGGGGTTCCAGCGCTCTCGCGCAGGTCGCGCTGTTTTGGAAGAGCGCCGCGGCGAGCTGACCGCCTCCCGTGGCGTTGGAATTCAGCGAAAGCAGGCAGGTGGCGGCGCGAAGGGCCCCTGCCTGGCCGCCGAGGCTGGCCACGCGCGAGTGGAACAAATGGATGCACGCGCCGAGCGCGGAGGCATGCGTCGGATCGGGCGCCACGCATCGAATGAGGTCGACGTCGGGCTGAGCGCCGACGCGGGAGCGGACGCTGGAGCTGGAACCGCCGCCTGTGCCCGGGCGGAGACGCCGCCGAGACGGAGGACAAAGCGGATGCGGACGGGCGTGGCGAAGCGGCGGCGTCCACTGGCGACGGCGGCGACAAACGACGTGGTGGCGCGCGAAAGCGAGGCGAAAGGGAGTCCAGCTGCGAAGAAACGGAAAGGGCGGCTCGCACGTCACGACGTCAGGATGCTCGTCGCGGAGACCGCAACCCGCATGAGGGCCGAGCCTCCTGCCGAGAAAGCCTGGGGGCAGACGTGCCGCCGGGGCCGGATTCGAAGACGGAGACCCGGGTTTGATCGACGGCTCGGCGTGCCCGCAGCTTTTGCGGCGGATGGAGGCCTGCGCGCGGAGACCGCCGATCGACGCTGCGCTGCGCGTTTGCGGCGGTCGCGTAGCGCAGGCTGACTCAGGCGGCAGCGCCCGCGCAGCCGACGTCCCGCGCGATGCGCCGCAGAATCACGGACGCCGCCGACCCGGCCGCAGCGCGCGCTGCGCCGCACCTCGCCGGGCTCGCAGACGTGCACGCTCGCATGTTGGCCTGGCTTCTCCTCCGAGGCTGTTTCTGGGCGTCGTCAGTCGCCGAACGGACTTTGCCTCGATTTCTCTTTGTCCTCCAGCCAGCGGGCGCCGCCGTCGCGTCAGCCTCGGCATCTGCGAGGCCTTGGGAATTTTCTCGTGCGCCGCCTCCGTTCGGCGTGCGGGAAAGAGAGGGATAACGATGCGGGTTTCTCGAGGCGCTGCCGCGGTCCTTTTCAGTCGTCGCGGCGGCGTGGTCCTCAGGTTCTTCGCCTCCGGCGTTCGAGCGCGGCGACGCGCAGGCTGCGCAGGCGTGCCCTCCGCCGGTCACGACCAGCCATGGTCGCGGACCTGGCGGTGGCGCGGCGATACGTGCCGGGTGCTCGGTGCCCGCGCTTCTTGTGGCCCTTGAATCCTGGCATTGTGGCCGAGGAAGAGAACCGCCCGGCCTTGAGTGCGTGGCAGAGTCCTTGACGATGGGCGGGACGTGGGAGGAGGCGGTGGCAGGACGCGCGCTGAGCCGTTTTGATCCATTGGTGCGCAACGCGCTTCAGGCTTCCTCGCTGTGGGTTTGACCCGCGCGGCTGCGTGAACCTCGCTGCAGAGAACGGCTGCGGAGTTCAGAGAGCCGGCCGTGGCAAGTGCGCGCGCGCGGGCGAATCCGCGGCGCGACTGCGCCAAGCTTGTTCTTCCCCTGGGCCTGTGCTTTCTCCCGCTTTCTTTTATTCTGCTCGGCGGTCGTTCGATCAGTCGTTTCGGCGGGCGTGGCGATCCTGAGGTGATCGTGCGGCGACGGCCTGAAAGCGGTCGCGCGGCCTCGAAGAGCCGGAAACGGGATCGGAATGGGCCCGGGCAACGCCGGCGTCTGGGCGGCGTCGAGGGGACCCGGTTGATACGCACCCATGCCCGGCCGGTGTGATTTGAGCGCGACGACGCGTGGGCCTGGGCGCGGTCGGCGCGTCAAACGTCGCGACGTGCGGCGTCGCGGGCGTGTCTGGTCTTCCCGTCTGTGGGGCACGGCGTGATGAAAAAGTCTCGTAGGAACGAGAGAAGGACTGCGGCGAGGAGGGCGCATTGGTGCGAAAAGCTCATCTTTCGCCATAGGGATCAATTTTAGAACTTATGGGTCCAGGCGTGCGATTTTCGTAACAGAGCTTTTGTTCTGAGTGCATTTTATTAATTATGACTTTATAAGCATTTTGCATGGTCGCATGTTCTGTGTTTAATGTCGCCCGATGGTTCCGTTTAATATGGCCATTCTGTGTATTTAGAAACTGAGGCATTGATCTTCAGAAGGTCGGCCTCTGCTCCGCAAGGCGCGTGGTCCAGATTTGCCTCGTGCTGTGGCGCCGACGCCGGCTGACCTCGCGCTCACGGGAGGAAGCCGTTCCGGGTTCGGCTTTCGCGGCCGTCGGCCGACCACACAGCTACTGGGCAATGCCGAATGCATGCCGCTGGCCTCTCGGCCGCGTCGGCCTACCTCGTTTGCAGGGTGGGAAGGCCGGAGCCTGCAGCGGTTGATTTGCGGTGACGAATCGGTCCGCGTGAGCTGCGCACGCCCGTGCGTGAAGGCATTTGGCAGTCATCTCGACGAGTTTTGGAGGAATCGGTCGCGGTCTCGTCAAACGGTCAATCGGTGGCATCAGGTGGCGCAAAGTCGGTCTGCGCCAAACGGTCAATCGGTCGTCGAGCACGCAGTCGGTCCGCGGGCGAAACGACGTCGCAGAGGCTCACGGCCTCGGGAACTTTTCGTCAATCGGATGCCGTGTTTTGAAAGAGTCGGTCATCGGCGACGCAGAAAGGCGCAGCCGATAGACGAGGCGACACAACGATGTGTCAGCGAGCAAAAGCTTCGTCGACATCGACAAGACGTCAGGCGAGGCGAAATGGCCACGGCCGAGTACGCGATAAGACGGTAGACTCGCGACGGGCGTCGCAGAGCGTTCTGTGGTGGCTTGTCAATCAGGACTGGTCCCAGCGGGACGAAAGGCCCTGCTGAGCAAGATCTTCCGTTCCGTGTGATGGCGACGATCAGGCGGAGCGCGCACTCTGCCCGGATCACATCGCGGCGATCCCGGAATGCGGCTGATGCAGTAGTGCCGCGAAACGCATGGTTCAAAATCCACGAGAAAGCCCAAAAGCGGCACAGGAAGGCCGACAGCGTACGATTAGGGCCGAAAAGCCGCGGAAAGGGATGGAAATCTGCGCAAATGCCCAACGACTGGAAAAGACCTCGGCGGCGTGAATCGCGACGGGCACTCGGGAATCAGGGACGTGACTCGAAGCCCGCCATCGGCTCGCGTCTGGCTCCTCGTCACGGCCTTTGCTTGCGCTTGGGCATATCGCCGTCGCGCCTATCCTCCGAAGCCACAATGGCCTTGCGGCGCGAATGGCGCTCGCATGGCCGCGCTGGGAGAAGGGGACGGCGTCGGACTGCCGCAGTCGGCGTGCCTTTCCCTGGGCGTCGGTGAGCGTCACCGTCAGCGGGCGCGTCGACACACCGTCGAGGCCGTGGCGCACGCGCCGCGAAAGGGGTCTAGCGGAAGGCTGGGCATCGACGTTCACGCGCCCGTCACGGCGGCGGTCGAGCCCAGGGTCGGCGGGCGAGGCCGAGGCGGGACGCGACTCGGGAACAGGGAGCGACGCCAGAAAGCCGTCGGCCACGCCGAGGCAGGAGGCGCAGCGCCGCGGAACGCCTCGACAGGTCCGCCCTGGCGGCAGAAAGAAAGGACGGGAGGTCGCGGGGCGAGGCAGCGTTAGGAAGGACGTGTCCTCCGGCGTCCGGCGCTTCGCGGCAGCCGGATCGCGCGCTTTCCGCCGACGACATCGCCAAAGCTCGCGCCTGAGCTGTCGCTTCAAACCTTCAGCGAGTTCAACGAATCGCGTCGCGCATGACGCGAGTCTGGTGGCGCGGCGCGCTCGTTGCCGTCAGTCAGGCCTCCTCGTGATCTGCACCTCACGGTTAAAGTGCTAGCTGGATTCGCTTCGACGCGCTGAGCATCGCCAAAGCCCAGAATGCCGCCGACGCGCGGCCGGTAGCCTCCGCGCAGAGAAACGCCGCGAGCATGGCGGGTGCCCGTCGCGGCATACGTCGAACGCACGCACGGCGCGCCTCGCTTGTGGCCTGCGGCGTCGACGGCGCACCTATGAAGGTGAAGTGTCCAAGAATCTGGATCCCACATGGGGTGACGGGCGTGGCTTGGCGAGCGCGGGCCGGGCCTGCCTTTACGACCGAAGACGGTGCGACGGCTGCCGAGGCGGACGGAGGCGTCCGGGCGGATGAAGACATCCGCACACAGCGAAGGCGTCGGGCGGCGGCTGGGCTGGCGGGCGGCAAGGCGCGCGGCCCGCCTCCGCAAGCTGGACAAGCGAGGAGGTGCTGATCAGCCTGTAAGCGCGGTATCAGTCCCGCGATCAAACCTGACAACACGGACGTCTCCGGTTTCAGGGCGTGCACTCTCAAAGTGCGCCATGATACGAAGCCCGTGGAACCTGCCGGACGGAATGCGGTAGCGCGCTGACTCAGCTCTGTAAGCGCCGACTCGGCCTGGTGCCCGCCGATCAGGACCGCCGTGCGCGGCGCAGCTCGTACGGCCACGACGCGCAGGAGCACGTCGCCCCGCCCTTCGAGAGAGCTCTGCCATTGCTGCCGCACTTCAAGACTGGACGCAGCAGCACCCGTCCGTGCACGGGCAGCTTTCCAAAACGCGGCGAGTCGGCCTCCAATCCAGATTCGTCCCGTGTTCGAAGCCGTGAAGGGCAGCCGCAGACCGCTGACGGCGTCGTGGACGATGACGGTCGCCGCTTGCGTGTCGGCGTGCTAAACGGTCGATGGGCCGCCCAGATCCCAGCGGTCGCGTGGTCGCCAGCAGGGGAGTGATGCCGACCCGAGGGTGCGCTCTGCCGCGTGAGAGAGCGCCTCGGAAGGTCGGACGCCGACACGCCCGCTCGTTCTGTGGGCTTTCGCGTCGAGGGTCCACCACGTTCCCCGAGTGCGCGGCTCTCGCACCGGCATGTCGAGCGGGACGCGCAGATAGAGCTTCGTCCTCGCTTCTTCGGACGTCGTAACCGCCCACCTGCTGTCACGAGAACCCTCTCCGCGGGCCCCAGATCCCGAAATCCGCATGCGCAAGCTCTTCGACGTCCACGATGCACGACGTCGATTGCGCCACGTAGGTTCGACTGCCGCATTGCGATGGCGATGGACGACGGCGGCGTCTTTCGTCGAGGCTCGACCATGGGCGCACGCCCGCAACATGGTGAATGAGCCGCGCCAGGAAAGACGGTTGCGTCCGCACGAGCGCATCCACTGTCTCCGAGCAGGACGCCGGATTCACGCCGTCGACGATGGACACCGTGCCGCCCTCGCCGCGGAGGCTGACCATGCTCGTGGGCGTTCGCCCCAGCGAAGCGTCTGCAAAACCAGCGTTTGGGCGCCGCCGCCGCGGTGCCGTCGGACGCAACGAGGTCGTCGAAGAGGGCCGTGCTGTCAAGCCTGAAGACTCGCGCCCATTCCCGGGAGAGGGAGCCTGGCTGCCAGTGGCGCAGACGGGGAGGAGGGATGGTGATTGCTGGTCGAAGAGACGTTCGTCTCCGCCGTGACTGTGTGTGCCCGGGATGCGAGGAGGCCGGTTCAGCGGGTCGTCCCGTGCCCGATGGTGCCGCGATGCCGGCTTGCCCGCGCGCCTGCCCGTCCGATCTGCTGGGTGAAAGAGGCGTGCGTGCCTGGCCACCCTGGGTGACGACCATACGGTGCCCAGCCTCAGACGCCGATTCCCGGAGTTCGAGTGCGTTCGTCGTCGCTGTGCGCCTGCGCCCTGATCTGAGCGAGTCTCTGAGGGCCCCTCCGCCTCGGGAGATACGCCGCGGTATGCCGCGATCTCAGGTCGAGGCTCGCCGTTCGCGCCGACCAGTCGCGGGCAATCTCCGCAACCCGCTTCGGCTCCGGCCCGCGAGCGGACGAATGTATGTTTGTTCGCTGCGGCAAGCACGCCCGTGAGTTCGCCCGCCCGCGTTCGTAGCGCCGCGGCCCGCCGAAGTCGGTTCCGGCGTCGTGCCCGGCCTTGGGATCGCCTCGGTCCAAAAAAAGTGACTTTGGGGTTCATATGTCCTCGGCCCCGGCGTTGCCCGCGGCCCGAGGCCCGTGCCTGCGCGCGGACGCCTTCCTTCGCGCGCTGCTCGCCTCGAATCTCGCGGCACGCCCACAGGACAAGGCGTTTCGCTCGCGCGGCGACCTGTCGTGCCTGACGGCCTGACCGGGCCGAAGGAATCTCCGAGGAAACGACGCGCGGTTTCGGCCGGGCTCCACATCGCCGAGGAGGAAGGTTACGGCGGGCAGGCCCTCAGAAGGGCTGCGAGGGCGCAGAGGCGCACAGCGCCGCCACGTTCGCGCCGAAAACTCGGTAGGAATGTGGAATTCGTCCATCACCACCATCGCCAGGCCCCCGCCACAGCCTGGCCCAACGCTCGTGGAGGCGAGCATATGGCGTGCTGGAGGAAATCCGGGTTCGAGGACGACGTCGGCGTATCTGCGGGCCCACCTGCCTGACGCCTGGATGCCTCGGCGTCGCCGTCGGCCGCCGCGACGCTTGATCCGCAGGGATCGACCTCGCGCGCGAGTTTGCCGGGTCAAGCCGACCAATTGGTCTGCGGCCAGGGCCTTCGTCGGCGCGAGATAGAGAACGGACGGCTCCAGCGGGATGCTCCTGCGAGGCCACCCGCCCCGCCCCCGCCGGCTCAGGGAGGTCCAAGGCCGGAACCAGGCGGCAAGCGACTTCTCCTGAGCCGGTCCTGGTTGCGACGACCGTGCGCGCGCTGCCGTCAGCAGCAGCTCCGCCGCTCCGCTCAGCCCGGTGCGACCACAGCTCGCGGATTCCGCGGTTTGCGAGGGCGTCCTTGACTCTCAGAGCGCCACCCATTCGGGCCACGGCGCCTCATGGCGCTTGCGCGCGCCGGCATCTCGACTGACGGCAGCGACTTGGCTCCGGCGTCGCACGGCGAGACACATGCGAAAGCGAAATCAGGGACGCGATCCGACACCACGTATGCGCATCATCGACTAGGTGAGCGTGGCGCCATCGGTCGGACGAATGTACATCATTGCTGGATGAATGTCGCGTCATCGGCTGGACGAATGTGCGCCGTCAACCAGATAAATAATGTGTGCCGCGCGCCGTCAACCGGATAGACAGCTGCGCGTTGTCAACCAGACGCATGTGCCGAACCCTCGGGTTTACTGCGGTCTTGGCTGGTGTGCGCCTTCGCCGCCGTGTTCGTTGCGGTCGTGGCCGCTCCGCTTCTTCGCCGCAGTTCGTTGCGTCTTCGGCGTGGCTCGCAGCATCTCGCTGGTCCCAGTCCTCGCCGCCGGTCGCAGCGCCCCTTCCGGTCCGCAGATTTTCGTTGCCTTTCGAGGACGCCGCGACGCGTCGTTTCGCCTCGTTCTTGCTGGCGCCCAATTTTGCCTCGGCGCCCGTTTCCGCCGTTGCTCAAGGGCGGCCTCGCAGAGCCCCACTTGAAAGAATCAACATATGTGTGCTGGCGGGCGTGTCGCCCACTAGATGTAGTATTTGAGGTAGTAGCGTCGATTCCGCTTCCCGAAGGCCGGGGCGCGTCGGCCGCCTTTCGAACTCCCACGACCAAGGAGAGGAACATGGCAATCACGAGAATCAAGCGACCGCAGAGAACCCAATGACGTCGGCGACGAAGCGCCCTAAGCCCTCGATCGAGCAGCCCGAAGCGGTCCAGCTGAGCGAAGTTCCGACCCGGCCGGGCGAGGCGGCGACGCTCGCAACGTCGCGCAGCCTCGCATCGCCCGCAAGCCTCGCAAGCCCCGCATGACCCGCGGCGATCGGACGGCGGCGTCGTCTGCGCAGGCGCCGGCCCTGCGATCGTTGACTTCGCGGGGCGCCGGCCCGCACGCATCCGCCAAGCCTCCCGCCTCCCAGCGCGACGGTTCTCGCTCGGCGTCGCCTCCTGCAACGACGCAGTCTCCACTGTGGACGAGTACCCGAGCGTTCGGACTGGAGGGTCAACGCCAACGCTGAATCAGGGTACCGCTGGGCGGCCCCATCCTCAACGCGGCGGGGAAGACCATCGCGAACTATTGGCTGGCCACCGTCTACAGCGAGGAGGAGGCTCGCCCACCGCGAAGGCGACTACCACATCCACGACCTCGACATGCTGGCCGGCTACTGCGCGGGGTGGTCGCTGCGCCGTCTGCTCGAAGAAGGGATTCAACGGATTCCCGGTGCGATTTCCTCGGGCCCGCCAAGCTACCCTTCCGCGGCGTGCGGACAGGTCGTCAACTTCCTGGGACGCTGCAGAACGAATGGGCTGGCCTCAGGCGTTTCTCCTCGTTCGACACCCACATGGCGCCTTCGTGCGGTTTCGATGCATATGACCTATGGCAAGTTAAACAGTGCATCCAGGAACTCATCTTCAACCTCAACGTTCCTTCGCGCTGGGGGAGCCAGTGCCCGTTCACCAACCTCACGTTCGACTGACGTGCCTGGCCGACATCGCCGAGGACTACCCCTACGTCGGCGAGGAGGGTCTGCGATTTTCACGTACGGCGAGCTGCAGGCCGAGATGGACATGATCAACCGCGCTTACATCGAGGTGATGACCGAGGGCGACGCCGACGGCCGGGTCTTCACCTTCCCGATCCCGACGTACAACATGACGAAGGACTTCGACTGGGATCTCCTGAACGCCCAGCTGATGTTCGAGATGACGGCCAAATACGGCCTGCCCTATTTCCAGAACTTCATCAACCCGAGCTGGACCCGGTCATGATCCGTTCGATGTGCTGCCGCCTCCAGCTGGATCTGCGCGAGCTGCTTCGCTCGCGGCAACGCCTCTTTCGGCTCGGCCGAGCTGACCGGCTCGATCGGCGTCGTCACAATCAATCTGGCGAGGCTGGCATACGTACGCGGGTGACGAAGAAGGGCTTTTCGCGCGCCTGACCACCTGGCGGACCTTGCGTCCTCGACGACTCGAGAAGCGGGGCAAGGTCCAAGAGCTCATGGATGCCGGCCCGACCTCACAGCCTGCGCTGGGGCACCTGAACAACCACTTCTCGACGATCGGCGTCAACGGGATGAACGAGATGATCCGCAACCACGGACGACCGCTGCGACATCGCCGACGAGTGAGGGCCACGCCTTCGCCCTGCGCGTGCTCGAGCGCTTCGCGACCGCCTCGTCTCCTCACCAGGAGGCGACGGGGAACCTGTACAACCTCGAGGCCACCCGGCAGGCACCACGTACCGCTTCGCGAAAGAAGACCGCAAGCGCTTCCGGGCATCCTCCAAGCCGGGGACGGACGCCCAGCCGTACACACGAATTCGTCAGCTGCCCGTCGCCTACACGGAAGACGCCCTTCGAGGCGCTTGAGATGCAGGCCGACCTTCAGTCGATGTACACGGGAGGGACGGTCCTGCACCTGTACATGAATGAGCGGATGAGCTCCGGCCAGGCGTGCAAGGAGCTCGTGCGCTGAGCTCTGACGAACTCCACCTTCCGTACATCACGATCACCCCACATTCTCGATTTGCCCGGTCCACGGCTACCTTGCCAGCGAGCACAAGACTGAGGAACGCTGCGCCGCCGAAAACCCCGACGCTGAGCCGCAGGAATGCGAGGTGTGGACGCGGGTCATGGGCTGTCGCCCGGGTGGCCTCCTTCAACATCGGGAAGAAAGGCGAGTACGAGCGCACGCCCTTCACCGAGGCCTGCAGCTTCCCAAGATCAGCGCTGACGCGGAAGAAAATGACGCCGAAGGCCTGATCGGCGGCGGGCCCGACGGTTACGCCGGAGCCCTCGACTGACGGCGCCGCGGGTCACGTGAGCGTTATGCCGCTGTGGGCGCGGGGCCGATTTGACGACGCCGGCGGACCCCATGAACGCCGCTGCGGTAGATTTAGCGAGCGCGCCCGAGGGCAGCTGCAGGCGCTGCAGCCGCACTCGTGGCAGAAGCTGGCGGCGGGGGCGCCCGGCGGAGGCGACGCCGTCCGCCGACGCGAAGCCCAGCTCAGGTGCGCCTCGAGGTTCGGAGCGCCTCCGCCGCGTCGAGCGAGCCTCCGCCGACGGCGCGATCGCGGGCTGGTCTCTCTCCACGGTGGACCGGCCTGGCAAGCCGTCAGCCGCGGTCTCTCCTCCAGGGCGGGCCATGCGCTCGCCCGTATCGCGCGAACGAGGCGATCCTCGACCCGAAACGTCCCGGGCCGATGCGCCAGGTCCCAGGTGGAGGCGTGCTTCCCGCCCGACGGACGCTGCTTGACGGCGCCGTCTCGACAGGGAAGCGAGGCGCTGCGCCAGGCGGGTCGCCGACGCGGCGAGTGCGGGCGCGCGAGATGGGCTTGGCGTCGGCCCGCACACGGCCAGCCCACCTGCGTGCGCGCTCGCGATGACGCGCCGCCACCGACCGGCGCATCGACGTCGAGGCGGAGCGGATGACCACGCCGCGGCGACCGGCTTCGGGCGCGCAAACGCCTGGCAGTCGCGGACGTCGTGCCCGGAGGCGTCGGTCGAGCGCGCGTGCTCGGCCTCGCCGCTGAGGCTGCCGGACGCCCACGGCACGGGTTGAGCGTGCCGATCGCACAGCTGAGAGCTGGCTGGCGCCGATGATTGCCGCGAGCCCGCTGGTGCCGACCGCGCAGTCGAGGCGTCTGCCGGGCGCCGATCGCACGGTTGAGCGCGCTCACGTCGGCCCTCCCGACTACGAGAGAGGTCCGCACGACCGTTCACTCTTGAGAAACGCCTGCTGAGCGGAGTTCGTTTCGAGGAGCCAGCTCGAGAACTGCGCCCGCGTAAGTGGAACTGCGCCGCAGGAAGCCGAAACCGACGGCATCGCTTCCGGTGGATTTGCCGCGCTCAGGCGCCGCTTGGGACCGGCGGGTTCAGCGAAGCGCCTCGCCGATGAATGGCTGACGCAAGCCGGGCGGGCTCGAGCTCGAGGCGCGTCTGCCCCTGATTGCTGACTCACCCGCGATGCTGACCGGCCCTCGCCGGCTGCGGTCGGCGGGCGCGTCATGGCCCTGCGCTGCAGCTGCTTGCGTGACGACACTTTAGACGTTGTCCTTGTACGCGAAAACGCAGGTTGAACCCGTGTCGTCGCTGCTTTCCACGGCATCTAACACGTGATGGTCACCGTCACGTACATAGTGTCGGAAAAGGTTGTGCGCCCGCCTGTCCGGGAGTACTTACTATTACGCAACCGGTTCGACGGAGGCGAGTCGGACGCCGTGCAGTGACAACCGCACAACAACTCACGATATTTCTTTTACACAAGTCGCAGGAGGTTTGTTTATAGTATTCGCGACCGTCATCTCACACGGACAACCTGGTGCGCAGTCGACGCTGCGTCAAGCGCGCATTTCAAGAAGCCAAGGCCACGTGTTTACATGTGAAGGCTTTATGGACGCCTGGTCCGACGTCGCCGAGTCGGCCATCACGGACGGTTGCTGACCATAATTTGCCGTGATCAGCGACGAGCGATTTGCACTGCGCGCCACGCGCACCATCGTCAACCTCCAAACACGCGCCGCGTTTCCTTCCAGTCCGTCATGAGGCCGACCTGCCAACGAGGCTCGGACGTTTTAGCGATCTGACCGACAGGTGCTCTGAGCACCCGCCGGCCGAGAGCTCGCCCAAGCCGCGGCCGTCTTTCACACCTTCTTCGACCCTACGGCAAGGAGCCGTATGGAGGTCAGTTCGCGACGGAAGCGACGACGCCGCCGACAATTGCAACGGCGCCCGCGACGACCGGGATGCCCGCGCACGACGCCGACCGGGCCCGCGCCTGCGAACGCCGGGAGGAATCACGGCGATCCCTAACAAATGACCACCTGTTCGGCATCGAGCCGTGGGACGCGTGCCAATCGACGCTTAACACCACCGATGCGAAGTTAAAGTCCACCGGGACAACTCCACCTGGTGGCCGACCTGACCGCGGGCACGCCGCAGACCTCGGCATGAAACGGGAGCCATTGCCGAGCGAGCTGCCGCCGCGCGAGCTCGATTCGATCTCACCGGCGAGCGCCGCTTCAGCCGAAGGGATGCACGCCATCGCCCAGAGCCGCACCACCGTCACGACCGCTGGACGCCAGCCGCCCAAGACACGAGCAAACAACCCAAAAACAACTTAAAACGATAGAAAAGTACTTCACAAGCTCATCAGTCTTCTTCTGCGCAGACGAATCCTTGCGAATGCCGCGCTCGGGCGCTTGAGCGCACGTGCTGCTGCTCACGCAAAGCTTGGAGGAGCGTGCCCCGACAGAGCTGGCAGCAAGCCTGACCATGTCGCGCTGCCGAGGGCAAGGGTCCGCTTTCAGCCTCGGAAGAGCAATCCTCCGCCAGCGGACGCGTGTCAAGCCTCCGAGGGCACCTCCGGCACGAGGAGTCGAGACCCCTGTTCTCAAGGTTCCGCTTCTGGCGAGCTTGAGGGGCACGGGTCTTCAGGGCTGGGCCAGACGTGGGCTCGCCGCGGTCGGCCACCGGAAAGTGAGGGCCACCGCCCGCGACGCGGTCGGCTTGCCCGGACACGCCAACGAAACTCGCCCCGCAACGTTCGCCAAGTGTAGATCCGAGCATCGGTTTGCAAGGCTCGCACACGCGCCGCAGCATGTCGACGACCACGGCGGGGCCTTTGCGCAGCGGGCCGGTGCGTCCCGTCGGGCCCTGCTGGACTCCGCCTTGCCGTTCATAATCCTGCTGCCGGCGGCGACGATGACCGGCGGGGCCGCCGGCTGGTCTTCCGGCCATCCTGGCGCCGCAAGCGCGGCCTGCTGCCCGGTTTCGCCGGAGAACGGCTTCGTCTCAGCCCGGGTGCGCCGCCACCCGCGCTGCACCCAGCTGCGGGAGCGGGATTCCTCTGCGGGCGACTCACCGCTGCCTCGCACCCCCTGTCCGGGTACGCTCGTCCCTCGTCTCGAGGAGCCCGGGCATCGTCCCGCCCTGGCCGCAGCCCGGCCCGGGTCGTCTCGTCGGCATCCCTGCGCGGCGACCACCGGCTCCAAGAGCAACCGCCGCCCTGGACAGACCGTCTGCTTCACGCAGCGGGATTGTGCGCGACCACCGCCTCCAGAGCCCGGACGAACGATCCTGCCGTCTCAAGAACCACCGACAGGCTCCGGTAACCGGGCGGTGTCCAACTGTCTCCGCCTCCAGGAGTGCCCGCCGGAAGTCAGACAGTGAGCGACCAGCAAGCCAACCTCAGAAAGAACTGCGAGCATGCCCGATCCAAGACCAGCACCGCAGGCGGAGCTCCTCAGCCACCCGAGCGGGACAGAGCCGGTCGCCCGCGCACGTCCGCCGGGCGCTCTTTTCGACGCTCGGGCAGCCACGCCCGTCTCGGGGAACGGACTCGTCAGAACGGGCGCGCGCCCCGTCAAGCCCTTTCCGGCCTGACAGGTGACACCCCGCAGGCCGGACAAAAAGAAGGCTTCTTCCGGCCCGGACCTCCGCGAGGGTAAGAGCATCTCGCCTCACGAACCCGATAGGAGAATCACCTTTCTGCAGCCCCACCTGCAACCGACTGGGCCAGCGAGCTTTGTAACTGAAGGGCGATGGGACACGACATCACGTGTCCCCGCCTGGCTTTTCACTGCCCGTTGTTTTGAGACGCATGAACGCAGACTGTGCCCTGGTGGAAATCACCAAGGTGGTTTCCACCCAATCGCGTCTGCTCCGACTGAAGATTCCCATATAAGTTGCTTTGATCCTGCGCAGTGTGTTGCTTTCCTTTTGCGCGCGCCCGGGCGAACGCGCTGTTCCTCCGAGGGTCAGCGTGGCCAGCGTTAGGCAGCCGACGCCGGTCCCACACCCACGGCGACGAACCCGCATGGGCGCTGCGGCGCGTCGGCGCCGCCGCGTCTTTCGTTGATTTACCAGCGAGTCGGGCCCGGTAGCCGCGCTGGCTGAGCCGTTTTTGTGCGGGAGGTGACGTGAAGCCGGTGATGGGGTAGTCATAGCCGTCGATTACTACTTTGTTGCTACGCGACCGCGCCGATGCTGCTTTTAATGATTTTGCCCGGCATGGTGATCGTCGTCGTCACTGTCAGCCCGTCGAGGTCGGCCCCGTCCGGAGGCGAGGACTTTCGGCGGAAATCGACAACGTGTCCCCGTTGTCTTTCGACCGTCACACCTCGTCATGCGAAGTACGTTCGAGCGTCAGCCGGCACCGAAGAAGACCACCCCGGCGCGGTAATGTCCTCCATCTTCGCCGCCGCGACAGCAAACCGACCCTAGCGGCCCGATGATGGCTTTTTCAACTGGAGTGCACTCCCTTTGAGGGTTCGCATTGAGTCTGTGCGCCCTCGAATACGATTTCAGCGTACTGGCCCCCGCTCGGCTTTGACACCGACCTCCGCGTCGATCCTGACACCCGGTCAAACACACCAGGCACACGCCCAACGCCACAACTGCCCCTGCGTGCAGACCCAGCCTCCCTTGGCGTCCGGAGGCACTCCCGCCAGTCGTCTCCTCGCGCCCGCATCGCACCGACGAACCTCCAACCGTGGAAGCCTTCCCAACACTCATGCTGAGCCTCCGAGGCCAACAACCAACACGGCAATTCTGGCGCTCTGCGCACATGCAGCCTCCCAGCTCAGCCTGCAACAGGATTCGAACGCGCAGCCGCCTTCGCCTCAAAATGGACGCGCGCTGGTTTAGATCCGAGGGCACCTTTCGAGCCGCAACACGGCAAGGCCCGCCAAGGCCAAACCCAGCCTGCTCAAACCGGCAGCCCATGCCCACGACGGAAAGCCATGCACCATTGTCCGCGCCGGAAGGTCGCTTTGCCCGTCAAGCTTCCAGATTCGAGTGGATCTCAAAGACGGCCGCGGATCCTTCCTTTTCTGAGAGCGATGACTCAGCCCGTCGACCAAAGCACGGACCCCTGTGGATCACAACTGCACCCTCGAATGTCGCCGACGCTAGTCTTGACCACCTTCCCGCATGACGATCGTCGTCTCTGCAGTCAACCCTCCATATCCCTCTTTAGTCTCACGACTGCAGGCTGGCGCAAGAGTGCAGGTGTCGCCAGCGCCTCACCAGCTCGACACTTCCAAGAGGGGTGCTCGAAGCGGCTCTTACAGGTAAGTATGACCTCCAGGCGGAGTGCGTGCGATGTCTTTCCATCCTCGCATTGCCTGCAAACCTCACAATACTCCTGGAAATACCCTGTAAATCCTTCACAAGCTTTGCTCGAGCGTCTCGCATTCGAGTCGGTGTCGTCTTCGAATACGCCGATCTGCGTCCTGATCGCCCTGTCGGCTGAACTCGAACGAGATCCGTGCGACACCCGCCCAACAGCGCAGGGCCATCGACGCAGCGATGCCGTCACGAAATGCATGGCGACTTTACGGGTGAAGGCGCATTGCCACTTCGATGCTGCAGGAACGACGACCCGAGGCCTTTCCTCGCCTCTGCCCACCGCGCCGGAACATGACGTCGTTGTCGCGGTCGCGCGGCCGATGCAAGGTTGGTTGTCGGTCATTCCTGCCTTCTTGACCATTCGGTACACCGAGTGACAAGCTCAGGCCTGTACACAGCCCAGCGCATCTCGGCCCCAGACGCGAAACACCCAGCGGCGACTCATGCCTGCCGCCGCCGTGGGTCGGCTGACAATCTGGAGATGCACTCCGCTGATGAATCCGCCGGCCCAAAGCCGGCCACACCGCGACCGAGCTCGTTGCTGAGCTGCTATCGGCGCGGACGACGTTGCCATCGCCCCTCGCCGCCCCGGTGCGGGGCTGGCGGGTGATTTCGCGTATGCCAAGAGCGTTTCCTGCGCGGTGCCTCTGGCGAGTCAGGAAAAGTTGCGTGATGGACTGGCCGTCGGCGTCGGTTGCGCTGTCACCTTGGCGAGTTGGTGCTGCTGACGACCCGCTGAGACGGCCTTCCCGGCCCGAGCTGTTTGCGGCTTGCGTGTGTAAAAGTTGTTTCCTTTTGCGTGTGACCGGAAGGTTGTGAGTCCGAGGGTCAGTGCGGCAGCAAGCTAGCAGCTGACGCCGGTCCGCCACCCACAGTGGACGAAATCGCCGTGAGCTTTCCGTGTGCCGGTCGCGCGCCATGTGCCTGTCGCCGACTGGCGGGCAGTTGGTCCGCGGCTGGGCTGGTTGGAGTTGTCTGGGAGGTGAAGGGTCGAAGTTTGTGATGCAGTCAGCAGCCACGATTACTACTTTGTTGCCACGGACTCGTAAGTTTGACGCCGCTTTTTAACGACTCTGCCTGGCATGCGAATCGTCGTCGCTTCGGGCTAAGGTCAGCCCGTCGAGGTCGGCGCCAGCCTGAGGCGAGGGCTTTCATGGCGAGACCGACAAACGTGTCCGCGTTGCTTTGAGACCGTCACCGTCATGTTACGTCTTCGAGGTCACCGCGCAAAGAGCTGACCACCCGGCGCGGTAATATCTCCATCTTCGCTGCAGCAGCGTATCTGGCAGTGGTGCCAGCATTCCTCAGCTCTCGCAGTTGCCTTTGAGGGTCTGCATTGAGTCTGTGGTGTCTCCGAACACGATCTCGGTGTGCTGGCTCTGTCGGCTTTTGACGACCTTCGCGTCAACCCGGCAGCCGGTCAAACACGCCAGGCAACACGCTCCAACGCCACAACCACCCTGGCGCAGACCCGCCACTTGGCGTCCGGAGGCGCCGACGCCGTCGCCAGCCCCACGCCCGCACGCACCGACGAACTCCAAACTCGGGGAACTGGTCTCACAACCATGCTGAGCTCTCCTACCTGCAAACAACCAACACGCAATCTCCGCACCTACCGCGAAAGCCCGAAGCTATACGCCGCACCGCAGACGTATGTCGAGGACACCGCAAGAAAACTTCAGAGGTCGCATGAAGCAGTCTCCTCACAGAAAATGCAGGAGCGCATATAGGCTGACACAAGCGTGAAGTCCAAACGGAAATCTGTCGTCACCCTCATAGGAAGCGCTACGCGACGCCGCCGAAGTGCTTCATACGTTACCCGGCTCGCACGTTCGGCGCTTTTTGAGGTCTCTTTCGGCCGTCGAGAAGAAGCGGGTACCGCGGTATGCGCATGCCTTCAAGATGGTGTTTTCTAGTTGAAACCGGTGCTGGCGTGATCTCGGATCTCGCACGTTTTCTCCTCGCTGTGAAAGCAGCACCGGTCCCGGCGAGCGTGGCGACAGGGCTCCGATACCGATAGTGCGCCACGTCCATAAAGCGCGCAGCCCTCTTCCGGCGCTGTGGCGACTAACCGTCCTCCGCCGCTGTCTTCGTTCGAGAAACTGGCTGAGCGTGACGACGAAATCACACGTGCCATCTCGCTTCTGAGGTGATCTCCAAGCTCTTGTAAGATAGTCCGTCCCGTCGATTACTACTTTGTTGCCAGCGAGCGCCCCTCGCATTCGTCTTAAGCACTTTTCCGGGCATGATAATTGTTGTTCGCGCAGAGTTAATTTCCCACTTATCCTCTTTTACTATTTAAAGGTCGAGTACATGAGGGAATTAGGAACTCCTGATTTTTCCAGATTAACGCCGCTCCATGGACGTGTTAGACGTTGCTTTTAGCGCAAGCGCTCCTCCCGGCCTCGTAAATATTTCGACCTTTCGCCCTCGGCGAGGAAATCTCCCGAGCGCGGATATGACGGCCTGCTTCGTCGCAGTTTCCTTTTGAGTTGCCCGCTCGCAGCTCGAGTCGCGTCGTCTTTCGAATACGATCTGCGTCCCGACGCTCCCAGTCGGTTTTGAACTCAAACGTCGACGTCCGTGCGACACCCGCCCAACAGTGCAGCGTTGATATTGCTGGTGTGCACAGCACCGCAAGCAGCCTGCTGTTTCCAGAGAACGCTGAGGTCCCTCGCACAGAAAACCGCCAACAGGCACGCCGCCTCTTTTCCATCCCCTTGCCGAGAAAAGCTGCTGTCACACAAACCATGCCGCCGAGCTCTCCTGCCGACCAGACCGACGCGGGCAGTTCCGCACTTTACCGCCCAGCCCAGTTCGGCCACACCCGCAGACGTGCAGCCTCGCAGCATCGTGCAGAAAAAGACCCAGAGGCTCACGAGCAGCCCCAGACTCCACCAGAGCTGCGCGGACGCAACGTGTTGCCTTTGCGTGCGGTTCGAAGCGGTCGCCAGTCCTCCGAGGGTCGCGGTGGCGCGCGCTGCAGCAGCCGACGCCGGGTCCACACACCCATAGCGATGAATCACTTTCGCGCGAAACCGACGGCCCGTGACGACGCAGCAGTCGTTGTCGGAGTGTCGGCCGGGCCGGGCTTCGTACGAACTGCCCTTTGCGAGAAGTAATGGTAAAACCATCCGCGATGTAATCAATTCCGCTTTATTTTGACTTCTTTGTTTCCAGAGACGACCCCACATCTGCTTTTATTATTTTCCCCAGGCATGTTCATATTGCTGTTCTAGTAGTTATTGTATCCAAATCTGGTTTTCTTTAAGCATTTGAAGCGGGTATGCAATTGTGTATGAATCGCTTCTTCCTCAAACTTAACATTGTTTTGCAGGCATCACTTTAGACGGATTCTGCATGTCAAATTTACTGGGAGGCGTGATCTCTTCTGTTTTCCTCCGCCAGAAACTTACGGGTCGCAGATGCAACAGTTCTCAGCTCATCGCAGTTTCCCTTTGAGTTCCTGCATGGAACCGGTTTCGGTCCTCAACGATGATCTCCGTCTTGACGCTCCCAGTCGGTTTTGAACTCAAACGTCGAGTCCGGTGCGACACCCGCCCAACAGTAGCAGGTTGATATTGCTGCAGCAGTTGGCATCGCAAGGCCCTGCTGCTTCAGAGAACGCTGAGGTCGCCAGAAAAGCGCCAACAGGCACGCCGCCTTCTTTCCATCCCCTTGCCGAAAAAGCTGTCCACAAACCATGCCGAGCCTCCTGCCTAACGACCGATGCGGCAGTTCCGGCACTTTTACCGCCCAGCTCTAGTTCAGCTCGGCACCTGCAGACGCAGGCTGAGACATCTGAGCACGCCGAAGGCTCACGAGAAGCCCAGACTCCAGAGGGAGGCGAGCGCGCAAGACTTGGCGCAAGCAAGAACGTCCAGGAGGCAAAAGTCCAGCACCGCAGACGTATGCCGCCGTTCGAGGTTCTCATAGACCTTTCGACAGCCGCAGAAGAGCGGTACAGCGTATGCCCGTGCTTTCCAGGGATGGCTTTTGTTTTTCTGATTCGAAGCCGATGTCGGTTTTAGCCGAGGCCGGTGCGGGTCTTTAATCGAAACCTGCGTCGACGCGGACTGGAATCCGCGTCTTCCTCAGGGAAAAGGCGCTACCCCCAACACCGCGCGGCCAGGGCTCCGGTGCCGATAAGGACCCACATCCACAAGGCAGCCCTTTCTTCGCGCTGTCTGAGCGTGACGGCGAACCGCTTTCGGTGCCATTCGCTTCTGAGGTGGATCTGAAAAACCGTCTCAGATAGCCTGTCCCTTTTGCCTCGATTTCACTACTTTGTTGTGCCGTGAATTCGTCCCCGTATCTCGTTTTTAAGGAACTTTTCCTGGCATGATAATTGTTGTCTGTGTAGTCTTAATTGGAATTCTTCTTCCTGTCTTTAAAGGCTCATATGTAAGCTGTGATACAAGAATTCTCCTCAATTTTCTTAAACCAATGCCGTATATGCTGTTTGCGGTGTGTTTGACGTCGCTTTGCAAGTAAAGACCCCTCCAGGGTTTTGTAATATTATCGATCTTTTGCCCCATCGAGGAATTCCAGGCTGAGAGGTATAGCGATCTTTTAAGTCGTCGCAGTTTCCTTTCGGCTGCCCGGCATTGAGTCGGTGCCGTCTTCGACACGATCTCTGTTCTCACGCCTTCCGTCGGTTTTAAACTCCAACGTCGAGTCAGCGCGGCATCCGCCCAGCAGCGCCGCTGCAGACCCGGCGAGCGCGATCAGTTGAACGCGCGGGCCGCTTTGTGGCGGCAGAGGTGCGCATCGTCCTCGGTTGCTTTTCAGCTGCTGGGACGCCGCCGCATGCCCGGAGTCCCTCCCCGCCTCTGACCGCACGCGCCGGAAACACTCGATGGCTCGGATGGCTGCGCGGCTGACACGAAATCGGCTGACTGATCGTTCTGCCCTGACCAAGTGGTGGTCACCGATGGCATGTTTCATAGACACTGCAGCCAGACTAGCGCGCAACCTCGCCCGGACTCAGCCCAGCGCATTCCGCCCAGGTGCGCCGACACCGAAGAGCTGACCATGCCTGTTAAAAGCGCGACCGCACCGTCGGTTGACAACACCGGAGTCATGACCTCCATCAGGAATCCGCTGGCTCCCGGGGCGGCCACACGCGCCCGAGCTCGTTGAGCGCTGGCCCGCGACGACGTCAGCCGCGATCGCGCGCGCTGCTCGCCGGGGGCGAGGCTCGCGGTGGCGTCGCCGGAGGCAAACGTGGCCGTGCGGCTGACGGAGGTCGAGGCGACGCCGGCGATCTGACGGGTCGCATGCCTTCCGCGGGCCGTGGACGGCCCGCAATTTCGATGCTTTGACGCGGCAGGCCGCGTGCACGCTCTATTTCACGTACGATGCGCTCACTGCGTGAACGTCGTGTGTGTGCGGAGGGCGTTTTCGCGCGTGGTGCTTCTGCGCGCCGGCGAGGTTGAGGCGTCTACTCGCACGGTGCGCGGCGGCCCCGCCTCGGAAGGACATGCGACGGCGCAATGCCGGCTGACGTCGGCGCTGGGGCTGATGCGCGAGACGACTGGGCGAACTGGGCGGTGCGGGTTCGCGGATCCGCCCTGAGCTGGCGGTCCGCTGACGCCGTTCCGGCGGAACTGGTGCAGCGGGCCGCGGGTTTGTGCTGCCGGGCCCGGCGGCGACGGCGAGGCTTTCCTTTGGCGTTTTGACGACGGCGATCCGACCGTTTCGCCCACAAGCCAGCGGGCAAGGCGCGGCAAAATGAGCGCCTGCTGACTTGAGCACGCGCGGCAAAACTGAGGTGATGTTCGAGGCGACTTTGCAAGCTGGCCGCTCAAGCGCGAATGAACGGCTGCTTAATTTGCTTACTCCTTCTTTCTTACCTTGGTGACGTCGCTATGTGAATGAGCGTCGAGGCCGATGTGACAGGCGGCCGAATGCGGATGGGCGTGGCTGGGGCCAGATGGATAAGCGACCGAATGTGGATGGGTGCCCAAGCCAGCTCCGCATACCCTTTACCTCGCGCCCCTGGCGATTCCTCTTTGCCTCGGCGATCCCGCTGTCTTATGATGTCGCCGCGTTGCCTGGAAGCGCCGCCGGACCATCGGTCCTGGCGCGCGGCGTTGAGGAAGGCAGCATCCGATCGCCGTGCTTGCCGAGCGCAAGGCGGCGTCGACGAAGCGAATCCGTATCGCCCGATGCTGCGCGGTCCTCGCGTGGCAGTCCGTAGCGCCATGCTCCTGGTGCCCAGCCCGTCTGGACCTGTGTCGATCAGTGCGGAGCCTCGTCTCGCTCAAAGCCTTAATGCACCCTTGTGCTCAAAGCTCTGACGTCGCAGCATCGTTCGAGTGCAAGACACTGATGACGTGTCTCAATGCACCTTCAGTTTCAGTGCCTGACTCGAAGGCAGCCAGGGGGTTGGGCAGAGGCCGAACATGAAAATCCGGTCTCAATGCACCTCTGGTGTTCAGTGCTTTCCGACGGTTGAAGGCCTCGAGTATGAGCGTCTGCGGTTTTTGGTCTCAATGCACCTTCTGCGCCCAGTGCTTTCCGTGACGGGACATGTGGCAGTTTGTCAACGAGGGCTTTATGTCCCAATGCACCTTCTGCGCTCAGGCGCTTTCCGACCTCCAGAAATCGTCACGACGCTATTATTCCAGCTAAGTCTCGCCCCACCTTCGGTGCCTGCGTTTTCCTGACTTGTCGGCTACGCTGTCGGGAAAGCCGCCGGGCGAACGGGTCTCAATGCACTCTGGCGCTCAGTGCTTTCCGACATCTCCACCTACCACCGTAACGATTACGGAAAACCCGGTCTCAATGCACCTTCTGGTGCTCAATGCTTCCGACTGAGCTCGACAAGCGCTCGACAGCCCGCCGCCTGATCGAGTCTCAATGCCTTCTGGTGCTCAGTGCTTCCGACTTTAAAGCGTGCGAAGCTGATCTGCTGAGTGCGGTTGTCCTGCCGCACCTTCTGTGCTCTCGGCCGCTTCCGACTTCACGTCAATGATTGGGCTGATTGTCTGCCCTGTCTCAATGCACCTTCTGGTGCCTGTGTGCCTGACCGAAACTCTTGACCGTCTTGGTGTCGGAAACCAGGTTGTCTCAATGCATCTTCTGGTGCTCAGTGCTTTCCGGACACGGACGGAAGACGGTCGGTCACGCATCCGGCGGTTGTCCCACGCACCTTCTCAAAAGCTCAGTGCTTTCCGGACGACGCATCGACGGCGGCCAGGTGTTCACCCAGGGTTCCAATGCACCTCTGGTGCTCAGTGCTTTCCGACTCAAAATGACGCTGTCCGAACACGGTGGTCAACCTGTCTCAATGCAACTCCTCTGGTGCCTACAAAGCTCGACGACATAAGGAGGGAAGGAAAAATGAATAGCGCGTCGCAATGCACCCTTCCTGCTGCTTCAGTGCTTTCCGACCCGAGTACGCGGTGAGGCTTCTCGCCAAGATGGCTGAGGTCTCAATGCACCTTCTGGTGCTCAGTGCTCCGACTACGTCAACGCCGTCGGCGAGTCGCTGAAGGAATAGTCTCAATGCACCTTCTGGTGCTCAGTGCTTTCCGACTGAAACTCTTGACCGTCTTGTCGGAAACCAGGTTGTCTCAATGCATCTTCTGGTGCTCAGTGCTTTCCGACGCTCGGTAACGTCGAAGGAAATCCTCGAAGCTGTCTCAATGCACCTTCGGGTGCTCAGTGCTCGACTCGGACATCCCGGCTCCAAGGACGGCCAGGCGTTCGAGTCTCAATGCACCTTCTGGTGCTCAGTGCTCCGACTAGAAAGGGGAGTCAAATGGACTCAAATGGCAAGTCTCAATGCACCTTCTGGTGCTCAGTGCTTTTCGACTCCGCCCCCAGAAAACCCTCACAACGCCGTTTACGGAACGAAATCGCCGCCGACCTGGAAAGCACCACATCGAATCGCCCGCCCCTGTCAAATTAAAACCCACACAACCGCGAAAAACCGCCACAAACAACCCAGCGCCGCCGACGCCCCCTACACCAGTACGCCACCGACTCCAACGACGGCCAAAACAAACCGACCCCTCACGACTATGCCAGTTAACTTCGTCTTACTGGGCGTCCAGAATCCCTGCTGCAAAGTGATGTCATATTTTGCTAGCGCAAAAACCGATACGGGTCTACACTGAAATCAAAATCACGCAGCACCAGATCAATCAACAACACGGGATCGGAGATTGGGTGCTCCTCTGCGTCAACGACGCGAAACACACCAGACTTCCTAAGGCTAGAAAGCAATGGACGCTTCACTACATCTGCAAGCGCGCGGGTCCTTCCGGCGTCGTCGATCCTTGCTCGATCGGGCTGCTTCTGAAAGGATAGCTACCCGCTTCGCATCCCAAATCGCAGAACTTCCGAACGAGGCGAAAAGCCTGCCGGGCTCGCCCGAGCGCTCCGGCCTCGACGGCGACGCCCGCCCGCCAACGCCAACGGATCTGTCTTTGGGGACGCTGCCGGTCTCGGGAGCGTCTTTGAGCGCTTAACGTCGTTCGAAGAATTGGCTGCTGCGTGGGAAGCGGTGCTGGCCAAAGACATTCTTGACCAGCTTCGACGCCAAGCGAAAGAATGAGGCCGATCTCGCCATCTTTCTTGACAGGCTCTCCGCCGAACTCCGAACCGGGCTGGCCCTGAAGCCGGGCCCGCTCCTATCCGCTCAAGCGCGAAGGCTCGGCCCGTCGCGCGGAGGTTTAGGGCGCCGGTCCTGTGGGTTCCCTCGCTGCGGGACGGCATAGTGGAACGCGTGTGCGGCTGCCGTCGGCCCGGCGGCCGAGGCACTGCAATCGTCAGGCTCTTTCGGGAGCGCACCGGGCTCGGAATCGACGCCGTCGTCGGCCGCCTCACCCGCCTGCGAGGCGAAGGCTGCAGAACGTCCTTCTCTTGGAGATCGATGGGTGCGAATTCGGGAGTCTCGACCTCGATGACGCTCTGGAAACGCTCCGCCGAGGCGTGCCGTGCAGAGCGCACGCTGAACCTCCTCTGCCTGCTCGGCCTGCCGCGCTTCGAAGGCGTTCGGCCGGGCGCCGAGGACAGGCTGCGAGGGTGTCGAGCTCGTCGCTTCGCCCTCTTTTGGAGAATCCCTTTGACCGACGTCGACGACGCGATGTGCGACGCCGGATTCGCCCTATCTCCGCCACGGCTCCAAAATGCAATGTGCGCGCAGGGGCTCCGGACTCGTGGACGGGCTCGCCCTTATATCCGAAAGCCGCTCTCGCGGGCTGACGATCAACGAGGATGCGGCTGCCGCGACCAGTGGCTTGTGAAGGTTCTGCCATCTCGGCATCGACTATTCGCCAGGACCGGCCGCCCGGGCCGTCCGCCGAGGCCGCCGCCCCGTTCGTCGTGCGTCGGACGGGACGGCTCACGCCGCACGTGGCCGCGAGCGGTTGACCGTGGATGCGCCCGACCGGCTGCCCCAAATGTCGATCCGCGGCGAATGGTGAGCCGCATCGTGCTCACGAAACGTCGGCCTTTTCGGCGGGGCGCTCGTGGGCGCTGTACAACGACATCGACGTGCTCTGCCTTTCCCGCCGCGGCACCTGCTTGGGGCCAGCTCGCCGGGCCACGATCGACGGCAAACGCCCAGCGCCTCCTGAGGCAGGCGGAGTTCGCGGCCGATGAAGAGGCGCGGCTCCCGCTTGCCCGGAGCATCGTGCGGGCCAAGCTCCGCAACCAGCTCCACGTCCTGCACAGGCTCGCGCGCAGGGAAAGGGAGGGCAGTGCGGGCGACGTCGAAAGCGCGGGCGCGGCCATGGACGGCGGGCTGGAGGTGTGCGGTAATGCGGGCGTGGCCTCCGGCGGCGGCGGCAGGAGGCCGCCGGCTTTGCTGTACAGCGCGGCTGCGGCTGCCGGCGGCGTAGCGTTGCTAGTCGCGGCTGTCGGCGTCGTCGGACTGGAAGCGGCGTGCCGCGACATCCGCTGCATCATGGCGGACTTGCCCGACGCCGCGAGCATCGAGGAGATCATGGGCATGGAGGGCGCAGCCTCGAACGTCTACTTCGCGTGCGTGGCGGGCTTGCTTCCACCGGAGGTCTCTTTTCCCTGCCGCAGCAGGCGTCCGCCGAAGGACATGGCGAACGCCGCCCTTTCCTATGCCTACTCGCTGCTTTTGGGCGAATGCACCGCCGCGCTGTTCGCCGCTGGGCTTGAGCCGTCGCTCGGAGTGCTGCACGCTTCGACCGACAAACGCCCCAGCCTTTGACTCGACCTCATGGAGGAGTTCCGCCCCCTGCTCGTGGACCGCATGGTTTTCGGGCTTCTTCGGTCCGGCGTTTGCGCCCGGAGCACGCGGGCCCGTCCGACGACGGCGCTGGCGTCTGGCTCACCAAAGACGGGAAGAAAGCAGTGGTCGACGGGTACGAGGCCACTCTTCAGCGCAGCGTCAAGGGCGCTCTGCCGGGGTTCGCCGGCCCGTGGCGCAGGCACATCCACCACAGCGCGCAGCTGCTCGGCCGCGCTATCTTGGAGCCTGGCTACGACTGGGTGGGCGTGTCATGGCGCTGACTGTGATCGTGGCCTACGACGTCGCAAACAACCGCCGCCGCACGCGCCTGGCCAACTATCTGCAAGGGTGGGGCTACCGGATGCAGGAGTCCGTGTTCCAACTGCGGTTGAGCAACGAGGAACTCTCGAGGTTTGCGCGCGCATCGACAAGCTCATCAGCGAGGACCGACGACGTCGTCCACGTCTACCCGCTAGTGCGCGGCCTGCTGCGGGCGCGCCGAGGTGTTCGAACGGCGCCTGCCCTGGACGACGTCGGCCTGTACAGCGGGGTGTGGTGAGCTGTATTCTCAAGGCAATCGTTCGGCCCGGCCCGACCCTTATTGGTTGGGCGCGGGCCCGAATGACCCCTCACTGCGTGGTGGCTTCCGTAGGCGGTTTATAGTGGAAATTCTCGTGGGCACGGTCCGGCTCTCATGAGTGCTATGCGGCGGTAATCTCTCATAGTCAGCGAGTCTGACCTTGCTTTCGGCGGCCGTGGTGGCGACCCGGCCGCCGTGGCTTTGCTGTCGTGCGGGTGAAATTATTATTCCTATATTCTCTTGAACTCTTAGTATCGCCTTTGTTTCCTTCTTGTTTGTTGCGATTCTTTTGATCGTTTTTCTTGGTCACTGAAATGCTTATTGGAGCAGGTCGATATGTTTCAAAATCCGGGCCGGGAGAAAAGAGATCGGTTGGAGAAACACCGCGTTCCTCAGTACGATCCGTCTTCGAGACGTGTACGCTTCAGGTTCCCTTTGTTGTCTGTCTGATTGTTCGCCTTGTTCTCGTCGAGGGACATGTGCGAACCTCAACGCCATCGTCATAGCCATAGGCTGCGCGCTGCATGGCTTGGACCCAGGGCTGCTCATCAGTTTGTAATCGTCAAGAGCCGAAGAGAAATCCGCGATGCTGGGCGACGATATTTCGAGTGCTTTCGGCATGTAGCCGAGGCATCCGTCAAGCGCCTCGTATCTTTCTGTGAGGTCTTCGCCTTTGTATGCCGTCATGCTCGTAGCTCTCACCTCGATCGCCCCTAGTCCGAACGGCTTTGCCGAGCCCCATGCGCAGGTATCCGATTGGGCGGCTTGGTCGCAGAGGGCTGTGCTCTGTTTCCTTCACTTTCGGCATGAGCGTGCTTGTTGCGCTCGCTCTGTGGCACGAGGTTTTCCGGCGTGAGAACCCACAGGAGGGCTGCGAGGTTCCTCCTGGGCGAGGTCTATGAAACGGATCCGGCAACGCAGTACCGAACCTGCCTGTATGAAAGAGTCGACGAGCGAGGGAAACCTTGACGTTCTTCTGTCTCCTTTCCATTGGCAAGGACTTGCCCGCCCGCCGAGGGAAGCTCGTTCCGCCCCAAACGGCAACGGTGCACGGGGTATGCAGCGATTCCCAAGAATTGCCCGCGTGAGAAACACTCACTGCGCGCAATCGCCTGACGGCTCGAATTTGAGCATTTGCCTTGGCCGAGGTACTTCCGGAGGCCGCCGCACTTCCCGGCGTTGACTCATTACCCGATGGTGGGGCACCCCCACCCGCAGCAAGCGGTGTTCTGCCCTCTTCATCCGTAATGAACCTCCGGGCTGAAGACGGTTTGGGCTCCAGCAACGGCGGCAGGGGATGAGGGTCCTTCAGCTTGCACACGGTTTTCAGCGAGGGGTCGAACACGTTCGGCCCGGAGGCGTCGATCGGGCCGAACTCGATTCGTCCGCGAAGGGCGACGTCGCCGGGAAAGCCGCTCTGAGCCTCGTCGCCTCCGGTTTTCTGCACGACGTATCCGAAAAGCCGATCGGCCGCCGAAGCCTCTCCGGCCTCAGAAAGCGGAAGAGCCTTCTGATCCTTCGCGAGCTCCCACGGGCTCTTCGAGTAGGCGTGCCGTCCGACCATGACGGGAACGAGTTCGCGGACCGTGGTCTGGTCTGCGTCGAGCACCGCGTATGCAAGGTCGCCTTTCTCCGAGCGCCGCAAAGCCTGGATCGCCGGGTTTGAGGGCGTTGGACTCGCTCTTGTCCGCCATGCGGGTGAAACGATTGGGCAGAGGCGCTTCCTCTTTTCGGCCCCTGGGCAGAGGCGCTTCCGCCCTTTCACCCTTCTCTATCTCCTGTCTTCTGAGGGACAGATAGCTGGCGATGATGTCCTTGTAGGATTGGTGGACGGACGAGGGCGCGACGGCGAACTTCGCTTTGGTTCGGGTCCATCTTGAAGAAGAAGCGCTCATCGTGTTTCTTCTCGAACAATTGACCCGCGGATTTGCCGTCGGGGGCTGTGCGGTAGGCGTAGCCCCAGGCGGTTCTTGTCTCAGGCTTTCCGCAGTGCGCGTCCCGGTTGCGGACGCCGTTCTTCTCCGATTCGCCCGACCGTCTTTTCCGAATCGCGCCGCCGACTTTCCGATCCGGCCAGCCGCTCTCTCGAGTCGCCTTGCAGGTCGCGTGCCGACTCTCCATTGTCGAATTGGAAAAGAGACGATCTCCTCGCCGACGTTGAAGAGGCGGTGCTTCTTTCCGGCGTCGTCGAAAATGTCTGTGACTACCCAATAAGCGTAGAGCGGGGCCTTGCGCTGACCTTTGAATGCACAGGGTCATCGTGCAACGAACCCGCTCGCCGTGCGGGAACGAGGCGGCGGGCTTCCTTGAAAGACTTCTTGTTGACGGGATTTGATGTGCTTGCTTTCGCGGTCGGGGAGCGCCGCCGCCCTCGAGGATCGAGTACTCTTCGTGCCGTCGTCGGAGCTGCGCACCGATTCCTGCGGCGTCGTTCCCCGCAGCAGCCTCGAGCTTCAGGGAGCCGTCGCCGCGTGCCTCCTCCACTCGCACCGGAACAAGCATGAGACGCTGGCCGGATCGCCCCTATATGTGAGCTGGGCGCGATGGAACGAGTCGAGTGCGCGCAGCTTGTTTGAAGAGGACGGATGCGCGCCGAACACCCGAAAACGCGAGGCCGTCAGGGTTTCGTAGGCGCGTGAGACCATTCCGCCGACCATCGTCGGGCTGACGAAAGGCTCTTCGGGCGTGCCGTCCTCGCATTCTTCGCTTCGAGGCTTCCCGAGACCTCGCTGGTGGGGGCCTCGCTGTCCTCCTCCGTGCCGCTTTGGTCACCGTCATGTTTTTGGGCATCGTCATGTTTTTGGGCGTCGTCATGCTTCCCGAAGACCAGAGGGGTGTGAACCGTCATCTCACGTCGATCGAGCCCGACCATCTATCGGGCTTCAGGCGGTCGTGACCGCTGGCGACGCCGTCGTCGAAGAGCGTCTTGGGGAATGCGCCGACGGCGTTGCGAGCATCCGCCGTGTGAGCTTGCACTTCCGCTGCGTGAGCTTGCGCCCGCGCTCGAAGCAGCGGTATCCGATTGACGGCCGAATGGAACGGTTGGAAATCTTTCGGCGCATGGCCGGCAGCGCGAGACTCTGTCAGTGTTTTTTTCTCACTCATAATGGGTTTCCAGACATTTCATTCCGTCGAAATTTGCATTGGGGACGGACGGTATGTTTTGGTGCTTGGCGAAGAACCGCAGAGGTCAGTGGGCGACAGGCCGCGGCCTTCCTGCGGTTCGCCGGTTTTGCTGTTTGTCTGGTTGTTCGCCTTGTTTTCGGCCAGGGACATATAGCGCACTTCGACGCCGTCGTCATAGCCGTAGGCCGCACGCTGCATCGCCTGGATCCATGGCAGGCGGTCGAGGTCCAAGCGACGATCGGGATCGACCTCGCGCATGAGCTTCTTCAAGAAGAACTTCGACGGCTTGCGCGTTTTCGCCCCGAACCCGAGACATGCCTCCAGCGATTCGTAGGATTTTGCGAGGCTTCGCCCGCGCCAGGCTTTCAAGCCGCCTTCGGCGATGCGCACTTCTACGGCGCCCAAACCGAGCGGTTTGCCCAAGCCCATGCGCAGGAATCCGACGGGTTTGGCGGGTTCCTCGCCGTCCCCTTTGCCGGCTTCGCTTTTTGGCCTTCTCTTCAGCGTTCTCAGTCCGATTTCGCGCCTCCAACGGGATGAGGTTTTCCGGAGTGAGCACCCACACAAGGGACGCCAGCTCAAATTTGCTGAGATTCTCAAAGCGCAAGGTGCACTTGAGCGAGCTTCCCTTTTCGACCCAAGTTTTGGCGGTGATCCGGACGTCGTCGTTGCCTTTGCTCGAGGTCGAGCTGGGGAAGCTCGGTTGCGCTTCTGAGGAAGCCGGTTTCGTCGACTGCGGTCTGCGGTGAACGGGGTAGCCGCTGCGCCGAGGAGCTGACCCGGCTGAAATACTCTCTCCGGGCACGGGAGACGCCATTCCTCTTTTTCTTCTTTGGCGCTGGCTTCTTGTTTTTCTCATTTGGAGCGTTGCCGGCGCTCTCATTGTCTCTTTTGATTCGAGGAGTGGTGCCGTCGGAGCCCGTCAGGAAGCGCCGGGCGGAAGAGACCTTCGGCTCGAGCAGCGGCGCCAGCTTCTTCTCCTTGCAGCCAGCTTTCGCGCCGGACGGTGTCGACCGGCCCGAAGGAGACGCGCCCGCGATAGGCGACGTCGCCGCCCTTTGCGTTCTCCATCGTTTCCTGCACGACGTAGCCGAAAAGCCTGTCGGCCGGAGAGGCCTCGTCGCGATTCTTCGGGGGAGCAACCAGCTGATTCTCAGCGAGCTCCCGCGACTGCTCCGATACGCTCGCCGTCCGACCATCGTGGGCAGAACTTCGCATACGGCGACACGCTTGCAGCATTTGCCGTAGCAGTCGGCACCTTGTCAGTGGCAAGGCGGACGAAGACGAGGTCGCCCTTCGCGAGGACCGGCGCAGGCTCGCCGCCGGCTGGCGCCGGTGCGTCGTCGGGCTCGTCGTCGGCCTGTGCTGAAGCGCCGTTTGCGGCTCGATTCTCGCGCTTTTGTGACGCGCGATTGAGCAGATGGGGTTCGGGTCCCTTGTACTCGTCCGACTCTTTTGCGATAGCTCTCGATAATCAGCCTGTAGTCGCGAATGTTCGTTTCAGTGAGCCGCAGAATCGTTCCCTGAGATGGCTTTTCTCCGAAGAATCGATCTTGACTTTCTCAAAGAGTCGATCTTAAAGAAAAACCTCTCGTATTTCTTGTTCTCGAACAGGTCGCTTGCAAACTTGCCTTCGGGTGCTGTGCGGCGAGGCGTACCCTCAACCTCAATGGGTCTGGCACTCCGATCTCGCGTAACACGGAAGAACTCTTCAAGTTCGCCGGTGTCCTCGCGCCGCACATGCGTAACTACGGGCTTGCCGTCTTTGAGGCGAGGTCAAACCGACACGAACCGGTTCCCGTGGGGAGTCAATGAGCGAAACCTCTTGAGCACCTGCTCCGCAGGCAGAAGAGTCCGGCTCCGGGTACTCGCGGGCGTTGAGGCGCTTTCGCGTTCGGGGTGGGCTGCGTGTGGCCTTCGCGAACGACTTCGATGCCTTCGATGTTCAGGGAGTCGACCAGAAGCGCCATCTCGTTCTTCTCGCCCTTCCCTGTTGAGGATTTCAACGGCGAGGTCGTCGGCCTTGTCACGGCAGACCCTCGCGGGAAAGAGCTGATTCGCCTGCGACGGGTCCACCCGATAGGTGAGCGGGTCGCGGTGCTCGCCGAACACTCGGAAGCGCGAGGCCGTTAAGGGTTTCGTAGGCGCGCGAGACCATTCCTTGACCATCGTCGGGCTGACGAACGGCCGCCCTGAACCGTCCATCGGCACTTCGATGACGTTCCTCGAGCCAGGAATCTTCTTTTAGGCCGTTGGATTCCTCTACTCTGCTGCCTTCGGCGTCCTCCTTATATTGGTTCCCGAAAACGAGCGGAGTGCGGACCTTCATCTCGAGGTCGATCGTGCCCGACCAGCCTTCGCGTTTCGAGGTGGTCGCGGCCAGAGCCCTGCCGTCGCTGAAAGATGTCTTTTGGCAGCATTCCCTCAGCGACGAGGTTATGCGCCTTCCGGCGAAGAACAGGAATCCGATTGACAGCTGAATGGAATGTGCCCATGTCAGTTTTCCTCCCTATCGCTGCGAGCTGCCGTGCGGCGGCCGACGTTCCGATCATTTTTCTGCCCACTTTCTTACGCCACCTTCCGGTCATCGAGCTCGTCGGCGAACACCGTATTGCCGAACTTCGGTTCCTTGTCGCTGGACCCGGCTCTTCATCGCCGAACTCTGACTCTCGACAAAGACTTCTACGCTGCGCATGATGTCGGTTTCGTCGAGCTTTGTCCTTGCCGGAAATGTCCGCGCCGTGCTGAAGGTACTCGTTCACCGGTACCAGCACCTTTGGTGGATCGTTTTCGCCCCTGTTGTCTTTGTTCGTCCCGTCATCTTCCGCTTTTTCAGGCACGGTTGCGTCGTGCCTCGCCTTCTCGAAGCCGTTCGACGACGATCTCCGCGCAGCCGTTCCCATTGAGCCAGCGGATCTCGCGGGCGAGGACGCCGCCGATCGCGCCTATGCGCCTTGCTCGAAGCGGGTTGTTCGCCGCTTTGCTCGAATCGGAATCATTTGCTGTTTCATCCGATTCGCGTTTGCTCGCGCAGATCCACTCGGTTGGGTGTCATTCGGCACTCGACCTGACTGAGGCATTCCGAGGAGCTTTTCCAGGGCGATCACCCGCCATAGGCGCAGCTCGTACACGGTCTCGAGGGGAATGCGTTCATGCGACGAATCGACGAGCGGCGATGGGACGTTCCGACGACGGGGGCCGGGCCGCCGTCGTCAGAAGCGGTGACCAGACCATCAGAAATGCGTGCCAGACTCAGAGACTGCGTGGCCTCACGGAATCCAACGTCGAGCCTGATCACCGCCTTGCGCCCGACGTCGTATAGGCGATCCCTTGAGAACGTGGATTTGGAAGCTTGGGACGAACTTCCAGATTCGCCGCCTTGCCCGGGGGCCTCCTGCGCGGATGCGAGCTGCTGCGTCAGTTCCGCTGCGGCTGCTCGGGCGCGCTCCAACGCGTCGCTGAGCGTTGCGTTCGGGATGAAGGCGCGACTCCACTTTTGCGCTCACGGAGCGGGGTGGAAAGGTCTTTCGTGTCAGTGGATTCTGCGCCCTTGTGCGACCTGCCGCTGTTCGGTTGTGTTGTGGGGTTATTCTGACTCATCGTTATGCCTTCTTGTCTTTCTCGTTAAGAAAGTCCGTCCAAGTGAGGCGCAGGCCGTCAGCCGTTCCTTCTTGGATCTTCCTCGTTGACGCGTCGGAGCTGGGCGAGAAGTATCTCCGCTACGGACTCGCCGTCGTCATCGTGAATGTCCCACCTTGCGCAGGCGGAGGCAGGATGTCTTCAGGCCCCCTTTATGGTTAAGCGGTTGACCTTCACTTCGCTCATTCCGCGGGTTCCGCGGCTGCCCAGCGGTAGCGTCCCGGTTGCGAGTTCTGCCAGGGTCAAACCCAGAAGGCAGATTGCGGCTCGTCGGCGGTCGAGGTCTATTTGATCGCGTCGGTCGTTTGCGTTGGCAGTGCCCTGCGATCCGCTGTCGGTTTGAGGATCGCTGTCGTGTTGAGGATCCGCCTTTAACTTGCGATTCGGCGTCGGTTTTCACCCCGGTGTCGGCTTTCGACCGCGATCGCCTTTTAATCCACCGTCGTCTTTCGGTTTCGGCGTTGTTTTCGGCCCTGCGCGGCTGACCCTCGTCACTGCGAAAGTCCACGATTCGGTCGAGGTCGACCTCAATATGAAGTGGCTTCCAATCTGGGATTGGATACTCCTCGAAGTAGAGGCCTTGTCGGCTACTCCTCCCGTCCATCGATCGCCGGCGTTGTGGGCGACGGTAGCGCAGCTGCCTCGCCGGCTTTGCCTGGCTTGGAAAGCGTGTCGAGGACGGTCACCGCCCCGCGTCGCTCCTGTCGTTCCAAACAACGCGCGGACAAGCGTCGGATCGTTGGCGAGCTGGTCGTACGGGCACATTGACCAATCCGGCGTCTCATCTTCCCGCTTCCGATAGAGAATCGTCCGAGCGATCCTTGAAGCACGTGCGCGAAGCGCGCCCCGGACCGAGCCTCGGGCAGTACCAGAGGGGCCTTCGGCTCGCCGTCGGCTGTTTTATATGCCCGCAATGGGCGCGCCGTGTTCCTGGAGCCCTTTTTGCCCATCGGTATTCTCGGCTTCGCCCGCTTTCGACGACTCGTCACCTTTCCGGGGCTCTCTCACCTTTCTGGGATTTGTCAGCTGCCGATGGCTTTGTGGCACCCTTTTTGGGGTGTTGGGGCTCTTCTCGCTGCTTCGAGCGTTTTTGAGGCACCACGTCTGAGCTCTTTCGATTCGCCTCTGAGCCCTTTTTGATTCTCGCCCCCTTTGTTGGTTTCAGATGCGGAATCCTCGTTATTTCCTTCCTTTGCCGGCTTGATTCTCTTCGTCGGTTTCGGCGACGAGAATCTCGGTTGAGCTTTCCCCATTCGATGTCGATCGTGATTCGGTTGCCGGTGCGGAGCGTTGCCGGTTTGAGGCAGTCGGTCACACTAGCGGGCTTCCCTTTCAGCCAGGCTTTGAGGCCTTCGACGTCGTCAAGGCGTGCCTTCGTGAGGGAGCAGCGAAGTTTGGGCTTGCCGTCCTTAATTTCCTCGTCGATCTTCACACGCCCCCAGCCCGCGCCCTTGCGCTTTCCGAAGGCGAAGCGGCCCTGAGTCGAGGAGGCCTGAGAATCACGGCGAACAGCTGCTCGACGTCTGCCCTCGAGCTCTTCGATCGTGGGCTTATCTTCTTTCGCGAACCGGCAAGGGTCGACTTCGGCGGTGATTCCCAAATGAAGCTTCTGGCCTTCGGGTGCCACTTCGTGGAAGAAGAGCGCGCCATCGCCCGCTGACCCCCAGTAACGATCGATGGCGATGCCCGGGCGGCGCACGAACGAATCGGCCTTCTTGACGGGTTCGTCCGCCTTCATGACGCCTTTCGAGGGACACCGTTTCGAAAGTCAATGCCGACGCCCAGCCGGAAGGCGCGTCATCTTCGCCCTTGCTTCTTCGTTATCCTGTTCTTTATCCTGCGGGCCCTTTTCCCACAGAGCCTTCAACCGTTGGGGATTTCAGGATTTCAGGGACACGTGACAAGTTTGCGGTCGAGCGCCTCGAAGAATGCGGCCCGCAGTGCGCCTTTGACCGAACGCCCCGTCAGCACGGGCGTTCCGCTGGCGTTGCGCGCGAATTGTTGCGGAACGGCCTTTCGTTCATCGTTGCCGATCGCTTTTGGCCTTCTGTCGACTTCCTCCTCCGGCCCGCCGGAGTGAATGGGCGACGTCGTCACCAAAACGACGTCGAGCCTGTATCGCGTAAGACTCATCGGTTCTTCTCCTTGGCGGTTTCCTTGGATGGCGACGCCGGATCCGCGTTAAGCAGCGTCGCCACGCTGGCGTTGAGCCGTGCTGCCATGCTGGCGTTGAGCCGTGCTGTCGAGGTGGCGCTATGCGGCGTCGGATCGCGCTGGTTAGTGTTGCTGGGTTGGCGACGCGTGACGTCGCCAGATTGTGGCCGATTTGCATTCTCAGATTGGCGACGCGTGACGTCGCCGAATTCGTGATGGATCGTTGGTGAGTTAAGGTTGTAGGTTTCATTTTTCGTCCGAAAGAAAGTCGTTGCTGTGCAGGAGCTTGACGTGGAACCCCTTGCCGTCATTGTCTCTGATGCTCAGCAGGGGATCGCCGACGACGAACCTGCCGAATCCCTGAGCTCGCATCCCGCCGATGCCCACGGTTTCCAGCTCGCGCAATGCTGCGAGGGTTTTCCGCCGCTGCTCGGCGCTGTTTCCGAGGTAAACCTTGAGGACCGAGCCGGCCTGGACGGCGAGGCGGGTCGCGCGAGGTTGGCCCTCGGCCGCCGACCAGGAATCGACCCGACGGTATCTCAATCCCGCTCGGTAGCGGTGGTCGCCTTCGCCGTTGTTGGCGCCTATGCTTGGACGGTGCTGCCGTCGTCGCGCTTTGGAGGACGATCTGCCGTCGTCTTGCTTCGGCGGCGTCATGCCGTTGTTGGCGCCTTGCTTGGACGCCGCAGCGCCCTCTCTGCCCGCCTTTTCTGCGGAGAAGAGTCTGATGCGCGCATCCGCGCTGTTGAAGGCGTCGGAGCGATTGAACGCATCGATGATGTCGCCTGAGCTGCCCGCCGCGCCGAGCGACCGCGAGCGCAGAAGAAGGTCGGAGGTGAACCAGATGGTCGTGGCGCCTTCGCTGTCCCATGCATCGGCGTTGCCCGTGTTTGCATTGTCGTCCAAGTTTGCGCGGACGTGGACATCCGTGACTGCGCTGTTCCCCTGCAGCAGCGTTGCCGCCCTGCGGGTTGTGCCGTTGCTACCTACGGCGTCGTTGCGGGCTGCGGCTGCGCCGTCGGACGCGCATTTCTCGTCGTTTTTGCACTCGGCGAGGCCGAACGTTCCGGCGAGCCTGCGCGATCCGAGGCGGGCCTGTCCGCGCAGGATCCCGGGCAGCATTTCGCCGAGAGTGCGTTGGCTGACCTGCTGCGTCTCGTTTTGCGGTTCTCCTGGCCGGTGCTCGCATTTCGGCGTTTTCTTGGTAACCATCGGCCGGTCTGTACAGACTCGGTGACCTCGGATTGCACGTGAGACCCGCCGCGAGCGCCCGTACCAGGAAGAGCTGGCCGTCTTTTCGCGGTTCCCTCGAACGGCGTCGTGCGCGGTGGACTGGCGTCCGATCACCGGAGGCGCGCCCGTGCCGTACCGGCTTGCCGGGATTTCGCCGTCCCCGAAGTCGAAGATATAGCCCGACCGGACCGGAACGTGCACATCCTCCGGTTCCTTCTGAGACGAGGCGGTTCCACAGTTCCCGCGTTGACTGGTCGGGGCGGCCGTCGGACTCGCTGGGTTTGCTTTCCACCTTGCCGGGTTCGCCTCGTCGACTTGCCCGATTGGCCGGTCGAAAGTTTCGTTGCCCGGACCGCCGCCGTCCGAAGGCTTGCTCAGACGTCCGACCGCTCGCTCGGGGACGACCTTCGGATAGGAGAAGACCATGGGGACGGGCCTCCCGCGAACCCCTGCGACGCATGCCGTCGCGTCCGAAACGAACAGGTCGCCCTTGACCGCTGCGTCGCGAATCCTTTCGTCGTTGGGGAACTTCCCGCGCAGGCGCGAATGCACCCACGCCAACACCACGGTTCCGCGCAGGAAATCGAGCGAGCGCACCTCATTGGACATCGGCACTTCGTAGGAGACCACCGGCGTTTTCAGCTCGATGTTCAAATCAAACGAGCGGTACGACGGCGAATCGGCCCGGCCGTCCGCTTGACGGCCATCCGATTTCCTCTCGGCTCCGCTTGCCCTTGCTGATCGGCTTGCTTCGACGGGATCCGTATCCTCCGGGCTCGTGATGCAAGGAGGTTTGTCCCGATGCGCCGACCTGAACTGGGGCAGGTGCCTTGGTGAGGCTATCGAGTTTCTCCGAGCCACTCTTTACGACGACTCTTTACATGCGGCGTGGGCGGCTTTGGCTTGTTTTTTTCGACGGGACTGAGAGGGCCGGCCTGCGTCCCTCGTCGCAGCACGCAGAATCGCCCTCGCCGGAGTCCGCCGAGCTGCCGCTCTCGTTTCCGGCCGCGTGCCTACCCTCGTCTGGAGAAGTCGCCGACGGTGATCTCGCATCGCCCGTCGCCGTTCGTCTTCTCGGATCCGATCGCGGGCACGAGCGTCCCGGCCAGAGCCAGCACAAACTTTGCGTCATCAATCGGTTTGGGGGCAGTCTGATTGGCGGTCTTGTCTTGATTTTTCGTTCCAGATCTCTGGATCGACGAAGTCCACGCGGCCCCTGAGCACGCAGGCCGGGAGCCCGCTCGATGATTCGGAAATGGTCGGGCTTTGCGGTGCCTGTTTTCTCGTCGATTGAGACGCTCACGACCTCGGTTATTTTTGCCAATGCTTTTCGTCCTCAGGGCCGCCGGTATTCCCGTCCAGTTTCCCGTCGCCGGGGACCTTCGCGTCTGTCTCGGCGTCCGCCTCGCCGTCTTTGGTTGCTTTTCGCTTCTTTGCAGATGCGCGCATCGGAGAAGATGATCGCTCTGCGGGATGGTCTGATCGGCAGATGCGTTCGGGTTGTCGCTTTGGCCTGCCGAATCGTTGGGATCACAATCCTCGTCGGTATCTCCGAAGTTCGGCGCGCCTCCGAAAAGCGAACCGATGAAATCGTGCCACTTTCCTTTCGTCCGCCGTCAAGAGCTCGGGCCACGATGAGCGCCTGCTCGCGAATTACTCCGGTGACGGCGGTTCCTCGCACCACGGGTTGGTTGTTTTCGTCAACTTCGACAACGGAATTAGCGCCGCCCGCATAGCCGACGCCGGTGCCCACGCCCCAGTCGGACGTGAATCTGATCGTCACGGGGATGCTGTTCATTTCCTTGCCTCCTGGGAAGCGGCAGCGGGGCCGTTTCCGCTCGTCGAATCGCTGTTTCCTTGGCCTGCCTTGCCTGCGTGGCCGGTGACGCCCTTTTTGAATTGCGTCGCTTTTGATGGTGTTGGTCTGTCGCGCTCTTCTGGCCCGCTGCGCCTTTTTTTGGCCCGTTTCTTTTCTTGTCAGTTCTTCCAGATAGCTTTGCGGGAGCAAATCGGCCAATCTCGATCAGATCGAAAAAGATCATTTGGCGTCAATTGTTTCCAATTAGGTGCGTCTTGTTCCTTCCGGGTTAGGTGCGTCTTGTTCCTTCCGACTAGATCTGTCTTGTTCCTTCCGACTGCGTGCGCCTCGACCTGAATTCTTCGTCCCCGCGTCGTTTTGAGGTAAATCGCCGGAAGCTTGGGTCGCATTTGGTTTCTGCTCCTCTCTACTTTTACGGGCAGACTCCAAACCTCGAGGGCCACGTTCCATCTCGTCGACAATTTTCTTGGCCACGGAGCTCGGATTATTCCAGTCGAGCTTCTGCTTGCCGCCTGACTCGCGGTTCTTTGGTTCGTCGATGTTCGATCTCGCTTTTGGCCGATTGATGTTTTGAATATTTCTCTGTGAGGCGTGAGATTTTCTTCTCCCATGCCGCGTTTGGCGGCATCGGACTGGATCTTTCTGATCCTCGTGGCCTGCGTCATCGGGAAACGAAGTTCCTCGTTTGGTGAGCCCTTCAAGTCTTTTTCTTGGAGAGCCTTGTAAGTCTTCGTTTGCAATCCCGTTTCTTCGTTTACATCCCCTTTCGTTTAGCGATCCCCTTTTCGTTTGGCGATCCCGTTGGGTTTTTGTCAGATTTTTGACTTTGCGGCAGCCCCAATGAAAAGCCTGGTGTACTTGCACATATCTTTCCATGTGGGTGCTTTCATGGGGCTTTCCATGATTTCATTGGCGACAGAGCGGTCTTCTTCCGCCTTAACGTCAAGGTCGACGTCGACACCCTCGAGTTCGACGTCGGACACCCCGAGGTCGACGTCGGATATCACCTTGAACGGCCGCCGCGTGAAGGACTCATAGGAGCGCAACAACTCGTCGGGGATCTAAAAACGGTTGAATCGAACAGCACGTGAAAGTTCAGAGTGGAGCATCTTCCTCGGGCTCTTGCCCGAGGGCCTTCGCGCTCTTTGATGAGCCTTTTCCGCGAGGTCGTAGGCGATGTGGAAAGGGGAACTTCCTGGGGACGATCGCGATGCCCGCCGCGGCCGTCATTGGGCCTCCTTGCTTTTTGCCCGTGTTTTCGGGCTTTTGCGTTTCTCGTCGTTGTTGCCCGCGCTTTTCAGCGTTTTCATCCTTTGTCGCTTTCATCCCTATGCCCCTCGCCTGCTTTTCGGGGCCCTAAATGCTTGAGTGAGCTGCGTCTTTACCGGTCTCCTCTTCGAAGCGCGGTGAGGAACTTTTCCGTGAAAGGCAGCGCGTAAGTCGCATCGGTGATGACGGTGGCGTCGTCTCCGCCAAGGATCACCGGCACAACGGGGATCGCCCCAATGTCAGGGCGTTTTTCGTCTTTTTGCCTTCCCGTGAGCCTTTGCTTCCTTTTCAGATTCTTTCTCGGCGAGAAAGGCGACTTCCAACCAGGCAGTGAGGAATGACTTCTGCATCGCGTCCTTGAGGCGTCTGTTGATCTCGAGAAGGAAGCAACGAACAGCGTCCGACGGAGCGTCCTCTTCTGTAGCTGTCGAGTAATCTTTCGCGCCGCGTACTTCCTCTTCAAAATCAGGTCTCGGAATGCGCTTGAGCGCGCTTACGAGGTCGCGCATAATCCCGCCGACGCCGTTGCCGTCGATATGGATCACAGCCACCTTCGAAAGGCGTTCGTCCTCAATGCGATCCCCTGCCGTCAGCAGCTCTCAGAGCTAATCGACTGTTCAAGCATTTTCTCTAGCATCGTCGGGTCGCGGACAAGAAGATCTTCGCGTTCCAGCAGATCTGGGTGTCTCTAGCGAAACTCATGAACTGGTTGCGCGCGTCGTTGGCCCGATATCGGCAAACTCTGCTTGAAAGCGAGAGGGCGGTTTCCCTGTCGTCCTTTGCCTCGTCGCAGACGTCCAATCGCGACGACGCCGGAAGCGCCGAGTCTCGTCCGCGCTGAAGGAAAGGCATCTGCGAGAATCTTGCCTGCGCGGGAGGGCGATTGAGCGCGTACTCGGCGGCCTTCCCGTGCACTTCCTTGAGGTCGCGATTGCTGATGCGGGGACGCTTGACTTCGTTGCCGGGATCGCACATATCGACGAAGACCCCGGAGACGTCCAAGCCGGGTGCGGCAGAAAAGGGCTTGCGGGTGACTTGGCCGATCAGCTTGCGCGCATAGTCTTCGGTCGCGGCGGTCAGGATGACCTTGCCGGACGACTTCGAGACCCAGCCGAACTTGTCGATGCCGAGACAGTTGGCCGCTTGCTCGGTCCAGTCGGCAAGCTGCGTGATGAGGTAGGAGGCCCCAACGTTTTCACGCAAACGTGGGGAAGAGAAGACAAACCGCTGATTTCCGTTGGTCTCCAACATGACGAGTTTCATTCAAGCCCTCCTTTGGGCTACTGAGGGTACACGGAAGCCTAGTACTTTTCGATCCGAGTTTTCACGACTTTTTCTTCGGAAAATTTTGGAATAGTATGGACGCTTCCGGGGCGGTAAGACTAGGCTTGCTCCGGGGTCGGTTGTGGCCCCGTTCACTCAAAGAGGAGGTAGCGATGACGCTCATCATTCACGCAGTAGGCGACGGCGATCTGGGGAATCGACGTCTTTGCCAAAGGGCACAAAGAAAAAGAAGAAGTTCTTAGGCAGCGAGAAAAAGCGAATATGTCATTTGTGGACGCTCATTGATTCCGATGATTGTAAAAAACTTGCTAGCGCCATTTTTGATCTAGATTATTCCCCTTCAATCGATAATATTCCTAATAGATTTCCTTACGCTTCTTTGCGGCAAGTGTTCAGCCATATAGGCGGCAAGATAGACCGAAATAATGGGTATAAAACTGTTCGTTTGAGAATTCTCTACACGTCTTCGGGCGAAAGATCGACTGAAACAATCTTTGAGGTGCTGCAGGCGTCTCTTGAGAAACTAAATGACGCTGGCCTGATACGAGACGTCTTCGGATTCGACTTAGAGTGGATTCTGCCGAAAGCAGCTTAAAAGAGTCAGAAATGCAGGAAATGAAGATTGGAGTTGAGTGCGACGATGTCACTTATCGATGGAATTTCGGGATCTCATAAAAGTCGTTCTTTCTTTGCTAGGCAATGCAGATGCAGAAGGACTGTCCTGGTGCGTTCTAATAGCAACCTCGAAGCACAAAGTCAGAGAAATTAGTCGAGAAGACGCCGGTATCGGCGCATTTTACTGGTTAAGAAGCGTAGGACGCATAAAAGAATGTCTTGATATTGCACGGTCCGTCAATATCGAATTGTCGGAAGACGAAACTTAAAGAGACGAGAAGTATAGAAGAGAGCTTGGATCGTCTTCGAAAAGTAGAAGATGGTATCAGTGAAAACGATCTAGGACGAGTTGCGTTGGTCGATATGGTGCGCGCTGATGTCGGCGCAGGAATACCCGTGCGCGCTTGGGTACAGAAGCACTATGAGAACTTGCTTCGGGACGAGGATCCGAAGGCTAGTTCTGTCTTCTGGTTAAAGGAGGGGCATGTTGAGGAAGGCTCTCCCTACTCGATCCAGGCGGGGGACGCAGTTAAGAATGCCGAACGCCGTTGTGAAATGATGGGCAGCAAGGCATACCGCGCCGATAAGTGGTTAGCTGGTCAGACGGACGGCAGGACCAGGATCTCTTGCTTAATAAGGCCGGGAAGGACGCCACACACGAGGCACGTGAACCCTCGTCCAGAGGACATCCAAGCGGTATTCAACTCGGAACTGCGTGAGATCGTGCCTTCGTGGATGAAACGCCCTGACAAAGGAAGCGTTTTAGTTGTTTTTGCCCAAGGCAATAAGAACCGACCTCCGACGGTTGTGCAGAAGATCCTGGGTCGAGAGGCGTCGCGTGAGATTGTGACTGCCTTTCCCGCGCGACACTACGTGACAAACCCAGCATCCCCATAGATTTTATGATTTTGCATTCCTCAAACTGTCAGTCATGTGTGGCTGCCAAAAATGTCGCGACTCAGTCCTCAAAAACATGTGGAATCGGTGGCAAAGAAATTCATTACCGACTTTGAAAATGTACGAGGATACGTCGGATACTGAGGAAAACGCATCGAAACATGCTGCATCACTGTCGACTGCGACAGGTGCGGCTTCGGAAAGATCAGCTGACGAGGTCTTTGACCAAGTAGAGCAAATCGTTCGTGAGAATCTTGAGCGGGTTAAGCCAGCGGTTGTGATACTGGGAGCGACGGGACAGAAGGAAGCGGTCTTTGGTGCATTGCGCGCAGCCAAATCGTGGTGCGCTATGCAGGCTGCTCCGCTTTTTCTTGTGAGTTTTGTTGACAACGAGAGCAAAGGCGGCCGGTCTCGACTTGACCGAAAGGAGAATCAGCCCCAACAGGAACAGCCGAAGGTTTCTCAATATGAGATCCAGCTTCATCGTTTTGCGATGGGGCGCGAATCCGAGAAAGCTCTGTTAGAGACAGCCTCCTCCTGTCTCGATAACTTCGAGCTTCTTTCTGCCATGAGAGTTCTAGCTGCGGGCGACGCTGATATGCATAGCCTTTCAAAAAGACTGCGAGTGCCTTCGAAACGGCTATCTTGGGAGCATATAACGCGAAAAACACGGAAAAGGATCTGCATATCGAGACGATTCTTGGTGTTCTCGAAGTGGTTAAGGAACTATGGAGTTCGCAATCTCTCGGTGCGGATACCAGAGTTCGCCTTGCTGTTATGGTTGGAGAGATGCTTAAGCATTCTCCAGTGTCTGAGAAGAAAGTCGATGCGGTACTGAATCGTCCCCTCCTGGGTTCTCAGTCGCAACGCTTTGGAAAACGGGCTTCGCATGAATATCTGTCGTCTCTTGATGAGTTGACCAGTCTTGAGATCAACGGACTTCAGCGTCTGTTTCAACTGGTTAGAAACCGAGTGGCTTTTGCTCACGGTGAGTTTACGGCCGATGGCGCTGTAAAAGCGCTTATGAGGGAGCGGAGGTTGGCTCTTGATTTCGACGATTACAAAGGATTGCTCGAGAAGATGATCGAGAGCATAAAAATACGCTTAAAGGAACTGGATCTGGTCTCGGAGTCTCAGGATGAGGCCACAGGCGAAAGTTCGGAAACAGGTTTGGGCTCGTGGAAAAACACTTATCAAAAGACCAGACGGAAGATCCGGAACAAGCTCACCGCGCTGTCGAGCCCTTCTAAACGCTGATGTGGTAGGCGCGGGAAAGATCCGTTGAGAGTCAATAGCTAGGAGTGGATGATGCAAGCCATCAACTCGTCCGACGCCGTCAGCTCCGCAGCAGGGGCACCAGCTTCATTCGCTTGAAAGATCCCAGTCAGATGCGGATGGTGCTGATCGTCGAAGCTGTTGCGCGTTCTGGCTGGAAGCGACTTTCGGCGTCGCCCAGAGCGAAAGTGCGGGCGAGGGCAGCGACCTTGATCCGACGCGCAGCGGCCGGAACGAGAAGCCGTCTGATCCGACGTGAGGCCAACGAAAACCCGCCCAACGAAGGAACGGAGGCTGTGGGCGTCTGGGAGGCAGGCCTTTCTCCGTCAAGGTCAAGGGTCGAACAACTATTTGTATAGACGCAGCCGAGATGGCTTTTCGCCCAGGCTGCGAAACAGATTCTGGGGAGGCGTGCCGATCGCTTCGGCTGCCGGAACTCGTTGATCACGTCTGCGACGAAACGAGCCGCACAGCTCTGCGGATAGGCGCGCTCGAGGCGCTGTGGGTTCAAAAATGAGCGAGGCGGGTGCAGGTTTCTTCTGGCTGTCCACGCCGTTGCCGGGACGCCGCAAATCGGTGCCGTTGCGAACGTTTCGGAGCGCCGCCGCCGCCGGGCACGTTGAAAGCGGCGTGCGCTGGAGAGCTGCGCGGCAGGCTGCTCGCCGGACTATCCGAGCCTCTTTCGGACGCTGCGGTGGCGGGAAAAGTTCCCAGAATTCGCGTCCACCCTCACGAATCTTGAGACCCACGGCGGATGCCCAGCGGGCAGCGTCGTCTTTTCCCGGCGCGAGCGCCGAATGCCGTCCGATGTCCCCTCGATCTTCACGATAACGCGTGGGTGCCGCGCGCGGAAACGGCCGCGTGGATCCTCGCTTCGACGTCGGAGCGAGGGACGCCGCCACACGGCCCGCTGCTTCCCCGCCGTTCCGGCCGCGGCTTCGAGCTACTGGGCGACCCCGCCGGCGCGGCTGTGGCGCTGGGCTTTCCTGCTGATCGGCCGGCTGGAATCGCCAGGGCAGGGCGGCTGCGATGCTAGCGCTGGCCGCAGTGCGAGTGACGGCCGACATGTCGGCGATAGGGGCGGTGCCCGTGATCCCCGTGTTGACCGCGGCGCGAGCGTTGCGGGTGGGGACCACGGTGTCCGCGCTGGCTTCGATGCGAGCGTGACGGGCACGGTCGGCGATGCCGGCGGTGCTGGTGTTCCGGGCACAGCCGGCGATGTGAGCGACGCGGGCGCGGTCGGGAACGTGGGCGATGCGGAGGCCCTGTTCCTTGAGGATCTCGAGGAACTGCAGCACGGCTTGTGCGTGCCCGGTCGCCGAAGAGGTTCTCGAGGAAATCCGGCAAGAGGGCGAAGAGGCATGTGCGTCGCGCGGTGAAACGTCGGCGGCATCCGGACGGAGCTTGCCTGGAGGGACAGCGCCCGGACGGACGGCATCCGGAGAGCGGCACCTGAAAGGGATGTCGCAAAGAGCGGCAATTTGCGGAGGAGCCGTCCTGAGGCCGTCTGGAAAGGCGACGTCAAGGAAGGCAGCCAGCGGCGCGATGCCGAGCGACGTGTCGCTCAGCCGGGCTGCGGTTGCGGCGTCGGGCTGCAAAATGGGGTATCTGCCCTCGCCGGAAGCTTCGAGCTCGAGGAAGAAATCTGGGACGAGGCCAAGCGCGCGCTGCACAGGCTTTCGAAGCTGGGCGGTCAGCGTGTACCGACACAGGGCGAGCCTACCTCGCAACGGCGAGGATGATTTCTCGCTTTATGCGCTTCAGCGAATGTGCACGCGGCACGTGGACGTCTATCTTCTGACGCTTTTCAACCGCATCAGGGTGCGGACATTCTCCGAAAAGCTCGCGGCGCTCGCGGCAGAGCTGGAGGAGACGACCAACGGCCTCTTTGCGGACGGGGGAAATGCGGTAGAAGGAAGCGCTTATCGCGTGGCGTCGGTTGGCGTCGCCCCTGGCTCGGGAGGCGAAATACCGCGAAACTCGGGGGAAACCGAGGAGGCGCTCGAACGTCTCATCGCAAAGGCCCTTGCGCTCGACAGTGACGCGGTCGCCTTCCTCGCCGCCGAATGGTGGACGAACGTCGACGTCGGATACGGACTCAGACGGACAAAGTGCTCGAATGGGCGCAGAAAGCCGGGCGTCTTGACAGCGCCGTCGATCGCGTGGTGGAGCAGTCCCGGATGCTGCGCGACGGTGTCCAAACCCTGCTGGACCGCCAGGAACGTCAGATCGAGAAGCAGAACCAGGAGATCGAGCGGGAGCAGCAGCGCTCGGCGCGCGTCATGGAATGGGCGGTGGGGTGCCTCGCATTCATTGGAATGCCGATGACGGCGGTGCTCGAACTATGGATCAACTGGGATTTGGACAACTATCCCGCGACGCGAGCCTTCTGGCCGTGGTGGCCGATTTTCATCGCGGGCATGTTCGGCTCGATCGTTTTTCGGGTTGCTTGCGGTGCGGCGGCTGGGCGAGACGCTCGCGGCGCTCGGACAGGCGTTCGCGAAAAGGTGCGCGGAGATCAGAAAGGCGTTCGCGAAGAGGTGCGCGGAAATCAGAAAGGCGTTCGCGAAGAGACCTCGGCGCTCGGACGAGACGCTTGTGACACGACGGCGGAAACGCGTCGGCGCCGAGGCAGGCGCTCGCGGCAATCCGGCGGGTAAAACGGCGGGTGAAACGGCGCTTCGTGGGCGCAAGCAGCGCCGGGAGAGGAATGCTCGGCGGCCAAAGGCTTTCGCCGCAGTGGCGGGGCGAAAACGGCAAAGCGTCACGCCGTCGGCTCGACCCTGAGCACACCCATGCCGAACCCGGTGTGAGAGCCGACGTTGGTGAATCGCGCCAGAGCCATGAGGCGCGAAAACAGCCGCACCTGGGATTCGTCGGCGTCGTCGCGCGCGCGAATCCGGAGGCTCCCCTCGGAGGCCTCGATTCGTCTCGCGGACAGACGTCCGCGGCCGCCGCCGGAAGGCACTGCCGAGGCCGATGCCGACGATGATGGGGTGCGGTCTTCGACGACGAAGGCATCGGCGACGGCGGCCCGGTCGACGCGGTCGGGCGCCGTCGCGCGGTCCCATGCCCACCAGCGGTTTTGAAGGCTGGTGGCCAGCGACGCCGCTGTGATCTCGGGGACGTGCCGCCCTTTCGACGTGAAGACGACCGGCGTGAGGATGTGCACGTCCCACGCTGTGGCGGCGTCGGCGGCGGCAATGTCCTCCCAACTGACGCGTTCGAGCACCTGGGCTTCGAGCGCGGCAAGCGCGGCCGTCGACTCGCCTCCGTTTCCTACGTAGAGCACGCCGCCCCAGGCGAGCCAGGCGTCGAGCGGGTCGAGCAGCCTGTCGTCCAGCAAACGCAGTTCGACGCCGAATCTTCCGGCGCCTGCGTCATGTCGCCGAGCGAATACGGTTTTGGACCGCCGACGTCGTGCGCAGGCCGCGCGGCGAGGGAGGGAATGCGGCGGGCGCGCTCGGCGGAAATCCCGGGCGGAAGGTCGAAGATGTGCCCGACGGCGGCGTGCAGCCGACGCGGCGTGGCATGGACTGCCCCCGGGGAGTCGAACTGGATGGACACTGTGCTCAGCATGCTTCTGTTCTACCGGTATGCCGGCCTATACAGCTCTCTACCCGGTCCACTGTGGCTGCGCCAAGGGCGGCCGACGGTTGACATGAAAACGGCGGACGGTCGGAGCGCGGCGGTCAACGGGATGCAGCGGCCGACCGGACGGGGCGGCCAGCGGAAGCGGCGGTCGGCCCGAGTGAGGCGGTCAGGGGAAGCAGTCCGTCGTGTCTGTGCAGGGGACAATCAACGGTGGCCTTGGTCGCGGTGTTTACCGCGGCGTAGTCGTGAGGGTCGGTTTTTGGCTTGGGTTCGTTGGAAGTCGGTGGCGTACTGGCTGGTAGGGGCGTCGGCGGCGCTGGGTCGTTTTGTGGCGGTTTTTCGCGGTTGTGTGGTTTAATTGGACAGGTGCGGGCCGATTCGATGTGGTGCTTTCCAGGTCGGCGGCGATTTCGTTCGGTAAACGGCGTTGTGGCGCGGTTTTCTGGGGGCGGAGTCGAAAGCACTGAGCACCAGAAGGTGCATTGAGACCAGAACGGCGGGCATCACTACGCCGGAGACGACGTCGGAAAGCACTGAGCACCAGAAGGTGCATTGAGACTATCCCGCCCCTGCCTCACGCGGGAGTGGTTAGAGTCGGAAAGCACTGAGCACCAGAAGGTGCATTGAGACCCGCTATCGTAAAGCAGAATGTGTGTCTCAGCCGTTCCTTCCGCGTCGGAAAGCACTGAGCACCAGAAGGTGCATTGAGACGGTAGTGGACTTCGTAACGCATTGTTGTTCATGTCGGAAAGCACTGAGCACCAGAAGGTGCATTGAGACCAAACCGTCAACGATCCCCAAGCACCGCCGCCAACCCGGTCGGAAAGCACTGAGCACCAGAAGGTGCATTGAGACGTAATGGACTGAATCCCCTGCGCAATCCACGGTGTGGGTCGGAAAGCACTGAGCACCAGAAGGTGCATTGAGACCGTAAGGAGAATCCGCCCGTCGGCGAGTGCTTTAGGTCGGAGCACTGAGCACCAGAAGGTGCATTGAGACACGTAAAGCGGATCGCGAGCCGCCGCGCTCAGCAAAAAGGTCGAAAGCACTGAGCACCAGAAGGTGCATTGAGACACGCCGCCTCATCGATCGCATAGCCGACGCCACGGGTCGGAAAGCACTGAGCACCAGAAGGGTGCATTGAGACAGGGCAGGGAACTGTAAGGTCGGTCACTGGTCTCCTTGTCGGAAAAGCACTGAGCACCAGAAGGTGCATTGAGACCGCAAGCGCTTCTTGTACGCATGGGTCTTTCACCATTGTCGAGAAGCACTGAGCACCAGAAGGTGCATTGAGACTGCGAGAGACCCCACAGCCGATGAGTCCATTGTCGCCTGAAGCACTGAGCACCAGAAGGTGCGAACGAGGACAAGTGACGCGGTCGCCCCATCGTAGTTGCCGGATTCCGCACGTCGGAAGCGCAGGCACAGAAGGTGCATTGAGACGCGCTGGAGACGGGGCGCGTGTGGGCTCCTGAGGCGCCTCGGAAAGCACTGAGCACCAGAAGGTGCATTGAGACTTCTACCGCTGGCTGGAGCCAGCCGACCGCATTTTGAGTCGGAAGCACTGAGCACCAGAAGGTGCATTGAGACAGGGCGGTGATCAAAAGTTCCTTTGTGGTTAGTCGAACGAGTCGGAAAGACTGAGCACCAGAAGGTGCATTGAGACAAGAAACCGTCCGTCGTAATGAGCATGTCAACGTCTTGTCGGAAAGCACCGAGCACCAGAAGGTGCATTGAGACGGCGCAGATATCCTGTGAGGCGCACGGCTTCGGTCGGAAAGCACTGAGCACCAGAAGGTACATTGAGACCGGAGGATGCGTGCTGATAAAGCGACTTCAGACGGTCGGAGTACTGAGCACCAGAAGGTGCATTGAGACAAAACAACCGTCGTTTGACGAACTCCGTCGCTGTCGGAAGCACTGAGCACCAGAAGGTGCATTGAGACGGTGATCGGCCAACGAGGCCGTGTCTTGGGTGTCGGGTCGGAAAGCACTGAGCATCAGAGGGTGCATTGAGACGCCGTCGCCAAGATCGTTTTGCGCCACCTCGACGTCGTCGTCGGAAAGCGTGGAGCCCAGACGGTGATATTGGCCTCCGCCCGATGGAACGCGGGCGGACTTCTGCGACGTCGGACAAAGAGGGTGCGTCTCAAACACTCGAGGCGCACGCCCTATTGAGTAATCGACCGCTGGTTCCTATGAATGACGGCGGAGTTCCGTGGCTCGAAGGCCCAGCCTATTTCCGCGTGGACTCCAGCGCCTCGCGCACGGCCTCCCTTTTGGCGGGCCGAGGTCTGCATCGCTTTTGGGTGTCGCTGCGTCCCAGTAGGCAATCGCGCAGGGCCACGCTGATGAACGCCGCGAGCAAGCGCACCCGGCGACCATCGCCGTGACGTAGCTTTGCCCGGCAAGGCTGTAGAACAGGCCCGTGCACGCCGCGGTCCCGATCGCCGTGGCGATGCGCTGGCCCGTCTGCATGATTCCCGACGCCGTCCCGCCGCTCTCCACCGGCACGTCGCGCAGCGAGAGCGCCTGATTGGGCGAAGTCACCCAGCCGATGCCGAAGCCGACGATCGCCGCGCCGATCGCAAACCACCACACGCTCGCCCCGCGGCTCACGAACACCGCGGCCGCCGCGATCGCTGCAAGACCCACCACGTTCAGGAAGATGCCGACAATCACGATCCTGCGGCCCCACCGCCACACGAGCCGCCCCGCCAAAGGCGCCGAAACCACCTGCGCCGCCGCCGTCGGAAGGGCCAGCATGCCCGAAAACCAAGGCGGTTTCGCCCATCCCGCGCTGCATCGAAGTCGGCGAGGATCACGCCATCGTCGTTGAACCCGCGAAAAACGCCGTAATCGTTGCCGCGCCCAAGGTGAACGTGCGAATCCGCAGAAGCCGCGGGTCCACCATCGGCTCCCCGCCGCGCGCATGCAGCCTGTGCTCCCACATCCACCACAAGCCCACCAAAGGCGAAGCCGACCGGCAGAAGCCACCACGTCCACGGCATCGTCGCCGCCGCCATGAACGGCAGCATGACCCCCACGATCGCGACCGCGAGCAAAACCGCGCCGACCGGGTCGAGCCTGCGCCACAGACGGCCGCGGCTTGCGGCGTCGATCGGCTCGCAGGGGAATCCACTTGAGCGCCAGCAGGAACACGGCCGCAGCCGCAGCGTTGAATCCGGTCGCCCGCCAGCCGATCGACGCCGGCAGCAGTTCCAGGAACACCCCGCCCACGGTTGGCCCGATCGCCACCCGCGACGCCCACCGTCGCCCCAAAAGATCCCGAAAAGCCTTCGCCCTCTCCTTGCCGCGATAATGCTGCTGGATCAAGCCCCCCGTCTGCGGCGTGTAAATCCCGCGCCGAAGCCCACTGACGGCGCGTGCGACGTCAAGCATAAGGGCGTTCTACAGCCAAGGCTGCCGCCGTCGACGCGATCGTGAAAATCAGCACCCCGCTGCAAAAAGGCGGCCGCGCCCCAGAATGTCGCCCGCGCGCCCGCCGCGACCAGGACGACGCCGATGGCCAGCGAGTACCCCGAAAGAGCCCACTGCATCTGGCTGGGCGAGGCGTCCAGCGCCGTTTTGATGGACGGCAGGGCGACATTGATGATGCTCACCGTGATGAGCGAGAGAAACAATCCGCTGATGAGGACGAAAAGAAGGCGCGCGCGGCACGCCATGTAAAACAGGGGGTTCTGAAGGCATGATGTATAAGCATATGCCCGTTCGACGGCGGTGCATGCCCGTCTGCGGTGGGAACTTGGTCACCGGGGCGTGCACGGGCCACTGCCGAGTCCGCCAACTGCCGAGCCGTTAACTTCTGAATCCGCTAAATGCCGGGCCGTTAACTTCCAAATCCGCTAAATGTCGAGGCGTTAACTTCCAAATCCGCTAAATGCCGGGCCGTTAAATGCCGCGGCCTCGTCGTCGGCGCGCCGTTTCAGGGCGTTCGCGGGCGTCCAGTTCGCCCTCGCACAACTGTCGGAGGGCTCGCATACGCTTGATGCATGGATGCCGATGCCGCCAGCGCCCCGCACCTTCGACGCGGCCGCCGCGCCCTCGAGGTTGCTCCAGCCGCGCCCTTGACGCCGCCGCGACTCTGCGGAAAGACCTGCGCGCGTACACCCTCGCCGCGGTTGAGCAGCTGCTCGGCCCCGAGGCCCTCGCCGCCGTGCGTCGCGAACAGCGCGTTCCCGCATTGGCCCGAGCGCGGGCGATTGCGGAAGGCGGGAGGCCCGCCGGCGTCGTCGGCTTCGAAGGCCGGAAGGCTGCCGACATGGCCGGTCGAGGCCGGAAGGCTGTCGGCACGGCAGGTTTGAAGGCCGCAACGCCGTCAATGCGGACGATGTCCGGCTCGCCAATCTCACCAGGCTTTTCATGCTCGGCGACCGGCTCGGCGAGGAGGAAATTGCGGCGGCCCTTCCCGCGACTTGGGCGCGCGGACGCGTGGGCGCGGTCGTCAAAGACGGGCGCGCTCTCTTTCGAGATTGTTCCCGCGCCGATTCCGGGCATCTGCAAGTCTTTAGATCTGCGGCGGAATCTGGGTCGGCACCCGAATCTTTGTCTGCGCCGGAGCCAGTTTCGCAGCCTTCGCTTGGCCGTACGCTTGCGCCGGAGTCTGTTTCGGCTTCTTCACTGGCCGTACGCCCGCGCCTGATTGCGTTTCGCCGCCTTTCGCTTCGTCGGCGCGGCTGCTGTAGACGCTCGGCGACGCGACGACGTCCTCATCGCCTCCGACTGGGGCGAGCTGGCGGGCGCGATTCCGGGCCCGGACCACGTCATGCCCGTCGGGGAGCCACGCGGACGCTCGCGGCGCTGGCGGCTTACGGCGCGGACGAGCGGGTGCTCGACGTCGGAACCGGCTGCGGATACCACGCCATTCTCGCCGCCCTGTGCGGCGCGCGGGTGACGGCCACCGACGTTTCCGCCCGCGCGCTCGGCTACGCGCGATTCAACGCGGCCCTAGCGGGGGCGGAGATCGACTTCCGGCGCGGTTCGCTGCTGGAGCCCGTGCGCGGTCCGAGGTCTGACCCTGCGGATGCCCTGGATTCCTGGATTCCTTGAGCGCCGCGCGCGAGCGGTACGACGTCGTCGTCTCGAATCCGCCGTTCGTCATCACGCCGGAGCCGCCCGCGCGGACGGCGTTCGCACGTATCGCGACGGCGGACGCGAAGGCGACTCGCCGCTTTGCGGAACTCGTCGGGGAGCTCCGCGGCGTGCTGGCGCCTGGAGGCCGAGCGTGGATGCTGGGCAACTGGGAGATCAAAGCATCCGACGCGGCTCCGGATCGGCCGTTTGGCTCTGCTTCGGACCTGTTGTGCGACGCGGCTCCGGATCGGCCGTTTGACGCCGTTCGATTGGGCTCGCGGCCCGGCGGCCTGGATTCCCGATGACCTTGACGCTTGGGTGATCCAGCGCGAGGTCCTCGCGCCGCCCGACTACGCGGAAATGTGGCTGCGCGACGGCGGCCAGACGCCGCGCGACCGCGGCTACGAAAAGGCCTACGCCGCCTGGCTTGACGACTTCGCGCGCAGGGGCGTGGTCGGCGTCGGCATGGGATACATTTCCGTGCGCGCGCCGGAGGGAGAATCAGATTGGGACGCGGGGGATTCGAACGCGGGGGAATTGGGATCGCCGCCTGTTCGAACGCGGCCGGTTCGAACGCTGAGGATTCGGCGAAACGCCGTCCGTGGCGGCGCTTCGAAGAGCTTTCCGGCCCCGCGCCGATCGACCTGCACGGGTACGTCGAGGGCGTCTGGGCTCACCGCGACCTGCTGCGCGCCGGCGACTCCGCGCTCCTCGCCGCCCGCCTCGTCTGCCGCGGCGTCGAACACCGCCTCCACGCGCCGGGGCAGCCCGAGCCGTTCATGCTCAAACTCGCCCGCGTGGCCGGATTTGCAGCCGAGGTTCAAGTGACGAGCGCGGTTGCCGGCGTTGTCGGCGCGTGCGACGGCGAACTGACCCTCGGCGCCCTGTGCGACGCCGTCGCCCAACTCCTCGGCGAGCCCGTCGAAAACGTGCGCACCGAGGTGCTCCCCGCCGTCCGCGAGCTTGTCGGCCTCGGAATCTTGATCTCCGGAAGGCCTTCGACGGTCGCATGATCTAGAACCCGACGTCGCGATCCCGGAATCGCGGTCTCGACTTCGTGGCTTCTCAATTGTCACGTCTGCGGCAGTTCCCCAGGGCCAGCCACATTTCCGCCGTCTTCCGGCGCTTAAACGGCACCTGGCGCTCCTGCAAGGGCCGCAGCGCGCGCAGCTCGGCCAGAATGGCCGCGCCGGCGTCGGCGTCGGGGCATCCGATCCGGCGGAAAAGTCTGGCCTCCGGCCTTGTAGAAGGCGTCGGCGTTGAGGACGTCCATCTCGTAGATCGTCTCCAGGCAGTCGGCCATGAAGCCCGGATTGGCGACGACCACGCGGCGCACGCCCTCGCGCGGGAGGCGGGCCATCGTGTCGATAGTCGCGGGCCGCAGCCAGCGGTCGGGCCCGAACTTTGACTGGAACGTCGAGCGCCACGGGACGTTCACGCCGAGGTCCGCGAGGCGCGCCGCGATCGCGCGGGGCCGTGGCGTCGCATCTCGGCGGCGTATCGGGCGGGCTGGTGGGGCGCCTGTCAGGCAGTCCGTGCCAGGAGAAGAGGAGCATGTCGGCGTCGCCCTCCTCCAAGGCGTTCGCTATGCGCGTGACGTGCCAATCGACGTACCCGGGAAGCTCCGGCCACGACCTCGCTGCGCGAACCCGCGGCACGCGCCCGAAACGCTCGCGGGAAATCTTCAACGCGGCGTCGAGCCTGTCCGCCACCGACCCCACCGTGGCCGGCGCGAAACTGCGGATACGTGGGAAGCACTGTGATCTCGTCCAGGCGCGAGGCCATCTCGGCGAAACGTCTCGACGAAGCCAGGGGCTGCCGTACTGGTATCCCACGCGCACCTCGCATTCGGGCAGAAGCTCTGCGAGCCTCGCGACCTGCCCCTCCGTGATCACCCGCAGGGGAGAGCCGTCCGCCCAAATGTCTTCGTACTGTTCCAGCACCTTGCCCGGGCGGCGTTTGAGAATCGGGCCGCGCAGCACCGGCTGCCACAGGAAGTCCGGCAGGTCCACAACGCGCTTGTCCGAAAGGAACTCGCCCAAGAACTCGGCGATCGCACGGGTGCTCGCCTCTGTGGGCGTCCCCAGGGCGACGACGATCACGCCTTCGTGCGTCGCGCCGGATTTCGGCGAGTTTTCGCGCATATAAGAGAAATCTCCTCGTGTGTGTCTCAAACTGCGGCAACAGTGTATCCCGTCATTGACGGCGTGGCACAAATGGCGGGGTGTCGGCAAATGGGGGTTATGGTGGCGCCAGCAACCCTCCGTCGTCCTGAAGGAAACAGCGTGAGTAAACTTGTGATCGTGGAGTCTCCAGCGAAGGCTCGCACCATCAGCGGCTATCTCGGATCGGACTATTCCGTAGAGGCCTCCGTCGGCCATATTCGCGACCTCCCCAGCCCTCCGAGCTGCCCGCGTCGATGAAAAAGGGCCCCTACGCGAAGTTCTCCGTGGACATCGAAGCGGGCTTCGAGCCCTACTACGTGATCGACCCCGACAAGAAGAAGAAGGTCGCCGAGCTGAAAAAGCTGCTCAAAGAGGCCGACGAACTGCTGCTCGCAACCGACGAGGACCGCGAGGGCGAGGCCATCGCCTGGCATCTGAACGAGGTGCTCAAGCCGAAGGTCCCGGTCAAGCGGGATGGTGTTCCACGAGATCACGCCGGAGTGCCATCGCCAGGGCGCTCGACAATCCCCGCCAGCTCGATGCGCAGCTGGTGGACGCCCAGGAATCGCGCCGCATCCTCGACCGCCTCGTGGGCTACGAGGTCTCGCCCCTCCTGTGGCGCAAGGTCTCGCCCGGGCTCTCGGCCGGGCGAGTGCAGTCGGTAGCCACGCGGCTGGTCGTCTCGCGCGAACGCGAGCGCATGGCCTTCGTCGCCGCCTCCTACTGGGACGTGACGGCGGTTTTTCGCCAAGGAGAAGCAAGACTTTTCGGCCAAGCTCGTGGCACTCGACTCGTGCGCGTCGCCGCGGGCAGGACTTCGACGACGCCGGAAAGCTCACCGCCAAGGCCGCCAGGAAGGCGTGCGGGCCTCGGCAAGGACGACGCCGAACAGCTCGCCGCGGCACTCGAAGGCGCGGACGCGACGGTCGCCTCCGTCGAGACGAAGCCGTACACCCGCCGGCCGGCCGCGCCGTTCACGACGTCGACCCTCCAGCAGGAGGCCTCCCGCAAGCTCCGCATGAGCTCGCGCGACGCCATGCGCACGGCCCAGTCGCTCTACGAAAACGGCTACATCACCCTACATGCGAACCGACTCGACCAACCTTTCCGAGCAGGCGGTTTCAGCTGCCAGAAGCCAGATCCGGGAGATGTACGGGCAGGGAGTCGCTGCCGGACGCGCCCAGGCTGTACGCGACGAAGTCCAAGGGCGCGCAGGAGGCCCACGAGGCGATCCGGCCCGCCGGCGACCATTTCCGCACGCCCGCCCAGGGTCAAGGGCGATCTGACGGCCAGCCAGTTCGCGCTCTACGAGCTCATCTGAAACGCACGGTGGCCTCGCAGATGGCCGACGCCCGCAGCCAGACCGCCTCCGTGCGCGTCGCCGTCGGCGTCGCCGGGGCCGCCGGAGCGCGCGAGGCGACGTTTGCGGCGTCGGGAACGATCATCACTTTCCCCGGCTTCATGGCTGTCTACCAGGAGTCGGCCGACGCGAAGCGCTACGAGGACCGCGAGAACGCGCGCCTGCCGGAGGTCAAGGAGGGGGAGGCCCTGCGCACGCCCGAGGCGGCCGCAGACGGCCACGAGACCCGCCGCCGCCGCGCTACACCGAGGCCTCGCTCGTCAAGCGCATGGAGGAGCTGGGATCGGGCGCCCGTCCACGTACGCCGCGACGATCTCGACCATCACCGACCGCGGGTACGTCGACCGCCGAGGCCAGGCGCTCGTGCCCACGTGGACGGCCTTCTCGGTTGTGCGCCTGCTGGAGGAGAACCTTCCCGAGCTGGTCGATTACGACTTCACGGCCGACATGGAAACCGAGCTGGACCGCATCGCAGCCGGCGAGGAGCGGCGGATCGAATACCTCACCCGCTTTTGGAAGGGCCAAGAGGGGCGGCTCGGCCTCGAAGGCCAGGTCGAGAGCCTGGGGACATCGACGCGAAGGCCGTCAACTCGATCGACCTCGGCGAGGGCGTGGTTCTGCGCGTGGCCGCTACGGGCCGTACGTCCAGGAGGAGCGCGAGGGCGCCGAAGCCCGCAACGCCTCCGTCCCCGATTCCATCGCTCCCCGACGAGCTGACCAGCAAGGCCCGCGAGCTGCTCGACAAAAGCAGCTTCGACGGGCGCGAGCTGGGAGTGGACCCCGAAACCGGCCGCAAGGTGCTGGCCAAAGCGGGGCGTTTCGGCCCGTACGTCACCGACGTGCCGAAAGAGGGCGAAGTGGCGCTCACGCCTACCGGCCGCCCGTCGAAGAAGCCGCCCGAAACCGCGCACGGCCTCGCTTTTTTCCTCGATGGCGCTCGAATCGGTCACGCTTGAGGACGCGCTCAGTTGCTTTCTCGCTTCCGCGCGCCGTGGGCGACGACGACGGCGAGACGATCTTTGCTCACAACGGCCGCTACGGGCCCGTACCTGACCCGCGGCAAGGATTCGCGGTCGCTGGCCAGCGAGGACGAGATCTTCACGGTCACCCTCGACCAGGCCAAAGAGCTCTTTCGCCCAGCCCAAGCAGCGGCGCGGGCGCCACCGCAAAGGAGCCCCTGCGCGAGCTGGGAACCGACCCCGTCGCCGGCGTCACAGTTCTGCTCAAGGACGGCCGCTCGGCCCGTACGTCACCGACGGCACGACCAACGCCTCCCTGCGGCGCGAGGACGACCCGTTGACGATCACGCCTGAGCGCGCTTACGAGCTGCTCGCCGACCGGCGAGCCAAGGGCCCGGCGAAGAAGCCTGCCAGGAAAAAGGCCTCGGCCAAGACCGCGTCGAAGTCGGCGTCGAAAACCGCGTCCAAGTCGGCGTCGAAGACCGCTTCCGGCAAGGCGGCTTCGAAGGCCCTCATCCGGCGCCTCTTCGAGCAAGGCCTCAAGGCTGCTTCAGGCACAACCGCCTCCGGCAAATCGGCGGGCGCGGAAGGCTTTGGCGAAGTCCGCGGTGCGAAAGCATCCGCTTCGAAATCCGGCGCCGTGAAAACCGCCGCTAAGAAATCTGCAGCCAGGCTGTCTGCGGCGACCGCCGCCAAGAGCGAGAAGTAGCCGATGTTCATCACCTTCGAGGGCGGCGACGGATCGGGCAAGACCACCCAGATGCAGTTGCTCGCCGAATGGCTGCGCGGGCGCGGCTTCGACGTCGTCACAACCAGAGACCCCGGCGGAACTCGAGCTCAGGCGCCATATCCGCAAACTGCTCCTGCACGGAGGCGACGTCTCGCCGCGGGCAGAGGCCTTGCTGTACGCGGCGGACAGGGCGCACAACGTCGCGACGGTCGTGCGCCCGGCTTTGATAGGGGCGATCGTTCTCGCCGACAGATACATCGATTCCTCCGCCGCCTACCAGGGCGCGGGAAGGACTCTGGCGAGGACGAGGTGCGAGGACTGTCGCTGTGGGGCACGGAAGGGCTCATGCCCGACCTGACCGTCTTCCTCGACCTTCCTGCCGAGGCGCTGGCCTTCGGCTCGGCGGCTCTTTCGACAGGATCGAGGCGGCGGGCGCGCGGTTCCACGAGGACGTCCGCAGGGCCTACCTCCGATTCGCCGCGGCCGAACCCTGAACGCTGGTTCACCGTGGACGCCACGGCGCCGCGCGAACAGATCGCCGAAACGGTCCGCGCACGCGTGGCCCAGGCGCTGGCGACGACGGACGCCAGCCCGGGGGCGGCGAGCCGTGAGCGTCTTCGACGAGCTGGTGGGGCAGCGGGCCGTGCGCGCCCAGCTGAGAAAGGGCCGCCGCGGCCGCCCGCGAGCTCGCCGGAAAGACCGCCGCCGACCGATCCCGCCATGGCCCAGCCTGGCTCGTCACAGGGCCGCCGGGCTCGGGCAGGTCGGTGGCAGCAGAGCCTTCGCCGCAGCCCTGGAATGCACCGGGCCGGAACCCGGGTGCGGCCAATGCCACGCCTGCCACACGGTCATGGAGGGCAAGCACCCTGACGTCGAATCGGTGGCGACCCGCGGAGTCTTCATCACCGTCGAGCGCACGCGAGAGCTTGTCGGCAGGTCGTATCGTCTCCCGGGCAGCGGCCCGTGGCGCGTCGTCGTCGTCGAAGACGCCGACAGGATGCTCGAGCGCACCACGAACGTGCTGCTCAAAGCGATCGAGGAGCCTCCGCCGTTCACCGTGTGGATCCTGTGCACGCCCTCGCCCGAAGACGTCATGACGACGATCCTCGCTGCTGCCGCGAAGTCAGCCTGGCGTGCCAAGCCCGCAGGACGTCGCCGATCTGCTCGTTCGCCGCGACGGCGTCCCCGGAACGGGCGCTCGACGCTGCGCTCGCGGCCCAATCGCACGTCGGCCGCGCGAGAGCCCTCGCCACCGACGCACAGGCCGCCCGCGAACGCGCCTACATTCTCACCGAGACGCTTTCGATCCGCGGCGCGGGCGACGCCGTGCTGGCCGCTCACCGCGTTCTCAACTACAGTCCCGAGGCCGCCGAGGCGCTCCTCGGCCCCGCCGCGAGTTTCGACGCGGGTCCGCGCGCCGGGGAAGCTGGGCGGCAGGCCGATCGCGACGGCGAGGCAGGCGGACGCGACGGCGTCGATTCGGGCAGTCGCGGCAACGGGCGCGGCCGGAACCCGGCTCGGCCGCGAAGTCGGGAAAAGAAGCCCGCCAAAAGAAGTCCGGGGCCAAAGCCGTCAGCGACGCCTTGGCCGCCCAGTTCGCGCAGGAGGAGGCCGAGCTGCGCCGATCCCTCGGCGTCGAGGAAGGCGGGCGGGTCCCTCCCGCTGTGTCCGCGCAGATAACCGCCTTGCGCGAGGATCAAAAGCGCCGCGCCACCCGCGCCCAGCGCGACAGGCTCGACCGCGCCCTCGTCGACCTTCTCTCCGCTCTACAGGGACGTCCTCACGGTCCAGCTGGGGGCCCGACGTCGCCCTTTGTCAACCGCGACTTCGCCGACCGGATCGCCGAAGTCGCCGCGAGCACCTCGGCCGAGCAGTCGATTCGCCGGATGGACGCAATCTCGCAGGCTCGCACGCGCCTGGCGGGGAACGTCGCCCGCTGCTCGCGCTCGAGGCGATGATGGTCAGCCTCCGCCCGCAGGGTTGACATCCGCCGATTCCGGCAGGGCTGACACCCGCCGGTTCCCGCAGGGTTGACACCCGCCGATTCCGGCAGGGCTGTTGACGGGCAGACGTCCGCGACCGCTCCGCAGGGCTGACACCTGTCGCCGTCTGCAGGGGACGTGCGCCGCCGGACGCGGGGCCGATGCCCGCGACCGCCCGCAGGGCTGACACTCGTCACGGTCTGGAGGGACGTCGACTGCCGCCAGCGCGGGGCGGCGCCCGCCTCGGTGTCAACCCCATCCGACCTCGTCAGCTGCGGCAGGGGGCGCCATGCCCCTGCAAGCGGACTGCGTTTGGAAGACGATCAGGTAGTTTAGGAGAATGAACCTTCGCAAGCCCATGGCGTCCTTCGCCGCAGCCATGCTGCTCGCTGGCTGTTCGCTCGACCTCGGCGCCTCGAATCGCAACGGCCCCACCGACGGCGCGTCCCTCGAGCGGAAACCAATCGCCGAACGCAACCGCGCTCAACAAGCTGGAGGACTTTTTACAAGCAGAAGGTCGCATGGTCGAAATGCAAGAAGCATCCGGCCAACGAATGCGCGAATGTGAAGGTTCCGCTGGATTACAAGAAGCCCGGCGGCAAGACGATCACCATCGCCATGATGAAGGTTCCCGCCAAAAGCGGCAAGCCGATTGGGACTCTGTTCGTCAACCCCGGCGGCCCCGGAGGCTCGGGAATCGATTTGGCGGCCAACGCTTCCGAGGCCTTCAGCGCCGCCGTTCGGAAACAAGTACGACATCGTGGGCTTCGATCCTCGCGGGGTCGGCTCTCGACCGCGGTCGATTGCGTGAGCGACGCCGAGCTGGCCAAGATCATGGACACCGACGTCGACCTCCACTCCGGAAGGGCAGCAGACGGACAAAGCCGTCACCGAGCAGGAGGCGAAGGGATGCCGGGAGAAGTCGGGCGAATTGCTTCGCACACCTCGGCACGGAGTCGGCCGCACGCGACCTTGACGTTTTGCGTGGCCTCGTGGGCGACAAGAAACTCAATTACCCTCGGTTTCTCTACGGCACCTCCTCGGGCGGCATGTACGCCAACCTCTTTCCAAAGAAGGCAGGCAGGCTGGTGCTCGACGGCGCTGTCGACCCACAGCTTCGGCGGCGCGCATGGGGTACGAGCAGATAGTCGGCTTCGAAACGGCCTTCCAACATTACGCGCAGCACTGCGTGGACACCGGCCGATGCCCGCTCGGAGGCTCTGTGGACGAGGCCAGGGCGAAGATGAAGGCGCTTTTCGACCAGGCGCTGAAGAGCCCCTTCCCGACGGCCGATCCCAAGAGACCCCTCAATAGAGCCGCACTTTTACTCTACCGTAATAAGCATGATGTACCGCGAAACGTTCTGGACCCACTTGATAAGGGGCTCTCCCAGCTGGTCGAGCAGAACGACGGTTCGGTCATCCTAAGGTTCTACGACCTGTTTGAGGAGCGCCAGGGAAACAAGTTCAAGAACAACGGCAAGGAAGCCTTCTGGGCGATCAACTGCGCCGACTATGTGCCGTCGCCGAGGGCCGAGTATCAGCAGTACGCCGATAAGTTGCGGACGGAGGCGCCCGTTTTCGGCTCATCGATGATGGAGGGAACCGATATATGCTCGCTCTGGCCCTACCATCCGAAGGCCAACCCCGGACCGTACGAGGCTAAGGGCTCGGCTCCGATCGTCGTGATCGGCACGAAGTACGATCCGGCGACGCCGTATCATTGGGCGCAGAATCTGCATAAGACGCTGAGCAACTCGGTGCTGCTGACGTGGGAGGGCGACGGGCACACAGCCTACGGAAAAGCCGGCTCCTGCCTGAACGATCCGGTAGACCAATATCTTCTCACCGGAAAGGTCCCGCAGGACGGCCTCGTCTGCCCCGCCTCCTCGAAGGCGGGGAGCTGAATCGCAGCGAGCAGGCGGCAGGCGCGTAAGTCAGACAAGTGAGGCGTGGCGAGCAGCCTCCGCGCCTGTCGGCCTTTCGCTCAACAGGCAGGACGGATGCCGCGCAACCTCTTGGGACACGCGGCGCCCGTCCTGTTTTATGCGTGCGTCTTTACGCATAGGTTCTGCACATCGCTACGTTTGCGCTTTGCACGTCGTTTCGCTTGTGTACTGCACCGGTCCCGCGCAATATTCTATTTCCATTTTGAACCTGTCTGTTTGTTTTGGGCGTTTCCCTCGTCTGAATTTTTCCTTCATCCCGCCAGGCGGAGCTTGGTTCTATTTTTCGCAGCTACTTGCGGGGCCATCTTATTTTTCTTCCACAGTTGTCCTTTTCCCAAGATCCTTACTCTGTCCATTCTCTTACCTTGCCTTTTCTTCGGTCGTAAGTAATTTCTTCTGTGCCTTTTATCGTTCTTGCCGTCCCTATCGTCTCTTCCCTCCTCTCATCCCTCCCGCTCTACTCTCTCTTCCGTCCTTCATGGCCACTGTTGTCTTTTGTCGCCACTGCCTCCCTTCACCTCAAGGGAAAGGCGTGGAAAACCCGCAGTTCGCAGCCGTTCAGTCCTGTAGGCTCATTTTTAGAGAGACATAGTGACAAAGGCGGTGCGTGGGCCGAAGGCTGTTTGACGCACCGGTCTTCGGCCCGCGCCGAACGCTTTGGCGGTGAGCGTGGCATCGTGAATATCCCGGGAATTGGCGTGGGTTTTAGTTTTCACCCGATTGGGAGGGAAGATGAAAAAAAGAATGACGCGATTGTTGCAGCCTTTGGCTGCGCTCTCGGCGTTGGCCCTGACGGCCGTCATTCAACCGGTGGCGGCTCAAGCGGCGTCGGCTCACGACGGCGTCGGGCGGGCTCCTGCGGCGAAGGCGACTGCCAGCCCGTCCGCGGATCCGTCGTCGGGCAAACCGAACGAAGCTCCAGCCGGGGACGTTCCGAAGGGGCTTGAAAAGTTCTATAAGCAGAAGCTGGCTTGGGCGCCGTGCAAGGACAAGCCCCAGATGCAGTGCGCGAATGTAAAGGTTCCGCTGGATTACAAGGAAGCCTGGGGCAAGACGATCACCGTCGCCATGGCGAAGGTTCCTGCGGCAAACGGCAAGCCGATCGGGAGCCTGTTCGTCAACCCCGGCGGCCCCGGAGGATCGGGAATCGACCTTGTTTCGGGCGCGGACAAGACCTTCAGCAAGGCTCTCCGGGACCAATACGACATTGTGGGCTTCGATCCGCGCGGGGTCGGTTCCTCGACCGCGGTCGATTGCGTGAGCGACGCCGAGCTGGGGAAGTACCTCGACTCTGAATTCGACCTGTCCACCCCGGAGGGAAAGAAGGCGGAGAAGGCTCAAGCGGAGAAGTTCGCCAAGGGTTGCAAAGACAAGTCGGGCGAATTGCTTGCGCACGTCGGCACGGAGTCGGCTGCGCGGGACCTTGACGTTTTGCGCGACCTCGTGGGCGACAAGAAGCTCAATTATCTCGGCTTTTCCTACGGCACTTCCTGGGCGGCATGTACGCCAACCTTTTTCCGAAGAAGGCGGGCAGGATGGTGCTTGACGGCGCTGTTGACTCGCAGCTCGGCGATGCGCGCATAGGGTACGAGCAGAGGATCGGCTTCGAGAAGGCCTTCGAGCGTTACGCGGAGTATTGCGTGAAGGGCGGGAACTGTCCGCTGGGGTCTTCTGTGGATGCGGCGAAGAAGAAGATGCGAGCCCTGTTCGATCAGGCGTTCAAAAAGCTGTTCCGACGGCCGATCCCAAGAGGCCCCTCAATCGGAACATGCTCTGCGTATGGCGTCATGATTGCGATGTACAACACCGCGTATCGCTCCTATCTGGATACAGGGCTCAGTCAGTTGATCAAAAACACTGACGGATCCTTCCTTTGGGATGGTTTGATCTGGCACTGGGCGTGAGGGCGGAAAGTTCAAGAACAACAGCGACGAGGCCATGCACTGCGATCAACTGTGCGGATTATCCGTCTTCCTCACCGTCCGTAACCAAAAAGTATCAAGAGAAACTGAAGAAGGAGGCCCTCTTCAGCGTGGGCAGCGATGGAGAAGGGACTGACCTTTGCAGCCTTCTGCCGTATCATCCGAAGTCGAATCCCGGGCCTTACAGGGCGAAGGGGTCGGCTCCGATTGTGGTGATCGGCACGAGGCACGATCCGGCGACGCCGTATCACTGGGCGCAGGCTTTGCATAAGACGCTTGAGAACTCGGTGCTGTTGACCTGGGAAGGCGATGGTCACCTTGTTTACCCCAGGGCCGGCTCTTGCATCCAGAGCCCGGTCGACAAGCATCTGCTGACCGGCGAGGTCCCCAAAGACGGCCTCGTTTGCCCAGTGGAACAGAAGCAGGGCAAGAAGCGCAGAAGCAAGGCGACCTTGATCGGAAGGCTTCCGTGAAGGACAAAGCTTTCCCGGGAGAGTCAACCGCATCTTGTCATCCGGTAGGGGCGGAGTGCGTCCCGCCGCTGTGCGGACGCACTGAGCCTGACGCCCTGCGTCATTCAACTCTAGGGCGCGTCCCGCCGTTGCGGGACGCGCTCTTCGACGTTCTTTTGGCTCGTCTTCCACGCTCTGATGGTTTGAGCCCAAAGACTTTTTCGCATCGAGTGTGCGGGCCTGAAGCGCCGGGTGGGGATATCCCCACCCGGCGCTTCAGGCTGTCGCGACTGTCGTCTTGGCCTGGTAGCCGTACGTTCGCGGGCGGCCGGCTCTCGCCAAACCGGGAGCCGAGTGAGACAACGAATTCAACGAGTTCATGGCGGCGGGCGGGCAGCCCCGACAAGACCGCGCGGCAGCGCCCGTTTTCCGCCGCGAGGTCAAGGCCTGCGCGGCTTGCGACGGCTTCGTTTGCCGGATTGATCGGCGTCAGCCTCGCGTTGCGTGCGACGTCGGCGCAAGCGGGCATAATTGCGGCGTCGGCGTCGGCGTCGACGACGTCGGTGAGCCCATACGCGGATGGTCCGAACGCCGGATCAAACAGCGGGGCGAACGGATCAAACAATGACTCGAATAGCAGCGCGAACACCTCAAACCACGGACCGAAGGGTGCCGGTGAAAGCGATGCCCTGAAAGGGTTGGAGAAGTTCTACAGGCAAGCTGACGTGGTCTGAATGCAAAGGCAAAGACCGTGCCGGCATACGGTGCGCGCAACGCGCAGGTTCCGCTCGATTACAAAAACCCGGGGGCAAGACGATCACGATCTCCATGCTCAAGGTTCCCGCCAAGAGCGGCAAGCCGATCGGGGAGCCTGTTCATCAATCCCGGCGGCCCCGGCGACTCGGGGCATAGATGAGGCAGTCAGACTGTCGAAAAGCCTCAAGCCCGAAATGTTGGACAAGTATGACCTGCTCGGATTCGATCCCCGCGGAGTTGGCGCCTCCACTCCGGTCAAATGCGCCGACACCGCCGCTTTGAACACGTTCATCATCGGTGCCGATTACGACCTTTCCACGGCGAAGGGCCGGCAGCAACAGCAGGAGGAGGCCAAGAAAATCGCGGACGGCTGCGAGAAGCGATCGGGGAGCTGCTGCGCATGTCGGCACGGAGTCGGCGGCCCGCGACATGGATGTTTTGCGCGGCCTGGTGGGCGACAAGAAGCTCAACTATCTCGGCTTCTCCTACGGCACCGAGCTGGGCGGGACGTATGCCGACTTGTTCCCGAAGAAGGTGGGCAGGATGGTGCTTGACGGCGCCGCCGAGCCTCAACTGGGCAGCGCGCGCATGCTCTACGAGATGACTCTGGGCTTCGACAAATCGTTTGGGCGCTACGCAAAACGCTGCATTGACGGCGGCAAGTGCGCTCTTGGGACCACCGTCAAAGCTGCGAAGAAGAAGATGCGCGCCCTGTTCGACCAGGCGGCGAAGAAACCGTTCCCGACGTCGAACCCGGCCCGTCCGCTTACACGCTCTAATTTGATGATGGTCGTGAGGTTTGCGATGTACCGGGATGAAACATGGCCTCGTTTGGATCAGGCGCTCGGCAAGCTGATTGAGAACAATGACGGCACCGAGCTTTTGGAGCTGGCTGGCCCGCAAGCGCTGAATGACGAGAGCAATACGATGGAGGCGCTCGTCGCGGTTAGTTGCGCCGATTACGCGAAAGAACCGGAGTCCGTCTACGCCAAGTACAACAAAAAGCTCAAGAAAAATCCCTCCTCTTCGGTGGGTATGATCCCTTTGGGGCGAGAGTGACTCAGGTTTGCGCAAACATGAAATACCACCCGAAGGCTGATCCTGCTCCGTATAGAGCGAAGGGGTCGGCTCCGATTGTGGTCATCGGCACGAAGCATGATCCGGCGACGCCGTATTCGGGGGCGAAGACCATGCGCAGGACGCTCGAGAACTCCGTTCTGCTGACGTGGGAGGGCGACGGACACATCGCCTACGGACGGGCCGGAGCATGCATCGAAGATCAAGTGAATGCCTATCTGCTGACCGGCAGGGTTCCAAAAGACGGGCTGGTTTGCCCGGTGGAAAGACGACGCTAGCCATCTGCCGGTGACGGGCTCAAATGTATCAGCTCGTTGGGTCCGAGCCCTACCCGTCAGGCTCGGACCCAACGACAAGCACACTCTTTAAAAATATGCTTCCAAGAGCACAAATTAACTCTATTTGGTATTCGAAGTCTATTCGGTATCTGAAAGGATGAAAAAGGATAAAAATGAAACTGTCGAATCGCTTTTTGAAATCTCTGGCGGCAGTGTCCGTCCTTGCGTTGGCGGGTGTCGGCAATCCCGGTCCCTGCGCACGCTTCGTCGCCTTCGCCGGAGCCTTTGTCCGGTTCGTCCGAGCGAGCCTCTGATTCATCGGGGGCGGACCCGATCGTCTGAAGGTGCACCCGACTCATCGAAGGGCGCTCCCGGATCGCGGGAGGTGTGCCCAGGGCTTGAACGGTTTTATAAGCAGAAGCTGACGTGGTCTGAATGCAAAGGCAAAGACCGTGCCGGCATGCAGTGCGCGAATGTGAAGGTTCCGCTGGACTACAAGAAGCCCGGAGGCAGGGCGATCACCGTCGCCATGCTCAAGGTTCCCGCCAAGAGCGGCAAACCGATGGGAACGCTCTTTCTCAATCCCGGCGGACCCGGAAGCTCGGGAACAGGCTTTTGCCTCTGCGGCTTCGTGGATCTTTAGTCCCGAGATTCGCGACAAGTACGACGTGGTCGGCTTTTGATCCGCGAGGGGTCGGCGAGTCGGCCGCGGTCGAGTGCGTGGACGACGCAACTCGAGAAAGTATGCTGACGCTGATTGATGACGTTTCCACTGTGGCCGGGCGCAGAGCCCAAAAGGCGCAGGCAAAGAAGATAGCCGAGGGATGCATGAAGCACTCGGGCAGGCTGCTGCGACATGTCGGCACGGAGTCGGCGGCACGCGACATGGATGTTATGCGCAGCCTGGTGGGCGATAAGAAGCTCAACTACTTCGGATTCTCCTACGGCACGTCCTTGGGTGGAATGTACGCTGACCTCTTCCCAAAGAAAGTCGGCAGGATGGTGCTAGACAGCGCCGTCGACACCGGCATGCGGGACAGCCGCAGAGCATACGAGCAGGTGCTCGGATTCGAGCATGCCTTTGAGCGCTATGCGCAACACTGCGTGAATACGGGCGCGTGCCCGTTGGGATCGACGGTGGACGCGGCGAAGAAGAAGATGCGCGCACTGTTCGATCAGGCGTTCAAAAATCCGTTCCCGACGTCGAAACCCAAATCGGAAACTCACGCGTTCCCTTCTGACAGGCGAGGTCAGGCAGTACCTGTACCGCGACGCTTCATGGCCGGATCTCGATGAGAAGCTGAGGAAGCTGGTGAAGGAAAACGACGGCTCTGGCCTTCGTGGAATCAGGGTCGGACTCCGGCCCAACTGCCTCCAGCAACGGCGCCGAGGCCCTTATAGCGATCAACTGCGCGGACTATGTGCTTGACCCGCAGTCCGAATATGCGAAGTACAGCGAGCGGCTCAAGAGGGAAGCCCCGGTTTTTCGGTGCAGAGGGCGTTGACACGAAGGACCGATACATCTGCGCCGGGCTGCGGCATCACCCGAAGAAGAACCCGGGGCGGTACGTTGCGAAGGGTCGGCTCCGATTGTGGTGATCGGGGGTAGGGCACGATCCGGCGACGCTCTACTCCTGGACTCAAACCTTCGCCGGAGCGCTCGACAACTCGGTGCTGTTGACCTGGGAGGGCGAGGGCCATGTGGCCTACGCTAGGGCGGGTTCCTGCATCAAGGCGCCCTGTCGACAAGTATCTGCTGACCGGCGAGGTTCCCTGAGGACGGCCTCGTCTCGCCCGGTGGAAAAGCCACAGGGGCAAAGACAGAACGCTGCGGAACGTATTTCGCCGCCCGTTGGATGACCATTGCTGCCGACGATCCTGACGTCGGCCTTGCGATGGAGACGGGCTGAGCACGACGCCGACGTCGGTCTTGCGATGCAGGCGGGCTGAGCATCGATGCTGAGGTCGGCCTTGCGATGCAGATAATAGTGGGCGACATCGGCCGTTGACTTGATGTGAGTTAACGGTCGATGTCGCCTTCTTTTACTTTCGAGTGTGCTTTTTCGTCTTCGGATGTGCTGGGAACGTTATTCAGCGCAAACGCGTTGTAAATATTACGTATAGTAGAAGCTCTTTCTGTCGGTGATGTCTTTTAGTCGAACGTCGATTGAACTTCCCTTTGATTTTGCAGCCATTCTCTTCTACCCCGTGGAAGGCCTCGAAAAACGGTAGCGCTGCCTAGGGGCAAGCAAAAATAGCTGCTGCAGAGATACAATGTTTCGGGCTTTGTGTCTGGACCGACGCTTGTGCGTTTGTGTCGGTCTCACGGCCCGCGGCGAGCGTCACTGCGGGTAAAACTCCGGCGAGTCGCCCGGGTTTCGGTCCTTCATATGGGTTGCATCCGCCTAGCGAGGTCGAGGTGATTGCAACCAGCTAAATCAATTTGGGAGAAGAGATGAAAACATTCAGGCGTTTGTTGCAGCCTCTTGCGGCCGTGTCGGCTTTTTGCCCTGGCCGTCGTCGCTCAGCCTGTAGCGGCCGGTGCTTCGCCGGATCACGCGGACGCTGTGTCAATGCGTGCGGGCGTTTCGCCAGTGCGTTTGGCTGCGTCGTCGGGGGCGGATGCCTCTGTCCCCGACGCGGGCGTTCCTGCGGCGAAGGCGACGGCGAGCCCGTCTGCGGGTCGGTCGCCAGGCGGTTCGATCGCTCGCTTGGAAGCCCGACAAGTTCGCCCGAAATTCGGGTTAGCCTCCGGGAGGTCTCGACTGGTTCGCCTCGAAGTCCGGGCCGGGTCATCTGGAGGTTCGGCCAGTTCGCCAGGCAGCCCGACGGCGTCGCCTGGCGGTTCGATCGGCGCTCGCAAGGGGGACGTTCCGAAGGGGCTTGAAAAGTTCTACAAGCAGAAGCTGGGCTGGGCTCCGTGCAAAGACAAGCCCCAGATGCAGTGTGCGAATGGAAAGGTTCCGCTGGATTACAAGAAGCCTGGCGGCAGGGGCGATCACTGTGGCCATGGCGAAGCTTCCGGCTAAGGGCGGCAAGCCGATCGGAAGCCTGTTTGTCAACCCGGCGGCCCCGGAGAGTCGGGAATCGACTTGGTTTCGCGCGCCGACAAGACTTTCGGCAAAGATGTCATAGACAAGTACGACATCATCGGTTTCGATCCTCGCGGGTCGGTCTTCGACGCCCGTTGATTGCGTCGACGACCGCGAAAATGGCTAAGATCTTGGATTCCGATATCGACACTTCGACGGAGGCCGGGCGAAGGCCAGGAAAGCTCAGGCTCGGCAGATAGCGAAAGGGTGCAAGGAGAAATCCGGCGAGTTGCTCGCGCACGTCGGCACGGAGTCGGCTGCCCGCGACATGGATGTTTTGCGGGGCCTGGTGGGCGATGAGAAGCTCAACTATATTGGTTTGTCTTACGGCACCCAGTTGGGCAGGGCGTAGCCGACCTTTTTCCCGAAGAAGGTCGGCAGGATGGTGCTGACGGCGCCGCCAACCCTCAGCAGAGCTTTTTGCCCTCCACTTACACGCAAATGCTGAGTTTCGAGAAGTCTTTCGAACGCTATGCTGAGCGCTGCGTGAAGGCGGGCAACTGCTCGTTGGGTTCGTCGGTGGATGCGGCGAAGAAAAAGATGCGCGCCCTGCTGGATCAGGCTCACGCCACGCCGTTCAAGACCTCGGACCCGAACAGACCCCTCAATCGGTCGATGCTCCACTCTACCGTTATCAGGCTTCTATACGAGGATCGGACGTGGTCAGTGTTTAATCAGGCCTTCGACCAGTTGATCAGGCAGAATGACGGCTCGCTTTTCCTGAAAATTTTCGACGCGACCTCAAGTCGCGAGGGAGATGGGAACAAAGCGCACAGGGTAGAGGCGTACTGGGCAATCAATTGCGCGGACTACGCTCAGGAATCCGAAGCTGATTACTTGAAGTACGCGAAGAAGCTGAAGCGGGAAGCTCCCGCCATTGGAGCCTTTTCCGCACAAGACACTGTCGCCTTCTATATGTGCGCTGAGTTGCCGTATCATCCGAAGGCCAATCCTGGCCCGTACAGGGCGAAGGGGTCGGCTCCGATTGTGGTGATCGGCACGAGGCACGATCCGGCGACGCCGTATCACTGGGCGCAGGCTTTGCACAAGACGCTTGAGAACTCGGTGCTGTTGACCTGGGAAGGCGATGGTCACCTTGCTTACCCCAGGGCCGGCTCTTGCATCCAGAGCCCGGTCGACAAGTATTTGTTGACCGGCGAGGTTCCCAAGGACGGCCTCGTTTGCCCAGTGGAACAGAAGCAGGGCAAGAAGCGCAAAAGCAAGGCGACCTTGATCGGAAGGCTTCCGTGAAGGATGAGGTTTTCGTTGGGAAATCGCGTCTCTTTGTCCGGTAGCGGGTCCTGACTGATCGGACGTCGGGCATTGGATTGGCGAGAGTCCGCTCCGATCGGTTGGGGATTCTAATCATCTCGTACGTTTGGAGGAAAAATGAGAAAGACAGCGATGCGACTGTTGCGGCCTTTTGGCTGCGCTCTCGGCGTTGGCTTTGACCGTCGTCGCTCAGCCAGTAGCGGCCGGTGCTTCACCGGATCGTGCGGACGCTGCGTCAATGCGCGCGGGCGTTTCGCCAGTGCGTTTGGGTGCGTCGCCGGGGGCGGACGCCTCTGTCCGTGCCGACGCGGGCGTTCCTGCGGCGAAGGCGACGGCGAGCCCGTCTGCGGGTCGGTCGCCAGGCGACTCGACGGCGTCGCCGGGAGGATTTCGCGACTGGCTCGCCGGGCGGTTCGATCGGCGCCCCTAAGGGGGACGTTCCGAAGGGACTTGAAAAGTTCTATAGGCAGAAGGTCAGCTGGGCGCCGTGTAAGGACGACGCGAAGATGCAGTGCGCGAATGTGAAGGTTCCGCTGGATTACAGAAGCCCGGCGGCAAGGCGATCACCGTCGCCATGGCGAAGCTTCCTGCGCAAGGCGGCAAGCCGATCGAAGCCTGTTTGTCAACCCGGCGGCCCTGGAAGCTCCGGAATCCTCATGCTTTCATATGGACCGGGCTTTTCAGCAAAGATGTCATAGACAAGTACGACATCATCGGTTTCGATCCTCGAGGGGTCGGTTCCTCGACGCCTCGTCGATTGCATCGACGACCGCGAAATGGCCAAAGTGCTCGATTCTGATTTCGACATGGAGACGGAGGCCGGGCGCAGAGCCCAAAAGGCGCAGGCCAAGAAGATAGCCGAGGGATGCAAGAAAAAGTCGGGCGAGTTGCTTTGCGCACGTCGGCACGGAGCCGGCGGCGCGCGACATGGATGTTTTGCGGGGCCTGGTGGGCGATGGGAAGCTCAACTATCTCGGCTTCTCCTACGGCACCCAGTTGGGCGGGGCGTATGCCGACATCTTTCCGAAGAAAGTCGGCAGGATGGTGCTCGACGGCGCCGTCGACCCTCAGCTGAGCTTCCTGCGCATGAACTACGAGCAGGCGTTCGGGTTATAAGAAGCTCTTTGAAGGCTATGCGGAACGGTGCGTGAAGGCGGGCAACTCGTCCGTTGGGTCTCGTCGGTGGATGCGGCGAAGAAGAAGATGCGCGCACTGCTGGATCAAGCTCGCGTCAAGCCGTTCAAGACATCGGACCCGAACAGACCCCTCAATCAGACGATGCTCCACTCTGCCGTTACCAGCCTTCTAGAGCAGGATGCGGATTGGTCGAAACTTGATCAGGCCTTCGACCAGTTGATCAAACAGAATGACGGCTCGCTTTTTCCTGAAGCTCTTCGATGTGTCCACGGGCCGTGACGGCGATGAGGTCAGCAGCAGTAGAACGGAGGCGTACTGGGCAATCAATTGCGCGGACTACGCTCAGGAATCCGAAGCTGATTACTTGAAGTACGCGAAGAAGCTGAAGCGGGAAGCTCCCGCCATTGGAGCCTTTTTCTGCACAAGACACTGTCGCCTCTCTATATGTGCGCTGAGTTGCCGCACCATCCGAAGTCGAATCCCGGGCCGTACAGGGCGAAGGGGTCGGCTCCGATCGTGGTGATCGGCACGAGGCACGATCCGGCGACGCCGTATCACTGGGCGCAGGCTTTGCACAAGACGCTTGAGAACTCGGTGTTGCTGACCTGGGAGGGCGAGGGCCATACGGCCTATGCGACGGCTGGATCTTGCATCCAGAGTCCGGTCGACAAGTATCTGCTGACCGGCGAGGTTCCCAAGGACGGCCTTGTCTGCCCGGTGGAAAAGCCGCAGGGCAAGAAGCGCAGAAGCAGGGCGATCGCAGCATGGACAGCGCGGTCAAGCTCGGCCCCGAGCGGTTCCTCCGGCTCGCCGGTCCCTTCGGGTCTCGCGTGGATAGCGCCTCGCCTGCCTGTTTGGCGCTTTGAGCTTGAGCCGCTTCGATGGCATGATGGCTGCCCGAGGCTCGTCCGATCGTCAGTTTGCGACGTGGGCGAGTCTCGGGTAGGCTATTCACCGCTGTTGGCAAAGGCGGCGTGCCACCTTAGCTCAGTCGGCAGAGCGATTCACTCGTAATGAATAGGTCGAGAGTTCGATTCTCTCAGGTGGCTCGAGGCGGCCCCCGCGTCTGCGGGGGCCGCGCCCGTCCGCAGAGACCCGAACTCGTCGGAGTCACGAAGTCGCCTTCTAAAGAGATCTTGCCCCTTTCCGAACTTGGAGTCTCTGCAAAAGGAGCGTCGGCAATGGTCCCGTTGGACCTGAAGAGGCCTCGCCCAGTGCGCCTGTGGACAAGACGCCGAGCGTGCGCGAAAACATCATCGAGAACGTCACACAGATCTCGAGCGAGACAGGAGCGAGCGGCCGTCGTTCGCGTGCTTCCCCCCGGACCGGGGACCGGTCGATGTCGGTGTCGATGGTCGGCGACGCCGGAAGCAGTCTTCTCGACGCCGAGGGCAATTTGCTCGACGCAGAGAGCAACGTCATCTTGGAATCCGAGCAATGAAAGGCTGCCGCCGCTTGGCTACCTAGCCGCCGCTTGGCTGCCTAAACCTGGGACCGCGAATGGATCGCGTATACGATTGGTCTATGGGCGATGAGCAGTCCGCGGTTGAAGGCGGCGCGCGTGAGAAGAGCTCGCGCGGGCACCGTTTACAAGGGGCAAGAGCCGCGCGTGAACGGGAGTGACAACGCGCCGCGGAACCGCGCGCCGGGAGGCGGCCTGCGAGATCGGGCCCGCGGCATGTTCGTCGGCCTCGCCGTCGGCGACGCGATCGGAATGCCCGCAGAATTTAAGGAGCCCGGCGAGTTTGAGCCGGTTGAGGTCTGCGCGCCGGCGGTCCGTTCGACCTTCCGGCGGGGCATTGGACCGACGACACGTCCATGGCCCTTTGCCTTGCGGACAGCCTTTTTGGCTTGCGGCGGCTACGACCTCTACGACGTCATGGGACCGCTACCGCCGATGGCGGCGGAAGGGGTACCGAAGCTCGACCGGCGTCTGCTTCGACATCGGCAACCAGGTGGCCGCTGCGATATCCGAATTCGAGGGCAACCCTTGGGTTCCCAGGGGCAAGCCGCGGGTTCTGTCGGCGGGCAACGGATCGATCATGCGCCTGGCCCCGGCGATCGTCGCCGCCTTCGGGACGCGCAGGCCGAAAAGCGTCGTCGAAGCGGCCGGAATCTCAGCGCGGGAAACCCACTATTCCGTCGAAGCCGAGGCGGGCACGGAGCTATTCGCCGCGATGCTCGTGCGCGCAATGGAAGGGGCGGACAAGCTGGAAATATGCAGCCCGCGCTCATTGAGCACGGGAAAGCAATTCGATGCGATCCTCGACCGCGTCGTCGACGTCGAAAAACTTGAAAACACCGGCTATATCGTCCATAGCCTGCAGGTCGCAGCATGGGCCTTCGCCAGTCACGAGAGCTTTTCGCGACGGCATGCTCGCTGTGGTGAACCTGGGCGGAGACTCGGACACGAACGGCGCGATATACGGCCAACTTGCCGGCGCCTATTACGGATGCGAGGCGATCCCGCGCACGTGGCGGGACGGGGTCTTCATGGGCAAGCGAAATCGCAGCCTTGGCCGACGATCTGCTCGCCATGAAGACCTGCCCCGTCTTGCGGACGCGATTCGAAGAAGACTGACGGTCAGTCCTTCTTGAAAGCGCCCTTGATCTTCTCTCCTACGGCCTTGACCTCGGACTTGACGTCCTCGGCGAACTCCTTCACTTTGCCTTCGGCATGCTGGGCTTTGCCTTCGGCTTCCGTGCCCTTGTCGCCGGTGGCTTTTCCGGCGAATTCCTTCGCCTTTCCGGCAACCTTGTCAAACGTTGAATCGTCTGCCATGGCCTTCCTCCTTTTGACGGAGCGTTAAATGGACGTCGCCATCGTCTCATCATTTGAAAAGAAAATCTACATTCCCGACGTCGCAAGGAAAGAAGCGTCCCGCACTTTGAAACGACAGCCGTCCCTGCACTTGAAAACGACAGGCGTCCCGCCTTTGAAACGCACAGGCGCATCGGCCCTCGAAACGTAGAATTCTCCCATGAGTATGCTGCCTGCGAACATCGAGTTGACGCCCTGCACCGCGAACGACGTCGATAAGCTGAGCGCCGTCAGCGCGGCGGCCTTTCGCCGAGACGTTCGCCGAATACTACAGCGCCGAGGACTTCGATGCGTTTCTTCGCAAAGCGTACGCGCCGGGGACTCTTGCCGAAGAAATCGCCAACCCCGGTTCAGCCTTCTGTTTCGCGCGGGTCGACGGCGAAATCGCCGGATACGCGAAAATCAACGTCGGCGAGGCGCAAAGCGAGGACGCCATGCCCGACGCTTTGGAAATCGAGCGGATCTACGTTCTGAAAAAGGTTCAAGGGGCGCGGCCTGGGCCGGCTCATGCTCGAGAGAGCCTTCGAGGAGGCCCGGGCGCGAGGAGCCGAGTCCGTGTGGCTAGGGCGTCTGGGGAGCACAACGACGCCGCCTTGGGATTCTACGAGCATCTCGGATTCGAGGTGTTCGGGTCCCACGCATTCCACATCGGCAAGACGCGGGACACGGACCTGCTCATGAGGCGCAAGGTCGGTCCGCGAGATTGAGCGGGCGGGATGCGGGCCCGCCGGACCGCTCCGAGCAGGGCCGGCTGAACCGAACGTGCAGAGTGGGCTGAACCGAACGAGCAGGGGCCGGCTGACTGAACGAGAAGGACCGGCCGGCCGACCGCGCAGGGTCAGCCGACCGGCTCCGCGTCGTCGGCCGATCAGTTCGGTGTGTATCGGTAGATTGACGGCCCCTTCGCGTAGTAGAGGTTTCCGTCCGTTCCGCGCACGAGCCCTGCTGACCCCTCGGGCGACGGGCGCGGAGGGCTTTGAACGTCTGCGCGGAAATGGGGAAAAAGCGCCGTTCCCGGCTGGAAAAACGCCGTAAAGCATCCCGGATTTGTAGACCAGCTGGCTGCGGTTGACCTCTTTGCCGCCCGAGACCTTGGCGCGCTTGACGACGTCGAGGGTATTCGGATTGAGCTCGAAGACGTACCCGCCGGTCGTGCCGTACAGCTTGCCGTCGTCGCCGAAAGTCAATGCCGTGACGGCGTACTGTTGGAAACCGGGAACGGGAGTCTTCACAGCCGTGACCGTCTGCTTTGCCACGTCGAAGACAAAAACCTTGCCCTCGGACTTGGCGGAGTGCTCGAATGCGGAGCCGCTGCCCCCCGCGCGCCGTGGTTCCCACGTAGAGTTTCCCGTTGCGGTACGCCATAGAAATCGGCGAAAGGCCGTCGAGCGAGCCTCTGAGCGCAGGATCGGCCACGGGCAGATCCTTGAGGAGGTAGACGCGGTTGGGCTCCATCTGGTTCTTGGCGACGTCGTAGAAAGCCGAGCGCTCCCGCCGAGCTTTTCCCATATCCCGGCACTGTTCCCACGGCAACACGCCCATTCTCGACGCTCGTCATGGCAAAGGGGCGGTCTTGATTCTTTCCCTTGGCAACCTCGATCGGCTTGCGCGTTTCGCCGGTCTTCAGATTCCGCGATTCGAGCATTCCGCCCGTGTACAGGCTGAAACCAGCCAGTCGCCGCTTTGGGCGAAAGGATTCAACCTGCTTGAGAGACTGGGGAGCAGGGCTGTAGGGAGCGCGACGCCGGGTCTATCCGCGCGATCTTCCGGGTGTGCATGAACCAGCCCGCGTAAAGCTTGCCGTCGCTGGGGGCGATCATCGACTGAATGCTGCGGGGAGCGATGTTCAGCTTTGCCCTTGAATGTGGCGCCGGTTTTTGCCTTTGGCGTCGTAAACCGTGATCCCGTCGCGATTGATATTGGTTGAGACGAAGACATCGTGGGTGACCCAGGCGGACCTGGCTGAGGTTGTCCGCGAACTCGTCATTCGTGAAAAACCGGGCGCTCAGAGCCGTCGTCTGGGTTGTGCTCCATCAGATTCCGCTCGGATGCGCCCTGTTCGCGGATTTTTCGCCGTCGCGAAAGTAGTAGACCTTTTTCGCCTCGCCCGGCCTCGCGACGACGCGCTTGGTGAAGCTCCGGGCCTTGCCCAGCAGGGCCCCGGTGTTCGGGTCCAGCGCGCAGGCGCCGTCGCAGATAAGACTGCCGTCGGCGTTCCGCATATCCGACATGGTGACGTACAGGCGGCCCGCCTTTGGCCTCGAGGCTTGCGACGGAGCCGGAGCCTTTGCGCAGCGCGGCCGGGACGTTCAGGCGCTGCGCCCGCGGATTCGCCGTCGGGATCCTGTAGATCGACGGCTTTGTCATGCCCGTTCCGGCGTAGACGACGCCGTTTTCGTAGGCTACCGAGCGGATGTCGCGCTCTCCCTCCTGGATCTGGCTGTTCGTAAGGTCGCCCCACTGGCCGTTTTTGGCGTCGTAGGTGAGGACCCCTGCCGCCGTATCCGTCGCTGGAACTGGCGATGTACAGCCTGTCGTGTTCGTCCGCGACGATGTCCCAATAGAAGCTGCCTCGCTTGGAGATCTCTTCGTAGTTCTTGTTTGACGAGCCGTCGTCTCCCAGCCGTTTCACCGCATAGGTGTCGGGATCGATGTCGTAGAGCCTGCCGTTGCTGCACGCCGCCACGACATGCCTGTTGCTGAGCGTGGCGTAGCCCCATGGGTAGAGCTCGGCGCCGTCCTTGTCCAGGACGGTCTTCTTGACGTCGATCTTCCTCTTGTTCTTGAGGTCGATGACGTTGAGCGAGCCCCCGTAGCCCCCGGAGACGACGAAGGCCAGCGGCCTGCCGCCCTTGTCTGTCGTGGTTCCGTAGCTGGGAATGTTCGGTTCATCCGGGATCGGCGTGGACACAAAGCTCCTCGCGTCCCGCTTGCGTCGCGGCCGGTCGAGGAAGGTCGGCCGGCGCTAAAGGCGCCCTGGCGATGTAGATTTTCCGGACGCCGCCGGTCGGGCGGCGATCGACGAGGAGGCTTGGCCGGCCTTGGACGCCGGGGTCTCGACGGCCATCGACGTCGAAATCGTCGATGCGGACAGTGCAAGTGCCAGTCCGACTCCCAACGTCGTCCTGCGCAGACTCGGACGCCGGATCGAATGCGAAATCGAGCCTTGGTCCGAGCGTGAAATCGGGCATGGGTTCGAGCTTCGATTCGCCCGCGGGCCGGAGCTTCGATTTGGGCGCCGGCCGTGCGTGAAGCGGATCGCGCGGCTGTTTTTCATTGTTTCTCCTTTTGACGTTCCGGTTCGTCCGTTCGTCCGAATTTTGGGCGCCGCCTGCCACGACGAACCGACGATTAGTTGACGGCGATATTTTTTTGATTGTTCAATTACCTCTGGCTGCGATCATTTCACACCGGGCGGCCAATGGGAAGCGATTTTGAAAAATGGCCCGAAGTTGGAATTGTTCAGTTCAGCAAATGCATCCGTGTGGGTTAGGCTCTTTCTCAAAAGGCAGGCTCTGAACGAGGAAATGCGAGGATCGGATATGCGCGGCGAAGCCGAAGGCGAGTGCGTCTTCTTCCTCAGGGGCGTCAACTTGGGCGCTCGCAACAAGGTTTCCATGCCAGTGCTGCGCGAGCTCGTCGCGTCGAAGTTCGGCCTGGAACGGGTGCGCACGCACCTTCAGAGCGGGAACCTGCTGTGCTCCGCCGGAGGGTCCGCAGGATTTCGCCGACGGCCTGACGAAGCTTATCCGCGAATGGTTCGGCGTGGACAGCCCCGTCGTTCATCGCACGGCCGCGGATCTGCGGAGGGCCGTCGAGGCGGACCCCCTCGCCGACGTCGTTGGAGACGAGACGTTTTCCCACGTCATGTTCTTTGACCGCGACGTCGATTCCTTCGGCGGCCGGCGTTTCCGCGACGCCCTTAAGGACGGCGAAGACCTGGCCTGGGCGCCGCGCGAACTCTACCTGTGGTACGGCACTCCGCGAGGGCTCCACGGTTCGCGCATCACCCAGGCTTATGCCGAGCGCCATCTGGGCGTCACCGTCACGGCGCGGAACATGCGCACGCTGCGAAAGTTGGCGACGATGCTGGGCTGAAGCTTCTGCGAGCCCCGCCCGGCGTAGGCGCACGCGGACCCCGTTGTCCGCGTGCGGCCGCGCCTTGGGGCGGGCTCGCACTCGGCGGTCGAGATCAGATCTGCTCGACCACGACTTTCACCGCCCGCACCAGCGAGACGGCCCCCGGGTCCGGGGTTCCCAGCGACTTCTCTCCGAGAGGCCGGGCTCTGCCGAGTTTGGCGACGAGCTGGGCTGTGGACTCGGCTCCCGCCTGGCCCGCGGCCACGGCGGCCTCGCCCTGGCCTTGAGGCCGCCGTCGGTCGAGACAAAGGCGTCGACCAGCGGAACGAGCGCATCGACCATCGTCTTGTCGCCCACCTGGCGCCGCCGCCGAGCCGCTGCACGGCCGAACGCCCGGCGATGACGGCGTCCGTGATCGAGTCGAGCGAGGGGCCTCTTCGTTTCCCAGCGCCGCGCCGATCGCGGTCAGAAGGGAGCCCCACAGGGCGCCCTGAGGTGCCGCCCGCGCGATCGGACCAAGCGTCGCCCGCGGCGCTCAGCGTGGTCGCCACGCCCGCGCCCTGATCCGCGATGGCGCGCGCCGCCCGGGCGGCGGCCTTCGATCCGTTCGCCATTCCGATGCCGTGGTCGCCGTCGCCGGCAATCGAATCGAGCTTGCCGAACTCGTCCTTCGACTCTCGAGCATCTCCGAGACCTTTTCGAGGAGCCCGACGACGACCCCCGCAGCCTCCTGCGAACTCTCCGAGCCTTTCTCGGTCACGACCACGGTGGCCGCCGCAGAGTTGAGCTCGGCGTCGTCGCGCTCGACCTCGCCGACGGAGCCCTTCCTGTAGGCGGGGGTGTCGCAAGGCGCGTCCCAGTAGGAAAGAAGCTCGTCGTCGACCCACACGAGGGTGAGCGATATGCCCGCCATGTCCAGCGAGGTGACAAAATTCTCCCTGATTCGACGTCTGCGATCTCCACGCCGGCGGCCTTCAGGCGGTCGACGACGGACCCGACGACGACGAACAGCTCCTCGTACTTAGTGTCGCCCAGTCCGTTGACGATGGCAATGACGCGATTTCCCGCCGATTCGGGGCGGTCCTCGAGCAGGCCGTCCACGAGGGTGGCCGCGACGTCGTCGGCGGAGCCCAAATCGTCCTCGGAGACCCCTGGCTCGCTGTGAATGCCGAGGCCGATTCCCATCTTCCTGCGGGAACCGTGAAAAGCGGGCCGTCGGCGCCGGGGAGCGTGCAGCCGGAGAAGGCGACTCTGAAGGAGCGCGTGGCCGCGTTCGCCTTGGCGAAAATGCGCTTGACCTCCTCGAAGTCCTTGCCGGCCTCGGCGGCCGCCCCCGCGATCTTGAAGATCGGGAAGTCCCCCGCAATGCCGCGGCGCTTGTCGAGTTCGTCCTTGGCGCCGGAGGCGATGTCGTCGGTGACCACCAGGGTGTCGGCGGGGATTCCCTCAGAGCGCAGACGCTCGATGGCTTGGCCGAAATGCAGGACGTCGCCCGCGTAGTTCCCGAATCCCATGAGCACTCCGGCGCCCGCGGTCTGCCGCCTTGAGAACCGAGTACGCCTGGGCGCCTGAAGGAAGAGAAGATGTTCCCGCACACGGCGCCGTCGGCGATCCCGGCGCTACCCAGCCGGCGAACGCCGGGTAGTGACCCGATCCGCCGCCGTAGACCACGGCCACCTTCCTGCGGAGTCGCGGTGGAGCGGACGACGCCGCCGTAGACCGGCTTGACGTAGCGCTTGTTGGCCAGGACGAACCCTCGCAGCGCCTCGGCGGGAAAATCCGCGGGTGCATTTACTAGTCGCGTCATTGCGTGCCTTTCCTAGTCGCCGCCCGTCGTCGGGCGGCTGCGTGATGTACGTTGATCTTATATCCCAGTGACCCGGTACACAATTTTGCAGGAAACATCGCGTTGCCTCCGGGTCGTGACGAGAATTCGGGCTTCTACTGGCGCGTTGTTACATTCTTTTGCGCGTCGTTGCACTGTCGCTTTTAAGGCGCCGCGGCCAAACGGCGGAGGCGGGCGATCGGCTCGCAGGCGGGGGATGCAAGGCAGAGATCGCCAAAAATCATCGAAGAATCCGGGCGATCGGCTCGCGGGCGGGGCCCGCAGGGTCGGCTGACGGGACTTGCGACGGACCACGCGGGGCCGACGGACGGGACCTGCGACGGACCACGCGGGGCCGACGGACGGGACTTGCGGCCGGAATGAAAGGCGGGCGATCGGCCTCCGAGTGCGGAAGGGGCGCTCGAACGCGTAGGCTAGGCGCATGAGCATGAACGCCGCCGTTCTGCACGGCATCGACGACCTGTCCCTCACGCGCGTCCCCGTTCCGGAGCCCGGGCCCGGCGAAGTCCTCCTCAAAGTCGAGGCGAACACGATCTGCGGCACCGACCTGCGCATTGTTTCCGGCGCCAAAACCGCGGGAGTCCGCCCCGGAGTGATCCTAGGCCACGAGTTCGCGGGGAGGGTCGCGGCCGTCGGCGAAGGCGTCGAAGGGGTCGACGTCGGCGTGCAGGCGACGTGCTCGATCGTCCTCTCGTGCGGCCGCTGCTCCAGTGCCTGGGCCGGCCGCGAGCACCTGTGCGAGAACTTGCGGCTCTTTGGATACGAGATCGACGGCGGGCCTCGCCGAGTACCCGCTCGTGCCGCGCGAGGCGATGGAGCGCGGCAATCTTGTGCTCGCGCCGCGCGAACTCGAACCGACGGCGCTTGCGCTGGCTGAGCCAGTCAGCTGCTGCCTCAACGGGGCAAGGCAGTTTCGGGTGCGCCCGGGCGAGACCGTCGTCGTCCTTGGAACCGGGCCGATCGGACTGCTTCACGTCGCGCTCGCCAAGCTCGCGGGGGCCGTGCGGATCGTGGCTGTCGGGCGCCCCGGACGCCTCGATCCCGCGCTCGCCCTCGGCGCGACGCACGCCCTGGCCTCGCAGGGCGAGGAGCTCACCCGCGAGATTCTCGACGTGACCGGCGGCGGGGCCGACGTCGCAATCGTGGCCGTCGGCGACCCCGCGCTGGCCAACCAGGCGCTCGAAGTGGCGGCCATCGGCGGACGGGTCAACTATTTCGCCGGTTTCCCAAGGCGATCCACGGCGGTGATGGAGCCGAATATCGTCCATTACCGCGAGCTGCAGGTCACGGGCGGCTCGAACGCGCGCAGGGCCGACGTCCGCCGGGCCGTGGAGCTGCTTTCCAGCGGAGCCCTCGACGTCGGAAGCCTCGTGACCCACCGGTTCCCGCTGACCCAGATCGACGCGGCGATCGCCGCCGTGCGCGAGCGTGCAGGCCCCAAAGTGGCGGTGGTGCCTGGGCTGAGGGGCGCCTGTACGCCGTTCCACCCCATCGCCGCTGCCCGGGCGCGTGCAGCCGTCGCCGAAGAGCGCGCCGCTTGCGTGGGATTCGCCGGACTGTTGCGAGACTCGGCGCTCCAAGGCGCGGCACTCGCCATGCGCATGCACTGACGTCGCTCAAACGCCCGTTTCGCTGAGCCTTTTGTGGGGCTTGGCGTTCACTGAAGGTTGGCAGCGGAGCTCGCCGGCTATCGGCCGTCCGATCCACGTGGCCAGGTCGTTTCCGCGAAGCCCTGAGACAGGAGGAAGACGATCTTGAGTACACGGCCTAAGGTCATGTCGCCGGCGCCGACGGCCCCGCCTCGCGATGGCGTCGCCGGCCCTGCAGTGGCCAAGAAACACTTGGGCTTGATGGCATTGGGAGGCGACGACCACCGGGACGCCGTCGGCGATCGTCCGCTCGAGCACATCGGCCAGCCTCGGGTTCGGCCGCGGGCACGCTGCCCACGCCGTAGGCGCGGCAGCACAGCCTCGGGGCGCGGCGTGAGTAAGGCTTCGAGCCGGGAGGCCGATATTCCGGGAGCGAGGGTCGAGCACGACGACGTCGTGCCGTGTGTAGGGAGCGGGATCTCGCCAATCGTGTTCTTCGGCGCCCCTGGCGCAGCCGACGCCGTCGGCGGGCGCCTGCGCGGCTTCTAAAAGGGAAGCCGTCGCTCCGGAAACCGCCGCCCCGGAAGCGGCAGGCTCGGGGGCTTTGCCCCGCCGTCGGCGAGACGACCTCGTCGGTGGCGTACCACCGCCAGGGCGCGCCCGTTCGCGCGAGCGGCGGGACCGACGGCGAGGCAAAGCCCTCGAAGGACCACGAGCTCGTTTTCGTCACGCGGTTGCCGGCCAGAAGGTGGTGGCCGAAGAAAAGGCTGACGCCCTTCGCCCGCCCGGAGGACGCGGCCCGCAAAGCGCCCGCCACATTCCCCGCGGCGTCGGAGCCGACGTCGCCCAAAGGATACTGCGCCCCCGTGAAGACGACGGGCCTGTCAAAGCCGACGAGGGCGTAAGAGAGGGCGGCGCTCGAATAGCCCATGGTGTCCGTGCCGTGAAGCACCACGAAGGAGTCGGCCTCCTCGCGGTGGGGCGTGCAGATCGTCGATGATCGCCTGCCACGATTCGGGCGTGGCGTTCGAGGAGTCGATGAGCGGCTCGAGCTCCGTCAGGCTCACCCGCCCTCGAGCTCGGTCCCCGCGATCAGAGAGTAGAGCCATCCCTGAGGTCGGCGCCGGGGACGAGTCCGTTGGGCGAGTCGACCATGCCGATAGTTCCGCCCGTGTACGTCACGTGTATGCGCATTTCTTCCTTCCTTGAGTTTGTGCACGTTGAACAATCCCAGCCGCGGCCGGCTCGCGTCCTGCAGGCGGCTCAGCGTTTGCCGTCGGTCGAAAGGGCCTGGTCGCCGTCGTCGGCGGCCTCCTCGTCGAGAACGCGGTCGAGAAGGGCGCCGTCCACCCGCCCGCGAACGAGGAGCCAGCCGCCCGCCATCATCGCGACCACCGGCACGAAGAGCGCGAGCGTCCACCGGCCTTCGGAGCTGGTGAGATTAGAGCCGACGACGACGGCGAAGAAGGCCAGGGCGATGTAGTTCGTGACCGGGGCGCCGGGCATCCTGTAGGAGGGGCGGGTCTCCTTGTCCCGCCTTCACGCGCCTGAGGAAGGCGAGGTGGGTGACGAGGATCGAGGCCCACGTGCCGGCGATGCCGATGGCCGCGAGGTTCATGACGACGTCGAAGGCGTCCTTTTCGAGGACGACGTTGAGAAACACCTCGACGAGGCCGAGGGCCGAGGTGATGACGATGGCGCCGTAGGGAACGTGGTTCGCGTTCATGCGGGTGGCGAAGCGCGGGCCCGAACCTGCCACCGCCAAGGAGCGAAGCGTGCGGCCCGTCGCATACAGGCCGGCGTTGAGCGAGGAGAGCGCGGCGGTGAGGACGACCACTTGGATCACGCTCCCGGCGTGCGGCACGCCGATTCCCTTTGAAGAAAGTGACGAAGGGGATTCGTCCTTCGAATACGCGGTGTACGGCAGGACGACGGCCATGAGCGCCACGGCGCCCACGTAGAAGACGAAGATGCGGACGATCATCGAGTTGATGGCCTTCGGAAGAACGCGTTCGGCCTCTTTCGTCTCGCCCTGCGGCCACCCCCACCATTTCCGTGCCGCCGAAGGCGAAGACGACGCCGAGGGTCAGCGCGAAGACCGGGGCGAGCCCCTTGGGGAAGAAGCCTCCCGATTCGGCGATGTTGTGGAAGCCCGCGGTGTGGCCGCCGACGTCGTGCCCGACGACGATCGCCCAGACGGCAACCGCCATGAAGCCGACGATCGTCGCCACCTTGATCGCCGCGAACCAGAATTCCGCCTCACCGAACATTTTGACGCTCAGCAAGTTGAGGGCGAAGACCAAGGCGAGGGCGACGAGGGCGATGAACCACTGCGGAATTCCTCGAAGGCCGTCCAATAATGCATGTACAGGGGCGACGGCCGTTATGTCCGCCATGACGGTGACAGCCCAGTCGAGGAAAAACATCCAGCCCGCGATGTAAGCGCCCTTCTCGCCCGTGAACTCGCGCGCGTAGGAGACGAATGCGCCCGAGGACGGGCGGCGGATTGCCAGTTCGCCGAGCGCCCGAACCATGAGAAACGCGAAAATCCCACAGATTCCATAAGCGACGACCAGCCCGGGGCCGCCCTGGGCGAGGCGGCCGCTGGCCCCGAGGAACAGACCCGTTCCGATGGACCCGCCGATGGCGATCATCTGAATGTGTCGAGGCTTGAGCTCTTTGCTGTATCCGGCGTCGCCCCTGTCGTGTTTCGCTGCGGTCGATGTCGGGAAGTGCGCGTCCTTCATCGTTCCTCCTGTCATTGGCAAACGAGCGGTAGCGAGTGCGCGATTGCGGCAATTCTACTTCCGCGGCGGCTTGAATTCGATCCGGCGGCGGTTGCGCCGACGATCCGAACGCCTTCGGCGGCGCGCCGGGCGGCCGTGGGACGAACGGTCTGGCGGCTTGCGGCTCGGCGTGGGAAAATTGGCGCATGACATACACCCTGGTGCTGCTCCGCCACGGCGAGAGCGAATGGAATGCAAAGAACCTCTTCACCGGCTGGGTCGATGTGCCGCTGTCGGAGAAGGGGCGTGCCGAGGCCGTCCGCGGGGCGAGTTCCTCAAAGAAGCCGGAGTGCTTCCCGAGAAGCTGTTCACATCGATGCTTCGCCGGGCCATCATGACGGCGAACCTGCCCCTCGATTCGGCCGATCGCCACTGGATTCCCGTGGAGCGCCATTGGCGACTCAACGAGCGCCATTACGGCGCCCTCAGGGCAAGAACAAGAAGGAGATCCGCGACGAGTACGGCGAGGAGCAGTTCATGCAGTGGCGCCCTGCTCCTACGACGTTCCGCCGCCGCCGATCGAGGCCGGTTCCGAGTTTTCCCCAGGACGCCGATCCGCGCTACGCCGGCGAGCCTATTCCCGCCACGGAGTGCCTCAAGGACGTTCTCGAGCGCCTCCTTCCCTACTGGGAGTCGACGATCGTCCCGGAAATCAAGACCGGCAAGACGGTCATCGATCGCCGCTCACGGCAACTCGTTGCGAGCCATCGTCAAGCACCTCGACGACATTTCCGACGACGACATCGCCGGAGTCAACATTCCAACGGGCATTCCCTTGGTCTACGAGCTTGACGAGAAGACGCTCAAGCCGGTGAAGAAGGGCGGCACGTACCTCGACCCCGAGGCCGAGGCGAAGATCGCGGCGGTGGCCAACCAGGGCAAGTGAGTCCGGTCGCCGCCACGTGGCCCGAAGGCCTCGCCGCAGGTCGGAATGAAGCGTTTCCTTCTGTGTGTGGTCGGTCTTTCGGGCCAGTGCGGCGTTTGCCTCGTGTGAGGGAATGCCGCTCGGAGGGCTTTGTCGCCCCGAGCGGTTTGTGCGCCTCGCGAAAGGGCGCGGGATCCCGTTTGTTCGGGAACCGGAAGGCTTCGAGAATCGGTTCTCGTTTTATTCTGGGAACCGGAAGGTCTCGAGAATAGCCTCGTTTTATTCGAGAACCGCAAGGCTTCGAGAATTGGCTCTCGTTTTATTCGAGAACTGGAATCGATGGGAGGTTTTCGTCTGTTCAGGGTTTTGTGGGGCGGGGTGTGAAGAAAGGCGATCGGTCGGAATTGCCACGCGCGGTGGGCTGCAGGGCGCGTCGTCGGCGCGTTGCTTTGCCGACGGCAATCGGCGAAGTGCGGCAGAAAAACTCCGGGGCGTCGACGTGGGGACCGTGTCGCTTAACGCCTTTCGATCAGTTTCGCAATGGGGTACTAAAACCTGGGTAAAAGAGCCGACGTTACCGCCTTTAATGATAGAATGTCTACTTGGAACCAGTCTGAAGCGAAGGGAATGGGACCGCATGTCCCTACACAATCGGGCGAGACGGTCGTTTACCTCGCATCACGGCGCGGCTCGCATCGAAGACGTCTTCACGCGCAAGATCCGCGGCGAGGAGAAGACGTATCTCAAAGCTTCGCGTCGTGCAAGGGGACCTGGAGATCCAGGTTCCCTGCGGACATGCTCGAGGACGTCGGGCGTGCGCGACGTCTCCGACGACGAACAGCTGAAGCAGGTTTTCACCGTTTTGCGGGCGGACCAGATCGAGGAACCTTCGAACTGGTCGCGCCGTTACAAAGGCAAATTCGGAAAAGCTGACGTCGGGCGATGTCATCAAGGTGGCCGAGGTGGTTCGCGACCTCACGCGTCGCGACGCTGACAGGCACCTTTCGGCGGGGAGAAGAGGATGCTGTCGCAGGCCCGGCAGATTTTGGGGTCCGAGGTCGCGCTCGCGCGGCAGGTCTCTGAGGGCGAGGCGCTCGAACTCCTTGACGAGATTCTCGGCGAATCGGCGCTCTAGTGCGAGTCGCCGCCGTCGTCGTAGCCGCCGGAAAGGGAACGAGGTTCGGTTCGCGTGGCGCAAAAGCCCTCGAGCGGCTTTCCGGCGAGCCTTTGTTCGTCCGCTCTGCGCGCGCGATGGCCGAGTCTCGGCGTCGTCGATCGAATCGCAATCGTCGCCCCCGCCGATCGAATCGAGAATTCGCAGGGATTCTCCGCCGTTCCCTCGGGCGAGCCGCCGATTCCCTGGGGACCGCGGGGCCGGCTAAGGGCGTTGCGGACGGACTTGAGCAAGCGGCGTCGATCGAGGGCGCTGCGGGCGGATTGAGGTCGACGTCGTCGGCGGCGGACGGACGCGTCAAGAATCGGTCGCGCGCGGGTTGGATCGCGTGTTTGAAGGCGTACGGCCCCGCCGCGAGCTCGATTGCGTCCTCATTCACGACGCCGCGCGCCCACTCGTGCCCGGCGCGGTGATCCGGCGCGTCGTCGATGCGTTGGCCGCCGGGGCATCCGGCCGTCGTCCCGCGCTGCCGGTGGCGGACACGATCAAACGAGTCGAGCGCATCGCCGACGGGCGAAGCGGGCGCCGATTTGGAGCGCGTCGTCGAGACCCACGATCGCACCTTGCTGCGCGCCATGCAGACGCCGCAGGGTTTTTCACCTGACGCCGTCCTCCGCGCGCACCGCGATTTTCGCCGAGAGAGGAGAAGACAGAGGCGAGTGCCGCCCCGACGACGCCGCCCTCGTCGAGGCGGCCGGGCTGCCCGTCGTGCTTGTGCGCGAGCGAGCGGTCGATGAAGATCACGCGTCCGATCGACCTTGCGATCGCGCAGCTGCTGGCCGACGACCCCTCGCTCGGCGCCTGAACCGCTGAGGTCTCTTGCCGGAGACTGAGCCTGCTGAGCCTGCCGGGCCCCAGCGCTGAATCCGTCGATTCGGCTCCGCCATTTTGCCGGTCTGCGCCAGTCCCTCCGGGCGCGAGCCCTTTTTCGCGTTGCCGCCGGCCCGATCCGCAGCCTTGTCGCATATGCGGCCGCGAGTAGATAATTTCTGCATGGACATTCGCGTGGGAACAGGGAATCGACGTGCACGCCTTCAGCGAGGATCCGTCCCGCCCGCTCTTTCTCGCGTGCCTTCAGTGGCCCGGCGAACGCGGGCTCGAAGGGCATTCCGACGCCGACGTCGCCGCCCACGCCGCGTGCGACGCCATCCTCATCGCCTCGGGCGTCGGAGACCTCGGCACGGCGTTCGGCACGGACCGGCCCGAATGGGCCGGAGCCTCGGGCAGCGCGCTCCTGGCCGAAGCCGTGCGTCTGGCCCGCGCCGACGGTTGGGACGATAGCCAACGTTTCGATCCAAATCGTCAGGGCCAACGTCCCAGGTTTTCTGCCGCGCAAGGGCCGAGGCGGAGGAGGCCATGGGCGACGCCGTCGGCGCGCCCGTCAGCGTCTCGGCCACCACCACTGACCGTCTCGATTTTCACCGGGAAGAGGGCGAAGGCTTGGCCGCGATCGCGACCGCGCTGGTTCGCAGGGAGGGTGACGCTCGTTCGCGGAGGGTCTGATGTTCGTTCGTGTGGGGCTGATGTTCGGTTTAGCGAGGGATGACGCTGTGATTCGCGGGAGAGCGACAGCTGGCTTTGCGGGAGAGCGACGCTGGTTCGCGCGAGTGGCGCTCGTCCACAAGACGATGCTCGCAGCGCAATGAGCGACGGCCCCGTTATTCCGCTATCCGCTGTCAGGATAAAAGCCGCCGCCGTGATTGCCCGTGCTCTGGATCCGTACGTACTCTCGCAGTATGGGTTCTACGTTTGATGCCAGAAGGCCCTGATCGTTCACGCACACCCCGAACCGGCGTCGTTCTGCACCTCGCAGATGCGGGTGGCGCGCGACGAGCTGGTGCGGCAGGGCTACGAAGTCGATGTCATCGACCTGTACGAGAACAAAGCTGGACCCGGTGCTCGATCGCGGCGAGTTCGAGGATGTCGAAGAGCCGTTCAAGCCGCAGAACGAGCACCTGAAGGCTATCAAGGCGGGCACCCTGAAACCGCGAATTCGCGAGGACATCGATCGCGTGCTCGCCGCGGACCTCCTCGTCTTCTCCTTCCCTCTGTGGTGGTTCTCGGTTCCCGCGATTCTCAAAGGCTGGGTCGACCGGGTTTTCGTCACAGGCGCCGTTTTCGGCGGGGATTATGGGATTCTCGACGAGGCCGCGCTCGTTGGCAAGCGCGCCGTCGTGCTCACGACCACCGGCGGGCCCGAGGACATGTACTCCGAGGGCGGGGCGCTCGCTCCCATCGAGAGCTTCCTCTTCCACGTCAACGAAGGTATCTTCCGGTTCGTGGGGTACGAACCCCTCAAGCCCGTGGTCACCTACGGCCCGGCGCATCTGGATGACGAGCAGCGTGAGAAGGCGCTCGGCGCGGTGCGATCCGAATTCGAGACGATCGACGAGCGTCCGCGGGCCTGAGGCGCACGCAAAACGCCGGTGCGGCAGCCTGCCGCAGCCTCAGGCTGGCGTGCGGGCCGCCGCGCGATCGGATCGTTCAGACGTCTCAGTTTCGGGCCGGACGAGAATGAACGTCGCCAGGCCGACGAGGAGAATGACGACGATCCCGAGGATTCCATAGATTGCCACGTCGTCTTTGGGCTGGCCGCTGATCTTGCTCTGCCAGAGTGATGGAACTCGAGTACATGACCGACGAGAGGAATGAGACGGCCCGGCCCGTCGTCGCGTACAGCCCGAACATCTCGGCTCGGAGCCCGGCGGCGCGACCCGCGCCAGGTAGGAGCGGAGGCCGCCTGCGTCGGGCCGACGAAACGCACAGGGCCAGGCCGAACACCCAAAAGACGATCGGGCCGGCGGGCTTTCCGAAAAAGACGACGAGCGCGAGCACGCACATGGAGGCCAGCGAGCCCGACGATCACCTTGCGCGGGCCGATCCTGTCGTCCAACTGACCCGAAAATCGACCGTCGCGACGCCCGGCCACGAGGTTTCGCGGCGATGCCGAAACTACGATCACCTCGTTCCTCTCGAAGCCGAAGGCGACGCCCGGCGACACGCCGCCGAAGGTGAAGACTCCCGGCCAGCCCGTCCCGGTAGATCGCCGAGGACACGAGGAACCACACAACCGAGCGGCTCCGCGCCACAGGGCGGGCGATCGAGCGTCCGAGGTCGACGTACGAACCGAAGAGCCGCGCGAGGGCTCGCCCGAGGGAGGCGGTTGCGCGAGGTCAGGAGCAGAGGCAGGCAGAAAGACGAGGGTCCACAGTGCGCACACCGCCATCGAAACGCGGATGTTCAGCGCGTCCTCGCTCGTGACGCCGAAAAGCCCCACGTCGGGCTGGATGAAGCCGACGAGCAGAAAGAAGAGAAGCAAAATCGAGCCGATGTAGCCCAGGCCCCCAGCCGAAGCCTGAAACCCGGCCGACGTTCTCGGGAGTCGAAATGTCGGAGACCATCGAGTTGTAGATCACCGACCCGACTTCGAACACGAAGTTGCTCGCGGCGAGCAGAAGAAGGCCGAGCCACACATAGTGCTCGCTGGGTTTGACGAAGAACATGGCGCCGATGAGCGCTGCGAGCGCGAGGGTGGTCGCCGTCAGGACGGTGTGAGTCTTTCCCGTGCGGTCCGCCCACTGGCCGAGCGCCGGGGCCGCCAGGGCGACGAGAATGCCCGCGAGCGCCGTCGTCCATCCGAGGTTCGCATTCGCGGACGGCCCGAAGAGTTTCGGAGTGGTGAGGTAGACGGAGAATACGAAGGTCGTGACCACCGAATTGAATGCCGAAGAGCCGACGTCCCAGGACGCCCAGATGACGACTTTGCGCGAAAGGAAGCTGGTGCGAGTTTGGCCCCGTCGTCCGTGTGAGTACTCATGCCCTTTACTTTACGGTCCATTTACGTGCTGCGCACGCCGAGCGCGGGCGCGAACCTCAGCCGCTGGCGTGCGGCGAGCCGATCGAACCCTTCGCGGCGCTCGATTGGATACCCTAGGGGGTGAGCTTGAAGATCTACGATTCCGCCACGCACTCGCTGCGAGACTTCGAACCGCTCGAACCGGGCCAGGGTGGGGATCTACCTGTGCGGCGCAACCGTCCAGGAGCGCCCGCACATCGGCCATATGCGTTCGGCGCTCGCCTCGACGTGTCTCGCATGGGCAGTGGCTGCGCCGCAGCGGGTGACGACGTGCGATGATCCGCAACGTGACGGACATCGACGACAAGATTCTCCGCAAATCCGCCGAGGCCGGCCGCCCCGGTGGGAATGGGCCTATCGCTTTGAGCGCGAGTTTTCCGCAGGCCTACCGCGTACGCTGGGGTTCTTCCGCCCACGTACGAGCCGCGTGGCCACCGGACACGTCTCCGACCAGATCGAGCTCATCCAAGCCATCTTCGACGCCGGCCACGCCTATGTCGGCGATCCCGGGAACGTATATTTCGACGTCGCCAGCCTCCCGGACTACGGCTCCCTCACGCGTCAGTCTCTGGCGAACATGACTGGTCGACAGAATCCGAGGTCGAGCCTGACAAGCGCAATCCGCACGATTTCGCGCTGTGGAAGGCAAGCCGGGCGAGCCCGCGACCGCGGCGTGGGCGGCGCCGTGGGGCAGAGGCAGGCCCGGCTGGCACATCGAATGCTCGGCCATGGCCGGCCGCTATCTGGGTGAGACGTTCGACATCCACGGCGGCGGGATCGACCTGCGCTTCCCGCACCACGAGAACGAGCAGGCGCAGTCGCACGCGGCGGGGCGCGGGTTCGCCCGCTACTGGATGCATAACGCGTGGGTCACGATCGAGGGGAGAAAATGAGCAAATCGCTCGGCAACTCGCTCGACCGTCGAGGCCGTCGACGCGCGAGGTCCCGCCCGTCGTCTTGCGGTTTGCTTTGGGAACCGTGCACTACCGTTCGACGGTCGCCTATTCGCCCGCGACCCTCGCCGAGGCGCAGGCCGTCTGGGACCGTCTGGCCGGCTTCGTCGCGCGCGCCGCCGAAGCCGAGGAGATCGGACGTCGACGAGGTGGCGTCCCTCGGCGACGGCTTCCCGCTCGCGTTCACGGCGGCGATGGACGACGACCTCAACGTCTCCGGGGCGCTTGCGGTCGTGCACAGAAGCCGTCACCAAGGGGCAACACCGCGTTTGAGCGAGCGCGACTCGGCGGGCGTCAGGCGCGCTCAGCTCGAGGTCCGCTCGATGCTCGACATTCTGGGCCTCGATCCGCTCAGCCCCCAGTGGCGGGAGCGGTGCGGGAGTCCGACGCCGCCCGCAAGGCGCTCGACGCGCTCGTGGCCGACATGCTCGAGCGCCGCGCCGAGGCGCGGGCGGCCAAGGACTGGGCGACAGCCGACGCGGTGCGCGATTCGCTGGCTGCGGCCGGCGTCGTCGTCGAAGACTCGCCCGAGGGCGCTACGCTGGCACGTGGAGGGGACGCTGATGGCCGACGGCACGGGACGAAAACGCCCGAAAGGGCAAGAAAGGCGCCCTCGTCGGATCCGGGCGGAAACAATCGGCGCCGCCTTCAAGGCAAGGGGCCGACGCCGAAGGCTGAAGATCGCGTCTACCATCCCGCGCACAAACGCAAGCTGGCGGCGGAAGCGGCGCGCCGAGAGCAGGCCCAAGCTCGAGGAGGCCAATCTGCCTGCGTCCGGAGTTGAACCTGGCTCCCGGGCACGAGCTCATCGCCGGGCGCAATGCGGTTCTCGAGGCGGTGCGAGCGGGATTCCCCTCTCTCGCGTCTTCGTTTCGGGGGCGTCGCGAGCGACGAGCGCCTCGGCGAGGTGGTCCGCACGGCGACGGCCCCTCGGCGCGCCGCTTTTCGAGGCCTCGCGCACGGAGCTCGACCGATGACCGACGGGCGCCGTCCACCAGGGGTGGCCATAGAGGTCCCGCCCTACGAATACGCGGACGTCGAGGACCTCGTCGAGCGGGCAGGCAGGGGTGCGCGCGCCGGCAGGCCCGGGCTCGTCGTCGCGCTCGACTCGGTGACGGATCCGCACAACCTCAGGGCGGTCATGCGTTCAGCCAGCGCCTTCGGCGCGGACGGCGTCGTCGTGCCCGAACGGCGCTCGGCCGGCGTGAACGCCACGGTGTGGAAGGTCTCGGCCGGGGCGGCGGCCCGCGTTCCCGCTGCCCGCGTGCCGAATCTCGTCGCGGCCCTGGGCAAGCTGAAGGCCCGCAGAGCTATTTCTGTGCGTCGGGCTCGACGGACGCGGCGACACGGCGATCGAGGACATTTCCTTCGCCGACGCCCCCATCGTGCTCGTGACCGGCTCGGAGGGCAAGGGACTCGCCCGGCTCACCCGCGAAACGTGCGACGCGACAGCGTCGGTTCCCATCGCGGCCGAGCTCGAATCCCTCAACGCCGCGGTTGCCACCGGAATCGCGCTCTACCAAATCGACCGCCTTCGGGCGCGTTCGCAGTAGGAGGAAACAATGGTTACTTGGCGTCCCGTCAGCGGCGACATTCTGCGGCTGGATCCCGCGCTCGCGTCGGTGAACGACATCGAGAAGCTTCCTCGCCGAGCGGCGGATCCCCGGAAGAGGCGCCGCGGCGGGGGAGGACGGCTACCGCCTCGAGCTCGCGGTCACCGGGCGGCGGAGGCGCATCGCCGTCCTCGACGACGGCAGACGGCGGCGCCCGGCCCGACGCTGGCCGAGTTCGTCGAAGAGATGGACGGAGGCCCTCCGCAAGCTTCAGATCGACATGGGCGGGATCATCGCTTGGGGGACATCGACCTCGGCGAAGTCGACGTCGAGGGCGACGACGTGGACGTCGCCTCCCTCCAGGCCCTCAGAACGGCAGGCGGAAGGCGAAGCAGGCGAAGGCGCTGCGGAGGGCGTCGGCGACGACGCCCGCGAGGAGCGGGTGAGGATGCCGGCGAGGAAGCTGGCGAGGACATTCCCGAGTTCAGGGGCCCGATGCTCGTCGTTTCGGACATCGCTTTGGCCGAGATGCCTGGTCGCTGCCGCCAATCGGCGTTCCCTCGCCGTCTTCCGCATGGAGGGCGCGTGCGCCGTGGCGATGGAGCTCGACGGGACCGAGGACGCCCGGAGGGCGGCAAGCCGGGCTTCGCGATCGCCTTGAGCACCGATCCGTCGGGTCTGGACGCCCCGGTGCTTTGGGTCCGTGCGCCGCGGGCCGCGCCTCGTGTGGCGCTGGGACGACGAGCCTCGAGCCTGTGCCGTGGGTGAAGGCCGACGCCGCCGCCTCGATTTCGTCGCCCGGAGCTGGGCCCCCGGGGCCATCTCTCAGCGGATCGCCCAGACTGTCGCCGCCGTCGACGCCGCGCGCATCGGAGGCGCTGCACGCCGACCCGGACGCCGCCCCGCGATGCTCGTCGCCGCCCTCGGCCTTCCGCAGGAGATCGCCGACTTCTCTCCGGCCTGCTCAGTGCGACCGCGATTCCCGGCGCGATCGTATTCGAGCCGAAGCCCCTGACCCAGAGGATCCAGACGAGCTCGCCTACGGATCGGTTGGGGAATCGAAAGTCGAAGACGGGGTACTGGCAGACCTATCGCAGGCTCTTCGTCGACCGTCCGCGCGTGACGGAAATCGTTTCCTCGATTCAGGCGGGAGTCGGCTCGGTCCTTTTTCGCCGGCGGCCTGCGCTCGTGGCGGCGGACAGGCGGAAAGGTCGCTGCGGCGGTCGGAGGCGCCCTCGTGGTCAACGCCGCGAGCTCGGATCCTCACGATGCAGTGGATTCAAACCGCCCTGGAAACCGAAGGCTTGACGGTCGAAAGACCGGCAGCCAACGAGGCAGCCGAAGGCGCGGAAGCTGAGCGCCTGGCGGTCGGGAACCCGACAAACGCATGCCCGTAGGAAAAAGCCCCGCGAGCGCGAATCCCGCAGGGAGCAGACGATCCAACGCAGAAAGGGCTCCCGTGCGCAGGAATGACAGCCAGGCCGCCGGTCGGGACGACGGCGCCCCAGTCCCTCGAGGAAGGCTTTGCAAACGACGCCGCCTCGGACCGCGGCAGATCCTCGGACGGCGGAGCCCTCGGACAGCAGCCTCCCGGAGGAAAAGCTCAGCAAACGGCGCCGAAGCTGGAACGCAGACAGAGCTTCGAGGCCTTCTGGACGCGCGCACGCAACGTGGCGGGGATCGCCCCGCTGGAGGCCGTCCTCGGCCAGGACGACGCCGCGTCCCTGCGGCCTCCGCCTTCGCCTTCGGCGACGGCCGGAGATAGTCCGACCGCCTCGCCAAGCTCGTGCTCGACGGCGAAAAAGCGCGACCTCCGATCGGCTCGCCTCCTACGAGGCCGAGGGAATCGACATCCCGAGGTCGGCGACCTCTCCATCATGTGCGACGGCGCGGACCGGCCGCTCGCCCTGCTGCGCACCGCGGACGTGCGCAAGATTCCCTTCGCCGACGTCGGCCCCGAGATCGCGCAGGCCGAGGGCGAAGGAACATTCGACGAATGGAAAGCCGAGCACCGCGACTTTTTTTCGCGCGGGAATGCGCCGCGCTGGGGAATCGAGTTCGACCCCGAGGGCGAGGTCGTGGTCGAGTTCTTCGAGGTTGTCTACCGCCGCGACGGCGCCTGAGGAGCCTGCCGTTCGCGATAGACCTTCTCCAGAAGCGAGCACAGGGTCGAATACTCGCGTGGGGACAGCCCGGCGAAGAACTCTTCGCGCTCGGGCGCCAGCTTCTCGTGCAAGCGGTTCAGCAGCTGTGAGCCGAGCCGCGAGATTCTGAGCATCTTGGCCCTGCCCGTCCTCGGGGTCTGGCTGGGAGCGCCAACCCCCGCTTTTTGAAGCGCCCCGATGACGGCGACGGCGTTGCGCGGATCGATTCCCGCCCTGGCGGCGACGTCCGACTGCCGCAGACCCCTTCCGCGCGGGAAGGGCCGCCAGAACAGCGAACTCGCTCTGCGTCAGCTCATAGGGCCTTGAGGTGACGATTCCACTGCCTTTCTGCCAGCGCGCCCAGCCGGGCTCGAAGGAAACCGGCGCTGCGACGGTACTCGGAGAAGCCGCTGGAGGCTTCGTCGCCGACTGTGATGAGACATGAAAACATGTCTATCACAGATTCCTATGTCGTCAATCTCGACCGCTGTGACGTCTTCGTTCGCGACGTCGGGCCCAAAGGCGCACGGCCCCTGGTGTTCCTCCACGGTTGGCCCGAGGACCATTCGGCGTGGAATGCGCTCACCGACCTGGCGCGGACGTCGTGGCGGTGCCTGAGCGTCGATCTGCCCGGGATCGGACGCTCGCGGACGGAGGCGCCAAACGGCGATTCTCTGGCTCTCGCCCGGGCGATCCACGATTTGGCCGGCGTCTTGCAGCTGGAAGAGCCCACGCTGGTCGGGCACGATTTCGGTGGGATGGTTGTCTACTCCTACCTGCGGGAATACGACGGCGTGCACTGCGGCGTGATCATGAATACGGTGATACCGGGCGTCTTTCCGTGGCAGAAGGTGCTGACGAACCCGTACCTGTGGCATTTCGCCTTCCACTCCATTCCCGACCTTCCAGAGACGCTGGTCGCGAACCACGTCGATGCGTGCTTCGATTACTTTCTACGATGCGATATCCGCCGACCCTTCGGCGATAACAGCCGAGGCGCGCAAGGCCCACGCCGCCAGCTACAAGAGGCCGGAGGCCCTCGCCCAGGGTTTCGCCTTCTATCGCGGGCTGTGGGGCGACGCGGATCAGAAATGCACGCGACCTGAAGGAAATCTCGACGCCCGTCCTCTACTTGCGCGGAGAAAGAGAAGGGGTGTGCTCGGCGACTACGAGAAGGGGCTGCACGAGGCCGGCATCAGGAATCTCGTTGCGACGACCGTCCCCGGAGCGGGGCACTACGCTCCCGAAGAGGCTCCGGCCGAGGTGTGGGCCGCCATAGAATCCCGCCTGGCAGGGCTTTCCGGCTCCGCTCCCGCCTTCTCCGGCCCCGCGCGTGCCTGAGACTGTTCATAGGCCCGTCGGCGGGGCGAGACGCGTCCGGCCGCCGGCATGCTCTACGCTAGATCGGGTGCCCCATCGGGTGCCCGTGACGCAACAGGAGAGGACCCCATGGCTTTGGGTTGGAAACTGCACGGAAACGGCCGCACGATCAAGCCGGGGGAGGTGGTTCCCCCTGAGGAGCGGCTCTCATGGCCCCGCACCGTCGGCATCGGCGCCCAGCACGTTGTGGCGATGTTCGGCGCGACCTTCCTGGTTCCCATTCTCACGGGCTTCAACCCCTCCACCACGCTCTTCTTCACAGGCGCCGGCACAATCCTCTTTTTCCTCATCACGAACGGGAAGCTGCCGAGCTATCTCGGATCCTCCTTCGCCCTCATCGCGCCCATCGCCGCCGTGACGGGGTACAGCTCGAAATCGGGGATCGCGATCGACTCTCACAAGATGGCGCTCGCCCAGGGCGGCGTGATAGCGACGGGCCTGACCCTCGCCGCCATCGGCCTCGTCGTGCACTTTGCCGGAACCCGCTGGATCGAGCAAGCTCATGCCGCCCGTGGTGACCGGAGCGATCGTCTCGCTCATCGGCTTCAATCTGGCCCCCAGCGCCTGGAACAACGTCAAGGAGGCCCCCGTCACGGCGATTTCCACGATCGTCGCGATCCTTCTGTTCACGGTCTGCTTCAGCGGGATCGTCGGCCGCCTGTCGATCCTCTTCGGCGTCCTCTTCGGATACGCCGTTGCGTGTGTGCGCGGCGAGGTGGATTTCGGCTCGATCTCCGGCGCCGGGTGGCTCAGGCTCCCCGAGTGCACGCCCCGCCTTCGACGTCGCCCTGCTGGGCCTCTTCGTTCCCGTCGTGCTCGTCCTCGTCGCCGAGAACATCGGCCACGTCAAGTCCGTTTCCGCGATGACGGGCAGGAACCTCGACGGCGTCACCGGACGCGCCCTCTTTCGCCGACGGCGTCTCGACGAGCCCTCGCCGGCAGCGGAGGCGGCTCGGGAACCACCACGTATGCCGAAAACATCGGCGTCATGGCCGCCACCAAGGTGTATTCGACGGCCGCCTACGTGGTGGCCTCGCTCTTCGCTCTCTGGCCTGTCGTTCCTGCCGAAGTTCGAGTGGCGGTCGCGACGATTCCCGCCGGCGTCCTCGGCGGCGCCGCAAATCGTGCTTTTACGGAATGATCGGAATGCTCGGCGTCCGAATCTGGGTTCAGAACAAGGTTGATTTCTCCGATCCGGTCAACCTCAACACCGCGGCCGTCGCGATGGTCGTGGCCATCGCCAACTACACCTGGGTCGCGGGGGACGCGATGGTCTTCGAGGGCATCGCCTGGGCTCGTTCGCCGCCATTGCGATCTTCCACGGTATGCGCCTGCTCGCGTCCGTGTGCGGAACGCGTCAGGAGCCGGCGACGCCGGCCTCGCGCCCGCCGGAGCCGAGCTGGAAGAAGGGGCGCTGCGATCGGCCCGAATACAGCGGCTAGGGCCTTTCCGAGCCGACGCCGTCGACTTGCCGTGGTTGCTGACCTGCACGCAGTCGCGTGGCTGCCGTCAGCTTGCCTTTCAGATTCTTGCTCTTGACGTCTTTGCTTCGAGCACCTTGTCGTAGCCGATGCCGAGCACAACGGAGATCGTCTCGTCGTTTATCGAGGGGTCATAGTGGACTACGGATTCCGGATGTGTGGCGGCAGCCGTGTAAGCGGCGTTGATACCACGAGGGCCGGTGACGATCCGAGCGGACTCTGATCGCCGTCCGCCGCCCCAATTCTCGGTTTTGCGCCACGCTGAGCCGACGTTTTGAAAAGATTTTAGCGACCTCGTCCGCAATACCTGTGCGGTTCGTCGCGTTGTGAGACGTTGACGTGATCGAGGAAACTTCGGTGGCTTTCGAACCGTCGGCTATGCACGGCGTGACCACCTTGTTGGGGTCCTCGTCTCTCGCGAAAGCTAGGGCTCGAAGGGCAATGGAATGACTTTCGTCCAGATGAGCATCGCTACGACACATGATGACGGCCAAAGGGTGGCTGTCAACGTGCTGAAGAGCACCGTTGGCGTTGCTGCATCTTGCGCCGGTATGGCGGCGCGTGCCGAATTGTCCCTCACTCACAGGTTATACGGTAGTCCAGCGACGCCGAGGATGCATATGCGGGAACCGAATTGAGGCTTGGAGGTTCGCCACGTCGGCGTTTTCGCGATCGGTGCGGCTGCTCACTCCGATTCTGGCGTGGATGTCTTCCGATTCGAGGCGCGGATGTCTTCCGATTCAGGCGCGGCCGGTCCTCTGAGTCAGACGGGAGCGGTTCTCCAACCCGAACGCGGGGTTCTTCGTCCGATTGCTCCGGTTCCTGGACGGAACGCCCGGTTCTCGGACCGAGTGCCCGGTTTCCGGGTCGAACTCCGGTTTCCTCCCAGAGCCTTGCAGAGGAGGGGCTTTGCCAAGCCTTGCTTGGGAGCGGAAACGGCGTTGGCGACGGGCAGAGTTTCACCGGAAGCTCTGCAAGGCGCATGGCGTGAGCCCGGCAGGGTTTGCGTGAGCCCGCCCAGCAAGAAGCGTGGCGGAAGACTCGCAAGAGGTGTTTTGCGTGAGACCAGCACGAGGCGTCGCGGAAGACTCGCAAGGGGTGCGTTGCGAGCCTGGCAAGAAGCGCCGCGAGGGCAATTCCGTGTGAGCGCCCCTGCGCAGAAAACTTCGAGCGACAACCGCCTGACGCTGCCGAAGTGTGACGGAAACAACTAACGAAGCCGTTAAGTTGATTGTCGTGGGATGGGCAACAGGTTTTGCTTCCGAGCGGCTCGGCGGGCGAGGGCGCCGCTGCAACAGATGCGCTCGAAATCGGCGTCACGACGCCGATTGATCGAAAATGTTGCGAAAGGGGCGAATGTTGTGCGAAAGAGTGCATGTGTGAAGGCTGTGCGACGGAAGCGAATGTCAAGTTGGGCAAGATGGGTTGGAAGACCCATGCTTTCGACGTGCATAGTTGAACTTCTCCGCCTACGCTCATGTTATCGAAACGTTATAAAGACTGGTGACGACGTTCGGGGTGCGTCGAAGGTCGTCACCTGTGGCGGTGAAGTCCACCACCGCCACATTCAGTCGGTCCTGGAAGTACATCGGCTTTGCGCGAAGCCGATTAGTCACCGACCGCCATCCACGTCTACGAGGGCGTGAAACCGGGCCCGGGGAATTCGTGTGGGGGTTCCCGGCCCCCTTTATATGCTGGCTGCTTATCGGCTGATTGGCCTCCTTCAGTTTGCGCGAATTCGGGTTCTTGATCCGCCTGCGGCGTCGGAACGCATTCGGTTTGTGTGCGGCGACTCCGAACGTCCGGCCGGGGTGCGGGCCCGGCCGCCGCGCGTGTCCCTGCGCCGGGTCAGGCCCAGCGGACGATCTCTTCGATGTCGCGCCTCCGAATGCGCCGGCTGGCCGCCGGCTCGGTACCCCAGAGCGAGCATGACCACCGGCGAGGAGTCTGTGGGGTCAATGAGGCCTCGTTCGGTCAGGATCTCGCGCACGCCGTCGATCGAAAACCCCTCGATCGGGCAGGAGTCGATTCCCCGCTCCGCGGCCGCCAGCATCGCCCCGCCGAGCGCGATGTACGCTTGACGCGCGGCCCACTGATGAACGACGTCGGCCGTTATCAGCTTGAAGTCTCTCTCAGCCCACTCGGTCCAGAAGGCCTTGAAGTCGGCCGCTCGTCGTCGTCAAGGTCGCGGACGTCCCGCAGGATGTGGTCGATGTGGCCGCCCTGACGCGTAATCTGTGGCCGGTCTTTGCGGTGAAGATGAGGAAGTGGCTGGCGTCGAAGCGTGCGGCGTTGTTCCCCGCGAATGCCTTGACGGCGTTCCTCAGGTCCTCGCTCTGGGCGACGATGACGTTCCACGGTTCGAAACCGTAGGAGCTGGGGGCGAGACGAATCGCGTCCACGATCAGTTCGACGTCGGAATCGGGTATCTTCCTGCTTGCGTCGAACGCCTTGCAAGCTATGGCGAAACTCGAGTGCGTTCGCTATCTCGCTCCGAGGGATGTCGGGTGTGGTCATAGAATCGTTCTTTCGCTTGGCTGGTGCGGATTCGGTTGGCTGATTCAGTTGGCTATATGCCCCCGCGAGTCTCAAGCGGCGGGCCAGTGCGCGTCAAGCGCCGCCATAACGTGTGGTGCGTGAAACACCGTTGTCGCGTATCGGCTGCGTGTGTAAGCGCAACTGCTTTTGTTGCCACATACCCTACCTTAAATTGTGCGTGAACCTAAGCTCATTTCTGAGAGGCGTGCCATGCCCGCAGCCGCCCCGGAAACCGAAAGGAATCGGACTTGAGTACCACAATACGCCGGACGGCGAACAAAATAGCATCATGTGGCAAATTTGGGGGCGACGTCGTGAAAAAGGTTGTGTCCTCCGGGAGTAAGATGAGACTTTCTTTCCTTCCGACGGCCCGGTCTTCCGGCGTCGGCGGCGCTTGTCTCTTGGCGCTGGGCCTCGAGCGTTTGGCGTGTGGGTGCGCCGCGCGAAGGGAGGTACGACGACGTCGCCATCCGTTGCCGTTCGGCGTTTTGGAAGGCTTGGGCGCTCTCGCGTCGATGCCTGCGGGGGCGGTGTGAACGGCGACGATGGCGAAGAGAATCAAAAAGTGGTGTATGTCACATAGGGTGTTGAGGCCCGTTGCCTGTGAGAAAGAAGCGGGGGGCAGGGTATTATGCGGTCGGCACGCCTTCACGCACGGAGTGCCGGTCAGAAACGGGCAGGCGGGTTTGCTTGAGGATCGCACGCTTTCACGTACGGAGTGCTGACTTAGAGGCCTTTGCATGCTGCTTGTCTCGCTTCGCGGTCGCGGCTTGCCTTGCTCCCGCCCGCAAATCGTTTGGCTGCCGCGCATCGACATGCCTTGCCGCTTGTCCTCGCAGGCCTTGTTCAAGGTGCTTGCGAGCCTTGCATCGTCATCCGCGTGCCGCGGCGGCCTGCACCTGCGCTTGCCGCTGTGCCGCCGCGCATTGCCGCTTCGAACTGAGAAAGGCCGCCCGGGTGGGCGCTCCGACGAAAGAAGGTCCAATGGTCCGGGGACGCGCCCTTGAAACCCGATACGGCAGTCTCGAAGCTCGGGGCCGCAGCCTGGAAGCGCGCCGCGGCCTCGAGGTGCGCGAGGCAGGCGAGCCCTTTGCCGCCCAGGCTGTGGATGTGCTCGCGGCCGCCGCGGCGAGCGTCGTATCGGGACTGGTCGAAGGTCGCGCTCGTAGCCAACGCGGACGGCGCCCTTCCCGGAATCCAGACCTACGCCCTCCTGATATGGAACGGCCGCGGCTTCGAGGGATGGATGCCCGCCGAGGCGACCGAGGACCTCAATCGCGTGCTCGCCCGTTGGCGCGCGGAGCTAGAGCGCCTGTCTCGCCCCGTCTGGGCGGCCCTCTTCGTCGGCGTCGTCAACGATGGCGGGCGACTCCGTTCTCGTTGGATCGTCGCCGACGGCGGCGACTTCGACGCCTGGCGGATTCGGCTGGGGGAGTCCAACGTGCCGATGGCCGAGAGAGGCCTTGCGGGCCTTTGAGGGCAACAGGACTCTGAGGGCGTGGTGTTGAGGGGCGTGCTCGAAGTGTCGAGATCCGCGCCCGAAAGCTGTGCCGAAAGCCGGTCGCGCGGAAGCGTTGTGTCGAAAGCCGGTCGCGCGGAAGCGTTGCGCCGAAACGTTGCGTCGCGCCGGGGCTGGGGTTTTCGCGGCAGATCATGCAAGGCGTCGGGTGGTCTGAGTCTCACTGCCAAACTTCGTCGCACACCGTATGGCAAAATTTACATTCGATAGTGTTGTTTTTAAATCAAAATGATTTATTAATAAGTTTACAATTCTAAACGGACGTTACCGTTAAAATTCGGGACAAACTCCCTTTCTTGCACAACTGCGAGAGGGGACAATTGAAGCACGGGAATGGAAGATTAGAGGCGAACGAACGCGCATTTCGAATCGCTCCCCGACGATGCACATCCTCATACGGCAAAGGAGAAATATAGATGAAGAGAAGGTACGTCGCACTGGCTGCCGCAGTTTGCGCAGCATCCATGGTCTTTTCCGGGCGGCCCTGCAAGTGCGGGCCCCGCTGCCGGCTCCGCCCAAACTCAGGTGCGGCCGGCGGAAAACGGCGAGCCCCCTTACGGGAAGGCGTCCAAACTCAGGTGGGCCGGGCGTGATTGGTACGTGCGCGACAGCGCTTGGAACGACGGCGGCCCGATGCGGACTGACGAATGGTCCAAGGACAACGCGTCCGTTTCAGGCAATGATCTGGTTTTGAAGCTCAACTACAACCGCGGAAAGCGTTTGATGACCGGTTCGGAGATCGTCAGCGCCGACGCCGTCGGCTACTGGAGACTACACCCTTTCTTTCACATCGAACACTCGTGAATTCGACGAACACTCAGTATTCGGCGCTTTCACATATGACTGGGGTTCGAATGCCACGAAAAGGCAATAGCGAAGTCGACCTCATCGAAACTTCGCGGTGGCACGAGAAAGACAACAAGATGCGGGCCAAGTTCACGTATTACAGGGACAGCGACAGCAAGTCGTTCGAGGTCAGCCCCTACGTGATGCCCGAGGCCACGCGCACCTATCACATGGATGTCAAGTGGGAGCCCGGGAAGGTCACCTGGCGTCTGTGGAACGGCAACCGCACCAGCCTTCTGCGGGAGGGGAGCCGCACCGAAAACGTCCCCGCGCCGACGGCGACCACGCGCATGCACCTGAACGCCTGGTGCTCGTGGCCGCAGACCGGGAACAAGGACGACGACGACAGGCTCCTGCACAGGGAGACCAAGCCCATCACGGTCAAGGTCCACGGTTTCGACTACACGCCGAAGAGGGCCGCTGACCCGAGGGAGAACTCGGGCTCCGGCTGGCACCGCCTGAGCAGCTGAGGCAGCTGACCCCGGGCGGCTCGGCCTGTGCTGCTGAGCCGCCCGGGTGATTGAGGCGCCCATGAATGCCTGGTTCATTGTCTGATGGATGCCATGTGCCGCAGCACGGAGCGCCTCTTGGACGGCGCAAAAGCGCGGGCGCGGGCCGAAGGGGATTGACATGTCTGAGCTGCTGCTGGCGACACTCGATACAATCCGGCGGCGCTCGGGAATTCTCGCTCAGGGCCGATCGTCAGGGAAAACCAGCGCCGATGGATCGGAAGTCAGAATCGTCTACAGCGAGTGTCCTGAGTCCACGCTGCCGGACGTCATCGGCCGCGAGATCTCTTTAGCGCGCGAGAGGGGCGCGCAGTTTGAATGGAAGCTCTACGGCCATGATCTTCCCACGCGGCTCCCTGCGGCGCTGCTGGAGGCAGGGCTGATCGCTGGGGGTCGAGAGACGGTTTTGGCGATCGACCTCCGCCAGCTCCCGGAAGCCGTGAGAGCTGGGATGGAGGCGGCCTTGCCGGCGGTTCGAGCCAGCGTTGCCCAACTCGCCGACTACGCTCAGATCTCCCGGGAGTGTGGCCGCAGCGGAGTCGACGCTGAATGTAGCCGACTCGCCGCCGCCATGGCCGAGGAGCCCGACCGCCTCCAAGTTCACATCGTCTATGTCGACGGCTCGCCTGTTTCGGCCGGCCGCCTTCTCGTGGACCGGCAGCTCGCGGCGGCAGAGCTGGCCGGGGGTCGCACCGTTCCCGCGCATCGACGGCGCGGACACTTTCACCACGACGGTGCTCAGCCGCATAGCGGCGGCGATCGAGGCGGGGGCCGAGACTCTTTGGGTGGACGCGCTGCCGACCTCGGCGCCGATTTTGACCAAGCTAGGCTTCATCCCAGTGACCTGGACCCAACCCTATGCGGTGGACAGCGCCACAGGGTTGGAGTGATCGCCTGTTGTTCTTGTGCCCTCACGAAGCCTCTGGCTCGAAAACGGCCCCTCAAAGCCCCGACGTTGCTTGGCCGGGCCCTGACGCGCTCAACCTTTCCATATCTCAACTGATTGAGACGAGGCGCGAAACCAAAACAACGTCAGAACCGGCAACCGCCGTCAGGCAACTAGGCCCCGCAAATTCCATGGTCTTACACTGATGGAAAAGCCAATGACAGTTACGATGGCTGGAATGGCAATTAGGACTGTTTTAAACGTTATAACGAGGTCATTACCCACGAAACGGATTAGTGCCCGTGAAGCAGAAACGGCGGAGGATGGGGGATTCGAACCCCCGAGGGCTTGCACCCAACACGCTTTCCAAGCGTGCGCCATAGGCCACTAGGCGAATCCTCCTGGCGCGCAATGCGCCCCACAAGCATAGCCGAAATTCTGGACATGCGCCGAATCATCGACGTGACCTCGAACGCACCGCGCGGGGCCTCGCGTTATAGCGAGTCCCGCATTGAGGAATGGGCTCGTTGTCGATTTCTGGTTGTCGCATTGGCGTCTGGCTGCTGCGCTGAAAGCCAGTCGATGCTCTGACGCCTGAACGGCGTCGATGTGCGGTCGGCTGTCGCGTCTGCGCATTGCCCCGGTCGGGGAGGTTCGTTGCCCTGGGGTGATCCGTTGCCCAGGCGCGGTCTCGTTGCCCGGGTGATCCGTTGCCCAGGCGCGGTTCGTTGCTCCGGGGTGACCCGTTGCCCAGGCGCGGTTCGTTGCCCGACGCGGTCTGTCGCTGCACTGGCGCCTTCCTCGTTGGCGCGGATGTCGGTTGTGCCGTAGACTTGGGCGCGGCTCCTCATGCGGCGTCACCTCGCAAAACTCCCCCAGGGCTGGAAGGCAGCAAGGGTATGCGGGCTCTGGCGGGTGCGTGGGGAGTCCTTTGTTTCGCCCGATGCAGGGGGCGACTGAGTTTTGAGCGGGAGCACAGGCAATCCGGAGAAGCAAAGAGGCCCGGCCAGGATGCAGGCCGATGCGGAGAGGTGATTGACCTGAACGGGGAACCGCGCTGCCGTGCAGGGCGTTGAGGCTCGAGGTCTGGCGGCGCTGCAAGCCGAGCGAAGGTCGAGGCGTCCCTCGTGCCCTCGCCTCACTTCACCCTTGCGAGCTGGACGTAGCTGTTGGTGTCAGTCGTAATGAACTCGCCCTTGCGCAGCTCGATCGTGGCGGTGTTCTCGTTTCGGGTGCGACCGATGTTCGTGAACCAGTAGGTGATCGCGGCGGAGTTGGCGACCATGACGTCGTAATAACCCCGCTCCGTCACGGTCACCTCGTAGGTTCCCTCCGGAATGTCGCTGCCGACCAGCAGCGAGGAGCGCGTCAGCTTTGCGACGTCGGCCTTCGGCTTGTCCGCGGGCACGAGCTGAAGCACCGGCTCGCCCCTGCCCTGCTGGTGATAGCTGGCGCCGGCGTTCACCGCCTTCGCGTCGACGTTCACGCTCTGCCCGCTCACCAGATGGACGTCCGCGAGGTTCTCTCGGGGATCGGCGAGCGGTCCGAGTTCTCCACAAGGATCCTTCCCAGCGCCTGGCTCCTGTCCTTGTGCATCGTGAACGTCAGGCTGGCCAGCTGCTCGGGCGCCACCGCCTGGATCTTGTAATAGCCGGACGGGATCTGGTTGCCCACTCGGTAGGTGTCCTTGGCGTTGAGGGAGATCGGCGAGCCGCCCGCCCTCTTGGGCGCGGTGTCCTTCCAGCCGGGCGAGGAGGGCGACGCCGTTGCATCCGCGGCCTTGGCGAGCGTGAACTTCGCCGTCGGCGCGGAGCTCGGGTCTCCCGCAATCGGGTTGTAGGCGAGGACGTCGCCGTCGTCGAACCGCTGCCTGACGGGGGCTTCGTCCTTGCGCCCCAGCACCCCGCGGAACGTGCGCGAGCCGTCGGCCTTGTAGATCCTCGTCATGGAGGGGGCGGACGCCTTGACCTTGTAGCTCCCCGCAGGGAAATCGACGCCCGCCACCCATTCGCCCGGGACGGCGATGTCGGCGCGCTCGGAGGTCATCTGGGGTCTGAACAGCAGCTTGGCCCCGCCCTTGACGTTCACGGTGAGGCGTTCGTCCTCGGAGATGTCCATGGTGTAGGCCGCCACATTCGGCGCGGACACCGCCGTCTGCGGTATTTCGAAGTTCTGCGAGTAGAAGGGCCGGGCCTCGGAGACGTCCGGGCGGGAGTCCAAAACGTTGATCGGCTCCTGGGGCTGCTGCTGACGAAGATTCCGTACCTTCCCGGAGGAATGTCCGTGCCGCCGTCGATCCTCACCGTCTTGCCGTCCTGCGGCAGGTCGAAGCTCTCTGCCTGGCCTTCCTGTTGTGCCTGTCTCGACTTTCATCTTGGGGCCGTCGGCCGTGGTAGACGGCGAAGGGAGGGCTCCGGCTCAAAGTGGCCTGAAGGCCGCAGCCCGACGCCGCGCACAGTGAAGCTAAGGCCAAGGCCATGATGCTGCGGATCCTCATTGTGTCCCTCCGATAGTCGATGAATCCGTGTTGTGACTGGTTACAATCTTGCCGCATGCGGGCGTCGGCGACCATACGCATGCGCAGGGCGCCACACTTTTCTTTGCGAGGGCTTTTGCGAAGAGCGCGCTTCGGTTCGCCGGGCGGCGCGCGGGCAGACGCAGGCAGGCCGGGCGTCAGCTCGGGAAGAACGCTCCACGAAATGTCGGAGGGGCCCGTAGACTTATGCCGTGAGCATGGCACTGTACCGACGCTACCGTCCGCAGACCTTTCAGGAGGTCATCGGCCAAGAACACGTGACGAGGCCGATCATGGCCGCGTTGCGCGCAGATCGAACGGCCCACGCGTACCTTTTCTCGGGGCCCCCGCGGATGCGGCAAGACGACGTCGGCCCGCATCTTGGCCAGGTGCCTCAACTGCGTCGAAGCTCCGACGGACACGCCCTGCGGGGTCTGCGGAGTCGTGCCGCGAGCTGTCGCTGGGAGGAGGGGAAGCCTCGACGTCGTCGAAATGGACGCGGCGAGCCACGGCGGCGTCGACGACGCCCGCGAGCTCATCGAACGCGCCGCTTTCGCCCCGCGCGCGACAGGTACAAGATCTTCATCATCGACGAGGCCCACATGGTCTCGAATCAGGGGTTCAACGCGCTCCTCAAACTCGTGGAGGAGCCGCCGCCGCACGTCAAGTTCGTATTTGCCACGACGGAGCCCGAAAAGGTCATCGGGACGATCCGCTCGCGCACCCACCACTATCCTTTCCGGCTCGTCCCGCCGGAGACCCTTGAAAACTACATGGCGGGCATCTGCGACGAGGGAGGGAATCGAGGTCGGCGGGGGCGTGCTGCCCTCGTCGTGCGCGCGGGCGGGGGTCGGTGCGCGATTCACTGTCGGTGCTCGACCAGCTCATGGGCGGCAGCGACGGCGGAGAGCTCGACTACGCCCACGCCATAGCCCTGCTCGGATACACCGACGGCTCCCTTTTTGGACGACGCTGTGGAAGCCATAGCGCCAGGGACGGATCGACCCTCTTCGCGGTTGTCGAGCGGGTGGTCCAATCGGGGCACGACCCGAGGCGTTTCGTCGAGGACATGCTCCAGCGGCTCCGCGACCTCATCGTCATCGCCCTGGCGGGAGAGGGGCCGACGACGCCCTCGTCTCCGTTCCCCGCGACCAGTATCAGCGCATGGTCAACCAGGCCGAGCATCTCGGGCGCGGGGGCCCCTGCTCGGCCGATCTGACGAACGAGGCGCTCAGCGGGATGGTCGGCGCCACCTCGCCGCGACTCCAGCTCGAACTCCTGTGCGCGCGCCTCCTCCTTCCGGCGCTCGAGGCGCCCGGCGCTGCGGCCGCGTCGGGGAGCGAAGGAGCGCGTGCCGAAGGGCGCGCCGCCCGCTCAAGCGGCGACGGACTCAGGGGCGAATGCCCCGGCGCTCAGGCGGGCGAGGGACGTCGCGGCGCGGGCGGCGCCGCGGAATCGGAGGCCGGAAACGGTCACGGCGGGGCGCCCGGAACGGGGCTCTGGCGCAAGCGGACCCGCGCCCGAACGAAGGCGGCGAAACGGACGGGCGCGCGGGTGCGCGATTCGACGGCGACGCCGATGAAGCTCGGCGGCCCTGCGGGCCCGCCGGCTCGGCCGGCTTCAGCCCAGCGGCAGTCGACGCCGCAGCGCGGGGGATCGGGGCCGTTCTCCGGCCGCGGAATCTCGCCGACGTGGGCGGCGGGCGCCGACGACGGCCCGGACGAGCCGACGCGCTCGCGAGCGCCGCAACGCGACGAACCGCGTGCTGGGGCCGGGAACGGTTCCGCGGCTGCGAACAAATCGGCGGCGGCTGAGACGGCCGCGGGCGGGAACGAAGCGGCTGCGCAAGAAAGGAAGCCGGGGAGGAGAGCGGAGTCCCGCCCGTGCGCGAGAGCGCCGGCGCCTCGCGAGGGTGTGCAGTCTGCGAGTGGCGACGCGGCAATCGTCCGTCAGCGCTGGGCCGAGGTTGCGGCCGCCGTCGCCCGGTCGTCAAAATCGACGGCCGCCCTCATCGACGAACGCAACGCGATGGTCGCCGGGATCCGAGACGGGGTGTTAGGGCCTCCAGTTCCGCACGGCGGGGCTCGCCACGACCTTCAACGATCGCGATCATGCGCGTCGCGTGGCTTCCGCCTCCACGACGTTTTGGGGCTGAGCTTGCGGGTTCGCGGCCTCGTGGGCGGTGATGCGGGCCCAAAGCGCCTCCCGCCCGTAGCCGGGCGGAGCGACCGGAGCAGGCCAGACGTCCGGCGTCGCAAGTCCCGCCGTCGCAAGCTCCGTCTCAATCGGCGCCTGCAAGCCCCGCCGTCGCAAGCTCCGTCTCAATCGGCGTCGCAAGCCCCGCCGCCGCTGGTTCCTCCTCGACCGGCCTCCGCGGTTCCGCAAAGCCAGCCCCGGTCCGAGCGGTCCGAGCCAGACGAGCCCCTGAATCGGAGAGTCCGGCTTTCTCCGAGACGCGGAGTCCGAACTCTCCCGAAACGGATCGGAGAGCGCCGAAACCGGCGTCGCGGGCTGCGGAAACGAAAGCGGGGCGCTGAAAAGGCGCAGCCGAGCGAAGGCGAGTGGCGGCCCTCGCCGGACATGGAAGAGCGCGGGCCTAGTTCTCTCTTCCGATCGAGTCGAGATTCCCGAAGGCCCTCGGCCGACCAGAGATCAGCTTGCGTCCGCGCTTCGAGAGCTTGAGTCCGAGCAGGCGGCGCGCGTTCCGGGCGTCCGGCGGACGCCCGAGCCCTGAGGGACAAAGCCCTCGCCTGGCGGCAGAGCGTCGGCGTCCGAGGAGGGCACGCCCGGGTCGCCCGTGCCCGAAGCGGCGTCGGATCCGCGAGCGGCTGAAGAGATCGCAGACCCAGACGCGCCTGACGCGGCTGGCATGCGGGTGATCCGCCGGAAAGCCCCGAAGGCGGGCTGGGGACGACGCCGATGTCGCGCCCAGGCGCACGGCCGATCTGCCCTTCCGGCGCAGCCCGAAACTGCTCGAACCGCGTCCCGAGGGTCTGGCTCGACGGCGACCGGCGAACCCGTCCCGGCGGCGCAGACGCGTGCAGAACCCGTCTCCGCGGCGGATGCCGAGCTCGACCCGGCGGCGCGTGCGGAACCCGTCTCTGCGGCGCGCGCCAAAACCGCCCTGGGAAGCGACGCTTTCGGAGGCTCTGCCCGAGCCGGTCGAGCTCGACGACGAACCGGACCCGTATTTCCCCGTTCCCGAGCCACAGCCTTCGGCGGCGCGCCGCGGCCGACGGTCGAGGGAGCGAGGACCCGGCCGGAGTTCTCGCTCAATTGCTCGACGGCGACGGCCGCGGCGTTAAGAGAGCCGCGCCCGCTTCCAGACACCGCCTCCCCGCTTGATCGGTTTCGCCTTCGGTCGGCGCAGCCTCCTCCGCGTCCGGCGCAACCTCGTCTGCGGGGGCTCCTCTCCGTCGTCGCCCAGTCCGATTCCGTCGCCTTCGGGTCCGGGCTCCTCTCCGTCGTCGCCCGGTCCGGGATCGTCCCAGGCCGGCGCCGCCTCGCCGTCCGAATCCGACGACGTTCCTTTCTACGAGCAGCGCATGCCTATGCCGCAGCGTCCGCGAAACGCCGAGAAACAGGCGGGACCGGGCGAACGTGCGAGGCGCCCGGAGCAGCGCACGCCCTGTTCCGCAGCGTCCGCGAAGCGGCGGAGCTGCGCGCGCGGGCGGCGTCGATCTCGGAACGGATCGCGGCCGCGCACGGGCAGGAGCGGCAGAAACCGCGAGTCGAAAGCGCCGCGGTCGACGACGGCGAGAGCGACGTCAGCCTGTCCGGACCCCACGATCTCCCAATCGAAGCTGGTCGGCCTCGACGTCGTCCTCTCGACGTTCGACGGCACGATCATCGAAGAAATAGCCCGAACTGACGGAGGGAACTGATGGCTGGAGGTACGACGGCGCCGTTCAGGAGCTCATTGACGAACTGGGCTGATTGCCCGGCGTCGGGCCGAAAAGCGCCCAGCGCATAGCCTTCCACGTCCTCGCCGAGGACCCCGAGGAAGTCAAAGCTCGCGTCCGCGCTGCTGCGCGTGAAGGAAAAGGTGCGGTTCTGCGAGATATGCGGAAACGTCACGGAGACCGAAGTGTGCTCGATCTGCACCGACCCGCGCCGCATGGACTCGGTCATATGCGTGGTCGAAGAGTCGAAAGACATCGTCGCCATCGAGAGAACCCGCGAATACCGCGGGCGCTACCACGTGCTCGGCGGATCGATCAATCCAATCCAGGGGTGGGACCGGACGACCTGCGCATCCGCGAACTCATCTCGCGGCTGAGCGACGGCGCTGTCGCCGAAGTCATCATCGCCACCGACCCCAACATCGAAGGCGAGGCGACGGCCGCGTACCTCATCCGCATCCTTTCGTCGATCGGCGTGGCCGTCTCCAGACTCGCCTCCGGCCTGCCCGTGGGCGGAGACTTAGAATACGCCGACGAAATCACGCTCTCCCGAGCCTTCGAAGGAAGACAGCGAATCCTGGCCCAGGCTGCGCCCGGAGCGCCGGACTCGACGTCGGCCCAGGGCTCGTCAATGGCCCAGGGTTCCTCGACGGCGCAGAGCTCCTCGACAGCCCAGGGTTCCCCGACGGCGCAGAGCCCCTCGACGGCCCAGGGTTCCCCGGCAGCCCAGGGCTCGCCCGGCGGGCCCGCTGCGGACGCCCGTCCGGCGTCAGGCCCGGCCTCGCATGCAGAAGCGACGCCCGCTCCGACGGCGCCTGCTGAGGCGGGGCCCGGCCCGGTGTCGCCGGGCGAGTAAACGGCGCCCTCCGGGGACGAAAGGCGCGAAGGAACCGAGACGAAGGCAATAGTGTGACGAATGCCCGTGTTCAAATTTGAGAATCCGTAGTAGGCCCGCGGCTGCGCGCAGCTAACATAACGGAGACTGAAGGAGTAACACGTGGCTTTAATCGTGCAGAAGTTCGGCGGCTCGTCCGTTTCGACGCGGCCAGCGTCAAACGCGTCGCACAGAGGATAGTCGACACGAAGAACGCGGGGAACGACGTCGTCGTGGTCGTCTCCGCGATGGGCGACACCACCGACGAGCTCATCGACCTCGCCAACGAGATAGCGCCGGACGCCCCCGCCCGCGAGATGGACATCCCGCTGACGGCGGGCGAGCGCATTTCCATGGCGCTCCCTGTCGATGGCGGTCAACTCGCTCGGGGTCGCCGCGCACGCCTTCACCGGCCAGCAGGCGGGCCTGCGCACCGACGCCCACTACGGCAAGGCCTCGATCGTCGGCGTGGTCCCGGAGCGGATCGCACGGACGATCAAATCAGGCTCCGTCGCGATCGTCGCCGGATTCCAGGGGTCAACGACCGCAACGACGTCACCACCCTCGGGCGCGGAGGGTCCGACACCACGGCCGTCGCGCTCGCGGCGGCCCTGCGCGCGGACGTGTGCGAGATCTACACCGACGTCGACGGCGTGTTCTCCGCGGACCCGCGAATCGTCCCCGCGGCCAGGCAGCTGCCCCATATGACCCACGAGGAAACCCTCGAACTGGCCGCCCACGGCGCGAAGGTCCTTCACCTGCGAGCCGTCGAATTCGCCCGAAAGTTCAACGTGCCCGTGCACGTGCGATCGTCATTCTCAAACAAGGAAGGCACCTGGATCGTGGACGAGAAAAACTATGAAAGACAAAAGTCCCTGGAAGCGCCCGTCGTAGCCGGCGTCGCCCACGACCGCTCCCAGGGGAAGGTCACGATCACGCGCGTGCCCAACGTTCCCGGAATGGCGTCGAAGATCTTCGCCATCGTGGCCGGAATCGACGGCAACATCGACATGATCGTCCAAAAACACGGCCGTCGCGGCGCCCGGACGTGTCGAACCTGAGCTTCACCCTCCCCAAAGGCGGAGGTCGCCGCAGTGGTCGAGGCTTTGGAGGGCCACCGGGGCGAGCTCGGCTTCGGTGAGATTCGCGTGACCGAGGACATCGGCATCTTGTCCGTGGTGGGCGCCGGAATGCGGTCCCACTCGGGCATTTCGGCCAGCTTTTCGCCACGCTGGGAGACCTGGGCATCAACGCCGACATGATCGCCACCTCGGAGATCCGAATCTCGTGGTCAGTCGACCCCGAGCGCCTCGACGAGGCCGCTCGCGCAGTCCACAGCATTCGGCCTCGACAGCGAGTCTGAGGCCGTCGTATACGGAGGTACTGGAAGATGACAACCCTCGCAGTCGTTGGAGCGACCGGACAAGTCGGCCGCGTCATGCGCACGCTTCTCGAGGAGAGGAACGTCGACGTCGACGACGTCCGCTTTCTTCGCCTCGTCCCCGATCCGCGGGCAGTGCTCCTTCCGGGGCAAGGACGTCGTGTCGAGGATGTGGCGATCGCCGACCTTTTCCGGGATAGACGTGGCCGTCTTCTCCGCCGGAGGAGGCACGTCCCTCGAATACGCCCCGAAGTTCGCGGCCGCCGGCGCGGTGGTGGTCGACAACCTCGGCGTGGCGCAAGGACCCCGACGTGCCGCTCGTTGTCTCCGAGGTCAACCCCCACGCGATCAAGGACCGCCCGAAGGGGATCGTCGCCAACCCCAATTGCACGACCATGGCCGCGATGCCCGTCTCGCCGCTTCACGACCGGTACGGGCTGACCCGCCTCGTCGTCTCCTCCTACCAGGCCGTCTCCGGCCCGCTCGCCGGAGTCAAAGAACTCGAAGGCAGGCACGCTCGGCGCTCGAGCAGGACGTCGCTAAGCTCGCCGTTGACGGCGCCGCTGTGGACCTTCCCGAGCCTTCCGTTTACGTTGCGCCGATCGCCTTCGATGTGGGTGGCGCTCGCCGGCAAGATCGTCGACGACGGGTCCGAGGAGACCGACGAGGAGCAGAAGCTCCGCAACGAATCGCGCAAGATCCTCGAGGCGCCGGATTTGGCCGTCCCCGGCACGTGCGTGCGCGTCCCGGTGTTCTCGGGCCACGGTTTGGCCGTCAACGCCGAGTTCGCCAAGCCTGTGACGCCCGACGAAGCCAGGGCTATCCTCGCGGACGCCCCCGGGTGGAACTCGACGACGTGCCGACGCCGCTGCGCGCAGCCGGCACGGACCCCCGCTACGTGGGCCGGATCCGCACCGACCAGTCAGTGCGCCCGACGGCCGCGGCCTGGCCATGTTCATCGTGGGCGACAACCTGCGCAAGGGAGCGGCCCTCAACGCCATCCAGCTGGCCGAGATCGTCCTCGCCGAGCTGAAAAAGCTCATAGCGCGGGACCGGTTCGCGGGGCCCGGCTGGTTTCGGCTCGCCTGGCAAGGCCGAAGGGCCTGCGATCCGAGTCGGAGGGGCTTGCCCGCCGGCCGACGGTCTCTATGTTCGCCCCGTGGCGGGGACGCTGGTCGATCCGGGCTTGCCTGTCGGCCGACGGTCTTTTGACCGGCGGTCGCCCGCGTTCTTCGAATTGAGGCGGTCAGCCGCATAAAGCGGCTGATCGCATAGGCCGGCCAATCATGTAGACCCGTCAATGCATGTAGACCCGCCAATCGCATAAACCGGGGGTGGGACGGCCTAGAAAGGCCGTCCCACCCCCGCTGCGTTCAACCGCTCAGCCAGAGCGTCCGCTCGGCCGGGCAACGCGGTTTACGAGTCGTACTTGTCTTCGTCGAATTCGTCGTCGAACTCATCTTCGTCGCCCGATTCCACGGAGGGGAGCGCTGTCTCCCGTGATGGGGCTGTCGCCGGTGATCGGGCTGTCGCCGGTGATGGGGCTGGCGCTGGTGATCGGCGTCGCCCCGCTGACCACGATGTAGGAGCGCTCGTCGCGTTGATGGCGCAAGACGTTGTCGATGAAGCTCGCAATCGCCTCGTCCATGGGGATGTCGCGGCCGGCCTGCTCCGAGATGTACCAGCGGTGGTCGAGGAACTGGTGGAACAGCTCAGCGGGCTCGAGCTTGCCCTTGAGCTCGCTTGGCACGGCGTTGATCATCGGTTCGAACACGTTCGTCATCCAGTCGTGTGCCGCGATCGGAAGCGACGAGCTCTTGTTCGCCGCCACGCGGTACTGCTCGATGTCCTGAATGAGCCGCCTCGCCTGGTTCTCCTGAACGTCCATGCCGGTCAGGCGGATGATCTTGCGCGAGAAGTGCCCGCGTCCACCACCTTCGGCTGGATCCGAATCCTCTGGCCGTCCTCGTCGGCGACGATTTGAAGCTCGTCGACGTCGAAGCCCAGCTCGTTCAAGCGTTTGACGTGCTCGTTCACCCGCCACTTTTTCGTCCGTGAAGAACGTGGTCTCTCCGGTGAGCGCGTCCCACAGGGTCGTGTACTGCGCGACCAGCCGGTTCCCGATGTCGATGGTGTCGTAATCCTCGGAAAGGTGGCCCGCCGCCTGCAGATCCATGAGCTCGCCGATGATGTTCGTGCGTGCCACGTCGATGTCATACAGCCGCTTGCCCTGGGTGATCCTGTCGTAGACCTCGCCCGTCTCGGCGTCGACGAGGGCATGCGGCGAATTTCGGCGTCGCGCCGGAACAGCGCATTGGAAAGGGAAACGTCGCCCCAGAAGAATCCGAGGAGGTGAAGCCGCACGAGCAGAACCGAAAGGGGCTCGGATGAGCCTGTCGACCGTTTCAGGGCGCTGATACTGGCCGAACAAAGCGCGGTAGGGAAGCGAGTACGGCAGATGCTCCGAAACGAAGACCGAGTTGAGCGCGTGGCCCGAACGGGTCGTCCTCCCGGTGATGACGGCTATCGGTTCGACGCAGGGCGCGTCCAGCCGCTGAAGCGTGCGCAGCATCTGGTACTCGTGATGGGCCGCGGAATCGCCGATCTCCTTGATGGCCAGAATGCGCCCGTCCAGGTGGACGAATCGCACGACGTGGCGGGAAATGCCCTGAGGAAGAGCAGCCACAATGCTGTCCGGCCATCGGCTCAACGGTTTGTCCCAAGGAAGGTCGAGAAGGGCCGCATCGGGCTTGGCCGCGGTGATCCGCAGCGAGGAGCTCACCGGCCTCGCCTTCTTGAGGCCTTTGAGCGTCTCTGTCGACTCTGACGATACCCGTTCCTTCTTTGGAACTGGTTTGAGTTGTTGAATTGAATTATCCATGATATTTGCGCGTATTGGTTATATTTTACTTATCTCCTCGTCCTTTGAGGTGCCTCTATTTAAATATGGGCTACGCCCAATGGGCGAGAAGACGTCTTTTTCTCCTTCCGCAGCCCCGCCTGAAACGGCGAGGGCCGGGGGATGCTCTTCAAACCCCGGCCCCGAACGCCATCAGTTGATCCGTTCGCCACTGCTGGCAGAGAAGAAGTGAATCCGATCCGGGTTCGGCTCCACGAGGATCACTTCCCGGGAGCTGGAACTCTATCAGGTTCGATGCGAATCGTCACGAGGTCCGAACCGTCGCCGGAGCCGAACTCCTCGACTTCGCGATCGGAGCCGACCACGTGGCCGTAGACGTAAGCGTCCGATCCGGAGCTCCTCGACGAGCGTCACCTTGAGCGGTATCTTGCCCAGCGGGGCGCCCTCGTCGGGTTCGGCGCGTACGTGTCGTCCGAGTTCCACAAGAGGGCCTCTGGGCGGAAGCCGACGACGATTTGCCCGTTGTCTTCGCGGGTGAGGGAGTTCGCGACGCTCGACGGAACGGGAAGGGAAGAGTCGCCGTAGACGGCGGTGTTGCCGACGACGCGCCAGCGCCCCAGGTTCGCGGCGGGGGAGCCGATGAATCCGGCGACGAAGGCGTTTGCGGGCGAGAGTACATCTCATTCGGCATGCCCACCTGCTGGAGCAGGCCGTCCTTGAGCACGGCGATCCTGTCGCCCATCGTCAGGGCCTCGGTCTGATCGTGGGTCACGTACACGGTGGTGATTCCCAGCCGCTTTTGGAGCGAGGCGATCTGGGTGCGGGTTTGGACGCGGAGCTTCGCGTCCAGGTTCGACAGCGGTTCGTCCATAAGGAAGACCCGCGGTTCGCGCACGATTGCGCGGCCCATCGCCACGCGCTGGCGCTGCCCTGCCGGAGAGCGCCTTCGGCTTCCGGTCGAGATAGGGGCTCGAGGTCGAGGATCTTGGCGGCGTCGACCACGCGTTGGCGAATCTTTTCGCGCGGCACGCCTTGGATCTTTGAGGGCGAAGCCCATGTTGTCCGCCACGGTCATGTGGGGGTAGAGGGCGTAGTTTTTGGAACACCATGGCGATGTCCCGGTCCTTCGGCGGAACGTAGGTGACGTCGTCGTCGCCGATGTAGACGGTTCCGTCGTCCACTTGCTCCAAACCTGCGAGCATGCGCAGCGAGTGGACTTGCCGCAGCCCGAAGGGCTCGACCAGAACGAGGAATTCTCCGTCGTTGATGTCCAGAGAGAGGTGATCGACTGCGGGCTTCTCCGAGCCCGGGTAGAGGCGAGTAGCCCCGTTAAAGGTCACAGTTGCCATATTCAAATGGTCCCTTCACCGGCAGGGAACGTGCCGGACGGTCCGAGTGAAGAGTGCCAAAGTAGTCGACTCTGACACGGATGCTTAAAACACCCGTGAAAAATTATTACACAGAAACGCGCTAAGCGTGCCACTTTTTGGAAAGACATGTGCAGAAGGACGCAGAATTGCGACTTCCCAACGCAAATCTGCCTTTTTGGCGATTCGTGCACAGCCTGCTCAGGGAGCGTAACGAGCGCGCAGGGGGCGTCCTTCGATAGCGTAGAGGTGTGCGTAGGCAGATGAACATTGGCGGATACAGGCTCATCAAACGAATCGGCGCGGGCGGCATGTCCACCGTCTTCGAGGCGGAGGACGGCGCCGGGGTCCGCGTCGCCCTCAAGCTTTTGCATCCGGCCTTGGTGGTGGACTACTCGGGGCGGGAGCGCCTCGCCGAGAGGTCGCGATGCTCCAGAAGGTGCGCGGCCGCTACGTCGCCGAGGTTTTGGACGCCGAGACCGACGCCGACGAGGCTTTTATCGTGACGGAACTCATAGACGGGCCGACGTTGGAGCAAGACGTCGTCGATTCGGGGGTGTTCGAAGGGGAAGACTTGGTCGAACTCGCCGAGCATCTCCGCCAGGCGGTAGAGGCGATCCACGAGGCGGGGGTCCTCCACCGAGACCTCAAGCCGTCCAACGTCATGCTGGGCCCGGACGGGCCCGTGCTCATAGATTTCGGAATCGCGCAGGTCGATGAGGATTCGCGCCTGACCGTGCCCGGCTCGGTTGCGCACACGCCGGGGTACTGCGATCCGCGCGTCATCAACGGCGCCAACCCAGATGAAGCCGCGGACTGGTGGGCGTTGGCCGCCGTCCTCGCCTTCGCCGCTACGGGTCGGGCGCCTTTCGGCAAGGGCAATCCGCAGGCGATCATGCGCAGGGTTTTCGAGGGGGTGCCGGACATCGTCGGCATTCAGGGCCCGGCGGCTGCCGCCTTCGTGCGCGCTCTCGCGCCGGACATCGAGGACCGGATTGGGATCGACGAACTCGTCGCGGTGCTCAAGACCGGCCGGTTCGACGACGCCTCTTCCGGGCCGCGCTGCGCCTTCGCCGGCATCGCCGGCGTGATGGGGGATTCGGAGCCTTGCCGCCGCGGACTCGCAACGGGGAGGGCGACACCTTTGAGCCCCTCGTCACCGGCGAAACCGCCTCGCGAGGCGGCGCCACCGAGGTGTTGGGGCCAGTACCCGGGAAGGCCCGAGGGCGCCACCGAAGTGTTGGGCGGAACGGCGGACGCAGGCGCCACCGAGGTTCTCGGCGGCTCTGCAGTCGGGGACGGAGCAGCCGAAGCGCTTCGAGCTCCCGGCGCTCTCGGATACGACGACGGGCCCGACGGATACGGCGACGCGAGACTACGACGCCCGTCAGAGCGACGACGCCCGCGGGTGGGATGAAGGCCGGAAACCGCCCTCCGGATGCGGAGAGCTCAGCTGGGAGGGCCGGCGACGGAAGTCCTCGAGGCGTCTGGACCCAGCGGCGGCCGGACCGAGGTCCTCCCTCCGGCGGGTTTGACTCCGGCGGCCGAACCGAGGTTCTCGCCGCCGACGGCGCCGATTACGGTGAGGGGCGAACCGAGGTTCTTCCCGCCGACGGCGCCGATTACGGCGGCGGACGCACTGAGGTCCTTCCCGCCGGAGGGGGCGGCTCCGGCGGCGGACGCACTGAGATCCTTCCCGTCGGGGATTTCGGCGTCGGCGACGATGCTCGGTCCGGTTCTCGGGCCGCGCCGCCGACTCGAGGTCATCTCGGCTGAGCCCCGATGGCTGCCCCGCCGTCCCAGATGCCGCCGTCGGTCCCCGTCGCACCGCTTCCCGAAGAGCTAGGGCGCCGCGGAAATCTCGGCCAAGAGTTTGGGCAGGCGCAAGGCGGCTCCAACCCTCGCAGCCGCAGCCTCCGGGCTCCCCTCAATCCGCCGACGTGGAATGAGTTCATCGGCGGGCAGGGGCCCGACGCGCCGGGTGAAACCCCGGAATGGATGCGTCCTGCGCCGACCGTCCGCCTTATCGTGTTCCTCGGAGCCCTCGCGATTCTCTCCTTCGCCGTTCGATTCCCGATAGCGGGAATGGGCGCGTATGCCTTTGCGGCGTTCGCACTCGCAATGATCGGATCGTCTTGCCGGAGCCTCAACGCCCGGCGCCGAGCTCGCGGCGGCAAGTTCTCGGGCGAGAAATGGGGCGTGGCGCTGAGGCTGCCCTGGCATATTCCTGAAAACCGTCTTCGAGCAGGCGTTGAGCGTCGGCATCGGCGTCGCCCTAGGCGGGGCTGCGCTGTGGGGCTTGAGCCTCGCGGTTCCCTCGGAGCCCCGGCTCGGCACTTTTGCCGGCGTCGTCATAGCGATGACAGTCGCGTGGTTCAACGCCCTCAACGCCCCCGCGAGGCTCGGTGCCCGCAACCTCATGGCCGCGATCGCCCCGGTCAGGTCGTACAAGTACTTCTGGGGTGTGGTCCTCGTCGCTCTCACCGCGCTCGGCGTCCTCTACTCCTCCGCTCGGCAGTATCCCGATTGGGCGCCGTTTGACGACACGCCTTCCTTCCTAAAGACGGAGTAGCGCGATTGAGAGGCGGAGCGGCGCGGTGGGACGGGGGATGTCTTCGGCGGCCCCCGCGAACGAACGGTGACAGAACGATCACAAGAGCTTACTAGTCTCTCCACAGCATGCTCGCCTACAATCGTGCGCATGGCTTCACGAAACACCCGGGGATGATGAATTCGCCCCATATGACGAAGCAGCAGAGGCGGCAGCAGGCCCGCGAGAAAGCCCGCCTTCTCCAGCAGGCGGAGGCGAAACGCGCCAAGCGCACGCGCTTGTTCGTGGCGTTGGGCAGCTCCTTTGCTGCCATCCTCGTCGTCGCAGCCGTCGCCTTTGTCATCTGGAGCGGCACGAAGAAGGGAGATGAGACGAAGCCGAAGGAAAGTCCAAGCGCGAACGTTTCGGCCGACGGCGTCATCTCCGTCGGGAAGGGGCTCTTCGAAGGCACAACTCGGGCGGGTGCGAAGAACTCCGGCAAAACCGAGGGTTCGCATCTGCTCCGACTACGCGTGCACTCACTGCAACGACCTCGGAAGGAATACGGCAACAAGCTTGTGAACCTCGCTGGCAAAGGCGAGATCACCCTTGAGATCGTTCCCCTGTCGGTCCTCCAGCAAAAGTTCTCGGACGTAGCCAGCCAGGCCGACTATTACATCGCCGAAAAGGCTCCGCAGTACTACGCCGCTTTCCACACGAAGTACTTCGCTGACGTCTCCGCCCCGATCTTCGCCCGGCAGAAGGGCATTCCCTCGGAGTCGGAGCATAAGAAGGTCGCGCTCGACGTCGCAAAGAAGGTCGGCGTGCCCTGACAACGTGCTCAAAGGCCTCGACAGCACTCTGAGCAAGAATCGCTACGGTCCTTTCCTCCAGCATGCGGCCAGAAGTTCGCCGACGCCGGGCACCAAGGCACCCTGACCGTCACGATCAACGGGAAGAGGCTCGAGGACTGGACCGAGGGCAAGCTGCTGACCGAAGTTGAAAAAGTCGCCGGCCACAAGCTCGGGCCTCCGACGCCGAGCCGGCGACGCCGAAGGGCTGACAAGCAGTCTCCGGCAGGGCCGGCCCGCGGCTCTTCTAACCATGCATAGGGCGGGGCGACGTGTCGACGTCGCCCGCCTTTCACGCCCTGGCGCGGCGGCGTCGCTGTGAGCGCACTTTCAGCCGGACGTCTCCTTAAGGGGCGTTCCGGCTTGGGTAAACTGCCTGCGTCTGGCAAGATAGAGGGGCGTTCGCTCCGGGAGCGTCCGCGCCACCTTTAGCTCAGTTGGTAGAGCACCCGCCCGCCTTGTAAGCGGACGGTCAAGGGTTCGAGTCCCTTAGGTGGCTCACACTTTCTTGTGCCTCTTGCCTGTGACCTTACGCCCTCGGGCGGTTCACGCCGCTGCAGCTTTTCAATCTCGTACGCGGTTGCAGTCTGTCCTTCAATCTCATGAGCGGTTGCAGCCTCTCAATCAATCTCATGAGCGGTTGCAGCCTCTCAATCTCTCGGATCCGTCCCTGCGCGGATAGGGCCGCGGGAGGCTCAAACCGCGTACGCCTCGTTCACGCAATGCCGGGGCGGAGGGGAATCGTGACGAAATCCGCCCTCGCAGTATGGGTTTACACGGTCTCCCTAGTTTAAGATTGAATTACAGGCCGGAAGTCACGCACCGGCTCGGCAAACCGACACCGGTGCAGAAAACGTCGGAGGAGACGGCTGCGATGCCCGCAACCCTTCGCGGCCCCGGCAGTCGCCTTCATTGGTGTCGGTTTGCGCCGGTCTTACAGAGCAGGCCCTTTCGTCATCGGCGACGGAAGGGCCTGCTTTGCTCTCGCAGGCTTTCCTGCCGCTTAGCCGTTCGCAAGCCGCCGGGGCGTTCTTTCTGGCGGCTCGGACGTTCGCCCGCTTCCGGGGAACCGGCTTTAGCGCCGTCGGCGTGTGCTGCGTCGGCCCCTCGCCTTGTCGCCCGATTTGTCGCGCTGCGGCAAGCGGGGCGCGAGATTCACGCTGAGTTTCACGGACGCCGTCGTTGTCGCGCTGCCGAAAGCGGGCGCGACGCTCCGTCAAAGCGGCCAGTCGCCCTATCGAAGCGACCAGTCGACAGGATGCCCGCCGAGGTCGGTGAGGAGGGAGTTGGCTCGGGAGAAGGGGCGCGACCCGAAGAAGCCTCGAGTCGCCGAAAGCGGCGAAGGATGCGGGGACTCGATCGTCGGCACGTCGCCCAGCAGAGGCTTGAGCTCCTGGGCCGGCCTGCCCCACAGGATTGCGACCAGGGGGCCGCCGCGCCCCGCGAGTCTGCGGATGGCGTGGGCCGTCACCTCTTCCCATCCCTTTCCCCTGTGCGATGCGGGTTTGCCGGGCTGGACGGTCAGGACCCTGTTGAGAGCATCACTCCTGCTCGCACCAGGGGTGAGGTCGCTCGTCGTCGGCGGGGGAGATGCCCAGATCGTCGTAAAGCTCCTGTAAATGTTGACGAGGGAACGGGGGATCGGGCGAACGGAAGGGTCGACGGAAAAGCTCAGTCCCACGGGGTGCCCGGGCGTCAGGGTAGGGTCTTGCCCGACGATCAGCACCCGCACAGCGTCGAACGGGTATGAAAAGCGCGCAGCACTCGATCGCCCACGGGGAGGTAGCCGCGGCCTGCGGCGTTCTCGGACCGGAGGAAATCGCCCATTGCGTGAATGCGCTGTTCGACGGGTTCCAATTCGCGCGCCCATCCGGGGTCGATGATGTCTGCCAGGGTCATGGCACAAGCCTAGCCTTCTTGTGTGTGAGATTCGCTGACCGAGAGACCCTCGCGGACCGGGCGGGGTGGGATGCCTGAGGAAGCAGGATCGCTTTCGACCGAGGCGCACTCGCGATGGAGGCGCGAAACCGAGAAAGGCGGAACATTGGAGGGAGGGCACTGAGGCTGTCCGACGTCGAAAAACACGTCGTTCTGGACTTGGAGGAAACGTGGTGGACCCGCGGGAGAACCAAGTCTGAGGCCATAGCGACTCTGGGAATGACCACCACCCGTTACTACCTCGTGCTTAATCGCGTTCTTGCCAATCCGCAGGCGCGAATGGAGCGCCCTGAGCTTTAGTGGGTCGGTTGCTGCGTTTGCGGGACCGGCGCGCTGGCGAGCGAAGTAGTGACGGCGATTGTTAGGCTATGAACGTGGCAGATAACGAATACCCCGCAGACGAGTTCGATCGGCTGGCAGACGCCCGGACGATTCGAGGAACTCACAGGCGCAAAGGAGTCGAACCTCAAATGGTGGCTGGCGCTTGTCGCCGTTGTGATCCTTGCTCCGACCGCGGGATGGGCGATCTCGAACTACATCGGTTCCTCCGAGGAAAAGCCTGCGCCTACCGCCTCCGCGAAGGAGGCCCCTTCGGGCGCCCCGAGCGGCGCCTCTCCGACGGCGGGCTCAGGCGGCGATCCCAGTTCCTCCGGCGGGGACAAGCCGTCAGAGTCCGGCAAGCCAAGCGGGAACCCGTCGACGGACGCCTCTGCCACTCCGTCGGGGCAGGAGAGCAGCACGTCGGCCGACGCCGGCGCCGGCCGTCCCGTTCTCGTGCTCAACGGATCGAAGAAGCCCGGATTGGCCGCCACCGGGAAGCAGAAACTGGAAAAGGCCGGCTACACGAGAGGTCTCGGCGAACAACTACAGCGGAGGAAGCCCCCGCAGTTTCAACCGTTTTTCTACGCGAAAGCCTCGGATGCGCAAGCGACCAAAGCAGGTCGCCGCGGCCCTCGGCATCCGTCCCGGCAACGTCGTCCTTGCGCCGAAGGCCACGGGCGGCGACAGATCAGTCGTCGTTCTTCGCGCCGACGTGAGGTGAGACGCGAAGCAAAATCTAAATCCCTCTTGAAGCCCGCTCCCTTTGCAAAGAAAAGGAGCGGGCTTCAACTCTGTAGGGAGTTTGCAAACCCTTGTGGACAAGTGTGTGATTGCCTATAAAGTGCGAGCGCGTGCGCCTCGCCGGCGCGGTGTATGCAGCAAGAAAACGACATGGGTACCCTAAACTCATATATTTTAGGTACATCCTGTGTAAAGTTGGTGGCACCTGGAAAAGGCAGCAATGTCTCAACGCTCACTTTCGCGCATTTTGCGCTATTTCCCATAGGAGAAAGCATGAATATTTCTACTAGGAGGCTGTCGCTCGCCGCCACGGTCGCCGTTGTGGCTCTGGCCGTGCTCATGGTCGTTTCACCGGCTGCGGCCGCGGCACCGGCTGCGGCCGTGAAACCGGTCGGAATCACGGAACCGGCTGCGGCGGGCAAACCGGCTGCGGCAGGCAAACCGGCCGTTTCCAATAATGCGCCGCAGGTAACAGTCCGCAACCATGCGGTTTCGGCCACAAAGAGCCGCATCGGCCAAGAGGCAACTTTTGCCCGCAGACACACCAAGCCCGCAGAACCGGGGATTTCGAGATAGACAGCAAGGGCAAGCTAGTGCGGTATAAAGGCTCTGCCAAGGACGTCGTCATTCCCGACTCGGTCAAGGTCATCGGCAGGAGGCGTTTTACAGAAGCGGCGTCGTCAAGGTCAAAGTCCCCGCGACGGTGACCGAAATCGAAGAACAAGGCTTTGCCTACTGCCGTGAGTTGGCTGCCGTCGAATTCGAGGACGCTCGACTCAAGCCCAGCAAGCTGGCCAAAGTCGGCGAGTCTGCTTTCAACAGGGACAGGGAGCTCTCAAAGAAATCGTCCTTCCGCGTTCCAGTGACGCACCTTGGGCAAGAGGTATTTTACGACAGCGGAATCGAGAAGGCCGCCCTGCCTGTCGGGTTGACGGAGATCCCCGAAAATGACGTTCATGAAGGCAGGTCGCTTTGAAGGACGTCACCGTTTCGGACAACGTGACGAAGATCGACTACCGGGCGTTTGCCATAACCCATAGCCTCAGGTCTCTGAAAGTGGTCGGGGCGGATGGGCAAATCTCGACAGGGATTTCCCTCGAAGCTCAAAGTTCTGGGCAGATGGGCTTTCTGGCGTTCGGGGATCAGGCAGGCCGTGCTTCCCTCCGGACTGGAAACAATCGAAGAATCCGCATTCAACCGTTCGGCGTTGGAGAAGTTGACCCTTCAGGAGGGTCTGAAGTCGATCGGCCCAGGAGCATTCTCCTTCTCCAATCTAACCGAACTGACGATTCCCGATTCGGTCATCCACGCTGACGGCGCGGTGAGCGGCACGAGGGAAATCGCCAAACTCCACATCGGCAAGGGCGTGGGTCCCGATCAGCTTGACGGCTCATTCTCCCGAAACAATTCCCTCAGAACGATCTCCGTCAGCGAGGGCAATCCAAACTATGCGGTCGTCGGAAAGGCGCTGTTCAACAAGCAGCGGACCAAGCTCGTCGTCGTCCCCCGGGACCTCTCCGGAAGCAGCGGTCCAAAGACCTACGACGTTCCGGCAAGTGTGACGACGATCGCCAGTTACGCCTTCAGCAATTCGGCTTATGAAGAGGTCAACCTGCCGTCGGGCCTTCGAAGCGTCGAAGACGGAACTTTCTATTCTTCGCGCTTAAGAGGATTGTTTTGCCGAGGGCCTTGAGACAATCGGGGATAGCGCCTTCGCGTGGGCAGCCAACCTGACCGAGGTCGATCTTGGCGGCGCCACGACGATCGGCGTCTATGCCTTCCAGAAGACGCCCGCGCTCAAGACAGTCAACATGCGGACCGACCTCAACAGGCTCAAGGAAATCGGTTCGCTTGCCTTCTACGAATCCGGATTGGTCGAGGCGACGCTTCCCGACTCGGTCACGGCAATCCGCTCCGGCGCCTTCTCCGGCAATGAAAAGCTTCTCAAGGTCCGCCTGGGGTCGGGGCTCTCCGTGCTGGAGGAGAACGTCTTCTACGGGACGCCGCAACTGCGCGAAATGACGGTGGCCCAAGGCAATCAGACCTTCAGCGCCGAGGCAACATGCTCTACGCCAAACGGAGCGATGGCGTGCACCTCATACGGTCGCCCGGGCGACCACACCCCCGAGCGCCGCGTCAAGGACGGCGTGACGGCGATCGACGAGAGCGCCTTCGCCGACAATGCGAAGCTGCAAAAGCTCCGCCTTCCCGACGGGCTCAAGAGCATCGGGAATCGCGCATTCTTGAATGCGACGGCTCTCAACGAAGTGCGTTTCCCCGACAGCCTCGAGGTTGTGGACGGATTCTTCAACACGCCGTCGCTGCACAAGGCCGATTTCGGAACCCAGATCACTTCGATTGACCGCGCTTTCGAAGGCAGGTACCCCGAGCGGATCGTCGTGCGCGGAGCCAAGAACGGAAAGTTCGTGTACTCCTACGACGAAAGCGACGATAACTTGACGAACGGCGTGCCCCGGCCAAAGCCCGTCTCCGCATACTTCGGCGAGGGATGACGAGGAGGTCAGCTACTCTGCGGGCCTGTTCCCGAAGGTTCTCGTTCTGCCGGGCACGCTGAAGGAGCTCAACATCGACAGCGAGTCCGTCGACGGGCAATGGAAGGCTTCGGCGGTCTTCTACGTGGCGGCCGAGCCGGGCTCATCCGCCTGGAAGCTCGCGTCCGAGAAGATGTCCGCCTTCGGCATGGATCCGGCCAAGCAGCTCAAGCGGTACACGCCGATGAGCGTGACTGCCCGGCACGCCGCCTCTTCCCAGGGAAGTCGGCTGTCACGGCAGATGTCGCGGAGGCGTGGCAGAGGGCGCGCACCAGGTGCGGGTCGTCGCGGTCGGCTCCGACGGGACGACGACGCCGCTGTCCGACTGGGTCGAGGCAAAGGCCGCCGGCCAGGGCCACCGGGCGACCGTCGAGTACAACGCCCCCGCGGCGGGCGGGAAGGTCAGGGTCGAGGTCCGCGACCACACCGAGCTGACCCTCATGGCCCGACGTCTCCGACGGCGCGACGCCGGGCCCGGAGCCTTCGGCTTCTCAGGCCCCCACGGCGTCGCCGACTGCGTCGCCCACAGCCGGGCATGCCGCCACGCCTTCTCCGACGCGCCGGCAGGTTCGGCCGCGCCTTCCTCTCCAGCTGAGCCGGAAGCCTCCCGAACCGGCCGCGGCTAAACCCGCCCAGCCGCGCATAGGAAGGGCGGGACGGACGATTTCGACGTCGTTCCGGCCTCTTTCGTGCCCAGGCGCGTATTCGCCGCCGTCGATGCACTTTCCGACCGGTTTCGTAGACTTTGGGCCCCTTCGAGACCGCTTCCCAATAAAGCAAGGGTGGTTCATTTCTACTGAAGAATCGAGTTGTACCTGGCATGCACGGCATCAATTTGATAGGCTCGTTGGGAAACAAAGGAGGATGCGATGGTTTCTTTTCATGATGTCATGCTATGGCGTGGCAGCAAGTTTCGCGACGCGGCGGTGATGCTGCGTCGCCGCGGCGAAGCGATTCGGCGAGACGCACTCCGCGATGGCGGGGATAGGCTCTTCCGAGCTCGAAGGCAAGTTCTCCGAGGCTGAGCAGAGGAAGCGCCGATCGATGGTGGACGATGCGGAGGATCTCGAGCGCACCTTCCAGCACGCTGCCCAGAAATTCGACTTGGCCGGCGAGTCGGCGGACAAACTGGCCAAAGAGGCCGCCGACCTCAACGCCGGGGTGCGCGCGAAAGGCGGGGAGGTCGACGACGACGTAGCGCCGTCAGCGGCGTCGATATGGGCTTCCGCGCTTGGCAATCCGGGTCCGGTCACAAAGGAAGATCTTCAGGACACGCTCCAGGAGGGGTTTACTAAGCGAGGCTGCCTGTGCGTGGGCAAAGCCGAGCAGTTCCTCAAGGTCGTAGAGCAGATCTACTCGCATTTTGGCATCGAAGCCTGGAGCAATGCCATTGAGAGTGGAAGCAATGTGGTCCAGCTCGGGACCAAAGGGCCGCCGCGCTCGACGCTGGGGCTCAGTACGTCAACGACTGGTGGACGGCGCTCTCGCCCGAAGAGCAGAAGGAGATCATCCTCAAAGCACCCCGAATGGATCGGGCACCGTGACGGCATCCCGGCCGACGCTCGAAGCGCGCCAACACGGTGCTTGCTGCACAAAGTACCTCGACCGGATGGAGGAGCTCAAAGGAAGGTCGAAACCGAAGGGGTCCGACGCCCTGTTCAAAAAGTACGGCGTGACGCCGGGCGAGTACCGCGCTTACGTTTACAACAACCGAGATCACGTTCTTGCCCTGGCCAAGCGGTTTCCGATGCCGAAGGGCGGGCCGGAGGCGCTTTTCAGCGCGCAATCGGCGCGGCAGAGCCTCCTGGTCTTCGATCCGGGGAAAGGCCATGAGCACGTGCGGGCGGCGATAGAGTGGGCGACGTCGACAAGGCCAAGAACGTCATGGTGTACGTTCCCGGCATGACGACGAATGTACGGGACAGCTTGGTCGGCTACAGGAAGCGGAGGGAGCTCCGTGATCGGCCTCGAAAGGGCTCCTGCAAGTGTCCGATCGGCGGCATACTGGGGGAAGCGCGGGGGTCGTGTGGCTCGACTACGACGCCCCCAGCTGGGGCGAATCAGCGCCGTATCAGAAGAATGCCGTCTATAACCCCCATGCGGCCAACGAGGCGAAAGAACGCCTGTCTTCCTTCATGGAAGGAGTGCAGCAAACGCATGCGGGGGATCCGAATCTCACGTTGAGCGGGCACTCCTACGGTTCGCTCGCCGCGGCTGTCGCCGCGGGCCTCCTCGACGATTCAGGATCAAAGTCGCGGTGTGGGGATCCGCCGGGGTGAACGCGACGACCAACGACGAGCTCAACGTCCTTCCTGGAAATGCCTACGTCGGCGCCGCGGAGGGGACGCCGTCGCGGCGAAGCGCAGGCGGTTCGGCCTGAATCCCGACGTCAACAAGAACTTCGAGCATTTCAGCACCGAGAAGTGGACAAGTCCCGAAGGAGGGCGTTATGAGGCCTCTCATGGTCATTCGGAGTACCTTTCGGGGCCCGAGTCCAAAAAGTCCGAGGGAAAAACTTCGACGTACAATATTGGACGCATCATGTCGGGCAAAGGCATGGCTGCGGAGGAGAAGTGAGATGGTCGGCAAGAAAGCGATCGCCGCCCTGTGCGCGGCTGGAGCGTTTGCGGCGGGGTTGCGATATGTCCGACGAGGTACCTCGGCGGGGGCGAGGCGACGGCTTCGCCCGTCGAGCGGCCCGTCGTCGAGCTTCGGCGCGAAACCCTGGGGCTGCAAATCTCGCTTTACCGGATGCTGAGCCAAGAATACGGCGTGGGCGAATGGAAGCCCCAAGAGGACGAGATTCAGACGAAGGTGAGTGCGTTCGTCGTCTGCCCGGCCGGATACTCCTCCGAACTGTATAGGTTGGCGACGGCGACATTCCGGCCGAGAGGTGGAAGGCTGCGACGGCGAGGATATACGAGGCTCGCCTAAACCTTACAGATTTAGCAAGCCCGAACCTTATATACACACCGAGGGGCAACGCGGGAATCCTCAATAATCCGCGCACCGGCGCCGAGCTCACCGTCATCAGCCACCGGGTTCCTTCTGATTGAGATCGACACCGGTTGCGGCAAGGACAACAGCCCCCAGGGTTTTTCCGACTGGCCTCGTGAACGGAAGTGGTTCCCACGACAGTCTGCGCAGCACCGGACGCGGCTTTTCTTCGCCGGAGAGATGGGCGCCCTACGATCCGAACGTCGCCGTCACACCGCCGCCGAACCCCGCGGCAAAGCGGTCCGGCGCCACAGCGAAAGCAATCGGGCGCCACCCAGCGAGCAATCTGGCGCCACAGCGAAGTGATCAAGCCCTGAGGGCAAAGTGATCGGGCCCGAAGGGTAAGCGGGCTCCAGCGGGAACTCAAATGGCGGGCTCCTCTAAGAAGGCTCCGAATGAGACAGGCGAATCCCAAAAGCCCGGCTGCACATCCCGGGCGTCACGCAAGGAGGAAACATGGGAGAGCTGAGAGTAAACGATGCGGCCCTTCGCAAGATGGTGGCGACGTCGGACGACCTGGCCGGCGTCATTCGAGGCATCGACAGCGGCGATGCCATCCGCGAGTCGAACGACGGCGTCGTCAACGGCGGCCTGGGCGCCGCGGCAGAGAAGGCCGCAGGGTGTTTCGAGGAAGCGGTGGGCATCTACGCAGGCGCCTGGAGGCGTATTCAAAGGCCACCAGGGAGGCGGCGAAGGACTTTGCCTCAGCCGATCAGGCGAACGCGGCGGCCTTCTCTTCCACGCGGCAGAAGCCGGTGTGAACGGAGGCCGTCCTCGGGCAGCGCTTAAGCTTCTCTCCGGGCGGCGGCTGAAGCTTCCCTCGGGCGGAGGTTTCCGCGTGCAAACAGGGAATCCCGCCGAGAGAGACCTCCAGACTTGAGTCGCGAAGACTCAGCTTTGGGTGAACAGCGTTGCCTTGCACTCTCCGGGCGCGAGTGCCAGAATCTTAGTTAGCACTCGCAACCGTAGAGTGATAAAACCTCTCAGTCGGTGAGGCACCGGGCGGGCCGGAAATAGGACCGGTTCGCACGGCGTCGTCCGTCGCGGGCACCGACCGAGCATCCCATCTGGAGGGAATACTAAGCATGGCAAAAACCATTGCCTTCGACGAGGAAGCACGTCGCTCCATGGAGCGCGGCCTCAACCTTCTTGCCGACACCGTCAAGGTCACGCTCGGCCCCAAGGGGCGCAACGTCGTCCTCGACAAAGTGCGCCCCACCATCACGCAACGACGGCGTTTCATCGCCGAGGAGATTGACCTCGAAGAGCCGTACGAGCGCATCGGCGCCGAGCTGGTTAAGGAAGTCGCCAAGAAGACCGACGACGTCGCGGGCGACGGCACCACCACCGCCACGGTTCTGGCCCAGGCGCTCGTGCGCGAGGGCCTGCGCAACGGTGCGGCCGGTTCCGGGACCCGATTGCGCTGAAGAAGGGCATCGACAAGGGCGGTCGCTCGCATTTCAGAGCAGCTGCTCGCCGACGCCAAGGAAGTGGAGACCGAAGAGGAGATCGCCTCGACCGCCGCCATCTCGGCCGGCGACAAAGAGATCGAGCCGGGTCATCGCCGGGCGATGAGCAAGGCTAACAAGGAAGGCGTCATCACCGTCGAGGGTCGAACACCTTCGGCCTCGAGCTCCGAGCTGACCGAGGGAATGTCCTTTGACAAAGGTTCCTCTCGCCGTAGCTAATCACTCGACCCTGAGCGTCAGGAAGCCGTCCTGGAGGAGCCCTACGTCCTCCTGGTCGACTCCAAGGTCTCCAACGTCAAGGAACTCCTTCCCGTCCTCGAGAAAGGTCATGCAGACGGGCAAGCCGCTGCTCATCATCGCCGAGGACGTCGAGGGCGAGCCCCTCGCGACCCTCGTCGTCAACAAGATTCGCGGCACCTTCAAGTCCGCGGCCGTCAAAGGCCCCAGCTCGACGACCGCCGCAAGGAGATGCTCAGGACATGGCCATCCTCACGGGCGGCCAGGTCATCTCCGAGACCGTCGGACTCAAGCTTGAGAACACCGACATCGACATGCTCGGCCGCGCCCTCAGGTCGTGCTGACCAAGGACCAGACGACGATCGTCGACGGCGCCCGGGACCCCGAGCAGATCGAGGGACGCGTCGCGCAGATCAAGGTGCAGATTGAGAACTCCACCTCGGGTACGACACCGAGAAGCTGCAGGAGCGCCTGGCCAAGCTCGCCGGCGGCGTCGCCGTCATCAAGGCGGGCGCCGCGACCGAAGTCGAACTCAAGGAGCGCAAGCACCGCATCGAGGACGCCGTTCGCAACGCGAGGCGGCCGTCGAAGGGGATCGTCGCCGGCGGCGGCGTCGCCCTCATCCAGTCCGCTGAGGAAGCCTACAAGGGTTCGAGCCGAGGGGCGACGAGGGCGACCGGTGCGCAGATCGTCAAGATCGCCATCGAGGCGCCGCTCAAAGCAGATCGCTGAGAACGCCGGCCTCGAAGGCGGAGTCGTGGCCGAGAAGGTCCGCAACCTCCCCAAGGGCAGCGGCCTGAACGCCGCGACCGGCGAGTACGGCGACCTCCTCTCCGAAGGCGTCATGGACCCGGTGAAGGTGACCCGTTCCGCTCTGCAGAACGCGGCGTCCATCGCCGGCCTGTTCCTGACCACCGAGGCCGTTGTGGCCGACCTGCCGGAGAAGCCCGCTGCGGGCGGCGCCGACGCCGACATGGGCGGCATGGGCGGCATGTAGCTAAGCCGCGAGGCCGCATCGGCAGTCTCTTCGCGATAATCGAGGGGCGGGGAGCCTTCCAGGGTTCCCGCCCCTCGCGTGTGCAGCTAGGGGCTGAGCCAAACAGACGGACGGCGGCAGCCTCGGCATCCCGCCCCTCGCGTGTGCAGCAGGGCTGGTGGGCCTCAGTCGCGCCTCACAGGTCGGGTTCGCGTTCCATTCCGCTCGTGGACACTTGCGCTGTGGCGGCCTCCTCTTCGTCGTCGACCCACTCGGGGGTGGCGGCCGAGAGAACTTTGTAGCCATGCCTCCCGCTTGGGAAGGCCAATCGCCACGACTCCGCACCTGAGGCGCCTCCCTGCTCGGCGGCGTCCTCTTCTGCCAGGCGGCTGAGGCTGGAGCCGAGCGCGTTGTCCCATTCTCCGGCTTCCGCGGGGGCGGTGTCCGGCGACTGCGAGTTCGCCGACTTAAAGCCGTCCGGAACGCGAGGGCTTGCGACAGCGTCCAGGCCGTCCGCGGTACGCGGCATTGCGGCCCTCAGGCCGCCCGACTCCGCCTTCCTGACTCCGCTGCGCCCGCCTCCGCACTTGCTTGGCGGCGGCGCCGACGGCGCGCACCGTCCCCGTCTCGGTCAAGGCGCCGCCGGAGCCCGCTTGGGCGTCGCCCGCGCAGCGTCCGGCCTGATGGCGGTCCTCAATCCGTTTGCGCACCTGTGCGGCCAGCCTTTCGCGTTTGAGCTGCTTGAGCTCTTCGGGGCTCAGATCCGTCGGAGTCTTCTCGCCCGGTGAGAATCGCTCTCCCGCAGGACTCAAGGCTTGAAACCTGCGTGGCGCCTGAAACCTGCCCTTGGGCGTCCGCGCGGCCTCCGCCGCCGACGCGGCTTTGCCCGGCGTTGCTTTGCGCGGCTCTGACGTGTGTCGCGTCGCCTCGCCCCGAGCCGTCTTGCCTGCCGTTGCCGTGCTCTGTGGCCTGAACGGCGAATGAGGCCGTCGCGGGAGACGGGGCGCTTGCGAGGGTAGGGGGGCGTGACGGCTGAGAGGGCGATTGCGCGGAGGAGGGCGTGAGATTCGTGCGTGAGGGACGAGCGTGGGCCGGGGTCTTCTTCGACCTCCGGGACCCCGCGGCCATGGCCTTTCGCTCGTTGGTCGCCGGGGCGCCGTCCTGCTCCGACATGGCTTCAAGTTTTGGCGGCGATCCGCTGCGATTCGAGCTTGCAGGTTCTCCCGGGTGGTCTCCTCCCACTGGCGGCCAGCGGCGTGATGAAGAGCGCTGGGCGCCCGAGCAGATGGCGAATGATCTCCTGGCGTCCGCGCAGGAAAAGAACCGTGGGGAATGTGACTGTACTCTTTGCGAACTCGTTCTGTATGTACTTCTTGTAGCGCTGAGGCTCGACCGCGAGCGTTCCCATGCGTGCGTCGCGCAGGGCCAGCAAGTCGATGTCGATCGCATCGAGCTTGGCTGTGTCGCTCGACCGCGGATCGCACTGAGCGGACTCCTGACAAGCCTCCGGCCACTCGGCGGGCGTTGTCCTCAGGAACGCCGAGGCGCAGCAGATCCTCGTAGGCGACCTCCGCGGAGGCCGCCTCGTCTTCTCCGCCGTTGCGGGTGTGCGTGTCTTTCGCCTCCAGTTGAGAAGACGACGCCGTGGTACCAGGCCGCCAGCCGAACGAGCTCGGGGCGGTGCATCTGCGGCGTCAGGGTCTCCACGCTCGCCGCGATGTCCATCAAGTGCTGAAGCCCGTGATAGTGCCTGTCGTCGGACGACCATCGTCGGAGAACGTCGCGACATGCTACGGCGAGCTCCTCCTTCGACAAAGGAGAGCCAGCCGCTTGGACTGCCCGCACATACGCCTGCGGCAGCCACTGCGGAATGTCGACATGCATCGAAACCTCCTACCTTAGGCCAGCCATACTAGTCCTCTTTGGCTGAAATCGCACATCTGGCGGCTGGGGAGCTCCTGAGCTTTCGCGTAGTTGGCGCTTTGAGTCCACGCAATGGGGCGAAATGCCCTAACGTAGTGATGTGAAGTTTTCGAAGAGATCGGCCTCGCCGTCGCCGCTGCGCGGAAGAGCTCTGGTGACGGGGGGAACCTCCGGGATCGGATTGGCTTTCGCCCGCGCCCTGGCCGCACGCGGATGCGACATCGCGCTCGTGGCCCGCAACGAGGCCCGACTGGAATCGGTCGCCGCGCGAGCTCTCCTCGAGGGGCGTCGACGTCGTCGCGCTTTCGGCGATCTCTCGCAAGCGGAGGGCGTGGCAAGGTCTGCTCCTCCATCGACGAGGAGCAAGTCGAGATCCTCGTCAACAACGCGGGCAAAGGCCTGCATCACCCCCTCGCCACAACGGACACGGCGCCGCTGAGGGAGGCCATCGATCTCATGGCCACCGCCGTGGTCGAGGTCGGCGCCGTCGCCGCCGCCGCCATGAAGGCCCGCGGCCATGGCGTCGTCGTCAACACGGCCTCGGTTTCGGGCCTCGTTCCCATGGGCCTGTACTCGGCGATCAAAGCCCTTGTGAAAACGTGGTCGCAGGCGCTCGCGCTGGAAATGCGACCCCACGGAGTTCAGGTTGTGACCTTCATGCCGGGGTGGGTGCGCACGGAGCACCACGCCCGCGCCGGGCATCGCGACGTCGAACCTTCCCGACGCCGTCTGGCCTCGACGCCGACGCCGTCGTCGAGGGAGACGCTTCGAGCCGTCGACGCCGGGAAGACCTACGTCACGCCTTCCCTTAAGTTCAAGGTCGCCTCGGCCCTCGCTCGATACGCGCCGCAGCGCGCCGTCGGCGCCGTGACGCAGAAGATCGTGAGGAGGCGCGACGGGTGACGGAGAACCTTGAGCCGGTTGACCGGTATCTCGACGAGAAGAGGGCCAGAAGGCGCCATCGCGTGCGCAGGTACATGACCCGGCCCGTCATGTCGACCTACTTGAAAAACCGAGGTTCTGGGGAGGAAAACGTCAAGGGCCTGGAAGCGCGCTTCATCTTTGGTGCTCAATCACTCCCTCGCACTTGGACGCGCCCATGGTCTTCTCGCTTCTGCCCGACTGGATCTGCAGAAAGCTCGCCACCGGCGCCGCGGCCGATTACTTTTACCGCAAACGCGGGATCTCCTCCCTCACGTCCGTCTTTTTCAGCACCTATCCGATCCTGCGCAAGGGAGCAAGCGCGAAAGCGTCGAGCACAGCAAAGGCGGCGGGGATGACAGGGCGCCTGCTGCGGGCAGGCGTGCCGATTCTGGTCTTCCCGAGGGCACGCGCTCGCGCAGCGGCTAAGATCGGCCAGCCGAAGGCGGGCGCAGCGGCCTCGCCATGCGAGGTGGGGGTGCCGATCGTCCCAATCGCCATGCTCGGCGGGCACGAAGCCATGCCCGTGGGGAGGTTTCTGCCGAAGTTCCGATCGGAAGTGTGCCTGTTCATCGGCAGGCCCATGAAACGGACGCGAAGGGAGAATCTGCGGAAGCCTATATGGCCAGGGTTTTTCCACGCGATTGAGCTCATGCTCGAACAGCACACGCCTCATCCGTCGACGAGGACGGAACGTCCCCTTCGGGAGTTCGACGACGCCGCCTGAGGCCTGACCGCCTTCCGGCAGAGCCGGAGGACCGCCAGAACGAACCGGCTCTTCGCGCGTGCGCGATCGTCTGCGTGAGGGCCGTTCGCGACCGTCTCCGCACAGAGCCGGGCCGCCAAACCGTCTTTGCCTGCGAGGTCAGCCTTTTTGCCGGGCCCTTCCGGTCGGGCCCTTCTCGTCGGGGCTTTGTTGGCCGAGCTCGTGTTGTCGAGCTCTTGTCGGTCGAGTTTTTGTTGGGCGAGCTCTTGTCGGTCGAGCTCTTGTTGGCCGAGTTCTTGTCGGCCGAGTTCTTGTTGGCCGATCCTTTGCCAGCCGAGCCCTTGAACCGACCGATGCCCTTGGGCTTGGACTCCGGCTTGGACTTCTGCTCCGTCTCCGACGGAGAGGGCGACGCGCGCCGCCTCCTCGGCAGCCGTGATGCCGACCCGACGCCGTTGAGGAGGCAACAGGCGGGAAGGTCAGGCGCACCGTCAGGCCGCCGCCCGGCGTCTCGCTGATCCGCGCCGTCCCGCCGTGTGCGGCCATGACAGAGGCGACGATGGCCAGGCCAAGGCCCGATCCGCCGGATGCCCGCGACCGGGAGGAGTCCGTCCTGAAGAAAACGCTCGAAAAGCCGCTCCGAATCCTCAGGGTTCGACGCCGGGCCCATGGTCGCGAACCTCGACGACGGCGCTCCTCTCCCTGTCTTCCCAGAGCTATCTCGACCGGTGCCGGCCGGCGTGTGGCTGAGAACGTTGGAGAGCAGATTGGTGACGACCTGGGATGACCTTGTCTGAATCGGCGTAGATCGTGATTTCCGGCGCGGGGCCTCCGTCGAGGCCGATGACGGCGGCGGGGCGGCCTGCGTCGCGAACCCTCAGGTCCATGGCCGCATTCATGGCTATTTCGGTCAGCTGCGTGTCCTTCAGCGAAGAGGGCGCCCCTCGTCGAGCCGGGCGAGCTGGAGAAGGTCCTCGACCAGTCCGCTCATCGCGCTGAGCCTCGGATTCGATCCCTGTCCATCGTGACGAGGGATTTCGCAGATCCGGCACGCCGCCGATGCGATAGAGCTCGGCGTAGCCTGAACCGTGGCCAGCGGGTGCGCAGCTCGTGCGAGGCGTCGGAGACGAACTGACGCATCTTTTTCGGAGCGTTCCTTGATGTCGAAGGACTGCTCGATCTGCTCGAGCATGACGTTGATGGAATCGGCGAGCTTGCCCACCTCAGGCCCTCTTGGCCCTTGGGGACGCGGCGCGAGAGGTCGCCGTCGGCGATCGTAGGTTGCGCTCTCGATCCCGCGAAGGGGCTTGAGCGACGAACGGATGGAAAACAGCGCCGTGAACGCGCCGACGATGACAATCGCTGCGCCCGACAATCCAATGACCCAGGCGATTCGGGCGACCGTCGCATCGACGAGGGGTCAGGGGAGCGCGATGATCATCGTCCCGATCGTCGTTCCCTCGCCCGTCGTTGAGGTTGAAGGCTATTGCGCGCCACTGGGTTCCGAACTGCGTTCCTCGATGGTTTCGAAGTCTGCGGCCTTTTTCGAAGCGAAGCTCCCGGGGTCTTTGGGCTTGCCGTAGCGCTGATACGTCTGCCGACTGAAGTACTCCAGCCCCGCCACGTCCCAATCAGGGCTTCTTTGCGGCGTTGTTGTCGGAGAGGGGACGATGATCGTGTCCCCTCCATTTTCACGTGATGTAATGGTCCGAGAGGTTTGAGATGGCCGACGTCGTCTGCGGAGCCATTTCCTTATCTTCGCGATGTTGGCGGGGTTTTGCTAGCGACGACCTGCCCGGTGGTTTGAGCTGGTCGTCCACGTTGTGCAGACGAGGTGGGACCTGAGCATCGATATCGTCACGAATCCCAGGGCGACGATGACCAGGCGAGGGAGCGACAGGAAACGTGATGAGAGGCGAAGGTCAGCGTCCGCCTCTTTCATGACGTGGGCGCTGCCCACGGTGCTATCCGTCATGCGTTATTTCGTGTTGCGGAGCGCAGTAGCCGATTCCACGCTTCGTGTGAATCAGGGGACGATGGCCTTTGCCTCTTCGGGATCCGTGATGCCGAGGGCTTCGGCTGAGTCGATCTTGCGGCGCAGATAGGAAATGTGGGACTCGACGATCGAGACTTCGCCGTTCCAGTTGTAGTCCCACACGTGGTCGAGGATCTGCATTTTCGACACGACCCTCTCGGCGTTGATGAGCAGATGGCGCAGCAGCTTGAATTCGGTCGGAGACAGTTCGACGATCTGGCCGGCGCGCCGTACGTCGTACGTCTCCTCGTTGAGTTCGAGGTCGCCGTAGGTCAGGACGGCGGCGTCGGCGTCTGAGGGGTGCGTGCGGCGCAGTACCGCGCGGATTCGAGCCACCACTTCTTCCAGCGAAAAGGGCTTGGTGATGTAATCGTCGCCGCCCACCGTCAGGCCTTGGATTTTGTCTTTTACGTCGTCGCGTGCGGTGAGGAAGAGGACGGGAAGCTCGGCGTCGCGCTCCCGGAGTTTGCGCAGGATCGTGAATCCGTCCATGTCGGGAAGCATGACGTCCAAAACGGCGAGATCGAGATGGGCGCCGGCCTGATGGTCGAGGGCTTCTTTGCCGTCGGCCGCGGACAAAACATCGAATCCTGCGAAACGCAAGGACGCGGAGAGCAACTCTCGGATCGACGGCTCGTCGTCGACCACGAGAACGGTTGCTTCGGGAAGCTTAGAGTCGGTCATACCGTCATCTAACAACCCATTCCTGGGAATTGTCTGCAAAAGCGCCCCTGCCTGGCAGGCAATGGTTCCTGCGCAGCAGGGGCGCTGCAATGGCGGCGCGGGCGCGCTCATGAGCGCCGTCTCGGCGTTCGCTGCGGCCGAAACCTCGGCCGGACGAAGCCGACGCCCGCCGCGATGTCAGTAGGCGTTGAAGTCGCGCGCCTCAATCTGGGCGGGGGTGTCGCCGCTCTTGAGGGCGGCGAGCCTCGCCTCGATCTCGATGTCCTGCGAATGGTCCTCGAGCTCGGCGAACTGCTGGTCCAGGGACGAGACGGCCACCTCGGCCTTGCTCCCTGGGCGAGCGCCTCCTGGCGCGATCTGTCCTGTAGCGGCCGAGCTCGGACGTGGGGTCGAGGACGTTGATCGAAGAGATCGCATCCTGGACGCGATTTTGGGCCTCTGCCGTCTTCGCGCGGGCCACGAGCTGGTTGCGCTTCGTCTTGAGCTCGTCGAGCTTGCTGCGCATCTGGGTCGAGGCCGTTCTTGAGTTTGGCGACGACCTCTTCCTGCGAGGCGATGAGCGGCTCGGCGTCCTTTGCCTCGCTTCTCGGAGGCCATCTGCTCGAAATTGCGATCTTGGCCAGGTTGTCGAACTTTGCCGCGTCCTGCTCGTTGCCCGCCAGGCGCATCTGCTCGGCTTTGTTCGACGCGGCGGCCTTCTGCCCCCACTCGCGGGATGCCTTGACGTCCTCCTGATAGTCGGCCTGGGCGAGCCGGGAGGTTGCCGACGGTCACGGCACGGCGTCCTGCGCCTCGGCGATCGAATTCGTGTAGTCGCGGACCATCTGGTCGAGCATCTTCTGAGGATTCTCGGCCCTGTCGAGCAAGGCGTTGATGTTCGCCTTGGCGAGCTGGGTGATCCGTCCCAGGATCGTCTGCTTCTCAGCCATATCTGTGCCTTTCGGTAAGGGTGTTGATGAAGTTTTTAGAAAGACCCGCCGTCGGGTCGCCGAAGTCGAAGTCGAAGTCGAAGCCGCCGTCGGGTCGCCGTCGAACAGGGAACCCAGGGAAAAGCCCGCCGTCGTCGGAGTCGCCGCCGAAGAAAAGACCCGGTGGAGAAGCCGCCTCTGTGGCGGTCGTCGTGCCCGCCGTTGAAGAGGGACCCGAGCACCATGCCGGCGAGCATGCCTCCCATTGTGCCGCCGATTCCGCCGCCGTCGCGCGTCATAGTCATACCTGTGCGAATCGCGCTCGCGGAGGGTCCATGACCCTGTCTTCCGCCCGGTCGGCTGCGGAAACCGCGGCCTGTAGTAATCGTCCCTGGCGTCGGGCGATTCCGCGGAGTCGCCCTTGGCGACGTTCTCCCAGGGCGGTTGCGAGAAGGGTTCTCGCCTTCTGGTCGGCGTAGCGGCCGTACCCTTCGATTTTCTCCACGCGGTCGATCGTCTGCTGGGCGATGCCCCGGTTGCGCTGGCTCGCCTCCTCTTTCCGCTTCCTGATCTCGTCGGCGTTGCGCACGTCGACGAGCGCCGCGTCGAGCGCGTCCTCGGCCGCGGCCAGCTCTGCCAGGGCCTTTATTGGGTCGACGTCGCCGTTCGAGATGAGCGGCTATCGCCTTCTCGGCGTCGGCCTGCTTTGCGGCGATGGCGGGGTTGCCGGCGCCGAGGCGTTTGGCGTCGACGACGTCGGAGGAGATGGAGGCCAGAGCGGCATGGACCTTTTGGAAGGCGTCGTCGAGGGAGCCGCGCGCCTTTTTGATCTCTTCTGCCTTTGCCGCCGCGTGGCCGAGCGTCTCTTCGGCCATGCGGGCGAAGGCCACGGCCTCGTTGCGCTTTCCTTCGGAGGCGTTGTGGCGGCCCGAGGCGATCGAGCTGCGGGCGCTCGTGACGAGAGTCGCGATCTGGTCGGGGTATGTTCGCAGCGTCGCGAGCGCGGCCGGCGAGTACGTCAGGGCGAGGTTGTCGATCTCGGCCATGAGGATGTTGCGCTGCCCGTCAAGCTCGTCGGCCCTCGTTTGAAGCTCGGCCAAGTGCTGGTCGACCCGCGCCGAGAGGTTTCTCAGGTTTTTGGAAGCCCTGCTCCTGCGCCGTGATCGCCTCGCGGGCCGAAGCGGTCAGCGCGAGTATCCTCTGATTCATCTCCCACTGCTGCTGAGGGGTTTCGGGAATGTCGTCGTCGAGCGCCTGGCGCACAACGAAGGCCTTCTGCATGGAATCCTGGGCGAAGGCCAGAGCCTCGGCGAACTGCTTTGGTGGCCTCGACGCCGAATTCCGCGCGGGCGAATTCGAGCTCCGCGGCCGCCCGCGCACGCCGTCGTCGGTTTCGAGGGCTGGCGGGCGGCGCGCTTCGACAGCGAAGCGAGGTCTTCGCGTTCCTGGCCTCGAGCTCTTTGCCTTTCTTGCGCCTGCGCCAAACGTAGACGCCGCCGGCGCTTTCGGCTCCGACAGCCCGGGAACGCCGATGAGGGCGCCGCGGTGCTCCCCTGACAGTCCCGACCCTTTCGATTCGCCGGCCCCTTCGAATCGGCCCCTCTTTTTAGTCGCATTCTCTTCGAGGTTGGAGACGACGGACTTCGCCCCGCCCGCCCAGTCGCCGCTGCGCCATTTGTCGTACACGCCCGAACCGTCGAGGGCCTTCCTGAGCTCGGCGACGGAATAGCCTGAGCCCCCGGCGAAGAGCGAGAACCTGTTGGTCTCGGTCGCCACGGCGATCCAGCGAATCCGAGCAGGACAGGCCGGACTTGCGGAAAGCCTCCTTCGCCCAGTGTCGGTCGTCTTCGACCCGAAATTCTTGACGAAGACGATGTAAACGGACTTGTGGGTCTCTGTCCCGGGCCGAGGCGAGCGCGTCTTGAAGGGCTTTCTCGTTGGATATCACGCCTGCCGTGTCCGTCACCGTCGACGTGAGCTGCTTGGGCTCCTCGGCGAAGGCGGAGGCCGCGAGCGGCGGGAACGGCCACCAGGCCGGCGAGGGCTATCGAAGGCGCGAAGTCGTCGCACCGGGCAATGGCGATTCGTTTTCTTCACGGTCTGATTCTCACCTGCCACTGTCTGCGTGGGCAGTGTGGGGGCCGGGGAACGAATCCCCCAGGGACAAAGTTACCAGGTCGCCGACGCAGCGGGCCGATGCGGTCTGATTTTCCGCCCGTGGCAATATGCCGCTTCGTCGGTTGAAAGCGCGGGGCGGGGCGCAGCGAGGACGGCGCGAGGCGCATCGAGGGCGGTGCGGGGGTGACGTGCGCATCCTGGCCGGCCCGCCTGTGCTGCGCAGCAGCTAAACTACTGCACAGTGGACGGTATGGCCGCGCCTCATGCGGCCGTTTCTATACGAAAGTTGGTGTGACGTGCCTGCAGGGTAGAGTCAAGTTCTTCGACGAGAAGAAGGGATTCGGCTTCATCGCGGGCGACGACGGGGCGGAGGTGTTTTTCTCCGGCTCCGCGCTGCCCGTCGGCTCGCGTGTGAGGCCGGAACCCGGGTCGAGTTCAGCGTCGCCGACACTCGGCGGGGGCCCCAGGCCCTCACGGTGGCCCCGAAGGCCAAAGGTCAGAATCGCTCGCACGCAAGAATCGGCGCAAGCCAGAGGAAAATGGTCGCGATCATCGAAGATTTGATCAAGATCCTCGACAAGTCCTCCAATCAGCTTCGCCACGGCGGGTATCCCGACGGCGGGCGCCGCATCGCCTCGGCCCCTGCGCAGATTGGCGGATGATTTCGATGCCTAGCGGTTGTGGAATCCGACGTCGTCGGCGGGCAAAGAAGATCCTGTTCAAAGCGGTCGAGGCGGCCCGCACGGCCTTGGAGGACGTGGCGAATCCCGAGGAGATCGGGGAGCACGCGGGCGTCGTCGTCGAAGCGGAGAGGCTGCTCACGCACGCCTTCGCCTGCCTGAAGGCCGGGTACAGGGGCTGGTTCTGGACCGTCACGGTTCGCGTGCATTCCCCGTTCATCGCGGGTCACGGTCAGCGAGGTGGCCCTGCGGCCCGGCCCGGATGCGCTGCTCGCCCCGGAATGGGTTCCTCGGTCGGACAGGGTCGAGCCCTCGACGTGTCCGACGGACCGCCTTCCTACAACGCCGACGATTCGCGGCTCGAACCGGGGTTCGAGCAGACGGGGGAGGACGCCGATCAGATCGACCCTTTCGAGATGGGCCTGGGGCGGCCGAGAGCCCTGTCAAAAGAAGGACGCGACGCCGCATTTACAAGGTGGTACAAGGGGGATAGCGGCCCGGACAACCCGGAACCCGCCAGGCCCAGGCCAATTGCTCGACGTGTGGCTTCCTCATGCCCATGGGAGGGTCCGCCAGGCTCCTCTTCGGCGTGTGCGCCAATGAATGGTCTCCTTTCGACGGCAAAGTCGTTTCCTTCGACCACGGCTGCGGCGCTCACTCCGAGACCGACGTCTCTGCAGAAGACCAGGAGGATGTGGGATCCCGCCGAACCCGTAGTCGACGAGGGCAGATATGGAGCTCGCCGCAGGGGTTCGATCCTGACGTGCTGGAATTGAGGGACGCGCCCGTCCGTACCAGTGGGGGTCGACGTCGGCCATTCCGAGGCTTGCTGGGGAAGCCGCCCGCCGAAGGGCCCGTAGCCGAAGTGTGGCTCGGCGCCCACCCGGACGACCCCGCCTCCGTCGGGGTCGGAACGTCGATCGTCGACGATTCGCAGCTCTACCCGTCGCGGGTGCCGCCGGGGCCGCCTTCGCAGTCGCTGGCCGAATGGATCTGCCCAGGACCCCGAGGCCGCGCTGGGCGAGTCCGTCGTTGAGAGGTACGGGACGTCCCTGCCCTACCTTCTCAAGGTCATCGCTCCGGCCGAGCCGCTGTCGCTTCAGGTCCATCCGACGATCGAACAGGCGGAAGAGGGCTTCGCAGCGGAGGAAACGGCGGGCGTGCCCAGGTCCGCGCCCGACCGGAATTACAAGGACCGCAACCTGAAGCCCGAGCTCGCCTACGCGCTCACGACCTTCGAGGCGCTCGCGGGATTTCGGGCACGACGCCGGATCGGCGAGGTTCTCAAGGGCCTGGACGCTCCCTTGGCCCAGCGCCTGCAGGGCCGTCCTCGGCATGGGCGGGTTCGCGGGGCCTTCGAATACCTGTGTGCGCGAGCAGACCCGGCCCTCGCCCGAGGAGGTCGCCGAAGTGGCGGAAGCATGCGCGGCAAGGCCCGCCGCCGATTCGCCGTCGGCCCGCGCCGACCGCGTGGCCGCCATGCTCTCCGAACGCCATCCGGGCGACCCCGGGGTGGTGGCCTCGCTCCTTATGAACCCCGTGACCCTCAACCCCGGCGAGGCGCTCTTCCTCTCCGCGGGCACCGTCCCGCCTACCTCAGCGGCGTGGCCGTCGAGATCATGGCGGCCTCGGACAATGTGCTGAGGGCGGGGCTCACCCACAAGCACGTCGACGTGCCCGAGCTGCTCGCGGTGCTCAACTCTTCCGCCTCGCCGCCCACGCGGATCGCACCCGAGCGCGTCAACGCCGCCGTTTCCACCTTCTACGCCCCGGTCGACGACTTCGAGCTTTCGGAGATCCGGCTGAGGGACGCCAACACGCGCGTGCGGGTGCGCGGGATCGGCCCCGCACGGTTCTGTGCCTCAGGGCGCAGCCCAGCTGGAGGCAGGCGGCCGCGTCAGGAGCGTCATCGCGGGCCAGGCCGTCTTCGTCCCGGCCAGCGACGGGCGGCTGACCATGCGGGAATCAGGGCATCTAGTGCGAGGCGGCCGTGCCCTGAGCCGCGGCGGCGTCGGCGTTCCGCACGAGCGCCGTGTCCGCGCACGCGCGCTCGTGCTCGCCACCGCGCTCGTCCGCCAGAGCGCCTCGCACCGCGCTCGCGAACTGTGCCATTCGTGATTTGACCGCTCGCGATCTGCACCGCCTGCGATCCGTGCCCGTTCGTAGCCGCCTCGCGAGAGCTCGCACAGTTTCGTCTCGCCATTTGGTCAGAATCGCTTCTTGAAAGTTTGATATGCGAGACTGTTGTGACGTGAGTACTTCTCAAACGACGTCGGACTCCCGCTTCCGGATCCGGCAAGGCGTTCTCGACCGCTATTTTCATCTCAATGAACGTGGAACTTCGGTGTGGCGGGAGGTCCGCGGCGGCGTCGTCACGTTCTTCGCGATGGCCTATATTCTGGTCCTCAACCCCATCATCCTTTCGGGCACGGACTCCGCCGGAAAGTACCTCGGCGGAGGGTCGGAGCCCGACGCGGCGGCGATCGTCGCCGGAACGGCCCTGGTCGCCGGACTCGTGACGATCCTCATGGGCACGGTCTCGAATTTCCCGCTCGCTTTGGCGGCGGGCCTCGGCCTCAATTCGATGGTCGCCGGAACGATCGTCAAGATCCCGGGGATGACGTGGGCCGACGGCATGGGAGTCATCGTCATCGAGGGAGTCGTCATCGTCTTCCTTGTGCTGACGGGCCTGCGCGAAGCGATCTTCCGCGCGGTGCCCAAATATCTGCGCACCGCGATCTCCGTGGGGATCGGGCTGTTCGTCACCTTCGTCGGCCTCGTAAACGCAGGCATCGTCCACAGGGGCGGGGAAGGCGAGACGGCCCTCGTCTTCGGCGTCAACGGCTCGGTCTCGACATGGCCGCTCGTCGTCTTCACGCTCGGGCTCGCTTTGACCGTCGTCCTCATGGTTCGCCACGTCAAGGGCGCGATCCTCGTTGGAATCGTTTCGACCACGGTTTTGGCGGTCGCAGTCGAAGCGGTCAGGCACGTCGGGCCCGCGGCGGCGACAACCCGGGCGGCTGGGGTCTGACCGTTCCCGTCGCTCAAGGGGTCCGGTTCAAACGCCAGACTTCTCGACCCTGGGCGAGTTTTTCGATTTCCGGGCCCGTTCGCGAAGATCGGCGTGGTCGCCGTCGTGGTTCTGGCCTTCTCCGTCATGCTTGCGGACTTTTTCGACACGATGGGGAACGATGGTCGCCGTCGGCGCGGAAGGCGATCTGCTGGACGACGCAGGCAACCCGCCGAACACGCAGAGGATTCTGCTAGTCGACTCCCTCGCGGCGATCGCGGGCGGCGTCGGCGGGAGTTTCCTCGAACACCTCCTACATCGAGTCGTCCACCGGCGTCGCCGACGGCGCGCGAACCGGCCTTGCGTCCGTCGTCACGGGCGTCGCCTTCCTGCTGTCGACGTTCTTCGCCCCGCTCGCGGCGCTTGTGCCCAACGAGGCCTGCGGCGCCGGCGCTCGTGGCCGTCGGCTTCCTCATGATGCAGCAGGGTGGCGAAGATCGATTGGACCGACCTGGGATTGCCATTCCCGCCTTCCTGACGATCGTCTTCATGCCTTTCGGCTACTCGATCACGGTGGGCATCGGCGTCGGCTTCATCTGCCATTGCATGGTCGAGGCGGCTCGCGGCAGGGCGCGCAAGGTCCACCCGCTCATGTGGCTTGTCAGCGCGCTGTTTGTCGTCTACTTTCTGCTCGACCCGATCCAGAGGATGCTCGGCCTCATCTGACGCGGCAGCCCTCGTCTGGGCGGGAAAGCCAGTCCTCGGCGCGAGCCGCCGAGGACTGGCTTTTGCCATGAGCGCGGAAAGGCCCGCCGCCCCTGCTCCTCGTCGAAGGCCGGCATGGCGAAGCGGGGATCGCCGTCGATCCTATTGCGTATCGCCTGGGATGTGCCGCTGATCGCGGTAACGCCGATGCGTCGCGTCCTGCCAGACGGCGCCATTGCCCGCTGCGCCGTGGGGCTGGCGTGGGATCGACGATCGTGTTCCCTCATTGGCGTAAAGTGAAAGCCTCACACTGAAAGCGAACGGAGCCGTCCGCGACGAAGGAAAAGGAGGGCCAATGGGGCGCACGTTCGCCAGCCTCAAGCACAGAAACTACCGAATCTGGTTCTTCGCCTCCCTCATCGGCAACATCGGCACGTGGATGCAGTTCATCGCGCAGGGATTGGATCGTCCTCGCCGAGCTCACGAAGGACAACGCCTTCGCCGTCGGCCTGGTCTCGGCGCTTCAGCTCACGCCCACGATGCTCTTTCCTCCCGTTCACGGGGCTGCTCGTCGACCGGTTCTGACAGGGCGCAAGATCCTCCCTAATGACCCAGGGTGCGCTCGCGCTGCTCGCCGCCGGGCTCAGGGGCCCTCGTGCTCACGGGCGAGGTGCAGGTTTGGCACGTGGCCGTTTTTGCCTTTCGCGAGCGGGACGGCGGCGTCGATCGACATGCCCTCGCGAGCCGTGTTCGTTTCCGAGCTGGTTCCCGCCGAGGATCTGCCGAACGCCGTCGGCCCTCAACTCGACGAGCTTCAACCTGGGGCGGCTCGTAGGCCCCGGCGCCGCAGGGTCTGCTCATCGCCGCGGTCGGCTCCGGCTGGGTGTTTCCTCGTCAACGCCGCCACTTTCGGTTTCACGATCGCCGCGGTTCTGGCGGTGCGCCCCAGCGAATACTTCACAAAATCGGCCGGCCAGGCAGAGCCTGCACGCGAGGGCGGTTCCGCCGCTTCCCGCCGCGGCCGTTTTCGCGAGGGCTCCGCTATGTTCGCCAGCGCCCGGACCTCGCCGTCATCTTCGTCGTCGCGGGAACTGTTTCATGCCTGTGCATGAACTTCGGACTGACGAGCGCGGCCATGGCCAGAACGGTTTTCGGCCTGGGAGGCCGGGGAGTACGGAATTCTCGGCTCGCTGCTCGGCGCTGGCTCGCTCGCCGGCGCGCTCCTGGCCGCCCGCCGCTCCAGAGCCCCGCGCGTGCGCACGGTGGCCGTCGCGGCCGCGCTGTGCGGCGTCACGGCGCTGGTCAACGCCGTCATGCCCACGTACGCCTCCTACGCCGTCTCGCTCGTGTTCGTCGGCTTCACCGCGCTTCTCCTTTTCACGAGCGCCAACACCGCCGTCCAGGTTTCCACGTCTCCGGAGATCCGCGGACGCGTCATGTCGCTCTACCAGACGGTCATGATCGGCACCGCGCCGATAGGCTTGTTCATCGCCGGCTGGGTGTGCGAGAACGTCAGCCCCGCTGGGGCGTGGGGATCGGCGCCGTCGCGTCCTTCGCCGTGGTCCTTGGGGCCTTCGTGTGGGGCAGGCGCCACTGGGGAGTGGAGGTCCGCTACTCATTCACACCGCGCCCGCGCGTCGAAATCATCGGCCCCGTCGAGCGGGAGCGGCTCAGGGAGCAGGGAGCTCGCGCGCGGGTGGCCTCCGCCCAGGACCGCCACACTCCAGGGGTCGTTCCGTAGAGCTTCCGGGGCTGTCCTCTGAGGGTTTTCAGGGTTGTTCCGCAAACGGCTCGCGTCCGTCTGACGGCGTCTCAGTTGCGCTCGGCGACAGGCCGCATCGGCCCGCAGGAGGCTCGCGTCCGCTCGCGACGGCCCGCAAACGGCTCACATGCGCTCCGCGACGTAGTCGATGCAGGCGGCGAGCGCTTTGACGTCGTCGGCCTCGACGTTGGGGAAAGTCGCCACGCGCAGCTGATTGCGCCCGAGCGAGCGGTACGGGTCGACGTCGAGGATCCCGTTCTCGCGGAGGACCCGGCGCAGAGCGTCGGCGGGAATCGCCTCGTCGATGTCGATTGCGGCGACCACGGAGGAGCGCCATTGCGGCGAAACGAAGGGCGCAGCGAAATTGGAGCGTTCCGCCCACTCGTAGAGGATTCCCGAGGATCGGCGGCAGCGGGCGTCCATCGCCGCGAGGCCGCCGCTTTCGAGCATCCAGTCGACCTGCGAGGCAATGATTGCGAGGTTGACGATCGAAGGCGTGTTGAGCGTCTGGTCGGCGCGCGAGTTCGCCGCTGCGAGATGGAGGTTGAGGATGTCGGGGACGTACCGCTCTCCGGCCAGTTTCTCGAATCGCGCGAGCGCGGCGGGGAGGCGAGGGCCAGCCACAGCCCGCCTTCGGCCCCGAAGCATTTCTGGGGGGAGAAGTAGTAAAGATCGGTTTCGCCGACGTCGACGGCCGCGCCTCCCGCGCTCGACGTCGCATCGACGAGGGTCAGCGCCTGGCTGCGGCCAAACCGGCGAACGGGGCTCATCGCTCCGGTCGAGGTCTCGTTGTGCGCGTACATATAGGCATCGACGGCTTCCGGCCCTCAACGCGTCTGCGAGGCCGTCCGCGCCTGGAAGCGAAGCGCGCGAGAGCCTCGCCGCCAAGCCTTCGGCCGCCGCGCCGCCCGCTGCGGCCGTTTCCGCGCCCTCGCCTCCACTGTCCGTCGCGCCGTCGTCGCACAGGGCGACCTCGCCAGCGGCCGCTTCGACCGTTGTGCACTCGACCCACGGGGCGCGCGCCGCCGCCGCGGCGGCCTTTCTTGTGAATTCGCCGAAGACGGCGGCCTGCGCTCGGCGTCGCACTCCGGTGAAGGCGATTGCGTCCCACACGAGCGAGGCGCCGCCGTTGCCGAGGAGCACTTCGTAGCCGACGGGGGCGTCGAAAGAGCTCTGCGAGGGCCTTCGCGGATGCGGCGGACCAGCGCCTTGACCGGTGCCTGCCGGTGCGACGTCCCGATGAGGGCTTTTCGGCGCCGCCGAGGGAGGCGGGCAATCCGGTTCTTGGGCGTGAAGGCCCCGAGCCGAATCTGCCTTCGCGAGGGAGCAAGCCTGACGGGATCTCGATATTCATAAGCCAATAGTGCCTTTATTCCGGGCGATATTGCGGCTTAGGTCCACTATTCTGGATGCAGACGCCAAATTTGGATGCGGGCGCCAGGCGAATCCCAACGGTTAAGCGAGGAAAATCATGAGTCACCTAGTCGACACTGCTGAGATGTACCTCAAGGCCGTTTACGAGCTCGAAGAAGAGGGAATTCCTCCGCTGCGCGCCCGCCTTGTCGAACGCCTCGAGCAGTCGAAGCCGACGGTGTCCGAGACTGTCGCCCGCCTCGAACGAGACGGCCTCATGCACGTCAAGAACAACCGCGTCGTCGCGCTGACGGAAGAGGGCAAGCGGCAGGCCACCAGGGTCATGCGCAAGCACCGGCTGGCGGAGCGTCTGCTCCCGACGTCCTCGGCATGCCCTGGCCCGACGTCCACGAGGGAGGCGTGCCGGTGGGAGACGTCATGTCCGACGCCGTCGAGGAGCGCCTCAAAACGCTCCTCGAGGCACACGGACGTCGATCCGTACGGAAACCCGATCCGGAGTCGAAGGGGTGGCGAGCAGCGCCGTGCAAAGCGACCTTCGCTCGGTGAAGGACCGCGTCGCCCAAAGGCGACCTCGGGGAGGCCGTCATTGTCAGGATCGCCGAAGGCGTGCAGACCGACCCGGACTTTCTCGGCCGGCTCTCGGCCGCCGGCATCGTCCCCGGAGCCCGGGTGAGGATCGAGGACGACGGCGGACGCGTACGATCGCCTCCTCCGGCGAGGGAGGAAAAGTCCGGCGGAGAGGAGCCGGGCAAGGCGCGCAGTACGGCCGTGAGGTCGCGCTTTCCGACTGGCAGCAGGCCCATCTGTTCGCGAGGTAGCGAAAACGGAGGCTTTGGCTCTTTCGCTGCGAGCAGCCAGCCTTTCCTGTTTGCGAGGCAAGCGCCGCACGGGCTGCTCGCTGAAGGCGGCGCGTTTCGCTTTGACGCAGTGCGACGTCGGCGGCTTTGCGCGCTGGGACGCCGCCCCGAGGCTCTTCTGCGGGGCCGACGTCCAAACTCTGAGGCGCAGAATGTGGCGGAAGGCTCGTTCTGAGCCTTCCGTTTGGGAAAATCGTTGCAACGACGCGACAAAAACGTGGTCTCTTCTTGCAATCTCGCCGAAATGTGACATAAGTCCTAAAAACTGGGGTAGTAGTTCCGGCAAACGGTCCGATATTGTGAATAAGTCGCGCAAATTCAAGGGTTTTGCGAGAGGTGGGTAACGCTCTCCGTTTCTCCGTTTCCCTGTTTGTCACGATCGCCGATAACAAAATCGAAACGTTTGCAACGCGGACTTTTCCCTTCTGCGTCAAGGGAAAGTGCGGTTACGGCGAAGGAGGAAAAGGTGAGTTGTGCCTCGTTCCGTTATCTAAATGTGACAATCGGGAGACGGCCCGTTATTGTTTTTACGTGGACAAACAATCCGGGGCTCCCAAGGCCTCGAATTGAATGACGATACGTTTAGGAGAAAAACCGAGATGACCGGACGCCATTCGCTCAACCGCGAGGTCGCCCTCAGCGCTCTGAATTCCCCGCCGGCCGCAGCGTGGCAGCAGCCATGGCCGTTGGAACGATGCTTGGCGTGGCACTGCCCTCCGCCAACGCCGACGAGGGATCGGCCAACGCCGACCTCGCCCCCGTTACCGACCTCAGCGCCGACGAGACGATCACCGACACTTCGGCAGTCAAGGCCCCCGCCGACGCCAACTGGCAGCTCGAGCAGGTCCAGGTTCAGGGATGCGCAGGCTTCCGACCAGCAGCCCGCTACCGCTTTCAGGTCAGCGTTCAGAAGAAGGCAACGCCGGTTGCCGCCCAGCCCGCTGCCGCACAGCAAGCCGGTAGGACGCAGAAGGCGGCTGGCAGCCAGGAATCCGGAAACGTCCGGGGAACATTCAGCAGGCAAACGCCACCATCACTCGCGGTGCGCGCCCCGCCGCCGCCAACAACGTCAGGCAGCAGCAGGGCCGCCCCCGGTCGCCCAGGCGGCTCCCGTCGCCCGCACCGCATCCGGAAGCGGCTCGTCGGTTCTTTCGACCGCGATGTCCTACGTCGGTTCGCCGTACCGCTGGGGCGGCACCACGCCCTCCGGCTGGGATTGCATCGGCTTCGTCCGCTACGTCTACGGCAAGTTCGGAGTTTCGATCGGCGGATACACCACTTCCGTCCTTTCCGCCGGCACGAGGGTTCCCCTACTCGCAGGCGCAGCCCGGCGACATCCTCTACTGGCCCGGCCACGTCGGCATCTACGCCGGGAACGGCCAGAACGTCGGCGCATGGAACCCCTCGATGGGGACCCGCGTCGGACCCAACTCCTGGGTCGGCGGCACGCCTACCGTGATTCGCGTGCTCCACTGAGCAACTGAGTGTGTCGAAGGGGCCGCCCTAAAGGGGCGGCCCTTTGCTGCGTGTCTTCTCTCTTGCGGCCTCTCCGTTTTTCCCTGCGCTGCCGCGCTTCTTTCAAGGCAGCCGTTTTCGAGACCTCGTCGCTTCTCCCGGCCCGCTTGTTTCGACGTCGCCGTCTCGCGGCGCCGTCGCTTCTTTTCAGCGTCGCCGCCCTCCCGCCCCTTGTGCCCGTTGCCCTCTTTTCCTTCGCTGCCGCCTCTCCATTCTCAATTTCCTCGAATTTGGCGGACTGTGAAGCTTTACCTGGCCACCGGGAACGTGGGAAACTGTAAGCACCTAAACGGAGGTGATTACGGTGGCTTATCAACACGACAACGTGGTTGTGTGCGGCGTCGACGGTTCCGACGCTTCTTTCAACGCCCTCAAGTGGGCGGCGCAGGAGGCGAAGATGCGCAACGCCGTGCTGGAGATTCTTTGCTGCCATCAGGAACCGACATATCCGGGACACCGCGGCAACGCCGGCCTGACCGAGGCCGATGCGCGGGAGGTCGTTGAGAAGGCGCGGGAGAAGACGGCCGACGTCGGCGTCGACGTCCAGACCTCTCTCGAGGCGGAAGACCCGACCTCGGCGCTTCTGGCGCGTTCGAAGAAAAGCGGCGCGAGTCGTCGTAGGGGCGCGGGGCGGATCTGCGGATTCGCCGACAGGCTTTTGGGGTCGGTGGCTTCGGCCCTTTCCGCGCGCGCATTCTGCGCCGCCGTCGTCGTCCGTCGACGGCGGTGAGGACGTACTCCCGGTCGAGCACATCGTGTGCGGCGTCGACGGATCGGAGACGTCGAAGATCGCTCTGGGGCTGGCCGTGCGGGAGGCCGCGAGATGGAAGGCCAAGCTTTCCTGCGTCTCCGCCATCAACCTCAGCGGGTCGATGTGGGTTCCGGGGCCCGGGTACCACCAAGAGGTGCTCGACGACGTCCGCGCCGGCCTCAAAGACACCGTTATGAAGGCGGCCGAAGGTTACGAGATCGACGCGCACTGCCACGTGATCGAGGGCAATCCGGCCGCGCTGCTCGCCGAGTTCTCGACGGCGGTGGACATGCTTGTGGTCGGCACTCGCGGACGCGGAGGCTTTGCCGGCCTGCTGCTCGGATCGACGAGCCAGGCCATCCTCCATCACTCCGTGTGCCCGACGATCATCGTTCCGCGCCGAACCAGTGAGAACGAGGACGCCCCGTGGGGCAACGTCCCGTGGAGCCGCACCGCCAAGTAGAGGCCTTGCGACTGGCTCGACTGCGAGCGCGCACGCCCCGGTCCGACGGCGGTGGTGCATCAGGCGAGTGGGACAGGCGGAGTCCCGCGTCGATCGGCCGTGCGCGTCGGCGGCTGACCAGAGGTGGCGCACGCCGCCCGCGCCGACGTGCTTGAACCCGCCGACGCGGGTAGACTAGGCACGTTGCCCTCGTAGCTCAGGGGAAGGCGACCGCCTCCTAAGCGGTAGGTCGAAGGTTCGAATCCTTTCGAGGGCGCAATTTTTCGGCGCGGGCGCCGACAGCCCGAGCCTTTTCCGGGGTTTGCAGGAACCGGCCTTATCCGGGGGTTCGCATGGGAATGGGGTTCACTGGGGGTGTTGCAGGGAGCTTGCATTCTGGCGCTAGGCGCCACCGCTCTTCTCCGAAGTTCGCAGTTGTTTTTGAGGGGCGGTGTCGCCTCTCGAAAGGACGACGTGCGTCGCTCCCGCCGTCCTCGCAGGGAGGCCGACGGCGCCGAGTGGGACGGCGCGCGGGTCCGAAGGCGGCGTCGCACGTGCCGCATGGTCAGCCCTGAGTGCGGATGTGTGAGGGCGGCTTCGTTTACGGGCGATCGGCGCGGTAAGCGGAATTTCGGTTGCAGTACCGATACCGTGGATGCGTGAGCCCTTTCTTCAAGCGCAGTCGCAAAAATGACAAGGCCGCGCCCGCGCTGAGTCCGCCGCGCCGTCGCCGGAGGCCGCCGAGGCGGACGAGAATCGCCCGTCCGTTTCCGAGCGCGCAGAACGCTCCGGAAAGCGTTCCTTCATCGCGCGCAAATCCCGGGAGATGAAGGAGCCGGACTTATTCGCTGAGGCGCAGCCGGCTTCTGCCGACGACGTCGGCGGGCCGTCGCGTGCCGAGCGGCTTTCCCGCGCATATTCGGATTGGCACAGAGAACTCGCCGTCGTCGCCGACGAAGCCGCCGTGCCCATCAGGGCAGGCGACCCGGCTGTCGTCGACCTCACCCACCCCATCCGACCGGGGCTTCACAGCTGTACTCTGGCAAGCCGACCCTGCTGACGTCCGTCATCCGGGAGGAATCCGCCCAGCGCGAGGCACAGGCCCACTGGCCTCGCTGCGCACGCGAATGGAGGGCCTTTCCGAGCAATACGGGTACGCGCCGGTCACGCTCGCGATCGGCCACGTATCGTGGACCGAGTTGCCGGCCGCCTCCTCGCAAAAGCCGCGAGAAGGGCGGTTCGCCGGGCGCTTCCTCGAGGGAAGGCGTTGGGCCGCGACACCGTTGAGCAGATGGCCATCGGCGCGGCGCGGGCTGACATGCACGACGTCGCCCTGGGCGAAGAGCTGCCCGGGGAGGCCGGGCGCCGGCGGCGGATCGGCCGACGATGCGAACCGAGGCAACGGATCCGGAGGCGACGGCAGGCTCAACCGGCAACGGCAAAAGTCCACGCCGCGGACGCCGCCGGGCAGGATCGCCGGGCGGAAGCGCCTGCGAGGCGCACAACGACTCGCCCCGGCCGCTCGGCAACGCGTCCGACGGCTTCGCGGACACGCCAGGGGGGCGTGCAAGCGCGCCCGGCGATCGCGGCAACGCCCTTGAGGGCCTCGAAAGCGTGACATTCGAAAGCACGGAGGAGCTCGCCGCAACGAGGTCGGCCGACTCGGTTGAGGACGGAGCCTCCGGGAGCGCCGCGGCGGCCCCCAAGATCCGCGAAATGTACGAGGCAGGGCTCATGCGTTCGGCCAGGCTCGACGAGGCCGGCCCTGACGACGCCTACATCACGCTCACAGCCCGCTGCGACGTCAACCCGGCGGTGCTGCGCGCTCTGCGTTCCCACGGAATGACCGCCGAGGAGGGATCGAGGCTGCGCGCCATGGCGGCCGACGTCGCCCGCCACGAGGCGGCCGTCGCCACCTGCGCGAACTCGGACGCGTGTACCTGCCCGGGTTTTTCTTACGAGGGACGGGGCTTTGCTCGGCAGTTTCACGCATCCGGGCCTCGTGCTCCTGGCCGACCTCGAGGCGATGAAGCCCTACATCGAAACTTCCGGGATCATGGCGGCGCTGGCGGGCGACGACGAGACCCGGCGCCTCGCCGCGCTGCCGCTGCCTCCCGCCGAGATGCGCGACCGCTCGCCGGAGGCTGAGACGCGGCGCCGGCGACCGCGACCCCGCCGAGCTGGCGATCATCGAGGCGATCGCGTCCGGGCGGTCGATCGTGGTCGACGCGCCGCCCGGATCGCAGGCGGTGGGCGCCCTCGCGGCGATAGTCGCCGACGCCGCGGCCTCCGGCAGGTCGATCCTTTACATTCCGGGACGCGCCTCCTCGGCCAGGGCCCTCGTGGACGAGATGGGAGCGCCTGGGCCTGGGCGACCTCGTCCTTGACTTTTCGGACCTCGACACTGTGGCGCGCCGCATCCGCACGGGCATGCGGCTGCGCGGAGACGAGGAGGACCCGGCCGACGTTTTGGAGCTGCGGGCGCGCCTCGTGGCCGTCCGGCGCGAGCTCAGCGAGTACGTCGCTTCGCTGCACGACGTCGATCCCCAGTGGGGGCACTCGGTGCACTCGCTTCTGGAGAGGCTGGCGCGGCTGACCGAGGGCAAGGACGCCCCGCGCAGCAGGGTCCGGCTGGACTCCGACACCGTCCACGCCCTGCGGGGCGAGCTTTCGCACGTGCAGGCCCAACTCGAAGACGCCTCGGGCTCGGGGCGTTCGTGGGCATAGCAGACTCGCCGTGGGCCGGCGCGGACATTCACACGGCCGCGGCGGGGAGGAGGCCATGGCCCTCGCCAAGAAGCTCGCGTCCAAGACGATCCCCGCCGTCAAGGCCCAGGCCGAACGCGCGGCGGAGGAGACCAGGGCTCTCCGTGGCGGAGACTTTTCGAGGACTGGCGCGAGCAGATTGAGATGCTGCGCGGAATCTCCCACTCCTCGACATTTTCCCTGCCCCAGATTTTCGAGCGCTCCGTTCAGGGACATGGTGATCGCGACGGCGTCGAAGGAATGGCGCGAAAGCCACGGCGAGGAGATGAAGGGATCGGAGCGGCGACGTCTGACGAAACAGGCGAAAGACTATGTGCGGCCGGGGGGCAGTGAGCCACGACCTGCACCGCGACCTCGTCACCGTGCAGCGCCAGCGCGAGGTGTGGAAGCGCTACAGCGCGGAATCCAGCTGGCCCAAGCTTCCCGAGGGCATGACCCAGATCCGCAGCGCGCGCGAGGCCGGCGGGCAGCTGGAGGAGCTGGAGGATCCTTCCGGCAGGAGCTCCGCATGATGCCGATGGGCGAGCTGTTGGACTTCCTCCTCTCGCTGTCGATGGACGAAGGCACGATGTCTCGCCTGCCCAGGGCCAACGAGCTCGTCGCCAAGCTGAAGGCGGAGGGGCTTCGGCGGCGTCGTCAGGACTTTTTCCGAGCGGGCGTGCGAACCGAACAGATCCCGGCCGAGCTCGACCTCATATATTCGGCCTCCCTTTTCGAGCAGCTCGTCGGGCGCTCCCGGCCCTTTCTCGCACGACGCCGGCCAACCTCGCCGTCCTCGCCGCCGAGGTGCGCAGGCTCGACCGGGGAGACACCGAGACGCTGGCCGGGCCGGTTTCCCGCGCCGTCGTGAGGATCATGCGCGAAACGATCTCGAAGCGGCGTGAGGACACCCTCAAACTCGACGATCAGCTCGAACGCTACTCGACGGGCGCCCTGCGTGACGCGATCGCCACCTATCCGAGGCTCGTTCAGGCGTCCCGCCCGGTGTGGGTCATTCCGTCGATGATCACGGCCGAATTCGTGCCTCCCTATGCCCTGGGCCGACATCGTCATCATGGACGAGCAGGACGCCGGCGGCCTCTCTTCGGCCGTTTCGATGCTCATGCGCGGCCGTCAGATCGTCGTCATGGGCAATCTTCGCCGCGCGCGGGCCGAGGGCGGGATTCGACGATCGCAGCCTTCGCAGACATTCTGCCCGTGTGCGAGCTTCCCACGCTGCGCGCCCAGCATGACGAGCTGGCCACCCAAACGCTGCGCGAACGAGGGTATGCGGACGTCCTCGAGCTCGTGCCGTCGGCCAAAGCGCGGCCGCAAGCCCAGCCTTGTGCTCGTGGAGGGGCGCGGCGTGCCGAATCCGCAGTCGGGCATGGTCGAGGGGCCGCAGGTCGAAGTCGACGCGGCGGTCGACGCCGTCGTCGACCATGTGCTGACGCGGCCCGGCGAATCCCTCGCCGTCGTCTGCGTCTCTCCGGCCCACGCGGTCCGCATACGCGAAGCCCTTGCGCGGCTGGCCGCCGATTCCCCCAGCTGGCCGAGTTCGTCTCGAAGGCGGGGTCGAGCCTTTCGCCGTCCTGGAGCTCACGCAGACCGGCGGCCTGCGCCGCGACTCCATCATTTCTGACCGTGGGTCTGGGCAAGACGGTGCACGGGCGAGTGCTGCACACTTTCGGGCCCCTCTCGACGGCCGGCGGGCTCACCGGCCTCGTCGACGCCATGGAGGCCGCGCGCTCCGAGCTGAAGATCGTCTCCTCCCTCGGCCCCGGCGAGATCGGCGCGGACAGGCTGTCCACGCCCGGCCCGCGGCTTTTGGAGAAGCTCATCGACAGGGCGGACGGCCGCGAGGTCCCGCTCGACCCCTCCAGTTCCGACGAGCCGATGGGCGCCCTCCTCACCGACCTGCGGGACAGGCTCGTGCGCGCCGGGTACGCCGTGGCCTCCGATTTCGGCTTCGACGATGGCGTGAGGATTCCGCTCGTCGCCGGCGACGTCGAGCTTCCCGGCACGTGGCGGGTCGCCGTCTTGGTCGACGACGAAGCCTACGTAAACGAACCGTCGGTGCGGCGCAGGGACAGGTATTGGCTGGAGCGGCTGGAATCGCGGGGCTGGGCTGTAATCAGGACCTTCTCCACCTCGCTGTTCATCGATCCGGAGGGCCAGGGCCTCGCTCGTTGTCAACGCGATCAAGCGAGCCCGCGCGCTCGAGCTTTCCGACAGCGTCAGGGTGCCCGTGCTCGGCGACGAATGGGCCGCGCCGGCTGACGGCGCTGGCAGCGAAGCCGTCACTGGCAGCAAAGTCGTCGTCGGAGACGAAGTTGTCACTGGCGGCGAAACTGTCTCACCGGCGGGGCTCCTCTTCCGAAGGACCCGAATTGGGCTGAAAAGCTGAGGCGTGAGGCGGCGGTCAAGCGCGGCCCCCGCCCGGACGTCGCGAAGGGCCTCTCCCTTGCCGCGTATACGGACGATCAACTGGACGAGATGGTCGCATGGATAGCCGCCGACGGCGCCGAGCGCAGCCGCCCAGAGTTCGTCGACGCTCTGCGCAAGGAGCTGGGAATCAAGGGGCGGGGCATGCAGGTCGATACGATTCTGGGCCACGTCGTGGACCGATCCGGCCTGGCGGTTGGCTTGGGCCTCGGCGATTCCAGCTCCGACGCGCTTTCAGATTCCGGCGCTTCCCACGGCGCCGTCTCCCGGCTCTCCGGCTCGAGCTCTTCTTCTGAGGCTTTTTCGGAGACGGGCTCGCTTCCCGCTCCTGGTTCCCGTCCGTCTTCGGCTGCGCCCCAGCGTTCCTCCGAGGCAGCTCAGCGTTCTTCCGAGTCCGCCCCGCGGTCGCCAGAGGTTTCCCAGCAGTCTCCGTACTCCGCTGACCCCGCTTCTGAGGCCTCCTCTAAAACTGTGCCTGAAGGCGATCGTTCTCCTTCGGATTCATCCAAAGCGGCTTCCGAGGCGGGCGGTTCGGCCTCCAGCGCCTCTCAGTCCGCTCCCGGGGTCGGCCGTTCGGCTTCGCGCTCCGCTTCCAGGGGCAAGAGAAAGTGAAAGCGTTTCAGGCTGGCGAATCGGACTTAAACGGCGATCCGAATCGCGAGTCGCTTGCCGACGCCAGCGGCGATTCGCCAACGTCAGATCCAGCTGCCGAAGCTCCGGCGCAGAATCGATCTCTCGAATCGGCAAGGCGGAGTTTGGCCGGGCAATCGCAGGCGCCGAAGCGCAAGCGTCGCGCGGCGGTGCGTTTTGTCGAGGGTCGACGCCGAGCGCCTGGCCCGCGGTGAGATTGCGAACCCCGAGGAAGCATTGCATCTCAACGACCTGCGTGAGACCCGCTCCCTCCAGCGCGAGGAGTCGGCCGTCGCCGCTCGCGACGCCAATGAGCGGCGCTTGCTCGGAGACCGACCGCCGCATTTCGGCACGCTGTAAAGCCAGATTCCCTCGCGATAAACTCTCGAGCTTCAGCGGGGTGGATGCTCGAATCTCGTCTCACTAGGGCTCTCAAACCGATGATCATGCACAAAGTTTTATGTCGGGACGCTGGTTCAGACAGTTTCTATCCGGCGATTCCGTCCCAGGCGGTTTTCTTGTCGAAGTGCTGGTCATGAAACGGAGGTGCCCCGGAATGACTCCGGGGCACCTCTTTCTAGATTTCAACTTTAGATCGTGTCAATCTAGCGGTCCTTGTGGGCGTGGCCGTTCGTGCTGGCGATAACCGCCACCCGTGTAGCCACCGCCCGCGGCACCGCCGCCGTTCATGTAGCCGCCGCCGAGCGCATCGCGAATCTCCGTCAGGAGCCTGACTTCGTCGCTGACCTCGGCTTCCTCCGCGTTAAGGCCCTTCCGCCTCGCGATGCCGCTCGTTTGACCTTGTTCATCGGACAGACAAGGCAGAAGTAGACTGCCGCCGCAACGGAAGGAAGGACACCAGCGCTGTGAGGATGCTGCCGGTTGAACCGTAGCAGCGTTTTTGCCTTTGCCAACCGTGAATTCGCCTACTGAGTCAAAAGTCGGCTTTTCAAACAGGCCACCGATAGTAGGGTTGATGACTTTTTCGACGAGGTTGTTGACAATCGGTTTGAATGCGTTGGCGATGACGACAGCGACAGCTAGATCGATGACGTTGCCGCGCATGATGAATTTCTTGAAACCCTGAATCATGGTGAATCCATCTCTTTCTTTTTGGGTGGATGGCCCGCGCGCCCTTTTGCAACGCGGACGTGATGGTCACGCGCCATGGGGTTAACGAACGACCACAACCCGCATGGGCATCGTTGAGCCATAACCGATAACCAGGCTAATGGTGTTTTTGAGGCACAGCAACGTACAACACCGACGTGTGAGAGAATCACTAACAAAAGGATGTCGATTCATTCTTTGGCCCCTACCCCGACGATCGTTGCTTTATCCACGATCTTCACTGCTTCGCGAGCCTTGCTGTGCTCCCCGGGCGGTGCGTAGAGGGCAACGGTGCGCCCCGGAGTGAGGAGCTTGTTGGCTCCGCCGACGTCAGCGACCACAGGGGCGATTTCGGTTCCTTCGGGTGCAGAAGCGAGAAAGTCGTCCGAAAGGGTCATCTTTCGCGTCACGGGTGCGCCCTTGGGAACGGAGGTTATGAGGACTCGTTCGTTGAGGGTCTTCGAAGGAGCGAGTCAATCCTTCGGGAGCGAGTTCGGCGGATACCTCTGCGATCGTGAGATTCGACGAGCCGAGAGCGGTTCCCGGCGTCAAGTCTTTCTTCGCCACGACGACGCTGACCGTTGCAGGGGCCAGCCCCCGTATGGTCGAGAGGATCGCAGCCAGCGAGGTCAGGACTGCGACAGCCAACAGCATGTGCCGCAGTTTCCAAAGGGTCGCACGAATTCAGGATAGGTTCATGCCGCCAGGCTACGGCGATGTGCGCCGTCGTCGTTCCCGAAGGAAGCGCGCCTGTGGACGGGGTGCGCGTCCGCACAAGCTGTGGGGCCCCGAACTCTACGCGGGCGAGCCGACTTTCTTGGGGGAGGGGCTTCCCGTGCGCGCTTGCCCGAGGCTGGGCCTGCTTCGTGACGCTTCGATGTGGAGGTTCCTGTCGAAGTGGAGGCGCTTGTCGAAGTAGAAGCGCCCGCCGAACCGGCTGCTCGACCGGGTCTGCGCTCCCGCTTTGTGAGCCCTGAATTCCCGTTGCTTCGAGAGCTCGCGCTCTCCCCGGACCCCGATCCGGCCGAATCCGAAGCTTCGCGCCCTTCGAGTTCTTCGAGTGGAGCGTGCCGGAGGAGGACCGCGCATCGTTGTGATAGAAGCCTGAGCCCTTGAAGACGATGCCGACCGAGTTGAAGAGCTTGCGGAGCGAGCCGCCGCACGCTTCGCAGACCTTCAAAGCTCGTCCGAAAACGACTGGCGAACGTCAAACTCGTTGCCGCACTCGGTGCAGCGATACGAATAGGTGGGGCACGAAGGGCCTCCTGCTAGAAAGCGAACTTTATCCGAGGGCCAAAGATTACTCCGCGGCGCCGTGGCGCGCCACGCAGTTCGCTTTGGGGAAGGTGCACTGTTCGCTTGGAAAAGGGCGTAGATCGAGGCGCAGCTCGCGTCGGGTGAAACAAGGGCGTCGGCCTCCCAATGGAGAGCCGACGCCCCTGCGACGTTATGGGACTCGCGTGTTGCGAGTGATTTCCACGTGATTTCTTAAGTTTGTTCTCGATTGGCTATGCCTATGCGTGTGCATCTATGTGAAACCCGCTCACGTTTGCGTCATTCAAAGCTTTGGGTCGCTTCGAGAGACGTTGGGACGCCTCGAAAGGCGTCGCAGCCTCGACCAGTGCGTGAAACGACGTCGGCCAAGCGGCGCAGAGGGCGCGGGTTTACTCTGTCGACGTCCAATACTCTGGCAGCACCACAAAGGGGTATCCGCATGTCCATCTCGTCCTGCGGAAGTTCCATATCGACCACCTCGTCAGGGATGAGACCATCGCGCCGACCCTGGCGTCGTCCCTGATCTGTTTGAGGATGCGGTCGTACCAACCGCCTCCCTGGCCCTAAGCGCGTCCCTCCGCGGCCTATGAGAAGGGCGGGGACGAGCAGAGCGTCGACCTGGGAAAGGGCCTCCGGGCCAAGCGCCTCGCCGCTGGGCTCGGGCGGGCGCCCCAGGGCGAGGACGTCAGGTCATGCGCGCCGGTGTACCAGCCCCAGGCGCGCGTGAGCCCCGGGCCGAGTTTCGGCAGCAGCAGGCGCTTTCCCGAGGCGACGATGGCGTCACACAGGGCGAGCGTGGGCGGCTCCTCCTGATCGACACATAGGCCGCCACGACCTGCGCGTCGCCTAGGAGAGTCCAAAGCTGTGTCAACCCATGTGCTGGCGAAGTCCTCACGTGTCTGCAACGACCTCTTGCTCCGGTTTTTGCGCGCGACCTTGCGGAGTTCCTGTTTGGCGTCCTCGACATCCAGGTCGGCGACGTTCGGAAGAGTCACCGTCTTTGTAATCATGGCTCAATTCTTTCACTGACGACCCTGGGAAAAGATAGAGAGATCTTTGGCGAAACAAGAGACGTCGGCACGGCAGAGGGGCCGCGCTGCGAGGCTTGCCAGGCCGACGTCGCCCCGGACGAGCGCGGCACGACGCCGCAATCGCACCCTCGCAAGCCTTTGCCGACCTTGAAAAATCCTTTACGGAAATCTGGTGAAACCCTTTGATGACTGCCGAGGCGACGCCGCTGTTTGCCGCGGCGACGGCGTCCGTGCGGCTGCCCCGCGAACGGATCGAATGCCCCGAAGTCCGCGGCATCCGGCCGTTTGGATGCGTTGCCTTCGGGCCTTCCGGGCGGTGGTGGCCGGCGACGGGTGCGACAGGGAGTCTCGGCACGCGGTTGCCGCACTCCGGCGTCGGACGTAAGCGAGGGCTTCGACGTCGTCTGGCGTCGGCGAGGGGTTGCACAAAAGGCGGCATCGCGCCGAAACGACTCGGTCGGGAGCAAATCGGGAGCGGCAGGCGTCGAAGCGGGCTCGGGCGAAGGCCGACGAAAGTCATACTTTCGTCGGAGTGGCGCGTCGCGTGTCGCGCAACTCTCGGTGCGATCCGCGCAGATTGGGCGGATCGCGCGCTTCCAGGCGGTAATCTTAAGCGAACGCGTCCGCGAGGCGCGGAAAACCGCGCGGAAGGGGAGGCGTCTGCCGTGCGGAACGGGGCTTGCTTAAAGGAGTGGTAATGCGATTCCAGAGTTACATGCCACATGGGCATCTACACCCATGGATGGATTTTTGGGAACACGCGGCTCCTCCTCACTGGTGCGCGATCCATCCTGCCGTTAGCGTGGTGCCGTGGGTTTCGAGGGGTATTTCGTACTGGGCGCAACTGTCTTGTTGATCGCCTTCGTCATCCCTGCTCTGTCAAAGCGCAGGGAGATTCTTGCGAACGCACCGCTGGAGGATCGTTACTCCGAGGACCTGAGAATGCTCAAGGTGAGCGACGCACCGGGCACCGATCGTCCCAATGACGACGGCCAGCGCGGCTCGGTGTTCTTCAAACGGCCGGAGGTTGACATGGCTGGGGGCGAGTGACGAAGGATGTGCGTGAGCTCGCGCGCGACCGCGCCCGCGTAGGGCACGGATGTCGAAGCGCGCGGCTAACCTTCAACAGGGGTTTCTTCGGCGGGGCGCTTGTAGCCGCGCTCGCCGTTCTTCTCTGGGCGGGGGCGGCCATCGGCTTTGCATCCCCCTGTTCGCTGGAATCGCGACGGCGGCGACGCTCGCGTACGGCGCAGGCTTCGTCTACGTCTACCGCAAGGCGGCTGGAGGCCGACGCCGCGGACCGCGAAAGAAAACTTGCGGACATCGTCGCCGAGATCGGCCCGCGGCGCCTCAAAGGGCGCAAGGTCGCCGCCGACGCCGCGCGCAGGTCCGCCAAGAAGAGGGCCGACGTCGAAGCGCGCGCTTCTGGACAAGGCCGCTCGCGGGGCTCGCGTCGAGGTCCGCGAAAGCGACGGGGCCCGCGCCGCTGCTCGGCGCGCGGCCGCCAGGAAGGCGGCCGCGCAGAAGGCCGCAGCGACCGCCCGGATCGAGGGCGAGCTTCGCCGGCGTTTCGAGCGTTCGAAGGCGGCATCCCGAATCTCAGATGCGGCCGGAGCGGGCGGCAAAGCGGGAGCGGGCGCATCCGGCAAGAGCGGCGGCTTCGGCGCGTATGGCGACGGTCAGTCCGCCGACAGGGCAGCCGGTCGCGTCGGGTCCGACGCCTCGAACGCTCCCAGAGTCGGCGCACGCAAGGGGCGTCGCCTCGAACGCCGGGCTTCGAGCGGGCTCCGGCACGAGCTTCTCTTCGGCCAGTTCGAAGGGCTCGTCTGCTTCAATGGCTCGTCCCACGATTCTTATGCGGGGGCTCCGCCTCGCACGCGCTCGCGGCGGCGCGACCGTGCGGGGAACATCGGCCCCGCTGCGAGGGGCGCGGGCGGCGTCGTCGGCAATGCTCCCGCCGTCGGCAATGCTTCTGCCGATGCCGGTATTGGTGCCGGGGCTTCCAGCCGTCGCGCCGAAATGCCTTCCTACACGCTCAAGCCGGGATCGGTCGATCGCAAGGTTGTCAAGCCGTACGCGGCGCCCGCCTCGGCGACGGCGCCCGTGCCCTCACCGCCCGCAGGTGATCGGCGAGAGGTACGACGTCGCAACCGGCGTGGTCATGCCAGAGCGCTCCCGGCGAGGTGCCGCTGAGCCCGGCCGAGGCGAGGAGGCGCAGGCGAAGGTCGAGCGCGCGGTCGAGGCCTCGGTGGTCAGCCACTCGTCCGAGGTGCTGAGCGGGGGCTCGGTGCTGGACGCGCTGCTGGAGCGCCGCCGGGCCTAGTCGCCCCGCCAAAAGCGCGGCTCCGTTTGGCAGGGCAACATGCCCCGCCCTAACGCGTATCTCGATCCCGACCGCGCATGTCCGCGCCGTCGAGGTGCATCCCTCTCCCGACAGGGGCCTGTCCGCCTTGCCAAATGCGCACCTTGATCCCGACAACGCCATCCGCCCTGCTAACGCGCACCTCGATCCCGACCGCGCATGTCCGCTCTCTCAAACGCGCACCTCGATCCCAATAGTGCAGTCCGTCCCGCCAAACGCGCATCTCGGTTACTGCAGAGCATGTCCGTAGCCACCAGCCTGTCCATCCCGCCAACAAGAACGCATGCTCGCCTCGCTCGCGAAAGCGCCCCGCCGCCCCGTTCGAGGCGCAGGCGCGCCCGCGACTGCGACAGATCCAACACTCGTGCGTTGGGAATTGAAGCGCTCCTAGGGTGCTAAGCTACTGGAGTCCTAGGGGCTGATGGCGCAGTTGGTAGCGCGTCTCGTTCGCAATGAGAAGGTCAGGGGTTCGAATCCCTTAACTCCACCATCGTCGTCTTACACGAAACACCGCCAAATTTAATATGTTTGTTGCCCTCTGGGAGGTTTTCCTGGAGGGTTTTTGTGTTGCCCTGGTTGTGAGTGTTGAGGGTGTTGTGGCCGTGGGTGCTCTGGTCCTGGTTTTTCTTGGCTAGGGATGTCTCGGCCGTGGGCGTCTTAGCCTCGGTTGTGCTTGCTTCTGTTGTGTTGTCTGTGGGCGCTGCGGTTGTGGGTGTCTGGCCCATTATTGCTGCTGTCGTTTTGAATGGTCCGGCCGCTGCGGGTGGTGTGGTTGCCGTGCCTGTTCCGGCTGTCGTCGTTGTTGTGGTGGTTGGTGTCGTTTTGGTGGGTGTCGTCGCTGCCTCTGTTTTCTTCTGGGTTTGTGAGTCTGGCGTGGTGTCGCAGGGTTGGGGTGGCGAGGTGGTCGAAGGGCGGTCAGGGTGTGGGGTGGATGGGGCGTTGCGTGCCGGTCTGGGGTGGTCTGGGGTGTTGTCTCCTGGGTTGATGAGGATTTCAGTGAAGAAGACGGTGTTGAGGAGTTTCTTGAGGCTGGGCGGGGTGTCTGGGTGGGTGTAGAGGGCGGTGGCAGTGCTCGAGGGAGGGCGAGGGGCTTCTTCGAGGCGGTGTTCGACCCGTTCGCGGTCGGCGGTCAGGGCGGCGAGTTCTCGGCTTATCTGGTCGAGTTCGCGGGCGAGGCGGGCTTGTTCGGCTTTTGAACAGGTCGAGGGGACGGCGTCGGCGTAGTGGGCTTCGAGGAGTTTGGCTTGTTGGGCTTTTGAGTGTGCGGGCGTGGGTGGTGAGTTGTTGGGTGTGGGTGTGTTGGCGGGCGTAGAGGGCGGTCGAGTTCGACGCGAGGTATTTCTCGATGGCGTGTCGGTCGTCGGGGGTGATGTGGATGTGGCGGTAGAGGTCGGCGACGGCGTGGTCGACGTCGTCGATGAGGACGGCTTTGAAGGAGCATTCGGTGCGGTGGCGTTGGCGGTAGGAACAGACGAAAGTATGGGGATAGATGTGGCCGTTTCTGGCTTTGGCGTGGTGGATGATGAGCCGGCCGCCACATTGGCCACAGCGGATGGTGGTTTTCAGGTGGTGGTTATGGATGCGTTGGCGTTCGCCGTGGCGGTGTTGGTTGAGGACGGTTTGGACGCGCTGCCAGGTGGCCTCGTCGATGAGGGGCTGGTGCGTGCCCGGGTAGTGGACGCCTTGGTAGGTGACGATGCCGCGGTAATAAGGGTTACGGAGGATGGCGAGGAGTGTGTTGTGGTCGAGGGGTGGGACGGGCCGGCTGGGCGTGGGGACGGTGGTCAGGCCGTGAGCGGTGAGATGGTCAGTGAGGGTCGACAGCGTCCAGCGGTCGGTGGCGTACTCGGTGAAGGCTTGGGTGATGAGGGGCCGCGGACGGGGTCGATGTCGACCCAGCGGGCTTGCCCTGCCCTGGCTGTCGCGGCCTTGCTTTGTTGAGGTAGCCGAGTGGGGCCCGGCCGATGGTCCCGCCGTTTCTGGCTTTCTCGCCCATCCCTTGATGACCTCGGCGGCCAGATTGCGAGAGTAGAACTCGGCAATGGGAGCTCATGATGCCGTGCAGCAACATCCCACCAGGCGTCTGGTCAATGTTCTCCGACGTCGACACCAGGCGCACGCCGACCTCGTCAAACGCCCGGGTGATCTCCACATCGTCCGCCCGGTTCCGCGCCAGCCGGTCAGCTTGTGGACAATGACGTAGTCAACCCCACCGTCCTGCGCCAGATAGGCCAGCATCTTCTGCAGCCCGGGGCGGTTGACGCTACGGGCGGACTCGCCGCTTCCTTCTCAGGTAGGTCGACGACGAGCGCACCCGTCGTCATTGCGGTGCCAGCGATAGAGGCAGCGTTTTGCAGTGCTTCAACGCGAACGGGGTCAACCACGCCAGCTGCTTTGAGATCGATCAGCTCGCCCGGTGTGTTGACGTTAATACCAAAGCCAGGCCACGCTGCCTTCACCTGTGGCAGACACTCATCAGCATTGAGGCCAGAGTTGGTTAGCAGGATGCGGAACGGTTGCTCGAGCGCGTGAATGAGCAAATCCTCACCAGCGGACACCGATGCATCAGCATCACCAGCGTGGGTGTAGCTCGTCGCGAGATTGACCAGTGTCACGCCACCGCCAGGCACGACACCCTCAGCTAGGGCAGCCTTAACAGCAGCCATCGCATCATCAACGCGGTATTTCGTCTCTTCGATCTCGGTTACTTCTTGTCTTCATATTCTAAACAGTTCACTTTCTAAACTATTCATTGTCAACGCTGTGCCACGCGCCGACGGCGCCAAACATACACTGCGCCGCCAACTCCACCCAGCACAATCGGCACCGCTCCGCCATAATATAGCGGCGGAACATTATCACCAGCAGCTGCCAGTGCAGCCTCGTGCTGCGGTTGGCTTGGCTGCGACTGTTCGGCCTGTGAGATATGCATGGCCTTCGACGGCAAGGTGGTATTCTGTGGCTGGCTTGACTGCGGCTGGGTCGACGTTGTCGCAGCGCCGCTATGCAGCGTGCGGTCGAGTTGCCGCAGCAACGCATCATTACTCTGCGGGTCGGAGAGATAACGCCACACAATGATCCCCTGCAGGTTGTGCTGCTGGACATATTCTGCCTTATACTTCATCGACTCCGCATCGTCGTAGCTAATAAACTCACGCCGCGCGGCATTGTAAAGATAAGGCGCTTTGCTTGCGTTGTCCCAGTAGCGAGTATAGCCATTCTTGTTAATATACTCTCGCTCGAGCCGGTCATACGTGGTGTGGTACTCGCCAGCCTTTTGGGTGTCCCCAACGGGCTGGTGCAGTCCATGATTCACCCCAGGGACTGAGGTAAACCGCCGGCTATACCACGCCGCCCCGATCATCAATTTCTTTGTCGGTGCGCCATGAGCTTGGTAGTGCTGCACTGCCGAGTTGGCACTTTGGTCGAGCGGGTCATCAGGTGCAGTATAGAGCCCAGCATGGTGCCCAGCGTGCGTCTTGAACGAGCCAAACCCACGCATGTCATACGTCATAATTGCAATCTGATCAAGATACTGCTCGTACTCAGCAAACTTATTTTGCTCGGCATACCACTTGGCTGGTGCACCTGTCATCGAGATACTTGGCCGGCGTCCACCGGTGGTCGTTGCCGTGCGCAATTCGCGCAAGAGAGCAATTAGGTCAGCCTGCTGGCTCCCCTTTGGAAACTCCCAGTCGATATCCACCCCGTCTAACTGATGAGCGTGCAGCGCCTCCTGACAGAGCTCACAAAGGCATGCCGGGTACTTGCTTGGCGCACCATCGCATCGAACTCCTTCCGCGCGGCATCATTGCCGCCACCAATTGAAAGAATAAAGGGAGATACGCGGATTGACCGCGTGAATCACCGCTGCAGCGTAGCCGTCTGCCTAAGATGCGGCAATGCATCAAGCTTTAGACGCCCATCGGCCGAAATACGCCCAAAATGGACGATGAGCCGATCGATCATCTTCAGATGTTCGTCAGTCACTTTTGGGAGATTCTCGTCGCTGACATAGACCGAGATTGTCTTCCGCTCAGCAGCCTGGGCTGGCACCGGAGCCACCAGCTGGCATCCGACCGCTATCATTATGACACTGAGCAGACTTTTCACAATTGCTGTCCGCATATCGCCTCCTTGCTTTTGCTGTCTGTCTTCTTCCATCCTATACCGTTTGTCGGAATGCGTAAAGTATGAAGTGGTGTAGATTACTCGTCGTCAGTGGTGCAAATGGCACATGCGTCATTGACAGCGCCGCAATATAGAGCAGCCGCACGCATAATACACTACGTGGTGAAACCAACCCACGGTCGGTCATTAAGCGAAATGCTCTGACCGCTTCCGTCAACAGTCGATTAACTTAGGTCAAATTTAGCAAAGATAATCATGAAGTAACTCTAATGTCTTTTTGGACATCACTAGAAGTGCGTCTCGAAGTTTCTTTTCTGGTCCGTAGTTTAAGCCAAGGTCAAAAGCTTTTCGTGGACTATCTGAGCAAATGCGTCACGATCTTTCTCACTTTTCGACTTCGCTCCACAGGAATCATCGATCTTGAAAGCGAGTCCAATAACCTCCACAGTTACCTGCGGGGCGGCGTTGGCATCGAGTCCAAGGTCGCCCTGTGTCGGAATTGCATAGAGGCTTATGGCCTCGATGAGTTTGTCTGAGGACCGCGATCTTTGAGCGTTAGAAGCTCAACCAGAGCGTCCCAGCTTTCCGCTCTTCTGAAATCACAATCTAAAGGTGATCATTAACCATTCCTACTGCTTGCATAAACGCATATACAATGGTGGAGCCGACAAACTTAAAGCCTCTTTTCTTCAAATCTTTGCTTATCTTGTCTGACAGCTCCGTTTTTGCAGGGACTTCTTCTATTGATTTCCAAGAATTGATAATCGGCTTACGATTTACAAAGCCCCATACATAACTGCTGAATGAGCCAAACTCCTCACGTACCTTAAAGTAGCTTTTGCATTGATTGCAACAGACCTCACTTTCAAACGATTGCGTATAATTCCTTTGTTTTGAAGAAGCTCTTCTTCCCTTTTTTCATCATAGTTTACAACTATTTCAGGGGTGAAATCATCATAGGCTTCACAGAGCGACCCCATTTTCTTTAATATTGTAGACCAGCTAAGTCCTGCCTGCATTCCCTCTAGGCAAAGCATCTTAAACAGTTCCCTATCCTCAAACATCGGTATTCCCCACTTCTTGTCGTGGTATTCCTGTTCAAGCTGATTGCGGTTCGCCCAACCACATCTCTTAATTTTCTTTTTCCATGACTACTCCTTACCGATATTTCGTACTCAATTTTTATCAAGTGTCTCGTGAAAACTAAACCAGGCAGTCCATTCGATCCATAACAGACCAAATTATACTTAAAATAATGATTTAGCGAAGGATTATGTCTTTCTGGGCGGTGCAGGGTCGCCGAACTTCGATAGGCCAATTGCCTGGAGGGCCGGAAGGCGGCATGCTTCGAGTTGTGCACACCCATTCTTCCCGTGGGCCGAATCAAGGTTAAAGCCTCCCGGAGCATCGTTGTTTTAAGGATGTCATCTTTAGAGCCCGATTGGAGCTGGGGTCTTGAGCGGAATGCTAGGCGATGCATCTAAGCGCAGCTAGAAAACGGAACCTGATGTTTCCCACATGTCTCGGATGTATACGCAAGCTGAGCGGTAGGCCGACAGCTTCGACGGCGCGGTGCGCGTGTGAACTGACGAGTCGCCTGCGGCTTGTCGCAGTCCTGTTGCGGGCAGATCGATCTGATGCCGTTGATCCTGTTGTTGCTCACACGCATGCGGCTATCGCCTATACGGAGAAAGGGGCTATGCATTTGTTGTGATCGCAGACTGTCCAACATTTTTCGACACGCAGGGGGGCGGTGCGTAGCTCCGGCATCGGACAACCCTGCGCCACGCTCTGATGACAGAGTCCTCGGCTGGACACCGCGACGCCCTAGAGTCCTCAAACACTGTGCTTCCATCCGTGGCGGGGACTGCTTCAGACCCGAACGGCGGACGCAGTCAGCAGGCCTGGCCTCCTCGGCTAGGCTGGTTTTATGGATGGCAGCGACATCGCTTGGCGGCGCGTCCGTTTTCGCGGAGGTGGGTATTCTCCGGGGCTTCGGGCTGCTCGTAGCGTCCGGGCGGGCGCCATCGCCACGGGCGATGACTCAGTGTCCGGTCATGTGTGATCTGCTGGGCAACGGCGATCCCGAGGTTGCGCTGGTGGAGTTGACTCACAAGGTTATGCATTTGATCGACTCTGACGACGACGTAACGGCGGTGGGGCTGCCAGCTATTCCCTCGGTCTGTGCCTGGCCGACACTCCGCGGCGGCGAAGGTTTGGGGCTGCACCTCGACCAACGCCAAGCCCGGCGCTACAGCGGCGCGTACCTTCAGCTGGCCAGGCTCATTCACCGGACGACCCAGACCGTCCGGAAGCCACCCTCTCATCCTCATCGGTATGGACGAGAGCCGAGTCGGCCGGCCGTCCAGCTGCGCTGGCGGCGACGCATCCACATGCACCGCCAGGCTCCGGTCTGTGGCGAGACGGTGAAGTGCGGCCTGCGCCTTTGCCGCGACGGACGGTCGCCTCCGAGCCTGATGCGCTGTGGCTGAGCACGAGCTTGCAGAGCCGTCCGTCGTTGAGCTTGAGGTGAGACTACCGTCGGCACAGTCTGGCGAAATTTGAGACCACAACTACGTTCATCGTCGTGCGTCCGGCGACATCCGCCGAGATGGTCAAAGCCAGACGTTGGCAGCAGCGTGCGCGCAGTGACGGTGGTGCGGTCGATGACCTAAGACTATGGCCCTTGCACGCTGAGACGGGCGTTGTCAAACGCCCGGAACCAGAACAACGCCCGTGAGCTGTCGGTCGAGTTGACGCGCTCGCCCATCCGACAAACGGTCGCTGCACGCCTGTCTTTGGCAGAGATCAAAACGCCAGTTCACACAAGGCCGTGCAGCCCCTTGCGCGGCCTATCGTGCCCCGTTCTTCTTGCGCATCTTTGCCCACGACGTAGCGGGCATCCCCGTGCGGCACCGACGCCGACGCCGATGCGCTCGGCGATGGCAGCGAGGACGTGCCGGAGGCGTACATCGCTTCGGTCTCGTGCCCTTGAGGGTCATCAAGTCCCACGTTGCCGTTGGGGACCCCTGCCTGCTTGCGAAGTCGGATGACCGTGTTCTTCGTGATGTTGAAACGAGCGCAGATATCCCGCACTGGCACGCCGATCGCGTAGAGACGGGCAACGTCAGCACGCTGGGCCCGGGTCAGAGAGGTGAACGTGACCTTACGAGTCACGCGGCACCGCAGGGCCGGGCCATGACAGGCCGGGCCATGACGGACGGTCAGCGGCCAGATCAGGAGGCAAGCTCGCGATCAGAGTCCATCAACGGCTCCCACTGTTTCGAGTCTACGTCAGCAAGGGCCACTGGGTTTCTTTTCCTGTATCGTTCGCCTTCAAAGGCATTCCAAATTGCGTATAAGACCATGAAGTCATCATTCTCTTTCGCTCGGTGTATTTCAGCCCGTAACTCTATGTTTTCTCCATCAAAGTAGTTTCTTCGACGCTTGTGCTGGAAAATTCTCCTGCTGCATTTGAGGTGTCGAGATGCCTCTTCACAGCAGCTCTTCACAGCTATTACGTAAAGTGTATATATTGGTAGAAGCAGCAAGATCTCATCCGATGGAGTGGCATCGGACGGGCTGGACCAATTGAGCGGAAGGAATCCCATGTCTTTGAGTGAAAACAATCCGGGCGCGGATTCAGGCGCAGATCGTTTTCCGACACCGGCGAGCGCTCCGACGTCGGGAGCGGTGCAAACCTCGTCCTCTTCTCGGACACCCATATCAGGATCCGTTCCGACGTCGTCTTCTTCGCAAACGCCCGACACCGCTGCCTCTGCCTCTGCGGCCGACCAGAAGAAAAGGCTGAGGACTGCGAGAGCGACGCTGCTTCAGGCGGCGATCCCTTTGGTGCTCGCGTGGATAACGGCCATGGCCCTGCCGTTCTTCAACTACGAGTACTACAAGTGGGCGATGGCGGTGCTGGTCTGTGTGGTCTGCTGGGCCGCGGGATGCATGCTGTGCGCGGCGAAACTGCTGAAGCTCAGCTAGAAAAGCCACCAATGAATCGTCCTCACCGGCTGCGGAGCAGCGAGCTGCTCTCCACCGGTGGGAGCCGCCGAATCAAACTCTGTGGCCGTTAAAGCCCGCTGACTGAGGCTGAGCGTGCGGGAGTGCCGCTGCGAAGCGGTTGGCGTGCGGGTGGGCGACGACCCTCACTGAGCGTGCGGGAATTGGCGCTGGAGCAAGTGGAGACTCCCGCTGAGGGCACTGGGTTGGCCGTCGTTGAGACAAGCAGGCGATGCGACCTGAAGCAGGCAGGCGGCGGCTCCTGTATCGGCGGCCCTTTGCAATATGACTGAGCGGTTGCCTAAGTGAGGAACAGACTAGCCGATTCCGGAAAGCTGTCAACTATTGAGAACGCTGATCTTGATCTCCCCGGAGACGTTGCTCTGCCTGTCCGTCACTTTGATGGTGTAATCGCCAGGCGGTGAACTTGAGTTTCTCCGACCATGAAGAGGATATCGAACACTTCGAGGTCTTGTTTCCTGAAAAACCGTTTGGACCGGACACCGTGGTGATCATCTCACAGTTGTCCGATTCAATGGCTGAACCTCCGTGTTTAGCCTCCCAATAGTAATATAAAGTTAATTCAGGGTCTTTTATCTGAGCTTATTTGGTCCGATTTTATCTCCGCCATAAATAGCCCTGATCGTATATTTTGATGTCGATATTTGTCTGGTTTTGTGAGTTTCAGGATTGTCAAGCGCCGTGTTAGTGACATCGGGCGTTGGTTCATCGACCGGGTGCTTTGTCCCCTCGCTGGTGGTGTCGGAAGGGAGGGTGTACTAGGTGTTGCACTTGTCATGGCGGTTTCCGATTTGGCCTGAGTCGATGTCGTTCTGGAGTTTTCAGCAGCAGTGGCGTCGTCCTTCACAAGTGCCGGTCCGAAAAGCGATGACGACTGCGGAAATAGATGCCGACGGCTGCCGAAAGGGAGTTTCCATCTTGCGCCTTCGTCACCGGATGATTTATGTAACTCACCGTAATACATGACGTTTTAAAAGTTCCTGTTGTATATAAAGTACTGTTTTGATTACTCGCTGTTGGAATTCTGCAAAACTAGTTGTTTATATTGTTTGTCGTCATTTCTTTTACTCCCTTAGGTGTGAGTTATCGGTCGAATTGAGCGGCGTCAGGAACTGCTGATAGATCCGAATACTACAAAGTAACTGATGATGGAATGTTGTTCTTACATGAAGAAAGACTCTGGCGAAGCGATCTTTTACGCTTTCCTGATTCGAGGCTGCACTATCGGCGGCCGTCGCGCGATCACTTACGGTCCGTAGATCGTTTGAGGCTTTGAGCGCGAAACCCGCGTTTTGGATTCTTCGGACTCGGGTGAGCGCCGATGTCGGGTAGATACCTCCGTATAAAGTCAATGAAGGCGGATTTTGCTTTCACCCTTTGAGGAGAATCCATTCCGGTGCGGGCTCGCGTCAGAGCGGCAGATGATCGTTATCCTGCCAAGCCGCCAGGACCGTTCCACCGTCGGGTTAGTAGTCGTCAAAGATGAACGGTGGTTACAGGCCAAGGTAACTTAAAGCTTAGGCTTTACGGGAACGCAGGTCTGGCGTCCGGTGCCGTCTGTTCGTTTCTCCTGTGCTTTCTGGCTCAGCGTTGTTCTCCGTTAGTTTGGCGCGGCACTCTGCTGGTTCTGCCTTGCCTGTGCCCGAAGGATTGTGCGTGGCGGTCATGACTTCAACCGTCAAAGGCGTCTGAGATGAGCGCCCTCACTGCTGCTCGGCAAAGTGATTCTACAGCTTCATGCAGTGGTGGCTTGTGATTCTTAACCTCCTACTCTCCGAGTTCCCGGTGTCGTTTGTTAAGCCTCATTCTTCTCACGTTTCTAGTCAGTTGGGCGCAAGAAGGCATGTTCATGGCGAGACGCGCTTGCCGGGGCTGCAAGGAGCCTCTGAAGCGCGAATGGACGCGTTCGAGCCGGTTTAATGCGATGCGATGTTTGAACAGCTCGGCCTCATGGGAAAAACTCGATGGAACTCTCGCTTTCTTTCTTCACGACGCGCCTGTACGCAGTCCTGCGCGCCCGGCGTCGTCGATCCTCGCGGCCACGGTGGGGATACGGTTCCGCCCCTGTTGGCGCTGGGAAATGCCGTCGGGCGGGCAGCGCAAGGCTGCCGCTGAAACTGCAGAACTTACAGGGACGTCCCTCGATTGCTCGGAGGAAGTCACAGAGCTGGCGTCGATGTTGTCGAGACACTTTCGGGCAAGGCAAGAAACGGTGGCCAGCGAAGATCAGCACTCTCGCCGCGGGCGCTCGTTTGAGGCGCGGCTTAATCTCTGACGCGGGTGGAGGGTGTTCTACGCGTTGAAGCGATCGGCGATGCCAGAACCTGGGAGGAAGAACGGAAGAAGGCGGCGAAAGGGGAGGGCCGCCTGCTTCGCAGCTTTCGTTCCCGAGACCTGGACTCTGAGTTTGAGCAGCCATCCGAGGGGACAGACATCGAGATGAAAAGAGACGCGCGTGGCCAGCGAAGGGCGCATTGTGGTCAGCAGACGCGTGGTCGGCAGCAGGGGCACGTGTGGTCAACAAAGGGACGCCCGTGTGGTCAGCCAGCAGGGGACGCACGTGGCCGACGAAGGAAGCGCGGGTCAGGGCAGGACGCATGCTGAAAGGAACGCATATGGTCAATCGCGCATACCTGTACAGCCTCGACAATCGGCCGGGTCAGCTATTTCGACCGCCCGGACGGAACCAGCGGGCTCGAGTGGCCGGCGCCGTTCGATCTCCTACCGCATCTCACTTCGGGAAACACGCAGATTTGCTCGTCCCTCGCCAACGGCCTGGCCTCGAAGGTGCCCGACGCGTCAAGGCTACGCCATAAACGGGGAATACGACGACGGGTTCGCCCGCTGCTTGAGATTCCATCGACGTGATTCCTAACGCTTCGTCGGGCAGCTCGCTTCCGAGGCCCTAAGCTGCTCGATGAAACGATTTCAACCCGGTCGCTTCCCTCGGTCTGCGCACATGAACAGGTACGTGCGGCTCGAGCCGTTGAACTCGACGCATCCTCTCCGGCACGGCGACGAGGCGATGATGAAGAGATGGTCGAAGCCGAAGCTTCGATGTGCGCACGTCGGATCAGCGGGCTATCGACGCCGCTTCAAGCGAGGACGAACGGAAGCCGCAGCGGTCGTCTGCGAGATCCAGCGTCAAGAGTTGCCGGTCCCTTCGCGGGCACTGCGTTTCGACAACGCGACAAGTGTGACGCCGGCCGCGACCTCCGGATTCCGCTGGGGCGGAGACTCTCAACTTCGACGTGCCGACCGCGCCGAATTCGAGACGGAAGGCCGCGACTAGCCTGGGTCCGCGGACGTACCGCCGTCCGCCGCGACTTGCCGGGCACGCTGTGAACGGCTCGGCCTGGCGTCGCCAGCCGGGCTGTCGCGAATAATCGGTCTGCCGCGACTGGCCGAGCCCTTGCCGATCTGATGCGTTGGCGAAAACCGGGCTGGCACATCGGAAAAGCCCTGCGGCCGCCGCCGTCGGTGACGGCGGCGCGACTCACGGGAGTTCGAGTGCAAAGCAAAGGCCACGGGGCCCATCTTCAGCGAATGCGCCGACGTCGGCCATCTGCCGCTTGGTCCACGCGACGGCGAACGAGGATGACCGCCACGGCAGCAGCGCGCGCCCAGACGCGGCAATGCGCGAGTTCGGATGTGCACGTTTTGCGAGAAAGCGAGCGACCAGCGAGCCCCTGGCCTGTGGCGGTCGTCAGCAGCCACGGGCTCGCCGCCTGAGGCGGAGTTCTTGAGCGCGCCAGCGCCGAGGTCGTCGCCAGGCCCACGGAGACAAGAACAGCTCGCTTTGGTCTGCACGATGAACACTGCCGCCAGGAACCACCATGGCGCAAGATTCTTTGCCGTCGATTACGTTTGGAACCCGAAGCCCGGATAAAGAGGCGAGACAAGCCGACTAAGAGCACTGCGATTGCAGCGAACTTGGCGATGGTCACGACAGGGAACTTCCCGCCCGCGCCGAGATAAATAGCGGCCGACCAGCGGCGCTAGCTTACAACGCGATGTGTAGCCGGGTTGATGGACTGATGAGTCTCAGGGCTGAGGGACCCAGCCGACCACGGGAGGATTTTCCCGTGCGCTGTCTTTGCCCAGCAAGGTTGCCATGCCGGCGGCCTGCTCGGAGATCATGAAAAACAGCACCGCGCGCCGATCCACAAGGGGATGTGGGCGCGCAGATGAGTGCCGTTCGCGGGAGGTGACCTTCGGGGAACCGGAACATGAGCGTAAAGTATTGACGCGCCGCCGTTGCCGGGACGACGAGCATTGTGGCGGAGAGAGGCGTTAAGCAAGTTGCCGGTGAGGAGTAGCCACGGGTCGTGACCAGCGCCGCCGTTCCTGCGATCCGCGGCCACATGTGCGATATGACAAGCTTGCGGCGGCGGCGCTCCCAGGGGCGGATCAGGTTGGGGACGGTGAATGCGGGCAGAAAGCCGGTGGCGACCGTGAGGCAGAAGGCGGCGGCGCAGACTGTGCCGACAGCGGCGAGGCGAATCCGCGTGGTACGCAGCCAGTGTCCTCGCAGCCAGCCGGTCACCTATGGGAGGGCAAGCGACCCGACGTTGATTGACATGTAGAACGGTTGGAATCCGGCGTCGCGCCTGGGGTCGTTATCGATCGATACGGGCCTCCGACGATCGTCTGACTCAGAGTTCAGTTTGATGAAACCGCGTTTCCCACCGCGACCAGGATGATCAAGCCAGACGCAGCTGGCACGGGGTCGACATGAGCGGGCAGTGGCCGCCATGATGACCAGCCCGCCGTAAAGGGTGGACAGCCACGAGCCCTATGACGCGGTCGAAAATGCCCCCGGGATGTAGCCAGCGTGGTAGACCAGCCGCGCTGTGTAGACGGCAAGGACGACCTCGCGCGAGGTAGTGCTCGGCCAGGCCGCCGTTGCCCACGCAGTGCCGATTTCAGTGAAGTACAGCAGGATGGCGCGCATCCCGTAGTAGGGAGAAACGCTCCCACATCTCCACGTTGAGCATCCAGGGGCAGGCCCCGGGGTGGCTGAACAGCCCGCGGTCCTCACGCGATGGGGTTGTTCCGCAGGGTGCTGGGGCGCCACCGGCTGGTGATCGCGCGTCCGGCACCGACTGACGTTGTCCTCGATACTAGTCGGGGAATTTGGCATAATAGCTCTCCCCTTTCTATGGGCGGGTACGGCAAGCAACCGAACCGTTGGCGCCTGATACGTGAACAGGCGTATTGGTGACTCCTACACCCGTTTCGCGCGGTCGGCCGCTCGGCGATGCCGAGCGATCAGGCGGGCAAAAGCCGCGAAAAAGGAGTTTTCGCGGCGGCGGGCGACGGCGGCGACAGCTCCTTTCCGCTGTGTCCAGTCGCGCTCGTGCACCAGGATGAACTTCCCAATGGTTCCTCCCGAGCGCAGCGCCGTCGCAGGCGCCCGCGCGGCATCGGCGATTGAAGCCTTTCCTGGACCGGGACGGTGACCTGACCGCTGCCACCCTCAGCATGAGGGCGCGACGGAGATAGGAACCGACGACATCGGGGATGGGCGTCCCCAAAGCCGCCGATGTTGTAGCCGAGAACGCTGACGCCCTTCGACCAGAGCGTGTTGGTGCTGATTCGCTGCGATCCCCGGCCTGCGCGGCGTCGCCGAGCGCAAGAGCCGGCCCTCGAAGCGCAACAGCCTCCAGCTCTCCGAGCCGCGCGGGGCCGGGAGACAGGATCGACGATCACGTCGGGCGCGAATCCCTGCTGGGAAGCGTGTCGCGGAGCCACCTCGTCATATCCGAGGTCGAGGGCAACCGACGTTTTTGCTCTGAGCCGACCACCCCACGACCCTGCCCGCGCCAAACAGCCGCGCGATCCTGGCCAGACTGGGTGCCGAGCCCTCCCGCCGCGGCCTGCACCAGCACATGCTCGCCGCTGAATGCGCACGGTCCGCTCCAAGGGCGGCCAGGGGCGGTCGTGGTGTTCGAGGAGACGACCGACGCCAGCGCGGGATCCATCCCGGGAGGCAAAGGGACGGTGAGCGAAGCCTTCGCCAGCCACCTGCCCGTAGCACGCCCGCGCCCAAAATCGTGATCGGCGCGGCCACCGGTTCGCCGACCGTCAATCCCCTTCCACGCCTTCGCCAGCTCACGGACGCCATCCGCCGCTTCGATCCCGGAGTCCACGGCGGCGGCGAGAGGCGAGCCCTCCGCGAACAGCGCCTCGCATAGTTCGCCCCCGCATATTCGACGTCGATCGTGACCTGACCCCGGGCCGGCGGCCGGCCTCCTGACCACAAGGCCTCGGGGCCCGCGCAGCTCGCGATCTGAAGAGCCTTCACCAATTCTCCTTTCGTACGCCGACCTGTTGTTGTTTTAGGGCCGACTCGTTGTTTTTAGGGCGGAGTGCGTTTTGATTCGCGAACACTGGACTCCGCCGTTTGCGAGGAAGGCGGCGATTTGACGAGTGGGAGAGTCCGTTGTTTTGCGAAGAGCGGCGGTTTGGACCCGGAAAGGCTGGCGGTTTTGGGCGCGAGAAAGCTGGCGACGGCGGGGAGCGATTGCAAAAGTCAGTCGGCAGCGTCATCGCTCTCTCTCGTGCACCAGCACCGCCTTGCCGACGGTTGCGCCTGCGCATATCGGCCAGGACCCTCGGCGCCTCGCAGTTGGGGCGCGTTCGGCTATGCTGCACCGTCACCTCGCCGGCGGCTGCGAGGTTGAGCGCCCGCCTCAAGTAGACCCCGTCGTCCGCGATTCGCCGCCGTGAACGCCCCAGATTGAAACCGAGCGCCGACGCCTCCGAGCCACAGCGGTGCTCGAGCAATCGGATCGCCGGCCTGGGCGGCGTCGCCGACCGCCAAAAGCGCCCGCCGAGCCTCAACAGGTCGAGGCTCGTTGCCCGCGTCGGCCCGGCGACGGGGTCCCGACGACGTCGAACTGTCCCGCCGGCGCGCATCGCTCAACTCGCTGCGCAGCCGGGACCTCGTCGTAGCCGGGTCGAGCGCGACCGCTCGCAGCTCTCGCTCCCGACGACGCCGACGGTCCGGGCCGCCGGCAACTGCGCGGTCTGGCCAGTGCAGGAGCTTCACGCCCGCCGCAGCGTGCACCGGCACGTCGCCAGGCCTTCAAATGAGCGATGCGCTCGAGCGCGACGACGCCGTCGTCGTGTTCGCGGGGACCGCCGCGCGCCAGCGCGGATCCATGCCAGGCGGCAGGGCGCGACCAGATTGGCGTTCGTGACCGCGACTTGCGTAAGCGCGCCGCGATTGATCGTCAGCGCGACGACGTCGCCCGGTTTAAGGGTCGGTGGGGCGGGAGGGAGGGCCGGCCTCGACGTCGCGTCTGCCTCGCCGTCACATCTGGGCCCTGCCTCGCTGTCCGCATTTGCCCGCGCGTCCGTCTGTGATCTTGTGTCCTGCTGTCCGTGAGCCGAGCGAACGGACCGGCCACCCGCCTCAACCCGGGAATGTAGGGGCGGCAGGTCGATCAGACCGCCCCACGAGCAACCTCGATGTACCCGACGCCGGCGTATTCGACGTCGAGCGCGACGTCCTCCGGCCCAGGTTCCAGGCGCAGGACCTCGGCGTACTTCAGGCCGGCGGGGCCATCGAAACTGGTGATCTGCATGGCCTTTATCGTGGCCTTCTGGAGGGCGCGGCCTCCCGGCGCTTCCTTATGGCGTGCGGCCTCTCAGGGGTCCTCCTTGTGCGCGGCATTTTCGGGGTCCTCTTTGTACGCGAGCCGTCGCGGCGTTCTGCGTCGCGGCTCAGCGGCGATACGGCTCGTGTTCTGATTCATGACGCCTCGCGCACGCATTGGTTTCAGTTAAGCTGTACAATATAAGTAACCTTAAACAGGTGGGTGGCTGGATGCACAGCCCTGGTGAGCGGCTTTTCGAATCATCGGGCGAGCGCGACGGCGCCAATCGTATGCGCCTGCCGCTGTGCTGAGAGATGCGACGGCTCGTCCTCGCAGCGCGGGAGGCCGCGCAGTGGCGTCGGAGACCTCTTCGACGACGGGTCTTCGCCCGCGGGCGCGAGGGCTTTATCGTCTAGGACGGGAGACGACGGCCTCGACGACTTGGCTCCGCCGGGGCGCGGAAAGCTTTTGTGCAGCGGCATCGCTGGATATCCGCTCGCCCGAGCGTTGCCGATGCGCATCCGCGCCCAGGCGCATCCATTGCCCACCCGCATCGCGGAAAAGGGCAGAAAAGGACAGACAAATGGATTCAATGGACACAAAACCAGACGGCGCCCGAGGAACTGGGGGACCGCAGGCACGCGTAGCGCCCATCGGCCTCGGGCTGCATGGGCATGAGCTGGATATACGCGGAGGCGAGCCGCGACGACGCCGAGGTCCGTCAGGGTCATCCGCAGGCGCTCGACTCCGGCGTCGGCCTGCTCGACACCGCCGCCCTCTACGGCGACGGACAACAGACGGCTGTCGGCGGGGCCGTCGCGGGCAGGCAGGACGGCGTCGTCGGTGGCGACAAAGGCGGGCTGGTCGTCGACGATCTGGCGACCAAAGCATCCACCGCGACGGCCGGCGGGCGTTGCGGCGGCATGTCGAGGCAGCCTCGGGCGGCTCGGCGTCGAACGGATCGACCCGTACTATCTGCACCGCGTCGACCGGACGTGCCGCTTTGAGGGAAAGCTGGGGCGCCTCGCGGAGCTCGTCGCCGAAGGGAAAGCTGGCCCGAATCGGGCCTTTCGAAGTGACGGCGGCCCAGCAGCCGCCGCCAGCCCATGCCAAAGTCCATCCGGTGGCGGCGATCCAGTCCGAGCTGTCGCGTGTGAGCGCGCGACCCGCTCGGCGAGGGAGGCGCCGTGATACGCGGGAGCCGGCGCCGAGGCTTCGGCGGCAGCCTCCTCGCGTGGACCCTGGCCAACGGCGTCGCCTTTCGTGCCGCTCTGCGCCGCTTTCGAGCGTGCGCCGCCTGACAACGGAACGACGTGCACGCATGTTCGAAAGCGGCGACATTCGTTCCGTCAACTCCGCGGTCTGCTTGGGCCGAGGCGGTCGAACGCAACCGCGCGATCGGCGAGGAGATACGCCCGCACTCGCCGAGGCGCACGGGGCGACGTCGGCCGCGTCTCCCCTCCGCGTGGCTTTCTAGGCTTGGCCGACAACGTCATACCGATTCCGGACCCGCAGCGGCAAGCACCTGGCCGAGAATCTGGAAGCCGCCAGCCTGCCGGCTGTCCGACGCCGAACGCGAGCGCCTGGACAGGCTTCCGGCCTGCAGCTCACGCGCGACCCACGCGAGTACGACTCGTGAGCTGCAGCGCTCACCGGAGGATCCGAGCTCTTCAAGAGCGGCGCTTACGCGCTTGAGCAGCTCGCGCAGCCGTTGCGCGTTCGGTTCGCGCTGAACGCCCGGCCAGATGCACGCTCGATCGACGGCGCGCGCGCGCGTCGGCCTTGACGAGCGGCTTTCTCGCCCACCGCGTGAGCGTCACGACCAGCACTTTGCGGTGGAGCTTCGAGGGGCTCCGCGCGTCACCAGGCTCTTGGCGGCGAGCTTGTCGAGCGTGGCGCCCATCGCCTGCGGGGTGACCGCCACGGCCGTGCGAGCTGCGAGGGCGACTGCCCGGGAACGTAGTATGGCGAGGCGCATCGCGCCGCAATGCTGAGCCACCGTCAGGTCGAATGGGCGCAGCGCCTCGGCGCTTCGCGTGACATCATCCTTACGCCGGCACGCGTTGACGTGCAGGCCGAGGCGAAGGATTGACTCGGCGTCGGCTGCGAGCTCTCCCTCGCCGCCGCGTCGGGGAGCCGGAAGCCTGAGAGCCGGATCGCAAGGAAGGCTCGACGCGTGCTTTGGATTCGACGTCGTCGATGCGAGTCGCCGTCGGCGGAAGGCGAAAGGCGCCGTCGGGCGACGAGGCGTCAGCCGTCCCAAGAGAAGAAGCATCGGTCACCCCACCAGAATAGGGCACGGCGTCAACGGCCTGAGAGAGACCGCCACGCGCAGCGGTTGCGACAGGCCGCTGTGGCAGCGCAGTTCGACGTCGTCCAGGTTTACGAAGTAGACGCATCTCGGGCGACCAGCCCGAGAGCGTCGTCGAAACCCAGCTCTCGGTCTCGATCGCAGCCATGGGCCCCCGTGGAACATGGTTTCTGCATTGATGCACAGCGTCATATTCGGCTGGGGCCGCCCGGGCTGCTTTTGTACGTTCGATCTCCGTTTTGCGCTGACACGGTGTCAAGCCGGAAAGATGAGCCATGACCGAGACGAGACTGCTTCGCATCGGTGGTTTCAACGCTCACGTTATTCTGCGCGGATGCTGCGCTGTTGACGCCAACGGCGTTCTGATCCCAGCCGCCACGGACGGCGACCAGCCACGGGTTCTCGCCGCCTCGCGAATTGCGCCGAAGCGACGCTGATTCGCCAGCTTCGCGACGTCAACTTCTCCGTCTCCGCCATAGCCCTGCTTCCGCTGCGCAGGTGGGGCTCTGGGCCGCGCGCTGGCGTTGGCCGCGACCAGCTCATCGCCGACGCCGGGGCCGCCCGCCGCCGCATCGCCAAAGTTGACCGACTCATCTCACAAACGAACAGGAGGGCCATCGCGGCCGACATCACCGTCACGCTACCGTCCGGCGCAGCGGTGGTCGCATTGCGCACAACAACAGTCGACACCTACGCCGATATTGAACGCAAGGCGTGGATCGCATTCATGGAAGCGATCCAGGCAGAGGATCCCGCTTGCCGGCGGGCTCTGCAGCGCCACCTTCCGACCTCGGTACCGCGAAGACCGACTCGACATCGGGTGTGTGGGAGCCCGTGGCGCGGAAGCGCCGTCGCAGCCGCTCCCGCTCACAATCCGCGGGGATCCCAGAGCAGAAGGTCGCCGTGGCGACGTTTCACGGTAATACGACCAGTTCGGGCCCGTCAACGAGGAGCTGGCCAGTACATCGCCGCCTCGGTCTCAATCGCCGGGCGATGTACAACCCTTACCTCGTGGGCCCGCCGGCACCAGAACACGGACGAGTACGTGAGCGGAAGTCTGCGTGCCCGTGGCTGAGCGTGAGCGCCGGCGGGATTGAATGCCCGCAGTTGAGCGCGCGTCTGTTGGAGTCTGAGCGCGCGTCTGTCGCGGAATCGAGCGCCCGCGGATCGAGCGCGCGTAGCCTCCGTTGTAGATTGTGCGGCCCGTTGCCTGAGTCGCTGATTAGCGGTTGCCGTAGCAGGCGCCAACGACGGACCCCATGAGCAGACGGAGAGTTGGCGGCTCTCTGCCTGGGCCAACCTCCGGGGAGCCACGTCGCAGGCGCCACGACCCTCCCAGTCGGCAGAGACGCACCCTGCCGCTCAAAGGAACCGTCGTGTTGGCCGACACGGGCTGTCCGTTGTTCACAGCCGATGCGAGACGGGCCGTTGTCCCTGGTCCGCTCAGATCGTCCGTGGCCGCGCCGACAGCTCAGACAGTCCGTTGCTGTGCCGGTCAGCCCGATCGTCCGTCACACCGGCTGGCGCAGATTGTCCATCAGGGCGCGGCGATCGGGCCCGCGCGGGCGCTCACGTGGTGGCGACCGCCAAAACCAGCGACGCTCCCGCGGCCGCCAGCAGGAACTGCAGGAATGGCGGGGCGAACATCTCTGCTCACTCCCGACATCGCCGTAGCGCAGTTTCGCCTTCCGAGCAAAGTCGTCGCCAATCCGAAAGGATCCCGGTTCCGGCGTATATCGCCCTTGAGGGCGGTGGACCGCAGAACGGTGCCCAACCGCGCTCTCCAATCACTCCGAGCAACGCCCCTCCTGACGGCGCGTTCGCCCGACCATAACGATGTTCGCCACGCCCCGATCCCGGCCTGAAGAAAATCGGGACCATGATCTGTTGAGAAAACCGTTGACCCGTTGCTCATTCCGCCCGAGCGCGCCGCGCCGCTATAGCGTGGATGGTGCCGTCGTAAACGGCGATGGCGAAGAACGCGATCGTGGTCATCGAGGGGCCGAGCGGTGGCGCTGCTGCCCACGTGCCGAGAACCGGAAGCCGGGCTGCGGCTTGGAATCAACCTCGTCAGAAAACCAACAGGGGCGGAGCGTCAATTCGGAACAGACAATGCCGCCAAGGGCGACCATGAACCCTGCTCGCCGCAGGCGCTCGGCCGCCCGGGGATTGAAGGCTGAGCGATTTCGGCGCAGCGGCGCCCTCTTCTGAAACGTCAGCGGAGCAGGTTGTTAGAAAATTGGCAGCGACGCCGCGCCGATCACCAATACTCCGGCAGCGATCGGTACCACAGTCTCGTTCAGCATGGTTGGGGCGGCCGCCTCTCATAAAAGCCTGCATCAGGCACATTGGCTGCCACGCCGTGCCGCGCACCAGGCCTCCAGGCATGAACAGGCCGTCACGAGCACTGCCGCGGGTACGAGCGGGCATCGTCGGAGGAATTTCGGGAAACGGATCGAATTCCGCCGTAAGCGAGATGATAGATTCGCGCCAGCGGCTGGGGCGACAGCCCGCCGGCAGGCCCCGATCACTCCGACGGCGCCAACCTGCCACAGGATGATCGCGCCGGATGCGGCTGCCGGGGAATTCAGCACGCTGTGGGGCGTGCGAGCGCTGCTGGGCCCGTGACCGTCGGAGGCTCAGCGTGGTCGATATGACAACCGTCGCCAAGCCGCGTATCCACGGGTTGCTGCCGATCAGGCTGCTGGCGTACTCTCCATTGCCGTGTTCCAGGGACCACTGGGTGGCGCTCCACCACGATGACGATTATCCCACGACGGCGCTCCCGCCTGGCCCTGTAGCGACACAGCCATTGACGGGCGTGGTGACGCGGGCTCTTTCCACATCAAGGTCATTGTTTTCCCCTCCCCTTCCAGCGCACGGGCGGCGTGGGCAGAGCCGGCGATTTGCTGAAACGTCGCAGCAGTTTGACCACGTCGCCAAGGCGGCCTGCTCATAACCGCTGCGGAATCCGCCAGGCCGCGCGGCTTCGACGTCGTGCGTGACCGCATGACGCCACGGTGGTTCCCGCGGGCGAGCTGAAGCGAAACCAATCCGGGACGACGCCGCTGGGTCGGGTCCAATGCGCCGGTGAAACCGTCCGCAGACGATACGCGGCTCGCTGGCCATCACGGGCGATGGCCACGCGTTCCGCCACCGGAAGCTGATGGGGCTTCAAATTCGCGCGATGCCGCAAGCCCCACCGCATCGACGCCACATCCGGTCAGCGCTGGAAAGCGTCCGCCCGGCAAGCCGCGAAGGCATCGACACGTTCTCCGCGGCCGTTAAAGGAGGCGATAAGGTTGTACTCTGGAACACGAATCAACGTGCTGCGCCGGAACGTCGCACGCCCGGCCGACTTCATCTCCGGAGGTTGCGCTTTAGCATCATCGCGCGCCGCCGTGGGCTCGTCAGAATCCTGCCATATTACGGTGCAAGAGGGTCGGTTGCCCGAACCCGAGGCTCTACAATCGCGATGAAGCTGCCTTCTGGAAAATCGGCGTCGACGCCGTCGAGGGTGAACCCTGGCGACCCTTTCGGCCCGGCACCTCGTATGCGCGCGTGAGTTGACGGACGGAAATGGAGGCCCCGTTAGCGGCGCCTGGCCGACCAGCGAAGGTCTCGCTACCGGTTGCCCGGTTGGTTCGGTTGGAAAAACCTGTGGACGCCGCCGGGTCCGCCGACCCGAGAGCCTTGCCGGCCGACGTCAGGTTGCGTTTCGCGCCCCAGCGTCTGGTTGCCCCATTTGCATCTCAGCCCCTGCGCCTCGCGAGCGGCGGAAAACGTCAGGCCTATCTGTTCGTCGCCGTGCGGCTCATTTTGATTCTCGAATCTCGTAGCAATCTACTCAGCGTAGTTTTCGGTTTCATATCCCGCGAACTGGCCGAATCGCGGAAGGGTGGCAGGAGTGCGACAAGGGGCTGGTGCGAACGAAAGCGAAACGACGAAGTTGCCACGGCCCGTGCAGCACAATGACAAAGTGAAGGCATGAGGGCTAAAGTGAGAACTTATGCGGTTGGTGAAAGCATGCTGCGCCTTCCTGATCGCCGCCTCGCCCTGCTTGCGTGGGGCGAACTCGATGCGATGGCGGGCGAGCCGGCGATTCAGCAGGCCGAAGAACGAGGCCGCCAAAGGTCAGAGCGTTCCGGCAGCTCGTGGCGATCCACGTATGCAAGCGGGCGGACGAGCTTGGATGCGCGGCAGAGACATCAGCGAGGCCGGCGGAAAGCGCGAAGACCGGCACGTCGGCAAGAAGAAGGACGCGGTCGGGGCGGGCGTCGGCAAGGCCGTCGTTATGCTGGGTTTCGCCAACCGGGGCGCCAGCGCGAACTTCGTCAACCGGTATCGGGTGCGCCGGGCTCCGCTCGGCAGGCTGCCGGGCGGCAACGTGCCAAACTCCGTTCGCTTGAGTCTGACGGGCTGCAGGGCATTGGTTTTCCAGCGCGGTTCGGCAACCCGGTATGAATCAGCGTTTCCCCGTAGATCCGTTCGGCAAAGTTCTGGCGCAGCGCTTGTTTCCGGGGAGCGGGCGCGCCTTCGCTGCATTTTCGGTTTCCGGCTGGGCATACCTCCACAGTTCGAGCACCACATTCCTCCGCAGTTTCGTTATTACGTCTGCTTCCGCGCTCTCGGTATCTTGTAACCTCCGCAGCTGCGGATGACCCAGCATGCTGTCTTGGCAGCATGATGTCGGGCCCGTCTCCGAGGCCGACGTCATCGCCAGGACTACGCGCGAGCCCGTGGATATGCGGGGCCGATCCGCCTGGACCGCGAGGCCGGGTCACGACGCTCCAGAACATCGAAAATGCGATCCCGCTGATTCGAGGATTCGCCGGTTCCATCGCGATCAGTCTCAATTCGGTGCGCTGCGCTCAAAGGGCGGGTTCTTCTGCCGCGCGAGCTGCGCGGACCTCAGCCGACCGGCTCGTGCGCGGGGCGGATTACCGCTGGCGAGCAGATTCTCAGTCAAAGCCGATGGCCGCCGTGGCGGGGCACTCGCGCCGACCTGCGGGCGCTGCGGCGTCGGAGGCCCAAACCGGGCTCCGGCTGGCCTGAACGGCGACGTCACTGCCGGCACATGCCGGTGCATTCGCTCGGTGTCGACCGCAAATGGCAATGGGCGTCGCGGCATGCGTTTGCAGGGCGCGCGGTTCGGCGGCAGGCCAGAACAATCCTTCAAACTCAGCGATCCTCAAACTCAGCGATCGTCGACTCCGGCGTTCTGCCGGACCTCGGCGATCCTTCACCGAACCCCCGCGATCGCCGAAACTGGGCGAACCGGCCAAGAGCCACGCCCGGGCCTTACGAACCCCGTGATTTGGGCCGAGAATCAGACCGTCTTGGCAAAAGCCGCCGTCGACTGCTGGCGATGTGCTTCCCACGAGTGCTCGGCGGCCGGCGAAGCTGCGAGATACGATGAGCCGCGGCGATCTCCTCGGGCTCGGCGATGCGCACAAGCGACGCCGAATGCGGTGGGCATCGCCGGCGAGGAAAGGTCGCTGTGGGACGCATGCCCATCGAGGCCGCACGCGCGAACCAGGAAACCGTCCCGTCGGCGCCACGGCGTGCCGACCGCGCCCGGAGAGACGGCGTTCGCGCACCTTTCGGCCCAGACTCTTCGCTACATCCGACCTTGCTGCAAAGCCACGAGGCGCGGCCTTGGCACTCGCGCTGTAGCCGACCGGCCTTGCGCGGGCACGGGGCGCGTTGACGATCCAGTGTTGACGATTGCGCCGCGGCGTTCGAGGAGGCTCGGGAAGGGCTGCGCGGCTCATCCACACTGCAGCACAAGTTCAGATTGAATGGGTCGCGCCACTGGGCGTCGTCGATGTCGAGGAAGCCGCCGAGCTTCGTGACATTCGCGGTCGCCCGCCGACCGTGATTGACGAGGGATATCGATTCCTCCGAGCTCTGCCAGCGCCGCTGACCGCTGCTGCTTCCGGCGCCGCCCGGCGTCGATAAATCGGCGATGGCGAGGTGCGCTCACTCTTCAGCGAGCTCCAGGGGTGATCGTGCGGGCCCGCCCACCACTCGAGGCTCCCTCTTCGCCGCGAGTTTGCGGACGACGGCGAAGGCCTATCCGCGGCTGGCGCCCGAGACGAGGCGGTTTTGCCTTCGAGGTTGAGATTCATATTTCTCCTTTGTTCTCAGATACTGACGTGATATGTACAAGCGTAGCAGCGATCAGCTTGCGGCGATCACTTTGTGTGTGGCGATCGGCAACCTTGTGGGGCGATCGCTGTGTGTCGGCGAGCGATCGGTGGTTCAGGCGCCGCCAGGGCCATCATCGATCACTCTGTGGAGCGATGGCGGCTTCGTGCGCATTGACGGCCGCGGCGCGAGGCCAAAGCGAAGCGCCGTCGCCAGGTGCTCGGCAAAAGCCGCGGCGTCGAGGTCGGCGGGACGACCTCGCGCTGGCCGCGTTCGACGCGTCGGGCCGAGCCAAAGCGTCGATTACGTCCCTACATCTTCCGTATTTTTCGCGCCAGCAGTCAGGGTCGACCTCGCGCTGCAGCTCACGACGGCAGCAGTGTTGCCGATGAGGCATCCGCGGCGGCGCGCGCGAAGCCAGACCGGATCGCGACCGCCCGCGGCGCATCCCGCCAGACACTCGCGGGTGCTTCCGGGACGATCCATCGGGCCTTCCGCAGGTTTCGCGATCTGCCGCTGGTACTTGTCGAGGCTATCGCTCAAAAGAGCGCGCGTTTGCCTCGAAAACGCGTTGTGCAAAGGCTCCTTTGGCGACGCCGATGACTCGGCCAGCGGCGCGGGCGGGAGGTGGCGGCGTAGCCGTTCGTCCAGAAAACTCTTCCATCGCGCGTTCAGACGCGTCGTCCTCGTCGAAACTTTCGAGGTCTGCTCATGGGACTGAGGCTATTTCGCTTTTGACTCGTAAGTCAAAATAGGCGTGCTTCGCAGCGTTTTGCGCTGAGGCCTTGCCTCTTCTTCACTGTCCGCGCGCCACGCCTCTTCTTTGCGTCTGGCCTTTGATCTCTTCTTTCAGAATTCGGGCCTCATCTCCATCAGCCCTCTCTCTTGCGCATTGCCCCGCTTTTCCTGCTGTTGCCCACTTCTGCGTACTTTCTGGCTGGCTCGTCGCCCGTCGATCGGCCTGCGCTTCCTCTCCGTCAGCCGTCCGAGCGTTGCGGTTGGACATTGCCTAGGCGCTGCAGAGCAGACCGTCGAGAGCTGTCTCCATGCGCCCGTTGATCCTGACTGTCTGCGTGGCAGGCGCAAATGTCAGCTTGTTGAGTCGTTGTTGTCGTCAATGGTGGGGCGTCATCGTCAGCCGTTTGGGGCATCAAGCCATTGGGCGCTGCGCCGGCGGCAATCGAACCGTTGTCGCCGACCTGTCGCGTCAGTCAGAGCTCCAGCACCTCGAGGTGCCATGGCGAGGCGCTTTGCGACCGGCGGGGAGAGGCGGGCGCGCAATTCGGCGTCGAAAGCTCCTCTCTGCCCGCCCGCCAGCGCTTTCCCGCCAACGGCGCTCCCGCTGCTCGTGGGGTGATGACCATGCCCGCCTGTCTGGCGGCGCTGCATCCGCGGCCGGCACGGCTTCCGGGGTCCGCGAGCTGGTCAGCGGGGACTGCGCAAGGCGAGCGTTGGGGCGAGTCACGCGATGTCGCGTTGGGGCGAGGCGTGGCCCGCCGTCTGCGGCTGCCGAGCAGTCCAGCCTGTTTGTGGAGTCCAGGCCCAGCCGCTCCACGCGCTGAGGAAAAGGCTTATGTTTATCTGGGATCCGGCGGCATGCCCAGGCGGAAGCACGCCGCCTGGAGGATCAGTCATGCCGTCGACTTTTGTCGTCCACGCCAGAGGGTGGCGTTGCGAGTCAATTTCAGAAATGAATGATTGAGAACAGAATGACTTGAAAGGGAGGGCGGCCTATGCCGTTACTGGCGCAGATGTCGCAAATTCGCCTGATGGCGCTGGGGTCCGGCCGCATTCGGCGTCCTCAGCGTTGACCGTTCGGCGGAGGCGTTGAGCTGGGCCTCGTGGTGAGCGGGCGAGGCCCTAGATGCGGCGAGCTCGGACGTGCGCGCGATGTCGAAGGCGCGCGCGCCTCTATGCCGCCATGCCGCCCGGACGCCATCCCGCTCGGTTTGGCAGTGTCCGCCGTCGCGTGGGCCGCCCCCGACGGGCGGGCGACGGCGCTGCTTCTCGGCGTCACGCCGTCGCCGCGCGCAAATCGCCCGACGATCGCTGGCGCCGTCGTGAACCGCCTGAAAGGATGGCCGTCCGGCGCCGCCTTTATGCCGCCCTTGTCCGTATTGCGGGCCGCGCTCTCACGGCGACGCTGTGAGCCGCCGACCGGCGCGGGCTGCCGCCAGGCCACCTCCGTATCGCACGAGCTTTACGGATGATTTAATCTTTCAACTAGAGGTCGATGGTTCGCGGCACATGGCCGTCTGTTCCAGCTCGACGGCGAAACGCGGGCCGCTCGCCGGAGGCGCTCCGCCAGCATGATCGAGCTCGCGCGGGCCGCGGACGAGATCGCGTCAACAGCGGCAGACTTCCGCGTCCACCATTTTCGCTCACAAGGATCCTCGCCCAGCCGCCGATCCTCGCGGCGGTGTGGCGTCGCGAAAGAACTTTTATCGGAAGTGGGCACGGGGCGTCATCCGACCTGCGCTACGGAGATCCCTCCATCTCGCGGAAGAGCTGGCGGCGTTAGGGACCTCTCATCGCCGAGGGCGCGTCAGCGCTCGGCGTTCGCGCGGTTCGCCCGAGGCGCAGAACGCAGGATGGGGAGGCCTTCGGATATCGCGGCGGCCAAGCCAGCAGCGCCGCCATTGCCGGCCCAGCAGAAGTTCGAACTGTTCATGGCGGCGGTCCGCGGCGCGGGAGTGGCGCGATCGGCGCCGCTGGAAGCAATACCCGCCCTGTACAAACCGGGAATTCCGCTGCCCGTCTTCCCGCAGTCCCCGGGTCTGGAGCGGCGTATCTGGTGGGGTTCTGGGTCGCACAAAACGGCTGAGCAGGCCGCGCGCGACGGCGTGAACCTCATGAGCTCGACCCTGGTGCAAGAATCCGACGGTGCCTCCTTCCGGAGATTCAGGCCGAGCAGATCGCCAGATACCGCGCCGCATGGAAGGAGGCGGGCCACGGCTGGACGCCCAGGGGTCTCGGTCTCCCGCACGATCTTTCCGCTGGTCGCCGAGGAGGACCGACAGCTGTTCGGCGTCCGCGGCGAGGGGGAGGATCAGGTCGGCTACCTCGAAGGCGCCACCAAAACGACCTTCGGCCGAACGTACGCTGCCGAGCCCGACGTGCTCGTCGAACAGCTCAAGGCCGATCCCGCGATCGAGGCGGCCGACACCCTGCTTTTGACGATTCCCAACCCGCTGGGTGTGGATGTCAACTTCAGGATTCTCAGAACTTCGCCGACTACGTCGCGCCGCGCCTCGGCTGGGCGCCGGCGACAGAGGCACGGAGGCAGCGCCGCCGAGGGCGTTCCGTCGGCTGAGGGCGCGGTGAGGCCGAATCGCGCCTCGCAGAATGGTGCGCGGCGGTTGGAGCCGAGGGGTTCTGGGCAGGCCTGACGGCGGGTCCAAGGGGAGGCCTTTCAAGACCCGTGTGCCGCTCAGCTCTAGGCCGGCCTGACGGCGGTTCGAGTCGGTGCGGCGCGGGGTTCCAGTCGACCGGCGGCGGTGCGCAGAGCTCTGAACAGGGCGCTTCTTGTCCACAACTCCTCGTGGCAAATCGACGGCGGTCTTTCGGTGTGATCAAATGTTACTCAAACAACATATTCACGCGAGGAGATTCGATGACGAAGACACGGCTGCGTTCCCTTTTCGGCGGCGCGGCAACGTTATCACTGCTGATTGCACCGATTGCGGCTCACGCCGACGGGCGCGGAACCCCCGGGGGCTCCTCCGATTCGCAGATTTCCGCGGACGGCCGGCCGACGTACAAGCCGACGCCGCCGCAACCGGCGCATAGTCAACCGGCGCAGCCGCGGGTTCACAAGCCCGCCGCCCCGAACACGGGCGCCTCGGCCCCGAGCTCGAACGCGCCCGCCGAGGCGAATGGAACCGTGACTCTCGATCTGTACAATCGACCGACGTCCACGGCCATATCGAGAAGGCGAGCAAGAACGGGGCCGTCACCGAATCCGGCGTTTCGGCGGTCGGCTGCTACCTCGACAAGGGCCCGCTCCGCCAACGGCGACTCCTCCCTTCACGCTGCTCGGCGACAACATCGGGCCTCGCCCTTCATCCGGCTCGCTGCGGGACAATCCGACCATCGCGGCGCTCAACGAGCTCAAACCCGTGGCCTCGACGATCGGCAGCCACGAGGCTCGACCTCGGCGTCGACGTCTTCAAGCATCGCATCGACGGAACGGGAGGGTACACGAAGGTCGGCTTCCCGTACCTCGGCGCGAACGTGGACGGCATGGGCCGGTACCTTGGCGACAAAGTGATATGGACGTCGGCCTCCGGCGTCGGGTCGCCTTCATCGGGGCCATCGCGGGCGACGTGCCCTACAAGCTCAGCCCGGGTGCCACGGCGGGGTTGACGTTCAACGACCCGATTCCCAAGATCAACACGATGGCCAAGGAGCTCAAAGACTCCGGTCAGGCCGACGTCGTGATAGCCATGCTCGACGACGACGTCAAGAACAACTACCCGAAAATGGGCCGATCCGTCGACGGAATCATGGGCGGCGACACGCATGTGCCCTACAAGTTCTCGATGGTGAACGGGCTCAGGGCAACAAGCTCTCGGCTATAGCCTCCGGATCGTACACGGACAACCTCGGCAGCCTGCAGATCACCTATGACAAGGCGGCGAAGAAGGTTGTGCGCTCCGAGGGCCAAGCTCATTCCCGCTTCGGAAGTGGCCCAATGCGGCGAGAAGCAGTCGATCAAGCAGATCGTCGACAAGGCTGTGGAGGTTCAAGGCGGCCGGCAGACAAGGTGAGTGGCACACAGGCTACGGCTACGCTTTTTCCCGCGGCGTCTTCTCGTCGAACGGCGAGGCGCCCGACGGTTCCAACCGCGGCATCGAGGTCCTCGCTCGGCGACCTTGCCGCGGACTCTCTTCAGGAGACTGTGGTCACGAAAGAGGCAAGCCGGTGGACATCGGCGCGATCAACGCCGGAGGGCTGCGCGCCGACCTCGTCCGTCGGCGAACGGAGACATCACCTACCGTCAGACCTTCGCCGTCCAGCCCTTCTCCAACCAGCTGGGGTATGTGACGATCACGGGCGCGGATTTCAAGAAGGCCCTCGAGCAGCAGTGGAAGACCAACCTCAATACCCAGAATTCCCGGCCCATGCTTAAACTGGGCCTGTCGCGGAACGTAAAGTACACCTTTGACCCGGCCAAGCCTTACGGCAATCGCATCACGTCTGTGACGGTCAACGGAAAGCCGCTCGACCTCAACCGCAAGTACACGGTCGGCTCGGTCACCTTCCTGCTTTCCGGCGGCGACTCGTTCGACGCCCTGACCGCTGGCGGCGCCCCTATCATCACCGACAATCTCGACCGCGACAAGTTCAACTCGTATCTGGCCGCCAACCCGGGCCTCAAACCGCGCGCCGCAAAATCCTCCATCGGGGTCACCCTTCCCTCCGAGCCGGTCAAGGACGGCCAGACGATTGACGTTTCCCTCCGCGGGCTCTCCTTCTCCGAAGGGCCGTCGGTGACGAAGAACGTCAAAAGTGAACGTGGGGGAGGCGTCCGCGACGTCGCCGAGTGGACAACTCGTTGGCGGACCCGGACGCGAACAACGAAAAGGCGACGATCACGGCCGACGGCGCCGGTCGCGCAGTCGCCAAGGTGAAGGTCGACAGCAAATGCGCGGCGAATCCGGGAAGCAGATCAAGCTTCCCGTCACCGTGAGGACCGATTTCGCCGAAGTAGTGGGGGCCGAGCAAGGGACTGACCGTCGCTGTGGCGTGCGGCGGATCGGCGCAGCCGACCGCTTCGCCTTCGTCCGCCGCCCCGGAGCGCCTTCGGCGTCGCCCTCGAGCCGGTCCGAGCAGCACGGCGCGCCCACCGCCACCGGCAGCGCCAAACCGACTCGGAGCGGCGACCCGAGCGACGGCGGCAAAGCCAAGCGCAAGCTCGAAGCCGAGCGCCACCGCTGCTCAAGCGCCACGGCGAAGCCGAGCGCCACCGCTGCTCAAGCGCCACAGCCAAACCCAGCGCCACGGCCAAAGCCCGACAACCCCAGGCCGCGCCCACCGCCACGGTTAAGCCCAGCGCAACCGCCGAGGCTCGAGGCCCAGCGACGACGCCTCGTCCGGCTCCGCGCTTCCGAGCGCAGTAGACCCCCGGCAGCAACGGGCCCGCGACGGCGACAGGGCCGGGAGACGACGTTCGGCCCAGCCCTACTGGAGATTCGGATCCCGCGAAGGGCAATGCTCACAAGCGGAGCGAACGCTCCGTGCCTCATGCATCGCAGGTGCCTCATGCATCGCCGGCGAACCGCAACGGGGACGGGTCCGATGCAGGCAAAAGCCAAACCGACGGCTGCCAAGCGCAACCTGCACACGCCGGGTCTGGCGTACACGGGTGCCGAATCGCTTCCGCTCCTCATCGCGGCCCTTGTGCTCCTGGCCCTTGGCGGCTTGCTTGTGGCCCGCCGTCGGACGGCTCAAGAAGACAACTGAAGCAACAGGCGGAAGGCCGCCGGTTTGAGGCGCGGAGGCGGCGCCCAACCGGCGGCCGCGTCGAACCTCCTTCCGGCCGATCGAAAGCGTATGCTGAGTGAAGCGCTTGCGCCGATCGCATGCGTCGATCGGCCGGAGCGCCCTGATGCGCCGCGGGTCGAACTACATCCTCCCAACGAGTCGCGGCGTCGGTCTGCCGCAGCTTTGTTCCCTGCGCGGGGCGCAAGAGCCCGCGTTTGAGGCGGAAGGCATTGCTGCGCGGTCGCTGCCTGTGCCGCGGGTCAAAGTCCGCTTGGCTGGCGCCTTCTGACTCTTCCTGCTGATCGTTTTCTACTTGTTCGCAGCGCGCGATTTTATGGCCGTTGTGATAAATTTCGACTTGTTTCATCCGTCTTGCGGCGATGTCGAGGCGGGAGCGCTGTGTCCTTGGGTGTCGATTGAGAGGCAGGGAACTGTTCATGGTTGATGCCCGCCCGTCGCCGCGCGGTCTCAAACGCCTGGCAACCTTTCTTCTGTGGCTCGGCGCTCTGGCATACATCAGCGCGATAGGCGAAGCGATTATCGGCTGGCCTCTCGGCATCCACGATTCCTATCTGTCCGAACTGGCGGCGCGCCGGTATCCGAAAAACTGGCTCTTCCGCCTCACGGACTTGCTCAGCGGCGTCGCCATCTTCTCCGGCACCCTGCTTTTCGTTCGGCAAGCGGGGTTCCAAGCCAGACTCCTGGAAGATCCCGCTTCGATCGTGCAAGGAAAAATCGCGCAAAGGCAAAAGGGCCCTGCGCGCAGGCTGGGGCTCCTTTGTCTCTTCCGCCAGGGCTCTCGCCGCAGGGCTCTTGACCTTCGCCCTCGCGACGATCGTCGACAGCACGGTGACCCCGTTGGATTGCGCCTTGTCCCTGCCGGAATGCCGCGAGCAAATCGAGTCCGGGGAAGCGGGACGATACGAGTGGATGCACGACGCCTCGAGGCGTTGCCGTGGGAGTGGGCACGGTGACGGTCGCTTGCAGCCTCATTCTGATCGTCCTTTTCCGCCATCGCGCGCGCTACTCGCTCGGGATGCGGGTCGCGGCCCCCTCGCTTGCGGTCAGCGTCGTTCTCCTCGTCGGTTTGCTCACGGGCGCCGAGCTTTTGGGAGTCGGCCCCGTCGGCCTCGCCCAACGAATCCAGGTTTCCTTGACCGGGGTTCTCATCGCTTTCGCCCCGGCGAGATTCGACCCGGAAGGGCGTTCGCCGTGCGGCGACGCCGCAAGTGACGCCGCGTCAATGCCGCCGCAATCGAAGGTTCCACAGAAATCGCACGCAGAAAGCGGTGATTTTACAGGGACTTCACAAGTTTTCGTGATGGCATTGATGAGAAAACGGGAGGCTTAAAAGGAGTCCATGCAGCTATGCTGCGCGATGAGCGAGGTGACGCGATATGACGTGGTCTGATTCTTCCGGGGTGGGGGCTCCCTCCGAAAGACTACGAGAAGCTGGCGGGCCTCTTGGGGCCGGACACCCGCACACTCGATTCTTGGAAGGTTCCTCTGACTGCCGACACCGACGACATTCGCGCCGAGCTTGGGCATTGGATTCGCCGAAGGTCGACTCTCCTCGGGCATTCGCTCGGCGGCCTAGCCGCGATCAGTGGGCGCTTCGCCGCCCCGACCAGGTCAGACAGCTCGTTCTCATCGACCCCACCGCTCCAGACGAGGTCCCGTCGCGCTTCCATGTAGAGGGAAGCTTCGACGGGGAATGGACAAGCTGGCCGGCGCCGCCGTCGAGGCCCTGTGGCGCGTGGGGCTCGAGATTCGTCGATGGGGAATCGCCAAACCACCGGAAAGCGAGACGCCCTCCCGATCGACGAGGCGCGTGCGCGCTACGGGACGCGGGAAAACAGCCGGCGCCCGGCGAGCAGCTTTCAGCCAGCTGGGCCCATGCCGCCCGCGTCGATGCTCTGCTCGACGCCGGGCGCAACCGCGACATCGCAGCCCGGCGCCGCTTCTCCTCGTCGGCGCGGGCAACGGCAACAGCGTCGATTCCTGCGCAGCCAGTGGGATCTGGGACGCAAACTGCACGCTCGAACGATCATGCTGACCGGCCAGAATCACGTCTTCCCACTGACGGGCCGGGATCTAGTTGTGCGCCACGTGAAAAACCTGTGAACCGCGAATACTTCCGCGCTCAGTTCATCCGCGTCCACAGCCCGCCTGGTTTCGCGTCGCACCGCACGCTGCCCGCCCTCAAAACTTCAGAGCCCTCCAAGCGCAGAAGAGCCGGGCCGCCTGCCGGGCGCCAGACGGGCAAGGCAGGCCTCTGATCCTCGATAGACAAGGCAGACCCCGCCTCGATGACACTCTGACCGGGCAAGGAGGCCTCTGATCTCAGTTGGCGGGGCGAGCCTCCGGGCGGACGAACGGGGAAGGCGAGGGTCTCGCGAATCGAAGCGCCCAGCAGGAACATCGCTATCCGGTCGATGCCCAGCCGAGGCCTCCGGTGGGGGCATTCCGATTCGAGGGCCGAAAGGAACTCTTCGTCGACCTCCATGGCCTCGGGGTCGCCGGCCGCTGCCCGCAACGACTGCTCGGTGAGCCGCTGGCGCTGATCGATCGGGTCGGTCGAGCTCGGTGTAGGCGGTGCCGAGCTCCATTCCGAGGCGACGAGGTCCCAGCGTTCGGCCAAGCGCGGGTCGCCTCGATGGCGCCGCGTCAGCGGCGAGGTTTCAACCAGGAAGTCCGTGTGAGAAGGTGGGGCGCCCGTGCTGCGCTTCGACTAGCTCCTCGTAGAAGCTCGGTCACGAGGGTCTCCCGCAGTCATCGAGGTGGCATACCGGATGCCTCGCTCCCGGCACAGTCGCTGGAGCTCGTCCGCCGGGCGTGTCCGGGGTGACGTCAGCGCCGACGGCCTGCGAGACCGCCGCGTGCCGGATACGACCGGCCATTCGCCGTCCAGGCTCACGACGCCGCCGTCGGGCGCAGGCGCGACAGGCTTCCCGTGGACCGCCCACGCCGCCGTCCGAATGAGATCCTCGGTGAGCCTGCGCATCGTCGTGTAATCGCCGTGCGCCTCGTGAGGCTTCAAGGCCGTGAACTCGGGGTTGTGCGTAGAGTCCGCGCCCTCGTTGCGGAAGTTTTGCCGATCTCGAAGACCTTCTCAAATCCGCCGACGCACAGCCGCTTAAAGGTACAGCTCGGGCGCGATTCTCAAGGTCAAATCGAGGTCGTGAGCGTTGATATCGTGTGAAAACGGCCGCGCGTTCGCCCCGCCGTGGATGCGATTGAGCATAGGCGTTTCGACCTCGACGAAGCCGTGCTCGGCCAGCCTCCCTCGGATCGCCCGCACGGCCGCGCGCTGCGCGCCAGAAGGCGGCGTCGCGCCTCTCCGCCGAGCGCAAGGTCCATGTGACGCTGCGCGCGCGCTTCGGCGTCGCGCAGCCCCGGTGTTTGTCCGGGGAGGTGAGGGCACTTTGCGGCCATGCGCCAGCCCTCCGCAAGGACGCTGAGGTTCGCCGGGCGGCTGCGACGAGCCGCGCCCGTAACGCTGACGGGTCCCGGGATCGACCGTTTCCCTCCAGAGCGCCAGTCCGGCTTCGGGGCGGTCGGCGGTGAACATGACCTGGGCTCCACGCTTCCTCCCGCAGATCCGCGAAAAGGACTCCCGCCGTGGTCGCGCACTCGCACAACGCGTCCGACCACCGAGACGGCCCCCGAATCGTCCCTCACGTCGCTGAGCGCGTGGCTCTCGCGCGTCCGCGGGATAGGGGTCGATGCCGACGTCGATCAGGCGCGCCAACTTTTTCCCTGCGAATTCGCTGCTGCTCGGAAAGCTGCCGCTCCGGCACGGTCGGCGTGAAAAGATCCTCTTCCTGTTTGCGCACGGCTTCGGCGAGCTTTCGCCGCCGTCTCCGGGAGGTTGAGCTGCGATGCTCAGGGGCAGCGCTGGAAAGTGCGGGGAAGCTCGGGGACGAAGCCTTCGGCCTGCCCGACGGCGATGAGCACCTGGGTCAGCTGCGCCGTGCTGCCGTAGCAGAGACAGGCGCAGGCGCCATTGCGGCAGGTACTTTTCGTTTGACTGGTAGAGAGGTGGAGCTGCCACCAGCGCGAAGCGAGACCAAAACCTTCCGGTTGAGCTTCTCCGAGCGGGGAGGCGCCGATGCGCTCGCCGCGGGCGAAGGACTCCCGGAACATTGCGAAATTCAAAGAGATTTGCGTGATTCCCAGCCTGTCGGCATTCGCGATCAGCTGGGTGACCATGAGCTCGGTGACGCCGGACACAGCGGCCGGGGAACGCCGCATGAGATCAAGAGACGTCCCGGCGGCCCCACGGGACGAAAGAGGAGGCCGCACCGTCGCCCTTCGCCGTGTGTGCGGTGACGATCACCGTGCGCCCGTCGCGCGGGTCGCCGATCTCGGAGGCCATGGAGAAGCCGCGCTCCGGGCCGCCGCGCCGCCACACGTCGGCGATCTTGACGAGCTCCGCCAGCTCGTCCGCGGGAATCTCCGACTGGCGCCGCACCTGCACCCGGTACCCTGCGTTCGTCGGCCCCTGCGATTGCTTTGCGGACCGCTCGCAACGCCGGGTTTGCGAGCCTGAAGGAGGCGACGTCGATGACCGCTTCGTCGCCCAGGACGATCGCCCTGAGGCCCTGTGCGCGGTACGCCCTCGCCCGTCTTCGCTGGCTGAGATGACTCCGGGGACCCAACCGTAGGAACGCGCGTGCTCAGCCATTTTGCAGTGCCTCGAGGCCACGATTGCCTGTCTCCGATGGGATCGCCGGCGTCAAAGCACACGCCGAAGACCACGCGAAACGACAGGGCCGCCTTGCCGTCGGGGGAGAGACCGTTCGTCGATCGTCACGGTGGCAAAGTACCCGAGCGAATCCGCCGAGCCGGCGGCGACGAGCCGCCGCACCGCCAGTTCGTCGTCGTAATCCCTTTTGGGCGTTCTGCGGAGCGGCGCGGAGAAGACGACGATCGCCAGCACGAGGGTCGCAACCGAGATGACGCCGACGCCGTCTCCACCCAGTACGGCCCTTCGATGGGCGAGCGGAAGGGGCGCTGGTCGGACGGGGGCCGAGCGCCACAGAAACGCTCCAGTTGACCGCGGCGAAAGGGAAGTCTGCCGAACCCCGCCGTTTCCAGGGCGAAAAAGGCGAATCCGGCCGACGTCGCGAACTAACGCGATGACGAGGCACGCCCGCCGCAGGGCTCCGGGGGCCAAGCGGGCGGGGAAAGGCGCTGCGCATCCAGAAGGCGCTCGCGACGACGAACAAAGCGAGATGCCAAAGACGCGAGAAAATGCCAGCCGTGCGGGCGGAATCGCTCGAAGAGTCCGAGTCGATGTGAGAGAGGACGGTCGCGACCGCCAACGCGATGATCATGGAGACCTGCCACATCGCCACGGACAGCCACAGCGCGGCGCGTTGGCGCCAAAAAGCCCCAGTGAAAGGAAGGTGAGCAGGAAGAAAGACAGCAGGGTCGGATAGGGAAGGGATGTTCGTCACATTGAGGACGCGAGCGACGGCGTAGACGAAGTCCGGAACGAAGGCCAGCAAGAGCAGCGCGCTACCGCCTGCCACACGGCGAAAGCCTGCACAGTGAACACCAGGATGCGGGCGCCCAGCTCGCTGAGCCCGGCTCGGGCTCTTCTTGCGGTTTGCGCCCGCCGGGCTCTCAGCCGCTGCGAGCGTCCCGTCTGACATCACCGAGTGCCCGTCCGATGTCACGCCGTCCAGCGTGTGCTCTTCTGACGTGTGCCCTTCTTGCATGGATTCCCCGACGGCATGCGCTCTTCCTGCGCCGCGCAGTCCGAGCGCTGTCCGCCGTCGTCGGCTGCTCGCTCGTCAAATCCCTTGTCCTTGTCCCTCTCATCGGCGATTCGCGGGTTGCCGGGAAAGCGCGAGGCGCGCGTGAACCGAGCGTCGGTCCGTCTGCGTGCTTGGGGCGTCCAGTGCGGTATACCCGTGAAATTTTCTATTGGAACTGTAACGGGTCCGGGCGCCGCGCAGTCCATCGTGGAGGGATTCGGTGACGATTGTCAGCGATTCGGATGCGCGCAGCGAAGGGGCGCTTTCCCGACGGGCTGCGGGCCGCCCGCGACCACGTCGTGCATCACGTCGAACTCGCCGCACAGCCGGCTACGGTCCGCCCGCGACCACATCGTGGATGCCCGCAGCGGAATCTCATCGGGATCGTCTATGTTCGATTCATGGACGAACAGAAACGGCTCACAGCGTGCACTGATCGTCGGGCTCGGAATTTCCGGCATAGCTATGGCCAAGGGGCTGTACGAGATGCGGGTGGGACGTGACCGTCGTGGAGCGCGCCCCGAACGCCGTCGCGGAGGCTACTTCGTCGGGCTCTTCGCCGTCGGCAAAGTGGCTGCGAAACAACTGGGATTCGATGGAATACACAATGGGCGCCCAAAGTTCGAGACAACTGCGCACTGGGCAAAAACGGCGAAAAACGTCGAGGGCTCGGCTTCGGCGACCTTCCGGGCGACCCGTGGCTCTTGCTCCGCAGCGACATTGAAAACGCCGCCTACGAGGCGATCGACGCGCTTGATCCGAAGATCGACGTGCGGTACTCGACCGTCCCGACGCGCATCGAGCAGGACGGCGCCGGCGTCGACGTGTGGCTCAAAGACTCTTCGGACGGCACGGAAAGCCGCGAGCGCTACGACCTGCTGCGTGGGCGCCGACGGCGTCACTCCACGGTCCGCAAGCTCGTCTTCGAGGCCGGACGAGAAGTACATTCGGCATTTGGGGTACATGATCGTCGCCTCTCAGATTCCCGAGGATCTTCCGGGAGCTCGAACGCGGCCAAGGCGCGACCTTCGCCGAGGCCGGAAAGTCGCTCTGGGTGTTTCCCTTCAAGGATCGTCCAGCCACCCTCATGTTCAGCTACAAGTCCGACGACGTCGCCGCCGAGTTCGAGGCCGCCTCGCCTGCCGCTAGAATCCGCGAGGTGTACGGCCCGGTCGCGGCCCCGCCGGTCAAGGCCGCGATCGATCAGCTCGAGCGCGCCGACGAGCAGCCTTTTTCGACGAGGCCGTGCAGGGTCCGGATGGACCGATGGCACAAGGGGCGGGTCGTGCTTATGGGCGACGCCGGATGGTGCCTGACCCTGTGCTCGCGGATGGGGGCCTCCACCGCGCTGGCGAGCGCGAATTTGCTGACCGCGATCATCGGGCGGAGGAAGGCGACGTCGAAGGGCGCTCGAAGAGTGGGAGGCCAGGTCGCGTCCGTTCATCAGGCACTACCAGAGAGTCGGTGCGCGCAACAGGGCTTTCTTCACTCCCGCAGGCGGGGCAGGCGGGACGGCGCGCGCGCTCTGCCATGTCGGTTTTCAAGCGCCCATGGGGGCGTTCGCTGCTCGCGGCCTTCGTCGGAACCGGAAGGAAGGCAACAGGCTCATGAAGTCCGTCATTCCCGCGGGGGCGGATTTCGCCTTCCCAGCCGCGCGAATAGGCGGGGGCTTTCATCTTTTCGGCTTCCGATCGAGCCCTGCGGCTCTCGATCCTGGGCCTTCGGTCCGTAGGGGCCGGCCGCCGCCCAAAGGGAATGACGGAATTCATTGAAAACCGTACTATCTGCGCCTTGCCCATGTCGATGTCGGAAAGTAGCGTTGAACCATGAGCAGCTGGCCCCTTTCTTCGGCGCGCGTCGGAGCCCTTTGCGTCGCTGCGGTGCTTGCTCTGGCGGGCTGCCGCGGATCGGACGCGGGCAATTCCTCGACGGACGGGGGCGGTCCCCGAGCGCGGAGGCTTCGACGGCGCCCGGCGCCCGCGCCGGGGTGAGCGAGCACAAGGCAGGCGCCGGGGCGAAGCCGACGGCGGCGCCCTCGGGGCATCGCGGGGCTCCCTCCCCCTCGGGGGATTTCACGAAGGCGGCCGTCAAATCGGAGGAGCCCAAGCTGTCCAACCCCTTTCGACTCGCTTTTACGACCGGGATTTCAGCCTCGCGGCTCTGTCTGCCGACCCTGCGGGCGCCATGGAAAACCTGCGGTCGCGGAGGGCCTGAAGAAATCGGCGACGCTCGATCCGCCAACAAGACCTTCGTCTATCGGGCGACGGACGCCGGCAAGGCCGGGGCGACTTCGTGCGCACGACAACTCGCACAAACAGGCCTTCAACGCCGACAACACTCGTTTCATCGCGCGCGACGGGCAGGGCGCCTGGTACCTCTACGACGCCGCCACGTTCAAGCAGATTAAGAAACTCAGCGAGCTCAAGGGCAGTGCGAGCCGATCTGGCACCTTCGGATCCGAACCTGCTGCACTTCACTTTGCGCGACGGCGGGACCACGTGGTGGACGTACGACGTCGAGGGCCGAGAAAGGCGAGGTCATGTTCGACTTCTCCGGCAAGACGCCATGGTCCCAGGCCACGTCGTTTTCGACGAAGGGCCGGGGCACGGCCAGCGCCGACGGGCGGTATCTCGCCCTCACCGCGACGCGGCACGACGAGGCCACTCAGACCAGGAACGTCTATGGAGTGGTCGTGCTCGACGTCAGGACAAGCGAATCGTGGGCGCGCTGGATGCGAGGAACTTCCCTAGGCCCGGAGCTTTCCCAGACTATGTCAGCGCCTCGCCGAGCGGCAGGCACGTCGTCGTCTCGTGGCCGGGGGACGCCGGAGGGACCCGCGCCTACACCCGCGACCTCAAGGATTCTTTCGAGCTTCCGACGACGTCGAAGCACGCGGGCATAGCATACGGCCCGCAAAAGCAGGGACTATTACGTATTCGCCGACTACGGCAAAAACCAACTCTCCGCCGTCGACCTCGACTCCCACGAGCGGATCGGCCTGCGCAGCCTTTACCCCGCCAAAGGCGAAAACTACACGTTGGACATCAGCGGACAGGCGTACGACAAGCCCGGGTGGGCCGTGGTTTCGACGTACGGGGAGAAGAAAGACGACGTTTCAGACGAATCGGCGCCCCCAGGGAACGACCGACTACCGGAAGGTGTGGCTGGTCGAGCTGAAAGCCGGCGGACGGGCGCTGAGGCGTGGCAACGTCCGAACGAACGCTTCCACGATCGGCGGTTCATCGAAGGACGCGGCCCCCCAGGCGGCCGGCGACCCGGATTTCTTCAAGCCGCAGGCGAGCGCCTCGCGCGATCTGAGCAGAATCGTCTTCGCCGACAACTTCGGTCAGGGGCCGATCGAGAGCTACATGGTGGGCCTTCCGAGCTGGGCCGTCAGGTGACCCAGCCGGACGGTTGAGTTACGCCGAGCGCCGCCAGGGCCTCGCCGGCCTCGCGGCAAAGGGTCGCAGCTGCAGGGCAGGGGCGTCCGCCGTCCCGCGCCTTCCTGCGGGCCTCACTCCTCGTGCCACTGCCAGTCCATGACCCGCCACGGGAGGTCGGCGAAGAGGAATCGAGCCGCTCAATGTGCGGGTTGAGCACGGCGACCACGATTTCCGGGTCTTTGTCGCGGTAGGCGCCGGGCAGGGCCCAACGCCTCGTAGTCGACGTTCAGTTCACGCGTCGCCTCGCCGCCGATTGAAATCGCTATGCCGTTCGAATCGGTTGCCGCGCATCGGAACTCCGTTCGGTCCCAGGGGATCTGCGCCGTCGTCGGCGTCGCGGCCTCCGTTTTGCGCTCGACTCGGTAGACGCACGACGACGTCAAGAGGAAGCCCGCGGATCCGGGGCAGTCCATCCAGGCGAAGGGCACGCCCTCGACTTCGTCCTGAGGGGCCCTGAAAGCCGGCCAAAACCGGTTCGAGTGCGCGGGTTCCGAGCTTTTTCTTGCGAGACAGGTCGGGCAGATGGACGGCTGCGGCGTTGGCCGGGTCGAGAAGAATGAAGTCCACCCGTGGCGGCGCGCCGTCTCAGCCCAAATGCCGTCGGCGGCTTCGCAGCAGCGCCTGTACTCGGCCTGGCTCGCCGAATTGCGGGCGAGGACCCGCCGCGCCTCCTCGAAAAGGATGCGGGAGGCGAACCGCTGGGGGCCGGGAGCGTGCGTGGCCTTCGGCGCAGGAGGTTTCACGGCATCGACGTGCGCCTTGTATTCGGCGAGCGTCTGCGCCGGCAGCAGGGGAGCCAGATTCTCGGCGAGCCAGCTCAAGTCAGGGCGAGGCCAAAAGCCGGCCGCCTCGAACACGGGGGCGGGCGAAATCGCGAAGCCGTAGACGGCGCTCAACAGACTCCCGTCGTTCGAATTGCCGTTGGACGGTTCGCCCGCAAGGATGGCGCCCAAAGCGCACGAGGCAAGGAACTGCTCCCATCCCGTGTATAAAGCGGCGATTTTCCCTCCATAGTGTTCGATCGCTTCCGTCGCCGCCTCGTCGTCGATGAGCTGCGAGCTGTAGGCTGCGGACAGCAGAAAGACGATGAAGGCGTCGCTCAAGCCCAAGGGGCCGCGGTTGTCGGCGACCGCCATGAGCCACGCGGGAACCCTCCACTGCGTGGAGGAGGCCGCGTGGCTCGCCTGATCGATTGCGAGGTTCGCCGGCTGGAACGCGACGCCCTCTTCCGCGCTTTCCTTCGCCTTCTTGACGCCGAGCTTTTCGAACGGGCCCAGGCGCGGCGCGAGGGCGCGGACCGAATCGAGGGTTTGCGTCGAATCCGGGATCCGCGGCGCGCGAGGCCTGCGCCGCCTCCTCGACGGAGGCCTCGCCTGCGCCGTCGGACCCGGAAAGGTACATTTCTTTCGCGGCAAAGGAAAGATCGTTTGAAATGCGCGCCTCGTCGGGAAATCTTCCGTAGAGCGTCGGCGATGAGCCGCAGTGCGGACGCGCCGCCTTTCCGCCAGGGGCATGCGCACTGCGCGGCAAGCCTCCTCATTGCGCACCTCGGCCAGGGTCCTTCATCGCCGAACTGCGGCTTTCGGATGCGCGCCGAGGCGGCGCGACCGACAGCAGGTCCTCGGCGATCACTTTCGGAGCGAGGGCGTGAGATGATGCTAATTCAAAGCGATACGGCGCACTCAACAACATGTACTCGGACTTCAATTCCATTTGCCTTTGGCTCGCGCTTCTTTGTTGTCCGTCCTTATTCGTGATCCCGTCCTGCTTCGGACCCGGAGCATTCCGGCTCGCTCGCGGAACCTTACCGAGGGCCCTCGCCTTTTCGGACGAGGCGATGGCTTCCCGGAGACGACAGGCTGACCCGCTTCATCGTACGTATGCTTTCGCCTCTGCGCAATGCCGGTCTGCTTGAGAAAACACGGTCTGCTCGGGAAAAGACGGCATTGGGGACGCGTGGACCTGGGATTCGACTGACGCGAACGTTGAACGATGGCAGGGAGGGTTCGAGATGCGGAAAAGGGCGGAGTTCGGGATGCTGCAAGGGCGGAGTTCGGGATGCGGAAAGGTCTGAGTCCGGAATGCTGCAGGGGCAGAGTCAGGGATGAGACCGGCGTGGACTTCGCCCCAGCCGTTTGTTTTTCCGGGCAGGGCGTCTCTAGATAGAATGCAGAAATCTTCGCCCCATCCGTTTCGGGTGCGCAAATGAAACTTGACGGCAAGCGGGAAGGAATGGAGATGTACGAAAACAGCGGCTACGGCGGCGGTCATCCTGGATATGATTGGAATCGGCAACAGCCGGGCGTTTCTACGCCAATGCCCAGGCGCCCGGTCCGGTCGGAGGAAGCGCGTGGGGCGGCAAGAAGCCTGCGAGACGCTCACGTGGGGCACTGGGGGTGGCCGGATTCTGGGTTTCCGCCTCCGCTTTGCTTGTGAACGTCGTAGCGGTGCTTCTCTTCAGGCAAGGCATCCGCGACCTCTTTGAGCGCCGCTCGCCGAGTCCCGACGCGTTTCCGACGACGGCATGGCCAACCTCTTCTTCCTCATCATCCTGATGATGTTGGCCGGGATATGGGCCGTTGCGGGTTTTTCTCTGGGAATCTCCGGCTTGGTTTTCTCTTCGAAGAGGGGAACGCGAGAAACAAGGCTTACTCGATCCTGGCGATCGTTCTCAGCGTCTGCAACCCGATCGTAATATCGATTATGGCTAATTATTTTGTTTTCTAGTCTTAGTGATCGCTCGCAGGCTCCTTTGCGGCTCCCGATGTTTCTGACCGCTTCGGGCCGCCCGTCGACATCGCCCGGCTCGGGGCGGGCTCATTCGTCGAATTCTGGGATGGCCACGGTTCCGCCTGGCCTGATGCGGGCGGTGTAGTAGGTCTCCGGTCCGCCGGCCTTGTAAACCACCACGGCTTTCATGTCGCCTCGCCCAGCCTTTCTTTCTGTGCCTTTACTTTCCCTCGGTGGCGCCGCACGCCCTGCGACGCAGCCTCATCTTTTGTACGCTTCGCCCCAAGATTCAAGGGCGGCGAAGACGGGGGAGAGGCTCATACCCAACTCCGTGAGGGCGTATTCGACCCTGGGCGGGACTTCGGCGTAGACGGTTCGCGTGACCAGCCCGCAATCGGCCATTGCGCGCAGATTCGATGTGAGCATCTTCTGCGAATTCCGCGTACCGAACGCTGCAATTCGCTGAATCTGCATGCGCCCTGAGCAGGTCGGATGATGAGGATGCGCCATCGGCTGGAGATGAAGCTGAGCGTAACTCCACCGGGCAGTCTGGGAGGCCGTCCGCGGCTAGATCTTCCGGAGGGTTGCGCCTCCTGAGGGGTGCGGGTCTCCTGAGGATTGGGCCGGGAATGCGTGTGCGAGGCATGGGCCGGTGTTGTCGGGGGCGGGTTCAGAGCGCTTTTCGTTGTGGGCCTGGCTCGTCTGACCGGGCTTCCAACGGTTGCTGAGCTTCCCGCTGGCCGCAGGACCTTCGATGTCTGCCGAGCTTTGGACGGCTGCCGTTGATTCCTGTGCGTTTTTGACCCCGGTTTTTCGTTTGTATTCCGCATTAGTCACCTGTGGGTTCCTACAGCACTTTAAAGTGCCTTCTTCCGTAACGATACTAAAGACTTTTAGCCTGATTCATGATTCAGCAAGTCCATTCGAAGGAGCGTCATGAAAAACAGCCGCAGCTGAAACACCCGAAGCCGGAAGGTCCCGCGGGCCGTTGAGGATCGCCGTCATCGGGCGAATGGAAAATCAGGGTCCCTCATCGCGCGCAGCCGCTGGCTGCTGTGATGGCCGACGGGCTCGCCCCGGCGACTGGGCGCAGGCCCCGGCGGTCGGGTCTCGGTTCGCCGTAGGCGCATGGCGGCGTGCCCGAGGCGGCGGCGTCCGCTATGACGACGCGATGCGAAACGTCAATGCTTGAGTTTGACCGGCGTCGCCCCTTGGCCTTGCGCGTCGAGGATCGAGCTGAGCAGGCCGGGGAACCTTTCGTCTAACTCCTCGCGCCGCAGATGGACATAGCATCTAGTCCCTTCGGCGCGCGTGGCCGTGATCCCCGCGGTTCGCAGCACCTTCATGTGGTGGCTGAGCGTCGATTTGGAGACGGGCGCGTCGAACTCGCCCCATTGCCTTTCGGATCCGTCCGCGAGCAGGCGAACCACGCCGAGCCTCAGCGGATCCGAAAGCGCCGCGAGCACCGCGGTCAGGGGCACGTCCGCGAGGTCGGGATGAACACTCCTTGCCATTCCTCTAGTATTGCACTACCGTATGTTCTATATTCGTCGAAAATCGAATAAAGGGTATGTTGAAAATGAACCACACAGAGAACGAGGCACACAGCCGCAAAAAGACGGCGGAAGATCTGAAGGGCGCCGCGGACGCCTCCGAGGCTGAGGACGGGTAGGGCCGGGCACGGCGAAAAGCCTTCGGCCAGCGAAGCTGGAAGTCCCGCGGGGAGAAGGCGTGCCGGGCACGGCGGACAGTCTTCGGCCAACGAAGCTGGAAGTCCCGCGGGCGAAAGGAACGGTTCGGGGAACAGCGCGCCCGGCCGTGATTCTGGGCGGCGCCGTCGCCTTCCTCGTGGGCTGCGACTCCATGGTCGTAGCCCCGATCGCCCCCGAAATACTCCAAAGCTGGGGCGCTTCCGCCTCGCTCTCCGCCCTCCTCGTGGCGGCATACGCCCTGGCGTACGCGGTCACAAGCCCTTTCTTCGGGGCGCTGGCGGACTATCGGGGCCGCCGGCCGGTTGCCGTCGCGGGATTGGCCGTTTTCGGGGCGGGCACGGCCTTGACCTTCGCTGCGCCGAATCTTGCGACCGGCCTTGCCTGCCGCGCGCTCGCGGGGCTTGGCGCGGGATGGTCATGCCGACGGTCTTCGGCGAGGTCGTCAGCCGTTCGACGCCGCAAACGCGCGGCGCGAATGTCGGAGTAATCACGGGCATGCTGCTGCTCGGCCACCGTCGTCGGAGTTCCGATCGGGTCGCTTCTGGCCTCCCGCCGTCGGCTGGCAGTGGGCCTTCCTCCTTATTGCCATTCCCGGCTTTCTCGCGATATTCCCGGCGGTCCGGGTTTTCTCCGGCGTCGCACCGCGGAAGGCCGACGGGCGCGCGGGCGACGACGCGAATCCGCGACGGGCGGCGGGCGCGGCGGCGCCTCGGCCGCCGTGGCAGGAATGCTGAAGGCGGCGCTGACCCATCGCGGGCTTCTTCTCCTTCTGCTGAGCGCCGGTCTGTGGCACGCGGGATTCGCCGTTGCGTACACGTCGATCGGCGCGTTTTACGAGACCGCTACGGCTTCGGGGCGGCGGAAATGTCCTGGGTGACGCTCGCGGCGGGCGCGGCGGGAATCGTCGGCGCGGTCGTGGGCGGGCGTCTGCTCGCGCGATGGCGCGCCGCCTCTATACGGCGGTTGCGGGAGCGCCGCCGCCCTGGTGTTACGGCGGTCGCCTTCTTGCCGGGCCCCGTGGCCGCAACTGTGCTCGGGCAGATGGTGTGGAGCGTCGGCGTCGTCTCGGCGCAGCCCGCATTCATGACTCTCGCCGCCACTCTCAACCCGCGATTGCAAGGGACCGCGTTGGCGCTCAACGGCGCCGCTCAGTATTTTGCGCAGTTCGTCGCTTCGTCGGCGGGGGCCGCGATCCTCACGGCGACGGGCAGTTTCGCGTGGCTTGGCGCAGCGTCCGCGGCGCTGGCCGTACTGTCCGCCATATTCATTCGCGGCGTTCGCGCTCGTTGAATCCGCGGGGCCTGTGGGGCGCACTCGGTGCGGGGAGCAGGCCGTCAGCCTCGGATCGAGGGCGTCGAGAGTTCGCGTTCCTCGGCGTCGCTCAGCCCCGCGTGCCCCGCGCAATCGACGGAATTCTCCAGCGCCCAGGCAAGCAGGTCGGCGTAGGTTTCGCGCGCGGGCCGCAGCTTGAGGCCCGCCTCGAGCGCCTCCCGTTCGACGCCGCCAGCATCCCTTCCAGGCTGGGATCCGGCACCCACAGCGGGGAGGGGACCTGGGGCCGGCCCAGAAGCCGACGCCCCGGGCGAGCAGCCAATCCGCCGGAGTGCGGACGACCGCCAGTGTGGCCGGCCGCCGAGCGAATCTGCTCCAGGTGTTCGCCCAGCGTCGAGACGTTCCCGACGGCGTTGAAGACTCCGCCGATTTCCGCCTCGACGAGGCGGACGATCCACGCCGCGAGATCGCGCGCGTCGATCACTGAGAACGCCTGGCCGAAGGCGTCGGGAACGAGCACGCGGCCCCGCGGATTCGACGGCTTGGCGAAGCGGAGAGCCAGTATGCGGCACGGTTCGTCGGGTCTCCGGGCCCCGTGATGAGCCAGGGGCGCACGATCGTCGAGCGTTCGCGGGCCGAATCCCGCGAGAACGGCCTCCTCGCAGGCGGACTTGGCCCGCCCGTAGTTTTCCTGGGAGGCCTCCTCGCCTTCAGGCAGGGGAGGCAGAGTCGGCTCGTCTTCGACGATCCCCTTCTTGGAAGGGTCCGCGTAGACGTTCAGGGAGGAGACGAGACGAAGCGCTTCGCCGCAGGGGTGAGGTCGCGAACCGCCCGTTCGACAAAGCGCGGATCGCTGGCCACGTCCACGACGGCGTCCCACGTCCGCGCGGCGACGCCGGCGAGGGCGTCGCCGCAGGGCGCGGTCGGCGTTGACCAGATCGGCTCCCTCCGGGATCGCATTTCCGCGGGCCAGGCAAACGACGAATGCCCGGCGGCCAGCGCGGCCGCCGCGATCGAATGCCCCAGCCAGGCCGTCCCTCCAAGAATCAGAATCTTCAGCCCTGAGCTTACTGAGGGACAGGCGAGGGAAAGGCGGCTCGGTTCTCTGAGGGCGAGCGTCGGCTTGATCGGTTAAAGGCGGAGCGCTTCGAGGCGCGAGCGCAGTCCGCAAAAGAGAGATTCGGTCAGTGAAATATTTTCAGTCAGCTCGTGGCGCGCCCGGCGGCCCACTCGGCCACGCGCCGAGCGCTCTCGCTTTCGGATATGTCTTCGACCCTGGACGCATGATCGACCATCGCACGCCGAACGGGTCGAGAATCGAAGCGTAGCGGTCGCCGGAAATGAAGGTGCTCGGCTCTTCGCGCAGGGTCGCGCCCGCGGCGAGGGCACGCGACGACGTCGTCGACGTTGGGGCAATATAGGCCCAAGGAATAGCAGGCGCCTTCGGAAGGCGGCGGGACCAAACCGTACTCGGGATTGGGTTCGCCCACCTGCAGCTTGCCCTTCCCGAAGTCGATCTCGGCATGGACCACCACGCCGTCGAATTCCGTGACATCGACTATCCGGGCGTCGAACACCGAGCGATAGAAGTCCAAGGCCTCTTCCGCGCCGATGATGGCGAGGAAAGGGGTGAGACTTGTCGAACCGTGCGGGATTCCGTCGGTTGTATGCTCTCCTGTGACTCAAGTTCGGTCATGCTGCCAAGCGTACAGGGTGCGTCGGTTTTGCACAGGAGGCGGACCGCCAGTCGCAGTCTCTTCGCCTTGTTCCGGCAAACCCCTCGTATTCTCTCGTTTTCAGCAGGCGCCAGCAGGCGCCGTCAGAACTACCCTGGGGGCGACGCGAGCCGAGCTGCGCTTAGATTCTGGATAATGGCGGCATGGTAGACCGAGCGACAGCGGCAGGGGCTGTGAAAGCCGCCGGGATCGCGCCGGCAAGGGCGGCGACGGGAACGCCGACGGCCGAAATGCGGCATGCGGAAGGCGAAGCTGGCGATGCCCGCGGGGACAGCAGGGCGCGTCCGAACCGCGAGGCGTCTGGCGGCGCGCGACGGCGAAGGCCAGACCCGGTTGGGCAGGCGGCGTCGACGGCTGGACAGAAGACTGCCTCGTCGAAGTGTCGGTGAAAAATCGTGCCGTCAGGGGAGCGCTCGAGAGGCGGTCGCTCCACGGATTCCGACGGAGGCCTGCGCCCCGGCGCCGTCAGCGGGCGTCTGGAAGGCCGTGCGCGATGCGCTCGACGCTGGATGCTCGGGCTCACCCCCGACCCGGATGGCCGAGGGCCTCGCGAAGCCTTCGGATTGTGGGGAGGGGCGTCGGTCCGACGCTGGGAGGATTCGGGGATGCGTGCGCCTCTCGATCCTCTCGGGCGGACAGGACGGGCCTGACAGCGTCGAGGTCCGTTTACGACGAGGCCGAGGGAGGCCGTGCTCGCCGTCGACCCGAGGGCAGAGCGTCCTGTGGATCCAGGACGTTTACCCGGGGCCGCCCCGGTGAAGCTGCGGAGGGGGCCTCTCGACGGAGCCCGGCAGCGGTGCTTTTCACGCGGCGGGGTGCGCCTCGCATGGGGTGCTTTTCACGCAGGGCTCTGCTCATGCGGCGGGGCGCCTTCACGCGGAGAGCTCCTTCGCATGCGCGCCCGCATGCGCCTAGATGAGGACGCGCATCGATATCTCCGCGGTTCTGTCCTTGGGGAGTTTGTTCACCCATGAGGGCGAGGCCGAAACGCGGGAAAGGCCGATGAAGAGCTTCTGCGCCATTTCCACATCGAGCGTTTTGCTCCCTTCCACGATGTGGATGTGGGAGACATGAAGAAGGCTTCGTCGTCGAGTTTCCAGAAAAGCTTGAGGTCCGCTGGCCGTGGCGGATGGTCTCCGTCAGGTCGCGCTCGTCCATGAATCCGTAGCGGACGGTCAGATGCGTGACGCCTCGCACCGGCGAGGCGATCTCGTCGAGAACCACCCGCTTCGAACGGGGAACGTGCGGCGTGGGAAGGGTCTTGATCGAGACGATGACGACGTTGTCATGCAGCACTCCGGTTGATCTCTGTGTTCTTCTTCAATGCGAGAGGCGTGGTTTGTGAGCATCGAATGCGGGTAGATGGCGGTTCCGAGTTCGCCGAACGGCGGAGGACGCCAAACCCCGGAGATACTCGGAGAGGCTTCCCTCGCCGGCTCGGCGCGAATGCGTCACGAGTTCCTCGCCGCGCTCCACGTGGTCAGCGACAACGAGCATGAACGTTGCGATCAGAGCGGAAGCCAGCCGCCCGTCGCGATCTTCGTGACGTTCGCGGCGAAAAGCGGAAGTTCGACGGCCAGGGAGCACGGCGGCGGCTAAACCCGTCGCCCACGCGGGCCAGCGCCAGCCCGCCCGGGTAAGCAGCAACAGGAGCGACGTCGTCAGAAGGAAGTCCGTGGTGACCGCCAGTCCGTAAGCGGCGGAGAGCCGCTCGGAGTCCTGGAAAATGAGGATGATCGATGCGACGGAGGCGAAAAGCAGCAGGTTGACGGCCGGAAGGTAGATTTGGCCGGACTCCGTCGCCGAGGTGTGCTTGACCTTCATGTGCGGGAGGTAGCCCAGTGGGAGGCCTGCCGCGCGATCGAGTACGCGCCCTGAGATGACCGCCTGCGAGGCGATGAGGGTCGCCAAGGTGGCCATGAAGACGAGGGGCACGGTCAGGCTGCTGGGAACGAGCATGAAGAAGGGATTGCTCAGCGCCTGCGCCTGTCGATGAGAAGGGCGCCCCTGGCCCAGATAGCACAGGGTCAGAGAGGGCAGGACGACGGGCGAGCCACGTGCCCTGTATGGCCCGGCGTCCGAAATGGGCGATGTCGGCGTAGAGGGCCTCCGCCCCTGTCACAGCCAAGACGATCGCGCCCAGAGCGACGAAGGTGGTTCCCGGGTGGCGCGAGATGAAGGACGGTCTCCACGGGCGACAGCGCCACGAGGATGCGCGGGTTGCCGACGATGTGGGGTATCCCCATGCACGCCAGGATTCCGAACCAGGCCAGCATGATCGGGCCGAAGACCTTTCCCATCTTCGACGTTCCCTTGCGCTGGGCCAAGAAAAGCGCGGACAGGATCGCGAGCGCCGCCGGGACGACGTATTCGGCCATATGGGGAAAGGTCACTTCGAGTCCTTCGACGGCGGAAAGGACCGATATCGCGGGGGTGATGACTGAATCGCCGAAGAACAGGGCCGCTCCGAAAACGCCGAGGAGCGCGACGGCGGAGGCGATCCGGCCGGGTTTCAGGCTGCGGCGGACCCTTGTGGCGAGGGCGAGGATTCCGCCCTCGCCCTCGTTGTCAGCGCGCAGAACGAAGCACACGTACTTGACCGTGACGATGAGGACGAGAACCCAGATGATGCGGAGATGACGCCGGTTATGTCGTCGTTCGTCCAGGCGCACGGCGCCGCCGTCGAGCGTGAAGACCGTGCGCAGAACGTATAGGGGGCTGGTTCCGATGTCGCCGAAGACGACCCCAGGGCGGCTAAGCCGAGGCCCGCCGATCCGGCGTAGCGCCGCGGCGCCTTCTTGCGCGAAGATGCGACTTTCATGCGGGCTATCCTACGCCCGGACCCTCCGGTGCATCCCAATCGCAGCGTCCGCCGCCCGCCTGAGGCGGGCAGGGCGCCGACCGGGGAGCGGGCGGGGGTGGGGCGAAGACAGGGCGAAAGCCGCCCTCGAGGGTCGGCTCACCGGCGCTTCCGGCCGGTGAGCCGATTGGCGAAGAGGCGTCACAGGCTTTCGCGGGTGATCTTCACGAGCCAGAACTCGGGTCCGTCGCGCGAGGACTTCGTAGGCTGAGGCCCGGGAGCTGCTCGACTTGGGCGAGAAGCGGAGCGGGCAGGTGTCCCGCTTTGATCGTCAGCGCAAATCCCGGGCTCAGCGAGGCTAGGGCGCCGAGAATACGGCGTGGCGGACGAAATGCGGGATGGCGTGGACGTCGAGGACTCTCGCCCGTCCGGAGGTGCTCGAGGACCTTGTAGGCGGACGCCGGCGTCGAAGCCTTCGCCTCCGCATTCCCGGCTTTCTCGCCGTGATCGTGACCGCATCCGCAGGTATGTTGGGACATGGAACCCTCCTTTGTTGAAACAGCTGCTGAAACGGCGCAACGATTCTACGCGGCGAGGCGAAGGGCGGGCGCGGTGCGCTTCGTTTTCAAGCTCAGCGCGAAGCGCCAGGGGCGGGCGGGGGATCGCCCGAGGCGCGCGACTTTAGTCGGCCTGAGCCTGTTTTCAAAGCCATCGCCTTCCATTAGGATGGAAACAAGTGTTCTGCGTATGGAGGATGAGGAGTCGTGAACACTCAGATTTTTCCCGCGCGGCGATCGGCTTCCGGAGGGATGTTCACCGGCGCCGCCTACATGCATCCGCTTGAAGACAACGACCTGCTCAATGCGGGCGCGGTCACGTTCGAGCCGGGGGCTCGGAACAACTGGCACGCCCATCCCGTGGCCCAGCTCCTCGTCGTGACCGCGGGAGAGGCCCTCTACAAGGAGGAGGGCAAGTCGGCCGTGCGCGTCCGCGCCGGCGAGAGCGCATACACTCCGGCGGGAGTGCGCCACTGGCACGGGGCTGCCCCCGACGCCGAAATGACGCATGTCGCCGTGACGCTCAAAGGCCCCTGACGGGCCCGTGGAATGGAGCAGGCCGCGACCGACGAGGAGTACGCGCAGGCGGCGGCCAGCCGTTTGACGGGAGAGGCGGCTGCGGGGCTGTGACCGGCGCAATGGAGATCGGCGGGAAGGCGGCTGGCGGGAATGCGATGCGCAAGCTCGCCGAGTCGGGTTGGGTTGCCGCGCCGTCGGCAGCGGCGGCTTTGTCGAGGGCCGGCCTCCCGCTGCCCGACGTCGGATACCTGGCTGAGGCGTTCGAGAAAACGGTCTGGAAGGCCGCCGAGGATGCGGCCCGCAGCCTCGCCGAGCGCTTTCGGACGGCTCGATTTTCCGACGCAACGGCAGTTCGCCGCCGCTCTCGTGCCCGATCCGTCGAGATCTCGATGTGCGCGTCCCTGGCGCCGGAGGGCCCGAGCAGATCAGCCCGGGAAGTGCTCAAGCCCGATTTCCTGGACGGGAGGATCGGCGAGGGAGTCGACGCCTGCGACGAGGGAGACGCATGGACCCTGTTCGTCGCGGCGACGTCGCCGGCGGGGTGGCGATGGGCAGCTATGACGACGTCGCGGGCGCCCCGTCCGAGGCCTTCACCGTGGAGGGCTTTGACACACGTTCCCTCATGATCCGCCAGCTGTGGGGCGCCCTGACCTTCCAATGCGGCCGCGAGATGCCCGACTCGGAGCGGCGCGAGGCGTGGACGTTCACCGTGTTCGCGGGGGAGGCGCCGGTTTCGGGCTCCGTTGTCTCGGGGACCGTGCTGCGCAGCCAGGTCCGCCAGCGCCTCTGGAAAAACCGACTCGCGGCATTTCGTCTGCGAGGGTGCGCCCTCGCTGTGAGGATTGCGGGCGCCCGAGGCTGAGGGCAGACGGGCCGGACCCGTCCGGCGCCGCGGTCAGAAAGGCCGAAGGCCCGCCCGGCGGGGAAGCGCGTGCGCTTGCTGACGTCCGCGGTGAAAGCCGTCTGCGGCCGAAGAGGCGCTGGCGTTTTCGGGTCTCCCGCTCCGAGGCCAAACGACGTAGACTGTTGGCTTTCAGTCCGTATGAAGTCACGCAAAGGGGGCGCCCATGGGCAACTTCGACCTTCACAACCTCCCGGATCAAATCGTCGCCGTCGTCGCGACCTTTTGTTCTGTGCCTGCTTTCTCGGGGTCGAACGCCAATTCCACCAGAAGAACGCCGGCGTTAAGACGTCATGTGCTCGTCGGCCTCGGCTGCGTGCCTGTTCACGCTCGTCTCGGCCTACGGGTTTACGCCCCGGATGCGTGGCGGGTCTGGACCGTTCCCGAATCGCCGCGCAGATCGTCTCTGGCATCGGCTTCCTCGGTGCGGGCGTGATTTTCGTCAACAACGACACCGTCAAGGGCCTGACGACGGCGGCCACGGTGTGGGGTGTCCGCCGCGATGGGGATGGCGTGCGGCGCCCACATGATGCCGGTTGCTATCGTCGTTCTTCTGCTGACTATGCCCTCGTCTTTTTGCTCGGGCCGCTTTCGAGACAAGCTTCCCTCGAGGTCACCGCAACAACCGGACGGTCATCGAATACGAGTCCGGGCACGGCGTCATGCGCCGAACTCCTCCTGACCGCCACCCGCCACGGATACCGGGCCACGGTGGATTCGACGTCGTCGATCACGACGGAGAAGGGCCGGGAATGCGCGTGGCTGCGCTTCGAAGGCCCCTATCCGCAGGACGCCCTCATGCGTGCGCTGTCGGAGGTGGAGGGCGTGCAAGCCGTCGACGTCGTTGAATCGGGAGACCCGACTGCAGGGCCGCCAAGCCTTCCTTTCGGCAATCGGCGGCTTCTCGGCCGGCGCGCGTTCGCATGCCGTCTGAATTCAGGCGAGCAGTGCGGACGTCGGCGGGCCAAATTGCCTCCGACGGGGCACGGCGGCCTTTTTGACGTCAGCCCAGCAGGTCGCTGACGACGTCGAGGTATGGGTACTGGGACCAGGCGGAGCGGTCGCCGATGACGTACAGGCGGTCCTTTCGCCCGGCCGACCGTCGCGGTGATGAGATTGGGGTTCTTTGTGACTCTCACCTTCGCCGCGGCCCTAGCGTCGGGGTCGCCGCCCAGGACGAGGATGACCACCTCGGAGCGGCCGCGCGGCATGCTCTGAATCGTCCCGGTCCTCAAGCCCGGCCAGTGGATTGAGGAAAGCATTTCCAATTCGCGCGCCACCTGGGCGAACGGAGTGGCGATGAAGATGCGGTCGGCTGGAACCCCCTCGGGTCTGAGCTTGTCGAGGAGCTCCCTGACGGCGCTCGATTTCAAGGGGCTGTACATGGCTTCCGGGATTGCCGGCGGGTATGTCGATCCATGCGCTTTGCTGGAATCGACGTCGGCGAGCCGGCGGCGGCGAAAAGCAATCCGTCGCGAGCGTCGCATTGACGATCGAGTGCATCGGCTCTGAGCAGCGGCTCTGCACGCGCAGCGGGATGCCGACCCACAGGCCAGCGGAGGGCTCGCCGTCGGCTCGCTTGCCGGTGTGCAGGGTGGTGCCGTAGCTGCCGACGCGGTCGGCGAGCGTTTGCACGGAGGCAGGGCGAGCCATTGGGCCGTCCCGTACATCGAGGCGAGATCGACATGCTCGTCTTCATCGGCACGGCGACGGTGGGTTCCAGACGCAGGGGGTCGCCGATCGCGACGGTTCGTCGAGCCCGGGCGAGCGTTCCCACCGCCATCTGGGGTCTGACCTCGGCCGCTTCGTCCACTGCAAAGCCATCCGGAAGGCCTCGCGCCCGATCGAGTGGAACATGCGCGCCGCGGCGGTGAAAGTCGTGCAGACCAGGGAACGGCGAGAACAAAAGCTGCCACGCGGCGGTCAGCTTCTCCGGCTCGAGGTTGTTCGGGCAGTTCCGGCGACGACGTCGGTGGCCGACAAGCCCGGGATGGGTGAACCTCGGCTGCCGCGCGCAGAAAAGGCGGCGTGCAGTTTCAGGCGGCCAAGAAAAAGCTCCGAGCGGGCCTCGTCGAGTTCGACGTCGAGCCAGGGCGTGTTCTGCTCCCCGCTCGGCCTCGCTCTGCGGGGCCCCGATAGGACTTTCCCACAGCCGCCGATCCTCTTCGCATTGGCGGGTGAGCCTTTCGGATGTCGGCCCGGATCTGGGTCAATTCCTGTTGAATCGCACTGACGCGGCGGGCGCGGGCGCGCACGAGCTCCTCGGCCTGAGCCAGAGCCGCATGGGCGAGCCCGTCTGCCTCCCGCCGCGGCGGCCTCCCGTGCGCTGAGCTCGTCGTAGCGTGCCTGCCACCCGCGCTTGGCGCCCTCCCGATCCGAGTCCTGCGGAACAGCCCGGGCTCTTCCTTGCGTTGGCTTTGGACAAGCGCGCTCGCTGCGCGAAGCTCGCGTTCGGCGGACGCCGCCGCGTCGATGAGCTCGGGAACCGAGGCCTCCGCCTCCCGCAAATCCGCCACCGCAACGTGGATCGCGTCTTCGGCGCGGGCGAGGCGGAGTGGGGAGCTGGGCGAGTGTGTCCCGCCGCCTCGGCGTCGACCCGCTGCTGGAGAAGCGCTTCGACCTTTTTCTCCACCTCTGCGTAGGCTGCGCATGCGTTTGCCCAGTCGGCGAGCTGGGAGGTTGTCGCGCCGGATCGTCTGCTCCTCGAGGATCGCGCTCATCCCCGCGACGCCTGCCGTTCCGTCCGCGAACCAGTAATCGCGGCGGAAGGCGGCCTGCTGCGCTTTGGTGTCGAGCTGGGCGGCGACCATCGCCCAAGCGCCCGAGGCGTCGAGGCTTCGCCGTCCGAGCCGGTCCGCGGAGGGGGAGGCTGCGGCGCTCCGCGATCGCCCGGCGGCAAGGCGGGCGATTCGCTCTCCAGGCCGAGCGCGGGCGATCGGGCAGGCGCTGAGGGCGCTGACAGGGCCGTCTGCGCGGAAATGGCTGATGCCGCAGAAAAGGCCGGACGCAGCGGACAAAGGCGAGGGCGGAAGACTGCATGACGCGGCCGCATCGGGGGACGATGCCTGGTCCGGCGAGTCGGAGGACGGGGCGGGCGCAGCCGAGGCGGCTGAGAGAGCGGAGTCTGCCGGGGGCGCCGAGCGCCAGTAACCAAGCCCGCGACCGCCGGATCGCCTGCCCGAGATCGGACTCGGCTGAAGCAGGTTCCTGCATCGGCGAATAGGGGGCGTCTCGACCCGGGTCCGTTGAAGTCGCGGGAGTCTGCGGACGGCGCGGATTCCACCTCCGCCGCATCGACCGTCGCGCCGATTTGCGCCGCGTCGGCGCGTTTTCGTCTCGTCGGCGCATCGCTTTCCGTCGACAGGCGGAATCCTCCGGCGCCGCGGCCTCTGCCGACGCTCCCGACGTCGCAGGAAAGCCGAACCCGTCCGGTTCGCCGACGCCGCGAGAGCCGACGCCGCAGAAAGCCGGAGAGCCCGCTGAGGAAGCGGCGGCCGAGGCAAAGGAGAACGCCGGATCCGAAAACGCCGGATCCGAAGAGGCCCTCTGCGAGGAGGGATCCGCCTTCCCATGGCGGGAAAGCGAGTTGTGACGGCAAGCTTGCGTTGCTCAGCAGCGAGCGCCGTCGGGGCGCTGCTTAAGCGAAAGGGAGGCGATGTCAATCGGCGGGAGAGATCCGCCGACGTCCTCCGAGGAGACCGAGGGCAGCGAAACCCTGCATTCGACAGGGGCCGTTGAATCTATGAGCAGAGAGTCGTTCAGCGGCAGGCCGGCGAACGGCGAGTTGCCGGAACGGGCCGAAGCCGCCGCGTGGAGGCCTTTCTGGCCGGAGCTCGCTGCGGCGGGCGTCCCTCGGGCCGGGAGGTGCAACGGTGCGGCTGCGGTTGACGTAGGCGGCGAGGCTTTTGAAGAACGCGTCGCCCGAACGCCATTTTCGCCACGAAGGAGGGCGAGAGGACTCTTCGGCTGAGGGTGTCGGTCGGCCCGGCGACACGACGACGGTCTCGAAACCTGTGAGCTCGGGCCGAGCTGGGAACCTCGCGGCGGAGGCGCCGTCGTCCCACGGTGAATCGTTCCGTGAATGCGTCTCGATCGCGCAGACTGACAGCCTGCGCGCGCGTTCGACGACGTTGCCCGCCAGGATCTCGCGGACGACGGCGGCCTTGCCGGTGCCCGGCGCGCCGTTGATTGCGAGGATCCCTCCTCTGTCGGAGAGCTCGTGCATGGCGCGATTGACCGCGAACCGCTGGTTGCGCGAGAGGTGCAGGGCAGGGTCGCGGGCCATCTCGCTGGCGGGAATGCGGGTGGCGCTGAGCCGGGCGTCGATGGCCGCGCTGCGCTATGTCGTGCCGGCGGGCGGTGTTGACCGCTCTGTCGGGCGAAATAGGCGTGAGCGCCGTTCCGCGTCGTCTCGGCGAATGAGGTCGCTGGCGAGGGCGATCTCGTCGAGGAAGGGGCTGTTGAGGCTGTCCTCCTCGCCCACGTCGGGGGGAAGGCCGTGCGCTCCGGGCGCGCCGGGCTCGCGAACTCTGACGCTCTTGATCCGCACGGCGGGCCTTGCCAGCGAAGGAATTCGCGTCACGCTGGCGGGCCGATTGGGCGATTGCGACCAGCTCGGCTACAGCGAATCCGAGGTTTTGCGGGGACGGTGGCTCGTCTGACGAACGCCGAGCTTCTCGAACGTTCGAATCGAATTGACAAGCTCCTTCTCGAGCCGGCGTCGGAAACCGAGGAACCATCAGAACGATCGGCCTGGTCGCGGGCCCGCCCCACTCTCACGCGGCGGAGGACAGCACGGCGGTTTCCGGCAGGACGCGCCAAGGGGAATCGAGCTGAACCGTGGCGCATGCGCTCATTCCGCGGGCGACGGCGGCCATAATGTCAGCTGAATCGACGAAGATCGACTCGAAGCTCGCGAGCGATGCTCGGCCGGTGAAACACCCCAGGTAGACGAGTGGTGACGCCACTCTCCTTCGAATGCTTCGGCGTCGGCGATCTCCTCGCCAGAAGCATCATCCCGGGCGGAGATCCAGAACCTGGTGATAAGGGAGGGGCGCTTGCACGCCGGTGCGTCCCTGCCGCGGCGTGCCTCCGCCCCTTGGCAGCGGTGGAAGCGAACAGGCAGATCGGCGTCCTCCGCTGCGTCGTCGGGCGTCTCGCCCCAGTGCAGGAGGAGCGGGCAGCTCGAGGCTGGGCGCGCCAATCATCGCCCTGTCGCCGCCGACCATTTGCGCCGCGACCTCCGCTTTGCGTCCGGTGGGCCTCGGGAATGGGCTCGGGCTGAGCCACTGTCGATCAGGTTCCACGCCGTAGCGAGGACGCTCAGCTGCTCGTCCTTGAATCCGTCAGCCCTTCAGACATACCTCAGCCTATGGCCTTCCGCCGCGCGAAAATCCCGCGCAGCCTTAGAAATCTTACTTTGCGTCACGCCAAGAGCGCGGCTGAGGCTTTCTGGGCCGGCGGTATGGGTTGCAGCAACCCTTTTGAAACTGGGCCACACGATCGTGTCCTTCCAATTTTGCGAGATGTGACGGTAGTGCCGCCTCCTGATACACCACATGATAATAAACGCTTGCGGCGAAGCGCATGAAGCGACCCGCTGGTCTACTGAGACGGCTGTCGTTTTGCTGCCGCAGGTAGCGATGGTGTTATCCGTGTCTTTTACCTCTCCAGCGTACCAGCCAATGGGCGAGTGAGTTCCGGAATTCGGGTGTACGCCTCGACAATTGTCAAATATCCGTGTTCGATGACCACGAAATTGTCGTCTTCGACGAAAGACCTTCTTGCCGTTGAGGTGCCCGGCTGAAAGAACTCCGTTCGCCCCGTCCTCGCCGAAAAGCGTGACGACGTAGCTCGAGAGTCGTCCCGCGGCGTGCCGACGCCGTCCTCGCACACGGAAAACGCGCCGAGGCTTCGTTCCGTTGCCTCGAAAGCGACCTTGAAACAGACTCGGCGCCGAGGACGGGCGTGCTCTGACCGACGTCGTGAACGCCCCTGTCGACTGCGACGACTGCGGTTCCGCTGGGGCTCTGATGGTCGCGCGAGGGCGGGGCGCGCTGGAGTCGACAGTCGGCACTTCGCTGGCTCTCTGACGGAGGCGGGCGCCGACGTCGCAGCCTTGGATTTCGCGCTCGATGAGGGGCGCGATCGATGGCGCCGAGGACGCGAAGGCGACGTCGTTCCGCGGGTGCTGAGGCGAGGCGGCCGTCGAAGCGAGTCTAGCGTCGGCGTTTGTGATTGACTTTCTGCTTGCCGCTGTGGACGATCCCTGACGGTTCGCATGCGGTGAGCGCCACTAATACAAGGCCACCACGGTGGCCGCTCTTACCAGCCCCTTTCGGCATGTTCCCTCCTCGTGGCGTGGCTTCGCCTCCGCGTGTTCGAGCGCCACTCCTCCAATATTGTTACCGCCAAGGAGACATTGTCACGGGTACTATTGCCCAGGGCAGGTGTGTGTGCGAGTTATTCCGCCAGGACGGCAAGGAAAAAGAAGGAGTGTTAGCTCACGCCAAATTGAGGCAGCAGTGCGCGCGGCCGTCTCTTAATGATACAATGTAGCTTTAGCTTGCGGATCCTTGAAAAGGGTCAGCAGACGGCGCCGGCCGCTCAGCCAGCCGGTGAGGTTTCCTCGATCCCGCCTTTTGCCAGGTTTTTCGCCCCTTTTGAGATGCCCCTGGGTTTCTTCTCGATGCGCGGCGCAGTTCGGCGATCTCGCCCACGCCGATGGCCCTGCGAATGCAGTGAAGCACTGGCTGGTCAGTCGTTTGCGGCGGTTCGCCTCCTCGACGGCCTCGTTGAGTGTGTGGCGTCTCTCGCCCAGGGCTACTGCGATCCACGCATCCCTGCGGCGACGTCGAACGATTCCATCCGGACCTGGCGCGCTTCCGAGCGAGCGTCTTTTGCGGAGTGATGGAGCCGTCGCCTCAAGGTCCCTCGTACCAGCTGACCATCGACTGTTTGCTGGAATACCAGTGCTCTTCCGCAAGCTAGTAGCGGTCGGAGCCGGACCTGCGCGCGTCATAGCGGTCCGGATATGGGCAGCCTCCGGCACTTTGGACAGCACGCGTGAAGTCCGCGCGCGCTGAGGCCCTCATCGCTCATTGTTTTCACCCTAACGGAAGTTTGTCGTCCGATTGGACCCTTGTGTGCGTGATAGTTTTGTCTTCATTGGTCTTTGCATTTTACGTCATTTTGGCATTATTGATGAGTCGACAATCTTCTTCACGTCTGTCTGCATGGGCATCATTGTCCGACGCCCCGTAAAAGGAAACCGTCCGAATTGCTCGAAGAAACTCACACGAGCGCTTGGCGTAGCCGGCTGTCGGCCGCGCGCGCCGTTGGCTGGAAGGATCTGAGCGGGTCCGAACGAAGCCTTGGCGACCTGAGGGAGACCCGAGCCGTCGAGGAAAAACGGGGCGTTCAGGCCATTTGCGGCGTACGCGCGCACCCGTCTCCGATTCGTCACGGCAGCGGTCGCGTTCGCCTTGCTGCAGGCTGACGAAAGTCTCACTGGCGAGGCCGCTTCCGCCCAGGGGCGCGGGGCCCATTTCCATCCAGAGGGCGCGCGCGGCCTTCGCGGTGAGAATGCAGTCGCCGCGGCGACGCTCGGGACGAGCGAGGCAACGCCCGGACGACCCGGGCGGCGACGCGCCCAGAAGAACTGGAGGATGACTCCTTGGCGGTGGACGACATACTCGCCTTTTTCACTTTCGCCCTGACCCGCATTGGCGTTCAGGTTCGCCGTCGACCCGCCGCACATGCTGGCTGTGGGAGTCGCCGCCAGAAATCGTCCTCGGCGTTCATGCCCTAGTCTTCGCCTTTGAACTCCGACAACAACGGCATGCTCTGCACGTCTCGGGGCAGCGACGTTCTGGCGGCTGCGCTCGGATGCGAGGGCTGGAGTCGTCGGCCTGGCGTTTTTCCGCCGCGCAGGCCGTCGTGGGCGTGGGTCGTGGCGATGATCAGCCTGACCGCGCATGCCGTATGCAGGAAAGGCAGTGGTACAGCTACATCCACGACGACGTCGCTTTCCCGCTTCGCGGCATGCAGCTCCTGTTCGGGCCCACATCCGCACCACCTGCACCCGTCAGTCGCCTCTTCGGGCCTGCGCGTTCGCGACGGCGTTCCTCGTCCAACCCAACCCCAAACGGCGAGAGATACACGAAGGGCCGACACGCCGCGCTCGCAGCCGCATCCCGTGAGAATGAGAACGTCAGCGGGCGACGGCGGAATGCGAACCTCTCCCGCCCACGCGCCGCGGTTCCACTGATGCGCGCCGTCGCGCGCCCCTCAGGGACCGGACGGGCTCGTCGAGAATCTGGGCGGCGACGGCCTCGACGCCGTCGATCAGGCCGTTCCAGCCGCCGATGAACGACTCGGACTTCGATCGCGGCGACGGCAGTGCCACTCCTCGCGGAGCGCAACTTCTCCAGTTTTCGCCAGAGTGGTCTTTCCGCGCCCGATCTTCAAATGATCGCGACTGCGAGGTTAGCCGCGCCGCCACCAGCCGTCGGCGCCAAGCTCGTCGTCGCCGAACCCGCCGCCGCCGGAGCCGTCGGCGTTCCCGGCCGGCTCTTCTGCCCGGCCCGCATTCGCCCGCCCGCTCGGCGTTCGTCTGTCAGCGAGCAGAAGCGGGCAGCTGCGTCCGCCGACGAGACTCGTGCGGGAGTTGCTCTCGGGCATGTCGGCGTTCCTTTCTTTAAGTCGATCTGACGTTCCACACAAACACGTGAGCTTACCTTACTTAAGGCCTTGTGCATATGCATACACGCCCCTTGCGGAAAGCGAATCCGACCGTGCGGACGTTTACGTCGTCATCGTCGGAAGCGGTTTCCATTCTGCGGCGCGCGGCTCAAAAGCTAAGGTCCGCATCACGCTCATCGACAAGAATCCCTATTCGACCTTCAGCCGCTCCTTTATCAGGTGGCGACCTCGCCCCAGACGGGGACATCACGTACTATCTGCGCGCGATCCAGGCGGGCAAAGAACCTGAGGTCGAACTGGGCGAGGTCACGCCATGGACCATTCGGCCAAGACGGTCACGGTCGACGGCGCGAACGCCATCCGTCTGACTACCTCGTTGTGGCGACCGGCGTGGCCGCCAACTATTTCGGGATTCCCCGGCGCGCGGGAGGAGCTGCGCTGCCGCTCTACACCCGCGGGCATGCGCTCGATGTGCTGATCGAATTCAAAAGGGCTCCTCGACGCCACGGCCAAACGCCAGGCGCGAGGTCGAATGGTCGTCGTCGGCAGCGGGCCCACCGGCGTCAAAGACCGCCAGGCTGCGCTCACTTATGGAAATGCCAGATTAAAGACGTTCCCGTGCTTTTTCCCGGAAATCGGGGCCGACAGGATCGGGGTTGTCCTCATCGACATGGCCGACCGCCTGCTCGGGCCCGTTCGACTAAAGTCGTCGAATACACGAAGGGGCTTGAAAGGCGCGGCGTCAAGCTGATGTTTCCGGACGCGGTCAAAGAAGTGCTGGACGAGCGCCCTCATCGCCCCGTCGGCGGCGGGACGAGGACTTCCTCGGGCCGCCGTCGTCCTGTGGGCTTCCGGCGTGGGAATTGCCGGGCGGTGAACTCGTGGGGCCTTCCGCAGAACGCCCGGGGCACATACTGTCGATGAACGGCTCCGCAGAGGGTTTCCCCAATCACCTTTGCGGCGGGCGACGTCGCCTCGACCAGGGGCGCGGGCTGCCCCAGCTCGCTCAGCCGGCCAACCAGACGGTAAGCAGGCACATCGGCGAGGTACCATCCGCGCCGACCTCGGCGAGGAAGAAAAGATCCGGGCGCCTGCAAGCACAAGGATCTCGGCATCATGGCGACCATCGGGCGAGCCGCGGCCGTAGCGCAGATCAAGCATTTCTCGGATGAAGGGCTTCCCGACGGATGACGTGGAACATGGTTCGCGTCGCCACCCTCATGGAGGCAGGCCGAAACCGGTTGGCGTCCATGGTCGCCTCGACGCAGTACGTCACATGGCGCAAGAGCCACTCGTTGATCGTCGGCGACATCTCGACGTTTCCAAGGTCGCGGGAACCGAAGGAAAGCCACTTTCCGTCGCGCGCGGTCTTTGCGTTAGAAGGCCTTCCGTTCGGTCGCCGGGCGCTCCCGCCTGGATTTGCGAGGGGCGCCGGGGCGGTTGCATCCTAGCGAGGTTCTCACGCGCAGTCGTCGGTCGCTGGAGGCCTCGGCGCTGGGCGTCGATCGTCTCCCGCAGCTCGGCCAGCTCGACCATGTCAGGAGGCGGCCCCCAAAAGTGCATTCCTCTCGGTTCGACGGCGTTGGCGAATCGAGGCCGCCGTCGATTCGACCGTCAGTCTGGTCGGTCCGGTACCCTTGGATGAAGTAGGCGAATTCCCGTCCCGAAAGCTCTTCCACGCCTTGTGGGTTTCCAGCCGCTCCAGCAGGGTCCTGGCGCTGCGCTCATCGTTTCCGTGTAAACGGGCGAGCCGAGGAGACTATAACGTCGGCAGCGAGCATCCTTCTCCAGCACGACGCGTCGAACTACGTCGTCGTCGAAAGCTCTGGCCGAAAAAGCCTATGCGGTAATCGACGAGGTGGATCTGTTCGCTTTCCCGAGGCCCTTCGAGCAGGGGCCGTTCCGCATTCGACCGTGGATCCGTCCTTTTGCGCTGGCGTTGATGAAAAGATATCTTCTGCGCGGCATTCCGTCCTCCTTCGACTCATTGGTGAAAGTACTTTTGCCCGCTGCGTGGGTCTTTCTGCCGGTTGACAAAGGTCTACGGCTGGCCCGCGGATGCTGCCCTCCTTCTCGCGCAAAATTGGATTTCTCTCAATCTCAAGAGAGAGGTGCGGCCTTCGGGCGGACCGGCCCGCGTGCGGCGCTCGTCCGCTTGTGCGGGCTGAAGCGCTCATCAACGACGACGGATCTCGACCGCCCGCGTGCGGCTGAAGCACGTCCTAGTGCGGCTAAAGCGTCTGCGGCGCGTCGCTTCAAGGGCTGGCAATGCGGTTGCGCGGAGACGCCCGTGTCGGCATGGGCTGTGTGCGGTGAGGAGGCGCGGGGCGGCGATGCGGCCATTTGGGCGGCCGCCGGAGCGAAAGCCGATGCCGCCAATGCCCCCAAAAGTCGCCTCCTTTCCCTCAAAAGTCGCCCAGCTTCTCAAAGTCGCCTTTCTTCCCTCGGAATCGCAGCCTGTGCGGCAGGGCTGGAGTGTGTCTCCGCTGTGCACCGCCTGGCCCGCCGCGCTGGCGTCGAGATCTATAATCCGTATTGGATCCGGGAGGAAATTGAGAATCCACTCTGGATTGGGACAGACGACGATCGAGGGTCTGTGCCAGGTCTGAGGCCGAGTGAGCCGTCCAGGTGCTGAGGTGTCGAGTGGTCCCATGCCTAGGGACGGCACGGAAGGTCTGCTCCCGGTCCAGCGGGATCGAGCTTTCAGGAGGGCTCATAGCCAAGTTGCTGGCGACGTACGTTTCCCGGGCGCCGGGGGACCGGCGACGATCGTGGCCTTCCACGGCGGCGACTCGACAACGGGCCGTCCCCTGGCGGAATTGCCCAGAGGTGGAACGGCTTGAGCGCCGGGTGGTCCTCGTCGATTCGCTTGGCCACGGGGCTTTCTCACGGCTGACGGACGCCGAGCTGGCCGATCCTCTCGGCGCTGAGCGTCGAGGCCGCCATCGACGTCCTCGAAGAAGCGACGGCGCACGTCGCTTCCGGGAAGGCCGTGATCCTGGACATTCGATGGGAGGCGCCGCGACTGCGGCGGCTGCGGCGCGCCCCGACCTCGTTGAGGCCCTCGTGCTCGAGGATCCGGCGTGGCTCACGAGGAGCAGGCCTGCCGCATACAAGGCCGAGGCGCAGGCTGAAATCGTTCGTTTGGACCGAATCGCGGCCAATCCCGCCGAGGCCGTGAGCAGGCCGTCAACGACCGTCCGAGCCGCGCCGTCATCGAGCGCTGGGGGCGTGGGCCGTCGCCAGGCGAGGTTGACCGCGCACTCGTCCGCAGGCAGGGGTCTGGGGCTGACGGTTCCGCGCACGCTAACTGGCCGAGGAGATCGCGTTCCTGCCTGATGACTGGGGATCAGCCAGGCGCGCTTTTCACCGAGAGGAAATCGCCTCGATTCTGGCCGTCGGCAATCCCCTTCTCAGGGCGACGACGGTCGCGGGTGCGAGCCACTGCATCCGCCGCGACCAGCTCGGAGGCGTTCTATCGGGCTGTCGCGAGTCTTCCTGGGCGGCCTGCCGCAGTTTGGGAGCGTAACCTGCCAGTTTTTGGAGGCGCAGGTTTTGGAATAGGCTGTGAAACCCGGCGAGGCAAGCTCGCCGACCGCGAGAGCTGGTCATCGGAAGGAGCGAGAGGGGCATCATCGTTCCCTCCCCTTCGCTCCTACTGGTCGCCGCCGGCAAACCGGTTAGTTGACGCTCGACTTTCCGAGGGCTCACCTCGACCTCCGCTGGAGCCGTCTGCGCCCGTCACACTGAAGCTTGACCTTGTCGCCGACCTTCTTCTCTTTGAACGGTCTTGGCGAGCTCGACGAGTTCTCGACGGCCTTGCTTCGATCGCCGTGATGACGTCGCCCTTCACATCGGCTTTCTCAGCGCCAGAGCCCTTGACGGGAGCCGGTGACCTGCTCCCCGACACACACGGCGAGGCGCCTCAGGAAGGTTCGGATCCTGCTGAGGGTCCTGGTCGTGCTTGATTTGCCTTGCCGATCGACTTGACCACGACACGCCGAGGCCGCGTTGCGGCTGATGACATTCCGTCGTCGGCCTCTCCGTTGCGGATCTCTTCACGGTCTCCATGACCTTCGAGATGGGAATGGCGTAGCCGTTGATCTCCTCGGATGTCTTGCCCGTCGAAGCGGCGGTGTTGATCCACCACTTGGTTCTCGGCGTTCATAAGCGGCCCGCTGCGAATATCCCGAAACCACGTCGGCGTGGTCCTGGATCAACGGTCAGCTTGTTCTTGCTCTCGTTGTTCGAAGCGCTTTTGAGCGATGCATCGAGCGATTGACGCGCTGACCGTGCCCTGAAGCTTGGTCAGGTACCTGGCCGTGGCCGTTGCCGACGGCGTACCGTGTCGCTTGAGTCCGCGGCCTTCTTCGCGATCGAAGCGGCCTTGAGATTCTTCAGACGGATTCTTGATCTTCAGCACGGCCACATCCCGCGCGGCGTTGTGCCCGACGACTCTCCGCCTTTATGCTGGTCATTCGTGTTCGGGTCGGTGACCGTGACCGTCGTAGAGGCTTGAACCAGCGATAGTTCGTCTGGCGATGCCTGACTTTGTCGACGACGAAACCCGTTCCGGCGCCTTCGCCGCCATTGAGCCTCGGGTTCACGAGGACGACGCCGGGGGCGGGTTACGCGCTTTTCGCTGGCTGCGCCGCTGGTGCCCTCGCCCGTGCCGTCTACGGGCGCTGACCGGGACTTGACCCTGCGGGGGCTGCTGCGTCTCAGGGCGTTCGGCTGGACGGACTGGGCGTTCGACTGGTTCTCGCGGTTTCTCGATCGCGCATTCCCGCGAGGCCTCCCAGGACTCCGCCCAGAACCACTCCGGCCAGCGTGGAGGCCACGAGCAGCCGCTGTGGATCGCACTGGCGTTTGCGCTTCGGCGACGCCGGAGCGACAGCGCCGTTCGCGTCCGCCCATTGACTGCTGGGCGGAAAGAGTCGCTGAACGCTGCTGTCGAACGCGTTGCCGTCCGCGCTGCCCGAAGCTGGCCTGGGCCTGAGCAGGCAGACCTTCTGTCGCCAGCAGGCCCCCGTGGCCTGGCCTGAGAAGGTCGGCTCGCCGAGCCGGGCCGAGGGTCCAGGCGGTCGGCGCTCGGCTCCTGATAATCCCGCAGGCGCGGAAACGCAGGAACAGCCGATTCCGATGCCGACGATCCTCATCCCGGCACGCCGCCTTTGCGCGCGCCGCCCCGAAGCCGTCCGCCGCATAGCGCGGCAGTGATTGGTCGGCTGCGACGATTCTGAGGGGCGGAACTGTCCTCGGCGTCCTTCTGCACTACAATGTCCCCTCCTAGAGATGCGTTCTCTGTATGTCACGAATAAGTTAACTGCCGGCAACATGGGGTGCCGGAACGTTTCCTAGGAAAATCCAGGGACCGATCGTGTGAGTTTCGTTCGGCGATCTCGTGCGGTTCCGTCTGCGAGTCTCCCGCGGTCACTGACAACGGTGTCCTTGGTCGGCTTGCCGCTGAGGACTTCGGTTTTCACACGCATGACGTCGGATATTGCGATCGACTCGGCCTGCACTTTGGAATCGATGTAGTACCGCGCATTCATGCCCAGGGTTTGGCCCGTCTTGGGGTTGACGGTCGGCCCGCCGGAGTATCCGGGAACCGTGGCAGCTCACCAGGAGGACATGCCGTCGTAGGGTGAGAGTTGTCGATCGTCGTCGTCCCCGGTTTGCGTGCGACTCCGTTTGCACATGGCCCGAGGCGGCCGTGGCCCGGCTCCGAATCGGGAAAGCCGAACATGAGCCGCCGGATCGCCGAGGCAGGGGGACTTGGCGCAGGCGTGATCGGCGTGAGCGGGGGAAGGCCGTCGACTTTGAGGATGGCGACGTCTGTCGGCGGGCTGTAGCCGATCAAACGGGCGGAATGCGTGCTCCCTTTCTCGAGAATGTAGACCGAGAAAGTGGGCGAAGGGTGATTGACGATATGGTAATTCGTCGCAATGATCCCTGACTGATCGAGAATCATTGCGGCGCCCGCATTGTTTCGCGTCCGTAAAGTCGTTGTGATTCGAGCGAGGCCGGCAATGCCGTTGGTCGGCGGAGTCGCTCGGGAGACGCGGGCTGGTGAAGTTGGGCGTCTTGCGGGCCGTGGGGAGGGCGGGGCGGCCCCTTTGCGGCCGAAGGGTGGCTGTGAAACCGGTGGACCGATTGACGACCGACTCGACCTTCGGACTCTGCTGACGATTGGGAGAACGCTGTGGTAAGCCCCACAAGGCCGATGGCAATGAGCGCAAAAGACGCAGAATATCGCCGCGGCTATCGACGAGCAGGAGACTGAACGTCCTCTTCCGGCCGAAGGTTGGCGTTTGTCAGCCACGATGGCGCTGTCGCCCCCTCCTGCGCCTCCCTGCGGCTCAGCGCATGGCGCGTCGTTCGCCTCTCATCTAGTGCTCTGTCCTTTGTCCGTTACATGTCCTCTCACCTATAGCCTCCAAAAGGCGACGCAACGCTGCCTGGTGATGGTTGTCATTCTGCCCGAGAGGCGAAAAATTTAGAGTGCAGAACGTGCCGCAAGCGATGTCGCTCGCGGCGCCTTGCTCAAAACCCGCCTGTCGGCCGGAGATTCTGCTTGTTTGCTTGCCTCTCGTCCGTCTTGTCAGCCTGCCGGCTTGCCTGTCCGTCTTGTCAGCCTGCCGGCGTTTGTCCCTCGAGCCGTCTGTCCCGCTCGAGCTCTGCCCGTCGGTTCCCTGAGACTGGCTCGAACTGCTGGCGTCTGACCCTTTCTGCTGTTGGTTTTGCTTGTTCTTGGTGGCGTTCTTCCCCCATTTCGAGATTTCTTGCCGCTGGATCCTGGTTGCCCGAGCCCTGCTGATCGCCTCCCTGCCCGTCCGACGGCGGCTGAGGGCTCTCCGCCGCCGCCCGGCGGTTGAGCATGTCGCCCGACGGCGGCTGGGGCCTGCCGTTTCCGGCTTTGCCTGTGCCCGAATTCCATCTGCTGTTGCCGTGCGACGGATCGTCGATCAGGGCGTTCACTCCGCCATCGTCGCGCCTCCGATGACGATTCCAGCGACGCCGGCCGCGGCCAGCGCCCTCGTCGGCCATCGACGCTTCGCCTTTTCTTCTCGCCGACGGCTGCCGCGGACGAGCCTGCGGCTTCGGCCGAATCCGTGCGGTCGGCGCCCGCCTCGACCGGCGTCGCTTCCGGCGGCCGGAAGCGCCTCGTCGCGATTGATGCGTCGTCCGCCTCCGTCGCCCTCGCGCGCCTCGCTTTGCCTCCGGCGCGCCTCCGTCCGAGGCCGAACGGCCGGCTGGCCCCCTGTCGGCCCGTGGGCCTCAAAATCCGCAGAATCTCGTGCGGTTGTCCTTGTCGCTCATTCTCCTCCAAAGAGACTGTCTTGTTTTGACATGACTATTCAAGTGGAGTTTTCGTGGCGTTTTATGAAGTTTCCTGTGAGTTGTTTGTGTGAAGCTTTTTGTGGGCGACAGGCGTTCGATTTCGGAACGGGCGTCAGATCCAGCTGGCAGCCACATATGCAACTGCCAGAAGCTGTGCGAGTGTTCTGCCCCGTCCACAAGGGGTACCAGAACGCGACCGCGGCGACTATGACCGCCGCAACCAGCCCGACGAAAAAGACCCCTGTCATGCGCTTGGCGGGCGGTTCCCACCACTGCTTTTGCGGCGGGGCGGCGATGGGCGGCACATTCGGGTTCGGCGAATGGAACTCGGGCGGCGCAGCGGGCATCGGCGAATAGGGCCCAGGGCGCATGCCAAGAAGGGGGCGCGCCGGTTTCGATCGCGTTCGCCTCGCCTGCGTCCGGCGCGAACCGACTTGTCTCGTCGCGCTCGTGGTGCGGCGTCGCCGCATCGGAAGGGTCGCTTCCGTGTTCGCGGCCGGCACAGGCATGTTCGGCGGGCACGCGGTTGCGTCTGGAGAATCGTCCGCCGTGTTCGGGGCGGGCGTTGACGAGGCGGGCAACCCCGGCAAGGCCGAATCGTCCGCCGTAGCTGGGCGGGCGCAGGCGCGCCTGGAAAATGCTGTGCAGCCGCGCTCGGAGGGAACGCCGACGTCGCATTTGGGGCCTGGGAGCCCGGAGGGAGACTGCGAAACCGTGCCCGGCGGCAGGGGCTCGTCGCTGAAGCGGACGGCGATGGCATTGCGGAGTTGGGAGCGCACGCCGTTGGGGCGGGGAACGTTCTGCCGCCAAACGGGGCGGGCAGGACTCGGGACGAAGCCAAAGGACAGGCGAGGCTGCCCGAGTGCGCCCGGCCGACGATCTGGGCGGCCACGCCGACGGCGAAGGTCAGCGCCAAAAACGACGTAGGGCAGGAGATGCAACGGCGTAGAACTGGAAAAATTGTGCGGTTCGTGTAGGAGATCCAGGAAGCCACATTGCGCCGTACCCCGCGAGTATCGCCCACGCTCTCCAGTCCTTGTGCCTAAACGCGGCCAGGATGACGACGATGAGCGCCACAAGCCCAAGCCACCACACCGCCACGTTGCCGATGGACGTTATCGCCTCCACGCACGACTGCGCTCCGCACTTGTTGGGGCCTTGTCGGCGTAAACAATAGAACAGAGACGGACGGCGCTGGATGATCCAATCCCACATCTGGGACTGGTAACTCATGATGGGACGACAGCGTGTGGTGGAAGTGCCACATGTCCCTGTGGTAGAGGATGAAAGAGTTGACGGCGTCGGGGCTCCGGTCAGCGGGAGGCCTTCCGCCGCGTTTGACGGCCCTTCGCCAAGTCATGGCCCCACGAGCGGGAGTCGGCAAACCAGGGGATCCACGCTGCGAGATAGGCCGCCGCGCGCCGCCGGAACCATCGCGAAAAAGGCCGGCGAGCCGTCTCTGAACACTCCCGCGCCGAACCACAGCCGAACGCCGGCGATGCGGCGCGCCGAAAGGCTCCATGCGAAAGCTGCAAGGCCGAAGACGGCGACCGCGTAAATGGCCGACCATTTCACGCCTCCCGCAAGGCCGAGAAAAATGCCTGCCGCGAAAAGCCACGGGCGTCCGATGACGCGAGGCCCCCAGGGGATCCGCCGGAACGCGAGGCGCCCCCGGCGCTCCCTGATGGAGAGCGGAATTCTCCGTAGGCCACCCGTTTGGCGAGCTTCGCCCGCGAGTGTTCTCGGTCGAGGAGCAGAGCCCAAAAGCCCAGAAGCACGAAATAGGCCAAAATATTGTCGAGGATTCCCGTGCGCGACATGACGATTCCCATGCCGTCGAGCGCCATTGCGATGCCTGCGAATCCGGCGAAGAGGGGAACGGAACATGCGCATCGCTATACGGGCGACGAGTATCACCGCGAGCACGCCCACAATTGCGGTGGAAAAGCGCCAGCCGACGCCGTTGTCCGATCCGAACAACCATTGGCCTGCGGCCATGATCCATTTGCCTAGCGGCGGGTGGACGACCCTGTCGGCGTTGTCTTTCAAAGCGGAATAGTCGCCTTTGAGGAAGAGCTCGTTCGCCTTCTCACGCTCCCTCCCACGCGCCTTCGTATCCTCGCGCAGCAAGGAAAAGGCCCGCCCTGACGTAGTAGGTTTCGTCGAAGACGATCGCGTGGGTGGTTGAGATTCGAAAAGCGTGTGACGAAGGCGACGAGGGCCGCGATTGCGGCGGCGACCCAGCCCCTGTCTGCGGGTTTTTGACGGGGAGCTTCACCCCTGACGGGCAGAAGGCCCAGCCTTCCCCGAAGACTGTTTTCGCAGGCTTCGGCGTCCTGCCTCCAGAGGCGTGCCGAGTTTCTCCGCGGGCCCCAGGGCGCCATTTTCTTCTCGGCGGCTCCGGCGGGCCCTGTGCGGGTGGGTTTGCCCGGCGTTTTCGCCCCTGCTGGGTGCTCGGGGTCGTGTCCTTTTCGCTCACGGGTGGAGTCTGCCGGGGCGACTCAGCCTGTGTCGGATGCGTTTGGAACAGTTGTGCCCACGGGATCAGTGAAAATAGTTATGCCCATGAGACCAACGATAGTTTTGCTGCGACGCCGATCGGCAGCCGACGAGGACGCGTCGGCTCGCCTGCGCAGCGAGCTTGAGAGGGGCCGACGTCGTCGCCGCCGAGGACAGCCGGCGCCTCCTCAATCTCGCCAGTCGGCTCGGCGCGTCGCGATCCGTGGACGGGTCCTCTCGTTCCACGAGCACAACGAGGCCGGTCGGGCTCTGTTCTCCTTGACCTTGCGCGCGAGGGGAAGCGAGTCGTGGTCGTGAGCGACGCCGGCATGCCTTCGGTTTCCGACCCCGGATACAGGCTCGTGGCGCTCGCCGCGCGTTCGAGCGCCGACGTCGAAGTGGTTCCGGGGCCTCCGCCGTCGCTGGCGGCTTTGGCCGTTTCGGGGCTGGCCACGGACCGGTTCTGCTTCGAGGGCTTTCTGCCTCGCAAAGCCGGCGAGCTGGGCCGCGGCGATCCGCTCGAGTCTGAGGCGCGCACGATGGTCTTCTTCGAGTCCCCGCGGCGTCTGGGCGCCGCTCTGCGCGCGATGCGCGAAGGATTCGCTCGGACAGGCCCGCGTGCGTGTGCAGGAGCTGACGAAGGTCCATCAGGAGGTCGCGCGAGGTTCGCTGGGGGAGCTCGCCGAGCGTTTTTCCGGAGAGGTTCTCGGCGAGATCGCCGTCGTCGTCGCCGGTGCGCCTCGGAAGGAGGCGGATGTCAGCGTCGGTCGCCGAGGTTCTCGCCCTCGCGGACGCCGGTCTCCGGCTCAGGACGCCGCCGCCCACGTCGCCCGCCGCGTCGGGCTGCGAGAAAGACCTGTACGACGCCGCGGCTGCGCGCGCGCCGCTCTGATCCGGCCAAGGGCTCCGATGCCCCTGGCCCTCTCGGATTTCGCCGGGGCTCTCCGGCCCGGCTTGCGTCTTTCGACTTTTCGGCGCGAGTGCGCGGTTCACCTCGATTGCAGACGGCCGTCCCAGGCGCTTTTCCGAACAATTGCCACGGCCTCCCTTGCAATTACGCACCATTGTCTTTGCGAAATGGCTTCTCAAAGCAAGGCGAGTCAGGGTTATCCCCTACTTTGTCGCTTCTTTTTCGTGGAGGTACCTTGAACCCGAATCTGTCGCTCTTCCCAGGCCGCACGTCGGTCGATCAAGAGGTCTGGGATGCCCGCAAACGACTCGTGCGCCCATCGGCTTCTGAACGGCGCCGGCCAGGGCGATGCTGGTGGCTTACCGCGAAGAGCCGGCGATCAATCTGACGCCGTCGCGCACGGCATTGCGGCGGACGGGAGCCTGGTCGTCGCCGCCGCCGATCCCATGCTCATCGAGGGTCCTCGCAAGCCGCGACGTCGACGCGATGGACGTTCGCGTGTCGATAGAAAAGAATCGCCCGATCCGACGGTTGAAATCGTGGCGTCTGCGGTGCATTTCCTGGGAACCGCGCGATGGCTCCCCTCGAGGAGACGACCGAGGCCGTTGCAGCAGAGTGCTTCCCGACCGCGTCGCCGCGATCGCTTCGGCCCCGGGGGCTGCCTCGCCGTCGTGTCAATGGAGCGGGTGCTGCTCCACGACGCGGCCGGAGTGACGCCGGTCTCCTGGGAAGAGGTGTGCCGCCAAGGCTGCGAGGCCGAGGCGGAAGCCGCGGGCGGGGGCAATCTGTTCGCCGACAGTTTCGGTGAGCTCCTCGGTTTTGGACGTTCTTTTCCTCTTTCGGGTGCGACTCCGTCAATGAGTTGTTCGGCGCGGTCATGCTTGGCATCGTGCCGGGGGCGCTGCTTGCGCGCCAACCCGTGCGGATCAGCTGCGAGCACGTGCAGACCGCGGTTCTCTGCGTCGACATCGACAGGACGGGCTTGACGCTCATGCGCGTCAGCCGCGACGAGGCCGTGACCGCCTTCGTCCCCTTCGCAGCCGCGGTCGTCGAAGGCGGCGAACTCGCCCGTGAGATCGGGCGCCTTATAGAGCTTGGCTCCTGACGCTTAGCGGATCCAGCGTCAGAAGCCAAAGAAAATGCAGGGACGAGTGCGCGGGGTCCCCGCATCGTTCGCTGACGGAAGCGTGTGCCGACGGGCGCGTCGCCCTGTCGGCGGCTACCGGGCCTCGAAGGCCGCGCAGGCGGCGTCGGCAGGTGACGTCGATGGACGCCGCCGTGCACACGAGGTCCGGAATTGTGGACGCACTCGAGGCGCTGGCATGCGCCGACGAGGCCCGTTCGCGGCAACCGAACGGCGGGCGTCGAGCTGGCAAAGGTCGCGCAGCCGCGCTCACCATCGTCATTGCGACTGTGCAGCCGCCGTTGTTGAAGGAGCATGCGGTTGCCGCACACGTGGAAATCGGTGTCTGGGGCCATGATGAACCTCTTTCGGGTAGAAGACGGCGAAGCGGCTCGATCGCCGTATGAAGCTTGAACACCTTCAACCTATGCCCGTTCGGCGGCGGCGAATAGGGAAGGGAAGGGCCACCTCACCGTTGCTGTTCTGAGTTTTGCCAGGCTGCCCTAACCTGGCGATTTCTTTTGACCTAATGCCGTTTTGCGCATGCAGTGCATTCGGATGTCGTTTTATGCGCGAAAAACGTTACGTTAAACGTCACATTCTCTAGTCTTTTCCGCGAGAGCTTGCGGATAAATAGACGGCCGAGCCCTTGCGAAATTCGAGCTTCTCTCCAGCAGGCTTGCGCAGACCGTTCTTGTTGCCGTCAGGCGGCGTCGGAACTGAGAAGCGCCCTGAGCGTGGTCGGCACCCGCGCTCCGCGTTCGACGGCGCCGTGAAGCGCGCTGCAGCCAAGAGATCCGGATGGCCGTTTGCCACGGCAAAGGAAAGCTCCGCCTCTGCCATCATCTCGTAATCGTTGAGATAATCGCCGAAAACCGCTGTTTGGGCGGGAGATATCCCGAGAGACCGTTGCAGTGCGCGCAGGGCGGCGCCTTTGTTTGTCCCTTTGGCCATGACGTCGGCCCAGTTTTCCCCGGAGACGACGACGTCGTGCGAGTCGGCGAAATCCTGGACCAGCGGCAGCGCGAACTTCTTTGCGTCCCGCTCGTCGAAGAGCTCGACTTTAAGGACGTCGTCGTCGACTGCGGTCAGATCGTCGACGACCTGGTTGACGACGTAATACTTCTCGACCTCCTCCAGGAAGCGCGGCTCTGTGGATTCGGCGTAGGCTGAGCGTTTGCCGCATACGACGACGCCGAGCTCCCTCCTGCCGAGGCTGCGGGAGCGATCCACGATGTCGGCAACCGCCGATTTGGCCAGCGTTGACGAGCGCACTTCTCGCCCGTCTTGCACAACGAAGCTTCCGTTTTCCGCGATGATCGGCATTCCGCGAGTTCTTGCGAGAACATCGCGGCGAGGGTGGCGTATTGGCGCGCGCTGGCGGGGGCGAAAGCGATGCCGCGCTCGCGCATGGCCTCTAGAAGCGGCCAGAAGTCGTCGGGAATGCGGCTGTCCTCGTCAAGGAGGGTTCCGTCCATGTCGCATGCACGACGAGGCGAAGGCTGCGGGCCAGCTCAACTGCCTCCGGAGCAAAGCGGGCCGGAGCTCGGCGCGGAGCCCGCGGACTCCGGGTGCGGTGCGTGCGTTTCCATCGGTTTGTCGTTGTCAGAGGGGCGTCGTCGATGTCGGAAAAAGTCGAAGTCGGCCTCGTCTGCGTCGTCGGAGAAGTCAATCTCCTCGTCGATGTCGATGTCGAAGTCGTCGAGGTCTACGTCGTCCGCCCTCGCTTGAAAGGCTCAGCCCGGCGCCCAGCCCGGCCGTGAGCCGGGCCGCGAGATCGGGTTCCTCGTCGTCTTCGTCGAGGTCGCCGTACTGATCGCCGCCGTCGGGATGCGGACCGCCGCCGCGGAGAATTCTTCTTCGCCGAACGCATCGGCGTCGTCCGCGTACGCTCCGTCGGCGTCGGAACCGTAGAGACTCCGTATCCGCCCCCGCCGATCGCGCCTGCGAGGGACGCTTCGTCGCCCGGAATCGGGGCGTCTTCGTCCTCCTCGTAGAAACCGAAGGCGCCCATGAAGCCACCTGTTCGACCCCGGCTTCGTCCATCTCCGTGCGTGCGGCGACGCCGAGCTCGCTGACGGGCACGGTCAAATCGGACAGGACGCGTGGGCCATCCGGCTTTCAACGCGTCGAGGGCGGTTTCCTTCACGCAGTGAGACTCCGGCTATTCCGACCACGTCGACCTCCTCGACCTCGCCGGCGCGAAGGATCTCCTCGAGGAAGCGGCCGTCGGCGTCGCAGCCCTCAAAGCCCGAATAGGCGGCCTCATACTCGCCTTTCTTCACGGAGGCGTCGATCGGCAGAGAGGCGACGGCCTCGTGAAGCTCGGCCTCGGCCGTTCCCGCGAGTGCATGCGGGGGCCATGTGTCGATGAAATCCGGCTCCTCCGAAAAGTGCGAACCCGGGTTGACGTGCCAGTCCTGGGTGGTGACGATCATCGCGTACTCGTCGGCGTTCTCCGTGACGAAGTCTGCGATCCTCTCGGCCGCCGCGTTTCCTCCCTCGACGGCCAGCGCCCCGCCTTCGCAGAACGTCGGCTGGACGTCGACGATGATGAGTGCCCGTGTCTTTGGCCATGTTCTCCTCCAAATCCCCGTCGCGCCTAAAGACGAAGCGCTTTTTCCGATACCGAGAAATTCTAGCGGCCCGCCTCGGTCTGCGCCCGCCCAGCGGATGGGCACGTTTTTCGGGGCGGGCGTCGGAGCCGAGCGCGCCCTTTCCTCCAGGCCGAGCGCGCCCGACGCCGAACGAATCGGATCCGACATGCCGGATTGAGTCCGACGTCGCGCAATCGCGTCCCTGTGCGCGGAAAGATGAACCGAGCCCCGCGGCGACGTAATCTTATGTCTATGTCGCATATTCTCTCTGCAGTTGCATGGCCTTACGCCAACGGCCCCCGCCACATCGGCCACGTCGCGGGTTTTGAGTCCCCTCGGACGTCTTTTTCGAGGTACATGCGAATGCGCGGCGAGGATGTGCTCATGGTCTCCGGAACGGACGAGCACGGCACTCCGATCCTCGTCGCGGCCGAGGCCGAGGGCAAGACTCCGAAGCAGCTCGCCGATGAGAACAACAGGATCATCGTCGAGGACCTTGTGGCCCTCGGCCCGTCCTACGACCCTTCACCAGGACCACCTCCGTCAACCACGAACGCGTGGTTCAAAGCATGTTCGAGGTTTGCCGCGACAACGGGTACATGATCGTCCAGCAGCAGAATGTGGCCATCGACCCGGTGACCGGAAACACCCTTCCCGACCGCTACATTGAGGGCACATGCCCCATATGCGGCAGCGAAGGCGCTCGCGGCGACCAGTGCGACGTCTGCGGGAACCAGCTCGACCCCCAGGACCTCATCGACGCCGTTTCCGGGTTTCCGGGCAGGGCTCCGAGGTTTGAAGTCACCGACCACTATTTCCTCGACGTTCCCGCGTTGGCGGAGAAGTTGGGGGAGTGGCTCGACGACGTCGAAGCCACCGGCGAATGGCGCCCGAACGTCATCGTCTTCTCAAGCACCTCCTGGAAGACGTGCGCCCGCGGGCGATGACCCGTGACATTTCGTGGGGCATACCGGTTCCGATGGGAAGACCAGCCGAACAAGCGGCTGTACGTCTGGTTCGACGCCGTCATCGGCTATCTTTCCGCCTCCGTCGAATGGGCGCGCCGCCGCGCCGCGGCAGGGGAGGAACCGCCGAGGACTGGCGCAAAGTGGTGGAACGACCCCGAGGCGCTTTCGTACTACTTCATGGGCAAAGACAATATCGTTTTCCATTCCCAGATCTGGCCGGCCGAGCTGCTCGCATACAACGGCGAGGGCTCGCGCGGCGGCAAACCCGGAAAGCTCGGACGCCTCAATCTGCCGACCCAGGTGGTCGCCTCCGAGTTCCTCACGATGGAGGGGAAGAAGTTCTCCTCGTCGAAAGAATGTGGTCATCTACGTGCGCGACGTGCTCTCCCGATACCAGCCCGACGCCCTGCGTTACTTCATTTCCATAGCCGGGCCCGAGACCGCGGACGCCGACTTCACGTGGGCCGAGTTCGTGCGGCGCAACACTCGGAGCTCGTGGCCGGCTGGGGCAACCTCGTCAACCGCGCGGCCGCGATGATCGCCAAGAACTCGGCGAGATTCCGGCGCCCGGGAGGCTGGAGGGAGGTCGACGCCGAGCTGCTCGACGCGGTGCGCAACGGCTTTTGCGACCGTCGGCGAAAGCATCGCCAACCACAGCCAGCGCGCGGCTTTGACCGAAATCATGCGGCTCGTCGGCGAGGCCAACGCCTATGTCGCGAAGACGGAGCCGTTCAAACTCAAGGCGCCCGAACAGCGTGAGCGCCTGGCTGCCGTGCTCCACACGCTGGCGCAAGCGGTGCGGGACCTCAATACGATGATGTCGGTGTTCTTGCCGCATTCCTCGAATGCGATCGACCGCGTTTTTCGGAGGCGACGGCGACTAGCCCCATGCCCCGTCTCGAAGAGGCCGAGGACCTCGACGGAGGCGATCCCTACCCGATTATCACCGGCGACTACTCGCCCGTCCGCCCCTGGGCGCCCAGCGAGGTCGTCCCCGGGACGCCCGTGGCGAAACCGACGCCGGTGTTCGCAAAGCTCGACGAAGCCGTGGTCGCGGAGGAGCTTGAGCGCTTTGGGGATCGAGGGCGTGAGGAACTCTCATGGGCGGCAATCGCAGAAGCGGAGAACCTACCTGATGTGCCTGAGCGCTTGGCCTCGACCATCGTCGATAATCACACCCACCTGCCGGTTCGCGGAGACAGGGACTGTGCGGCGCTGTCCTTCGACGTCGCGTCGGGGGTCGAGGAAGGCGCCGACGAGGACCGTCAAGGGAGCATTCCCTGGCATGTCGCCAGGATGGAGGCGGCGGGCGTTCGATGCGCCATCACCTGCGGCTGCGACGTCCCGACCCTTCAGCCGACCGTCGCACCTCGCCGAGCGTTGGCCGAGCCTGTCCGCGGCAATCGGCATCCACCCCAATGAAGCGCCCCTTCATCGCGGAATAACTGAAGAATCGCCGGACGGCATGGCCCACGGCCTCGATCCTTGGCACCGCGACCTTTCGCTGGAAGACGCCGTGGCCGAGGTTGCGGCGTTGGCCGTCAGCCCCGACGTCGTCGCCATCGGCGAGACCGGCTTGGATTTTTATCGGACGGCCGCCGCTGGGAGGCAGGCGCAGGAAGAGGCCTTTCGCATGCACATCGAGCTTGCGAAGGACTCTCGATCTGCCGATGCAGATCCACGATCGCGAGGCCCACGCCGAGTGCATGCGGATCCTTCGCGAATGCGGCGCCCTGAACGAACGGTTTTCCATTGTTTCTCCGGGGACAGGGAGATGGCCGAGGCGTGCGCGGAGAATGGCTGGCACGCAAGTTTCGCCGGCCCGATCAGCTATCCGGCGAACGAGGATTTGCGCGAGGCGTTCATGACGCTGCCGGAGGAACTCATCTTGGTTGAAACCGACGCGCCCTACCTGCCCCCTGTGCCTTGGAGAGGCCACCCGAATGCGCCCTACGCCTCCGCCTATACGGCTCGTTTCATGGCCGACCTGCGGGGCGTCGACGAGGGCTTCTTGGTGTGAGGCCCTGGATCGCAACGCGCGGCGGGTGTACGAGTTCTAGAACGCCCGGCGGCCGCCTTGCCCTTCTACGCTTTTTAGACCGCCCGGAGCTATCGCCTTGCCCTGCGCCCACACGGTTCGCCAGAGGGATCCGAGGAGTCGTCCGCCCATCCGTATGTCGCGTTGCTCCTCGCCAGTGCGCCGACGCCGAATAGGACGAGCGCGCCGCCGAGCATTGTCCACAAGCCAGCCCACAGAGGCGTTTGCCCGAGCGCCGCCACTATGCCGAAGGAGGCGAGGTCGACGATCCGTCCGCACGCGATGACCGCGCCGGCTCCGGCTATTGCCGTGGCGGCGCTGCGCTCGCTGTAGCCTCCCGGGCGGCAGAGCGAAGCGGCGACGGCGACGGCGGCGACGAGCACCGCGACGAGAACGAGGGCTCTGCACCCAGAGCTCGGCGACGACGTCGAGGAAGGTGAGAGGCTTTGGTGTCAGTGATGTAATCGAGAAACATTCCCGGCAACTACGGTTATGCACGAAAGCGACGACGTCGCCGCGAAAAACAGCTGCGCCTTTCGGCTCCGGGAGGCGGGCGGCTCGAGGAAACATGTCGGTCTCCGCGATGAGGATCTGGCGCCTTTGATGTATTCGCGCGCCGACGTCGAGGCGACCCTGTAGGCCGCCGGCGACGCGCCATGGCCGCCCGTGCGGCGAAGGTTGGGCGGAGGTGAGCTGGGATAGTCGTGCATAGGGTTCGACGTTAGCGACTCGAAACCGTTGTTGCCGCAACGAAACCTGGGGAGGGCTCTACTTCGGGCAAAGGAGTGCCGACGCGCGATTCTTCTCCGTTGCGTGCGGCACTCGTCGATGTCGGTTGTAAGTTGTTTTGCGCGGATCAGTGCGCTCTAAGGTTCAGATTGCGCTGTCTTGTTCTCGCTCGTTTTAAGCTGATTCGCAGTCGTCAGAGCTGATCTATTTGTCCTTTGATCTTGTGCCCCGCAAACTCAGTGTCTTCTAAGCGTCACTTGCAGCAATCCGTCGTCACTGCTGAGGGCTAAGGCTGCTGGCCTTCCTGCTTCAGCTGTTGACCGTTTTCGTTGAGCTGTTGGCCGGCTTGGGGAAATCCTTGCTGGCCTTGGCCCGCAGGTCCCTGACCCTGGGCTGCGGCGACGTCGAAATGGGAGGCTTTGCTTTCAGCTTCGATCCGATTGGCCGTTTTCTGAACGACGAAACCGGCTATGAGCATAAGAACTCCCGCCACGGTGAAGAGGATGAAGCCCATTCCCAATTGGTCAAAGGAAAGTCGTCTTGTTTTCATCTTTTGATGAAATCGATGATGCGTCCGGCAACGAATGCGCCTCCCGCCGTCACGCCTGTGCGCCCGGCTGTTTGTATCGATGTGAGCTTTCCTCCCGTGAGGAAGGGGGCGAGGCTGAACCCCAGGACCACGAAAATGGCGGCGATGCTGATGAACAAGCCCACCGTTCTGAACTCGCTGTGTCCGAGGGCTTTTGAGCAATGTCATATCGCTTATTTCGTCCGGCATGTTGTACTTCTCGTCAAAGTTGTAGCATCGGGAGGAATAGCGAAATGACACTCGCCAAGGCGGAGACGAGAGAGAAGGCAAGCCCCGGCGTGGCCTGGGAAAGCGGTGCCTACCGCCCCGAAAGCCGCATTGGATGTGTTGTGTGTTGTACTCATAGCAGCATCCTAGTTGAGACCTGAGGGGGCAGGGCAAATGTGAGTGCTCTTTCAATAATGGTCCCAGAGGCTCGCAATCCGATTCCCGAGGACTCGCCCGCCCCCGTCGGAGGGCTCAGTCGGTTTACGGTCACCAGGGTTGTTGCTGGCCGCCCCACTGCTGGGGGTAGCCGCCCTGCTGCGGGTAACCCCTGCTGCTGGAAGCCCGGATCTTGATAGCCGCCTTGTTGCGGGTAGCCGCCCTGCTGCGGGTAACCCTGCTGCTGGAAGCCTGGATCTTGATAGCCGCCTTGAGGAACGCCAGGCTGCTGCCCGTAGGGGCCGAACTGTTCATTGCCCATCATGGGGCTCGGCCCGAAATTGTTTTGAGCTTTGACCTTTCGAGTCAAAGACCACGGTGACGATGCCGCCTATCAAGATGATCAGCGAGGCCAGCGTCAACAGATGGAAGCCGATTCCGAGAATGTCCGTGGCTCCGTATTCTTTGACGTCGTTGTAATCTACTCCGCGGCCAATCAACGACAGGCCCTCGAGAACAATGCAGGTGATTCCTGCCGCTGGCGAGCCCAACCTTTCCACCTGCTCACAAGAGCGGCGATGCTCAGCCCCAAGGCTGCGACGACGGCAATTAGGCTCAAGATCGCGCCGCTCGGAGGGTTGTCCATCTCCGATATCGCCTTGATGAGGCTGATAGAGGACGATTCATAACTGTAGCCTCCGCTGATTTTAACAAAGGGAAGGAACAGAGAAATGACGCCAAGCGCGCCGCCGGCCGCCGTCGTTGCCAGGCCGGGCATGAGACGCCGGCCCGACGAACCCTCGTTGGGATAGTTTGGCATGGGTGTGTTGTAGATGCTCATAACACCGGATACTAGCGAATCAAGGCGGCTAGGGTGAAACGGTCGAAAAAGGGGAGCTGTGTCTTTTCGGCGGGATGTTGACGCAAACTTTCAGGCAAAAATAGTTGGTGCTTGAGAGCGCCGGGCATCGCTTCGAAAGCCGTGACAGCAGGGGACCGCCTTCGCGAGCCCCCTTAGCCCGCCCTTGGAATGAACTTGAAGGGAAGAACTCTCGCTCGGGGAACGGACTTTGCCGATCTCCGAGCGAGAGCAGAAGGCATCGGTTGTCTTAGAATCGAACGCCTTAAAAGAAAGCGGCGGCGCTGAAAACGACTGCCGGCGGCGCCTTCAATCCGAAGGCCGCCGTGAAAACGTCACTGGTCGGGCTTGGGGCGCCAGGCCTCGCCGTCGTTCTGAGGCGACGGCGCAGCTTCTTCGGACGCAGAAGGGCTCGACGCCGAAGCCCCTGTTGGAGGGGCTGATCCTGGGCCCTGGGCGGGCGCTTGCGTTCCCTCGGCCGGCATCCCGCCCGCTTGAGGGGGCGCTGCCGGTCTGGGGCGCACTGTCAGTCTGGGGTGCGCCGTCAGCCTGGGGAGCGCCGTCGGTTTCGGGCGTCGCCTCAGCTTGCGGAGCCTGCTTGCTTTGGGGCGAGGTTTCCTGAGGAGCCGACTCGCTTTGAGGCGCTTGAGAAACCTGTCCGTTCGGCGTCGGCCCGCCCTCCTGCCCTTGTGCGGGCTGGCTTTGCTCCGGTTTGGATCTGTTGCCGCAGGCTGGCTTTTGCACAGCCATGTTGTTCGGCGCCCGTCCGAACTGCGGCTGATTGAACTGCGGTTGGGCGGAAGAAGGCTGCGGCTCGGGGCGAGAAGCCTCTGGCTGACCGAAGGGGCGTCTGTTGGCTGCCCGGGACCTGCTGATTGCCAGGAGCATGCTGAGCGTTGAACGGCTGCTGCGGGTCGTTCGGCTGTTGCTGCGGCGCGCCGGGGCTTTGGAAGTCCCCTTGTTGCCCGTGCGTTTGCGCGGGCTGCGCCTGTCCGTACGGCTGAGCGGGCTGGTTCGCACCGTATGGCTGCTGCCCGTAAGGCTGCGCAGGCTGCTGGCTCCTCCACGCGGCTGCGCCGCGAGGAGAGCCGTAGCCTCCTGTGTGAACTGCGGGGAGGCCGAGGGCCGACGGCGCGGAAGCCGGCCAACGGGTTTCCGGAGCTGACTGCGCCGACATGGGAGGGGCTCCCGTGTAACTCCGAACCCGCCGACTGGGCGAAAGGCGGCTGCTGCTCGAAGGGCGCCTGAGTCGAATACGGCTGGCCGTAAGGCTGAACGGGCGGGAATTGACCGGTCCTGTTCTGGTCGCCAGGAAGCGGTTGTCCCGTGGCGCCCGCAGGCGGCGCAAGCGTCGATTCTTGGTTCGTGAGGGAGCGGAGAGATAAGAGCCCCTCGGTGTGGACCTCGGAGCCGGCTCCCGCCTCAGGCCGCTGATCAGCGTGAGAAGCCCTCCCAGGGTCAAAACGATTCCGCCGATTCCGATGAGCCAGAAGCCGATTCCCCGAGAGGCGTCGTCGCTGAACTTCGCGGGCTGGAAGTTGACAGCCCAGTTGCTGACAGTGACGAGGCCCGCGAGAGTCTGCGCCAGCCCGGCTGCAAGCCCGCCCTGCCTTGGGCGATTTCTTCATGAGCGACGGATGATTATGCATGACGGCGATCGATGCCGACCGCGAGAGTCAGGGAGAAAGGCCCCATTGAGCCCTTGTAATCGCCCGAGTTCAGCCACGAGAGGTCTCCGCCGTCGGCCTTGAAGTAGGGGAGGAAGAGGCCTATGACGGCGAGAAGGGCGCCGATTCCTCCGACGAGCGCCGCGATGCTCGTCTTTCCCGAACTTGCCTTGGGCTTGGGGGCTGCAGGCGAATCGTGGTCCGCAAAGGGCGACGAGTACGCCTGTCGATCGGTCGAATCCTTGCCGATCTGTCCGGTGACCGTGGCATTCTGCGGAGGATACCGAGTGCTCATAAGAGAATGGTATTCGCTGGAAGCCGTCGGCGGCATGGAACTCGCCACATGTCCGCATTCTGAAAAGCTCTCGGCGGACGACGTCGATCAGTCCACTCTGCCGTATGGAGGCCTGAAAGAACTGGAGGGCCTCCCTGAACTGTGGCCTGCGGGAGACGAGCCGATGTGCGGCCCGGTGCGCTCGTTGCCGGGGCTCTGGGGATTTTGGCCCAGCTCGATCGAGGGCGCGCCCCTCGGCGGCAAAGACGTTTCCACGGCCCCTAGGGTCTCCCGCGAAGTCTGATGGCGACTTGTCCGAAGACTGCCGCAGATAGGCGACCCCAATCACCTTCGGAGTGGCCTTCGTCGCTAGAACGATTCCAAGAATCCCGCATGCGAGTAGAAGAAGGCCTGCTGCAAGAATCAGCCAGAAACCGAGCCTCGGACTGTACGAATATTCTCAAACCTGTTGTCTGAAAATGGTTCGCTTCTCGCCGATTGATATGGCGAGGACGGCGCCGCTCGTCATTAGGCAAGCCGTGCAAGGCGCCCACTGGGAGGCGCCGGTTTTGTGACGACGCAGGACGAGGGCGAGGAGCGCAAAAACGACGATTGCGAAGAAGATGGAAGCGAAAAAGTATCCGCCGCCGAAAGGCGGCAAGGGTATTCTTATCCGAATTAGAGTCCGAGCTGGAGGAGGAATCTCGCCAGTTGAACCTGTGGTAGGGGACGAAACAGCCGGCGACGAGGATTGTCGCTCCCACCCCCGAAAGGGCTGCGGTCACGATGTTGAGGGTATTCTTCCGCCCCGATGCTGCATAGAGGTCGAGGGCGTCTATGCCGAAGGGCGCGGAGGGATCCGGGATTGGCTGGTTTGAGGGCGCGAACGGGCCTGTCGGAGTCGCATTGGGCGACGAAGGGAAGTTGCTTGTCATGATGTCAGCGTAGTTCTGACATCCCAGTAGGCCAGGGCTGCTCGTCCATCATGTGGTCGCTCGCAAAGTCTGCACGCTTGCAGGGGACTTCGTGTGTCTGCCGGGAACGTCGGATGTGCTTGGAGAAGTGCACAGCAATCGACTGGTCTCGTTCGCTATTGGCAGGAATGTGTGATGTGCTCGGAAAAGTGGGTGGTTCCATCTAGAAACTCCTGGTGCCGTTTCGAATGCAATTGGCCCGTTCCGGGGGCAAAGTCGAACCGTTTTGAGTGCCAGCGGTGCTGTTTCGGTACCTTCTAGAGTTGCTCAGCCGCATGACGGCATCGGTTGAGCGTCTGACGCGGTCGCTGAGCATCGGGTAGAGTTGTTTCGCTCACGCCTTTGTGTGCATGGTGGCCGACTTTGCTGGCATGTTCGCGGGGAGTTTTCGCGTTCGCGCGATCGGCGATGCGGATGCGCGCTGTTTGGGTGAGCTCGATACTATTACAAAACGATATCTGGTGGGCTCGGGAACTTTTCCCTTGTTTCGCGCTGAAAAGTCAAACCCTGAAGATGTGAGATGAGATACGTGGTGGCCAAAAAGATAACGATTTGGTTACACTCGTATCAGAATCGTTATCAACCGGTTCCTGCTCTCGCGGGTCCGCCGATAGAACAAGGAGAGATCGTAGTGGGTCGTCACAGCGTTGCCCAAGGCGAAGCATTCGAGTTCAACATAGATCTGTCGAAAGCCCCCGCGCCCGGTTCGAGGCGCGCCGCGCGCTTGGCCGCGCGTGCTCAGCAGGCTGAGCCAGAGCCTTCTCCATCCGGATTCGCCGCTTGGATACCTCGTGCGGCCGTTCACGGAGAACGAAGAGGAGGCTCACGCCGCAGCTGCCGCCGAGGCGCCGGTTCCCGAGGCTCCAGTCGAGGCTGGCGCCGGCTGACGCACTCGTGGACGAGGAGCTGGCTTCGGTCGGCGCGACGTCGACGAAGAAGAGCCGTTTCTCCCTTTTTCCCGCTCACGCGCAGCCGTTGTGGCGGTTGTCGCCGCCGCCCGGCATCGGGGGCATTGCTGCGGGCACGCTCTCGGTCGCCAATGAGAACGATGCCCACCGTTTGACGCCACGGCCGGCGTCGCCCAGCTTGCTCCGGTTCAGGAAAAGCGCGGCGAAGGCGACCTTCACCGTTTCCGTCGATGGCCAAAAGCGAACCGTCACAACCACAAAGCCCACGCTTTAGCGCTTTGGCCGACGCCGGCATAACTGTCGACGGCGACGACAAAGTCTCGCAGGAGATGTCCGCCCCGGTGGCCGACGGCTCGACCGTGACCATCACTCGCGTTGAGAAGAAGACGGTGACCGAGGACGTCGCCGACGCGCACAAGAGCAGCAAGGTCGATGACTCCAGCCTCGCCAAGGGGCGACGGAGGTCAAGACCAAAGGCGTCGATGGCGTCACCGCCAACACCTATGAAGTAACGTATGAGAATGGCAAAGAGACCGGGCGCACGCTCGTCGTCTCGAGCGTCAAGGTTGCTCGTGTCGACGAGGTCGTCAGCGTCGGCACGAAAGGGAGGCTCCGCCCACCAAGACCGTCACGACCGGCGACGGAGGGACGGCAGAGGTCCCGTCTGGCGGCGCAACGCCCGCTCCGGCTGGCTCATCCCAGCAGATTGCGGCGTCGATGATGGGATCCTACGGCTGGGGCGGCGATCAGTTCTCTTGCTTGGCCAAGCTTTTGGATCAAGGAATCGAACTGGAAACTCGCACGCTCTCAACTCCTACTCGGGCGCCTACGGAATCCCGCAGGCCCTGCCGGGGTCGAAGATGGCCTCCGCCGGCGCCGACTGGCAGACGAATCCCGCCACCCAGATTAAGTGGGGACTCGGCTACATCAAGGGCCGCTACGGCACTCCCTTCGCGGCGCCTGGGGCCACTCCCAGAGCACCGGTTGGTACTGATCAGGGACCCTTTGACGCCGATCGGAAACCGTCCGCATTTGACGAAAACGACATCCGCTTTTGCTCGGGGCCAGCCACATTCGTGAGCTGGCCTCGACGCTCGGTATACGGCCGACGAAAACGCTTTGGGCAGAACTTCGTCCACGACGCCGGGACGGTCCGCCGGATAGTGCGCGACGCCGGAGTGCGGCCCGGCGACGTCGTTCTGGAAGTCGGTCCCGGCTTTAGGGGTCGCTCACTCTGGCCCTGTTGGAGGCCGGGCCGTCGTGCGCCGTTGAAATCGATCCGGTTCTGGCCGGCGCGCTTGAATCGACGGTCGCGGCGCGCATGCCCGAGGCGGTCGAGCGGCTGGCCGCTGCCAATCTCGACGCCATGGATGTAAAGGCCCCTTCGAATCTTCCCTGTTCCCAGACGCCTCCAGAGCAAGGAAGGATGCCCGCACAGGGTTGCCGAACCGGCGCCGGAGACGGCTGAACCCGAGCCGGAGAGCGTGGATTTCGCGGGTGAGTCCGTGCGGACGGGTCGATCCCCGCGAAGCCGCGGCGGTTTGCGAAGGCGACGGGAGGGTCGCCGAGCCTTCGCGGCTCGTGGCCAATCTTCCCTACAACGTCGCCGTGCCGATATTTCTCAGCTTGCTCGAGGCGCTGCCCAGCATCCAGTCGGCGACCGTCATGGTCCAATCGGAAGTGGCGGACCGCCTAGGGCGCCGCCGGGCTCGCGCAGCATACGGCGTCCCCTCGGCAAAAGTCTCCTGGTACGGGGAGGCTGCGCGCGGGGCGAAGATCAGCAGAACGTGTTCTGGCCGATCCCCAACGTCGATTCGGCGCTCGTGAACTTCAGGCGGCACGGCGCTTTGCCTCAGCCTCAGGCCGACGTCGCCGGGCTTGCGCTCGCCGGCGTCTCCCGTGAAGACGTGTTCGCCGTCATCGACGCGGCTTTTGCCCAGCGGCGCAAACTCTTCGCGCCGCCCTTGCGACGTGGGCCGGAAGCGCCGCGCGCGCAGAAGATTTGCTCGTCGTCGCGGGAATCGATCCGAAAGCCCGAGGCGAACAGCTGAGCGTGTCCGAGTTCGCGGCGATAGCGCGCGCCGCGAATACGTTTGCCTGATTTGCGGCGGGCGCGCCCCGCGTTCGACGCAAGCGGGCCTCGTGACGCGCTGAAAGCGCGTTCTTGGGTTCTCACAGTTTCGCGGTTTCCCGGTTTCGCGGGGTTTCGTCACAGGCTCACAGCCCTCAAACGCCCCGTCGTCCGCCGTTTTTCGTGACCCTGTTTTTCGCTGTCCGGATGGGAAATCAAAGGACTCACACTAAGCTTGAGTGGGACGCACGGAGAAGGGAGCAGACGGTGGATCGCGCCATGCATGAGTTCTGGCTTAGAGCCGAAGGCGTATTGACGCATCTCTTGCCCTGATTATGGCATCGATGCTGTGGCTCGTCGTCCTTCCGTTGACTGTGATGTTCACAGATCTTGAATGGAGCCGTTTGACGGTTGTTCTCATGTTGGCTTCCATTCCCATATGCGCCACGGCTCTTTGGCCGTTGAAAACGGGACTTATGACTGTGAGGGCGATCGAGGAGCGTGACAGCGAGGAAGTGGCCCGTTGGCGGGAAACGCTGGTTCCGCCCGCCGAACCGCAGCTTGTGAAGGCGCGTCTGCGCCGAGTCCACCACCCGATGCTCACCGTCATCGCGGGGGCCGGCGCCTTCACCGCCGCCATCGCCCTCAATCGATGGGCGCATGCCCAAACCGCCGGAATGTCCAACTTCTCATTGGGGGTTGCACTCGGCGCCGTCGGCGTCGCCCTGGGGGGCGTGCGTTCTCATGTTCGCCGGCAAGATTCGGCCGCGAGCCCTCCTGCTGGGCCCTCATCTTGGTCGGGTGGGCCATACCCGTCGGCGGAGGCGTCGCCTCACTCGCCGTGATCATCGGGCGGCAGGATCTTGAATCCGCCTTGGCCGTTCGGGCTCTGACCACGGTGAGCTATGTCATTTTTGGGCTCATCGGGATGCTTGTCTCACTGCTTCTCTTTGCTTTGTGGCTGGCGTGGCTCGGCAAGTTTGTGAGCGGAAAGAGCTTGGAAGTCAATCATCTGGCCAGGGCCGTTCCGGTCCTTCCCGAGGGGCGCGGCGCCGAGTCCGCGGCGGAATCGGAGTTCGACGCCGAAGACCTCGATGTGATCAAAAACGCGCTGTCGGTCCCGGGATCGGTGCACGCCGCTGTCACCGCCACCCTTTTGACGACGCTGGCCACGGTGGGCCGGGCGGTCGCCGAGACGAATGAAACGGCCGTCGTGACGATCCTCGGCGCGATTGCCGCATGCTGCGCGTCTCTTGCGCTCTACCTCGCCGTGAAGGTGTGAGGCCGCAGGGCGCGGCGGCCCCGCTACACTGGGCACGTGCAAGAAGTTCGCGTCGTCACGCCCTCCAAAGTCAATCTGGCCCTCAGAGTCGGATCGGCTCGGCCAGACGGCTTCCATCCCTCGACACCGTCTTCGAGGCGCTTGACGTCCACGACGAAGTGATCGTCCGTCGAAGCGACTCCCTGAGCCTCCGCATGCAAGGGGAGGGCGCAGGCGCCCTTCCGGAAGACTCGACGAATTTGGCTCTCCGCGGCCACGGCTTTGCGCGAACGTTTTTGGCGCCCCGGACCCAGGGCGCCGAGATGACGGTCCGCAAAGCAATACCCGTGGCGGGAGGAATGGCGGAGGTCCGCCGACGCCGCGGGCGCCCTCGTTGCCCCTCAACGCGCTGTGGGGCCTCGGTCTGTCGGGCGCCGACTTGATGGGCCTCTGGGAGCGAGTTTCGGCTCGGACGTTCCCTTCTCGCATCATGGGCGGAATCGCGCACGGCACGGGGCGCGGCGAAATTCTCACCCGGTGCATCCCGGCCGCGGGCACGCGTGGGTCCTCCTGACGAATCCCGTGGGGCTTTCGACGCCCGCGGTGTTCCGCGAGTTTGACCGCATCGCTGCGGCGGCTGAAGGGGCTGGACCCGTCGCGGGGAAGTTGCGGGAATTGAAAGGGGCCGGCCGCGTCGGAGCCGGGTACGCGGGATCCGGGCCGCGTCGTCGAAGCCGACGTCGCCGAGAACCCGGCGTCGACCCGGGAGCTGCGTGAGGCCGTGGCTCGCGGAGACCTGCGGGCGACGGCGGCGCTCATGGCTAATGACCTTCAAGCCCCGGCCTTTTCGCTGCGCCCGGATCTTGAAGACGTCGTCGAGCGAGCGAGTCGCTTTGGGGCGACGGCCATCCTTTCGGGCTCGAGCCGACGGTCGCCCTCCTGGCCTCCGACGCCGCGCATGCCGATCGCCTCGCGATGCGGGCCGCGATCGAGTTTCCGAAACTTCGGGCGGTTCGTGCGAACGGACCGGCCGCCGGCGCCTGCGTTGCGGAGGCGAAGTGATGGCTCATCTTCTCGGAGCGCAGGCGATCCGGCTGGAGTACCCCAACAGCGTCGTCCTCGATTCGGCAGCCCTCGGAATCGGGGAAGGGGACAGAATCGGCGTCGTCGGCCGAAACGGCGGCGGAAAATCGTCGCTTTTGTGAATCCTTGCGGGAACGCTCGACCCGACCGAAGGCCTGGACCCGGCGCGAGGCCTGCGCATCGGCGTGCTTTGAGCAAGACGACGCCCTCGACGCAGACGCGACGGTGGGTTACGCTCGTGGGAGAGGCCGCCGAGCACGAATGGGCCTCCGACCCCAAAAATCCGCGACGTCATAGCGGGCCTCGTCGGAGACCTCGACTGGCAGGCGCGGGTGGGCACGCTCGGGCGGCCAACGGCGCCGCCTCGGACTCGCGGCCCTTTTGATCGGCGAGTGGGACGTTCTCATGCTCGACGAGCCGACCAACCACCTCGACGTCGAAGGGATTGCCTGGCTTTGCGCGGCATCTGAAGAACAGGTGGCCCAAGAACGTCGGCGGACTCCTCGTCGTCACCCATGACCGTTGGTTTCTCGACGAAGTCGCGAACTCTATGTGGGAGGTGCACGACGGCGTCGTCGAGCCGTTCGAGGGAGGGTACGCCGCATATGTCCTTCAGCGGGTTGAGCGCGACAGGATCGCGACGGCGGCCGAATCCAAACGTCAAAATCTCATGCGCAAAGAGTTGGCGTGGCTGCGCCGCGGAGCTGCCCGCTCGCACGAGCAAGCCGCGTTTCCGCATCGAGGCGGCGAATCGGCTCATCGCCGACGTCCTCCCGTCCGCGACTCCGTCAAGCTCACGCGCATGGCCGTGTCGAGGCTGGGCAAGGACGTCGTCGACCTCGAAGACGCGGGCGTTCGCTACGGAGACCGCGACGTGCTGCGCGAGATCACGTGGAGGATCGCTCCCGGCGAGCGCACCGCAATCCTCGGCGCCAACGGAGCGGGAAAGTCGACGCTTCTGGGCCTCGTCGCGGGTTCGATCGCGCCGACGTCGGGCAGAGTCAAACGCGGAAAAACGGTGAGGATCGGCATCCTCGACCAGCAATTCTTCGCCCTCGAGGAGATCGGCGGGGATCTGGTGAGGCAGGTGCTCGCGCGATACAAGACTTCCTACACGGTGGGCGAGAAGGAGATGACCCCTGCCCAGCTTCTCGAGCGCCTGGGTTTTTCCCGCGATTGCCTTTCCTCGCGTGTATGCGAGCTTTCTGGCGGGCAGAGGCGGGCGCCTTCAGCTGCTTCTCGTTCTCTTGTCGGAGCCGAACGTGCTCATCCTTGACGAGCCTTCGAACGACGTCGACACCGACATGCTCGCGGCCATGGAAGACGTCCTCGATTCATGGCCTGGAACGCTTATCGTCGTCTCCCACGACCGCTACCTCGTTGAGCGCGTGACGGACCGGCAGTACGCCATCTTCGACGGGCGGCTCCGGCACCTTCCCGGCGGCGTCGACGAGTATCTCGAGTTGAGCGACGCCGCGAAAGCGGGATCTGAAGGCGGCGCCCCGAAGAAAGCCGCCGGCGGCAGCGCGCCGAAGGCCCCAGGGAAAAGCGTCGGATCGGCGAAAACGGGGAGGATCGGCCGCCGAGCGGAGCGGGGCCGAGCTGTCAGGGCGCCGAACGGCGTGCGGCCGAGAAGGAAGTCAACTCAATCGACCGGCGGCTCGCCAAACTTGCGGACAAGGTGGCGCAGGTGCACGCACGGATGGCCGGAACGACCAGAGCGACTACGTCGGCCTGCGCAAACATGCCGACGATCTGCGCGATCTCGAGGCCGAGGTCGCCGAACTCGAAGACCGCTGGCTCGAACTGGAGCGAAAAGCTCAACGATTAATCATTTGCAAAGTGTTTATACGGTGTGATGATTGAAGCGTGAATGAGGACAAGCTCCTAGCGGAGACCGCCCGCATGTTTCGGGTTTTGGGAAACGAGTCCCGTTTGCTCCTTCTTTCACTTGTGAGCCACGAAAACAGACCGGTTTCGGCTCTTGCCGAGGCGGCGAAGATGAGCCAGCCGCTCACATCGCAACATTTGCGGATCCTGCGCGACGCCGGGCTCCTTGAAGCGGATCGCCGCGGCAGGGAAGTCATCTATCGCATCTCCGACTGCCACGTTGAACACGTGGTGCGCGATGCGATCGCCCACGCGCGGGAAAACGCATGAAGAAAGGAAAACTATGAGCACTGCCGACCCCCACGCTCACCACACCGTGGCCGAGCACGCCCATGGAGAAGGCTGTGGCCATGAGGCCGTTCAGCACGGGGACCACGTCGATTACGTTCATGACGGGCACCGCCACGCCCGGCATGGCGACCACTACGACGACCATCAGGGACGTCGCCGAACACACGGTGGCCGAGCACGCCCACGGCGAGGTTGCGGCCATGAGGCCGTTCAGCACGGGACCACGTCGATTACGTTCATGACGGGCACCGCCACGCCCAGCATGGCGACCACTACGACGAGCACTGAAAACTCGCCGGGGCATCGAAGCTCAGATGCTAGAAGGCTCGACAAATCGAAATAGGCTCACACTAGCGAAGGGGAGGGCCCACGCCTTTTTCGTGGTCCCTCCCTTCTGCATTCTTTCGAGCGAGTTCGAGCTGCCTCCGCTCATTCGCCTCAGCTCGATCGGCTTGCCGCCCATTTCAGTTCGAGCCTCGCAGATTCAGCTCGAGCCTCGCAGTGCCCTCACTATCTTGACCCGTTCGCCCGTGCGCAGGATCGAGTTCTCATAGATCTTCCCCGCGAGTGCGGCGAGGAGAGGAATAAAGGCGATGTTGACGGCGAAAGCGACCAGCTGCTGCCAGACGGGCACGCCGCCGAGAGCCCGTCCGCATGATCATAGTCGGCGGGGAGACCATGAATGAACGACGATGACCTCGCTCGCCGTGGAATCCGGTTGGGCCGGGATGTAGAGAGCCGCATGCATGGGTATCATCAGCCCGAAGATATGGGCGTCTGAACCCCGCCGAGGTCTTCCTGGCGCGATACGGTCGAAGCCAAGGCTCCCGTGAGCCCCGAAGCCGTCAGATAGCCGACGACGGTCCACGCGAGGAATGTCGGCAAGAACGTCCAGACTCCGAGCTTTCCAAGCGTTCCGAGGTCAGGCAGAAGTCCCGCCAAACCCAGCCCTCCGACGATTCCGACCATGTAGGCGGCGAAGACCACGAGCATCCCCGCGCCGATGCCGAGGATTTTCCCAAGCAGGAGGACGCGCGGCTTGACCGTGGTGAGGAGGATCTCCACCACTCGACTGGCCTTCTCTTCGACGACGCCGGCGAGAGAACGCCGATGCCGGTGAAGATCATGACCATCAGGAGGGAGATGCCAGAGAGCCCATCATAAAGCCGAAGGGATTGCCGTCCGCGCCGTTTCCCGTGACTCCCTGGGGGAGTGGTGTCAGACGTCGTTCTTTCTGAGGAAGTATCTCCGATCGCCCCGCCGATGAACATGAGGGCCACGACGATGCCGGTGGAAACCTGTATGGCCTTCGACCCCAAAAAGCCTCGTGAATTCGCGTTTGAAGATGAGGGAAAGAATCATCGGCTGCGTCCTTCCTGCGTGCTAAGATTCCTCGTCGGCTCTTTGCGTGGGTTCCTCGGGTTGCGCGGCGACCACCACGTCCTTGAACAGATCGGCGAGGTGGGGCGCCGGGGTGCGAATTCGCGGACCGGCCCAGCGGACAGCGCGGCCTGGAGCAGCGCCTGGTCATCGATCGCTTCGAGTCGACGACCACGCAGGGTCAATCCATTTGCGCTGGGGGCGTCGGACGTTCCCTCGAGGGATCGGGCTGCGGCTTGACGCCCGCCGAAGACAAAGCGGCGTAAACCCTGTCGGGGCCCGCCGAAACGGCCAGCGCAATCTGCGGCCTTCCAGCGTTGCGCAGCTCGTGGATTGTGCCTTCTGCCACGATCGACCCGCGGGAGACAATGCCGACGCGGTCGCACAACCGCTCGACGAGATCGAGTTGGTGGGAGGAGAAGATGACGGGAACGCCGGATTTCGCCTTGTCTTGAGGACCTGGCTCATCACGTCGACCGCCACCGGATCGAGGCCGGAAAACGGCTCGTCGAGAACGAGGATGATGGGATCGTGGACGAGGGCCGCCGCCAGCTGGACGCGCTGCTGATTGCCGAGGGAAAGCTTTTGCACGTTGTCGTTTCGCCTGCCTGCCACTCCCAGCCGATCGGTCCATTGCTCCGTCGCCTGCGCCGCCTCGGCTTTGCCCAGTCCATGGAGCCGCGCAAAAATACTCCAGTTGCCTTCCCACCCGCATTTTGGGGTGAGAGACCGCGCTCCTCCGGCATGTAGCCGATTTTTGCGGCGGACGTCGTCGTCGACCTCCTTGCCATTCCATGAAACCCGGCCTGAATCGGTGGAGGGCACACCCAGCATGATCCGCATCGCGGTCGTCTTGCCTGCGCCGTTCGATCCGACGAAGCCAAATATCTCACCAGGCTGGACTTTTGAGGCTGAGACCCTTCAACGCTTGCAACGTCCCGAAGGACTTATTGAGATCCTGAACTTCCAGCATGTTTCATGTTTACCACAACGGCTGACGAGGAGCACGCCTCATTCGACGCAAGGTTTGCCGCCGAAAGGCAGGAAAGGGAGCGTCTGTGCGAGCTCCGGCGCCGAAAGGCTGGGCGGGGGCGCATGCGCCGAGAAGCGGGGCAGGGGGTTGGGCGCCGACGAGACAGGCACGAGGTTAGCGCCGGCGAAGAGGCGGGGGTTGGCGCCGACGAACAGAGCAGGGTTGTGCCGAAAGGCGGGCAGGCGAAGTGGATGGCGAAGTCCTTTTAGAAAGCGATGAAAGGGGCTCGGATCGGGCGACGAGTAGAGCGAGGGGCGGGCGACGGTAGGACGCGAGGATGCGAGGATCGGACGACGTGGAAGCGAGGACGAGAGCGTCCGCCGACCGGCAGCGAGGCTGCCATCGACGGACGCTCGACCTTTCGTAAAAGAGAGACTGAGTTGCGCCTCAGCGTGTCTGGAGCTGTGGATCCTTTTCCATGCCTCGAAGGCCGAGATAAGCAGGTTCGTCACCTGGGCGGCGACGAGTTTCTTATCGACCCGCATGTTCTCGCTCCACCACTGACCTATCTGTCCGACGCCGCCGGCGAGGATCCGCCCGTAGACGGGCGCCGATGCGGGATCGAGCCCCTGCTTCCCAGAAGCGGGCGAGGAAAACGGTGACTTGGTCTGCGATGTCGGCCATGACGGTCTCGAAGGTCTCGCTCCTGACGGCGGTGGGCGACTGGTGGCGAGCAGATGGAATCCGTCGGCGTTCTCCTCGATGAAGTCGAGAAGGGTGACGACGATTCCCTCAAGGACTGCCCGCGCGCTGTGTTCGGGACGCATCTGAGACCGCAGGATGTCGGAAAGGGCCTTCACCTGCGGTCGACGATAACCTGGTAGAGGCCTTCCTTCCCTCCGAAATGCTCGTAGACGATGGGCTTGGAGACGCCTGCCGCACTCGCGATTTCTTCGACGGAGACGGCATCATAGCCTCGAAGTTCCAAAGAGCTGGCGGGCTACGCGGATCAGCTGTTCACGGCGCTCGGCTCGACATCCGCACGCGCCGGGGTGACGAAGAAGAATTTGCGCTCATATCAATTATTGCAGTAAAAGCGGCTGTTTACTTCAGTCCGAAGGAGGATCTCTCCCCATTGCCACTCCGCTTTGACGCCGAACGGATCGTGCGACCGTAAAAACGCTCGCTTTTCAGCGTGTGGATGCGCGGGCTCGTCCGCTCCGTCAAATGCCCGCCATTTCGCGCATCGTGGAGGAAGGACCAGACGGGCCGGGCTCGGCGCCGACCGCGGGCGAAGGCGGCTGGCCGAGGCCGAAACCCTCAACATATCGTTTCGCTCAAGGAAAGAGCTTCGCTTCGGTGAACAGCGAGACGTCAGCCCAGGCGTCCCTCAGCCCGACTTTCGGACGGCTTTTCCGACTTTGGGATGACTTTTCGCGGACGCGCCTATACAATCGTCCGGGTGATCCGCCCCTGGTAATGGCAGCACAGAGGTCTTTGGAACCTTTGTCCGGGTTCGAAATCCTGGGCGGAGCAGATGCGGCGCACAGTCGGCGTCGCTGTGCGGACGGCGTAAGGCGAAACTCTCAGGGCAGCGGTTAAACTTGGTCTATGACCACAGGAAGGGGCCTACTGTGAGCAGACCGCATCCGGCTGCCGTCGTCGTTCTAGCCGCCGGTCAGGAACCAGGATGAAATCCGAGATCCCCAAAAGTCCTCCATCCCATGTGCGCCGCACGCCTCGGCCACGCGATCTTCGCGGCGCGGGGCTTGCCCCCGATCACATCGCCGTTGTCGTGCGCCACGAACGCGACCGCGTCGCCGCACACGCCGCCGAGTGCGATCCCGGGATCACGATTGCAGACCAGGACGAGATCAAGGGCACGGGCAGAGCCCTCTGGTGCGGCTTTGCGCGCCCTTCCGGCGGATCTTTCGGGGCCGGTCGTCGTTACTGCAGGGGGACACTCTCTGCTTTCGTCCGACGTTTTGTCTCGCCTCTGGGACGGCACGAAAGGCAATGCGGTCACGAGTTCTGACCGCCGTCGTGCCCGATCCCACAGGCTATGGCAGGGATCGTCCGCGACGCCGAAGGCCGTCGCCGGCGTCGTCGAGCACAAAGACGCGACGCAGGAACAACGTGAGATCGCCGAGATCAACACGTCTACGTACGTTTTTCGACGCCGACTTCCTTCGCGAGGCCGTCGGAGGCTCGACACCGAGAACGCGCAGGGCGAGATGTACCTGACCGACGTCGTGGCGAAGGCCTATGAATCCGGCGCAGGGGTCGGCTCGTACGTCGTCGAGGACTCGTGGCTCGTCGAAGGTGCAACGACCTCATCCAGTTGGCGGCTCTGCGCGAGCAGATGAATCGGAGGACCCTCGAGGCGTGGATGCGCGCCGGGGCGGCGATCGTCGATCCCGCGACCACGTCGATTGACGTGACCGTCACTTTGGCGCCGGATTGCCGGGTCCTGCCCGGAACGGGGCTCTACGGGACGACGTCGATCGCGAAGGGCGCCCTCGTGGGCCCGGGTGAGTTCACCGACGCCCTCGTGGGCGAGGGGCCGATGCGCGCCACGTCGTGGTTCGCGACGCGGCCGTGGAGGCGGGGACTGCGCTTCCGCCCCTACACAGTGTTGACCGGGGCGCCAGGGCCGCCGGCGTTTCCGAATAGCGAGGGGAACTATGACCGGAATGCGGATGGCGAACGACAAACGCCTCGTTCTCGTAAGCGGCCGGGCGCATCCGGCATTGGCGAAGGAAGTCGCGGACGAACTGGGAATCGACCTTTTGCCGGTCACCGCCTACGATTTCGCCAACTCTGAGATATACGTCCGTTTCGAGGAGTCGGTGCGCGGGGCCGACGTGTTCATCCTCCAGTCCCACGCCGATCCCATCAACACGTGGCTCATGGAGCAGCTCATCATGGTCGACGCCGCCAAGCGGGCCTCGGCCAAGCGAATCACCGCAGTGGCCCTTACTACCCATACGCTCGCCAAGACAAGAAGCACAAGGGGCGCGAGCCGATCTCAGCCCGTCTCGTGGCCGACCTGTTCAGAGACGGCCGGCGCCGACCGCATCATGTCCGTAGACTTGCACGCCGCGCAGTCTCAGGGTTTTTCGACGGTCCTGTCGACCGCTGTGGGCGATGCCGACCCTGGTCGAATACGTCTCGCGGACGCATCGACGTCGGCAGCGCCGTGGTTGTCTCTCCCGACGCCGGCCGGATCAAGGTGGCCGAGCAGTGGGGCAATCGGCTCGGGGGCGTGCCTCTCGCGTTCGTGCACAAGACGCGCGATCTCACTCGCCCCAATCAGGCGACGGCGAACCGCGTGGTCGGCGACGTCTCCGGGCGCACCGCCGTGATCGTCGACGATCTCATCGACACTGCCGGAACCATCTGCGGCGCGGTGCGCATCGTGCTGGAGGCGGGGGCCAAGGACGTCATCGTCGCCGCCACCCACGGGGTGCTCTCCGATCCGGCGACCCAACGTCTGCGTGAATCGGGGCTGCGCGAGCTCGTTGTCACGGACACGCTTCCCATCGGTCCGGAAAAAGCGCTTTCCGGCCATGACGAGCTTCTGATCGCACCGGTTCTGGCCCGCGCCATCGACGAAGTCTTTGAGGACGGGTCCGTCACGAGTCTTTTCGACGGCGCGTACTGACCCGGCTTGCTCCCGCGCTTCCGTCTGATTTCGGCGGAGTCTAGGGGCGGAAAACTGGCGTGAAACGTCGCCTCCTGTTTGGCCAAGGTCTTCCGGTCGGCGTCAATGGCAAGTTGATGTGACATACGTATCCGAAGTTTGCTCTGGTTTTTGAGAAACCCTCAGTTTTTCTTTCGCGAATCTGAGTTTTCCTTTGTATTCCGCGGATTCTTTTGGGTAATCTGCGATAAAGCGGAGATCAATCGGGGAGAGCTATCCATCATTGATACTTTGGAAGCATCTCGGCAAACAAGCTTATTTTGTATATAAACCTGCTATAAACACTTAAACTCAACTAAAGTTACTTATATGCAATAAATAAGGTTAAAATCTACATCTCTGGATAACGCTGACTTAAGGCGTATACGCTCAAAACCTTGTTCTCGTCCCAGATATTCCTGATTTGAATGGCTTTGGCGTACGACAGTGACATGAGGTCGATATTTATGCGTGGAGGCCACGTGGGTCTTCGACGGCCTGGGTGAATCGTTCAGAGCGCCTGACCCTAAACGTCGCTCTTCACAGTCATGCCGGTTGCGTATCGTCGCCGTTCCGGTCGGTGCGGCAGTTGCTTGCGCGAGGCGCGAAGAGGCAAAGGGGATCCCACTTTATCTTGAATTCGTTCCTTTCTTCGTGATTGGCCCTGCATGTGCCCTTCTTGCAAGGTAAGTTCGTCGCCCATTGGGCCTTATTTGGGTCGGGGCTCAAGGAAGCGCATGTCATTTCGCAGTAAAACTGCCAATATTTGAAGCGAAACGGAGGAATGCGGCGAAATGTCCTGCTCGCCGCCGTAAGCGTTCGTGGGACTGGTTTGTTCGCATTTTAAAAAGTTAAATAATGCATTTAAAAGATATCTATTGAGTTTATAAGATATATATGAATTAAAAGCATATAAAAACGCCTATAAAAATAAACAACACTCTATTAACTTTTAACGACACACCTTGAAAACCACTCTGGTGGTGTGGACAAAAGTTCGTTGTAGGCTAGCTGCAGGCCCTGGCAAAGGGTTCCATGGTCAAGGGTCCATGGTTTCACATACAGAGGAAGGTACTTTTTCATGTCACAGAATGAGTTTAAAGATGTAGATGGTGCGAATCTTCAGATTTCCTCCATCTTGGACGAGAACATGGGCAGCCTCAACGCACACAAGTCGGCCATCAACGGCAAGACGACGGAGCTGCGGGCAACGTTCAGTTCCAGGGGCGGAGCGGCCCAGGCCTTCACCGCCGCTTTCACCGCCCTCGAGGAAGCTAGCGCCAGGCTCTTCCAGAAGCTTGGCGTTTACAGCCAGGAGACCAAGAGCACGGGCTCACTTCCGAGCAGGCCGACATCGACGAAGCTCAGAGCTACAAGAACCTCGGCTTGACCTCGCTCATGGGTGGCGGAAGCTCCGCTCTCTAGGTCGATTCTCGAGACGATACTTATCTAGGCGCAATTAGGAAAGGACAACCACACTCATGACCATTCTCTACAACTACCCCTCATGCAGGCAGGCGTTGCCGACATCAAGGCCCATGCGCAGAAGGTGCGCGAGGAGACCGAAACGATGGGCAACCGGATCGAGGGCATCATCGCGAAAGGCTCGGCGGTCAGGCAGCAGATGCCTTCCACACGATCTTTATGAGCTGGATGAAGGACTGCGATGTCATGGTCCAGGGCCACGGACGCTCTCAGCCCTCGTGCTCGACGGTTCTGTTACGAACATGCAGGGAACGGACAGCAACAATGCGCGCCGTTTCGGCGGCGACGTCCGCTAAGACCGCATGCCGATAAAAGCTGTGTGGGCGGCTTAATATGGTCGCCCACACAGCTTTTATCGTAATCCGGGGTTCTTGCAGCCCTTGTTTCGCAGCCCTTGTCGCTCAAGGATTTCGATACATTCCAGGTCTTTCTCGCGCTTGCCGCTCTTCTCATTGCGACGGTTCCCAGCGTCGTTTTCGAGGCCTCACCGCTGCGTATTCGACTTGGCGGAATCGGAGGGGATATGAAGGCAAGCACACATATTTAGTCAAATGGCTCGCTTTCGGTGTCCGCCGGGGACTTCTTTCACATCCGCTTAGTGGACGACGTCGTCAAGCGACGCCGACGAGACTAGACTCCACATTGTCTCCACAAGTTTTTCGATTTGTATTTCTGAGGACACGCTATGAGAGGGAATAAAACCTTTGCGCTGCTCTGTCCGTTTCGCGTGGTCTGAGCCTGCTCACAGTTCTGCTCTTGGCCTGCGCGAGCGTAGTTCGCCGCGGCGCCCGCCGGAGCCAGCAACGGCAGCACGCCTGACGGGGCCGGCTACAGCGCGCCGGACCGTGTCGCTGTCGGCCAACCGCTGACGGTCAAAGGCGTCGGCTGGATGAATCAGGGAAAAGAAGGAAGGCTCGGTCGTCGCCGTTAAGATCGACGGCGGGACTTTCAAAGCGAAAATCCGCCGTCAAAAATCCTGTCAATGGAAAGGCTGAGACCGACAAGGGCGTCTTGGCGATGGTCAAGGCGGATGCGTCCGGAAACTGGACAGCGACCATTTCTGCGGAGTCTTTGAGCCAGCTGAAAGAGGGCAAGCATACGGTCCAGTTCTCGAGCGGCTCAGGCCTTCAGGGCGACGTCGTGCGGCAATCGAGCGCTGCGTTCGTGTACGGCGCCGAGGCGGGAAAGCCCAATCAAAATCTGAATCCTCAGGCGCCCGCGCCCAGGAGAGCTCCTCAGGCCCCTGCACCCAAGGAAGCCGCGCCGCCGAACCAGCCGAACGACACTCCTCTAGCCTTGGTCCACCGGAGTGGCCACACGTTGATCTGTCGGACAAGTCGGGCGCCAAAGCTTGGGTTGAGAAGGAAATCAAGTCAGACATGGGTGCGAAGTTCCGCATCAGAGGGACCGGTTGGAAGAACTCAGCGGGGAACGGCCCGTCCACAGTCTCCGTCAAAATCAATGAGGGTGAGAACAAACCCTACGAGCGGGCCAAGGCCATCGCACCATCCTTCGGTCAAGGGGGACAAAACCGTCTGGGCGCTTGTCGCCCAAGTCAACCCGGAGAAACGACACGAACGTCAAGGACATCAGAGTCCAACGGCGACTTCGAAGTCAGAGATCGACGTTCCCAGAGAGCTTGACGAAGGGAAGTACCTCTCCGTTTCTCTGCTCTCGGGCAATCGGACACGAAAAGACATCAAACGCTCAATGACCTCCGAACAGTTGACGGTCCTTGAGCCGACCATGCACGCCGTCGGTTGAGAAACCGACTGTCAAAGTGGAGAACGCCAAAGGCCCACCTGGGCGGCACGGTAAAGGTCAGCGGCAAAGGATGGTGCCACCCGCAGGAAAACCAGGGCGCCTCGAAAGATCGCGGTCAAGATCGACGGCGGAGAATACAAGCGCCTCGATGTGCCCGCCGGCAGCGACGCGACGGTCTGGGCGATCGTGGAAAACGCCGACTCCAAGACCGGCGACTGGACGGCCGAGATCCCGCTGCCCGACGGGACTGACAAGAAAGCGGTTCGCGGAGGCAACGGCGGAAGCAATCCCGTGTTCCCCGAAGGCAAGCACCGTTTCACATTCATCACCGGAGACGCGGTCAAGCCGGGCGACGCGAAGCGGGAGATCAAGTCCGACGAATTCGACGTCAGAGACTACAAGCCGAGCGGAATTCCAGATCCGGTCGAGGCGAACGAGGATCTTAAAGACGACAACAAACAGGGTATGACCGTTAAGCGCGGCAAGGACGGTCGGCTCGTCGTCACCGTTCCGAAGGCCAAAGCCGAGGCAGGCAAAGACAATAAAAAGGACGGCCGGAACGCCACGGACAAGAAGACCTGGGTCTTCCTCGATGTGTACGACGAGGAAGGAACGTCTCGCCACCCATGGGGCGCCAGGTGGTTTGAGACGGACAAGGACGGCAAGGTCCTCGATCTGCCCAAAAGACGTGTCCTTCCCAATGGCGCCTTGAAGATCACGGCGCAATCCGGCAAGCCCGGCGACGACTTCTGGCGCTCTCCTGGGATGGACGACGTTCGAAGGCCCCAAGAAACCGGGACAACCCGACCAATCCCCCGGCGGCGGTGGGAATCCAGCCTCCCAGCGGCGAGAACCGGCCGCCCAGCGGGAATCAGCCGCCGAGCAACGGCGGCAACCAAAGCCCCGGGCGGAAATCAGAGGAAACAGCGGCGGACAGCAGGGCAGGACGGGCGGCTCCACGATCGTGAGGCGTTCGGTCCAATCGGGCGCGCGTCAGTCGATCATACCCGGAAGGTATGTCATTCAAAGGGGCAATGCCGGTCAGCAGCCGCAGAAGCCGGCCCAGCCGTTCTTCCCGAAGCCCGACTTCTCGCCGCTTCCCCTGTTCCAAACATCAAGGGCTTGACGCTCCAGAACGCCGGAAACATCGGAAAGCAGATGGAAGGCAAGATCTTGGTGCTGTGCCAGCCGGACGTCAACCGGGCGAATGGGTCTTCCTCTACCTTTTACCCTCAGGGCAGCCCTCGCTCGGGTGGATGCAGATCGACAAGGAAGGAAAGATTCGAGTCGACACATCCACTCTTCCCGACGGCTCCTACAAGTTCGCGTTGATGGATTCCACCGGGGCGCTCATCGGATGGACCGACCTCGACGTCGGCAACGTCAAGAAGTCCCCAGCGCCGGCTCCGACGCCGACCAGGACGACCGCCCGGCCCGCATCCCGCCGAAAACCGAGGGAGACGACAGTCAGCCGATATGGCCCTGGATACTAGGCGGAGCAGTCGTTTCCGTGACGGTCGTCGCAACCTCCTCATCGCCTCGCGACGCCAAAGCAAGTGAAAGCGAGGAGTAGTCATGATTGCTTCGCGCAAAGGCCTGAAAGCCACGTTTGCGCGATCCTCATGGGTTTCATGCTCGCCATGCTGGTCGATGCAGGCGCCCATGCCCTTCCGGACTCCCGGGAACCGGAGCGTCCGTGTCCGCGAAGACGGCCCAGGCGGGGCAGCAGATTTCCTTCACGGCGACCGGTTTCCCGGCAGGCGCAACCGTTTACGTCCAGCTTGACGAGACGGTGCGACCCACTGGGACAGCAGCCTTCCGGGAAAGTCCATTCTGCATAAGAAAGTTCCCGCTTGAAAAGTCTCGGGGTCCGTCGTCCTTCCGCCAATGTCGCCCCGGGCGCACTTGGCTGCGTTTCAACGCAACGGCAGCCGATCCGAACGGCGGGTCTCAACAGGTCACCCGCCGGGGAGACTCCGATTTCACTGGTCGCCCCTCAGGGAGAAGGCGGAGGCGGCGGGCAGCCGGGCGGCAACGCCGGTGACAACCAAAGGAAACGGCCAAGGCGCCGACCAGGGCAACGGCCAAGGCGGCAATCAAGGAAACGGCCAGGGGCGGCAGCAACAGCGGGGTCAGCCAGCAGCCCGAGGCGGCCCTCAACAGCAGGGGCAGCCGGGCGCACAGCAGGGCGTTGCGGTTGACGCCCAAGGAAGACCCCTGCCGCCGGGGCGACTCCCTCGGCAACTTCGACCGTGAAGATAGGGGGACAAATCATGACCATCGCCCCCTGAAGCCGCCAGCCCGGTGCCGACCGAGACGCCCGAAGAACACTGCCAAGAAGACGCCGACCATGCCGCCGGCCGCTCCCAAGGCCGCAGCCGAGGAAGAGTCCGGTGGGCCCAACATGGGCGTAGTCGGCGGAATGGCTCTCGTCTTCGTCGGGCTGATCACCGCCACCCTCATCACGAATCGCGCAAAAGCCGTCGCGGCAGGCCTCGTCGAGGGCGGAGCCTCTGCTGGCTCAATCCCTTACGATCCGGCTTTCGCCGCCGGCCCGTTGGCCTTCGACGGCTCCGACGCGGACGCCGCCGGCGCTTCCGGACTGGCCGGGGGCGCCGCACTGGCCGCGGACGGCTCAGCCGCTGTCGCCGATGACACTGACGCAGACGAGCCCGATTCCGTCTTAGACGGCTCGGCGCCTGACTGGCCGCCCCTTGCCCCAGACGGGTCGGAGCACGTCGCCGGTTCGAGCGTTGCCGCATTGGGCGGCCGGGACTCGGACGGCCAGGATTGGCGCGACGGCGCCTCGGGTGCGGATGGCGCGGTCGCCGACGGCGATCTGGCGGCCGACCCCGACTCCGATGCGACCGCCGACTCGGAGGATTCCGCTTTCGACGGCGACACCGAAAACTCTGTGGACGACGACTCCTGAGAGTGACAGGCCCCGAGGGTGACAGGCCCTTCCTCGGCGCGGTAGCATGTATAGGTTGCCTCGGCGAGGAAGCAAACGTGTCTTTCCGTTATCGACGCGGTGGGTGCCTTCGTGCACGGCCGTCGGAATCGAGGCCGCACGCGCTCGAAACTCTCGGGCGCCACACGAAAGGGAGAACCACATGGCAGACAAAAATCCAGGTCGATCGCCGCCAGTCCTTCGGAAAGGGCGCGTCCCACCAGCTTCGCTGCGAGGGCCGCACGCCCGCCGTCGTCTACGGGCACGCTCCGACCCGTCCACATTTCCTTCGATTCGCATGAGATCTTCCTGGCACACCAAAGGGCAGGCCAGCCGATTCTCACGATTGCGCTGGAGGGCAAGGAACAGCTCGTTCTCGTCAAGGAGCTGCAGCGCAATCCTCTGACGCGCATCATCGAGCACCTCGATCTTCTGCGCGTCAAGCAGGGCGAAAAGGTCGACGTCGAAGTTCCCGTCGAAAGTCACCGGAGAGTCCTTCTCCGGCACAGATCCACACCGTTGAGCTCATGCACGTTCTGGTCAAAGCCCCGGCGACCGCGATTCCCGAGTCGATCGTCGTCGACGTCGAAGGCCGCAAGGACGGCGAGAACGTCACCGTCGCGGATTTGACCTTCCCCGCCGACGTCGAGGTCGAGACCGACCCCGAATCGATCGTCGTGGTCATTGCGACCCCGTCTTCCTCCGCCGTGGAAGACGCCCCCGCCGCCGAGCCGGCTGCGGACGCGGAAGAAGCCTCGGCCGAATGATTTGTCAAGCGTGTGGCGCCTTTCGGGGCGCCACACGCATTGGAGGCAAGGTGTTCGCAGCGGTCGGCCTGGGAAATCCCGGCGCACAGTACGCAGCCACGCGCCACAACGCGGGGCGCATGGTCATCGACGAGCTCGCAGCCCGCGTCGCGGGAAGCTTTCGCGATTGAAGAACACGGGGGCGCTCGGCCTCGAGTGCCACGTCGGGCCCCGCCTTTCCGCGCAGGGGCCGTCCTGTTCGTTACGACCCGGTACATGAACGAATCCGGAGGCCCCGTCGCGGCGCTTCTCGGCTACTTCAAGATCGCTCCCCAGAATCTCATCGTCGTCCACGATGAGCTGGACCTTCCCTTCGGCACGATCCGCCTCAAGCGCGGCGGGGAGAGGAGGCCACAACGGCCTCAAATCGATCACTCAAGCCCTCGGGACGAAAGAGTACATCTCGCTTGAGATTCGGGATCGGACGCCCGCCCGGGCGGCAGGATCCCGCCGATTTCGTCCTTTCGCCCTTCGCGTCTTCGCAGACCAAGGAGCTCCGCTTCTCATATCGGAGGCGGCCGACGCCGTAGAAGACGCCATTCTCAGCGGCCCGAGGCCGCCCAGCTCAGGCTTCACACGAGGTGACCGTGCTCAGCGCCCTCCTGCCAATCGTCGCAGCCGACCCCGCCATTTCCTCCGCTCTCGGCCAAAAGGGCAATTGCGGCCTAGCGACGCCCCGCGGCCTTGTCCCTCCTGTTCTCGCACTCATGGCAGGTGCGAGCGGCTCGGAGGATGCGCCCGGCCCCCGAGGGCCACACGCCGAGGCCGCTCGTCAGTCGCACGGAGCCGCCGCTCGTCGTCGCCGTCACACCCACCGGCCGCGAGGCCGACGAACTGGTCGGCGCGCTTCGCGCCTATCTTCCCTGAGGGAAACGGTGGAGCTCTTTCCCGCTTGGGAAACGCTCCCGCACGAGAGGCTGTCGCCGCGTTCGGACACGGTGGCGCGCCGAATACTCGCCCAGCGCCGCCTCGCCCATCCCGAGGACTTTGCCCCCCTTCGCGTGCTCGTGATGCCCGTTCGCGCGCTTTTGCAGCCAATCGCGGAGGGCCTGGGCGAACTTAGGCCCGTGCGGGTCAGAACGGGCGACGCCGTCGATCTTGAATCCCTCGAACGCGCACTCGTCGATGCGGCATACCCCGCGTCGACATGGTTGAAGGCCGAGGGCAGTTCGCCGTTCGCGGAGGCATCATCGATATCTTTCCGCCCACGGACCCCAGGCTCGCGCATCGAGCTTTTCGGCGACGACGTCGAAGAAATCCGCGTTTTTCTCCGTCGCCGACCAGCGATCGCTCGAAGCGAGGGACGAAGCGTACGCGCCGCCGTGCAGGGAAATCCTTCTGACCGCCGACGTCCGTGCCCGCGCCTCGCGAGCTCGTCGCCGAGCTCCCCGGCGCCGTCGACATGCTTGACAAGATCGCGGAGGGCATCGCCCCTGAGGGGATGGAGTCGCTCGCGCCCGTGCTCGTCGACATGGTTTCCGTGGCGGACACAATCCCGGAGGGGTCTCGGATCGTGGTCGTCGAGCCCGAGAGAGTCTCCCAACGCGCCGATTCCCCATTGCGACCACGGAGGAGTTCCTATCCGCTGCATGGAGCTCCGCGGCGGCCGGGCGGAACCGTGCCCGTCGACGTCGACAGGGCCTCCTTCGCCGATCTCGACGAGACGCGGGAGGCGGCGGACAGGCGCGGGCTGGGATGGTGGACGCTCGCCGGCTTTCCTCGACGGTCGCGGCCGCTCCCAGGCCGACGCCGCCGAACCGAAGAAATTCATGGGGAAAGTCGATGAGGCGATCGCCGACGTCGCTGAGAAGGCCCGGGGGCGGTGGCGTTTGGCGCTCGCCGTCGAAGGGGCGGGTCTGGGCCGCCGCATGTGCGAACAGCTCGAGGAGGCTGGAGTCCCCGCGACATCTCACGGAAGACCTTGCCGAGCTCGAACCTCGGCGTGTGCCACGTGACCGCGGCGCCCATCGCCTCGGGCTTCACAATGAAAGCGCCAGCGCCTGGCGCTCTATGCCGCGGCGGACATCACGGGCAGGGGCGGCTCGTCGACGCGCGACATGCGCAGGATGCCCGCGCGTCGGAAGAACGCCGTCGATCTCCAGGCGCTCAAAACCCGGAGACTATGTGGTCCACGAACACCACGGCGTGGGCCGGTTCGTCAAAATGGCAAACGCTCCATCGGGGCGGGCCGCGAGACCCAGCGCGAGTACCTCGTCCTCGAATACGCCTCGACGCGCCGCGGCGCCCCGCCCGATCAGCCTGGGTTCCCCACGGACCCCTTGATCAGGTCTCGCGGTACGCCGGCGGCGAGGCCCCTCCTCAACAAAAAATGGGAGGAAGCGACTGGGCCAAAACCAAGGCCAGCGCGCGGGCGGCGACCAAGCAGATCGCCCAGGAACTCGTGCGGCTCTACGCCGCGAGGCAGGCCGCCAAGGGATTCCAGTTCTCTCCCGACACCCCCGTGGCAGCGCGAGCTCGAAGATTCCTTCGCCTACGTCGAAACGCCCGACCAGCTCCAAACCATCGACGAAGTCAAGGCTGACATGGAAAAGCCGACGCCGATGGACCGGCTCATATCCGGCGACGTCGGCTACGGAAAAACCGAAATCGCCCTGCGCGCGGCTTTCAAGGCGGTGCAAGACGGCAAGCAGGCGGCCGTCCTCGTGCCTACCACGCTGCTCGTCTCCCAGCATTACGAGACTTTCCGCGAGAGGTACTCGGCTTCCCCCTGCGTCTGGCCCAGCTTTCGCGCTTCCAGTCCGAACGCGAGGCCGCCGAGACCGTCAAGGGACTCGCCGACGGGACGGTCGACGTCGTCATCGGCACCCACCGGCTTCTCACCGGAAACGTGCGATTCAAGAACCTCGGGCTCGTGGTGGTCGACGAGGAGCAGCGTTTCGGGGTCGAGCACAAGGAAACCCTCAAACAGCTCTATCCCGACGTCGACGTCCTCTCGATGTCCGCCACGCCCATTCCGCGCACACTCGAGATGGCTGTGACGGGCGTGCGCGAGATGTCCACGCTCGCCACTCCCCCCGAGGAGCGCCACCCGGTCCTCACATACGTGGGCCCGAAGGACAACAAGCAGGTGTTGGCTGCGATACGCCGCGAGCTGCTGCGCGACGGGCAGGTTTTCTACGTCCACAATCGCACGGGCGACATGGCGAGGGTGGCTGCGCAGATCGGCGAGCTCGTGCCCGAGGCCCGGGTCGGCGTGGCCCATGGAAAAATGAGCGAACACCAGCCTCGAACTGGTCATCCAGGCCTTCTGGGACAAGGAAATCGACATCCTCGTCTGCACGACGATCGTCGAGACCGGGCTGGACATCTCCAACGCGAACACGCTCATCGTCGAGGACGCCGAACGCTTCGGGGCCTCCCAGCTCCACCAGCTGCGCGGGCGCGTGGGCTGCGGGCGCGAGCGGGCCTACGCCTACTTCCCTATACTAACCCGGACAAGGCGATGACCGAAACGGCGCTGAGCGTCTGCGCACCATCGCGGCCAACGCCGAGCTGGGCTCGGGCATCCAGGTGGCGATGCGCGATCTGGAGATCCGCGGCGCCGGCAACATGCTCGGCGGCGAGCAATCCGGCCACATCGCGGGAGTCGGATTCGACCTGTATGTGCGGATGGTCGCCGACGCGGTGGCGAGAATGCGCGGGGAGGCGCCCGAGGACGAAGACGCCGACGTCGACGTCCGGATCGAACTTCCGGTGGACGCCTATCTTCCCTGAGGACTATGTTTCCTGAGCGGTTGCGCCTGGAGATTTACACGAAGATAGCGGAGGCCGGCTCCGAGGTCGAACGCGAGGCCGTCCGCGCGGGAGATGATTGACCGCTACGGCAAGATCCCGCCCCAGGCCGAGCGCTCTTTTTCCGCATCGCGGGGCTGCGCGAGATGTGCAAGGAAGCGGGCCTGGGCCGAGGTGACGATGATGGGAAGGAACATTCGCCTGGCGCCGGTCAATCTGCCCGATCTCGCGGCAGGCTCGGCTCAGCTGGCTCTACCCGGGCGCGATTCTCAAACCGGCTGTGCGCGTGGCGCTCGTGCCCGCGCCGGGGGATTCGAAGCGGATGGCGAATCCTCGGCCGTCGAAGGCGACGACCTCCTCGACTGGGTGGGAATGCTCGTTCATTCCGTGTTCGTCGCGACCCTCGGATCTTCCGGGTAACATGTAGTCCACAATCGAGGGAAGGATCCGATGAAGACCAAGCTGGCCGCAAAGCGCGTTCGCCGCCGTCGCTTTAGGCATGCACGGCCTCGCCGGATGCACGAAGCCTGGAACCGCCGCCACCGTCAACGGCCGCCCAGTTTCGGAGCAGAGCGTCGACGAACTCGCGCAGCAGCTGAAGGAAAAACGGACTGGACAAGTCGCTGACGGCCTCGGGGTCGACATCTCCAGCCGCTTCCGGCTTCCGAGTTCAGGGTCACGATCACGGCTGTCGGCCCGGCCATCGACAAAGCGAGCGAGAAGCCTCGACGCCTCCCAGAAGGACCAGATCCTGCAACAGTGCAAGAAGGGCTGAACGCGTCGTCTGACCTTCCGTCCGACGTCCAAAGGTACTCGCTTTGGCCCGAGCCTTGACTTCGGGGCGACCTGCGTTCCAGAAGGAAATCAGCGGCATACTGGCTGACATGAAGGTCGAGTACAGCAAACGATACGGGGTTGCAGACAAACAGAAGGGCCTCGAGCTTCCTGAGTATCTGACCCTTCGACGCCGATAGGCCGCTTTTGCGCGCCGAAGCCGTGCCGAATGCCGGCTTGAACTCGTCGAACGACGACGTCGGGGTGCGGCTTTAGTCCCGAGGTCCCATTCGTCTCTTTCTGCATGCTCGGCGTCGGTGATCAAAATGAGAGATGAGTAACTGGCCTCGGCTGCCACCGCGCCCGGTTCTGCGGGAGAATAGAAAAAGGCGTAATTCTCAGCCGAGACGGCCCGCATCGCCGTCGCGCACACTACAGCTAGGAGTGGCTGTGGCCATCATTGTTGATCCTTTACTCCCGCGAGATCCTTGACTCCCCGCGGAAATCCCACCGTCGAGGTCGAGGTTGAGCTCGAGGACGGCACCCGCGCCCGCTGGCGTGCCTCCGGCGCGTCCACCGGCGCATCTCGAGGCCGTCGAGCGCCGCGACGGCGACGCCGCCCGCTACCTGGGCAAGGAGTTGAGGGCGCGGTAGCGGCCGTCAACGAGGACATCTCGCCCCGAGATCGCCGAACTCCTTCGACGCCGAGGACCAGCGCGGAATCGACAGCTTCCTCATCGCCCTCGACGGCACGCCCAACAAGGCCAAGTTCGGCGCCAACGCCATCCTCGGCGTGTCCATCAGCCGTGGCCAAGGCCGCCGCCAAGTCCGCCGGCCTCGCCGCTTTACCAGTACCTCGGCGGCCCGAACGCCCACGTCCTGCCCGTCCCCATGATGAACATCCTCAACGGCGGCTCCCATGCGGATCTCGAAACGTCGACATCCAGGAGTTCGCTGATCGCCCCCACGGCGCCGACTCGTTCACAGGAGTCCCTGCGCTGGGGGCTCTGAGGTCTACCACTCGCTCAAGTCCGTGCCTGCCATGAGCGCGGCCTCGCCACCGGCCTCGGCGACGAGGGCGGCTTCGCCCCAACCTCCGAGTCGAACGCCGCCGCGCTCGACCTCATCTGCGAGGCCATTGAGAAGGCCGGCTTCAAGCCCGGCGCTGAGGTGGGCCTCGCCTTTATCGTCGCCTCCACGGAGTTCTTCGCCGACGGCAGCACCTCGAGGGCGGGGTCAGCGACACCGACTCATGGTGGACTCACTACAAGAAGCTCGTCGCCGAGTACCCGCTCGTCTCCATCGAAGACCCGCTCTCCGAGGACGAGTGGGACGCGTGGAAGGCCCTGACCGACGTCCTCGGCGACAAAGTCCAGCTCGTCGGCGACGATTTCTTCGTCACCAACCCCGAGCGCCTCGCCAAGGGCATCGACCTCGGCGCGGCCAACGCCCCTCCTCGTGAAGGTCAACCAGATCGGAACGATCTCCGAGACCCTCGAGGCGGCTCGAGCTGCCCATCGCAACGGCTACCGCACGATGACCTCCCACCGTTCCGGCGAGACCGAGGACACCACGATCGCCGACCTGTCCGTGGCCACCAACGCCGGCCAGATCAAGACCGGCGCACCGGCTCGCGGCGAGCGGATCAACAAGTACAACCAGCTCCTGCGCATCGAGGACCAGCTGGGCGAGAACGCCGTTTTCGCCGGCCGCGGCCCTTCCCGCGTTATAAGGGCTGACCTCGGCGGGCCGACGTCGAATTTGAGCCGAAAGGCCGCCGATCAAGGGACGGCGTCGGCGACGAACCGACGTCGCCCCGTTCATGCGAAGGGAATGCCCTCGGAACTCTCCGGGGGCATTCCCTTGCCTTCGGGCCGTGGCCCTGCTTCTCAAATCTCGGCCCTGCTTTTCAGGCTTTGCCCCTGCTAGTCAGGCTCCGGTCTCGCTTTCAGATCTTGCGGCCGGGGGTGAGGATGTTGTTGGGGTCGAGCGCCTCTGATCGCCCTTTGCACCGAGCGCGTGTCGGGGCTGAGCAAGTGGTCGATCTCGGCGTGCTTGAGGTGGCTGATCCTGTGCTCGCCGGAGACCACGCCCTCCATGCCGATTGCCATGCGGCAGATCTCGTCGAGCAGAGACTCGGCCGCAGCCGCCTCCTCTGTGCCTTCGCCGCACTCGACGATCGGGTGGATGTTGCCGTCGCCGGCATGGGCGAGAATCGAGACTTTCCGGCCGCGTTCAGCCGAAATCTCCTCGATTCCGTGGATGGCGTCCGCAAGGCGTGAAATCGGGACGGAAACGTCTCCGATCACCTGCATGCCGCTGGCCGACAGGGCCGGGGTAGGCGTCCCGCGCACCTGGAAGAGCCGCGTGCCCTCCTCGAATTGCACGGCCGTCGCCCCGTATTCGCGGCACACCTGCGCGTATTCTTCGACCGCCCTCTCGCGTTCCCGCCTTCGGCCTGGCTGAGCAGAAGCGCCGCGCCCGGCTGGGGGATCTGAAGGTCGGGATTGCGCCTGTTGACCAGCTCGACCCCGAGGGCGTCGATGAGTTCGAGGGAGACCGGCCGAGGTTCGCACGCCCGAAGCATGACGGTGGCGTATCCGGCGTCCTCCGCTGAATCGAAGCAGGCGAAGAAGTGTAGTTGTCGTACTGATTGAGCGGCTCGATGCGGATGACGGCCTGTGATGACGCCCAGCGTTCCCTCCGAGCCGATGAAAAGCTCTTTGAGATTGAGGGACGAGACGTTTTTGATGGTCTTGACCCGACGTGGATCACTCTTCCGTCGGCGAGCACCACCTCGAGCGCGCGAACCCAGTTGATCGTCACGCCGTGGCACACGGCCCGCAAGCCTCCGGCGTTGGTGGCGATGTTGCCGCCCACCGAGCACATCGAGGCCGACGCCGGGTCGGGGCGAAGAAGAAGCCCTCCTTGGCCAGCTCTTTGTTGAGCTGGGCGTTGATGATTCCGGGGTCTCGACGACGGCGATCCCGTTCTCATGGTCGATCTCGAGGATGCGATTCATGTTGTGGAGGGCGACGATGAGGCCTCCCGATAGGAGACAGCCCCTCCGGCGAGCCCCTGATCCGCCTGTGCGGACCGAAACGGGGACCTTGCGGGCGTTCGCCCATGCCAAGGCGATTGAAACGTCTTCGGTCGTGTCGGCGAATACGGCGCCGAGCGGCTCGCCTTCTGGAACCATCCACGACATGTCCCCTGCCGTAGGGCTCGATGGTGCGTTGATCCGTGACGAAGCGCTCGCCGAGTTTTTCGCGAAGCTCCTGGAGGTCGTCCGTGGTGATGGGCATGTTCCCTCTTTCCATGCACTCGTTCGTCATTGAGCGACTGTCCGGGGTGCGGTCCCGGAGGTGCGTAGGTGATATAGCTTACATCCAGATTCTACCTCAGAGCGGCAAGATGTCAGATGCGTGCACATTGCCCGGACCGACCGTGACGGCGCTCTTCTGAGATTGCGAGGCCCAGCCGCCGAACACCCAGAAGGGGCGCTGCGGCGCTGAACGCCCGTGATCGGCGCGGCTCCGCCTCCGAAGCGTTGCGGCCGGCACACGTGTTTGTGCCCGAACCTTTCGAAGGCCGACCGTAGAATTGCTCTCTATGAATTCCCGCCAGCCCGCGCCTCGTCGCCCTCGCAACAGCCGACCCCGCAAGCGTTCCGCGCCCCCGCGCGTTCGGGGAGAGCTCGCGTTCGACGTCGAACGGCCGAATTCGAGAGGGAAGGCCCTCCCGGCGCCAAGGGGCGAACCCTCGAAATGCGCGCTCGCCGCAACGTCCCGGGGTTCTGGCGGGCCAGTGGGCAGGAGGGCAGGCGGCGCTTCGAGACGCGGCGCTCGATCGTCATACCCGGTTCGAAGGGCACGTATCAGATTTCCTTTGCGGATGCTCACCGTCGTTCTATTCGCCCTCGTCGCCCCTCATCGTCGTCCTGCCCACCTTCGCCAGATACCTGGACAAGCAGCAGGAGCTTCGTGACGCCAAGGCGCGTCTGTCCTCCGTCCAAGAGCACAATGCCGAGCCCGAGCGCGAGCTGAAGCTGTGGAAAGACGACAATTACGTCAAGACCCAAGCCAGAAAGCGCCTCGGATACGTCTATGCTCGGGCAGACGCTCTACGTCGTCACGGATCCCTCGAAGGGCACGGCGACGGGAGCGGCTGCAGAAGAAGGTTGAGTCCGTCACCAGGGAAGCGCAGGGCGGCCACCCCGTGGTACACGACCATGGGACTCCGTGAAAATCGCGGGGCAGAGCGGAAAAGCGGATCAAATGTAGACGACGTTCCCGTCGTCGGAGGGAAAAACGGCGGCAGGCAAGTGATCGATGATCTGCGGCCATAGCTGTTCATGCGACGCCGGTTCGCCCCGGGGACGTCGAGGCGATCGAAGCCCAACTCGGCAGACGCCCGCGGGGCCCTCGTCGGAATAGGCGCGAGATGCGCGTGCGGCGCCCCGGCGGTGACGGTCACCGAGCCTCGTTTGCCCGACGGCACGCCGTTTCCACCCTTTTTCTACCCTCACGCCTGAGCGTGGTGTACGGAATGTCCCGTCTGAGGCCGAAGGCCGCATGGCGGAGCTCAACGCGCGCTTGGCCGAGGACGCCGACCTTGCCGCAGGCCACTGCGCCGCGCACGCCGATTACATCGAGCGCAGGCGCCTCCTTGGGAATGTGCCCGAGATCGCCAATGTGAGCGCCGGGGGATGCCCGACCGCGTGAAATGCCTCCACGCCTGGCGGCCTACTCCATGAGCGTCGGGGAGGGCGTATGCCCGGTCGGCGATCTCGCCTTGAGGGCCGCGGCGTGGATCCGGCCGTGTGCCATTGCGGGCGAGGACGCGCAAAGGACCGTGCTGGAGTCCAACGCGGCGTCGGCGGCGACAGCGTCCCAGCCTGTTCAAGGACGGGCCGAGTGAGCGTCGCGGGCATCGATTGCGGAACGAATTCGATACGTCTGCTCATCGCCGAGGCCGCCCCGGACGGCTCCTTGCGCGACCTCGTCCGAGAAATGAAGGTGGTGCGGCTAGGCCAGGGAGTCGATCGGACGGGAGAGTTCGCACAGGAAGCCCTTGAACGAGCCTTCGCGGCCGCAGAAGAATACGGTGAGGCCTGCCGCGCCCACGGCGTCGCGTCGATTCGCTTCGCGGCGACGTCGGCCGCGCGCGATGCGCGCAACCGCGATGTCTTCGTGGAAGGGGTGCGCTCGCGATTGGGAGTCTCCCCGCAGATTCTCAGCGGGGAAGAGGAGGCTCGCTGGCTTTGCCGGCGCGATTTCGGGGATGCCGCGCGGAACGGAGAGCCCCTGCTGGCCGTCGATTTAGGCGGTGGCGGTCCACTGGAGATCGCATTGGGGACGATGGCGGAGAGCTGCTCGGGGCGTACTCGATGGACGTCGGGTGCGTGCGGATGCACGAGGAGGCACCTATGCGCGGATGTGCCTGATCTCGCAGGCTGTGGAGGCCGCGCGCAGGGACGTGAACGCGGCGCTCGACGCCGCAGAGGAGCACGTCGACCTCGGCGCCGCCAAGGGGCTCATCGGCTTGGCTGGCTCGGTCACCACGATCACGGCGAAGGCTTTGGGGCTTCGATCCCGATGATCCTGAGCGCATTCATGGAACCGTTCTGAGCGTCGAGGAGACGCTTGCGACATGCGATTGGTTTCTGAGTTCGACGCGCGTCGAGCGCGAGGCGCTCGGATTCATGCATCCCGGCAGGGTGGACGTCATAGCCGCCGGAGCGCCTCGTCTGGGGGCGAGGTCGTCGCGAGGGCGGCGGCCAGAGTTCGCGAAGCCGGAGGCGAGCTTGCGGGCGTCACGACGTCTGAACACGACATCCTCGACGGCCTGGCGATGTGGGCCGCCCGCGACCCCCAGCCGCCGAGCTGGCGAGCGAGCCGTCGCTCGAGAAGCAGAGGCCGACGGGCGCCCTAGGGCTTTCGGACGGCGCCCGCGGCGGTCCCCGCGAATGCCGTCGCGTCGCGGACCGTCCTCGCGCCTGTTCGGCGCATGGCGCAGGTGGAGGGGGATCAAGGGCCGGGGCCGCGAATTGCCGAGCGCAGGCGCAGTCGCAGCGACGGCCCCGAGAACCACCGAGAGAGCAGGGTGCCGATGATGACGGCTACCCGCGAATGCGGCTCGTGCGGGTCGTCTCGCGGGGAATGACAGGTTGCGATGAGCAGGGAAACCGTGAACTGATGCCCTGCGACGAGCGAGATCGGGAAGATGTCGCGCATGTCGATTCCCGCGCCGAGCCGGAGCTTGAGGAACTTCGTCATGATCCACACCCCGCCGAAGATTCCTATGCATTTGCCCAAGGGGAGGCCCTAGGTAGATGCCGAGGGAAACCGGGTCTGTGATCATTCCGCCGAACCCGCCCGAGTCGACGATGTTCACGCCCGCTGCGAAGAAGGCGAAGATCGGCAGCACGATTCCCGACGACGCGAAGGAGAGCCGCTCGGAGAACCGATGAGTCATGAGTCTTTCTCGCCCTTGGCGAGCTTGGTTGAGATCCATCATGCCCACTGCGACTCCCGCGATCGTGGCGTGGATGCCCGACAGGTGCATGAAGTACCAGGCGAGGAGGCCGAGCGGCCAGAGAATCCACCAGCGAATGACGCGGTATTTGATGAGAAGGCCGAAAACGGCGACCGTTGCGATCGAGGCCCCCAGCCACAGCAAATTGAGCTCCCGTGGAGAAGAACGCGGCGATGACGACGATGCCGCCCAGATCGTCCGCGACCGCCAGAGTCATGAGGAATGTGCGGGCTGCCGGGGGCAGGCCGCGGCCGAAGATGGCGAGGATGGCCAACGCGAAGGCGATGTCTGTGGCGACGGGCACCGCCCATCCGCCGTAGACGCCCGAGCCGGTTGCGGCTTGGACTGCGACGTAAACGCCGATCGGGCCGGCCATTCCGCACAACGCGGCGAGGATCGGAACCGCGGCTTTCCGCGGATCGCGCAGGAGCCGATCGTGAACTCCTGTTTGAGTTCCATCCCGACGACGAAGAAGAAAAATCGCGAGGAGCCCGTCCGACGCCCAGTGCCCGATCGGCAGGGAAAGGTGGGCGGATTCAAGGCCCGCCTGCTTCTCCGAGATCGCGAAGTACGAGCCTCGCCACGGCGAGTTCGACCAGACAATGGCGGCCAGAGCCGCGATCATCAGCACTATTCCCTGCAAACGCTTCGCTTTTCAGGGCTTGACGATATCTGGAAAATGATCCCAACGCGCTTTGCCACATCGCTCCTTTGATCGGGTACTTCGCCAACTATATCGGACGCGGATGTGCGTGAACCATATCGGACGGAAACGCCCTGAAGCCATTGTGGACGGTGCAGGCGCCGGACCGTCGGAGAAGGCGTCGTCGTGCCGAGCGCGGAACGCGGGGAAAAGGACGCTCTGCGAATGCACGGCGCCGGAGATCGCGCGAGATTGTGAGAACGCCCGCGGATCGAACGGGCAGTCGAGGCTATACAATGACGAAGAGAAGCCCCCATAGCCCAATTGGCAGAGGCAGCCGACTTAAAATCGGCGCAGTGTCGGTTCGAGTCCGTCTGGGGGCACAGATTGCGGGGCCCGGCGCAGATTGCGGGGAAGCTCTGGACGGAGGGGAAACGACGTCAGAAACGGCGTCGGAATTGAAAGCCGGAGAACGAGAAAGCGGGTCGGCCCTGCAGGGTGAAAACCTCTGCGGGCCGACCCGTGGCCCCTGCAAGCCATTGCGTGTCTCTGCCTTTTCAGAGCGCTCGAAGATCCGGCACGGACCTCGCCGATGCGGACCCAAGTCCTTACGCGTCGGACCTTTGCATCTGATCGCCCTGAGAACGATGAAGACCGAGACGTAGGCGAGCCACACGAGGCCGCCGCCCCAGGGCTGAGATAGTTGGTGGTTTGTGTCGGGTTTGCCGTGTCCGAGGCCGTCATCCCCGAAGTGACCCCTGATGGGAGGAACTTTGAAGGGTCTCTCGAAAGAAACTGACCGGAACGAGCCGCAGCATCTCAGAAACGAAGAGAACCATGACGCCAGTCACGATCGAGCCGGCCGTAGACCGCAATATGTAGCCTGCGCCGGTGATCATGAGGGCGGTGAGGACGCCTGCCAGCCAGAAGAGGAGCAGCGCCCGAAGGTTTCCATCGCCTCCGTTCCACGAGAGCCCTCCGACCAGCAGGGTCACCGCGACCAGCACCGCGATGATCACGGCGGTTGCGATCCCCATGATGATCGTGACGGCGGCTATTTTGGAGGTGAAGGCTCTCCTTCTGCTCGTCTGGGAGACGATTGTGGTCCGCATGGTGTTGGAGGCGTACTCGCCGGTCACCGCCAGCGCCCCGAGGACCATCGCGCAAAATATAGTACAGCTGCGCGGAGCCCGTGATGAAGACCGGGTGGAACTCGCCGTGGACGTTGATTCCTCCGACGTTGTTCTGCCCGTCGGCAAGCGTCGCCGCCATGGCCCACGTGATGAGAATGCCGAACCCCAGCCAAAGGCCCAGCGTGAGCCATGTCGATCCCCAGGCTCGTCATCTTGCGGATCTCCGAGCGAAGCGATCGGACGAAGGTGTTCTGTACACTTTTGAAGAAAGGGGCGGCTCTGCGGTTGTTTCGGCGCCGCGGCTTGATACGTCGTTGATGTCGTGCTCATCGTTGTCCTCCCTGAGGTGCCTGTGCGGGTGTCTGTCCGGGCATTCCCGGAATGTTGCTGCCGGAGCTGTACTCGACCTGTCCGGCCGTCAACTCCATGAAGACGTCTTCCAGCGAGGAGTGGGTCCGGACAGCTCGTGGATCTCCACGTGCGCGATGTGGAGGGCGTGTCCGATCTGCGCTCTATCGCCGCCGTTGACGCGCACCACGCCCGCGGGTTGCGCTCGTCCCCGTCGTCGACGTCGAAATATATTCTGGCTTTGCTCAAGGCGTCTGTGATCGCACGGATGTCGGGCCCCGAGACGTTGATCGTCCTGTGCGCCGCCGACTCGGTGAACTGCTTGACGTCGCCCTGCGCGATGAGCTTGCCTCTGCCGATGACGACGAGATCGTCGGCCGTCTGCGCCATCTCGCCTCATGAGGTGGGAGGAGACGAGGATCGTCCTGCCCTGGCCTGCAAGAGCGCGCATAAGCTCGCGGACCCAGCGGACGCCGTCGGGATCGAGGCCGTTGACCGGTTCGTCGAAGATGAGGACCTGCGGATCGCCGAGAAGGGCGGTCGCAATCCCGAGGCGCTGGCCCATCCCGAGTGAAAACCCTTTGAGGCGCTTGTTTGCGACGCTTGTTATTCCCGTCATCTCCAGGACTTCGTCGACCCGCGCCTTGGGGAAGCCGTGCGTGTCGGCCACCACCATGAGCTGCTGGCGGGCCGTCCTGCTCGGGTGGAATGCGTGCCCGTCCAAAAGCGCCCCCACGGTGGTCAGCGGCGACGAAAGCTTGCCGTATTCTTGCCCGTTGATTCTGCACTTTCCGCCTGTGGGCCGGTCGAGCCCCATGATGCACCGCATCGTCGTCGACTTCCCCGACCCGTTGGGGCCGAGGAATCCCGTCACCCGCCCGGGCTTGAGCTCAAAGCTGAGATGGTCGACAGCGGTCACCTTGCCGTATCTCTTCGTTAAATTGTCAACTTGAATCATGGATGTCCTTTCGTTGCCGGGTCGTTCGCCTTCCCGGCGAAACTGCGACGTTTACCAGCATAATGACGGCGCCGGCGTTTGCAGTGGGGCTACCTGGTGTATTGCAATCGGGCTGTCCGGCGTTTTTTAACGCAACCTCGAGTTCAAGTTCGCTTTCGCCGCTTCAAGTCCTCGTTTGCGAGCTTTGCAGGCAAGCCTCTAAAGGGAAAAGGACATGGGGAGGACGGCGCGGAAAAAGACGGAGCCTCGCGGCAATTCTGATGGAGGCTCTCGCGCCCTAAGGCAGGCTTTCTCGCGGCGATTCTGGGGAGTCCCGGGGCGTATGCAACGGGGCGAGACTTGACGCGAGCGCGAGCGAGGCCGGGGTCGGGGCAGAACTGCCCGGCGATTGCGCTGAGAGTGGAGCCACAGTGTCTGGTTCTGATCCTCCGCGTCCGGTAAACCAATAGAGAAAGTGACAAGCGTTTGCTTGCCCCTAAAGGAGGAAACAGTGGCTCACAATCCCGTGATGAACCGGAACCCGTACCTCGGGAGCCGACGACGCCGAACTTCGGCGGCAACTCGGCTTACGGGCAGCAGGCCCAGTACGGTCAGCAGATCCAATACGACCAGTACGGCCAGCCGGTTTACAACCAGCAGGCCAACAGCCAGTTCTTCGACCAGGCTTCGCCGCCCAGGCCTACACGCAGCAGCAGTTCGGTGCGGGAGATTCCCTGCAGTATTTCCAGACGTCGGCCGCCGGCCCGAATACGATGACGTACGACGACGCGATGATCAAGACGCTGTTTTTGATTGGCGTCACGACGATCGCCGCCGTCTTGTCAGCCTTTTTCATTCCCGCCAGCGGTCAACGCGGTCGCCATTTCGACCTCGCTTCTCGCTTTGGGCCTCTCGTTCTTCGCCGCATTCCGCCCCATGGTGAACCCCGGCGTTGCGATCGGCTACGCGGCTCTCGAGGGAGTCGCCCTCGGCGCCATTACCGGCGTTCTCAACCATTACTACCCGGGCATCGCGCTTCAGGCGATTCTGGGAACGCTTGTCGTCATCGCCGTCGCGGCGGGCCTCTTCTTGAGCGGAGCCGTGCGAACCACGCCGAAGGGCCGAAAGTTCGTCATGGTCGTGCTCGTCGCAGCGATCATTTACAGCCTGGTCAACCTTGTGCTCGCGAACACAGTCCTGTCTGACAGATTCCTGGCATGGACACGGCGCTGAAGCTTGGCGGCGTTCCTCTAGGCCTCATCCTCGGCGTCATTCTCATCGTCGTCGCGGCCTACTTCCTCATCGGCGATCTGAGGACGTCCGTTACGCCGTGGAGAACGGGGCGCCCTAAGAAGTTCGCTTGGACCGTCGGTTTCTCCATCACGGTCACGGTGATCTGGATTTACATCGAGGTTCTTCGAGTTCTGGCGATTCTGGCAAACGACAACTCAGAGTCAGGCAGACGAAAGCCAGACGATCGATAGTGGGGCAGGCCCTGAGCCCTGCCCCCCACTTTTCACTCTGATTCATATTTGACTCTGCGGCGCGTCTGACGTGGCGGCGTGCTGTTTGACGGCTGCGGCACGTTTGACGTTGCGGCGCGCCGTCTCGCGTTTCGCGTATTGGCACCGCCCCGAAAGGAGTGTTTGGCAGATTGGGGCTGATGCGACAGGCGACGTTCAGCCGGCCGAGCCCAGCCGGCCGGAAATTCAGCGGGTCGAAACGAGGTCGACGACGAAGACCAAAGTGTCCGTTCCCCAGATTCCCGCCCTGGGGTTGCCTCTGGAGCCGTAGCCTTCTCCGGCGGAATCGAGACGAGGAGGCGCGAGCCGACATTCTGCCCTACGAGCGTCTGGTCCCAGCCTTTGATGACCATGCCGACGCCGATCGGGGAACGATGTCGTCTCGCCGCGGCGGAACGACGAATCGAAAAACGCGGCCATTCCAGATTTGGCCCAGATAATTCACCTCGATCTGATGGCCTTTCTGAATTGCGGGGCCGCTTCCCTCCTCGAGGACTCTGACGTGGAGGCCGTGCGGAGCCTCGGAGTCAGGGAAGGTCAGTTCGGGCGGCTCCCCGAAAGCGCCGGCGACCGATGGCAGAGTGACGTCCATGGATTTCCTCTCGTAACGGGGTTGCCGGTTGTGGCAACGCCCCCTAGTCTAGTGCGCCCCAATGCACTGCGCCGCCACCGTGAGCGGAGCGCTGAGACCGATCCGCTGCGACGTGGCGCGGCTCCTAGGAACTGCTCAAAGGATTCAGGGATACTGAAAGAAAGCTGAGTTGACGGTTCCGTCACTCGTTGTATTTGCTCTCGCTGCGTCTAGGGGAAGGAAGCGGATGCCGACTCTGGTGATGATTCTGTCTCTCGTCCTCGTGACTATCGTCGCGGTGTGGATCGGGGAGCTGACCCGCCTTCCGTATCCTGTGCTGTTGTTGATTTTCGTTGCGGGCCTCGTTCGTGCCTCCGATTCCCGTCTTCACGATGGACCCGGAGATCATTCTTCCGCTTTTCCTTCCGCCCCTGCTCTTCGCTGTGGCGCGTCGGGCTTCGTGGTCGGTGTTCGTCCGTCGCTGGCGGACCCTCCTCATTCTGGGCTGTCTTCCTCACAGCTGTGACCGCTTGCGCTGTGGCTGGGATGGTCATGTGGCTGTTCCCCTGCCGCAACCCTCCCGCTCGCGCTCGCCTTGGGCGCCATGGTCTCTCCCCGACCCGGTAGCCGTCGAGGCCGTCGCGGAGCCCGCGAAGGTTCCCCGCGGCATCATGCGCACCCTCCAAAACCGAGAGCCTGTTCAATGACGCCGTCGCGATTAGTTCTGTTCACGACGGCGGTGAACGCCGTCGAAGGCGACGGCCGCCTGAGCACGGCACTCGGCCGTTTCTTGGCAGGGCGTCGTCATCGCAGGCCTTGTCGGCTTCCTTCGGGTGGATCGTCAGCATTGCAAAACCGTGAATCCACAACGTCGCGGCGACTGGCGCGGTCACAATGGTCGCCCTGTTCATTGCCTATCTCGCGGCTGAGGAAGTGCACGCCTCCGGAGTCATCGCCGTGGTAGTCACCGCCTGGAGATCAACAGACGCGAGGTCGCTGAGGCTTCGCGCGACCGCATTCTCACCTCCTCCTTCTGGGAGGTCGTCGATCTTTTGGTCACGGGCGTCGCTTTCGGCTTTGGTGGGATCCGAGTTGAGGCAAGTCGTCTCCGACGAAGGGTGGACGCCATCGCGGGCTACCTTCCATTGGCCTTCGTCGTCGTCGGCTTGGTGATCCTCGCCTCGTTTTCTGGGCCATGGGGGTGTGCGGTGGGTCGCTCGCGTCGGCGCCGGGGAGGGGTGCTGAGAAACTGGCGCGACTGCCTGGTGCTCACATGGTGTGGGATGCGCGGGCTGGCGACGCTGGCGCTTGCGCTTTCGCTGCCGGAGTGGGGAGGCCCGTCGAATCGCGAGTTCAGGAGTTTCGCGGTTGTGGTGGGCGCGTCGTGCTGTTCGTCACCCTGGTTCCCTGCGGGCCTCTCTTGCCGTGGCTCATTCGGGCGCTCGATCTGGCTGAGGACGAGAGCAGCCTCAAGGAGGAGACCGCGGAACTCGCTGATCGTGCGCAGCATGCGGCATACAACGCCCTCGAGCACTACTGAGAACCAGGACCTCCTGATCTCCCAACGCGAGGAATTGCGCGAATGGGCCGATCGCATCAAGATCCGCCTCGAATCCGACCAGCAGTGGGACCATGTGGGAGGAAGCGAACTGACCGACACCGCGATTCGCTCCGCCTCCGAGATCAGAAACCTGGTGATCGGCGCGCAATCCGTCGCTTTGGAGGCTGCGCGAGCCGAGATCCTCGAGGCCCGCAGCGATCCCACTGTCGACGTCGGCACCGTTGAGCAGGTGCTTCACAGGCCTCGATTTGCGCACGCTTTCCTTTGCCCCGCAACCGCCCGCGCACGCATACGCGGGAAGCCCGGTCGGGAACGGCGAATCTCGCCCAGCGCCGCGGCCGCATCAATCCGTGGAGAACATCGCCAAGAGGGTTAATGCGCGGCGGCATCGCAGCGCGGAGATGGACGACTAGCCGAGGCGCGGGGCTTGGACGGCCGGCCGTGGATCGGGCGTGCCATGCGGGCGCGGATGTCCAACAGCGGCGCGGGAACGTAGGACCGGGCGCGGCGCAAATATGCGACGCGGAATGGACGGAGGACCGAATCGTCCCGGCCGCTCCGCACGGACCGGCCGCTGATAGGCTTGCCTCATGTTTCCGCCCGCCTCCTCCTGGTTCTCCTCGGGTCTTGCCCGGCGTGGGCAAGACGACCCTGGCTCGACGCGTCGTTCCTCGTTGAATTGCGTCCATCTGCGTGTCGATGAGGTCGAGGCTCCGCTCATTCGCAGCAACGTCGACGTCGGCGGCCTCGGGTATGAAGCTGTTGCCGGGCTTGCCCGATCGAACCTGACCTCGGCAGGGACGTCGCCGTCGACCTCCCGTCAATCCTCTGCCGCTGACCCGTGCAATGTGCGTGACACGGCGGCTCGAACGGGCGCCAAGCTGGTCGCGGTCGAATGCGTTCTCGCCGATCGGAGCGAGCATCGCCGCCGGGTCGTCTCGCGCAGTGCGGACCTCGAAGGATCGCCCCGCCCACGTGGGCGCAAGTCGAGGCCCGAGAATACGTCCCGTGGGACGAGAGCCGCGATGGAGAACGCCTTCGCCTCGACATGGCAGACCTCCGACGCAGCCGCAGCCAGCCCCATCGAGGCCGCACTCAGCCGAGGCCGCGCCTGTCGGGGCTCGCTGAGGCCTTGGACGCGGGTGGTTTGGACGAGAAGGCGTTTTCTCGGATTTCGCTCGAAGTCGGCCCTCAAAGGCTCAGAACGCGACCTCTGTGGCCAGCGTCGCCTCCCAGCCAGCGCGCACGCGAGCCGTTGTGCTGTAGGAAGGAGTTCGTCGATCTCGGCGGAATCTTTGACGCGTGCATGGCTGAGGGTTCCGAGGGATCGGCGCCTCCGGTTCCGTGTACGGGCGTGACGACGTCCGTCGGACGGCCTTGGACAACCTGAGCGAGGAAACCGACTGCATGCCTGCTCAAGCTTGGGAAGTCAGCGACTTCCGTGTGGAGCGCCTCGGCGGAGAGACGTATCTTGTGACGTATCGGCTCGATCAGACCGGGCGAGTGACACGCAGGGCGACGATTTGGCGCGACGACGCCGACCGGTGGACGGGCTCTACCATCGGGCGGGATCGATGGTGAAAGCGGGTGACGAGGAATCTGAAAGAGGCCGCGGAGCGTGAGGCGGTTTACTCAACCTGGCGACGGGCCCGATGCCTGGCAGCGGGCATGCCATTCCGGTGCGGGCGTGACATTGGTAGCCATTCGGATTCTTGTCGAGGTATTGCTGGTGCCAGTCTTCGGCGGGTTAGAAGGGAGCGGCCTCCAGAGCCGGCGTCACTTCCGTGACGATCTTCCCAAATCCATTGTTTTCAAGAACTTCTTGATACGCCTCGATCATTCGCCCTGGCAAGCTCCTCCCGCTGCGACGTCGTCGGAAGATCGCACTGCGATACTGCTGCCGATATCCCTCCTGGCGGTTGAGGCTCGTCGGGTCGTGGGACTCGAGAAAACGCCCTGGAGAAGGCGCTCGGTCGGCAGCCGTGAAGGCGCATAGAGGACGCGCACGGTTTCTCGGTGTGACCTGTCTTGCCCGTGCACACACTCTTCGTACGTCGGATTTGGGGTGAAACCGCCCATGAAGCCGACCGCCGTCGCATCGGCGCCGAGCTCCACGCGAGCTTTCCGCGCCCCAGAAGCATCCGGAGGCAAGATAGAGAACTTCCTGATCCGGCCCCGGTTCGGCCAGAATGTCGGTTCCAAGGACGGCATGGGGCGCGGGAGAAGGCAGAACTGGTGCGTCGCGTCCTGCAAGCGCGGTCTCCGGCGTCGCCGGCGTTTGCTTGTCCGAAGACTCCCTAAAGGAACATCTTCAGCCCTCGAAAGGCTCGATTTTGACGATTTCAACCGGGATCTTCCGCCCGGTCGGCGTGGCGAACTTCGTGGACTCGCCTTCCTTGAGACCGAGAATGGCCTTTCCGAGAGGAGCGGATTCTGGGGTAGATCTCGATGTCCAAATGGTCGGATGCCTCTCGGGAGCCTATAAGGGAAGCGCTCCTCCTCGCCGGCGATCTTCGCAGTGACGATCACCCCGGCCTGCACTTCTGTGGCGGCGGGCGGCTCGGAAACCGTCGCATTCTCGAGCAGATGCGTGAGCTCGGCAATGCGCCCTTCCAGTTTCGACTGCTCTTCGCGGGCAGCCTGGTAGCCGCCGTTTTCTCGAAGGTCTCCCTCGTTGCGCGCCGCTTCGATCTTGCGTGCGATCTCGGCGCGGCGGACGGTGGTCATCTCCTCAAGCTCAGCCTGAAGGCGCTCTGTACGACTCTGGAGAGAGCCACGCCTCTTGCTTTCGCCAGTCATGTGTTCTCCTTATAATGGTCGGTGCGCGTACGCGCACCGACCGACGATTGAATGTGCGAAGACGCACGCCGTCCTCGCTTAGACGACGCGCGGACGATCCCCGCTCAAAGAACAGTTGTGCCCGCGGGAAGCGGGCAAGCCGATGCTCACCCTACCAGGTGGAGCCGATGAACGCCGCGTCGCCTCTACTTCGCCGCCATGACGACGAACCAGACGGCCACGGCCTGGCAGGTGTAAGCCAGCAACGTGCACGCGTGGAAGAACTCGTGAAACCCCACACGCGAGGCCAAGGATTAGGCCACCGCAGGCCGTAGAAAACGGCCCCCACGGAGTGGAGACGATCCCTCCTGCGAGGATCAGCCAGACCACGGCGGGGCCGCCTGCCGTCCAATACTCGGGGAGGAACCACGGCGATCCAGCCGAGCAGAAGATAGAGCGACGTCGAGAGCCATCTCGGGCGTCGGGTTTGAACACGGCGAGGAAGATCCCGCCGAGGGCGCCTGCCCACACGGTCCCCAGCACGTAAGCGGCTGTGCGCGGCGCAAGCATTGCAACCGTCAGCGGCGTGTAGGTTCCCGCAATGAGGAGGAAGATATTGGAGTGATCCATCCTCTCAGAAGCAGCTCGATTTTCGCAGACCACTTCCGAGGTGGTAAACGGCTGAATGCCCGAAGAGCACAACCGAAGAAACCCTGAATACCAGGCACGCCAGCTTCATCCCCGTCGTCGGAGCGAGGGCGATCAAGACGATTGCGTTGGCCAGCGCCAGCGGCGCGGTGATTGCGTGAATCCATCCCCGTGCCTTCGGCTTGGGCAAGGGAAGCGAGAAGACTGCGCCGATCCCTGCGCGATATAGCCGCTGAAGTCATGATGCCACTCCTATCCGTCTCTGCCATTTTAGGCGGCAGCTTGAGCTTTCGCGTGCATGTGCGATTGGCGTCACCTAGGGCTAGTCTCACCGAGTCAATAGGAGGTTGAAGGTGGCTGCGTCGGCATTGCTGTACAGATTGTATGAGCGCAGGCTCATGGGCGGGCTGGGGTCTGCTGATTTGCCGCGCCATATCGGCGTCATGCTCGACGGAAATCGGCGGTGGGCGAAAGAGCTGGGGCGCAACGCCTCTTTCGGTCACAGGCGCGGCGCCGACAAGATCAACGAGTTCCTCACGTGGTGCGACGAGGTCGGCGTCCAACTGGTCACGCTGTGGCTGCTGTCGACGGACAATCTCAAGCGGGCGCGCGAAGAGATCGACACGCTTTTGGAGATCATCGCCGCGGCGGTTGAGCGCCAGCCGCCGCTCACACGTGGCGCTTGAAGACGGTCGGCAACCTGCAGATGCTTCCCGAGCCGTTCGTCTCCCGTATGGAAGCGGCCGAATCGAAAACCTCCGACGTGAAGGGGATGAGGTGAACATCGCCGTCGGCTACGGGGGCGGCAGAGATCACCGACGCCGTGCGTTCGCTGCTGGCTGAGCAGGCGACGTCCGGCAAGACTCTTTCGCTGAGGGTGGCCCGCTCGATCAAGATCGACGACATCACGGACCATCTCTACACGAAGGGCCAGCCTGACCCTGACCTCGTCATTCGCACGTCGGGCGAGCAGCGCATGAGCGGATTCATGCTGTGGCAGACGGTTCACACCGAGCTGTACTTTTGCGAGGCGTACTGGGCCCGATTTCCGAAAGGTCGACTTTCTGCGAGCGCTGCGCGACTACACGCAGCGCGAGCGGCGTTTGGGAAGGTGAGTCGGAAAGCGGAGCTTGCAGCGACGGCGCGCCGGCCCTCGGCCGCGGCCGTGCGTCGGCCTGCGACGAATGGGGGCTCGACGAGGCTGAAACCCTGGATCAAGGTTGAATCCGTGAGGGCGAGGTTCGGGGCCGGGCATATAGCTTGAAGCCGTGGGCCGCTTTTGCGACCCACGGCTCTAGCGTGTGTGTGATGCCTCGCCGCGCCTATTCAGCAACGCTCATACGATCTCGATCCTCACTGAGATTTTTGCCGTGGGAGCCGGGAGCCGAGTTCCGCCCTACGACATAGCTGTTATCTAACTGTTTCAAGATGTTATCAGTTTGTTATCTAGTGCGCAAGGCGGTCCGCGGAGGAAAAATCTGCCCTATGTGCGCGGCGCTCGAGACTGCCGGGAAGCGGCTGTTGCGTAGGCCGGACGCGAGGATGCCAGCGCCGACGGCGAGCGGGAGCGGCTGGCGGCACAGGCCCGCTCGGAGCGGCGACGATGGGTTTTGGCGAGGCCTCGCGAAGGTGCGCCTCAGGCTTCGGCGAATGTCGAAAAGCTGTAGGCGTCGTAGGCGAGAGCCAGTTCCTCGCGCGTGGGCGGATTGACGCCGGGCGGAGACGGATATGGAAGCGGCTGCCGCCGCGTATGCGCCGAGAGTCTCCAAGTTCGTCGGCGAGATCGCCGCCAGCCGATCGCGATTGGCGGCGCCGCTGAGAGAGATGCGCGTGATCCCGTCGATGAGCGCGGCGAAGAAGGCGTCGCCGGCGCCTGAGGAGTTGACGACGTCGACCTGCCTCGCGGAACGTGAATCGTTTCGCCGGCGGCTGAATACATGAGAGCCCCTTCGCTCCCGCATGTGACGACCGCCAGGAGAACCCCTGATTCCAGCCATCGTCCGGCGACCTCTTTCGATGCTCGCGTTCGGTCCGTAGACGAGTGCGATGTCCTCGTCGGAGGACTTCACGACGTCGGCGTACCCGGCGAAGCTCTCGACGACGGCGCTGCGCCTCGCGGATGTCCCCCAAAAAGGCCGGGCGGACATTCGGATCGTAGAAGACCGTGACGTTCTCCGCGCAGCTCTTCGACCCAGTTGCGCACCCTTTGCGGCGCCCGGCTGGAGGTGGCAGGCGGCCGAGCCGAAAGCCAGGGACTGAGGATCGAGGAGGTCGAGGTCGAGCTTGCAGGCGCCGGAGAACGGTTTGTCTTGTATGTCCCAGGTGAAGTCGAACGAATAGCTTGCGCTTCCCGATGCGTCGAGGCTCACGTGGCTGACCGACGTCGGATTGGTCCGCTCGCCGTCGGCGCGAAGCCAAAGCTCCAAGCCGTTGGAGGCGGCGTACTCGGCGAGGATCCGCCCGTTGGCGTCCAGTCCGAAGTCGGTCACCAGTCGGGTTGTGCGGCCCAGATGCCGCAGACCGATGGCCACGTTGAGCATCGCGCCGCCGGGGTGAGGCGGGTCGAGCCGTCCGGCGCCGTGATCTTGTTGATGAGCGATTCGCCGATGAGAAGCACGCTCATTTCTTCTCCCTGTCCGATCCGCGCTCGGCGCCTTCGACGTCCGGACGCCCTTCGCGCCGATTGCCCGCCCCCGGATTCGCCCTGGCCGGCCGTCGATTCGCCTTGGCCTGCACCTCGATTCGCCTTGGTCTGCGCCCGATTCGCCCCCGGGTCCCTCTGCCTCGGCGCCGCCGCGTGCGGCGGCCAGGCGCTCGCGGGCGCCGTCAGTCAGTCTTTGGCAGTGCCGCACAAGCTGCTCGCCGATTTCCCACAGTCGGAGCGACTCTTCGAGGGGATCGACCCCCTGTTCGAGGCGGACGACGATTTCGACGAGCCGAGACCTGGCTTCCTCATAGCTGAAGGCGTCAATGCCCTCGAGGAGCCCGTCACCGCGGACATGGCTTTCGCTGCGGCCGCTTGCTTCGCCTGGGGTTCGTTCCCGTCGCTCCGGGTTCCGCCTCTCCGCTTCGGGAGTCGCTCTCTTTGCTCTGGGGCCCGCCTCCTTCGCGCTTGGGCTCGACGTCGGCGCCCTTCCATTAAGGGCGTTCTTCTTGGGCATGCTTTCCTCCTTGTCGGAGCGGCTGCGGTGAGATTGTCTTGGTTGGCGGCGAGGCCCCTTCGGCGAAGGCCCTGCCCTGTTCGGCGACGGCGGCGACGGCAAGGGAGAGCCGGCCCCGCGCGAGGACCGCTTCGACCTCTTGGCCCGTGCGGACGTCGGCGGCGTTTGAGACAACGGCCCCTTCTGAGAGCAGGATTGAATACCCGCGGTCGAGAGTGGCCTGGGGGAGAGAGCCCGCAGATTTGCGACTGCTGCGGCGAGTTCGCCCGCTGCGTCGGCGATTGCGCGATCGACGTGCGTCCGCATCCATCGGGCGAGGGAGAGCAAGTCTTCTTCGCGCACGTCGACAATCGTTTCTGGGGAAGGCCAAAGCGGGCCGCGCGCGAATGGAGTCGAGCTCGCTTTGCGCCCGGTCAAGGCGCGCCTGCACGGCGGATCGGCCGCGACGGGCCGCCTCGGCGATCGTCGCCAGCCCTCGGCGACGTCGGGGACGATGCGTTTTGCCGCGTCGGTGGGCGTCGATGCCCGCAAGTCTGCGACGAGGTCGAGGATCGGGCTGTCGCCCTCGTGCCCGATCGCCGAAACGACCGGTTTCTTCGCCTTTGCGACGGCGCGCACAAGCCTTTCGTCGGAGAAGGGAAGCAGATCCTCAACGCTCCCTCCGCCTCGTGCGAAGACGACGACGTCGACGCTGGGGGCTTCCTCCAGCGACTCCAACGCCTCGATCATCGCTTCGACGGCGCCTTCGCCTTGCACTCCTGACCTCGCGCACGTCGAACCGCGCCGCAGGCCAACGGCCGAGGACGTTGACGAGGACGTCTTCGCGCGCTTTGGTGTTGCGCCCGCATATGAGCCTGATCTTCCCGGAAGGAAAGGAACCTTCGTTTTACGCTCGGCTGAGAACAGGCCTTCGGCGGCGAGCCGAGATTTCAACTGTTCGATTCTGGCCAGAATGTCGCCCAGTCCGACGGGGCGAACCTCGTCCGCCCATAGCGAAAGGCTCCCGTTGACCTCGTAAAAGTCCGGTTTGGCGCACACCACCGCCCGGCTGCCGGGCTCGATCGCCGCCGGAAGAAGGTAAGCCATGATCTTGACCGTGATGGAAACGTTGGCTTCGAGGTCGCGCAAGGTGAAGAACTGGACTTTCGCCCCGGGGCGGCGCTGAAGCGTGATGACCTCCCCTTCGACCCACAGGCGTGACATGGCGGCGACGTATTCCCGAATCTTCATCGACAGCACGCGCAGGGGCCACGGCCGATCGGGGGTGGTCTGGGCGGCAAGCTGGGGAAGCTCCTCCGGCACCGGAATTTTTGTGCCATAGCGAAATTTTTTTCACAGGCGCCAAGCGCGGGGCTGTGTCCCTAGTTCCCATTCTTTGTTGTGCCCTAGTTCCCATTCCGATCGTCTCGCGCTCGATATCCGCGGCGCACTACCCTAGACACGTGAATGACCAATAAGCGTCGGCTGCCCCGGCGGAGAAGGCGGTTTCTTGCGGGAGCCTCGGCTTTCCCCGACCGGATCCCTCCGTTCCCGGAAAGGACGGACGCCGATTCTCATCGCAACGCCGCGAGGGGTACTGCGCGGGCGTCGATCGCGCGGTCGACGCCGTCGAGAAGGCCCTCGAGCTCTATGGGGGCTCCTGTGTATGTCCGCAAAGAGATCGTCCACAACAAGTACGTTGTGGAGACCCTTTCGCGAAGGGGGCGATTTTCGTCTCCGAGACGGAGGAGGGTCCCTGAAGGCGCACGGGTCGTCTTTTCGGCGCACGGGGTCTCGCCGGCGGTTCACGCCGAGGCCGCCGCGCGCAGCCTTCAGACGATCGACGCGACCTGCCCTCTGGTGACGAAGGTTCACAAGCAGGCCGTCCGTTTCGCCAAGCGACGACTACGACATTCTGCCCATCAGCCACACGGGCCACGAGGAGGTCGAGGGCACCAGGGCGAGGCCCCCGAACACATTCAGGTGGTCAACGGGCCGGAGGAGGTCGACGGCATCGAGGTGCGGGACCCTGACAAAGTCGTGTGGATCTCCCAGACCACCCTTTCGGTCGATGAGACGCTCAAAACGGTCAAGCGCCTGCGCGAGAGGTTCCCGAACCTCGTCGATCCGCCCTCGGACGACATTTGCTACGCGACGCAGAACCGCCAGGGCGCGGTCAAGGCTATGGCGCCCGAACGCGACGCGGTCATCGTGGTCGGGTCCGCGAACTCCCTCGAACTCGGTGCGATTGGTTGAGGTGGCCCTCGAAGGGCGCCGGCAAGGCGTATCGCGTGGATCGCGCCGAGGAAGTGCGAGACGAATGGTTGGAGGGGGTGAAGACCGTGGGATTGACGTCCGGCGCCTCCGTCCCCGAGATTCTTGTGCGCGACGTCGTCGAGCGCTTGGCCGAGATCGGCTTCACTCAGGTGGACCCGGTGCAGACTGCCTCCGAAGACATCCGCTTTCTCTTCCGAAGAATCTTCGCGCCGATCTCAAAGCGACGGGCGTTCAGCCGGACCGCCCCCACAAAGGTGCGTGAGCGCGCCGGAAGAGCGCGCGAGCGCACCGGAGAGGACGGGCATTTCGCAGTGAAAGGGGAACGCTCCGCGAGCCCGACGCCGGAGACGGCAGAACTCGCTCGCCGTTTGTTCGCGGATTTGAGGGCTGCCGCCGACGGCGAACGCGCCGCGCAGATGGCAGCCTACATGCGCGACCAGTTTCGCTACCTCGGCGTGCAAACCCCGCCCGCCGCAAGATTTCGAGGCCGTTCCTGAACGCCGCGAAGAAGGAGCGCCTTCGACTGGGACTTCGTCGATGCCTGTTGGCAGGCCGAGGAGCGCGAGTTCCAATACGTCGCCGCCGACTACCTGCGGAAGGTGCGCCATCTTCGACCGTCGCGGACCTGCCGAGGATCCGCGGTCTGGCGGTGACGAAGCCGTGGTGGGACACGGTTGATTCGCTTGACGCGACGGTGGGAAGCGTCGTCGCGCAGTCGGCCGAGGGGCGCGAGCTGATCCTGAAGTGGGCGCGCGACGAAAGCATGTGGGTGCGACGTTTGGCGATCGACCATCAGCTGCAACGCAAGAAAGCACCGACGTCGAACTGCTTTTCGTCGATCATCGAGGCCAACCTCGGCTCGGGGGAGTTTTTCATTGACAAGGCCGTCGGCTGGGCGCTGCGGGACTATTCGAAAACGGATCCCGAGTGGGTCCGCGCGTTCATCGCGGAGCACAGGCAGGGCATGGCCGCCCTCGCCATTCGGGAAGCGAGCAAGTATCTCTGAACCGGCCCGCTGGCCTCAATCTTCAAGTTCGTCGATGATCTCCGCAGCGGTGAACGAGCGGACGTGCGCGGATTCGCCGTCGAGCGTCTGCGGCGTTTCGATGCTCGTCTCGATCGATTCGAATTGGCTCGCCGTCTGAATCAGCCTGCTGTTGAGAGAAGCGATCGTCTTGTTGTAGTTGCTGACGGCCGAGCGCAGCGAGCCCCCGAGTTTGTCGACGTGGTTGGCCACCGTCCCGATCCTTTTGACGAGGGTGCGGCCCAGGACGAGGATCTCCTGAGCCTCCTCGGTCACCCGGGCCGAGGGACCAAACCGCTGCCACAGACCGCAGGAGCGCGAGGAGGAGCTTGGAGTGGCCAGGGGCGATTCCGGATGTGAGGGCGTCTTCCAGGATGGTCGGATCGCCGGGCCAAGGCTTGCGACAGAAGCGACTCTGCAGGGAGGAACATGACGGTGATTCATGGGGGACCCCGGAAACTCGGCAGGATAGTCGCGTTTGGCGAGCTCTTTGACGTGAGCCCGACCGCGCGGGCGTGCTCGGCGACGAGCTCGGAACGCCGAGCCTCGGAAAATTGGTCGGTTCCTTCGATTTCCTGTGCTTTGAGCAGCGCTGTGAGGGGAACTTTCGCGTCGACGGCGATGTGTGCGCCTCCCGGAAGATGCACGGTCATATCGGGGCGCTGCGGACGCGCCGGCCCCGTTCGTCGTCGAAACGTTCTGTTGCTCGGAGAAATCGGTGTGCTTGAGCATGCCCGCAGACCTCGACGATGCGCCGCAGTTCCACCTCGCCCCAGGTTCCCCGCGAGGAGACGGACGTCAAGGCGGCGCGCAGCGACGTCGTCTCCCGGGCGAGTTCCCGGTGAGCCGAGGCCGTCGCCGAAAGCTGCTCGCGCACAGCCGCATCCTGCGCAGCCTGCTTGGCCTGCATGGATGCGACCCTCGGTCATGTCTTTGAGCCTTGCGGACAGCGGTTCGATCATCCTCAGGAGCGCCTGTTCGTTTCTGGCCCGCTGGGAGAGCTCGACGTTTTCGCGTTCGAGCACGTCCGCTCGGCCGGTCGCTTTCGGCTGCCGCCGCCTGCCATCGCGTGGCGTCCGCCTGGGCCAGCCCGAGCTCCGTCCTGTGATGCGAGGAGTCCTCACTCGTTTTGACTGCGCGTTCGGTCCAGCGAAACATAGTGGCCGAGGCCGAATCCAGAAGCGAAAACGGCAAGAAGGAGAAGCACGAGGAGCAATGCTGGAATCTGCATGAATCGATCATCGCACGAGTCTCCGACGCTTTTCGGCCGATCGTCTCCGCCTCCGGGCAGACGCCCGCTCGCCGTCGTCCGAGAACCGCCTCGACGGCACGGCCGCGCTCAATCCAACGGCAGCCTGCCGCCCGGCTGAGTCGAATGGCGCTTGCGCGACGCATCCTCGATACAATCGGCGCGTGAAGAAAGGGGCAACCACAATCGCCGGGTGCCGTGGCAGGCCGACGCCCGGCCGGGACCCGATGTCCGAACCGAGTCGAGTGCCGGGAAGCGAACCCGACGACGAAAAACGAGCCGCACATCTGAACCAGGCCGTAAGCGCGGATTGGCTGAAGGAAGCCAATCCGCCGCCAAGAGACGCGCGCGGGGCCGGCATCTCACTCTTTCTTCTTCACCAACGGTGCGATCTTCGCGGGAATACCGCCGCGGTTTCCCGAGGTGAAGAGCGCCTTGGCTTGACCAACGCCGAGTTCGGCGTCCTGGCAATCGTCTCGGCCGTGGGGTCGATGCTCGGCGAACCTTCCCGCCTACTTCATCCGCAAGATGGGGCGCTGTCGGCGTCGCTGTGGTGGACGGTCGCGCTCGTCGCGGCGATCGGCTTTGCTGGCGTGTCCGTAGAACTGAAAAGCCCCGTGTTCTTCGGGCTTGCCTCTTCACTGCGGGAGCCTCGGACGCCATCGTCGATATGGCTCAGAATCCCGCCATGCCATGCGGATTCAAGCGGCGTACGGAAGAACCGTCATCAACTCGCCTCCACGCCCTGTGGAGCGCGGGGTGCATCGTAGGCGGCCTCTCGGCACGGGATTGGCGGCCTGGGCGTGCCCCTGTGGATTCACACGCCAGGCGCCTCTTTGCGCTTTTTGTGCGTCGCCGTTGCGGCCGTCCGCCCTGTCGGAGCTTCCCTGACGACGCTGTTTCCCAGCGGGGCCCTGGCGGAAACACGCCCGCGGCGGCACTCTCGGCGCCTCGCTTTTTCTCACCTTGGTTCCCCTCGCCCTCATAGGAATCGCCGGAATTAGATCGAGATCGTCGGCAACGACTGGAGCGCCAACTTTTTCGCCGGCCCCGTGGGTTGGAAAGCCGCCGACGCCGGAATCGCTTACGTCATCATGGTCGCCGCCCAGTTCGTCGGGAGAATTCTGGGTGATTCGATGGTCGACTCGGTGGGTCGGGTCCCGGTGGCCTGAGCCGGTTTTCTCCCTGTCAGCCTCGGATTTGCGGCTGCCGCCGCTGCGCCTGTCGCGGCGGTCTCGCTTCCGGCTTTTTGCCTTGGCAGGATTTGGAGCGCGACGATCGTCCCCGCCGTCTCACGCAGCGGCCGACGCCGCGTCCGGCTTCCGCGAGGGAAGCGCGCTGACCTTCGTCGGCTGGCTTGATGCGGGCGGGAAATCGGCGACGAGCCCGCTCATCGGCGTGATGGCAGACGGGTGGAGCCTGCGCGTCGGCACTCTCTTGCCTTTGCTCTCGCGCGGTCGCGCACGTCTACATGAATCGCCTCGACTACGGCGACGCACCCGGACGTCGCCGTTGCGAAGGCCCCTCGAAACGGACCGATAAGCGGTCGTCGGCCAAAGAAACCGGCGGACAGCGCAAACGCGAGGAAAGCGCCGCCGGACCGCAAACCCGAGGAAGGTGCCGACGGAAGAAAACCTCGGCCGAAGATGCGGCGCAGAGAAAGACGATAGTGGGCGCGCACACCTTCACGGTGTGCGGCGCCCGCGGGTTCCGTCGGATCCGGTCACTCGGCGTCAATCTTCGGCGGCAAACGAGCAGCCGTTCGAATAGGCTGTTCGTCGAATCGCCCCGCGCTTTCGATCCGCAGTGACGCGTCAATCTGCCGACGACGCGTGGTCACTTCTTGCCGCGTTCATCTTGACGTTGACCAGAGCGCCGCGGTCCACGGCCTTTCCGGCGGCAACCGTCTTGCCCGACGGGATCGATGGCCTTTGGCGACGTCCTCGGGAAGGGGCTAGCTGCCGCGGGCCTTGCTTCCTTCCTTGAGACCGTAGTTGCCTGGTTGTAGGCGCTGCTGGAGTCGGCCTCCTGACGAAGTAGGGATTCTGCGCCCGGGAGCCGAAGGTGTCGAGCGCGTGCGTCTCGATCCCCTTGACGGCATTGCCCGCGTTGGAATCCTTCGAGATGTCGGCGGCCTCGCGAACTTGACGTCCATGGGCCCGTCCTTCTGAGGATCCTTTGATGGGAGGTCCCAGTTCATGACGATCGGCTCGTTGGACTGGTTGTTCCTGTAGTAGACGTTGTAGTCGAAGCCGGCAAACATCTGATTCGAGTAGATTTCCTTGCCGTTCGTGTTCTTGGCGCCGTCAAGGTAGACAGGCATGGCCAGCGGAACGTTCGTGGCGTCCTTGGGGCCGTTGGAAGCCCGACGAGAGGATGTTGTTGTAGACCCCAACGCCGGTGGTGTTCCAACTCAGGCGGTGCTTTGTCGACCATTCCTCGGGGAACACGCACTTCTCACTGTTCTTCTCGCGGAATTGCAACCGTCATACCGCGCGTCCTCGTAGACGTAGATCGGACGGTAGGTGCGCGATATCGTGTTGTTGTACACCTTCACCTTGTCAGTTCCGCCAATGGAGACACCGGTGTTCGACCCTTCGACGACATTCGAGGCGATCACCCCTCCGCTGGAGACCCCATAGAAGACGGCTGTTCCCACGTTCGTGAAGAAGTTGTTGACTGTTTTGGCATCGATGCATCCTTCGTCGCACCAGAAGGCCGGGAAGGTTGTCGTTCGTTCGGACGCCTTGAAGCCTCGCGCGGAGCCGCCGAGTAATCCACGACGCCTTGCCCCGGAAAACGGTTCTGTTGGTGTGCGTCACCTGATGTCTGCGATCGTGCAGTAGGCGAAGCAATCGTGGATGCGGAACTTCGCCGTGTTGTTGTTGGAGAAGTAGTTGCCTTTCGTAGACGACGTCGTCCGAACGGTTGGCGCCCGCGGCGCCGCCGCCGTATGTCGACGAAGTGGTTGTTGGCCGCGCGCGAACCGTGCGAGTCGCTGAAGCCCAATGCGCCGCCGGACGAGACCTGCGTGAAGGTCGAATCGACGACGGTCGACTTCGATCCCGCGATGAAGACCGCGACGGCGCCCGCCTTGTCCTTGAACACGGGGGTCATTCTGGAGCTTCCACGACTGGACGGGCGAGTACTGGGCGACGTTGATTCCCTTGAGGTTGAAGCCCTCGGCGCTGACCGTGATGGCCCTGGCGTTCCTCGATACTTCGGCAGTCGCGTTTGTGGGATCCGAACCGACGTAGTAGGTGATTGCGTCCCTGCTTGCCGGACGTTGAAGCCCTTGTCGTTGTTCTTGGGGTCCTTGAGGGTTGTAGGCGTCTTGTCTTCGACGTAGAAGGTGCCCTCTTTCACCTCGGCTTTGAAGCGACCTGGCGGAGCGCCTTGCCGTTGATGAAAGCCTGCTCGGGGTAGGCCGCCATGCCTTCCTGCTTGGGGTCCTGGCTGACCGTGCAGACGGTGCAGAAGTTGTGGAAGTTGCCCGTGGCAGCCCAAGCCGAGCCCCTGCTTCTTCCACTTGGCCTTGTCGACGACCTCGCTTTCCCTTGATCCAAACGGTCGCCCCCTGGCGCCGACTGGATCGTGATGTTCTTCTTGGTGACGTCGATCGGGTCCGGCCGATATGTGCCGGCCTTCGCGACGACGGTTCCGCCGTCCTTCACCGTGTTGAGCGCCTTCTGGAAGGTGGCGAACGGCTTGGCCTCGGTTCCGTCGTTGGAGTCCTTGCCGTCGGTTGCCACCCAGGCGACGTTCGTCTTGGGGACGTCATAGTTGCCGATCCGCTTGTTCCCGCTGAAGGCGCCTGAAGATCGACGTTCGCCTGATTGACGCTGCCGGCGGAGCCCGCCGACGTCGCGCCGTCGCCGCCTGCGGCCCCTGCGAGGAGGAGCCCCTCCGGCGGCTTTTTTGAATCGGCAGACGCCGACGTTGCGTTCTTGCCTCCCGCCCCGTCTGCCTGCGGAGCCTGGGTGCTCGTCGCCCCGACGTCGCAGTGGATCCCGAAGCCGATGCTCCCGGCTCGTCCGCCGACGTCCGGCACCCGGCAAGGGCGCTGATGCAAAGAAGACCCGCAGTGACTGAAACCGTTACCCTGACGCGGCAGCGTGATGTGGATTCGTTTCATTGTTCTCCTCAATGCGTGGTGTTGCAGCTCGAATGAGTTTGGTTGCAACTCAATCGCGTGCTATTTTGAAGCTATTGTTATAAGAATGTTATCGCAACGCAACCGCGCAGGGGTAAAGTTTTACTACCCATGTATCCGACTTTTTCCCTTTGTTTTCAAGCGAATTTTACGTCCTTAAGATCGATTGAAAGATGTAGGAAACGTAACGGCGCCCGACGTCGAAGGTCGGTTGACGCTCCGGCGGACGTTGTCCTCTGACGTGTGGAGCGGCGGGCCGGCCGGGGAGAATGTGGCGATATGCGGCGCAAAGTCCTTTCTAGTCGCTTCCGTTGCCGTATGCGCACGTCTCGCCGTCGGAGGGTCAAGCCAACTGGCTTATAAGCTCAAAAAGCAAGGAAAAATCAACGATTCTGCGAAAAGGGCTGTAAGTTCTGTTTGGGAAAGGGTCGGCAATCTCGAACTCCTCATAAAGCTATTTTTGCACAGATGGGCAAAAGCTATTTTGCGAAGTCGTCCGAATGCGATTTCTCGCAGGCTTCTCGCTTTCCCGTCGGATCGCGTCTCTGTCAGGGCTTTTTCGCGCCGATCAACTTCCATGACATGCAAAAACAGGGCGTTGACGTGCATTGAGGGCCGACAGGCGAACCTCGACGATCGACTGAATCGTTCGCCCCTGCACTCCCGGATCCTTCCCGCGATTCAGTCGGGGTAAGAGTAGGCTTGAGGCGAGACAATCTTCGAGGGATGCCAAGCTTTGAGGGACGCCAAGCTTCGCAGGGCGGCAAGCTCCAAAGGGCACCAAGCTTTAAGGGTGCCGAGCATTCGTGGGGCGGCAATCCTCGAAGCGCAACAAAGGAGGGCGCGATGAGCGAATCGACGGAGGGCGGTTGTCGGGCGGCCGCTTGCTCGAAGGGCGCACGGCCCTGGTGACGGGCGGAACGAGCGGAATCGGACGCGGGATCGCCGAGGTTTTGCGCGAACGCGGCGCGGCGGTCGCCGTCACCGGCTTGACCGACGCCGAATGCGAGGAGGCCCGTGCGGCCGGCTTTTCCGCATACCCGCTGGACGTGCGGGATCGTCAAGCGTGCGATGAGACGGTGGCCCGCGCGGCGGGCGACCCGGCGGGCTGTCTGTGCTCGCTTCGAATGCGGGAGTGTACCCGCAGGTTCGCATTGCGGACATGGCCGACGAGGACATTTCCGCGATCTTCGGCGTCAACGTCACTGGCACGATCCACATGGTCCAGGCGGCTGCGGCGGCGCTGAGAGAATCCGGGCGCGGACGCGTGGTGGTGACCTCGTCGATCACAGGCAACGTCACGGGATACCCGGGCTGGTCGCACTACGGGGCGACGAAGGCCGCGCAGATGGGCTTCGTTCGCTCGGCGGCGATGGAGTTGGCGAAGGACGGCATCACTATCAACGCGGTCATGCCGGGCAACGTCGTCACGCCGGGCCTGGTCGCGCTGGGCGAGGAGTACATGCGGCGGATGGCCGCCGCGGTTCCGCTTGGATGCCTTGGCGAGCCGCGCGACGTCGGCGAGGCCGTGGCCTTTCTCGCCTCCGACGGCGCCCGCTACATCACGGGCCAGGCGATCGTCGTGGACGGCGGCCAAATCCTGCCCGAATCTCCGGAGGCCATCGCGGACATGTAGGCGAGGCGGCGGGCGCCCAGGCAGGGCAATCGCCGTTCGTGCCGCTTGCCCGCGTGGGCGGCTTCGCGTGCCGGTAGAATCGATCCGTGTCATTGACTATCGGAATCGCCGGGCCGCCCAACGTTGGCAAAGTCGACCCTGTTCAACGCCCCTCACCCGCGCCACGGCTCTGGCTGCAAACTACCTGTTCGCCACGATCGAGCCGAACGTCGGCGTCGTGCCCTGCCGGACGCGCGGCTGGACAAGCTGGCCGAGCTGTTCCACTCGGCGAAGGTCGTGCCCGCCACGGTCAGCTTCGTCGACATCGCGGGGATCGTGCGCGGCGCTCTCAAGGCGAGGGCCCTGGGCAACCAGTTCCTGGCCAACATCCGCGAGGCCGACGCGATTTGCCTGGTCACGCGCGCGTTCGCCGATCCCGACGTCGTCCACGTCGAAGGCCGCGTCGACCCGAAGGACGACATCGAAAACCGTCACCACGGAACTCGTCTTGGCCGACGTGCAGACGCTCGAGAAGCAGATCCCGCGCCTGACCAAGGAAGTCACCGGCAAGAAGACGCCTGAGGAGGTCCTGGAGACGGCCAAAGCTGCCCTCGAGCTGCTCGAGCAGGGAAAGGTGCTTTCGGCGCACGGCACGGACCTCGACCCCGCCATTCTTCGCAGTTTCGGATTGATGACCACGAAGAAAGTTCATCTACGTCTTCAACACTGACGACGCCGGCCTGGCCGACGAGGGCCATGCAGGCCGAACTGCGCGATTTCGTGGCGCCGGCCGAGGCGATCTTCCTCGACGCGAAGTTCGAGGCCGAGCTCGTGGAGCTGGAGCCCGAGGAGGCCCGCGAAATGCTCGAGGCCTCTGGGCAGGACGAGGCCGGGCTCGACAAGCTGGCGCGGGTCGGCTTCGACACCCTCGGCCTGCAGACCTACCTGACGGCGGGGGAGAAGGAGTCGCGCGCCTGGACGATCCACAAGGGCTGGACCGCGCCTCAGCCGCCGGCGTCATCCACACCGACTTTTGAGCGCGGCTTCATCAAGGCCGAGATCGTCAGCCACAACGACCTGGTCGAGTACGGCAGCCTCGCCGAGGCCCGCGCCCACGGCCGCGTCCGCATGGAAGGCAAGGACTACGTCACGGCCGACGGCGACGTCGTGGAGTTCCGGGTTCAATGTGTGAGGGACAGGATGATTTGCCAAAAACCCTGAGTGCCGAGCCGAGATGTCCGAAACCGCCAAGTTTTGTTCTGAGTGCGGTAGCAAACTGCCCTATGATGCAAAGAACTCTCTCACGGTAGAGGGCGATACCCATGGAGGTATATATCAGGCAGGGCGTGATCTAATATTCAATTCGGTGGAGCCAGTCCAATCTCCTGCTAGGTATGAAGCTGTTCCTAAATGGAGAAGCCCTTTTACCTTGGCTGTTTTGACCTGGATTGGCACAGTTCTGGCTGTTCTTGCTTGTTTTTCCTATTTGGGGCATTGTCAAAAGGTATTCGTGAGTTATTTGTCGTTAGAGATTTTACCGGGGTTAGATATTTTATTTTGTGGGATTTTTATTTTTAGTAATTCTGATAATAGTTGGAGGCTTAATAGTTAGACTATGGCGAATGGCTAAAAACTGAGACAAGGTGGCCACTTATGTTTTGGCTGGTCAGTGAGCGGGAAGGGGCGCAGGATAACTTTTTGAGAAGTTTAATACCGGAAGGTGCCCGGTTTGTTATGGAAGATTGAAATATTGTATGATACCGACAGAATGGGTCGATTATGTTAATAATGACGGCCAGAGGAAAACGTAAAGTTATGGAACGTACATCGGTTCTCAAATGTCGACGCAACTCGAAACACTGGTACAAGGTTGATCCCGCAGAGGGATCTGCCGATCGGCGAAGCGGCAGAAAAGACTCTAAGGAAAAGCATCTCTAAAGTTTGAATCTAATTGAGAGGCCCTGACTTAATATCTAAAAACTATGGGTGTCTGTCGAATAAATTGATGCAAAAGAATGAATTCCTAGAGGGGTGGTCATTGGTGCTCGGCTTAGATTGTTCGGAATATTTCTTGTCTACAGTGACTATCGAACTTGCCGAGGAATGGAGCCAGCACAACGGACCAGAGGCAAGCCCAGCAGTCACACCCGTGAAAGACGGTGGCCTCGTCCGGCTGCCGGCCCGGTTCCCTTTCTGCTATTTGCCTGATTCAAATCCCGCTGATTTGCCTGATTCAAATCCCGCGATCTGTAGTTGAGCCGCTGGTTTACGTGCGTCGGACCGTTGATCTGGAACTCGATGACCTGTTTCCTCACGTCGCCGCAATAGCGCTTGACGACCCCAAAGCCGTCGGCAGGACGACGACGGCCGCTCAACGGGCTGCGGGCATCGTGAATTTGGACAGGACGGCGGGCGTGTGCCCCTTGAGGCCGATCCTGAGCTGCTCCTATCTCGTCCGCGTCCCCTGCTTATTGACGAGTGGCAGAACGTGCCGAGAGGTGTGGGACGTCGTCCGCCATGCAGCCGATCGGGATCCTTCAGGAAGCCAGTTCCTTTTGGCGGGAAGTGCGACGCCCCGGGCCGGTGCAACCGCTCACTCGGGCGCAGGGCCGAATCGGCAGGCTTCTGCATGCGCCCTATGACTCTTGAGGAAAGAGGGGTTGGAGAGCGGCCGTGAGCCTGACCCCACCTTTTTAGAGGGGTGGTCGCGAGCAGCTTCACGGGCAAACCGATGTGGGGCTGTCGAGGGTATGTCGAGGAGATTCTGGCGTCCGGCTTTCCCGCTCTCCGTTCTCTCAGTGGCCGTGCTCGGCGTTTTCAGCTTGAATCTTACCTTCGCAACGCGGTTGACCGTGACGTGCCCGAGCAAGGGCTCGCTGTCCGCAGACCGGATGCGCTGATGGCATGGCTGCGGGCTTATGCGGCAGCCACCTCCAGCACGGCTGGGTATTCACAGATTCTTGACGCCGCCACCCCGGGGCAGGGCGACAAACCGGCTCGTTCTACGGCGGACGGGTACCGGCGAGTGCTGGAATCTTTATGGCTTCTCGATCCGGTGCCCGCTTGGGAGCTCGGCGGCAGCCAGTTCACGCGACTCGGCCGCTCCCCGAAGCATCATCTCGCTGATCCCGCGCTCGCCGCTCGTCTTCTTGGCCTGAACGAAGCGAAGCTCCTGGGAACTGGAGGCGGTTCTGTCGGGCCCGAAGGGAGGGCCGTGCTTGGAAAGCATGTTCGAGTCGCTGGCGACATTGTGCATCCGCGTTGCGGCGCAAGCTGCTGAAGCCGACGTCGGGCACCTCCGCACACGGGACGGCGACCACGAGGTCGATCTGGTCGTCACTCGTGAAGATGGCGCCGTCCTGGCGATCGAGGTCAAGGGCTGCCGGTGCCGTTGACGACGGCGACACCAAGCACCTTCAATGGTTGCGCAAGCAAATGGGCCAGCGATTGATTGACTCGATTATCGTCAATACCGGCACCGCCGCCTATCGTCGGCCCGACGGCGTCGGCGTTGCTGCCGCTTGCCCTGATCGGCGTGTGACGACGCGCAGAATGCGATGACACATAGGCGGAAGGCGATGGCGCGCAGGACAAGACGGAACGCGGAGCCTGACGGCACGCCGTGTGCGATGGCGCGGAGAACGTGATGGCACGCAACATGTAGCGGTGCGGAGAGACCGGTCAGATGCCTGCGTTCAAGGCCGGAGCACGCACAGCGGGAAGGTGATCGTGCCGTCAGGCAGGGTCGCCGTGAAGCCGGTTCCTGTGATCACCGCTTTGAAGGTCGGCGGTGCGGCATCGATCTGGTCGACGGCGCAGGCGAGGCTCTCGGCTCCGCGCTGTGCTTGCCCGCCGCCGAGCTTCACCTCGATGGCTGCCCAGTTTCCGTTGGGCATCGTCAGAACCGCATCGATCTCACGCCCGTTGGAGTCGCGATAGTGATGCACGTGTCCGCCCAAGGCCTCCGCGTAGACGAGCAGGTCGTGGACAACTGCGGACTCAAAGAGGCAACCGAGCGTTTCCAGGTCCGCGCTCAGACGGTTGGCGTCGGCTTGCAGAGCTGCGGCGGCCAGCGCGGGGTCCGCCAGGTGATATTTGGGCGAACGGCGCAGACGAGCCTTGGACCGTAGGGAAACGGCCCATGGCTGGATCTTCTCTAGCAGGAAGACTCGCTCTAGCAGCTCAAGGAGCTTGGCAGTTGTGCCCTCGGAAGGCGCGGGGAGCGTCCGCGAAATTTCTTTGCGCAGCGTCGCCTGGGGAAAACCTCGCTCGCGGAGGAACGGGCCAGCGAGGCAATGAGCTGTTCGATGACTGCGGGTTCCGCGCGCAGATTCGCGACCCTGTTGATGTCAGTGGTTGCGATGTCTCTGATGTAGCTCTCCATGCTCCGTGCTGCGATATCCGACGGAGAGTTCAGCAGACCGGGGAATCCGGGGCGCAAATGCTCTGGACAATGTGCTCAAGCGGGGCTGTGGACATTGAGGGTTGCGGTGACTCGCCTTCGAACAGCGCGCTTAGCGACACTCCGCCGTCGTCGAGGCTGTTCTCCTTTTCTGCCCAGGTCATGGTGCGCTGACGGACTCGGATGAAGCGCGCTGCGCCAGTGTGCCGGATTGGGTCGGCGGCAGGAACGGCCGAACCCGTGAGGATGAAGCGTCCGGGTTCCGGAGGAAAAATCGACCTCTCTGCGCGCCAGATTCCAGATCTGGGGATCAGTTGCCATTCGTCGAGAAGGCGAGGGAAGCCCCGGCCAGCAGCAGATGCGGATCGATCTCGGCCGCAGTTTGGGCCTCCGGTGTGTCTAGCAGTGTGTAGGACGACGCGTGTGCAAGGCCCGTCATGGTCTTGCCGCAGCCTCGAGGGCCTTCCAGAATGGCTGCACCAGCTGAGTCAAAGCACGCGAATCATGAGGGGGTCTACGGCGCGCGGCAAATAGCTGATTCCGGTGACTTTGCTGGTGTCCATGGCGTCAGTCTATATGCAAGTTTGGGTCGCGGGGTGGTTCTGTTGGGGGATCCGCAGGGCTTCAACTGAGGATTCTGCAGAAGATGAAATGAGGTGTTTGCAGGTGCTGAAGTGGAGGATTTGCAGACAGTGCAGTAGGTTATTTACGGAGTTTGAGCGAAGAGCGTGCTGATCTTGACGGAAACTGCGGTTTCCGAAGCGGGTGTAGAGCAAAAGGGAAACTGCTGGCGCGTGCGGCGGGGGCGTGTGCAGACGCGTGGAAGCATGTGGGGCGTGGTTTCGCTGCTTTGTGTGAGGCAAGGTGAAAACGAATCGGCGCCCGGCTCCTATCCGCCATCCCGTCCCTGCTCAACCAACAGCGCCTCGATGCGCTTCATTGGAACCATGAGCTGGAGCGGGTCGGCTGGCGAGGTGAGCGCGTCCACATGGTGCATATAGAAGGACTTCGCCGCGGCGTCGCGGCAGTGAATGAGAACGCATGCTGCGCCGAGGGACTCGCTTGCTGCCAGTGCTCTTCGAAGAGCGTCCTGTAGCATTGCCATCCCGATTCCTTGTCCGGTTGCACGTTCGTCGACTGCGAGCCTGGCGAGCAATATGCATGGAATGTCACTCGGGCGACGCATAGCGAAATGCTCGTCAACGTTTGCCTTGTTCACGCCGCCCGCGGCTAGCGCGTAATAACCCACAACACGCTTATCGGTGCATGCGACGTAGGTCACTGCATTGTTATTCCGTTGATTTTCCCATGCAAACTTCTCAAAACCACGTGTCGAGCCTCGTCAGCGCCCGATCTGAAGCCCTTACGCGAATCCTCTTTCTGCAGGCGGCGCGGTGCTAGCAGCGTTGCGTTCATGAATCGTCGCGCAACGTGATTTCGGAGCCAATGGGGCTTTCACGTTCAAATAGTCGCCGTAACTTGGCGGTTTCGACCGGCGAGTCACGTGCTTCTAGGAAGAGCGAGTACTCTCGTCGGAGAGCGTGAACCAACGGCGGTCAGCGAGCACTCGTTCGGCGTGCTCGACAGCGCTTCTCAAAATGAACTCTGAAACCGTCGAATCGCTTAACTCAGCTGCATGGCGTATCGCCGCCTCTTGTCGTTCGCTGGCGCGAAGGTTGATGCGACGTGTTTTTGGCGAGTTGTCGGCATAGAAACTCCTTTCGTGTACGTACATTGTACATCCATAATTCGGTTTCGATAATGATGCGGCTTGCCGCTTTCCTGCCGTTCATATGTCAATTTTGCCGCCGTCTTTCTGGCCTTCGACTCGCGCATGCGATCTTCCGGTTGCGCGCCCATTGACTGTTGGCTTGGCCTGCAATGGTGACACTGCGCGCGAAATGCCGTTGCCCGAACGGAAGACCTGATTCGTGAAGCTTCCTGTGAGGCCTCCTCATTCGTGAAGCTTCCTGTGAGGCCCTCTCATTCGTGAAGCCTCCCTTGGCCTCATTTGGAGCTTCCCTCCGTCGGCGGAGTGGCGCTGGAAGGGCTGCAGTCATAGACTTCGCAAGGATCGTCGCTGGAAGGCCGGTACTCATGCCGTTTGTACGAAGAATTGTCGATGAGCAACGTGCACCAGACGGCCAGAATCAGGGAGAAAGTGACTGCGAGGAGGGCAAGGAGGGTTTCTGAGCTGGCGCACTTCGCGATTGCGCGTCGCACGGATCATCTTCCACAGGGTGATCGCGGCGCACGCGAGAGCGTAGATTCCCAGGAACAGAAGGCCCGGGCGCCACACAGAATTTTGCACTCTCCTCCTCAGGGGCAAAGGTCTTTGTACTGCCACGTGAAAATGGCGACTCCGCCGGATATCGCTGCGCCGACAAGTATGAAGACGCCCGCTACGGAAAGGGCGCGGATCCGCCGCGCAGGCCAAGATGGCTGCCGTTCGTGGAGTTCTTTTTTTCTTGTTTTTTTCCGTCATGCGGCGACGCTATAAGACCTCTTCATCATGCGTCAACGGCGCAAGGGGCTTCTCCGAACTGCGGGAGAACTCTCTGGGTCCGCGATTCAAGGCCCTTTCGAAGTCTTCGCGCCGATCTCCCTGCCGAGGGTCCGCGTGGATCTTCTTTCCGTTGAGGAAGTGACATTTGAAGGATCGGATCGCCGGGGTCGCCAGGGTCGCGAGATCGCCAGGCTCGCCAGGATCGCTGATGAATGTCCTGCTCCCGTCGGGATCGGCAGAAAGTCTTGCCAGAATACAGAAAGTCTCGCCGGGATCGGCAGGGAAGTCTCGTCAGGGATACAGAAGGTCTCGCCGCGGTGAAGAAAAGTCTCGCCGGAATACAGAAAGTCTCGCCAGGATGCATCAACCGCCAGTCGACTCGCTGTGCCTCCAGGGGACGTCAACCGCCGGGCGGCGGGAAGTACGGATCGTCGAAAGTGGCGTCGAGGAACGGCACGCCCACTATAGACAGCGCAAGGGCGAGAGTGACTGAGAGGAGGACGAGGACGGTTCGCATCTCCCGCACATCGCGCTTGCGCATTGCACGTACTATCTTCCGCAGGGTGATTGCAGCGCTCACAAGCGCGAAGATCCCCAGGAACAGGAGGCCTGGACGCCGCACCACGTATACGCAGTCAACAGTTGCCTTGGGGCATTCACTTTCGAATTTCCAGAGGAGGACTGCGGCTCCGCCGGTCAGCGCCGCGAAGGCAAGTATGATCGTGCCCGCTATAGGAAGAGCCCAGCTCAGCCACGCAGGCCATGATGGCTGCCGTTCGCGGACCTCTTTTTCTTGTTTTCCCGTCATACGGTGACGCTATAAGACCTTTTCGCCATGCGTCAACGGCGCAAGGTTTTTCCAAAGGGCAGAAGACGCCCTTCGAATGCGTGAAACAAAACGTCTTTCGGGAGGGCAGAGGCTTCTGGAGAAGACGTCCCGGAGCGTCGAACCCGCTGCCTTTTTGCGAAGCGTCTGCATTGTTGGGGCGCCGTCTCATGCGCCCGAGATTGGTCGGCTGCCGCCGCGTCAAGCTCCCTTCAGCTGTCTGTAAGGATTCTTCGAAAGAATCGGCGGGTAATGTCTACGTGAGACTCGATCGATGAGCTGTGAAAGGACCGAAGACATGGGCAACAACGATCGCGCAAACAACGAGAGGGCGTCCGACGTCGTCAACCCCTTCTGCTTCAGGCTTTCGCCTGGGACATGGCTCCGGATTCGAGCCACTGGCGGCTTCTGGCCCGCAACGCCGAGTTTCTGGCCGCCTGCGGCGTCAGTTCCATATGGCTCCCGCCCGCCTACAAGGGGCATGCCGGGGTGAAGGACGTCGGATATGGCGTCTACGACATGTACGACTTGGGGGAGTTTGATCAGAAGGGCGCCGTGCCCACCAAGTATGGCACCAAGGATGAATACCTCGCGGCCGTCGCGGCGCTGCACGCCGCGGGCGTCTCCGTGGTGGCCGACGTCGTTCTCAACCACCGCATGGGCGGCGAAGCCGTCGAAACCGTGCGCGCCACGCCCGTCGACCGGGGACCGCCGTCGGCCCATCGGCGAGGCCGAGGAGATCCAGGCGTGGACGCGCTACGAATTTCCCGGCCGCGGGGGCGCCTATTCCGACTTCACCTGGGATTGGACGTGTTTCAACGGCTCCGACTGGGATGAAACCCGCGGAATTTCGGGGGTGTGGCTCTTCGAGGGAAAGCAGTGGAACGAGAACGTCGACGACGAGTTCGGCAACTATGACTACCTCATGGGCTGCGACGTCGACGTCGCCGACCCGAAGGTGCAGGGCCGAACTCGACAGATGGGGGCGCTGGGTACGTCGAGACCGCCGACATTGACGGCCTGCGGCTCGACGCCGTCAAACACATCGGCGCGGACTTCTTCGCCGGCTGGCTTCCGGAGCTGAGGCGAGCGACCGGACGCGCCCTTCCCGCCGTCGGCGAGTACTGGTCCCACGACGTCGGCGAGCTGAAGGAATACCTTGAAGCGGTCCCGTCCACGAGCCTGTTCGACGTGCCGTTGCACTTCCACCTGCACGCGGCTTCGAACTCCAACGGCGACGTCGATCTTTCCAGGCTCTTCGAGGGCACCCTCGTCGACGCCGACCCCGCCCGCGCCGTCACGTTCGTCGAAAACCACGACGCAGCCGGGGCAGTCGTTGGCCTCCACCGTCCAGTCGTGGTTCAAACCGTCGGCCTACGCCGTCATCTTGCTGCGAGGGCCGGAACCCCCTGCGTCTTTTTGGGGGCGATCTCTTCGGCACGCCCGAGACCGGCGATCTGCCGGCCGTCGCCGAGCTGCCCCTGCTCATGACCATGCGGCGCGCACTCGCGCACGGCCCTCAGCATGACGCCTTCGATGCGCCCGACGTCGTCGGTTTCGCGCGCGAGGGCGACGACGCCTACCCCGGCTCCGGACTGGCGGCGGTGCTCTCGGACCGTCTGGCCGGCGCCAAGCGCCTTTACGTCGGCACGCGCCACGCCGGAAAGAAATGGGTCAGCGTGGTGGGCGGGCACGAACCGGTCGTTGTCGGCGACGACGGCGTCGTAGAACTATCCGTGAGCGACGGCGGCCTGAGCGTGTACGTGCCCGAAGCGGCCAAGCCAATGCTCGACGGCGCCGAGGAATACCGGCTGCGTGTGGGAAGCGGGGACTGATCGCGTCGCGGCTTTATATCGATGGTGGTGTGCGTGTCACGTCCCCAGAGGGCGGTCGCAGGCCGGTGCAACGCCGAGTCAAGCAAGCCGAGGTCCTGGAGTGGCCCCACAGCGAGGTCCTCGACAGGGACAGGGGCGTCCTCGAGCGTCAGGCACTCAACCATCGGCGCCCGTTCAGCGACCAAGGCGTTCCAGGACGCTGGCATACTGGTTGCGGATACGGACGGAAGCTTCTTTGACTCGCCGTTCATGCCCGCGGCGTGCGGACACCTCACGGATCGCCTGGATCGTCGCCTCCTGACGCCAAATGACCGCTTGGAATGACGCCAGATGGCTGGTTGGAATGACGCCAGATGGCCGGTTGGAATGATGCTAGATGTCGGATTAGAGCTGAAACCTTTCGGGAGGAGCGCTGGATAATGGCGGCTCAAAAGAACTATCTGCCAAGAGTCGCAGACCGGGTGATTGAAGAGTCTCTCGGCTATTCGCGCGGTGTTCTTCGCGAGGGTGTTCGGGCGTGCGGCAAGACGATGACCGGACGCCGGCATGCGGCCTCGGAGGTGGCGCTCGATTCAGGGCTGCCCCAGCTGCGTGCGGCCTTGGACGTCGATCCGTCCCTGGTTCTGGCGGATGAGGCGCCGCGCCTCATCGACGGAGGTACGCACCGACAGCGCGGTTCCGGAAACTGTGAGGCCTTCCGCGTTGGATGATCCCAGGCGAAACATCCAACCGTTGTGCTGTGGAGCCCGCATCCGTCGTCTTCCGGTAGCCTGTCTTCCGGTCGATGTTCGTCAATGATCGCTCTTCTGGCTTGAGTTCGGCCATGGCTTGAGAGACTCACGCTCGCGGGCGGGGGGCCATACAGGGCTCGGGTACTTCGGAAGCGTGTATGGAAAGCGAGATGCCGGAGACTGCCACGGCCTCGACTCGGTGGAGAAGCTCGCCGATCCTTTTCTCCCGAGCTGACGCGAGGCCCCGCTATGGAGGAGACAGCTCTAGGAGTGCGGAGGCGACTCTTTTGACCGGATCCGTGCCCTGGGAACGTTGTCGGAACCGGGGTTGAAAGGCGAGTTGAGCGGAATCTTCCCGATGATGAGTTTATCGCCATGAGGAAGGGCTGATGAGTTTACCGGCGACAGGCGAACCGGTGCCGCCCGGCTGGGAAGCATGGGTCTCGTTCCCCGTGTGGCGTTGCCTTCGCGCAATAACTGCGTCGAGTGAAGGATTTCCGCTCGTTCCGACGCCATTGTGGGGCTTTCGGCCACGTTTTGCTCTGGTCAAACGGACAGGGGCATCCTAGAATGAAAATACCCAATCAAAGAATAGCCCGTCGCTGAGGCGGTGCGCGCACGGCCTACGCTAAGGTGAACGGGAAGCCTATGAAAGTGGTATTTCGCCAGCATGGATCTGACTACTGCGGATGACGCATACCTCCACTTGAAGGAAGTGGCGGCAAGGTTGATCGAGTCGTTGTCGTTAGGCAGGGAAGAATTCCTCGTCTGCGAGCGCCTCCTCATGCGGGGAAACGGGATTGAGCAGGTTCTGCTCGGTCTGAAGCAGAACGTCAATTTGGCAAACGACATGATCCGAGAGCTGGAGCCCTTCGCGAGCCTCGAGTCGATTTCCCGCGCGCAGACCATGCTCAAGCTTTACTGCCAAGGGAACATGAACCTCCTGCGATTCCTTCCCGACTACAAAGAGGATCTGTCCAGCAGTCTGGCGATCCTAGGGCTCCTTCTCTTGTACAGCAAAGACAGCTCGAGTTCTCTCGCCAACGCCAAAGGGTATGTGCGCGCCATCTCGCGGGCGTGTTCCGAAGGATTCGTTCCCGAGGAAAAGTGGAAAAGCGCGGAAGCAGTTGCCCGCGGCATCAGCATGGCCGAGGTCGCCCGAAAAGAGGGCGTTTCCCGCGAGACTGTTCGTTACCGTTTGTCCGGTCTCTACCCATTGGTCACGATTCGCAAAGTGAAGGAGGCGTGGCGAATTGTGAAGATGACCCAAGACGACGGCGATTTAGGCGAGGGAAACGACAGCCAAACTGAGGCTGCATGCCCGGGCAACGGGATTTCGGGCGAAACAGACGGAACTGTGGGAAGGGATGGAAACTCGGGCCTGAAGGGCAAAGGCAACGGAGACGCGGCGCACGAGAGCGATAAGACGCCGCGCGGAAACGATGCGACGGCGGGCAAAGGGACGGCGCGTGTCGGCGCTGAAACGCGGCGCAAAGGCAAGAAGCCGTCGCGCGAAGGCGACGAGACTTCGAGCTACGCGCAGGGGCGGGGCTCGGTCGCCCGCGACCCGATTGCGATGTCTCTGGCCGTCCGCCGGGCCAATGACGATTTCAGCGCAAGAGAGGCAAAACGCGACGAGCTGTGGGACCTTGCCCTGCGCACGGCGAACTCCGAGGGCGACGTCGTGCCTGAAACCGATCGGCAGAACGCAGCAAAAGAGAAGCCGTCTGAAGCGTCGCCGGAAGCGCGGAAGAAAGCCCGCCCACGGACTCGCCGCCCGTGCAGGAAAGGAAAGTTGCGCAGAGAGTCGGAGGGAGGACCTTCAGCGACGAAGACTGCTGGGCCGCCGTCGTGGAATACATGTCGCTGGACGACCGCACCCATTCGGGCGGGGACTATGCTCGATATTCGCGAGAGATCGACGGCATGCCGGCATTGATAACCGTGAAAGGACGGTTGGGCCTCCACTGGGTCGAACTCGCAGAAACGGCCAATCGTCTGCTTGCGGGGCGCATACGCCCTGACGAGGAGGAATGGGCGCGCGACGTCATGGCGCCTCGAAAGTGGGAGAACTTCGTTCGCAAGGCCAGGGAAGCGGTGCAAGCAAGCGATTTGCGATTGAGCTGGTCAAGCAATGCATTGCCGACCGGGGCCGTACATCACCCACGTCATTTACAGCGAATGGGCTGAAGAGCGTGGAAACACGCCTTCGCATGCGTTGGTCAGCATCTCGGGCATGTCGTGGAACAGCCTGGTCAAAGCGGCGGGCGGCTACAGCGGACGCCGCAATGTCGGAATGTGGACGAAGGAGGAAATCCTCAAGCTCATGGCGCTGTACATCAAGCAGGAGAGATCGCGGGGAGAAGAGCCCTAGCATCGAAGGATACTCTTCATGGGTGCGAAAGCAGACTGTCCCGTTGCCGAACATTGTGCTTGTGACCAAGCGGGTCGGCAGCTGGGTTGAAGCCGTCAAACGCGCCAACAGGTGCTCGAAAACCGACGATCGAACCCTGCTGCAGTGAATCGAACCCTGCTGCGGTGAATCGACCCCTGTGGCAGTGGGCTCAATGGTAGCGTCGAAGCCATGAACCTTTCAGATCTGCTCATTGACAGTTTGTCGCGTTCACGGCAGCGTTTCGACCGCGCCCTCTCCGGCGTCACGGTGGAACAGGCCAATACGCAGCCCGCTCCTAAAACCGCTCCCCGCGTGGACTCGTTGAGCTGGCTCGCCTGGCACACAGCCAGGGAGATTGACTTCCAGATCGCGTTTCTCGCCGGCGTCCAACCGGTGTGGACCACCGCAGGCCACAAGGAGCGTTTTGACCTCGACCTTCCCGACGACACTGAGGATTGGCGCCACACCCCCGAACTGGCGGCCAAAGTTGTAGTGAGCGACATATCGGTGCTCGCCTCCTATCTCGACGATGCCTACGCCTGGGCGAATGACTACCTTCGAGGCTTGAAGGAGGGCGATTTCACCAAAGTCGTCGACGATTCCTGGGACCCTCCCGTAACACTCGCAGCACGGTTGGTTTCGATCGCCGACGACGCAGCCCAGCACTCCGGCCAAGCAGTCTACACGCGCCGCCTCCTGGGGCTGCCGGGCTGACTGACAGACGCCTCGACTCCCTTGTTTCCAGTGCGAATCTTTGGGAGCAATGCGCTGCGTGGCTGGCGCAAGAACCCGCCCACGGTGCAGGCTCTTGCGCCAAAACACGGATTAGAAGCTCGAAGAGGAGCCTGCGCCGGAGAAACTGCTGCCGGAATAACCGCCGCTTGAAAAGCTGCTTCCGCTGGACGAGCTGCTGCTTGAGGAAGTGGGGACGTACGACGAGGCGGACGAGTAGCCCACCACCAAGTCGGAGATCGAGTCGAAAGAGCTGGAGGAGCCGCTTTCGCCGAACGAGCCTTCGCTCGAATCGACGGCGAAGAGCGCCGGGGAGCTGGGGTTGAGGCGAATGGTCGAATGCGGCCTGTAACTCCCGCTCCTGCCGCCGTAGAACCAGCTGCCGCTATAGCTCGCCCTCCTGGTGGAAGACAGCGAATCGTTGAAGCGTTGGCGGCGTTGGGCGGCATAGTTGGACGTGTCTGCGTCGATGGCTTGGCGCGCGAGTCGCGTGGCTCGGACCTCGGTCTGTTCGGCGATCCGATCCAGTTCGTCCAGAGCCGCCGACGGCTTAGTCTGCCCAGTCTCGAGCTCGTAGGAGAGCTTGCTCAGCTTTTTGATGCTGGGTGCGGACCCATCCCTTTGTTTCCTCGGTCGTGAGTGCCACGTCGGCTTGGTCGATCTTCGCGCAGAGCGCGTCGAGCGAACCCAAGTCTTCAAGACGGGGCCTTGCTCATTGGCCCAAACCTGTTCCCAGCCGGATGACATACTGAGAAACGTGGCGGTGTTGGCGATGACGTTGTCGAGGGAATCCAGTGCGGCAAACCGTTCTTTCAGGCTCTTCGCCTGCTTCAGCGTCTTCATGGCAAACCATTTGGCGCCGCACACCCCTTCGAACGCTTTCCAATCTCGCGCGGTTTTCTCATACTCATCGCGGAACCACCGGTAGCGCTCCATCACTTGGGCGCCGTGGGGTTCGTCTTCGAGGGATTGCGCTCGCATAGAGCTCAGTTGTGGCGTAGTCGTGCGTGACCTGCAGGTAATGCCCCAGGGCCTCGCGCGCTCGACGCCGGGCGGCGTATCCGCGCCAGAGGCCGTAGCAGAGCCATGTGACGCCCAGAACGACGAATATTCCCCGAACGACTTGCGAAAGAGTGCTGTTTCCGGGACTGGGCGCCGCCGATGACGTCGGCGGCCTCCTTCCCGCATGGCCACCGTGCCGCCCCTGCCAATCAGCGTTGCGATACTGTTCTTTTGCGGCATTTTGTATGTCCGCCTGAGATTCCAAGGGGACTTTGACGTCCTCGCCGAAATAGCAGCCGACTTCCCGCCCGTCGGGGGCGACGGCGAGGATCATCAGGCCGTTGTTCCAATAATCGGGGCTGGAGCGGGAGATCCACGGGACGTCCGTGTCGCTGTGGTTTGGGCGTACTTGAGCACCTCGTCGTTGAGGTTGTCAATGTCCGTGCCTGTCACCGTGAGGACTGCAACATGGATTTTCTTGTGAAAAGTCAGTTTTCGGATCTCCTTGATCAAGGGATCGGCCTGAAGAACGCCCGCTTCGTCGCGAACCTCTACGGTAGGATGGTGCCCTCCGTGAGAAGGCCACATCGCGACGATCGGAAGCGTAATAATCAGTGCCGGAACTATCAGAATGTTGAAGATGAAGGCTAAAACTGCGGAAATGCCTCCCATTCGAGCGATAAAGACCGCTGAACGTCCTTTTTCTGCTCCCCAATGGTTTTAGTCTTTTTTGAGGTCAAAGCGCCATGTTTGTTCTTCTGTACCATAAATAGAATTATTCCCGGGCGCGCGCCTGATTGCCACTGTGTCCGCAACGAGAGGCAGGGCTTGGGCGCGGCGGACTGCGTCGATCGCTTTCCGACCGGCGGGCCAGAGACGCTTTTGGCGGTCGAATCCTGGCAGGCTGGCCGTTTGCGGGCGGCAATTCCGACAGCGTCATTGGCCTTTAGAGTGCGCACATTTATCGTCGGACCGGCCTGTTTTTGAGATCCGACCGGGCCAGCCTGTTTTGGGTCCGGCCGGACCAGCCGGACCTGTGTCAAACTTGTTCGCCCTAACATGGTTTGTCTCAAAGTCTTTTCTTAGCTGGCTTGCCTTGAGCCTGGTTTGAGAACGGGTCAAGCGTTGCCGTTCGCGGGTTCTCATCTTTGTGGGCGTCGTCTTTCAGGGTCCGTTGCCCACTCGACTCGAGCCATTCGCCCGTGTCTATGTGTGTGGCGACCATTTGAGTGAACAGTTCCGGATTCTCCCCGTTCCATGCGTGGTGCATTCCGGGGCCGTCCACGTGCGCAGCTGGGGAAAGCACGCCTCGCAGCGGGCCGAAGGCTCGGCGTATCGAGGCCGAGTCGTGCTCCGCGCACACCGCCAAGAAAGGCCCGTCATAGGCGAACGCTTTTCGTGGGTCTTTTTGGGTATGATCCCAAAGCCGGCTTCTCTGACCAGACGCATGTTCGTTTCGCGGCTCGGACTGCTTGTGGTGAGAACGAACAGTTCCTTCTCTTCCTTGGCGATTCCGAATGCGCGGGCTTGGGCCGCCCAGTACCAACGCGTGGTCCACAACGGCGCTTGGCCGCAGATCAGAGCGCGCTCCCACCGCGCGTAGCCGGAAACGGCGGAGCCGCTGATCGTGCACGAGCGCACGAGCTGCGGATAGTGCCTGAGCAGTTCCACGGACACAAAGCCTCCGAGTGAAAGGCCGACCACGGTGCCTTGCCGCCAATGGCGTGCGTGCGGATCAGCTCCGCGATGTCAGCGGCGGCCCCGGCCATTCCCGGCCAGGCTTCGTTCGTCCTTCTTCCGTATCCGGGGAAGTCGGGGTGAGGATGTGGCGTTCGGGCATTGCCTGCACCTGAAGGTCCCATGTCCACCCCGCCATGTTTCCGCCGTGCAGCATGACGATGGTCTCGCCTTCGCGCGGGCCGTGCTCCAGCGGATACGTCGCCAGAATTGTCGCCGCGTCGAAGGTCTCCAGGATCGTTGCGGAATCGAGTCCGTCCATGCTCCCGGCGATTTCGGGATTTATCGGTTTCTTGCCATTCTCAAGGCCTTTCGCGTTTATGGCGTTTGCCGAATTCGCTGGTTTGCCCGACATGTTTTTTTCTCCTGACATGCTCATCTTTCCTTCCTTTGGCGGAGCGCCTTTTTGTTTGGTCCGACGGCGAGGGTTCCCTCATGCGGCAGAGGGCGCCGTCGTCCCTAAGCGCCTTCTGCGGGATCCGAAGGGGGCGTCGAATCCTCCGGCGGCGATTGCGGCGAGTGGCGCCTAGGATGCCGCGGGTCTCTTGAATCCACGTCAGCTCCGCTTCGGCGTCGAGGACTCCTTTGCGCAGCGTTGCGTCTCGGAGGGCCGACGGCAAGTCGTCCACGGCCGCCCGAGGGCTTTGAGCGATTGCAGTTTTTCTTTCGCCTGCCGCTCGCGTTCGTCGAGGATGCGTTCGATCTCGGCGCGGCTGAGGGAGCCCTGCGAAGAAGACGCGCGCGATGAACGGCTCTTGATCTTCTCCTCTTCGAGGGGGACGTCAGCCAACGATGCAATTCGCCGCGCCCCGCCGGAGTGAGGGAGTGGACTTTGCGATCGGGTTTGCCGCTTTGGCGAATCACCTTGGTTTTGATTGCGCCGTCGGCTGCGAGCCGGTCGAGCGTCCGGTAGATCTGGGATTGGTCTGCATGCCAGAAGTGCGCGACGCTGCCGACGAATGCCCGGTTGAGGTCGTAGCCGCTCAGCGGCGTGATCGAGAGCATTCAAGGATTGCGTGTTTGAGCTCCATAACCCTATTCTTTCATGCATATATGAGACTGTGCAAATATATGACTATACATATATAGCTTGTCTCTTTTGGGCAACATCTTGGTCCGAGTTTTGGACCTCTGAGCATTCGACGCCTTCCCTGAGAAGATACTTGGGGCATGCACGCAGATTCTCTTGGGGCGGCGCCCCGGCAGACGCACTCCGGTTGCGGGGGCTGCCGAAACTGCCAGCAGCGCTTCTGGCCCTTCAGATCGCCTTCCTTCGGATCGTCCGGCAGGCCGAGCTTCGTCGGGCCGTCCGGCAGGCCGGGGTCCGTCGGACGATTTAGCGGGCCGGGACCCTTCAGACCGTCCGAGCGAGGCCTCGGAGCATCGGTACACCCACGGGCACAGCCCGGCTGTACTCGAAGGGCACTCGCGTCGCGGCGCCCTGGATTCGGCCGCTTACCTCCTTCCTCGCCTGCGTCCGGGCATGGATCTGCTCGACGTCGGATGCGGGCCGGCTTCCATCACCGCCGTTTGGCCGAGCTTGTGGCGCCCGGGCGGGTCGTTGCGCTTGACGCCTCGCCCTCGGCGATTGAGGCCGCCCGTGCGACCCTGGCGGCCCGAGGCTTATTGGGCGGGGTCGAGTTGGCCGTCGGCGACGTGTTCGCGCTGCCCTTCGAAGACGGCGCGTTCGACGTGGTCCACGCCCACCAGGTGCTTCAGCACGTGCACGATCCCGTGGCGGCGCTCAAGGAAATGCGCCGAGTCGTCCGCCCCGGAGGGACGGTTGCGGTGCGCGACGCGGTGTACTCCGCCATGAGCTGGTTCCCGCGGCCGGAAGGCATGGACCTGTGGCTTTCCGCGTACATGGCGACCGCGCGGGCCAACGGAGGCGAGCCCGACGCCGGGAGCAGGCTTCTTTCTTGGGCGCGCCGAGCGGGATTGGCTCGCGTGACGGCCTCGGCTTCGAGCTGGTGTTTCGCCGCCGAGCGCGACCGCTTGTGGTGGTCGGCGACGTGGGCGGAGCGTTGCTTCAGCTCGTTCGGCCCCAGAGCCTGCGAGCTGGGTCTGGCCACGGCCGCTGACCTCAGGCGATGGCTGAGGGGTGGCGGCAGTGGGGCGCGAGCGACGACGGTGGTTCGCCGTCGTCCACGGCGAGATCCTCGGAGATGCGTGACGGCGGAACGGGCAGGCTGCGGAGCTTTATCGGTTTTGAACTTTTGCGCATTTAGAGCGTCTTTTTCTAAGTTCTGGTCCGGTTTGGCAGGGGCGAATTGCAGGTCTGTGCGTCTGTGTCCCGGGCGATTCTCCCCAGCTTTCGCCGAACCGCAGATTCGGCTTTTTCGCCTCTCGATCGCTGGCCTACACTGTCTTTGTGAGAAGTTTCTGTGAAACGAAAGAGAAATAAATGCGACGTTTTTTCGCGTTGTTTGTGGACAGGTTCTTATCGCTTCTTCTATTTGGCGTCAAAGTGACAGCGGGCCTCGCTCTCGTTCTTGTGTTCCCAGGTTTCTGCGTATATTGGTTTGCCGCCGGCGGCGGTTTCCATCCCTCCGTGGAGGTTCGCGATGAGGCGGGAGTTCTCCTCGGCAAGCCTGCTGGTGAAAGAAATCGAGGGTCTGACGCTCGACAAGCGGGTCGACTATCGTCGTGCTCACCCTGCCTGGGCCGTTGTCCGGTTCGCTCAACGGCGCCGTGCTTGACTACGCCCATCGACAGCCCGATCCGACTGCTCTGCTTGAAAACCCGGTGCCGTATCCCGAGAGGTTTCGGGACGGCCTCGTGATTCTCGCGGTTTCCCCTGAAGGAAGGAAAGTAGGCTGTTACTTTGGCGAGGATGTCCAGCTTTCCATGGACGATCAGAAGGACATTCAGAACGCGGCGAAAGGCCAGTTCCGAAGGTCCGATTGGCGGGGCGGCGTCTTGTCCATGGCGAGGGAGTACGCCGACGCCGCGAACTCTGGCGCTTGGGAAACTATAGGGATGTTCGCCCTGGCGGGTGCAGTGAGCATCGGCGGCGCAGTGTGGCTGTTTCTGTACTTCCGGTCTGGCTTGAAGGCTTTTAAGAACGTTCGGGCCGCGCGTGACTATTACTCGCGCGTCGTGCGCGACTACGATGCCATTGGACGGTGCGCCGATTTGATTCCAGAGGACAGCTTCTACGGCGCCGAAGCGATTGTCCGTTATCGGGCATTTTGCAAAGAGTACGCGGGGTTCCCACGCATCGCGGAGGATTTCGTAGGCGGTTTCTCCGGCCCGGACTGGTTTAGGAAGTGTGCGGCGACGTCGGCGAAAGCGTTTCGAAAGCGTGCATTCGCCTTGGATTCACAGGGTAGAGCCGTTGCCAATGCGGCTGAATTGCTAACCATGTCTCCCGGTTGGAAAGACGCTTGGGCGAACGAAGTCGGGCGCGTGATGGAGGATGTGGAGCGGATCCTCCGGTTGCGAGAATCCATCGGAAGGCTCTCCGGCTTCCGATCGCCGCCTGTGCAGGCTCTCTCTTTGAGGAAGCCCAGGGGCTGGACGCGTGGGTTTCTCTTCGGCTGGCGCGACTCGAAGCTCTTGTTTTAGAGCTTGAAACGGGCGAGACCGGGCCCTCCGACGCGCTCGAAGAACTGGACAAGACGTCGAATGAAATCCACGACAGGGCCGATAGCTTTGTTAGTGCGGCGTTCAGGATTGGCGTCTTAGAGCGCGGCGACCGATTCCTCGAAAGTTATGAACAGGATGAAAAGAAGTCCTACAGCGGCTCCTGGAAGGTCAACGGCGTCTCAGGCAGCTACAATCGGTACGCGACAATTCGATCCGCCTTCGACTTTCCACCGCCGAGGCCTTCGAACGTCGGCAAAACCCCATTGACGTTCGCCTTGCTTTTGGGGGCAATCTTGACAGTCGTGGTGGGCGTCGTAAAGGCTGTCTTCGACGACGATGATTCGTCGGACAGCAGTTCAGGCGGCAGCTTCAGCGGCAGCTCAAGCGGCGGTTCCGGCAGCAGCTCCGGCTCCTCGTCGAGCTTTTAGAGCGCCCGTCGATTGGTTTTGCCGTTTGCCGACTGCGCTCCTCTTCCTTTGGGCGAGGGACCGGCCGGGATCGCCCGCTTGCTTGCCGACGCCGACCGGCCGGGATCGCCGATTGCTCGCCGGCGCTGGCTGGCTGGTTCGCCCGCGTCGCCCGCCGACGTCGACGATTTCACTTGAAGGTGATGACCACCTCGTACATTCCCTTGAATATGCGGAAGAACCTGAAAGCGAAGCGAATGCCTCTGGGCAGCTTCGCCCGCTTGGACGCTGGAAGGTAGGAGGAGAAGTCGAACTCGACGCGCACATCGTCTATTCGGTCGCTCAGGTCCGCGCGCTGCAGGGGTCTTTGACGCGGAAGGGCATGCGGGCGTCGGGGGTGCCGTTGCGGCGGATGTTCTTCTCGCTGCCCGCCGTCACCCTCGGGGATTCGGCGTCGTAGCACAGCCTGCTGCCGGGGAAGCGGGCGCCCATTTTCCGCACGAGCGCTTTGACCTCTTCGACCTCGAAGTAGTAGAAGACCCCGGCCGCTATCGCTACGAGCCCTTGCCGGCGTCGACCTGGTCCATCCACCGATGGTCGGTCGCCGAATAGGGAGGGCGATTTTCGCGTTCGTGAGGCTCAATCCAGCGTTCGCGAGTCTCGATCACCTCTGGGAAGTCGACGTTGTAGACGAGGGAGTCCGCGTCGGCGATCCGTGGACGACCCGGTCGAGCCCGCAGCCTATGTTCACGACCGCGGCGCCGGGATGGTCCTTGAGATACGCGTTGATCTCGCGGATTGTGAGCAGGTGGCGCAGTCCGTAGACGGCGGACGGAAAGGCGCCGAGCTGCTGGGCGGCGCTTCCTTCCGCCTCTGGATGCCCATTGCGTGCTCCGCCCAGGGGTCGGGGAACAAGTCGGGCCAGCGGCGAGCGGCGTCGGCCCGGCCCATCAGCGGAAAGAAAAAAGGGTCTGCTGCACGTCGTTCATGTTCATGGCGGTCCTTTCGCGAGGGCGGCGCCGACGCCGCAAGGGCGCGGCCTCGGGGTCTTTCAGGGTTCTCCGGCCGGGCAGGCGTGCGTCGGCCCTGCCGTCATATATCGCTTAGGAAAGGCTAACCGAACTCAAAGGTCGCGACTTGGTCCATTCGTCCGAGGAACTGGGGTTCTTTGCCTTCAAGCGCGCCGGCTTTTGTTCGAGGCTTCCGACGGGGCCGAGTCCTCAAACATTCGTGTCGGCAAGGCGCATCGGAATTCAGGGGTCTGAAGAGTCGGACTGTCGATGGGACCGGTCTCGGCCCCGCGTCCTGTCCGTGCTCAGACGATCCAGAAGGTCGGTTCCCGTCAAACCGGGTTCGAGGTTCCGTCTGCAATCTTCGATTGAAAGCAAAACGAATGCGGGAGCCGTGCAAGTCGCGCGCGTGGAGAAGGTCTAGACTGGTTGGGGCTTAAGACCGCGTCTGCCGCATGGTTTGCGTGGCAGACGCGACGAAGGCGGGAGCATGTCGAATTTTGAAAGGCGCTTGGACGCTCGGCTCGTCGTTTCCGTGGCGGCGGTTGGCATCATGTCCTTTGCCGGCGTCGTCGTCGAAACCGCGCTGAACATCGCGTTTCCGGCGCTTATGAAGGAATTCGGCGTGACGACCGCAGTTGTGCAATGGGTGACGACCGCCTATCTGCTGGTCCTCTCCGCGATCATGCCGATCTCATCGTTTCTCAATCGCAGATTCCGCAACAAGACGCTGTTTCTGGCGGCCATGGCCGTCTTCGTCGCCGGGACGGCGGTGTGCGCGGCGGCGCCGCACTTCATCCTTCTTGTCGTCGGGCGGATTCTGCAGGGAATCGGCGCCGGGATCGCCCTGCCGCTCATGTTCAACATCGTGCTGCAGCAGGCGCCCGTCGGAAAACTTGGCGTCATGATGGGCTTCGCGACGCTCATCATCGCCATAGCCCCCGCGGTGGGGCCCTCGTTCGGGGATTTCTCGTGGAGGCTTACGGCTGGCGTTCGATTTTCCTCGTGTTGTTGCCTTTCCTCGGCCTTTCCCTTTGTCCTCGGAGCGCTGACTGTGCGTCAGGCGCGCGACGTAGAGAAGGTCGGTTTCAGCCCGGTTCAGTTCCTGCTTGTCGCGGCGAGTTTCACGGCGCTGGTCGTCGCAGCCAACGCGGCCTCCGAAGGCGCCTGGACAAGCCCGAAGACGCTCGGGCTGCTCGCGCTTGCCTTCGCTTTGCTCGCGGGATTCACATGGATTTCGCGACGCTCCGGCGCACCGCTGCTGAGAGTGCGTATTTTCGCCGATCGCACGTATGCACTGAGCCTCGCCTATGCCGTGCTGATCCAAGCCGCGGTGCTGGCCTTGGGCTACCTCATCCCGTATTTCGCGCAGGTCGCCAAATCGACGGGCTCTTTCGCCGCCGGGTGCCTGCTGCTGCCCGGATGCGTCATCGGAGCGATCCTCACCCCGTTCGGAGGAAGGCTTCTCGACAGGGTTCGGGGCGAAGCGGCCGATCCTTGCGGGCGCCGCAGTCGGCGTGGCGACTTTGGCCTGCTTTGCAGCGTTCGGGGCGGAAGGCTCGGCCGTTCGTTTGGCCTTCATCTACGCCTTTCTTCCCGATCTGCCAGGGGCTCTCCCTGTCGAATTCGATGACGCACGGCTTGCGTTCGCTGCCCGAGGAGCTCCAAGCGGACGGCAACGCGGCCTTCAACACCGTCCAGCAGCTCGGCGGCGCCGTCGGCACGGCTGTGGCTGCTGCGATCGTCAACTCGGCGCAGGCAGCCAGCTCCGGGAGACGTGGTGGCCGGGAACGACGGCGGGCGCCCAGACGGCGTTTTGCGTTCTGCTCGGGCGGGCGTCGCGGCACTCGCCGCCGCCCTCGGCGTTTTTCTCCGCCCGCGGCGAGGGCAGGCGGAGAAGCGCTCGCGAAGCGGCCTGATTGACTAGGGCTTGCCAGATCGGGCCCGATTCCTGGTCGATCGAATCCGGCCGGTTGCCCTGGTGGTTGCCCGGTCGGTCAGATCGGGCCCTCGGCCCACGCGATCTCGTTGTCGCCCAGCCCGGGCAGCCGCTCGCCTGAGACGATGAGATGCGCGCGCTCCCAGGGGCGGTCGGCTGCGAAAAATGCGCGCTCGCCGGCCATCCACCAATGCCAGAATCGAACCGACTCTTTGGCGTCGCCGTTGGTTCCCTCCTCCGTGTCGCGCCGAATGCCGCGTTCCTCGGCGGCGGCGTCGTCGGTCTGAACCCATATGCAGACGTCGATGAGATCGGCGACCGCGCGCATTCCCGCGCCCGTTCCTTCCACGACGACGAATGGCGCGCCCGCGGCAACGGCGATGGAACCTCGCGCCCGTGCCGAGGCCATGCGGGAGGGTGAAATCGAGCGAGCCGCTTCTGTGGAGCTCGCCGAGAGCCGACACAAGCAGATGGTCCCAGTCAAAAAGGGGCTCGTTCCAGTCGAGGTCGTCGATGTGCAGCACTCGGCGCCGGGAGCCGCTGCGGCGAGCTTCGACGCAAGGGTCGTCTTTCCCGCGCCGCCGCGCCCGTCCGCCGCGATTATCCCCGGGCGGTCAGAATGCCTTCCGCAAAGCGAGAAGACGACGTCGAAAAAAATGTGCGCATGTCGCTGGCCCGCCACTGAGGCGCGGGCGGTTCCTCGGGCTGGAGCGCCACGCGCCTGCGCGAAGGCAGCGGGCGTCCCATGCTGCGAGCCGGCTGAGGAAGCTGCACCATAGGCCAATGATACGGGGGAGGAGGCCTCCTCCTCCAGGGGCATTCGGACCGCCCGCAGTCCGCCGCGCGGGTTGAAACAGGGCGGGGGACGTTGCGGGTTGAAACAGGCGGGGACGTTTTCCCTAGGGCATGCGGATTGCCCGCCAGGAGCCGACGTCGCACTGGCCGTACTCGTTGCGGCCTGCCGCGAGCACCCGGCCGTCGTCCCGGAGCCCGAGCGTGTGGCCCGAGCCCGCCGCGATCGCGACGATTCTGCGCCAGGACTGGACGTTGCACTGTTTGTCTCTGTTGTCGCCGATCGCTCGCACCGTGCCGTCCGTCAAAAGTGCGACCGTATGGCGGCTTCCCGCGGCCACGGCCGTGACCCTCGACCAATCCTCGACGTCGCACTGGCCCAAGCGGTTCCATCCGACCGCCACAACCGTGCCGTCTTCGCGCAGCCCCACGGTGTGGAGACAGCCCGCGCCGACCGCGACGACGTCGCTCCAGCCGTCGACGTCGCACTGGCCGTAGCGATTGTTGCCGGCGGCGAGGACTGCGCCGTCGCGCCTGAGCCCCACGGAGTGCCAATCGCCGCAGGCGGTCGCGGACACGTCGCTCCAGCCGTCGACGTCGCACTGGCCTTCTTCGTTGCTGCCCAGCGCCAGAACCGACCCCTCCTCGCGCACTCCGAGGGTTCTTCGCCATCCGGCGGAGACGGCGACGACGTCGCTCCAGCCGTCGACGTCGCACTGCCCGTGCCCGTTCCATCCGGTTGCTGCGACGGAGCCGTCGGCCCGAAGGCCGACGGTGTGCGAGCGGCCTGTGTTGGTTGCGGTGTGAACGTTTCCGGCCGCTACGGCGACGATGCCCGTCCACTCGTCCACAGCGCATTCGCCACCGCGGCGATATCCGGCGGCCACGGCCTTTCCCTCCGCCGTGCAAGCGACGGAATGCCGTCGGCCTGCTGCGAGCACCTGCCATGGTGTCCCTCGATTCTGCATGTTAGTACGATTGCGTGACTTGTTGCGGACAGCCGGTTCTTCCGGGCCGATCGGCTTCAGACGACTGATTCTCCGCGTGCTTGATTGACGATACCCGCTTCCTGCCGCCTCCAAGGCGATTCTCAAGCAAGACGACACGGGTACTGACACCCATGTCTGGGGAAACTTCGACCATGCCTTCCGCAAATTCCCAGGGATAGAGTCTGGCGTTCGCTTGATGCTTACGTTAAAGTAAAAAGTGGCACGCAGCACAGTTGACGAGGTGTGGCAATGGTCGATCCGGATCGATATCTCATCCTGGCCCTCGCCGCGCAGCGCGCGCGAAATCAGGGATCAAACAAAGAAAGTCAGACGTTGCAGCCTTGCGGACGGAAAGGTGCGGATCGAGTATGCGGGCTGCGGGACGGCCTATCCGTATAACCACCCGAATGCCCGGCTTCTCGAATATTCGCACGATATAAGGATTGAGCCGGAGGAGCAGCTGCGGGTGCGCGGCCGCGGCTGGGGAGGGAGCCTGACGGCCGCGCTTTTTCACGGACGTCTGGGACCGGGAGTACTCATGGGTCCGAATCGTCTCGCGCGACCGCGCGTACACTATACCCCGCCGAGGCGGTGGAAATCGTCTCCTCCGCGGCCGCGGACGGCCGCGCGGCCGAAGTACGCCGCTATTGGAAGGACGTCGTCAAGCTTCTTGGCCCTGAGAACTGGACGAGAAAGGGCACGAGAGGCTGGATTTCATCGACCCCGACAGCGCGCTCGCCGCCTATCTCGACGGGGCGAACGGGGAAACGAAGTATCCTGATTGCCCCGTCGTCTTGCCCTTCAACGGCAACGAGGACCAGCGTGACGCCGTCGCCAAGGCCCTCAGGAACAGGATCAGCGTGATCGACGGGCCGCCGGGAACCGGGAAAACCGAAACGATCCTCAACATCGTCGCCAATCTCCTTCAGCACCCGAAACTGACGGCGGGGATCGTCTCCTTCAGCAACGCCGCAGTCGACAACGTTCGAGACAAGCTTGACGAGGCGGGGCTTGATTCGTAGCCGCCCGGCTCGGAAACAAACGAATGGTCGCGGAGTTTCTTCGGGGGCAAGAGTCGAGAACGCGCGCTGGCGAAGTGGAAGGCCGGGCAGAAGACGCGCAGCGGCGGGGAGAGGCCCGCGCGGACTCGGAGGCTTCGGACGGCGCTCGTCAGGCGGGCGGCCTTCAAATCGACGGCTCGAAGGCCGCCGGCCGAGCCAACGGCCTGAGGGCGCCAGCCGAGTGCCGCCGAGCCGAACGCCGGCGGGCGGAACGTGGATTCCGAGATCGCCGAAGCGGGAAAGCAGGCTCGTCGGCATATGGCGGGCCAGCCGCGAGCTTGCCGAGGTGCGGCGTTCCATCGAGGAATGCGCACTGGAGTTTTCGCATTTTGAGCGCCGCATGCGCGGCGAGCGCTTCGCCGACCTCGAGGGACTGCCTCTGCTGCGCAAATCCTCCGACAAGATCGTCGAGTACCTCGCGGAGACGGCCGTCCGGGCGGGAGCCGCCGGGCGGCCTTTCGGGCATCGTCGGCCGCATCCGCAGGCACTTCGAGTACGGATCGCTCAAAAGCCTCGACCCGAGGGACGCCGACGTCGTCCTTCGCCTGCAAAGGGCCTTCTACACCCGGAGCCTCGAGGAGTTGGAGGAGCGCAAGAGGAGCCTCGAGGAAACCCTTGCCCGGGCCGACGAGGAATCCGTTCGAAAGCGGCACAAGGCGCTGTCTCGCCAGGCTCTCGACGACGCATTGCGCCGCCGGTATCGCGGCGCGGCAAGAAAGAGCTTCGACGATAAAGGCCTTCGCAGGCAAACGAAGGACCTCCTGCGCGAATACCCGGTTGTGCTGACCACCTGCCATCTCGATTCGCAGCAACCTCGCGGAGGGAACCCTCCTCGACTGGCTGATCATCGACGAAGCGACGCTGACCGACGTTCTCAGCGCCGCGCTGGCGCTCAGCCGCGCCCGCAACGTGGTTGTGGTCGGCGACCTCAAACAACTCGGGCCTGTGCTCGACAAGAAATGGGCCAAGGCCCTTCCCGCCCCTCCGGACCCGGCGTACGACGTCGGAGAGCTCTCGATCCTGGAATCGGTCAAGGAACTCTACGGCGAGAGACTGCTCGCAGACGATGCTGCGCGAGCACTTCAGGTGTGCGCCGGAGATCATTGGCTTTTGCAACGGAATGTTCTACGGCGGCCAGCTTATTCCCCTGGCGGACAGGCCGGGCGAGGCTGCCGGGCCGTCCCTGGCCATGTTCAAGACGGCGCCGGGAAACCATTGTCGCCGCATCGCCCGGGGCGCGGTCAAGGGCAGGTACAACCAGCGGGAGATCGACGTCGTCATGCGGGAAACCCTCGCCGAATGCGGCATTTCTCCCGCCGATCTCAATGTGCGGAGGGAAGCGACCTCGAAGTCGGCTTCGCAGCGCCCTTCCGGCTCCACGCCGACCGCCTCGATCAGGCGCTCGAGGACGCCTTCGGCGGGCGCGTGGAAGGCGAGGCCGACGGTGGGTGGCTCTCAGAAACCGTTCACAAATTCCAAGGCAGGGGCGCTCGCACGATGGTCTTCAGCACGGTCCTCGACGAGTCTCGCGACGGACGCAGGGCTCTCAGTTTCGCGGACGACCCCCGTCTCATCAATGTCGCGGTCTCTCGGGCCAAAGAGCGGTTCGTCCTCGTGACCGACGACGGTGAAATGAAGGGGAGCGTCAACATCTCCGCCCTCGCCGACTACATTCGCTATCAGTGCCCGGATCAGGTGGTTGAAAGCCGCATCGTGTCCGTTTTCGACCTCCTGTACCGCAAACATTCCGAGCGGTTGGCGAAGTTCGCCTCCGGCCTGCGGGGCAAAAGCAAATACAAGTCAGAGAACATCATGTACACCCTGCTCAAGGACCTGCTCGGCGAGTCCAAGTATGAAGGCTGGCTGGACGTGGCCTTTCAGGTGCGGCTTCGCGACCTCGTTCCTGACTTAGCGCTTTTGAGCGAGCGCCAGCGGAAGTTCGTCCGTTCGACGTCGGCCGTCGACTTCGTCGTCTACCACGCCGTGACCCGCCGCGCCCTGCTGGCCATCGAGGTGGACGGAACCGCTTTCCACGAAGACAAACCCGTGCAGCTCCAGACGCGACGGGCTCAAGCAGTCCATACTCAGCCTGTACGGGGTCAAGGTTCTGTCGTTTCGAGACGAACGGCGGCGATGAGGAAGACCGCATGCGCCAAGAGCTCGACCGCGTTCTTGCGGAGGGGCTGTCGGACTCTTGCGGAGTGCCCGCCGGCCCAAGCGCGTGAGTCGAAGGCGTCGCGAAAAGGCCCGTGAAAAGCGAAAAGGCCCGTGAAAAGCGAAAAGGCCCGTGAAAAGGAAGCAAACATGGGGACTGCATTGCTGTGGGCGGCGGCCGGCGGAGTGCGTTCCTGCAGGCCCGGACCCGCGCTTGCCGTTCAGGGCCATGCGTTCGCAGGCGCCGCGTCCGCGACGGCTCCCTCCTGGATTGCGCGCCAGCCAAAGGCGACCGTCGATTGGCCGGTTTCGGAGCATCTGCGATAATCTCGTTTATCCCGCCAATTCGGTGTAAACCGCGTCTGTCCGACGTCGCCCAGCCGCTAGGAGAAACACATGCTCGAGGCCGACTCTCTGGCTTTGAATCCAAACCCGCTCGTCCAAGAACTCGGCAAGCCCGCGGAGAAGTTCACGCGGGCCGATATCCTTCGATTCGTCCGCGAGCGCGACATACCGATGCTCAACCTGCGTTACGTCGGCGGCGACGGCAGACTCAAAACCCTCAACTTTGCAATCCAGTCCGCCGCCCACCTCGAGAGGGTGCTGACTATGGGGGAGCGCGTGGATGGCTCCTCTCTCTTCGATTTCGTCGACGCCGTCAGCTCGGACCTTTACGTCGTGCCGCAGCTGCGCACCGCATTCCTCAACCCCTTCAATCCGATACCGAGCCTCGACATCATGTGCGGGTTCTACGACGTCAATGGAAATCCGTTGGCCAGCGCGCCTCAGCAGGTTCTGCGCAAGGCGCAGGACGCTCTGGAGGATGCGACGGGCTGCAGGCTCGAAGCCCTCGGCGAGCCTCGAGTACTACCTGTTCTCCCCAGAGGAAAGCCTGTTCCCGGTCGAGCCGCAGCGCGGGTACCACGAGGCCTCGCCCTTCTCGAAATGGGAGGAGGTGCGCACTGAGGCGCTCTATCACCTCGCGCAGATGGGATGCTCGGTCAAGTACGCCCACGCGGAGGTCGGCAACTTCGTCGCCGACGGCGTTCAAGCGGTTCAGCAGGAAATCGAGTTCTTGCCCGTCGACGTCGTGCGCGCCGCCGACCAGATGACGCTGGCCAAGTGGGTGGTGCGCGAAGTGGCCCATTCCCACGGAATCGAGGTTTCCTTTTTCGCCTAAGATCGCGGTGGGGCAGGCAGGCTCCGGGATGCACTTCCACACGCGGCTCGTGAAGGACGGCGTCAACCAGTTTTCGGAGGGCGCGGGGCTCACCGACGTCGCCCGCAAGGTCATCGGCGGCTACCTCCTCCATGCGGCGTCGCTCACGGCCTTCGGCAACACGGCGCCGACCTCGTTCCTGCGCCTCGTCCCCCGCCAAGAGGCCCCCCAGCGATCTGTTGGGGCGACCGCAATCGGTCGGTGCTCGTGCGGGTGCCGCTGGGATGGCAGAACCTCGACGACGGCATGTTCCGCGACGCCAACCCCCAGGAGGGGCCGGTGGGCGCGCTTCCTAACGACTCGCAGACCGTGGAGCTTCGCTCGCCGGACGGCTCGGCGAACGTCCACCTGCTGCTTGCCGGCGTGACGGTGGCCGCCCGGGTCGGCCTGACCGACCCCGCGATGCTCGACTACGCGAATTCGAGACACGTCAGCGGGGACGCCTCGCAGATGGCCGAGCTCGAACAGCTTCCGACGTCGTGCGCCGAGGCCGCCCGGCGTCTGCTCGCCCAACGCTCGGCTTACGAGGAGCGCGGCGTTTTTCCTTCGGGGCTCATCGACTCCTGGGCCCAGAAGCTCATTGGCTTGGGAGACGAGACCCTTCGCGAGGACATCGCGGAGAATCGAGTGCGGGTCGAAGACCTGGTCAAGCGCTATTTCCACGTGGGGTAGAGTTGAGAAGCGGCGCAGCCGGCACGCAAACAGGGCGCACCGCCGCGTAGAAACCGTTCCGCGCGCGAGCGGTCGGACGGCCCTTCGGCCGCCGCGGAATTGAGGAGAAAAAGTGAAAGTTCTGGTCAACGTCTTCCATCCCAATCTCTCGGCTTCCACGGTCAACAAGGCGTGGGTCGAGGCGCCTCGAGGGCGAGCCCGAGGTCACCGTCCGCAAGATCTACGAGGTTGTATCCCGACGGCAAGATCGACGTCGCCGCGGAGCGGAGGCCCTGCTCGCTCACGAAAGGATCGTGTTCCAGCATCCCTTCTACTGGTACTCGACCCCGCCGCTCATGAAGCAGTGGCTCGACCAGGTGCTCACCTACAACTGGGCCTACGGGCCGAAAGGAAGGGCGCTCGAAGGGCGCGAGTGGGTCTCGGCCATTTCGACGGGTGGCCCGGCGGAGTCGTATCGCGCCGGCGGGTACAGCAGCTTCTCGATGAGCGAGCTCATGAAGCCGCTGCAGCAGACGGCGAACCTCGTCCATCTGAAGTTCCTGCCCGCCTTCATCTTCAACGGCGCGGTAGAAGCGACGCCCGCCGACGTCGAAGACTCGGCGGAGAGACTGGCCGAGCATATCCTCGATCCGCTGCTCGACCCCGAAAAGCGCTTGGCCGCGCTGAACGAGAAGATGGATGGCGAAGGGATCGAGCTGCACGCGGATTGATCCGGCGTCAGCGGCGCCGCGCAGGCGGCCTTGCTGCATGGGATTCCAGTGGCCGGCCGGCTCGGCCCGTCTGATCGGCGGGCTTTTTGTCCGGGTGGGAATCGCCGGGTCGGATTCGAATCGCAGGAGGTCGGATTGGACATAGCGATCGTCGGGTCGGGAACGATCGGCCTGACTTACGGCTGGCTTCTGTCTAAGTGCCACGGAGTGACCCACGTTGTGCGCCCCGAGCGCAGCGGATGGTATCGCGAGCCCTTCACCCTCCGCATCGCCGACCGCCGCCAGGCCATTGACCGCCGCAAGGCCATTGACCGCCGCGAGCTCAAGGGCGTCGAGGCCGCAAAGCGCGAAGCTTCGGCCGAGGGCGAGTTCTCCTACCTTCCGCGGATTGCGTCAGAACCTGAGGAGGTCAGGTGCGACGTCGCTCTGGTGACGACCGATAGGCGTCGGCTCGCAAAATCCATGGAAACCGTGCGGGCGCTGGCCCGGTCCGGCCACGTCGTCTTCATGCTCAACCATTGGGACCTTCCCTCGCAGGCCGACGGCCTCCTGAGGCCTGAGCAGTATTCTTTAGGTTTCCCGGGCCAGGTCGGCGGGGGCCGAGACGGCCGCACGATCGAGGCGACTGTTTTCCCGCGGGGCACCGTGCTCGAGGCTGGAGACGACAGCCGGGATCGCCGTCTGCGCGAGGCATTCGAGGCGGCCGGACTGCATGTCAAGGCTCAGAAGGACATGGCCGGGTGGCTCAAGCTTCACGGGCTCCAGCAGGCCATGACGGTCGGTCCGATCCTTCGGGCGGGAGGGCTCGACGGCCTGCTGGAGGACCGGGCGGAGATGAAAAAAAGGCGGTGCTCGCCTTGCGAGAGGGCGTTTTCGACGGCCAGAGCCGACGGCGCGGATCCCCGAGGTTCAATGCTCGGGCGGCTCACCGCCGTTCCGGCGCCGTTGTCCGCCGCGTTGCTCCGACGCGTTTTTGGCCGGGCCGACGTGCGCACGATGGTCGAACGCCATATGCGCCACGGAATCGAGGAGTGGATAGCAGGGTATTGGGACGTGGTGGATGCGGCCGCGCGTCGCGGCGTGCCGGTCCCGCACGTCTTGGAATACAAACCGACGATCGCCGCCTTTGCGGAGGGCGGCGCATTCGCGGAGCAATGAGCCGGTCAAAGGCGGAGCGCGAACTTGGTGACTTCTCACCTGTCGCAATCGTGCTCGCGGCTGGTAGCTTGCGATGTGTCATGCACATGAGCGAGACCATCAGGGAGCAACGACCATGCGGCGCCTTCTTTTCGCAACAGCCTCCTTGACCTTGGGCTTGAGCGGGTGTTTTCCCTCCGTTCCGGGCGCTTCTTCCGCCTCGTCCGTCCCCGCTTCCTCTGCTTCGCCTTCTCGCCGCTCTCCGTCTGTCTCCCCACCCGCGGCCGCTTCGCCCTCCGCCGGGCGGCTCGCCGTCAAAACGGCATTGCCGCAGCGGACGTTCACCTTCGAAGGGAAGACGAGCCAGTACGTCGTCTACGCCGACCATCTGGATGGAAAAGAAGCCGAGGGCGTGCTCTTCTACCTTCACGGAGACGGCTATCCCGAGTTTGCCCGCGGGGACAGCGCATACGTCCTCGAGGTCCTTTAGACAGGTCGCGCGCGAGCGCAACCTGCTGCTGCTGCGCCGGTCACTCCTGACAAGTCGACGAAAAACATGGTGGCGCGACGAAGACTCGACCGCCTGGCTTCGGGCGTTCATCCTCAGAAGTCTACAAACGGCACGGCGTCGGCAGGGACAATGTCTGGCTCGCCGGATTCTCGGGAGGCGCCGAGGAGATAACCAACTTCCTCATGGCGGAAAACAGCGACCTGTTCACCGGGGCGGCGCGCTGATGGTCGGCGGAGGGAGCTTCGACCCAGAGAGCGATTTCTCGCCCCAGCCCGGCGCGGGGCTGAAAAAGCAAGTTCACAATGGTGTGGCTTGTCGGCTCCCAAGACTCTCCGGGCAAAGGGGGATCGGACGGTTCATTCGACGCCGTCGGCGAATCTGCCGCGGCGCTGCGCACGTACCGCGGCATCGGAATGAAACGCGCAAGCCGCGTGTGCGTTCCCGGCAAAGACCACAACGATTCCATCCGCTCGGGGGCGGGCATGCTCCGAAGAATGCTCGAGGGGCCAAAGCGTCTCCGACGCTCCCTGCCCGGATGAGAAAGGTTAGAGCCGCAAGGGCCTTGGGCCTTTTTCCGACGAGGGACGGCGTCAGTAGGCTTGTAGGGTGAGTTTTCTTCGTCCAGAGGAGTCGCCATGGGCACGCACAGCATTGCGCTGACGCATTACGCGGGCCGAGCCGGGGACCGCAACGACCGAGCGATGATAGCCTCCCATTTGCTGGCCGGCGCGCTGAGCGTGCGCCTGGGGACCTTCGCCTGACGCGATAGAGCTCCCGTCGCCCCGCCGCGGCTCAGCCGTGGGACGTCGAGCTGAAGCTGGCGCGAGCCGACCTGGTCGCCATGAGCCGCCGCTACGAAAGCGTCTTCGGGCAGGGGGCGCGGCCTGTCAGCGTCATGGGACGCTGCGCGGTGGCCTCGCGACACTTCCGGTCGTCGCCGCCCACAGGGCCCGACGCCGTCGTCGTCCGGTTTGACGCCCACGCCGACGTCAACACGCCCGAGAGCACGACGAGCGACTACTTGGGAGGGCTCGCGCTTTCCGGGCCGCTCGGCCTGTGGGACTCGGGCCTGGGATCCGGCCTCGCAGCGGACAAGGCGATACTCGTGGGCGTGCGCGACGTCGATCCGCCCGAACGCGGGACGATCGATCTCGAGCGGGCTGACCGAAGTGCTGCCGGGCCCCGACCTTGCGCGGCGAGTCGTCTCCGCGGTGAAAGGCCGCCCGGTATACGTCCACATCGACTGCGACGTGCTGGAGCCGGGCGCCGTGCCGACGGGTATCGGGTTCCGGGAGGCCTGACGCTCGCCGAACTGCGGGAGGTCGCCGAGGGCCCTCGCCGAGGCGAAGTGGTGGGTTTGGAAATCGGCGAGTTCGAGTCCGAGACGGGCGACGAGATTTCGTCTCGCTGCTGGACGCGCTGGCGCCCCTGCTGAGATAGCCGGCGCGGCCATTGAGAGGGCGGCGCCGCAATGCTCAGAATTCCCCCGATGTTCCTCATGTCCGGCGGCCTGGTCGCGCAGGCTTTGCTGCCGCCGTCCCCGGCGGTCCGCGGTGGTGGCAGTGGGGCTTGTCGCTGCCGATTGCGCTCGCGGGGCTGGCGCTGCTGTTTGGCTCGTCGATGCGCTTCTACCGAGCAGGAGTTTCGGCCAACCCGGTCGACGTCGAACGCCCTCGCGCCCTCGTGCGCGACGGCGTGTACCGTCTCACGCGCAATCCCATGTACGTGGCAATGGCGGCGATCCTCGCCGCCCACGCCGTTCTGCGCGGCCCGTGGGCCTGGCTTCCCGCCGCCTGTTTCGCGCTGCTCGTCGGCCTGCTGCAGGTTCCCGCAGAAGAAGCGGCTTTGCGACGCGCCTTTCCAAAAGGAGTACGAGGAATACGCGAAGAGTGTTCCCCGATGGCTGGGGCGTCCGCGCTGAACGAACACGGCTGAAGGCATCGGCCGGCCAGGCGCATGCTTGACTGCGTCGGCCCGGGGAGCCTCACGCCGGAGGAGCCGAGCGGAAAAATGGACGTGCGACGCCAGAGTGGCCGAGGCGACGCCTCTACGCCTCCTGCGGGAACGTCGCCGCGGTGACGGCGGCCGTCCTCGCGGAGCCGGCGAGCATCGGCAAGGTCATCCCTTTCGGGGACGGATCGACGCCGATTGCGCAAAGCCGTCGAGGCGTGCCGGCGGAGTTCCCCGACCACTTGTAGCGCGCGCCGACGCCGAAGCTCGGGTCGCTGTATTCCTCCTGAATGCCGGGGTCGAGCTGCCTCCAGGGCGACCATGCCCGCCACGCCCGAAAGTCTTCGATGCAAGGAAAGATGCGTGCCGCGGAAGCGGCTACCGACGTTTGACGCACGACCGTATAAGGCGTTCCCACCGTGGATCCTTTCGAGTGTCCGTTCGATTGCGGCGATTTTATCGAGTACTCAACTAATGGGGCAAGGGTTCTCGCCCGGGCCGACAGCCGTCTAGACGTCCGGGCGGCGAGAACGGAGAGCGCCGCCTCCGAGCCCCAAAAGGAACGAACGCCGATCTGTCACATGAGCACCGACCTGAGGAGGATGCTCGTCTCGGAGCAGTGAACGCCCGGGGAGTTGCGAATGGCGGAGAGGACGACGTCGACGTCGGCGAGCTTTGTCACCGCGATCTCGGCTATGAGGTCCCATTCGCCGTTTGTCGCGTGCAGCGCCGTCACCTCGGGAAGCCCTCGCAGCATCCTAATCGTCTCCTCGACGTATGGGCCCTCGATCGCGAGGTGGGAGATGGCCCGGATGGCCGCGTCGGCGCGCTCGGCCACCCGAACCGTGAAGCCGAGTATGACGCCCGCGTCGGTCAGAGCGTCGATGCGGCGGGTGATCGTCGTGCGAGTGACGCCGAGGGCGCGCGCTAGCTCGGCGACGGGGGCGCGCCCGTCCACGCGGAGGGCGGAAAGGAGCGCGTGATCGAGGGAATCCAAGTTGGCCATAGCAGAATGCTAAACCGCTGTGGTCAATGTGTCGCGCAAATGCCCTAAAATTGTGCATTTACGTTGTTGCCGCGCCATATCGCCTTCTCATACAGTTAGCAGAACTGGACACTTTACAGAAAAGGGGGAACGTATGCGGTTCGTAAGCGTCAACAACATCCGTCGGTGGCTGGCATCCGTCGGGCCTGAAACGGCAATTGCCGGAATGATCGATGCGCTGGAAGCGGATTTCCGCCGGTGGCCGGAGTTCGAGCTGCGGCCGCGCGTCGCCTCCCATTCCAAGGACGGCGTCATTGAGCTCATGCCGACCGCCGACGGCGCAACCTACGGATTCAAGTTTGTCAACGGCACCCCTCCAATCCCGCGCGCGGCTATCAGACCGTCACGGCTTTCGGCGTGCTGGCCGACGTCCACAACGGCTACCCCCGCTTCCAGTCCGAGATGACGATCCTCACGGCGCTGCGCACCGCCGCGATGTCCGGCCTGGCCACCAAACACCTCGCTCCCGAGGGGCCCTGCAACCTCGGGCTTGTCGGCGCCGGTTCGCAGTCGGAGTTTCAGACGCTCGCGGTGAAGATCGTCCGCGGCTTGGGCAAGGTCTCCGTGTTCGACGTCGATCGCGCAGCGAGCGAGAAGCTCGCCCGCAACCTCGCTCCTCTGGGCATTGACGTGCACATCGCCGACTCGGCCGCCGAGGCGGTGGCCGACGCCGACGTCATCACGACGTGCACAGCGGACAAGCGCAACGCCACTGTGCTTTCCCTCGAAGACGTGCGGCCCGGCGTGCACATCAACGGGATCGGAGGCGATTGCCCCGGCAAGACGGAGCTGGACCACCGCATCCTCGACCTTGGGCCGGTGTTTGTGGAATATCCCGAGCAGACGCGCATCGAGGGCGAGATCCAGGCCAAGCCTGAGGATTACCCGGTCACCGAGATCTGGCAGGTCGTCGCCGGCCTCGGGGAGGGCCGCACCGGCGCCGACCAAGTGACGATCTTCGACTCCGTCGGCTTTGCCATCGAGGACTTCACCGCGCTGTGCTACCTGGAGAAGGCCGTTGAGGACACGGATTCTACGAGGAGATCGACCTCATAGCCGATCCCGAGGATCCCAGGACCTCTTCGGGCTCATCGGCGAGGAGGTCGCCGATCGGATCCCTGCATCCCAATTTGCCGGCGCATCCTCGCACAGACGCATCCGCGAGGTCACTCCGGCGTAGTCACTCCGGCGTAGCGCCTGTCTCGGCGCCGGCCCGTCCGGGGTTCGGCGCCGAGGCGAGTCTTTGTCCGCGGCGCAGGCCTTCGAGTCCCGCGCTGCTGCTTGAATCCTCGGCTTGAATCTCTCGGTGCGAGCACGTCTCGAATCCCTCTAAGCCTCGGCGTCTCCCGATCGTTTTCCGCGGCGCTTGCGCCTTCGCACCGTTTTCCGGGGAATGAGCCGTGCGGAGTTCAGGATGAAGGCCGTCTCGCTTCCCACGTGCACGATCGCGGCGAGCACCGGCGTGAGGATGCCCGCCGCAGCCAGCGCCATTCCGACGAGATCGACCGCGACGGTGCCGACGAAGTTGAACGTCACGATCGCCCGCGCACGCCGGGCGACGCGCACGGTCGAGACAAGGTCCGCCGGATCGAGGCGACGAGCACGACGTCCGCGCTGTCCGGGCGACGTCGGTCCCGCTGCCCATGGCGATGCCGACGTCGGCCCTGGCGAGCGACGGCGCGTCGTTGACGCCGTCGCCGACCATCGCCACCTTGCGCCCCGCAGCCCCTCAAACGAATCGACGAAGGCCGTTTTCTGCTCGGGAAGAAGCTCTGCTCGGCAGTCGTCGATGCCGAGCTGGGCGCCGACGGCCCGCGCGGCGCCCTCCCGTCGCCGGTCACCATGGCGACCTGCAGCCCCATGCGTTTCAGTTCGGCGACCGCGCCCGCCGCGCCGGGCCGAACGGCGTCGGCAAGATTGCGGTTGCGCGGTACGCGCCGTCCACGCTCACGTGAATGGGGGAGCCCTCGACGTCGCCGGAATCGGGGCGTCCGTCACAGCGACGAGTTGCCGGCGACGACGGTGCGCCCTCCGACTCGTGCGACGACTCCCATGCCCGGGCGGTACTCGAAAGAGTCGGGCGCCCCTGCGGCCGTCCCGCGCTCGCGGAGGTGCTCGACCACGGCCTTGGCCAGCGGGTGCTCGAATAGATTCCGCCGTCGCCAGCAGAAACAGCAGTTCTTCTTCGTCGATTCCGGGGACAGCGTCGATGCGCTGAACGACGGGGGCTCCCTGACGTCAGCGTCCCCGTCTTGTCGAAGACCACGGTTTCGACTTCGGAGAGCGCCTCGAGGTGCGCGCCGTCTTTGACGAACGCCCCGCTGTGTGCCGCCCTTGCGATCGCGGCGAGAACGGCGAGGGAGTTCCGGCGGCGATTCCGCACGCCCCCGCCACAACGACCACGGAGATAGTCGTCGTCCAGTTCGAGGTCGCGACATGGGTCGCCGCCGCAGCGGCGAGAGCGCGATGTAGACGAGGTAGGCGGCGAATCGGTCGGCGAGCCTGACGACCGGGGCCCGCGAAGACTGCGCCTGCCTGATCGCTTCGACGATTTTGCCATACGAGGATTCCCTCCCACCCGCTCGCGCGCGAACTTCCAGCGCGCCGACCAGATTGATCGATCCGGCGAAAAACGGCGTCCCGCTTCCCACGTCCGCCGGGGCAGCTCGCCCGTAATACGCGATTGGTCGACGGAGGATTCGCCGGCCGTCACGACGCCGTCCACGGGGATGCGCCCGCCGGGGCTGACGATGACGACGTTCCCGGGCCTCGACGTCGGCCAGAGGGACGGAAACGGCGCTCTCGCCTTCGCGTATGCGCACCGTCTGCGGGAGGAAGGCCATGAGATCGGTCAAAGCGTCGTGCCCTCGCTCCACGGACAGATCTTCGAGAATTTCGGCGGCCAGAACGAAAGCGGTGACGACCAAGGCCGTGAGCCACTCGCCGATGGCCGCCGCGGCGACGATCGCAATGAGCATCGACAGCTCCATGCTCATCCTGGCGTGTCGGATATCGCCCCAGGCTTCGACTGCGATCGGAAAACAGCCTGCGATAAGGCCCGCGACGGCCGTCGCAGGGAAGTCTTTCGTAGGTTGGGTCACACCCAGGGCCAGCAGGACTGCGCAAAGTGCAACAAAGAGTGTGCGAAGGGCGTCCCGAGGATCGATTTTTGCCAGTAAAACTCTCGAAGCTGGATTTTGATCAATGTTGGAATGCATATGTGTTTCCGTTTGATGTTTGGAATGTTTTTGCATGTACTCGGGTGTGTCGAGCCCTACTAATGTACCACTGTGGTCGCATCGTTGTCTGCGGAACTTTTGGAATACCGTGTATACACACAGATGTTCGAAGCTTTGCGGGGTATTCAAACGGTTACTATGCCGGTAAACTGGTTATTCCGTAGAACGCGTCGCGTTGGGGCAAGCGTGACGTGCACGGTAGTAGCGCTGTGGAGGAGTGCATATGGAACGGGCCGCGAAGTGGTCGAGCGTATCTCACCGAAACGCTCCCACTCCGGTTCCGCTGTGCGAGTCGCGGGCGACGGTGCGGCTGGGGCGGCCGACGACGTCGCCGAAGACGCTCAGCGTTCGCGCGATCGGCTTCGCGCTTTTGTGGGGCTGTCCCTCGGGGCGACCCTGCTTGTTCTCACCCTCTTTCTGACCCCCCGGACGTTGGAATCCTGGCCCAATGCCGCCGTCGCGGTGACGGCGTGCGTTGCGGTCGCCTGTCCGGCAGGTATCCGGTTGCCGGCGCCTGCGTCGAAGCCGTCGCGCCTCGCGATGGTCTGGCTGACGCCCGACATAACGATCTCGTTGTCGTCGATGTCCATGTTCCTCGTCACCTCGATGGTCATCTGGTCTGGGCGGCGCGCGGTCATCTTTGTCGCCACGCCTTGGTATCTGGCGTCCGTCGTCGCCGTGAACGCGACGAGCGCGGCGGATCAAGAGGAACTTGTCAAAGGGACCCTCGTGTGGCTGGCGTTCGAGATGATTTTCGTGCTCATCGGCGAGCTCCTGCTGCGCCAGCGCCTGGCGAACGTCAAACTCGAAGAGAGACGGCGGGCCGAGCTGGCCGCCCAGCGCCGAGCCATCGCGCGGGAGCTTCACGACACCGCCGTCTATTCGGCCACGATGGTCGTCATGAGAGCCGAGGCGGCCAAACTTCGCAAGGGAGTGGACCCCCAGCTTGCCGAGGACCTCGAGTTCATCGCGCGGACCGGGCGCGCCGCAACAGCCGATCTGAGGCATATGCTCGAGCTTTTGCGCGCCACGGACAGCCTTGACGCAGCGTTCGAAGCCGACGTGGCCACCCGCTTCACGATTCGCGACAAGCCTCCGGCTGAGGCGATCGACGAACAGATAGGGAAGGTGAGGGCAGCCGGTCTAAAGGTCCAGGCTGCCGTCGACGGAGACGTCTCGAGGCTTCCTGAGGTCGTGGCGGCGACCTTTTCGCGCATAGTCACGGAAGCATGCTCGAACATCGTCAAGCATGCCGACCGTCGCGGCCCCGTGACGATCATGGTGGAAGTCGGCGCTTACGCCGTAGACGCCATATTCATCAACATTGTGCCTTCGCCCGGCGACGGCTGGACGCGCTGAGCGGCTTTCCCGCCGACCGATCGGATGTGAAAGTCAAACATTTCGGATTGGCCCGGCCAACAAAGAGCGCGTAGAGGCTCTTGGCGGGATGATTCGAGTCTCACAAGTTTCCGACCGGTGGATCGTTCGCGTATCCATCCCCCTGCATGGCTGAAAGCCAGGAGAGACGAACATGAAAGAATCTGAACGATTGGCGCGAGGCGCCCGCAACGGCGGGGTCGGCGCGGATCGCAAGAAAGTCATCAGGGTGGTCGTCGTCGACGACGACGAAGAGGTTCGCAAAAACGTCGCGACCTATCTGGAAACCGCCGAGGACATAGAGATCGTCGGCATGGGGGAGAACGGCATGGAGGCCGTTAGGCTGGTCGGCAGGCTCAATCCCGACATCCTCGTGACGGACGTCCGCATGCCTCTCATGGACGGCATTACCGCCAGCGAGCAGGTCAAGGCCCTTTATCCCGACACGAAGATCCTTCTGCTCACCACTTTCGACGACGACGAAGCGATGCTCTCCGGCCTTCAAGCCGGGGCAGGCGCCTTCCTTTTGAAGAACACGTCTCCGGAAGACATCGTCAAGAGCATCAGAGAAGTGTCCTCCGGCGGAACAGTCGTCTCTCCCGGGCCGACGTCGCGCTGGTGAAGAACTACCTGGTGCCCTTGCCTCCCGACTCGGGGGTCAACGTCCAGTTCTCCAAGCGGGAAATGGACGTTCTCAGGCTCTTGTGCCAGGCGCATTCCAACTCGGAGATAGCCGCGCAGCTGTACGTCCAAGAATCGACGGTCAAGACGCACATCTCCTCGATTATGGCCAAGCTCGAGGTCAACAGCAGGCTTAAGGTGGTTGTGCGCGCTTACGAGCTGGGGCTTGTCCGGCATTGAAAAAGACGGGCAAAAGTCGGGTTTTGGCAGGCTTTTTCGTTTTCCTACTTTTGGGGAAGCCGAAGGCTCTCCGGCTGAGTAAGCTTATAGACATCACGTATAGGGAGTAATACGGATGAAGACTTTGGGCATCGCCGCTGCGGCGTCAATCGCCTTTCACGGCATCGCTTCTGCCGTTTGAGGCGAATCCTACGCGGCAACGAATGCACACGTCGGGGCCGCTCAGAGCGAACTGCTCGCAAAAGGCGGCGCTTCCCAACCTGAGTTCTTCTGCACCATGCCATGGACTAGAGCTGAGAATCATGTGCGGGACCGAATACAGACGAGTATGGCGCTCGTGGTTCTAGCGCCGCGATACAACGATCTTCGCGACGAGAATAGCTGAATAGACCAGGGTAATCGATTCGGAGCTTTATGCCCGAGTCCTTGGCCGACTGCACCTCGGTGCGGGAAGCCGAGAGTTATTTTCGTCCTTGCCGGTGGCAGTCGATTGACTAGGTCTCGATGCCGCCATTGCGCTCAGGGTGATGCGTGACACCCGCAGCGCACCTAGGGGAGCCCGGGCGAGCGTGACGCCCGGGCCCCAACATGTCTGCTTGGGAGCCGGTCCCTTCTAATCGGAGGGCTGTGCCGCTCGAACTGGAAGCCGTGCTCCCCGAAGCGAGGCCGGGTTTCTCAAATCGTCGGGCAGCCCTTTGCAAACCGAAGCGGAGGGCGGCCTATCTTCGTTTGAGCCGGAGTTCTCCGTTGGTAATGTTAAGCACACGAGCATCTCGCAGCCGTCGATCTGGAACGGCCCTACGGTTCATGGACTCTTTGGACGCGCGGCGCTGCGCCACCCGTGGGAGCTGCGTCTTCTGGCCGCGGCCGCACTTGCAACCCTCGGGGCCATTGCCTTCTACTGGTGGCTGCTCACCGCCCCGGACGCCGTGTGCGAGGGCGGATTCGAGGTTTTCCTGTCGCAAGGCTACTTCAGATTTCTTCCCAAGGGCTGCGGGCGCTTTAGAACGTCGGCGGACATCTTCGGCGTCGTCCTGTTTGTGATGATCTGCGTCGCTGTGGGAATCTGGGGAGTCAGAGCCTTTGTCTATGCCAATCTGCGTTCGCGGGGCGTGCGCATGAGTCCGACGCAGTTTCCCGAGGGATATCGGATGGTCGTCGAAGCGGCCGAGCGGACGGGGCTGCGAAAAGTGCCCGACGCGTATGTCCTCCTCGGCAATGGCAGGATCAACGCCTACGCCTCCGGGCACGGACATCGACGTTTCGTCGCCGTCTATTCTGATCTTTTCGAGATCGGAGGCGCCGGCGCTGACCCGGAGGCCCTGCGATTCGTCATCAATCACGAGGTCGGACATCTCGCTGCGGGGCACGTGAGTTACTTTCGGCTCCTGGCCATGTCGGTGGGCAGCCTGGTCCCGTTCCTCGGCACCGCCCTTTCTCGCGCCCAGGAATACACCGCAGACAATTACGGATACGAGGGTGCGCCCGCCGGCGCACCCGGAATGATCGGGGTTATAAGCGCGGGAAAGTACCTCGGCGCACAGGTGAACTTCAACGACATGGCCGACAGAGCGGCGACCGAGCGGGGCTTTTGGCTCCATCTCGTTGCATGGTTCACAACCCATCCGATTCTCACATGGCGCGCGCACGCTCCTTCGTGACCGCGGCAGGCCGGGCCGCCTCATGGTCAAGCCTCCCTTGCGCACCGCCCTCTGCCGCTCTCCGCTGCCAGCCGGATCGGATCGCCGCGACGGTTGGCCGCCCCGGCCTGGGCCGCGGAGCGCCTGCGGACCGTCAAACCCTTGACCGACGAAGAACAATTCGGGCGCTACCCCGGCCGGACGTATTCGACGCCGCCGGACGCCCTGCGGTTGAGCGATCCGGCCGGAGTTCCCGTCGCTTGGAATCCTTCAGGCGGCGACCCTGCCGGGAGAGCGTGATTGGGCCGCGGGCGAGACAGGCTCGGCGCGGCGAGCCCTAGCGGGGGGCTGTTCTCAGCCCTGGGTTCGCGAATCCGCGGCTCCCACTGCGGTTTCGCCGCCTCCGGCCCGGGCGCCTGGTGCGCCGGTTTTGGCCGAGGGCTTGGCCGTCGGAGTGGATGCGTTGATTTGCGGGGCCTTCGTCGTCGAACCAGATTGAGGGCTGGCCGAGCCGGATTGAGGGCTGAAGGCGGGAGCGTTGGCTCCGAGCCATTCCAGCGCCTTCGGTTGAGCGGAGGTCCACGCATCCCACTTGTGCGAGCTTCCCTTCACCTCGACAGACGTGAGCGACGTCAGCGAGACCACCTTAGGGGCGAAGTCGTCGAAAGACTTGCGGAATTTCCGTCCCCTGCGCCCGAGAGATTCCAGATCCTCACGGGCGGACGGTTGCGGGCCACTTCGTCAGCCAAGACGTAGCCTTCTGGTTGCTTTCGCCCGAGGGAAAGAGGGGCGTAATAACCGGACATCGAAATCGACGTTTTGAAAAGATCCGGGTGCCGCACGGCGAACATATTGGCGCACCACGCCCCTGCGGAGTAGCCGTAGGTCGCCCAGGCGTCGGGGCCCTCTTCGGTTCGAAGGTTTGTCTTCACCCACGGCACGACGTTCTTCGTGACCCAGGTTTCGATTCCCTTGCCCTGTACGTCCATGCATTCGGTGTCGGCGTCGTGCGGGAAAAACGTTCGGGGAGACGATGATCGAATCGCGGATCTTGCCTGATTTGACGGCTGCGGCGAGGTCGGCGTCGGTGTGCATCGGCCGTTCGTATCCTTTGGGCGAGCTGGGAACCCCGGGAAAGGCCATGATCACTGTATAGGCTTTGTTTGGATTGTCCATGTAGCTGGGAGGCAGCCACACTCTAGCCCACGCGTCGTCGTCTGATCCCTGTCCGGGAATCTTCGCGGTGATCCACTGGCCGTTCGGAGCTTTTGGCGGAAACGCCCGATAGCGCGGAGTTGGTCAGGGGCTTGCGTTGAAGCTCGGTGAACTTGCGGGAATTCGAGGCTCCGTTGGAAGGAGTCCTCGTAGCCTTGGCCTGTGGCGTGGCAAGAGCCGCTCCGCTGCCGTACTGCGTCGTCGTTGCGCGGTCTGAAGCGTAGCCGAAGAGGTCGCTCAATCGGAGTACCAGATCGAAAAAAACGGTTGAAAGCCAGGAAAGCGCTAGAAAAGAACAGGAGTGCGCTCAGGGTGACGCCGAGGGCCTGCTGGGCGTACGCGCGTGCGCCGCTCCAGCGCTTTCTAGGGACGCCGAAGACGGTCCAGACAAAGCACGCAACGGTGAGTGCGACGACGGTCCACAGCAGGCTTGCGGAGGTGAGAGCGAAGAAAGCCATGAGGGAGAAATTATATCCCTAAAGCTGTATGTCCGCTGAGGAAGTGCCGGCACCGGCTTGGAAGGTCAGCGCGCGGCCGCCCTGTGGGAGGCGACCCTTCCTCGCGAAAGGCGCGCCGGAGCCGGGCGGAGCTGCCTTTCCCAGGCCTTGCGCAGAAACACCATTCGAATCGAGTCCCAGCGCTTTCCGTTCCATTCGCGCGCCTCGGGAATCCTCGCGCACTCGGAGAACCCCGCCCTGGAGGCGGCGCGCACCATCCGTTCGTTCCCGCTCCAGGTCGTCAGAGTCACGAGGTGGGCGTCCGTCTTCTCGAATATCATCGAGACCCACAATTCCAAAGCTTGGCGGCCGATTCCCCTGCCCCATCGATCGGGGGTCGTAAACGACGATGCCGACTTCCCACCAGCGGCTTCCCGCGGGAAGCTCCTCGTACCTCGTGACGATCCCGGCGGGTCTGCCGTCGACGAAGATCATGCGCCGGTCGGTGTCGCGAAACCACTCGGCGTCCTCCGCCATGAAATCTTGGATGCTCTTCTTCCCGGGCCTCTTGAAGTAAGGGGCGTCCCAAAGGGCCCACTCCGGGCTGGGACACTTCGTGTATCCAATGCCAAAGGAAGTAGAGGTCTGCCTCAATGACGGGGCGCAGCTCAATCACGACGGACCTCCCAGGTGTGCGATCCGGAAACGGCGTGCCCAGTCCGGCCGGATACGGTGTTTCTCGCCCGAGACGGCCTCGGAAACGAGATTTAGATGCGTGCAAGGGGCTGTGCGAGCAGCCCCTGCGGCCATGGCCGCCCTTTCATTATAGCGGTGTGTATGTGTCGTGGAGTCGTTCGGTGGTCTGAGATTCTCACGTTGGAGGGAACTTGCTCGCTGAGGCCTCAGAAGATTGAATATCGTCTGATTTCATGAGGTTTGTTCGTTCTTGAGTCGAGAATGTCTCGAAAAATCGTCGGCGACTTAAACGGACTCGGCAGCGTGCGGGCATGCCCCGGTGGGACGTGCGACCTGACGGTTGTGCGGCTCCGCCGTTACCCTAGTGGCATGGCAGATAACACAGCGACGACGCGCACGGAAACCGATTCCATGGGAGCCATCGAGGTCCCCGCCGACCATTACTGGGGGGCGCAAACCGAACGCAGCCTCCACAACTTCGACATCGGCAGGGAAACCTTCGTGTGGGGCAGGCCCATGATCCACGCGCTGGGCGTCTTGAAGAAATCCGCGGCGCTCGCAAACAAAGAACTCGGGGAATTGCCGGCGGACATCGCCGACCCTCATCGCTCAGGCGGCGGACGAAGTCATCGCCGGAGAGCTCGACGCCGAGTTTCCCCTCGTCGTCTTCCAAACGGGGGTCCGGTACGCAGTCGAATATGAACTCCAACGAGGTCATCTCGAATCGCGCCATCGAGATCGCGGGAGGCGAGAAGGGGTCGAAGGCGCCCGTCCACCCCAACGACCATGTAAACCGGGGCCAGTCCTCGAACGACACGTTCCCCACCGCGATGCACATTGCTGTGGTGTGCGAGCTGGCGGCCATGTATCCGAAGGTCCGCCGCCTTCGCGACACCCTTTTGACGCGAAGGCCAAGGAGTACGACGACGTCGTCATGGTAGGCCGGACACATTTGCAGGACGCCACCCCGATTCGCCTCGGCCAGGTGTTCTCCGGGTGGGTTGCCCAGATCGACTTCGCCTTGGACTGCATCCGGTATTCGGACTCCCGCGCCCGCGAGCTGGCGATCGGAGGGACCGCCGTCGGCACGGGGCTCAACGCCCATCCGCGATTCGGCGAATCGACCGCCAAGAAGATCAGCGAGGAGACGGGAATCGAATTCACGCAGGCCTCCAATCTCTTCGCGGCCCTCGGCGCCCACGACGCCCTTGTGCAGGTCTCGGGCTCGCTGCGCGTTCTGGCCGACGCGCTCATGAAGATCGCCAACGACGTGCGCTGGTACGCATCCGGCCCGCGCAACGGCATCGGCGAGTTGCTGATCCCTGAGAACGAGCCCGGTTCCTCGATCATGCCGGGGAAAGTCAACCCGACGCAGTGCGAGGCGATGACGATGGTCGCAACCAAGGTGTTCGGCAACGACGCCACGGTGGGCTTCGCCGGATCGCAGGGCAACTTCCAGCTCAACGTGTTCAAGCCGGTCATGGCGTGGGCGATCCTCGAGTCGATTCAGCTCATCGGCGACGCCTGCGTCAGCTTCGATTCGCATTGCGCGTACGGAATCGAGCCGAACCGCGAGAAGATTGAGGAAAAATCTGGACAAGAACCTCATGCAGGTAACCGCCCTCAACCGCCACATCGGCTACGACAAAGCCTCGAAGATCGCCAAGAACGCGCACAAAAAGGGCCTGTCGCTGCGTGAATCGGTTATCGAGCTCGAATTCCTCACGAACGAGGAATTCGACAAGTGGGTCGTTCCGGCGGACATGACGCATCCCAGCGCAGCCGAATGAGCTTCGAATCCGCAACGGGCGGGTCCGCGCCCACAGCGGGCCCGCCGGCTTGCCCCAGAGGGCATGCGCAACGCAAATCAGGCGGGGCCGCCGGACGGGGCTTGCCCTTCTTCCGGGCCTAACCGCCTTAGCTAGGCGCCGGGCTCGCGGCTGCGAGGGCCCGGCGCCCTTGCTTTCGAGGCTTTGCGGTCGTTCTGGGGTTCTGCGTCCGGTCGTTTCGGAGCCTCTTGCGCCCGGCTCTATGGGCCTCGGCGCTCAGTAGCCTTTTGGGGAGGCTAGGCGCCCGGCGTTTTGGACTGCGCTAATCGCAGATCGTGATCGGCACTCCCGCTCGAGCGAAGGTCGGCCAGGATTCTTCTGGGATGTCCGACGTCGTTAGAAGCTCCGCAAGATCCTCGAGGGCGCCGAATCTGTGGACGGAAGAGCGCGTGAGTTTTCTGGGTGTGGCCGGGAGTATGGCTCGCGCGGCCGATTGCAGGATATTTCGTTTGAGCGTCGCGTCCGACGGGTTGATGCACGTGAGGCCGTTGGCGACGGACGCCGCGCAAGCGCCGAGAACGGCGACGTCGGCGCGAAAAATCCCTCACGACGTCGATGACGGGGCTCGCGAGCATGGCGAGCGAAGCCGTTCGACCGCGCCGCCGGGGACGACGACGCGCACCCCGGGCGCTTCCGCCAACGTCACGGCGGCACGCAAGCTCAACGCGAGAACCGTGATGTCGCGCCCCGCAAGATTCTCCGCAACGAGGTCGCAGGTCGTTCCGTTGTCGAGGATCACGCCTCTCCGTCGTCGATCAGACGGGCGGTGGCCTTAGCCAAAAGATGCTTCGCCTCCAGATCCTGGGTTTTTCGAAGGGGAAAAGGGTGGGCCGTTCCGCGTTTGGGGGCGCGCAGCGCGCCGCCGTGAACACGGGTGACGAGGCCCTTGTGCGCCAACTCCTTGAGATCGCGGCGTATTGTCACGGCCGAGACGCCGGTCAGACGCGCGAGCGCTGTGACGCTCACGGCTTCCGTCCCGCTCAGCGCCCGCATGATTGCTCTATGACGCTCCGAGGCCAGCTGTCGCGAATCCACTTTTTCCCTCGTTTTCTTGGTTTTTCGCTTTGTTCGTCTGCCGTTGGGGAATGGCCGCCGGCCCCGCTTCCGGGGCCGGCAGTGCCCTTTCAGCGCCGCCTGTCCGCATCCGTTGAGGCAGTTCTCTGCGGTCCCCGACCGGCCTTCAGAGATGATCGTTTACGTTCTAAATGATCATATCCATTGATCGTTTGGGCGGGTAGCCTCGTGGATGTCAGGGCGTTTTCCGCATGGAAAAAGCCAAATTTCGACAATGAACGGAGCGATCGTGTCCAACTTCATCTCCAGTGCCTACGGAATGTGGTTTGAGCGTGTGACGTCGAAGATCGATCTGAAGACGGACACCCGCGAAGGCTATCTTCGGGCGGTTGTGGAGGATTTCACGCCGCATATTCGTCCCCGCGTAGAGAACAATGGCGCCCGCTTAGAAGGCCTGTCGCGCAAGGAACGTTCCGCATGAAAAACGCATCGCGCAGGGAACGTTCCGCGTGGAAAACGCGCCGCGCAGAGAACCCTGCATCGAAAACATGCAGTTCCTGAATCAGAGGGCGCGTTGGAAAAGCGGTCTGGAAAAAGCAAAATGGAAAGCGGGCCTGGGAACGGCGCTGAGGAGCAGATCCAAAGAGGCGCGATTCCCTTTTCGAGGGATTTTTGAACTGTCGACGCCGACTCCTGTGCAGTACGTCTTTTCGGGCTGCAGCAGGGCGTCTGGCGAAAGTAAAGGGGCGGGGCCGACCGAATGTCGGCCCCGCCCCGTGCACGAGTCAGCCTTGCGCGAGGCGCGCTGCCATATCTTCGGCGCGGTCCACCAACGCCTTCATGCGAGGTTGAATCGTGCTGCTCACCCAAAGCGTTGCAGCGAGCGGCAAGGCTCGCCGAGTCGTTGAGAATCTTGCCGGTGTGGTCGACGACTCCCTCAGAGATGCTGGGCACGAGCGCTGCGACGTCGTCGGGAAGCGTCATCGTTTCGGCAGTCGTCTTCCACATCGAGAGAACCTGGCTTGGAAATGCCGAGCATCGAGGTGGCCTGATCGATGTTCCACACGGTGTTGCTCGCCAGCCGGCGGAATGCCGCGGTCTGCTCTTCCATCTCGTAGAGCCCTTGGCGCAGGGCCTTGGTCCAGCATCCAGATGGCTTCGACCGACTCGCTTGAATTGTCGCCGTTGTCGATGAGCTCGGCGATGAACGTCGCCAGCATCGTCGTGTGCAGCCGGGCGAGCGCCACTCGGAAAGCGCGTGCGCGCGCTCGTCTTTTCCAGCTCGCGCAAAGACTCGACCAAACGGGTGAGGGTCGAGGCGACGATGCTCTGCATCGACGTCCACACCTGAAGCGGTTCGATGAGGGGCTGCATCGCCGGACCGTGGGCGGAAATCGTCTCGATCGTCTCGGGCTTGACCGTGGCGTTGGACAAGCGGCCTTCGATTTCGTCGGCCACTCGATGCAGTTCGATCGACAGGTCGGCGAGGTCCTTCTGCTCGTCGACCCAAACGGCGAGTTCGTTGTGAGACGCCCTCAATCGTCTCCAGCGCGTCGCGGAGAACGCCCTGGGCATTCGGCCTGCGCGGGAATCCGGCCGAGAGCGCCTCGCGCCCCGCGACCTCGGCCGGCAGCACGGCGTTCTGGAAATCCTCGTAGCTCCCAAACCCCAAACCTTTGAGCAGCTCCGCAGCCTTCTGTGCCCCGGACGCCGCGGCCTCCCTGCGGCTTGCCCCGTCTCTTCAGGCCGGCCTCGAACGCGTGGACTTCGCTGTAGAGGCCGTTCGTCGCCGCGAAAAAGGTCCTCGCATGCCGGGCGGGTGCGAACCGAGAGATAGCGATTGCCCGGCAGGGGAGTGATTGTGGCGAAAACGTCGTACTCGGACCCGTTCGCGGCAAGATTCCTCACGTATGCGGCGAAAGGCTCTCCCTTGCGGACAGTGTCCCAGAGAAGTTTGAAAGCCGCGCCGGGCATCTCAGGGGTGACGGATGATGTTGTGGGGAGAGGCCATCAGGTCGTCGTGGGAGTAATGAGAGAGCCGAACGAACACCTCGTTCGACGATTCAATGACGCCCTTTGAGTCAGTCACGGAAAAGAACAGCTCGTCGATGCCGAACGAATGCACGGCGCCGGTTGGAACGACATATTTGGCCATGTAATGGGCTCCTTTTGGTGCGCGATGCAATGGAGCTGCATTGACTGCGCGATCGGGTGCGTGATCCGCTGCGTGAGCTCCGTTGCGTTATTTAATACGGTGTCAATCTTATCAGTTGTCGGGCTTTCAAGCTCGCCCCGCAGTAGGATCTTTCCCTTGCGGCCCTAGGACTCAGGGGTGGGAGCGGAACGGGGGCCTGTCCGCAGGCGGCTGCAAAACATAGAATCTATGAAGGCCCGCTCAAGCTGCGACGTCGGGGGTGAAACATGGGACGGCCGGCTGCCTTCGAACTCGGATCGGTCATCCGCGCCGCCAGGGAAGTGTTCTGGCAGCGCGGCTACGAGGCGGCCTCGATCGCGCAGATCGAGGAGGCCGCGGGAATCGCCAGGTCGAGCATCTATCACGTCTTCGGTTCGAAGCGCGGCCTGTTCATCGCCTCGCTTCGCAGCTACGTAGACGAAGTCCTGGCTCCCGGCCTCGGGCCCCTGACGGGACGGGTCGAGCGCGGAGCGATCGTCGATTACATGAAAGACCTGCGCGCAACCATTCTTTCCGGGCGGTCCTTCATCGCCGTTCACGGAAGCCTGCTCATCAACGTTTTCGTCCGGATCTTCGGGCGGGGATCCGACGTCGGATCCATTGTCCGGAGTTACTTGGACGAACAGCTCACGCGCTTCAGCAACGGCATTCGCGCCCGTTTTCCTCGGGCCGACGACGCCGAAAACCGCGCGGCTGGCTCAGATTGTGCAGGCCTTGCTCGTCTCGCGCTCACGCTCGTGCGGCTCGACAAGGCGCGGGCGGGGAGCAACCTCGACGCCGTGCTCGCCCTCCTCGGGGAAAGCGCATCCGAGGATCCGGCCCCGGGGCCCGAGGCTTCCGCTTGCGCCCGTTCACAGGACGGGTCAGCCGCCGGAGCCTCTGCAGACCCGGCCGACGGCGGCCTGCAGGGGGCGACTATGAGGCTGCCGAAGACGAATCCGACCGCCAGCGAGCAGGACGTCTCGACTGTCCACGATAGGAATCCGCGGGGCACTGCAGAGGACAGGCTGTGGACGACGTCGTGCGGCGCGGACCAGCCGAGCTTGTCGCTGCCGCTGACAAAGCAGATGGCCGCCGACCCACAGCATCGCGGCGACTCCGATCACGGTGATCGCCGAAAGGATCCTCGGCATGGCCTTGACGAGCCCCCGCCCCGTCTTTCGCGTGGCGGAGCTTTCCTTGGAGGCCATGTGCAGCCCGAGGTCGTCGATCTTCACCAGGCATGCCACGATCCCGTAGACCAAAAGCGGTGATCAAGACGGCGACGACCGCGAGAATCGCGGCCCGGTAGGCGATGGGCTGTTCGGCGATCTCGGCGAGCGCGATGACCATGATCTCAGTTGAGAGGATGAAGTCGGTGCGCACGGCGTTCCTTACGATCGTGTCCTCCGCCTGGCCGCCTTCGTGACTGCCGCATGGCTTTCGTGTCCCGCAAGTTTGCCCCAGATCTTGTGCGCCCCTCGAAACAGAGATAGAGCCGCCGACCATCAGCAAAGTCAGAGCCCACGGCGCGAAAGACGACAAGAGGGCGCTCCGACCAAGATGATGCCTTTGTTGACGAGCGATCCCTTCGCGATTCTTTTTGATGATGGGAATCTCGCGTTTGGGATCGATGCCCTCGACGATATTGCGGCGTGACCGCCGTGTCGTCGACGACGACCGCTATAGCCTTCGATCCTGCTTTGGCGACTCCCGCTGCGACGTCGTCCAAACTGGAGAGCGGTGAGTTTGACGAGGGCCGCAATGTCGTCCAAAAGGGCGGCGAGTCCGGTTGCCATGCGTTCTCCTTCTCGATGGGCTGGTACGAGCTTACCGGCTCACGGCGCCCGCCCGAGTTTCGCTTTTTCGGCTTCCCGCTGCTTTTGGCTCCCAGTTTTTTTCCGTCTTGTCGCCCTGATGCTTGCCTGGTTCCTCGGTGCATTCGGCGTCCACCGTTTTCTACGTCGGAAAGACCGGAACCGCGGTCGCGATGATCTTCACAATCGGCGGCCTGGGGGTCTGGGCGCTCATCGACTTCATCATGATCGCGGCGGGATCCTTCACCGACATCGACGGGCGTCCCATAACCGTGTGGGACACGGCGAACTGACGCCTTCCGCCGGGGCAGTGGCCCGACCGGGGCCGATGTGAGCCTCCTGACGGGCGCCGCCTGCTCGGGCTTCGACAGCGTGTGAGGCTGCCGCAAAGGGAATTGCCGTCTAGGTGTGCCTATCGCGATCATCGACAGGAGGACGCTCATGGGTTTGAAAAAGCCTGCTGACCACCACGCCGAAGTCAGACGTAACTACAAGGCTGCCGCCGTCGCCGGCCTTGTCGGCGGCGTGTTTTTCCGCGATCGTCAAGTTTGGGTGGGAGGTTCCCTTCCCGCCGCGAACACCCGAGCGCAACGCCACCAATCCTCCGCAGGAGCTTCTGGAGCAGCTGGGAATGTCGCCCGAGGCGAGCCACACGACGGTGGCCTTCAACGGCAACGAGCTTCCCATATACTCTTTCGCCATTCACTTTTCCTTCGCCATATTCTTCGCGCTCGCCTACTGCTTGATCGCGGAGAAGCATCCGAAAAGGTAAAGCTGTGGCAGGGGGCGGCATGCGGCTTGACCTTGTGGGTTCTGTTCCACGTCGTCCTGATGCCGGCGATGGGCACAGTCCCCGCTCCGTGGAACCAGCCTTTCGAGGAGCACTTTTCCGAGGCTCGGCCACGTCGTTTGGATGTGGGCCATCGAGATTGTGCGGCGAGACTTGCGCAACAGAATTACGCGCATGCCCGATCCCGAAGTGCCCCTTGACGCGGAACCCGCTCGCAACGGCAAAGCGTCTGCTGAGCCCGCGCAGGTTCGGCGGAAAAGGCGTCAAAAGCGAATGGGGAGCCCCTTTGCAGGGCTCCCCATTGGCTTGCGGCGCTTGTTGCGGAGGATTCGTGCTCAGGGTGTTCGACTCAGGGCGCTTGTCAAGGCTTGAGAAGCACCTTGACGGCGCGCCTTTCGTCCATCGCCCCGTAGCCTCCGCGGCGTCGTCCGAGGAAGGGCGAGGTGAAGACCCTTGCCCGGATTTATCTCGCCCCTTGAGGATCCTGTCGATGAGGTCGGGGAGGAACCGGCGCACGAGGGCGGGGCCTCCGAGCAGGTTGACCTCGGCGAAGAACAGCTCTTGGCCGGGAAGCGAGACGCCGTGGGAGACGCCGACGTATCCGACTATGCCCGCCCGGACGGCACGCCCCGATGGCCTGCATCATCGATTCCTGGGTGCCGACGGCCTCGACCACGCCGTGGGCCCCAAGCCTCCCGTGAGCTCCTTGATGGCGGACCCCCGCGTCGCCGCGTTCGCGACGACGTCCGTGGCGCTGAACTCCCGCGCAAGCGCGGCGCGGTCCTCGTGGCGGGACATGGCGACGATCCTCTCGGCGCCGAGCTGCTTTTGCGGCCAGAACGGCCATGAGCCCGACGGCGCCGTCGCCCACGACCGCAATCGTTTTGCCCGGGCCCGCGCCGGCGGCGACGGCGCCGAACCATCCGGTTCCAAGAACGTCGGATGCAGCCAAGAGCGAGGCGAGGGTCGCCTCGTCCTGGGCCGTCCTCCCGGAACGACGACGAGCGTTCCGTCGGCCAGCGGGATTCGCGCGTACTGAGCCTGGGTTCCCTGGACGAAGCCGCCGTCGACGCAACGCGACTGGTAGCCGGAGCGGCATATCCACACGTGTTGTCGGAGAGGCAGAAGGAGCCGACGACGAAGTCGCCGACCTTCACGTTTTTCACGGCGTCCCCGACTCGGCGACCGTTCCCACGTATTCGTGGCTCATCGGCCGTCCGCCCGACGGCTCGAGGCCGCGGTACGGCCACAGATCCGATCCGCAGATGCAGGCGGCGGCGACCTCGATGACGGCGTCGGTCGGTTCGACGACAGTGGGGACGTCGAGGTCTTCGACCCTGACGTCGCCCGGGCCGTGCATGACTGCTCCTCGCATGGAGTTTCCTTTCGAAGTTTATGGCTGCTGACGAAAGCCTATGGCTGTTGACGAAAGCCGCTGTCTGCGCCGACTCGCGCACCGCTTCGGCGGGCGGGAAGCTTCCGCCGACGCAGCCGCTTGTCCAGCCGTTCGTTTCCGGCTGCCTGCGCGGCACAGCTCGATGTCGTCTGTGCAGCGGGCTCGGCCCTGCGCGGCACGCTCAGCGGCCGTATGTGTTCCGCCGATGTGGACTTGCATACAGTCCGATCCTAGGCTTTTCCGGCGTTCAAGGAGGCGACAATTGCCCTTGGCGGAATTCTTTCACGCGCAGGCGAAAAATCTCAGAAGAGCCGCGTCCGTTTTGACATTGCGGGTAGGACGGCGCCAAGGCGTCGCTTCGCGCGGCGGCGCCTCGAAATGCTGTACTCTCTAAGACGCGTGGGTTCGACGCGTGGGTTTCGGCAGGGCTCAGGCGCGTCGGGGCCACAGCTTCCGGTCATCGGGCGGCGGCCCGGTTCGTCGGGGAGGCAGACGGCTCTGGCCCGCCGAAACAACGCTGAGAAAAACGCCCGAATGCCGGGCTGCGCATGCAATGCAGCGTCGATCGACGATTGACGGAGGCCGCGGCCCGGGGGAGCGAATCCGCAGCGACAAGGCGAGACGCCGACGCAGAGACCTGCGCGGCACTCAAGAGAGGAATCTATGACCGAGGCGACGCGAAGCGAAGACGTCATCGAGGCCGCGGAAGAACGGAACCTCAGCGCAGCCTGTCCAACCGCCACATCCAGCTGATCGCGCTGGGCGGCGCCATCGGCACGGGCCTTTTTCCTGGGTTCGGGCGAGACGATCTCAAAGGCCGGCCCTTCGATCCTCTTGGTCTACGCGGTCATCGGCTTCATGCTGTACTTCGTGATGCGCGCCATGGGGGAGCTGCTCCTGCACAAGCTCGAGTACCGCTCTTTCCAGGACTTCGCCGCCGACATCCTCGGGCCGTGGGCCGGCTTCTTTGTGGGATGGACATACTGGTTCAGCTGGGTCGTCATCGGGATGGCCGACGTCGTGGCCATCACCGGATACTGGGAATACTGGCTCGGCGAAGACTGGCGGTGGCTCGCGATGGTCCTCACCACCGCGGTCATGCTCGCCTTGCTCGTCATGCGAACCTCGCCTCCGTCAAGCTGTTCGGCGAGATCGAATTCTGGTTCGCTATCGTCAAATTGGTGGCGATCGTGGCGCTTGTGGGGGTCGCTTCGTTCATGGTGATCGTCGGTTTCACTTCGCCGGACGGGACGACGGCCTCCGTCTCCCACCTGTGGAGCCACGGCGGAATGTTCCCCACGAAGTTCGCGGGATTCGTCAACGGCTTCCAGCTGGCCGTCTTCGCTTTCGTGGGGAATCGAGCTCGTCGGCACGACGGCGGCAGAGACCGCCAACCCCCGCGTCACTCTGCCGCGCGCCATCAATGCGATTCCCGTGAGGATCCTCCTCTTCTACGTCGTCGCGCTCGCGGCGATCATGTGCGTGACGCCATGGAACGAGATCAATCCGAAGGTTTCTCCCTTCGTCAGCCTTTTCGGCCTCGCCGGCCTCGCGGGGGCCGCCGGGATCATGAACGCCGTCATACTTTCCAGCGCCTCGTCCTCGTGCAATTCCGGGATTTATTCGACGTCGCGAATGCTTTTCGGGCTGGCGCACAAACGAATGGCGCCAGGGGCTTCCGCGAGCTCACCCGCGTCGGGGTCCCATGGCGCGGGCTCGTCGTCACGGTGTGCGTCATTTGCTCTGCGCATTTCCTCACTCTTTCGAGCGGGCTCCAGAGCGCCTTCAAGATCGTCGTCGCCCTGGCGTCGGTGCTCTTCCTGTTCGTTTGGTCGATCATCCTCGTCTGCCACGTCGTCTATCGGCGGCGCGACCCGAAGGCGCACGCGACGTCGGGGTACAAGATGCCCGGCCCCACGTCATGCCGTGGGTTGTGCTCGCGTTCTTTGTTTTCATCCTCGTTGCCCTCACGCGCGACCGCGACACTTTGACGGCCCTGGCCGTGACCCCGCTCTGGTTCGGCGTGCTGGGCCTGGGATGGTGGCGCGTCGGGGCGTCGCCCGCGCCGCATCCGAGACGTACGGCGCGAGCGGGCGCACAGCGCAGCAGAAGAAGACCGCAAACAGCCGGATGCCGGCAAACGATCGGGTTCCGGCAAACAACCGTCTGGCAAAACTGCAGGATTCTGAAGGAGGAGGAAAATAAAGTGGAACCGTTGAGCATATCGACGGCCCGCTCGGGCGACGTCGGAGAAGCCGTCGAAGTTTTGACGAGGGCCTTTCGCGAGGATCCTTCACGTTGGCGACGATTGGGCCGCGGCAGCGGTATGAAGACGTCATTCCGCGCTTTTCGAGTGTTGGTCGAGGAGTTCTTCCTTCCGTGCGGACGCATTGACATAGCCAGGGACGGTGCCGGGACGGCCGTCAGGGCGGCGGTGTGGCGGGCTCCCGGACGCGAGCCGGGGTGGATCGCGACGGCGCGCATGAATGCCCGGCTGCTCGCGGGCCTACGGCCGATCGACCTTGCGCGTCCGCCGCCTAGAGAGGAATCCGACAAACTTGCTCCTCGTTTTTCCGCACTGGTATCTGGGGTTTCTCAGGTCGTCGGCGAAGCGCAGGGCAGAGGCGTGGGAGGCGCGCTCCTTGACCGCGGAATCGAGGCGGCCGGCGACCACGCCGCCTACCTGGAATCCTCGACGCCGGGATCGCAGGCCCTTTACGAGCGAAAGGGCTTCATCCCCTGGGCGCAGCCGGGCAGGAAAAGCCGTGGGCCGTCGTGTGCATGTGGCGCCCCGGCAAGGTCGAACGCTGACATGGAGGCGATCTGAAAGCATGGAATCTCAATCGGCGCAGCGAAAACGAATCGGTCAGCGAGCGGCAATCGCCGCTCGAGGGCGGCGACGTCCGCCTCAGGGACGTCTCGCTCAAGAGAGTGTGTGAAGAGCCGGATTCCTCCGACGGCCTCCGCGTGCTCGTCGACAAGCTGTGGCCGCGAGGGGTGTCGAAGGCCAAAGCCGCCGTGGACGAGTGGGCGAAGGACTTGACCCCCTCGACGGACCTCGAGAAAGTGGTTTCACGAGGACACCGCAGGACGGTGGGACGAGTTTCGCTCGGCTTATCGCCGCGAGCTCGAGGAGGGCGGCGCCGTTCCCGCTTTTCTTTCCCGCGCCCCCTGAGCATGTGACGCTTGTATATGCGGGGAAGGACGCGGTGCACAATCACGCGAAAGTGCTGCGCGACGTCCTTCTCGACGCCGCAAAATGGCAGCGCGGGGACGGGCCGTCCGAGGGCGGGTCGCGGGCTCGCAGCTGACCGTGCGCTTCCAGCCGGCGGGATTCGGGCTTTCAACTGGCCGGACGCGGGCAGACTGGCGGGGACGGCGAACCGTCGACAACGAGGGGCAAGGCGCAAGGAAGGGCCTTGCTGACCGCGCAGCAGCGCCGCCGGAAAAACAATCCGCCGGGGATTGGTGCGACGCGAGCTCCCAATGCGCACTAGACTGTTGAATCATGCAGAAGCATTCTGACGGGGACTTGGCGACCGCTCACGCGCTTGATCTTCGCGACTTCATCGTCGCTTCCCCGACCGCTTTTCACGCTGCGGCGGAGGCGGCGTCGCGCCTCGACGCCGCCGGATACCTGCGCCAGTGCGCGGAAGACGAATGGAGCGCCGCGCCCGGCGGCCATTACATCGTCCGCTCCGGCGCTGTCGTCGCCTGGTTCGTTCCCCGAGGCGCCGGCCCGCGCAGCGGATTCCGCGTCGTCGGAGCTCACACCGATTCGCCTTCGTTCAAAGTGAAGCCGGTTGCAGACTCCAGGGCATTCGGCTTCGCATCCGTCAACGTCGAAAACCTACGGCGGCCTTCTCGCCAACTCGTGGCTCAACCGCGACCTCGGGATCGCCGGGCGAGTCACTGCCGTCGACGGCGAAGAGAGGCTGTTCGCAACCGGGCCGGTCGCGACGATTCCGCAGCTCGCTCCGCACCTCGACCGTTCTGTCGACGAGACGTCTGACGCTCGACAGGCAGAGGCATCTCCAGCCGGTGTGCGGCACGGGCGAGCGGTCGATCGCTGCGACGATAGCGCAGAGCGCGGGAATCCCTCGCCGAGCGCATCGCCGCCATCGACGCGTACGCCTTCGACGTCCAACGGCCGGAGATCATTTCGGGCGAGTTTTTGGCCGGCGGGCGGCAAGACAACCTCGTGTCAGTCCACGCCGGCTTGACGGCGCTCCTGGCGGCCGAGGAGGAACTGGCCGCCCAGAGCCGCTGCATCGCGGTGTATGCGGCTTTTGACCATGAGGAAGTCGGCTCCGCTACGGCCACGGGCGCCGCCGGCCCGCTTCTCGAATCGGTTTTTGCGCCGCACGGCCCTGGCGCTGGGCGCGAGCGAGGACGAGTACTTTCGGATGCTCGCGCGCACGACGTGCATGAGCGCCGACGCCGGGCACTCGATCAACCCGAACTATCCGGGTTACCACGACCCGACGCAATATCCGACGGCTGGCGGCGGGCCCCATGGTCAAGACGAACGCGAACCAGCGCTACGCGTCCGATTCGACCGGCTGCGCCCTGTGGCTGCGGGCGGCTGCGGACGCCGACCAGCCCGTGCAGACATTCGTTTCGAACAACTCGGTTCCCTGCGGCACGACGATCGGCCCGCTGACGGCCGCCCGCCTGGGAATCGACACCGTGGACGTTGGCGTTCCGCTCCTGTCCATGCACTCGGTCCGCGAACTCTCTTCGATCGCCGACGATTGGGCGCTCGCGCAGATCTTGCGGGGTACTGGACGATTGCATGATTCCTCGTACAACGCGGCGTTCGCCCTCGACCGCTCGGCATGGAGCCGGCCTCACAGCCCTGTCGGTGGTCTACGGCGACCGGCGGTGGACCGTCGCGCAGGCAGCCCATCTGACGCGCCAGCTCGCCCAGCTGCTCGCGCGGTCCGGTGTGAGCAAGGGGGACAGGGTGCTCTTCGTCGCGCACAACTCTCCCTACCACTTGTTCGTCTACATCGCGTGCGCCAGGCTGGGCGCAGTCTTCGTCCCCGTCTCTTTCAGGCTGGCGCAGAACGAGGTCCAGGAGATCGTCGATTTCTGCTCGCCCCTGGGCTATTTTCGCGGACGCGACGGTTGCGGCGAGGGGAGCTTTGCCTCGACGGGAACCTTCACGAGCTTCGTGATCGACGACGACCCGGCCGACGGCTCCTACGGCGCGGGAATCGCCAACGGCTACTTCGCCCCTGACGCCGGCCCTCGCCTCACTCGACGGCACGCTCGTCTCGGACTGCCGCGGCTCGGGGAGCGCGTCCTTCAACACGGTCGAGTATCCGACCGGAACGGCCGCCATTTTTCTACACCTCGGGAAGCGCCTCAGGAAGCCTTCGGGCGGTCGAGCTCACGCACCGAAACCTCCGGTGGGCCGCCAGGAACTTCCGCGAGGCTTTCGGATACGGCGTCGACGACGTCATCGTGGTGGGGCGCGTCGCTCGCCCACATCGGCGGATTCAACGGCGGCACCCTCGATCTGTTCGTCTCGGGCGGCGCGTCGTCCCTCATGCGCTCTTTCGACGCCTCCGAGGCGCTCCGGCTGGTCGAACAGTGGCAGGCCGCGATCTTCTTCGGAGTGCCGACGATGTTCTGGGCGATCGTCACGGAAGCCGAACGCGGGTCTCACGATTTGACGAGCCTGCGGCCCCGTCGTCGGCGGGGCGCCGGTTCCGCTTCACCCTCTTGGACCGGCTGAAGGGAGTCGGGCTGAAGCCGGCGGTCGCCTGGGGCATGACGGAGACCGCCGGGTCGGGGACCTTCCAACCGTACGGCAGCGGGGCGTCCGGGGCAGTCGGCAGACCGTACGCGCACGTCGAGGCGAGGATCGTCGATCCGGCGACGCAGACCGACGCGACGGTGGGGGAGCTCCTGGTTCGAGGGCCGTCCATCAGCCCCGGCTACTGGCACAATGCCGACCAGACGCGGTCGGCGTTCGTCGAAGGCGGGTGGCTTCGCACCGGCGACGTCGCCGTCGGAGGAAACGAGGTGACGATCGTCGGCCGCCTCTCGGACCGCATCGGCACCGGAGGCGAGGGCGTCAATCCCACGGAGGTCGAGGAGGTTCTGCGCGCCCATCCGAAGATCGACGACGTCGTCGTGGTCGGCATACCCGACGAGGTGTGGGGAGAAATCGTCGCCGCGGCCATCGTGTGCGACGCCGCCGCAGTGCCGACCCTCGCGGAGCTGCAGGCCTTTGCCGCTCAGGTTCTCGCGAGGTACAAGCTTCCCCGCGGTTTGGCCCGCATCGAACGGGTTCCGCTCGACGCCGAGGGCGAGGTCGACAGGGCCGCCGTCAAAGACCGCCTGGTTTCAGCAGCCCCTTCCTTTGGACAGTAGCCAGCTCGCTTCTTGCCGGGCTTCCATCGGCTCGCCCAGTTGCTCCATGCCCGGCGGCAGTTCAAGGCCCTTCGCCGTCATCGCCATCCCGTAGAGGCGGCCGGCGCGGTAGGAGGAACGCACGAGCGGGCCCGCCATGACTCCGGCGAAGCCCATCTTCCTGCCCAGATCGCGCAGCTCGATGAACTCCTTGGGCTTGACCCACCTGTCGATCGGGTGGTGGAGCGGGGAAGGCCTCAGGTACTGGGTGACGGTAAGAAGGTCGCACGAATTCTCGCGCAGAGCCGCCATGGCCTCCTCGATTTCCTCGCGGGTCTCGCCCATGCCGAGAATGAGGGTTCGACTTGGTGACGAGGCCTTCCTCTGACGCCATCGCGATGATGTCCAGGGACCGCTCGTAGCGGAACGCGGGCCTGATCCTCTTGAAGATCCGCGGCACCGTTTCGAGGTTGTGCGCGAAAACCTCCGGCGGGAGTCGAAGACCTGGCGCAGCGCCCCTGACGTCGCCCTGGAAGTCGTCGACGAGCAGCTCGACGCCCGTGCCGGGGGCATCAGCTCGTGGATTTGGCGGCACGTCTCGGCGTAGATCCATGAGGCGCCGTCGGGCAGGTCGTCGCGGGCCACCCCGGTGACCGTGGCGTAGCGCAGGCCGAGATGGCGCACGGACTCCGCGACGCGCCGAGGTTCGTCGCGGTCGAGGCTCTTGGGCTTGCTGGTGGCGATCTGGCAGAAGTCGCAGCGCCGCGTGCACCTCGAGCCGCCGACGAGGAAGGTGGCCTCCTGTCCTGCCAGCACTCGTAGATGTTCGGGCACTGCGCCTCCTGGCACACCGTGTGCAGCGAGGCCGTCGAGACCAGGCTCTTCATGTCCGCGAAGTCCTCGCCGACCACGGCGGTGGTTCGGATCCAGTCGGGCTTCTTCTCGATCGGAGTCTGGGCGTTGCGGGCCTCGACACGCAAGAGTTTGCGTCCTTCGGGGGCGATCGTCATCGTTTACCTTTCCTGTTGGAAAACTCGCGAGGCGCGCTGACGAGGGCCGACGTCAACGCCGCCGCCGCCTCCTCGAGCGAGGCGTCGACGCCCTGCCGCTCCATAGACGTTACTCCGGCATCCGTGATTCCGCACGGTTGACCCGAAAAATTTCGAAACGTCGGTCGCCACGTTGAGGCCAGGCCGTGCATCGTCGTGTCGGAGGCGAACTTCAGGCCGACGGCGCAGATCTCTCGCCGCCGACCCACACGCCCGAGCGCCCCGCGATCTGTTCGCCGCGGATGCCGAAGGCCGAAAGCGCTTCGATCACGGCCGTTTCGACGGCGCGGACGAAGGCGACCACGTCCTTTGGAAGGCGCACGCGGACGATCGGATAGACGATCACCTGGCCCGGCCCGTGGTAGGTCACCGAGCCGCCGCGATCGACCTCGACGACGGGCACCGAAGGATCGGGAACGTCCTCGGGGCGGGTGCGCCGCCCCGCCGTGTAGACGTCCTTCGCCTGCCACACGACGAGGGTGTCAGGCTCGCCTCGCGCCACCGCGGCGTGGATCTCGCGCTGCACCCCGTCGACTTCGGCGTAACTCAGGGGCCTCTGTCTAAGAGGCAAAGGATGTTCACATCTCGATTTTAGGGCCTTTGGGCCCATCTTCTCGAATTGACAAGGGAGGGCCGCTCAGCCGAATCGAGGGGAAAGCCTGGCCTGCGAAGGAAAGGCCGAAGCGCGAGCCCGGCGCGCGTCCCCGAACGAGCTGACGGCGGCGAACATGGGCGCTGAACATGACAGCCACGCGCCGGCCCTGCGCGCGCGTCCCCAAACTGCGGGGCCCGGCCGACGATTTTCAAGAAGCCGGGCAACCGCCCGTTGAAAGCTCTCGCGAAGCCCCGGAGAAGCCGACGGCGTCGCGGAATGCAAGATATGCGTTATCATTCATTGCTATACATCGGCAATCTTCTCGACGGGTCGGATCTTTTCTTCACGCCAAGGCTGCCGGGTATAAAGTTAAAAGGGGGTCGAGCCAACCCTGTTGCTGGAGTAAAGGCTGTCCATGGTTTTAGTCCAGAATGTGGGACAAGCGTAACGACCTTCCGCTTTGGGTATATGATCCTTCCTACGAACGTATGGTTGGTTCGTTTACCTGGTTCTCGGGGGTCCATGCGCATTGAGGTATCCCCCGCATGAGAAAACGAAATAAGGAGGGGAACTTCTATGAAGAAGGCCTACTCGATGGTCGGGGCCTTTGCCGCGGCTGCACTCGCTTTGGGGGCGTGCGGCTCCGGCGGCAAGCAAGAGGTCAAAGCCGGCTCGAAGAATTCGATCAGCTACTCTCCCGGCAAACAGGAATGGGGCGGCTACAACGGTTCGACGGTTGAGGCATACTCGACTACAACCGCGGCGGTCACCGACCGCGTGCAAACCGGCTTCGGTTACTACGACCCCCAGGGGGTGTGGAAGCACGGAACCGATCTCGGCGACTACAAGAAACTCTCGGACGACCCGCTCACCGTCGAGTACACGGTCAACGAGAAGGCGGTCTACCAGGGGAAGACGCCGATCACCTGCGAGGACTTTTACCTCGATTGGGTGAGCCAGAACCCCGATTGGATCCTCGAAGGCTAAGGCCGCAGGCGCCGTCGACGAAAAAAAGCGAGAGGCTCAGCCCTCTTCAACCACGTTTCCAGCCCCGAGGATACGCTCACCCCTGTCTCGCAAGGCCCTCAGTGCAACGAGGGCGAAAAAGAAGTTCACGGTCAAGTACGACACCGTGTACCCCGACTGGGAGCTCAACGTGGGCGGACCCCTTCCTCGCACGTGGTCGCCAAGAAGATCGGCATGAGCAAGCAGGATCTGTTCAAGGCGCTCAAGAACAAGGATTTCGCGGTCGCGAAGAAAGCGGCCGAGCCTGGAACAAGTGGAATGGCACCCCTCCGGGCAAGCTTCCTCCCGCCGAGGAAATCCGTCCTCGGCCCCTTCGCGCTCAAGCAGGGGCGGTTGGAAGGCCAAGCAGTACGTCACGCTTGAGCGAAACCCCGATTGGTGGGGCGAGAAGGCCGGAACTAAAGAGCTCGTCATCAAGCAGGTGGAAGACGACGCCCAGCTTCAGGCCCTGGCCAATGGAGACCTGAACGTCATCGAGCCTCAGGCCACCCGCAGGACTCGATCGACCGCATCAAGAAGACGCCCAATGTGACGCTTCTCCAGGGCCGACCATGGTCTGGGAGCACTCGACTACAACTTCGGCTCGAATTCGGTGTTCGCCGAGAACAAGGAGGAATCAACCTCCGCAAGGGCATGGCATACTGCGTTCCGCGTTCGGAGATCGTCGAAAAGCTCATCAAGCCCCTCGACGCGAAGGCCCAAGTCCTCAACGCCCGCGAGTACTTCCCGACCGACAAGGACTATGAAGGCGTCGTCAAGGCCTCCTACAACGGCGAGTACGACAAGGTGAACATCGAAAAGGCGAAGGAACACGTGGCCGCCTCGGGGATCAAGAAATCCGACGGTTCGGATCGGATACCGCAACGGCAATCCTCGCCGCGCCGGAGACGGTCGCCCTCATCACCGCCTCCTGCAAGAAGGCCGGAATCACCATTAAGGACAACTCGTCCGCGAAGTTCGTGGACGACGGCGGCGAATACTACACGGGCCAGTGGGATATGGCGCTCTTCGGCTGGAACGGCTCGGGACAGGTCGTTTCGGGCCAGAACATCTATCAAACCGGAGGACAGCAGAACAAGAGCGAGTACTCCAACAAGACCGTCGACGCCGAATGGAAGAAGATCGCGGGAACTCTGGACAAAGGCGTGTGGCTCGAGGTCCAAGAAAGTGATCGAGAAGCAGCTGTGGGACGATCTGTTCGGCCTGCCGCTGTACGTCCAACCGGGCATCGTCGGTTACTCGAACGGTCTGGAGAACGTCAAGCGAAACATCACCCAGAAGCAGGTGCTGTGGAACGCCGAAAAGTGGAAGTGGAAGTCGGCCAAGTGACCGGTTGACCCGGAGGGCCCCGCCGTTGCGGGCGCGGATGCCGTGCGCCACCGCGGGGCCTCCTTCCGCCTTCGGCAAATGGCTCCGAAGGTGAAACTGGTACACTTCCACAATGTTGCTTCGGGCACGTCAGTCCACGGAGCAATGTTCGCGAACCGTTGGAAAGAAGATTCGCCTAGTGTTTAAGTTCATAATCAAGCGCTTGGGCATATCCGCCCTTGTCATGCTGGCGGCCTCCGTCATCCTTTTCATTCTGACGATCAATGCCGGCGATCCCTTGGGCGACCTCAGGGAGAGCACGAGCCCCAACCGCCAAAACCTCATCGACCGGCGCATAGCCGTCATGCACCTGAACGACCCTGGTACACGCGCACTTCGCCTGGCTCGGCGGGACGAGCAAGTGCTTCGTGGGCGCCTGTGACTTCGGAACCAATTTCAGAGGCCAGCGCGTGAACGACCTTCTCGTCGACGCCATGGGATCGAGCCTCGCCTCGTCTTCCTCTCGACGGTCTTCGCCATCGTCCTCGGCGTCTTCTTCGGCGTCATGACGGCGATACGGCAGTATTCCGGATTCGACTACGTCGTCACCTTCATATCCTTCGCCTTCTTCTCGCTTCCGTCCTTTCGTCTTCGCCGTCCTTCTAAAGGAATACGGCGCCATCAAGTTCAACGACTGGCTGGAGAATCCGACCATATCCTTCGCGACGACCGTGCTCTTTGCCGCGATTTTCGCCCTTTGTTTCACAGTCGCTCGTCGGCGGAGCCTCCGGCGGAGGGCGTACGCGGGCGCGGGCGCCTTCCTTTTGCGCCCTCGTCGCGCTCGTCGTCATCTCGAGCACGAAGTGGTTCCTCAGCCCGCAGCTGGGATGGGGCTTTATCATCGTGGTCTCAATCGCCTCGGCCGTTCTTTTCGCGTCCCTCTTCTGCGGCCTGTCCAACAGAAGGGCCTTGGCCTGCACGCTCGGCTCCCTCAGCCCTGAGCTTTGGTCTTCCTAGCCGCCAGCGGAAGCCTTTGGCAGCCCACGGGTCTGCTCTTCGTTCTCCTCTTGGCGGTGGTACTCGCCGGGGTGGTCATCGGGTTCGTTTTCGGCGGGTACGCCAAGCGCTCCGTCGTGTGGGCCAACGTGTGGACTGCATGTGCGACCTTCCTGGCCGTTTTTCGCCAATTACATGGCCGAGTACTGGGCGGACTACACCGAATTGGTGGGCGACCGGCCGGTGGCGACCGTGGGCGCAGGAACGCCAAACTTCCAGGGCGGGGAGATATTCTGGCTCAACGTCATCGACACCGTCACGCATTTGCTTTTGCCGACAATCTCCCTGACCCTCATATCCTTCGCGAGCTACACGAGGGTACACGCGCTCGTCGATGCTCGAGGTTCTGGGGCAGGATTACATCTGCACGGCCAGATCCAAGGGACTTCCCGAGCGCACGGTCATCACCCGCCACGCTTTCCGCAACGCCATGATTCCGATCACCACCATCGTCGCCACGGATTTTTGCCAACCTCATCGGAGGCGCGGCTCATCACGGAATCCATCTTCGGCTGGCAAGGGATGGGCGCCCTGTTCCGTTCGGGGCTCGACGCCGTCGATCCGATGCCGGTCATGGCCTTCTTCACGGTGACGGGAACCGCCGCCATCGTCATGAACATGGTCGCCGACATCCTTTACGCGTACATCGACCCGAGAATCAGGCGGTGAGGCTGCGATGACATCCAGTGACGCCCCTTCGAGGGAAACATGACAGACAGCAAGCACTCAGTTGTGCACATTGACGAAGACGCCGACTTCGCAGCCGTGGAGGTGGAGGACGAGGTCCTCGACCAGACGACCGACAAGTCCTATTCGCAGGGTCAGCTCGTCCGCCGTCGCTTCCTCCACCACAGGGCGGCGATGGTTTCCCTCATCGTCTTCGTCTTCATCGCCCTTCTCGCCTTCACGTCGATCGGCTACGGACCTCTTCCGGGGTGGTGGAAGTACAACTACACGGACACCTACCCGACGATCAACGGCGGGCGCCCCACCCTCGGTTTCCTGCATCTCGGCGAGCACCCCTTCGGTCAGGATTCCGTCGGCAAAGACTACTTCGCCCTGACCATGAGGGGAACCCCAGAACTCGATCATCATCGCCTTCGTCGTCGGGCTGGTCGGAACCTTCATCGGCACAGTGGTCGGCGCGATCGCGGGCTACTACCGCGGCTGGGTCGAGGCCGCCCTCATGAGGATGACGGATCTTTTCATCGTCATCCCGCTTCTTGTGCTGGCCGCCGTCGTCGGCCGGATGACGGGGGAGTTCGGAATCGTCTTCCTCGCCTTCATGTTGGGCATTCTGTATTGGACCGGGCTGGCGCGCCTGGTCAGAGGCGAGGTCCTCTCCCTCAGGGAGCGCGAGTTCATCTCGGCTGCGCGCGCGCTCGGCGCTTCCAACCGGAGGATCATCATCCGCCACATCCTCCCCAACTGCCTGGGCACGATCATCGTCTCGGCCACCCTGCTCATCGCCTCCGCGGTGCTCCTGGAGACCTCGCTTTCCTTCCTCGGATACGGGGTGAAGTCGCCCGACACGTCGCTCGGCCTGCTCATCAGCCAGTACCAGAGCTCGTTCGCCACGCGTCCCTGGCTCTTCTTCGCTCCCGCGGCGGCGATCCTCATCTTCGCACTGAGCGTCAACTTCATCGGCGACGGTTTGCGGGACGCGTTCGATCCCCGCCGAGAGGAAAGGCATCCTGATGTCGGACAAGAAAGAACGCCCCGGCCGCAAGCCCCGCAAAGGGGCCGGCCCCAACCTCGGCGAAGGCCTCGGCAAGGGCAAGGTGATCGAGGTCCAGAAGATCTCCTCGGAGCCCGTTTTGGCCTTCCAGGGCCTCGACGTCCAGTTCAAGACGGAGTTCGGGCGAGTCCACGCGGTGCGCGGCGTGAGCATCGACGTCGTCCCCGGACAGGTCGTGGCCCTTGTGGGCGAATCGGGGTCCGGCAAAATCCGTCACGTCGACGACGGCGCTCGGCCTCCTGCCCGGGAACGCGTCCATCGACGGGGAAGTCACCGTGGCGGGCAAGAGCGTTCGAGGAATGGGCTCGCGCGGCCTGCGCAACCTGCGAGGCAAGGACGTCGCCATGGTCTTCCAAGAGCCCATGACGGCGCTCAACCCCGTCCTGACGATCGGACGGCAGATAACCGAGGCGCTCGAGCAACACGGCGTCGCCTACGGGACGGCGGCCACCGCGCGAGCCGTCGAGCTGCTCAAGATGGTCGGCCTGAACGACGCCGAGGCTCGGGTCAAGCAGTATCCGCACGAGCTGTCCGGCGGCCAGCGCCAGCGCGTGTGCATCGCCATGGCGATCTCGTGCAACCCCAAGGCCATCATCGCCGACGAGCCGACCACGGCCCTCGACGTCACCGTCCAGGCCGACATCCTCGACCCTGCTGCGCTCGCTCAAGGACAAGCTCAACACCGGCATCCTGCTCATCACGCACTCGATGGGCGTCGTCGCCGACATGGCCGACACCGTCCATGTGATGTTCAAGGGAAACATCGTCGAGTCAGGAACCGTCGACGCCGTGCTCAACCACCCCGAACATCCGTACACGCAAAGGCTTCTGCGCGCCGTTCCCCACTTGGGGCGCGGCCGGGCCCAGTTCGGATTCGACGAGTCCCGCGACGAGTCCATCGACCTGGGCGACACGGTTCTCAGCGCGAACAACCTGGTCATCGAGTACGAGCGGCATGGCAAGGAGCCGTTCCGCGCGGTCGACGGCGTCACCTTCGACGTCGCGCGCGGGGAGATCGTCGGGCTCGTCGGGGAGTCGGGCTCGGGCAAATCGACAATCGGCAAGTGCGTGCTCGGCCTCGTTCCGGCGGCCTCCGGAAGCGTCGAGGTCTTCGGCAAGGACCTTCTGGCAATGTCCAAGGACGAGGCCAGGCGCAGCAGGAAGATGATGGGCGTGGTCTTCCAGGATCCCGCCGCCTCCCTCGACCCGCGATTTCCGATCGGCGACTGCATCGCCGAGCCCCTGGTGGTTCACCGGGAGGGAAACCAGAAGTTCCAGCAGCAAAGGGTGTATGAGCTGCTCGATGCCGTCAGCCTTCCGCGCTCGACCTACAACCGCTTCCCGCACGAGCTTTCCGGCGGCCAGCGCCAGCGCGTGTGCATCGCGCGGGCTCTGGCGCTTCGGCCCAGCCTTCTCATCGCGGACGAGCCGACGTCGGCCCTCGACGTCTCCGTGCAGAGCGCAGGTGCTGACGATGCTTTCGGACCTTCAGCGGGACTTCGGCTTCGCCTGCCTGTTCGTCTCGCACGACCTTGCCGTGGTGGACATGCTCGCCCACCGAGTGGTGGTGCTCCAAGACGGAAAGATCGTCGAGCAGGGGCTGCGCACGTCCGTGCTGCACAATCCGCGCGAGGAGTACACGAAGAGGCTGCTGGCTGCGGCGCCGGTCCCGGAGCCTGAGAGCAGCGCCGGCGGCGCGAGGAGCGACACGAGCTTCTTCGCTCGATCGGCGACGAGGTCGCGGAGCTCAAACTCTGAGGATCCCAGGCGTGAGGTTAGCCGGAGACGGCCTGCCCTCACGCCTTCGGCGATCGCCAGCAGGCCCGCCGCCAAGGCGAAGCACGGGCCGGGGCAGAAGCGGCGCGAGTACCGCTCGCCTTCTCCCTTTGCGAAGGCTTCGCCCTCGCCCTTCGCCGCTTCCCGGCAGGCGGAGTCGATGGCCAGCCTCGCCTGCAGGGGAGTCGCCCATTGCAGATCGGCCTTCGGCCTGAGGGCCGGCTCGGGGCGGCGATAGGCCTCTCCCGAGCGCCGGGCAAAAGCGATCGCTTCGCTTGTCCGACCTCGGATAGGAGGCGACGGCGTCGTCGCCCTTCTCGCTGAGGATCTTCAAACCCAGCTTCGACGAGAGGCCCTTGTACTCCCGCCAGGGGATGCGCACGGTTCGGATCCAGTTCCCCAAGGCGATGCCGGCGTCGTCGAGCATCACGTAAGGTCGCAGATAGAAGACGTAAGCCAGGGCGAGGATGCCGGCGGCGATGAGAGTCGGCGGGACGAGCGAGGCCCGGGCCGAATCCATCACGCTGGCCGCTTCGATGAAGGCGGCGAAGGCGGCGAACAGGCCGCCTTTGACGGCCTGCCGGGGATTGCGCAGACGGAAGCGGATCGTGGGCATGGGCAGATTCTCTCACACCCGCGCGCTTGGTCTATCACACATTCTTGCGCACCGGGCTATTTCCAACCTGCGCGCGTAGGATATTCGATGGCGCACCGTGCGCCCGCGCAACTGAACGCGTCGGAGCAGACATCCGGCGTGTGCGCGTCAAGCGAGGACAAGGAATCATTGAGCAAGCGTTATGACCTGCGGAACGTCGCCATCGTGGCGCACGTCGACCACGGCAAGACAACGCTCGTCGACGCCATGCTGTGGCAGTCGGGGCTTTCGGCGAGCGCGCCACCGTTGAGAAAAACGGGGAGCGGGTCATGGATTCGGGGGATCTGGAGCGTGAAAGGGCATCACGATCCTCGCGAAGAACACGGCGATATCGCTACCGGCCCCTCCGCGGCCAAGTTCAACGCGCCCGAAGGCGTGACGATCAACGTCATCGACACTCCCGGCCACGCCGACTTCGGCGGGAGGTCGAGCGGGGCTGTCGATGGTCGACGGCGTCGTCCTGCTTGTCGACGCCTCCGAGGGCCCGCTGCCCCAAACCCGTTTCGTCTTGCGCAAAGCCCTCGAGGCGAAGCTCCCGGTCATCACCGTGGTCAACAAGGTAGACCGCCCGGACGCCAGGATCGACGAGGTGGTCAACGAGACCCAGGACCTGCTGTTCTCCCTCTACTCGGACCTCGAGGATCCCGACGACGCGATTCTCGACCGGCTCTTGGAGATCCCCGTGATCTTTTGCGCCGCGAAGGCGGGGTACGCCGACACGCTCCGCCCCGAAGACGGCGAGCTGCCCTCCAACCGCAATCTGGAGCCGCTTTTTCGAAGCGATGCTCCACTATACCCGCCCCCGAGTACGACGCCGACGCCGGGCTCGTCGCCCAGGTGACGAACCTCGACGCCTCGCCGTTCCTCGGGCGCCTCGCGCTGACCCGGATCTATTCGGGAGAGCTGGCGAAGGGCGCATGGGTCGGCCTTTCAGGAAAGGACGGCGGGCTTTCGCGGGTGCACATATCGGAGCTGCTTGCAACCAAGGGGCTGAACCGCGAACCGGCGCAGGCGCCCGAGCCGGCGACATCGTGGCGATTGCGGGAGTCGAGGACATCACGATCGGCGACTGCTTGGTGGACCTGGACGACCCCCGCCCGCTGCCTCCCATACACGTCGACGATCCGGCGATCTCCATGACGGTGGGCATCAACACCTCGCCTTTGGCGGGCAAGGTGAAAGGGCACAAACTCACCGCCCGCCAGGTCAAAGACCGGCTCGAGGCGGAGCTCGTCGGAAACGTCTCGATCAGGGTGCTGCCCACCGACCGCCCCCGACCAGTGGGAGGTCCAGGACCGCGGAGAGCTCGCGTTGGCGATCCTCGTCGAGCAGATGCGGCGCGAAGGGTTCGAGCTGACTGTGGGCAAGCCTCAGGTCGTCACGAAGACGGTCGACGGCAAGGTCCACGAGCCCATGGAGCGGACGACGATTGACGTTCCCGAAGAGTATCTCGGCACGGTCACGCAGATCATGGCGGCGCGCAAAGGACGGATGGAGACGATGTCGAACCACGGCTCCGGCTGGGTGCGGATGGAGTTCGTCGTGCCGGCCCGCGGCATGATCGGCTTCCGCTCGCAGTTCCTCACGCAGACGAGGGGCACCGGAATTGCCTCCTCGATCGGCGACGGGTACGCGCCCTGGGCCGGGGCGATAGAGTCTCGCGCCACCGGCTCCCTCGTTTCTGACCGTCAGGGCCAGGTCACGGCGTACGCCCTCCAAAAGCTGGAGGACCGCGGAACGTTCTTCGTCGAGCCGGGCCAGGAGGTTTACGAAGGCCAGGTTGTGGGGAGAACCCGCGTGACGAGGATATGGACGTCAACGTGGTGCGGGCGAAGGAAATGACGAATATGCGATCGGCCACCGCGGAGGTGTTTGAGACGCTTCCAGGCTCCGCGCAAGCTGACCTTGGAAGAGTCCATCGAGTTCGCCGCCGACGACGAATGCATCGAGGTCACGCCGGAGGCGGTGCGCATCCGGAAGGTGATTCTCGGCTCGCAGGAGCGTTACAGGGCGGCGGCGCGAGCGAAAAAGAGGCAAGTGAGTATGCGTAAAGCGGTGCAGATCGCGCTCGGTTTGCTTGCCGGAGTGCTGGTGGGGATCTTGGCCACCATCGTCCATGCGGGGCCCGTGGACATGCCGATCGCAGGATTGGCCCTGGCGTCGGGAATGGTTGCCGCCGGAGCGTGGTTCATGGTCGAATGCGGGTGGGTCACGGCGTGGTTTTTGCGGCATCCGTCGGCGTGGCCGGCGCAGCCGTATGGCTTCTCATGTATCCGCCGAGCAATGACTCGTTCGTTTCCGCAGACCAGTGGGTGTCCCAGCTCTGGCTCTTTCTCGCCCCTGTCTCCGCAATCGTTCCCGCAGGTTGGGCCCCTTGCCCGCCGCGGCGACAAAGGAAAGGATCCATCGTGACTCAAGAGAATGAGAACATTGATGCCACCGATAGGGTCCGCCACGCCTGGCGGCGGGAACTCGGACGGAGAGCAGAGGAAGGACGTCGAGCGAATCGCCGATTCGCAAGGCGCTTCGGGCGAGGCCGCCGATTCCGCGTACGATCCCGACATAACCGCCACAATCCCTGTGGTGAGGCCGAAGGGGCCAAAGGGTCGAAGAAGAAGGCGTCCAAGGGAGGCAAGGGGCTCGGTAGGCCGCGGGCGCAAGAGGATCCTCGAAAGCCTGGGAGCGGCCCTTTCGGCGTCGACGACGTCGGGCAAAGACGGTGCAAAGGCCGACGCCGCGTCGCGCGAGGCGGCCAGGAAGCCGAGCGGGAGCGACGCCGCCCGCCGAGGCTGGGGCCAAATTCGAGGCTGCGGCGAAGGCCACGTCTGCTGCCAAGGCTGTCTCCGCCGCCAAGGCCGAGGCTGAGACTAAACCGACAGCCAAAGCTGAGGTTGAGACTAAGCCGACTGTCGCCACGAACCGAAGGCTGCTTCCAAAACCTGAGGCTGCTTCCGAGCCTGCAGCTGTTTCCAAAATCTGCAGCTGCTTCCGAGCCTGCGAGTGCCGCCAAATCCCCGCTTGCGGCCAAGGCGGAGGCTGCCGCCCAACCCTGATTCCGGCGGCAAACGGCCGGTTGCGCCGGGGCTGTCGGCTTCCGCGACTCCTGCCGCTGCGGCGGCCGCGAACGACGTCGCCTCGAAGGCAGATCGCGCCGCCGGACGTGAGGAACCGGTCTCGCCCGCTCAGAAACCCGCTCAGAAGGCGGTCGACGCCGCGGATGTTGCCGCAGCCGATCCCGCGGCAACGTCTGTTCAGGCAAGCGCTCCCGCGCCTAAGGCCGAGAAAGCTGAGAAGGCTGATTCCGCGTTCGCGAGGGTCGCAGGCGCGGCGGACGTCGCTCGGGGACGGCTTCGACCCGGCGAAGGCTGGTGAATCGCACGTTTCAGCTGCGAAGGCCGGGGACTCCTGAAAGCCGACAGTGCCCTGAAGGCCGAGAATGCCCTGAAGGCCGGGAATGCCGCGAAAGTCGGCAGTGCCCGAAGGCCGCGGACGATGCTTCAAAGGCTGCTAAGGACGTTGCTGCGGCCAGCGAGGACGTTGCCGCGACGGGCAGGACGATGCCGCAGCGACGAAAGACTACGGCACTCCACGAGCCGAGGACAGGGCGAGGCCAGAGGGCCTCCGTCCGACCCGAGGCGCGGTTTCCGATCGCGCGTTGGCTGGCTCTGCCACGTCGGCGGCTTCGGCGCCCGAGACCGGTGGCGCGGCTTCGGCGCGGCGAACTGCTCCTTCCGCCCAATCGCCCTCTCCTTCCGCGGGTTCGCCCGAGAAGGCAAAGTCGGCTTCGTCCGCAGCCGAGCAGAACCGTGCCCAGGGCCCTGTTAACGCGGCTGGTTCTTCCGCGGCACCCGCTGCGGGCGGCGTCCCGGTCAGTCGGCGAACGCGTCTCTGGCTGACGGATTGGCCGCGCGAGTCGGAAAAGAAGGCGTCCGGCAGGAGGCGGTCGGCGAATCGCGGCCCGCTGCGGAAGCTTCCAAGCCCGAAGCGCCCCACCGCCTTGAATCCAACATCGACAAGGAGCCAAAGGCCGGCGAGGAGCCCCACGCCGGCAAGGAATCCGACATTGGCGCCGGGGTTGACGCCGGCAGGGAAATCGGTGCCGGCGCGGTTGCCGCGGCAGAGGGCGGCGAAACGCCTGTCTCCGATCTCTCGGACGACGACACCGCCACGATTCCCGCCGTCAAGCGTTCGATCGCCGCGCAGCCCGTTGTTTACGGACCTGGCGCCGAGGCATGGCAGCAGCATCGGCAACCGCCCGCAGGGGAAATAGACGATAGGACGCCGGAGCCGGCCCCGAGTGCCCCCGCGCGCGGCGATTCTCAGGCTGCTGAGATTGAACGCTCCCGGATTCAGGAGGCCGGTTCCCCGACGGCGGGGGCTCCCGGATCCTATTGGGACGCAACCGACGACGCAGCTGCGACGACTGCGCCCCCGCCGTTCAATCGGCCTCATCGGCCGCTTCGCCGCCGTTTGCCGGAGCCGTCGAATCTGAGCCCGCTGCGGGTGAGTTCGAATCCGGAGGAGCGCAGCCGAAACCGCCGCCGGAAAGGAGACGGCGCGGGACTCGGCGTCTGGCTTGGGCCTTGTGGAACCTGCCGACAGCGTCGCGGAGTCTCGGTCTGGCCTTGCGGAATCTGGGCACGGCCTTGCCGATTCGGAAGCGGCCGTCGCAGAGCCTGGGCGGGGGCGTTGCCGAGCCTGGAGGCCGCCGTCGCTGAACCTGCACGGAGCGCTGCGGAGCCTGATCCTGCGTTGGCGAAGCCCGCGCAGGGCGCTGCGGGAGCCTGAGGCCGCCGACCTCGAGTCCGGCGTCGCCGGTTCCGAGCCTGCCGTCGCTGAACCTGTACCCGCTGCAGGATTCTCGTTGCCTGAGAACTGGCGGGACCTCGCCGAGCCTCCGACGCAGACCGAACCTTTGTCGCAGGGAGACTTCCGCGCCAGCGGATGTTTCAGCGTCGGCGGATGTTTCAGCGCCAGCGGATGTTTCCACGCCAGCGGATGTTTCTGCGCCGGGGATGTTTCTGCGCCAGCCGAGACTTCTACGGGCAGACCGACCGTGTCCGGCGGCGCGGCGACCATTCGAGACTCGAGGCGGAAGCTTCGCCGTCGAGCGTCGACGGCGGTCTGTCTTCCCTCGAAGCGTCGGCTGAAAGCGACCGCTGAAAAAGCTTCGGAAAGGCGAGGCGTCCGACGGCGAGCCCGCCAAGAGGCGTCGCGCGTGGCTTTGGGTCGCCGTGGCCGCCCTTGTCTTCGGCGTCGCTCTACCTGGGGGCCGCGTTCTACTTTTCGAACAAAAATCCCCGGCAGCACGACCGTCGCCGGCGTGAAGGTCGGCGGAATGTCCCGCGAAGCCGCCCAGGCGAAGCTCGAATCCGAGCTTTCGGGCCCGGCTGTCTCAGCCCGTGAAAGTCTCGATCGGGGCAAGGAGCAAACTATCGACCCCTCTTCGATCGGTGCCAAATTCGACGCGAAGTCCACGGTCGATTCCCTCGCGGGGTTCTCTCTCAACCCCTTGCGCCTGTGGGACAGCATGACGGGAGGCTCCGAGGTCTCTCCGACCGTCGACGTCGACCAGGCCAAACTGCGAAAAGACAGTCGATTCCCTTGTGGACGCCTCGGTGAACACGCCGACCAACGCATCGATAGAGTTCGACGGGGGTGACCCCGAAGACGACGAAAGCGAAGAAGGGGTCGACCTCGATCGCGAGGAGGCGTCCAAGAAGATCGCAGAAAAAGATGCTCGAAGGCAAGACGATCCCTTTGCCCGTCAATGAAAAAGAGCCGGACATCAAGGACCCGAGGCGCAAGGGCGCTGAAAGACCTTGCCAAGCCCCTTGTTTCCGGCAATCTCACGGTGAAAGTCGGATCGGCCACGGTGACGCTGACCCCGAAGCAGCTGGTCTCGGTCACGAAGTTCGTGGCCTCCGACGGCGAGCTCAAACTCAAGCTGGATCCGGAGAAGCTGAGCGACGTCGTCCGCAGGCGCACCCACCCTCCTGAAGGAGGGCAAGGACGCCAAAATCGAGATAGTCGACCACACGACACCGAAGGTCGTTCCGTCCGAAGACGGTGTGGGCTTCGACGAGGGCAAACTCGCGGAATCCGCTGCGGAGGCCGCGACGACGGGAGACCGAAGGTCGAGATCGCCACGAAGTCCGTCCCCGCGAAGTTCACCACGGAGGATGCGGAGAAGATGGGCGTCAAGGAGGTCGTCTCCTCGATTGAGACCCCTTGATCCAATGATGCGGTTCGCACCACGAACCTCAAGGTCGGCTACGCAAAGGTGGCGAACACCTGGTCAAACCCGACGAGGAGTTCTCGCTGCTCAAGGCGCTCGGGCCCATCGGACGCCGCGCACGGCTTTGTCTCTTCGGGCGTGGTCGCGAACGGCTTCAACTCGACCGCCTTGGGCGGAGGCCTTTCCCAGCTGTCCACAAACACCTTCAACCTGGGGTATCGGGCGGGCGTTCGTCGATGTGAGCACAAACCTCACTCGAAATATTCTCGCGCTACCCCATGGGAATGGAATCGACCCTGTGGGAGGGCAAGTACGACATGAGGTTCAAGAACAACACCCGTACGGCGCGGTCATCGACACCTGGGTCGCCGACGGAAAAGGTGTATTCGAAGCTCTGGTCGACGAAGTACTGGGACGTCGAGACGTCGACGTCGAAGCCTTACGCCCAGGTCGCGCCGACGACGAAGGTCAACCCGGCCCGCGACTGCGAGCCCTCCGGGGCCGGGGGCCGGGCTACGGTGACCGTCTCGCGGAAAGTCTCGCGAGACGGAAAGGTCCACGAAAACTCGAGCTGCAAGTGGACCCTATTCGCCGACCAATCGAGTGGTGTGCAAGTGACGCTATAGCCCTAAGGTCCCACAAGGATTTAGGGCTTTGTACAATACGAAGAGAAGGAAGGAAATGGCGTACATCATCGCGCCTCCGTGCGTCGACGTCATGGATCGCGCATGCGTCGACAGAATGCCCGGTCGACTGCATCTACGAGGGCGAACGGACGCTCTCACATCCACCCGACGAGTGCGTCGACTGCGGCGCGTGCGAGCCCGTCTGCCCGGTCGAAGCGATCTACTATGAGGACGACCTTCCCGAGGAATGGTCGGTGTTCGAGTCGGTCAACACCGAGTTCTTCGACGACATCGGCTTGCCTGGCGGCGCCCAGCGCCTGGGGCCCACGGCAGCTGACCATCCCTTACGTCGCCGGACTTCCTCCGCAGGGGGAGTGATGGGACCTCGGCGCTCAGCTTCCTGACTTCCCTTGGGACTCGCTCGTGCCGGTGAGAGCGCGCCGCCGCGCATCCGGACGGCGTTGTTGACCTGACGATCGGCACGCCGGTGGACTCTGGTCCTCCGGCGCGCGGGCGGCCTGGACGCCGCATCCGACGCCCACGGCTATCCGCTGACGGTCGGAACGGCCGAGCTGCGTGCAGCTATTCGCGGTGGTTGGAGCGCCGACGCGGCGTGCGCGCCGAGACAGGCGTGCTTCCCACGATCGGGTCGAAGGAAAATGGTGGCCTTGCTGCCCTCGCTCCTCGGCTTGGGATCCGCGGACGCCGTCGGCTTTCCCCGCGCCTCCTATCCGACGTACGACGTTGGCGCGCGCCTGCAGGGCGCCAAGCCCGTGCCCGTGGACACGGACGCCGACCCTTCGACGTGGCCCGCGATGAGCATGCTCTGGCTCAACTCGCCGGGGAACCCCGACGGGCACGTGCTCGGCGTGGAGCGCCTGCGGGCGATCCTCGCGTGGGCGCGGGAGCGCGGCGTCGTGGTCGCCAGCGACGAGTGCTACGCCGAGCTCGCGTGGGACGTTCCCGAGGCGCCGTCGATCCCTGGACGAGCGGGTGCGACGGCGACGTCGCGGGCCTCCTGTGCCTGTACTCGCTGTCCAAGCAGTCGAATATGGCAGGTTACCGGGCGGCCTTCCTCGCGGGCGACCCGGCGATGATCGGGCCGATTGCCGAAATCCGCAAGCATGCGGGATTCCTCATGCCCGGGCCGGTGCAGGCCGCGATGACGTGGGCGCTGGGCGACGACGCGCATGTGGCTGAGCAGCGGGCAGTCTACGCGCGCAGGCGCGAGAAGCTCCTGGCAGTGCTCGACGCCGCGGGTCTGGTCAACGACCCGCTGTCCGTGGCCGGGCTTTACATTTGGGCCGCGGCAAAACGGCCGGGCGGCGCGGCTGGTGACCCGGTTGGCGGTGTGGCTGGTGATTTTGGCGCTGATGCGGGCGGCGGTGTTGACACCGTGGTTGGCGATTCCGGCGCCGATGCTGCCGGCGGTGTGGCTGGTTCCAATCACGATGGCGGCAGCGCTGTAGAGGCGCCGACCGGCTGGGACATCGTTCGGGCGTGCGCCGAGCTGGGCATCGTCGTCGCCCCGGGCGACTTTTACGGCGAGGCCGGGCGCGACCGCGTGCGAATTCTCCCTCACGGCGACCGACTCCGCTATCGACGAAGCTGTCTGCCGCCTGCCGCGCTCTGCCCGAGGCACTCGTTGCGGGAGCTAGCTGCGGATGGCTAGCTGCCGCAAAGGGCTTGTCGAGGCGCCGACCCGTCGGGCTGGTGTTCTGGTTCGGTCTGGGCTAGGGCCAACATTTCCTAATTTGGCGGGATTGGCGCATTCAAGCGCATTCGAACTCTACTGCGTGGACCAGCTCCGCTGGAGTCAGGAGTCGGGAAAAGCGCCTCGCTTGGGGCCAAGATAAGTATTTGCTAAAAGTGCCTTCGTGCATCGTGAACGCCAAGAATGGTCGCTATCGTGCGCGAAGGCACTTTCATGCGTGAAACTAGGCTGCTCCGGAAATCAGGCTATTGGCCTATCGAGATTTCGACCAGACCACCGGTCAGTTGGCGTGGAGCGCCGAGTTCAACTCGATTCCGTGCCCGCGCGGGGGACCGCCTCGACGGCGCCGGTGATCGAGTTGCGGCGGAACAGGATGCTGTTCGCCCCGAAAGCCTCGCGGGCCGAGACCACGTGCGGTTCTGCCGCCCCGCCCTTGGCTGGCAGGACTGTGACCTTCGTTCCGGCCGTGACGTACAGGCCGGCCTCAACAATGCAGTCGTCGCCGAGCGCGATGCCGATTCCGCGTTCGCACCCACGAGCGAGCGCTCGCCCACGCGCACCCGTTCCTGCCGCCGCCGGAGAGTGTGCCCATCGTGGAGGCGCCGCCGCCGATGTCCGAACCGACGCCGATCACCACCCTGAGAAATCCGACCTCGACCATCGCGTTGCCCAGGGTTCCCGCGTTGAAATTGACGAAACCGGCGTGCATGACGGTGGTCCCTCGGCCAGATGCGCGCCCAGGCGCACGTTGTTGCTGTCGGCGATGCGCACGCCCGAAGGCACGACGTCAGTCGACCATCCGCGGAACTTGTCGACGCCGAGCACCTGCAGGTTCAGCACAGACCGCGCGCGCAGCTGCACCTCGGTCAGCTTGTCCACGGCCACGGGCCCCAGATTCGTCCACGCCACATTTTCGAGGACGCCGAAGACTCTCCAGGTTGATCTCGCTCGGGCGCACGAGCCGATGGGAGCAGCAAGTGCAGGCGCAGGTAGGCGTCGGCGGCGTTCTCGGGAGCGGCGTCGACGTCGATCGACGTCGTGACGGCCCGCGTCTGGACCGCGCGAATCTGGTCTTCGGTCTCGGCCAGCTCGAGGTCGGCGCCTCGGCGGGTTCGCTGCCGAATCCGAGCTCCGGATACCACACGTCGAGAATACGTCCGTCGGAAACAGTTGCCAGGCCTCGGCCCCACGCGTTCTTTTGCACCCATGCGCCCAAGCCTCACCAAGAGAATGATGGGCGTTCGCTGGGAACCGGTCGGCCCTGCGGAAAAGACGGTCGGCTGCTGACGGCCGGTTGGCGAACGGGAAAAAGACCGACGGCCGCGAAAGACAGGGCGGGTCAGCTTGCAGCGCCGCGGATGACCCGGCCAGGCGCGGCAGATCTTCGGTGAAAGGGGGGTGTACGGGCCGGTCGAGGCGGCCCGCAGCAAATCGTCGAGGGACGCCCATTCGAGCGCGAGGGATTCGTCGTTGGGCACGGGCTCGGCTGTCCGCAGCGGGCCGCGAACGTCGTGTAGCGCCAGTCGCCGTGATTGCGCACGATGCCGCGACCACATCGAGGCTGCCCGCGCCGATCGCCGTCTCCTCCTCGAATTCGCGCAGCGCGCCCTCCAGCGGCGTCTCCGACCATCCAATCGCCCCGCCTGGGTTCGACCACGTCCCGCCCGAATGCGACCATTCGGCGCGCAGCTGCACGAGCACCTCGATCGATTCTGCGCTCGCGGAAGGCAAGCGATCCCTCGCGGCGCCCGCCAAGCCCCAGTGTTCGGACCCGCAGGGACACAAAATGAAACCGTCCGCGCCTCTTCGGCGTCTGCCGCTGTGTGGCTTGCCGGCAGCAGAGCCGCCGGATGTAGAGGCATCCGCTATGCCCGCCGGGGCGGATTTGCCGTCGGCTTCGTCATCCGCATCGCCCGCCAACTTGACCGGCGGCCGCCAGAGCCGGGTGATCGAGACGCCCAGTTCGCCAGCATGGTGCGCAGCAGCGGCAGCGAGATGCCGACCACGCCGTGATAGTCGCCGTCGACCCTCCTCGACAAACGGCCCGCCCAATCCGTCCACGGTGAAGGCGCCCGCCACGTGCAGCGGTCTCCCGGTGGCGACGTATGCCTCGACTTCGGCGTCGGACATCGGCGCGAAATGGACGACGGCGTGGAAACCGCCCCCAGCGACGCCCCGCTCTTCAGATGGATGATCTGGTGGCCCGTGTGAAGGATTCCGCTGCGCCCGGCTATGCGCGCGATGCGCTCCCGCGTTGTTTCGGGGGCGCCGGGCTTCGCTGACTGCCTCGCCGTCGAACTCGAACATCGAATCGCAGCCGACCACGAAATCGGCCCCTGTTACTGCGCGGGTCGTATGCCACCGCACGGGCCTTCGCCGTTGCGAGGGCGAGGACCTTTTGCGCCGGCCCGCCGCGGACCGATTCGAGGAGGGCTTCTTCGTCGACGTCGGAGACCTGGACGAGCGGATCGAAACCCGCAGCCCGCAGCGTGGCCAGCCGCGCGGGCGATTTACTGGCCAGAGCCAGCCGGAGACGTCCGTTGCCCGTCAGGCCGAGCTCTGCCGCCGCGCGTCCGCTGAGGCGTTGCGCGGGCGCTAACCCAGCCCCGGCCCGGCGCATCAATCGCCGATTCATTCGCAAACGGCTTCTTCGCCCATTCGTTTTCAGGTGGCATTTCGGCAAACGAATCTGTGGCGTCACCCTTGCCATCGGCCAGATCCGCGGATCGTCTGCGCCCGGCCTCGCCCGCTGGGTCATCAGGCACGGCTGCACCCGTCAGGTCACGTCTGGCCTCGCCCGCTGGGACATACCCGGTATCGCCAGCATGCCCGGCCTCACCCGCATGCCCCCGTGAGGACCCGCTCACGCCAAGGCCTCGCGCAGAACGTCCAGGCCCACCGAGCCGATCGACAGGGCCCTGTTGTGCCACGCCTTGAGGTCGAAGTTCGCGCCCTCCTTCGCCCGGGCCTCCTCGCGAAGCTGCGTCCAGATGCGCTGGCCGATCTTGTACGACGGCGCCTCGCCCCGGCCACCCCAGGTAGCGGTTGAGCTCGAAGCGCAGGAAGGCGTCGTCGCTGGCGACGTTCTCACGCAGGAAGCGCCACGCCGAATCGGCGTCCCACGCGCCCTCGCCCCACGGGCCGGCGTCCTGCGCAGGTGAACGCCGAGATCCACCACCACGCGCGAGGTGCGCAGCCGCATCGAGTCGAGCACGCCCATGCGGTCGCCCAGCTCGTCCATGTACCCGAGCTCGGCCATGAGCTGCTCGGCGTAGAGGCCCAGCCCTCGCCGTGGCCCGACACCCAGCGAGCCGCCCGCGGTTCCGTTCCGGCGCTAGTCGTTGAGCAAGTCGCGCATGTACGTTGTGAGCCCGATCTGCAGTGGTAGGCTCGGAACGCCTTCGTGGTAGACGGTGGTCTTTTTCCTTCCAGGTCGCAAACCCGTGACGTTGGAAGGCACGGACCACCACATGCGGCCCGGTCGCGAGAAATCGCCCGTCGGGGGCGTGTAGTAGATGATTCCGGTTCCCGACGGCGCCAGGCAGCACTCGATCGTGCGCAGCGGCTCGGGAATGTCGAAATGCTCGGACATCGCCGCAACCGAGGCGTCCGCCGTCTCCCTGCATCCACCTTCGCAGGGCGTCGACGCCAGAGAGCTTGCGCTTGGGATCCGAATCCAGCCTCTCCATCGCCTCGCGCACGCCGACGCCGGGTCCGTACAGCTCGCGCGCCGTCCTTTCCTGCTCCGCGACGATCTCCGCGAGCTCGGCCTTCCCCATTCGTAGGTCTCATCGAGGTCGATGTCCGCGCCGAGGAAGTGGCGCGAGAAGAGCGCTGTAGCGCTCGCGGCCCACGGCGTCTTCCCTCCACCGCCGTCGGCAATGCCGTCTCCCGCAGGAAATCGGCGAGCTGGCTGTAGGTCACGCGCGCCGAGTCGGCGTTCGCGGCGACTTCGGGCCGTTTGTTCACCAGATGGAGAAAGGGGGAGGCCGAGCCGGCGGCGCCCTCGCACTGCTCCGCACACCTCTCGATCTGGCGCGCCGGGATCGGCGGCCCCGAGGCGATTCGCTGCCGCAAGGATTCCTTGTAGCCTTCGAGGGCTTCGGCGACGACGCCGAGACGGCGGCTGACGTTGTCCCAGTCGGCCTCGGTTTCGGTGGGCATGAGGTCGAAGATGTCTCGGACGCCCTGGATGGGTGAGGCGATGACGTTGATCCGCCGCACCTCTCGCCGGAGTCGATGAGCTCGAGCTCCAGCCCGAGGCGCTCGTTCATCGCCGCCACGGTGATCCGATCGACGTCGTCGGCGATCGGAAGGGAGTTTAGCTTGGCGAGGGTCCCGGATATCAAGCTGCGCTGCTCGTCCACGCCGGCGGGAGAATAGTCTGAGAGGGCTCCGTGGTCGGCGTCGTCCGTTCCCATCGACGGTGGCCGCTTCGGGCGACAAAGCGAGGTCTGCGTGAAAGTACTCGTTCGCGAGTGCGTCGATGGCGCTGGGGGTGCGAATGTTTGTCATGGACCAAGTTTATCGATTCGAGCCCTTGCGGCCATAGGAGCATTCTCCTCCGGCGCAATCCACGGCGCCTCTTCGAGGCGTGGAAGATTTGCGGAGCCTGCCGCGAAAGAGCGTCGTTGAACCTGTCGCGAAAGAGCGTCATTGAGCCTGTTGCAAATGAGCGTCGTTGAACCTGTCGGGAAAGAGCGTCATGCGCTGGCGCCTCTTCGAGGCGGGGGTGCGGCTGGCTGTCCGCCCGTCTACGAGCGCAATTTTGGAGTTTTTGGACAGACCTGAGTTTTTGGACAGACCTGAGTCTTTGGGCAGACTTGGAGTCTTTTGGGCTGACGAGGGCGGGCTAAGGCGCGGCCGCCGCGGCAGACGGGGCCAGGTCGGTTGTCATGGCTCTTGAGCGCAAGCGCCGGTTTCTTCCGTCTCTGCCGACTTTCGGCGGCGCCGATCTCCTCCGAGCCGCCACTCGACGGGCGACGCTCATCCACAACGCGTGACGCGGGCCTCCGTCGTGCCGTATAGTGTGTGATTGAAGGCACAAAACGAGGGAGGCACGTGACACAATTGCATCGATGTAAAAAGGACTGGAAACGGACGACGGGTCCGGAGACGAGGCCGTGGACCGCAACGAGAAGGGGCTTTCCGGCGTCGAAAGCCGACAGATCGATGAGAGGCGGCAGGACGATGAGAGCCGGTCGGTCGATGAAAGCGTGCCGCTCAACACCGTCGAACGGCATGCGCGCGGCATGCTCGGCGGAGGGGAGCGATATTCCCTCCCTGCAGGCGGCCGAGCCTGCGGGGCTCGACGTCGAAACGGCCCTCCGCTTCTGGCTGGCCATGGGTTTTCCCACGGTCTCGGAGAGTCGCGAGAAACGGATATTCACCGACGGCGACGTCGACGCCATGCGGCTTCACGCGAAGGCGCTTCGCTCGGGCCTGCTGACCCACGAAACGTTGGAATCGCTCAATCGCGCCCAATCCCACATAGTCCGACCGCCTCGTTCTTTTGGCAGCACGAGGTGCCTGTCGACTCATGCGCGCAGGGAACTCCGGGGCTTGACGGGATCTCGGCCAGGTTCTGGGTCCTCGACAACATCAAAGTCGACTACGAGGATTATCTGCGTCGGCAGATGGAATACTCGTGGAGACGCCACATGGTCGCCCTTCTCCGACGCAGCGAGACGGAAGTCTCCCAGATGGAGCTGACCGAGGCCTCCGACGTCACCCTGCGCAGGGCCTTCGGATTCATCGACATGGTGGCCTTCACGAATCGATCGAACGAGCTGGGGTCGGCCGAGTTCATCGAGCTCGTCGAGGAGTTCGACTTCACCTGCCGCATGGCCATACACGCCCACGGCGCGCGGGTGGTCAAGAGCATCGGAGACGCCTTCTCACATCGCCGACGACCCCGACACCGGCGCGCGGGTGGTGACGAACGTCGTGGACGAACTGCGGAAGGTGCCCGGCATGCTCCCGGTGCGAGCCTCCCTCGTGGGGAGGCGTCGTCTCGCGCTTTGGCGACATTTTTGGGGCCCAAGGTCAACCTTGCTTCGCGTTTGGTCGACGTCGCCGAATCGGGGACGATCCTGACCGACAGCGAAACCGCGGAAACCTTGCGTTCGCTCGCTGCCCGGCCGCTACACGCCTGTTCAGGGCCGGAAGCCCGAATCTTCAAGGTTTCGGAAAGATCGAAGCGGTCGAGGTGCGGAGGATGCCCTCGTCGTGACGGGGCCTTTGCTTGGGCGAGCGCCCGACGCCTGCGCGACGCTAGAGGAAACTGCCGCGATTCGGGCGGCCGCCCGGCGGGGGATCGGGCTTGTACGCAAGCGAAGGGACGGCCTTTTGGGCATGCGTTCTTTATGAACTGGGAGCGCCGTTAAGCCCTCGGAAAGCGGCGGCCTGCGACTCTGGTGTTTAAGAGTAAAGATTTCCTAAGACGGGCAGGCAAATTGTAACGGAATTGCATTAGAATCAGCTCATGACGAAGATGCTTCTTGTAGAGGACGACACCGCGATCTCCGGACCACTCCTGCGCGCCCTCGGGCGGGAGGGATACGATGCGCATTTGGCGGAGACCGGCCGGGACGCCATTGAGGCGATGGGCGGCGGCGTGACGTCGCCATCCTGACCTCGGCCTCCCTGACATGGACGGCCTTGACGTCGCACGCCATGCACGCTCCCAAGGGTGGATATTTCCGATTCTCATCCTCACGGCCCGTTCGGAAGAGGTCGACATGGTCGTCGGCCTCGACGCCGGAGCCGACGACTACGTCACCAAGCCTTTCCGCCTCGCCGAGCTTCTCGCGCGGGTGCGTGCAGTGCTGCGCCGAAGCGAAGCCAGCGAGAGCGACGTCATCCGCGTCCAGGATTTGGTCATCGACGTTCCCGCCCACAGGGTCGTCCGAGGAACGACGGAACTCGGGGTCTCCGGCAAGGAGTACGACCTGCTCGTGGTCCTCGCGCGCAACGCCGGGCAGGCGGTTTCGCGCTGACATCATGCGGGACGTGTGGGACGCGCCGGAGGACGACGCCTCGAAGAAGCTCGACATGCACGTTTCGTGGCTGCGCCGGAAGCTCGGGGATTCCGTCTCGGATCCGCGCTACATTTCAACGGTGCGCGGAGGATTCCGTCTCGAAAGGGAGTAAGCGATGCGCAGGCGGCCCTCACGATGACGACGGTCGCCGTGACGGTCGCCGTCCCTCCTGCTCGGCCTGCCGGCATAGCCTTGGCTCGCTCTCACATCCTTCGCAGCGCGGACGAGGACGTCCATCGCCGGGCGACGCAGATCGCCAACGTCGTCGACAAGAACGTCTCGGATCAGCGCGAAGGGCTGAAGGGCAGAGGGCAGCAGGGCAACTTCGACGTCCTGCCCCTCGACGTCATGCGCGCGACCGTCGATGGCGCGACATACCCCATGTTCGTCCGTGTCGCGATCTCGGGGGAGAAGGCGGAAGTCGGCGCGCAAACCGACGAGGACGCCATCGAGCACACGCACACGGGAACCCTCGCGCAGGTGACGGTGGGCATAGAGCGAAGCGCTGTGTGGCGCAGGATCGGTTTGTTCATCTCCCTTGGCGGGGCCGCCGTCGCGGTGTGCATTCTCAGGGCGCTGTCGCTTTGGCGCGCCGCCAGTCGCGGAAAATATCCGCGCTGCTCATCTACCGCGCCGCGGCCGCGGAGCAGATCGGCGCCGGCCAGGCGAGCCCGCGCATGAAGAAATCCGAATAGAGGAGATCGACCTCGTCTACGAGGAGCTCGTGAGAACCGCGGACCGCATGCGCCGGGCGCATCGCCGCCGAGAGGCAGTTCGCCGCGGACGCCTCGCACCAGCTGCGCACGCCGCTCACCGCCTTGTCGATGCGGCTTGAGGAGATCGAGTACCTTCCGAGCAAGAGGAGGTCCGTCAGGAGGCCGCCCGTGCCTGAACAGGTGAGCGGTCTCACCGGCGTCGTCGCCGATCTGCTGCGCTCCTCCCGCGCCGTTGAGGCCAGCACCGAGGCGGTTTCTCTCCAAGCTCTTCGAACAGCAGTCCGGATGAGTGGGAGCGCTCGCCAAGGCCGACAGACGCCTCGAATTCGAGGACGACGCCGGAGTGGCCGTTCTCGCAACGCCCGGCGCCTGCGCAGATCGTCGCGACCTCATCGAGAACTCCCCAATACGGCGGAGGACGACGAAAAGTCGCGGCGCGGAAAGTCGGCAGGGGGTGATCGACATCTCCGACGAAGGCGAGGGGCATACGAGGACCTTGTCGATGCGATCTTCAACAGGGCGTCTCGACCGGCGGCTCAACTGAATCGCCTTCCGCTGGCGCGCAGCTCGCCGAGGGCGCGGGCGGCAGGCCCGAGCTGGCGCAGGCGGCGCTGCCGATCTTCCGGCTGACCCTCAACGCCGTCCGAAAGTCGATCAATCCGCAGGATATCCTCGGCCGGGGCGATCGTCTCGGTGGGCGCGCGCAGGCGGCGGCGATAGGATATCGTCCGAGGTCTGGACCGGTTTTCCGAGGGTTCATCGCGGGCCGACGGCAAAAGCCGCGTCGGACTTGTCGAAGCCTTTTCAAACGCCGGCGGCCCTCTCGCCGCGAGAGGCGCCTTTCTTGCCGCGGAGGCGACTTTCTTGTCGTGAGAGGCCGGGGAAAAAGCGAAAATAGCGGTACATGACGTACCGGAAGGCTGCTGCCGAGCACGAGGCCGACGACGTTGCCGGAGACGTTGTCCGCAAACTGGGTCGTCAAATGCAGGACGTAGCGGAGAAAGCCCAGGCAGCCGAGGGCGATGACCAGGCCGCCGAGGTTCACGAGCGCGAACATGGCGAATTCCGCCCTGTGCTCCGCTGCGCCTCTTTTTGAAGCGTCCACAGCCTGTTGGCGACCCAGGCGAAGATCACGGAAACGGTCACGGAGACGATCTTGGCGGTGAGCGATTTGTCGCCGGGAAGGTCGATCGGAAGCGAGTAGGCCAAAAGATTGAAAAGGCCGACGTCGACGATGTGAAAGCTCAAGCCCACGGTGCAAAACTGTAAGAACTCGACAAACCACTCGGAAAGTCTGGCCCCGCAGAGAGTTTGCTTATGAGATTCGACAGCACCACGTAAGTGTAACCGGGGATAATGGGAAAAAGACTATAGGCTGAAATGTGAAAAACACAGGAGGGAACGTGTCCGATAGCAAAGTCGTCGGACAGCGCGGCGGAGCGCCGCGGTCGGCGTAGTGGGCGGGAGCCAGCTTGCCCGCATGATGCAGGAAGCGGCCATCGCCCTCGGGAACTCGAGCTGCGCGCTCTGGTCGAAGCGCCCGACGGCGCCACGGGCCAGGTCGTTCCGCTTTCCGTCGTCGGAGCGGCCGACGACGCCGACGCCGTCCTGGTCTCCGCGCGCGGCGTCACGACGCAGTGACCGTGGAACACGAGCACGTGCCGGACGAGATTCTGCCGCGGCGGCTGACGTCGCCCCTGTGCGCCCGGGAGTCGGCTGCTCGCCTTTGCTCAGGACAAGTCGCTCATGCGGCGAAGGCTGACCGAGCGGGAATCGAGTGCCCGCGCTGGTTCGCCGCGAGGAACGACGAAGAGATCGCGTCCGCGCTGCGAGCTCGGCGGGCGGGCCGTCGTCAAGACGCCGCGCGACGGGTACGACGGGAAGGGCGTCGCCGAAATCAGGCTGGCGCCCGACGGCCGATGCGAGACGTCGGCGCCTTTGGGCCAGTGGCTGGATGCGGCAGGAGGCGAGGGGCTGCTCATCGAGGAACTCGTGCCCTTCACGTGCGAGATCTCCCAGCTCGTCGCCCGCCGCCCAGGCGGCGAGATCGCAAGCTGGTGCGCCGTCGAAACGATCCAGCGCGGGGAGGTGCGCCGAAACCATTGCGCCTGCGCGGGTTTCTTCCGACGTCGCCGGGCGCGCCGCCGACATCGCGAAGGCCGTGGCCGAGGAGCTGGCGTGGTGATGCTCGCCGTCGAAATGTTCGTCGACGACGCCGGGCGCATTCTGGTCAACGAGCTGGCGATGCGTCCGCACAACTCCGGCCACTGGACGATCGAAGGCGCGGTGACGAGCCAATTCGAGCAGCACCTCCGGGCCGTGCTTGACCTTCCCCTTGGGTCCACGGACTTGCTGGCCCCTTGGGCCGTGATGGTCAACCTGCTCGGCCTCGGAGCCTCGAGGACCCCCGCGACGCCTCTACCCCGAGGCGATGGCCTGCACCTTTCGGCGAAGATTCACGTGTACGGCAGGAGGTGAGGCCGGGCCGCAGCTGGGCCACGTCACCGTGTGCGGCGACGATCTCGACGCGGCGAGAGCCCAAGCGCGCGAGACGGTCGAGGCGCTGGCGGGGCGCGGTGCGCGGCGACAGGCGCGACCGCGCTCGACTGAACCCGCGATTCCCAGACGGAGAAGAGGCGGGAGCCGCGGCCGCGCATACGCGAGCAGCCAATGGCGGCGCGGGAATCGCAACGAGCGGGAACCGCAGCGGTGCCGCGCACCCTTCGCAGAGGCGGCTGCATGAATCTTCTCGCGAGGGAGCGGCTGCGCGCCCTTCGCGAGGGAAGCGGACCCGAGCTCCTCGTGAGAAAATCAAGGCATGAACGCAATCGTTGGAATCGTCATGGGCTCGGATTCGACTGAAGGTCATGGAAGACGCGCTGCGGCGCTTGACGAGTTTGGTATCGCCTACGAGGTCGACGTCGTCTCGGCTCACCGGATGCCCGAAGACATGGTCGAATATGGGCGCAAGCAAGCGAGAGGGGCTTCGCAGCGATCATCGCGGGCGCGGGGGCGCGGCCCATCTTCCGGGGATGCTCGCCGCCTTGACGCTGCGTGCTCGTCATCGGCGTCCCGGTGCCGCTGCGGCATCTCGACGGAGTCGGACTCGCTCCCGTCGATCGTCCAAATGCCGGCGGGCGTGCCGGTGGCGACGGTGTCGGGATTGCCGGGGCCCGGAACTGCCGCTTCGCCGCGCGCATCGTCGGCAGCGCCCCGGCGGACCGACGTTCGCGATCGAATGGCGGAATTCCAGGACGGGCTCAGGAAGACGGCCAAGGCCAGCGGCCGCGCTGCGCCGCAAGCTCCGAGGGCTGAACGGTCGCGCATCGGGCTGAACGGCCGGCGAATGCCCTACGGCGGCGAAGCGCTGTCGCACTGCGTTCCTGCCGTCGCAGCGATCTCGGTGCGCTGTTGGAGCCGACCGCACCCGCCGCTAAAGGCGATTCCGCCCTTACAGAGGGGAGAAGAAATCGGACGACGTCAGAGTCCCGTTGCGGAGCTGTTCGAAGAACCCGTCAATCTTGGCGGGATCGAGGCGCACGGCCGACTGCTGGCCCACCCGGTAGTTCATGCTCGAAATGGGCGGCGCGCCCATCAGCCCGTCTGCCCATGACGCCGCGAATGCTCAATCCCGCCTTTCCCAGGGCGACCATGCCGGTGTCGGGTCGACGGTCAGATGCTCGGCCACCGTGCCGACGAGGAACGCTGGCGCATCGGGTTGATGAGCGTGGAGGGCGAGGCCGCTTTGGAGACGACCTTCGAGACGACCTGACGCTGGCGGAGCGCTCGGCCGATGTCCCCGAGAGGGTCGGCTTTGCGCATTCGCGAAAAAGGCAAGGGCCGTGCCGTCGGCGTCGTGGCAGCCCTTTGTCCACACCAGGCCCGAGTCGCCGGTCGTCGACGGCGGCGTCGTCAGAGGTTGACTCCGCCGACGGCCTCGACGAGGATTGACCCCGCCCATGGAAACCTCGATGTAATGGTCCACCTTCAGGCCGCTCAGTTCCTCGACGGTGCGCACGAGCAGCTTTGGGCCCGCCGATCGAATAGGCCGCGTTGAGCTTGCCGGCGTTGTTGCCCGGGATTGTCACGTAGGCGTCGCGGGGAAGGGAGACGAGAGCGGGCTTCCGGACCTCGGGGACGTGCAGACGTGATCGTGTCCGAACGCCGCCCGGCGGTGGATCGTCGATCGCGCCCTTCTCGCGCTTATGTCGGAGCCGACCACGAGGTACGTCGTGCCAGGGGTGTCGGCTTTGTCGGAAAGCGCATCGACGTCGTGGAGCTCGAGTTTCCGTAATGGATGAGATACGCCGGCCAGGCGATGAGAAGCACCAGAAGGACGACGAGGGCGATGCCCATGCGCCGGCGCTAGCGGTGCCTGCGGCGAGGCTTCGACGGCGGATAGAGCCCGCCTCCCGATTCCGTCGGGCCTGCGGCGGCTGTGGGGCCGCGCGGCGGCTCGGTCGGGCCCTCTGGCTGGGCCGCCCGGAAAGGCTCGGTCGGAGCCGGAAGGGCCGCCCGCCGAGCGAGTCCGGTCTCTGTGGGCTCTGGAGAGCCCTGACAGATTGGAGGCGGAGGCGCCGCCCGAGGCCGCTGCGACGACGCCGACGGCCCTTCCCGCGAGGCGGAGGGTAGGAAGAAGCGCTGGACGGGCGAGAGGCGCCCGCGGCGGATCGTCGTCAGGCGCCGCGCGCTTCCTCCGCCGGGCGACGCTCGTGGACCCGGAGCGGCGTGCGCTGTGAGAGGCCCTCGAAGCCGACGCTGCGGACCCTGCCTGCTGAGCGGAACCGGGCTGTTGAAGGGACCTGCCTTGCGGGGCGGAGCCAAGCTGCTCGGCAGCCCCCGACCGGGAGCGAGAACCGCGCTGCGACGCCGAACCGGACTGCGACGCGGAACCGCGCTGCTCGTTCGGGTCGATTCCGAGTTCTTTTTCGAGCAGAGAGCGCTGACGTCGCGGCGGGCGACCGTCGATGGCAGCCCACTCTTGAAGCTGCTCAGATCGTGCTGCCCGTGCCGCCGGAGCGGCCGCTGACCACTTCCTTGGCTCCCGAGGAGTCTGGGCGCGCGGCTTTTTTGGCAGGCTCGAAGGACGGAGGCTGTGTCATAGGGCACCCGCTTACTTGGCGTTGTTCCTAGTGCAAACCGGGGTCTTCGTGCTTGAGGGCGAAGGCTTCTTAGCCGACTGGGAGGCCTCGGGCGACGCCGGGCTCTCTTTTGCGCATTCTCCGCGCTTCCTCCCGGGTTCGCTGGGAGTTTGGGAAGGACTTCGCATCCGTGACGGTGCCCTCGGCCGGGTCGACCGTCATCGTCACGGGCTTGTCTTTGGCTATGCTCGCCCAAAGTTTGTCCGCCTCTTTGCGCGGGACGACGTAGGCGCCCTTGTGCTCGAAAGGCATCGTGAGGAATTTGACGTCGCTCGGGGCGACGTTCTGGAGAGAAGAGGCTAGGCCTGCGAGATTGCGGATGTCTCCGAATTCCTTGTTCGCGGCGATGTTTTTAGTGGTGGCGTCGAGGATGCTGTACAGCTTGCTCGCATCCCCCACCAGGTCAAGGTCCATCGCCTCAGTCATAATGGTTTTGACTCAGCTCCTGCCGTCTGCTCACCCTGCCGAGGTCAGAGCCGTCGCCCAGGCTTTTTGCGGGCTCGGGCCAAGGCCAGCGCCTGGTCGTTGTCGAGAAGGCGGCATCCCGCCTGATTTCTTTGAGGCCCGCCTCCTTGTCGCTGACGTCCCTCAGCGAAATAAGAAGGCACTCCTCCAAGCTCGTTCACGATTCCCTTGAAAGCGGCGAAGTTGATAACCATGAAATTGTCGATGCGCAGCCTTTTTCCCGGTCAGCTTCTCAACTGTCTTTCATTAGCATGCCGCTGCCGAACCGGTGTTGAGTTTGGCCCCGCCTTTGGCGAAGGCGGTGTTGAATCGAGCGTTCTTTGCGGTTCGGTCGTAGAGGACCTTGTCGTCATCGTCTTTGTCTCCTCACATTGCATCTCGGGAATGTCGACGAGGGTGTCGCGGGGATGGAGACGACTTCGACTCGTTTGCGATCCGCGGAAACATGCATGAGCATCGTCGCGTCTGAGCGCATTCCGACCACGTCGCCTGCAGACCCAGTCTCCGTCCACGTCCGAATCCCCTGCGATAATCCGATCCGATGAGGAGGAAATTCACCGACTTTCCGGCTTGCTTGTCGATCGTTGGGCGATCGCTGCCGAGGTCTTCCGCGGGTCGTACTTCCGATGTTGCCGTTCAGGCGGAAGTACATGAAAAACAAGGGCCGAAGCACCTGTCAGCAGGAGCGCGGAAAAGGCACAGTGCCGCGATCCTGAAAATGTGCCGTGATCGACGGCCGGTCGCCATATGGGCGGCATCGCGTTGTTTTCACCACCTGCCAATAGTACGCCGTTCCTGTGGGAGAGCGGGGAATGCTTGCCGTTGGGGAGTTGTGGAGACCGAGGCCGACATCGATGTCGATAAGTGTGGACGGTGAGCGAGTAACGGGTTAAAGTCCGAGAACACCCGCGGGTCATCCGACCCAAATGTGCAGACGTGGCCGATGACTGCCGACGTAAGCGTCTTCCGCGAAATGTAGCGGTTTTCACAGTGGTTGGAGGCTTGACACAGTCGAGGGTGAGAGGGTGTGCATCCGCCCAGATTCCCTGGGTGTGCGGTGCTCGCCGGTCCCGGGCGGCGGGTCTGCGCGAACGGGGCCGGACCCCGGAGGCGAGTGCGGAGGATGCCCAAACCGCCGCGGGTCTGCGCGAATGGGGGGCAAGATTCTTGGGTGTGCGGTGCTCGTCGACGGCGTGCAGCTTGGAACGCAGTCGCGCGGGGTGCGTGGAGTTCGAGCGGAGGCGCTTGAAAAAGCGGGCATTGTCCAAAATTGAGAACGAGGTCGAAAAGCTGCGGCGCTTCGGGGCATGGAGTCGTGCTTCGGGCGTGGAGCCATGCTTCGAGGCATGGAGTTGCGGCACCTTCCCTCCGCCTTGGAACGGCTGGGAGACGGACTCTGGAAACGCGAGCGCTGCGGAGGTTAGTCTTATTCAGTGAACACCGAACGCCTGAGGATTGTCACCGTCGCCTTCAACCCGGGGGAGGAGCTCGCATTGTGGGCGGAGTCCGTCGGCGAGGCCACGCGCAGGGTCGTCGACGTCGTCGTCGTCGACAACGGACCGACGCTGCAAATGGTCGACGCCGTGGGGCGGATCTATGCGCCGCCGTCCTCAGGCCGAGGCCGGAACCTCGGTTACGGAACGGCTGTCAACCGCGGTGTAGAGCGCTGCGCGAACGGGAGCGCGGCCGCGCCCGGCCCGGCTGCGGGATCGCTCGACAGGCGGCCGCTCAAAGGCGCGAGGTCGGCCGACGTTCAGGGCTCGGCCGGTGCGGACGTCGAGTTTCCCGCCGCGAATGAATCTGGCCTCACAGTGCGCCTTCCGGCGAGGGTTCGCTTGATTCGCGGGACTCCGAGTGGATCGTCGTGGTCAACCCCGACGTCGTCTTTCTGCCCGGCGCCATCGACAAGCTGATCGCCGCCGCGGCCGCGTGGCCTCGCGGGGGAGCTTTCGGGCCGCTTGTGCGCGATCGCGCGGGAACCGTCTACCCCTCCGCACGCAAGTTCCCGCGGCTCGTTTCCGGCGTCGGGCATGCGCTTTTTGGGCGGAGTTTGGCCGAACAACCCGTTTTCGCGAGCCTATCGCGAGAACGCCGACACCACGCGGGCCCATGTCGTCGACCGGGCTCTCCGGCTCGTGCCTGCTGCTTCGGCGCGAGGCATCTCGACGCCGTCGGCGGGTTCGACGAGTCGTACTTCATGTTCTTCGAGGACACGACGTTGGGAGAACAGCGCTGGCCTCTGCGGGGTGGCAGAGCGTTTTCATCCCCGACGCCGAAGTGGTGCACGATCAGGGCGCAAGCTGGCGGAACAAGCCAGAGAACATGATCCGCGCGCACCATCGTTCGGCCGCCCGATACCTTGACGGCGTGTACTCCAAGCCTTGGCAGGCGCCGTTGCGCTGGGCGCTGCGAGGCGGGGCTGAAAGCGCGGGAGGAGCTGCTTGTCCGCTTGTCACGGCGAGGCGAGAAACAGCCGTCGCGGCGAGCGCGAGGAAGTGGGCGCCGTGCGGAAGGCCGGCGTGAGCTATGGCGGGCGTCGAAGCCCGATTTTGTGTGCCCTTTAGGGGATGAGCGCCGAGTTTCCGGAGTGAAATTCCAAGAAAAGTGCCTTGGCCTGGGTTGAGCGTTCGGAAAAGTGCCTGGACATTGCAACTGCGGGTGTGAAGGCGGGTGCGTCGATGTTGCGATGAGACTGGCAGTGCGGCGAAAATCCGGGGCCTTCGCGTTTTGCCGAGGCCGCCCCGCCAATCGCCGCGAGGCTATGTGCCCCTGCTGAGGCGACTTGCGGACTGTGCAGAGACGCTCTGGCGTGCCGAGATGCTTGACGGGTGTGGCCGTTGCGTCCGGGTGTCCGGCGGTGTTTGTGGGCGCTTTCGGGTTCGGTGGACGTCGCCGAGGCTTGCAGGGGCCTCTGGGGTGCCTGTAAACATGACGAAATGCGGCCTGTGTGGCTGTGGCAAAGCCGCATCGGTTCGTATGCGCTTATACCTCACATGGTGTGCATTTAGGTTGAAATGTTGCGAATGTGACAAATGTGCATTCTGTTAAGTCTGTGATGTATGGTGGATTACCGTTTCTCTTTTGGAGGGAGAAAAAATTGGAGGATCCAAATATGACCATTCGACGCTTCGCCGGCCTTTCGTTGGCCGCGTCGCTTATCTTCGTGAGCACTCCCGTGTTCGCCTCAGAAAATCCGGTCGCCGGGGCGCGAAATGCATCGGCTGCTGTCAACCAGGCGGCGGCTGCCGCCGACCGCGCGTCGTCCGCTTCCGGCTGGCCGGGGCAGCCGACGGCAGCGTTCCGACGACCCCATGGAGCGTTCGGAGAAAAACACAGACTCTTGCCATCACAGACGGCTCGGGCTCCTTGACTCAGACTGGCAGGACGCCGCCCCTGACGGCTTCGGAAGTTACGCCGCCTCGGGCGCTGGAACGGACAATGAATCCGAAGCTCAGGCCGGCGCAGAGTTCGGAACCCAGGCCGATGCGCCTGCATCCGCAGCCGGAAGCGGCTTTGCCTCTCGGACTTCGGACGGCGCCCGCCTGGCTTCAACCGGGGCAGGCCGGGCGAACGGCCTCGGCGCTTCGGCCAACGGACGTGGGCGGTTCGTGGGCTCCGCGCGGCCGACCGATTCCGCGAAAGCCGACGGGTCCGGGCAACCCGAGGCTCAGCGCAAACGGACGGAGCCGAGGGCTTGACGGAGCACGCCGGCGGCGCAGCAGCCTTCCGTGCAGCAGACGCAAACGGATTCTGCGCAGAACCAGGTTGCCCAGAACCCCGCCGATTCGCAGCAGGGGCGGGGCGCCTCAGCCGGCGCAGCAGCGAACAGGCGCAGCGCAGCCCGCTCAATCCGAGCCCGCGCAGGAGGGGCCGCAGGGCCGAATCGGTCAGAAGGCCGATTCGACAAAAGCCTCCCAACGGCTACCTTTTCGTCTCCGAACCGCTCTCCGTCGAGGAATTCGCCGTCGCCGGCCTGACATGGAACAGGGCCAGTCCTTGCCGAGCGGCGCCACCGTCGAAATGCGCACTTTGGACGCCAAGGGATGGTCGGACTGGTACGTCCTATCGGTCGAAGAGGGCGAGGATGGGCGCCCCGGAACGGAGGCCAACGTTTCCGGCGGATCGACGGGCGTTCAGATCCGCATCAAGGGAAGCGGCAGCCTTCCCGCCGGGCTTGCCGTCAACCTCGTCAACGGCGAGGGGCCGACCAAAGAGGTCGCAGACGTCCAAAAAGTCGCGGCGGCTCAACAGCCTGCGGCCGCGAGCCTGACCGCCCCGGTCGCCAACCCCGACGAGAAGCGGTCGATCCTCTCGGGCAAAGCGACGGGCGTAGCCTCGACGTCGCAATTCGGCGGCCCGGCTGCAGCGGCCTCCCCGCAGGGACAGGCCTCTCCGCAAGGCCAGGCCGGCGCTGCGGCGAAGGCCAATGCGCCCGCGGCGCGGCAGCTGACGACTCCGCAGATCGCCGCCGCCGACAACCTCGCACGCATCCACCCGCGCTCGGCATGGGGAGCCGACGAGAGGAAGATGTCGTGGCCGCGTTCTTACGAGAACTTTGAGGGCGCGATCATCCATCACACGGCGGGGTCGAACAACTACAGCCAGGCGCAAGTGCCGGCGACTATTCGGGGCATCTACAGCTACCACTCGATCACCCGCGGATGGGGCGACATCGGATACAACGTCCTCATCGACAAGTACGGCGGGCGTTGGGAGGGCCGCTCGGGCACCCTGGCCGCCCCGCACGGCAAAGTGGTGACCGGCGCGCATGCCGCCCCCCGCAACCAGGGCACCTTCGGGGTCTCGGTTTTAGGCACCTACAGTTCGGCGGCGAGCGTCACACCGCTCATCCGCGAAACCTTCTCCGACGTCATTGCCGCGCGCTTCGTTCTCGGCGGCGTCAATCCGAACAGCCGAGGCACGATGACGGTTCCGAGAGGCACCGGCGCGCGCTTCCTGCGGGAAGCGCCCTTCCCCGCATCGTCGGACACAAGGACGTCAAGTCCACTTCCTGCCCCGGCGCGATCTACGGGTACCTCGATCAAATCCGGGCGGCGACGGCGGCCAAGTACCAGCGGATCATGGGCGGGGCAGCCGCAGCGCCCAGCCCCAGCCTCAGCCCAAGCCGTCGTCCCCGACCTACTACCTCAACAACGCGTGGGCGGGCAACGCCACCCACACCTTCACCTACGGGTTGAGTTCCGACACCGAGATTGTGGGCGACTGGGACGGCGACGGCAAAGACACGGTTTCCCTGCGCAGGGGCAACACCTTCGCCGTCAACAACGTCAGCGCGCCCACGGCGGCTCCGAAGTTCACCGCCGCCTACGGGATTCCCGGCGATGAGTACTATGTGGGCGACTGGGACGGCGACGGCAAGGACTCGCTCGCAATACGCCGAGGCAACGTCTTCCACGTCTCCAACCGGGTCGGCGCGACGACCGCCGATTACGCGATCGCCTACGGCAAACCGGGCGACGTCGTGCTCGTCGGCGACTGGGACGGCGACGGCCGCGACACCTTCGCCGTGCGGCGAGGCAACGAGTATCACATTCGCAACACGATGTCTTCGGGCCCAGCGGACAGGGGTGGTTCCCTACAGCAGGGCCGACGACAGAAGTCTTCGTCGAGCACTTCAGCGGATCGGCCAAGGACGCGCGTCGCGGTGCGCCGCGGCAAGACCTTCTCGTCTCCAGAGCCTCCACAGCACGGCGACGCCGACCGCGTCATCAATTACGGACGGGTCGGCGACAGGGGCGTTCGTCGGCGACTGGGACGGAAACCGGGTCATTTGACACTTCGGCGTTCGCCGAGGCTGATCCGACTGCGCAAAGCGGCTGCGACCGACCCTGCACCGGTCGCAGCCGCTGTCGTCGCAGATCGGCCAGTCGCGGCCGCCCCGAACCGGCCTCGGTTCCGGTCGGCGTCGCGCCGCCCTCAACGCCTGGTTTTGCTCACTGCCCGGGTCTTGGCGTACTTGGCCTCGACGTCCTCCTTCTGCGGACGCCACCAGTCCTCGTTGGCCTTGTACCACTCGACGGTGTCGTGCAGACCGGCCGCGAAATCGGCGAAGCTCGAGCTCCAGCCGGTCTCCTCGACGAGCTTGGAGTTGTCGATCGCGTAGCGCTGGTCGTGGCCGGGGCGGTCGTTGACGTGGTCAAAATCGTCGGGCTCGCGGCCGAATTCCGCGAGGATCATCTGAACGACTTCGAGGTTGTTCTTCTCGCCGTCGGCCCCGATCAGGTAGGTCTCGCCGATGCGGCCCTTGTCAATGATCTCCCACACCGCGGTGTTGTGGTCGCGCACGTGGATCAGTCGCGCACCTGCTCGCCCGTTCCGTGAGACGCGCGGGCGGATTCCGTCGATCATGTTCGTGATCGTGCGCGGAATGAACTTTTCGATGTGCTGATAGGGGCCGTAGTTGTTCGAGCAGTTCGAGATTGTTGCGGGGACGCCGAAAGAACGCACCCATGCGCGCACCAGCGGGTCCGAGGCGCCTTGACGAGGGTAGGGGCTTGACGGCGCGTACGGGTCGCCGGGCAAGAACCGGCGAGGCTCGTCGATCTCCAGATCGCCGTAGACCCTCGTCGGTGGAAATGTGGTGGAAACGCGTTCCGTGGCGGCGAACGGCCTCCAGAAGCCGGAAGGTGCCCTCGATGTTCGTGCGGATGAACGGGCTCGGGTCGTTCAGCGAGTTGTCGTTGTGCGACTCTGCGGCGAAATTGACGACGACGTCGGCGTCCTTGACCAGCGGGTCCACGGTGTCGGGGTCCGCGATGTCGCCCACGACCAGCTCGACGCGGTCCAGCCCCTCGATGGACTTCGGGTTCCCCGCATAGGTCAGTTTGTCGAGGACGACGACGTCGGCGTCGGGCATCGACTCGACCGTGGAATGAACGAAGTTCGCGCCGATGAAGCCGGCGCCTCCCGTGATGAGAACGCGCATGCGTTTCCTCTCCTCTGTCAATGGGCAAGAAAGATCGATCGTTGGGCAAGTCTATCTGTTTTGTCTGACCGCCGCCTTCTGTTCGGCTGCGGGAACTCTTGGCTCAGCGCCCTGCCGACGCCTCGATACTCCCACCCGGCCCGCTTCCACGCGTCGGGGTCGAGGGCGTTGCGCCCGTCCACGACGACGCGCTCGCTCACGAGCTCCCCGATTCGGGCGGGGTCGAGCCGCACGTACTGCTCCCATTCCGTGCACAAAAGCACTGCCTCGGCGCCGGCGACGGCGGCCTCGGCGTCGGCGAAGAACGCTGCGCCTTCGACCTCGGCTGCGACTGCCTCCGCCGAAGCCGCCGGGTCTGAGATCGTCACGCGCCCCCCGTTCGACGAGTGCAGACGCGATGCTCAGCGCGGGCGAGGAGCGGATGTCGTCTGTGTCGGGTTTGAACGTCGCTCCAGAACGGCGACTTTGCGGCCTTCGAGGCCGCCTGTGAGGCCCTCGAGCATTCCGACGGTTCGAGCCCGCTGGCCGTCGTTGATGCGCCTCGACTTCGGCGAGAAATCGGAAGGCCTCGCGCAGGTCGAGCTCCTCCGCTCGGGCCCGCAGCGCGCGGATGTCCTTCGGCAGGCAGCCGCCGCCGAACCCTATCCCGGCCCGCAGGAAGAGGCGTCCGATGCGTTCGTCGAGATCCCAGGGCTCGGGCGAGCTCGACGACGTCGGCGCCGGGTGGCGTCGCAGGCCTGGGACATAGCGTTGATGAAGGAGATCTTGGTCGCGAGGAAGGAGTTGGCCGCGACCTTGACGAGCTCGGCGGTGGCGAAGTCCATCGTCAGGCGGGGGACGCCCGCGGCGAGGAGCGCGCCATAGCACTCGTCGAGCGCGTCGCGGCCCGCGCGCGAATCCGCTTCCTCGCGGGACGGGCCGTAGACCAGCCGGTCCGGCTCGAGGGTGTCCCTGACCGCCGATCCCTCCCGCAAGAACTCGGGGTTCCAGACGAGGCAGGCCCCCGCGCGTCGAATGCGAGGTTCGAGCGCCGCCGCGGTCCCCACGGGCACCGTGGACTTTCCCGCCACGACGTCGCCCTCGCGAAGACAGGGGAGGAGCGAATCGACGGCGTCGTCGAGGAAGCGAGGTCGGCTGCGTGCGAATCCGGTCTCTGCGGGGTCCCGACTCCGATGAAATGGACCCGGGCGCCCCGGCCGCCTCCGGGGTCGGCGGAGAAGGCCAGCCGGCCGGAATCCAGGCCTTCCCTGAGCAGGTCCGCGAATCCGGGCTCTAGAATCGTCGGCTGCCCGGATGAGAGCGACGAAATTTCTGGCGCGGTTGCTGTCAATGCCCACAACGTTGTGGCCGAGGCTGGCCATGGCGACGGCATGCACGGCGCCGAGGTAGCCACCCGATGACCGAGATTTTCATGTCAATCAGACTACTGGATGGTACCCTTGAAAGGCTGTGACGACAATCGCTCAAGCGTCAGCCTGTTTCAATCCAGGCGATTGGACCGTCGAATTCAGAAGGACAGGCGGCCCGATTCAGGCGATCCAACAGCCGACGTCGCCGCTCCGCCGGCCGAAGCGAAGGGCGGTCGCGAAAGCGACGCGAGGAGGCTGATCTGAAAGACATGCGTGGGAGGCAACCGTGAAGGTCTTCGTCCAAATACCCTGTTTCAACGAAGAAACGACGCTTCCCACGGTTCTCGAGTCGATTCCCCGCGCGATAGGGGGCGTCGACGAGCTGGAGATCCTGGTCATCGACGACGGATCGACGGACGGCACCGTTCGAGCGGCCCGCGCCTGCGGCGTCACGCACATAGTCCGGCACACCAAAACCAGGGGCCTCGCGAGGTCCTTCCGCGACGGCGTCGATTATGCGTTGGCCCACGGCGCCGACGTCGTCGTCAACACCGACGGCGACAACCAATACCCGCAGGAGCGGATCCCCGATCTTCTCACGCCGATTCTTCAGGGACGCGCCGACATCGTCATCGCTGACCGCCAAAACCAAGGACATCGCGCATTTTTCACGGTTCAAAAAGCGCATGCAATCCCTTGGATCGGGCATGGTCAACCTCGCCGCCGGAACGCGGCTGCCGGACGCGGCCTCGGGGTTCAGGGCCTATTCGCGCCGATCTTTGATGCGGCTCAACGTCGTCACGAGATTTTCCTACTGCATGGAGACCATCGTTCAGGCCGGGCAACCTCCGCATGCGAATCGAGTCGGTGAAGATTCGCACGAATCCGAAGACCCGCGAGTCCCGCCTGTTCTCGAACATCTTCCAACACATGTACAAATCGGGGAAGGCGATCGTCAGGTCCTTCCTCATGTACAAACCCCACATTCCGCTCGGATTCCTGGCCGTGGTGACCGGGATCGTCGGGCTGGTGCCGTTCCTGCGCTTCCTCGTCTTTTGGTTCCAAGGCGAGAGCGGGGGGCATGTTCAATCGCTCATATTCGGAACGGCCATGATTGTCACGAGCCTGCTGAGCGCCGGCCTGCTGGTGGTCGCCGACCTTCAGCGCACAAACCGGGTGTTGATAGAGGACACGCTCGAGGCGGATGAAGGCGCTGCAATACGGCGAGGCTGCCCGGGAGGGAGGCACGCTGGTCCGCGGCTCGCGTGGGACGACGCCGCTGCGCCGAAGCCGACGCCGCCTGCGCCGAAGACGACGCCGCCTCAGGCGGAAAACGGGCCGCGCACGGCGACGGACGCGTAGCGCCCGGCGATGAAGACGGCGATGAAGGGGCCGCGCACGGCGGCGAACGCGACGCCGTGGGTCGCGGAGGCGAGGCGTGCCGCAAACCCGGCGGCGACGCGCGGATCGAACCAGCGGGCCGATTTAGGCCGGTTTTGGGTCGGAGCGGCGGAGCGCATGCGGCTTGCACTCGGTCTGTTCGCGGCTTGGACGGGATTTGGCTTGTGAAGGAGGAACTTTGAGAATCCTTGGATTCGGCACCTATGACGTTCGATCGCACCCGCGCGTCGGCGTGCTGCTCGAAGGCCTGCGCGAACAGGGGGTTTGCCGTTCGGGAGGTCGATGAGCCTTTGGGGGTCGGAACGGCGCAGAGGGTCAAATCGCTGACGAGCCCGGCAAGCGCCCTGCGTTTCGCCGCGGCGGTCGCCGGAAAAATGGGTGCGGTTGATCCGCCGAGCCTCCGCCTACCGCGGAAAGAACGGGCCCGACGCCGTCCTCGTCGGATACCTTGGGCATTTTCGACGTCCTCCTCGCCCGCGTGCTCTTCCCGCGCACGCCCATCGTGCTCGACCATTTTGATCTTCGCCTCGGACACGGCCAAGGACAGGGGCTCCTCGGCGGAGGCGTCGGCGGCAGGCTCGCCTGCCGCCTGCTGGAAGGATCGACAGGGGCGGCGTTGGCGGCGGCCGACGTCGTCGTGCTCGACACCGACGACCACCGCGCCCTCCTGCCGGCGCGTGCGAAGGGAAAAGAGGCAGTCGTTCCCGTCGGCGCCCCCAAACGATGGTTCGACGCCGGAGACCGGGCTCGGCGGGTCCGGGACGAGGCCCGTCGAGCCGAGGGCGAGGCGCCGGAGTCGCCGAGTGCTCGAACGCCTGAGGGCGAGGCGCCGGTCGGCGGGGTGCTCGAACGCCTGAGGGGCGAGGCTCGAAAAGCAGGCAACGAGAGGCCGACGGCCCGCTTTCGGTCGTCTTCTTCGGCCTCTTCACGCCCCTGCAAGGCGCACCGGAAATCGCCCGCGCGCTGGCGATCCTCGAGGGCCGCGGCGTCCGGATCGACGTCACTCTCATAGGGGACGGGCAGGACGCCGAGGCCGTGCGCGACGCCCTTCCTTCGGGGGAAAACGTTCGAGTTTCGTGGATTGACTGGGTCGATTCGGAGGACCTCCCCGACGTCGTCGCCGCGCACGACGTCTGCCTTGGAATCTTCGGAACGTCCGGCAAGGCCCGCCGCGTGGTGCCGAACAAGGTGTACCAGGGGATCGCCGCGGGCTGCGTCGTCGTAACGTCCGACACTCCGCCTCAGCGCAGGATTCTGGGCGGCGGCGCACGGTTCGTCGAGCCGGGCGACGCCCTGGCCTTTGGCGGACGCCCTCAAGCCTTGGCGCAGGAGCGGCCCCGGGATCGAGAATGTTCACGCGCCCGGAGGCGGCCCGAAGATGAGGGCTCCCGTGGTCAGTTTGGAAGGGACGGCGCCGGTCACTCAGTCGACGGCGCTGGGCGCTCAGTCGACGGCGCGAGCGCTCAGACGACGGCGGGGCATTCGGGGATGTCCGAGCTCCCGCCGATCAAACCGAGCCCGCTTTTGAGATCAAACCGAGCCCGCTTTGAATGAATCGGAGGCGGCTGAGATTCGGGAAAGCTTCCGCGCCGTACGCGTGACGGACTCGCTCGCCCGCGCAATCCTGCGCCTGGGCCGGAGGCGGATGCGGAACGAGCGGGAAGGCGAACGCCTTGATCCGAAAACGAGTCTTGGCCGAGAGGAAACGCGGGATTTTCGGGGTTGAAACGGACGCGGAGCCAAAGACCGGCGCGGGGAACGGCGGCCTGTCGTGCCCGGGGAGCGCGAATGAACGCGCGCGATCCGAAGGCGATTCGCGGCGGTTTTCGAGGCTCGCCGCGAATATGCGCCGCGTCGCGCTCGCCGCGGCCGCGGCCGCCGCCGTGGGCGATAGCCGCCAAATGGCCGCAGGTGCGCATCGCCCTCGGCCAGATGTCGCTTCCGCCTTGGCGGCCGCCGCGGCGGCGTCCTTCGCGTACGTCGCCCTGACGATGCTGTCGTGGCAAGCCGTGATCGGCATCCCCTTTCGGCGGCCTCGCGGATCTTTTTCGTGTCGCAGATCGCGAAAGTACCTTCCCGGCGGAGTGTGGAACTTCGTCGCCGTGGGGAGGCGGCCCGCAGGCACTCGATTTCACGCCGCCGCTCGGTTTCCTCCTCGCCGTGGCGGTTGCGATCTCGATAGTCGTCGGGGCGATGCTCGCGTTGCCCTCCTGCTGGCGGCCCGAAGACCTGCGCGGCAGCTACTGGTGGCTGCTGGCCGCAGTGCCCTGGGGAGTCGCGGTTCTTTGGCCCTCAATCCTCAACAGGTGCCTGAATGCGGCTTTGCGTCTGGCGCGCAGAGAGCCCCTCGAGCGGCCGGTGTCCGGGCGCGCCGTTTTGCGGTCGGCGCTCGTCTCCCTCTTTGCTTGGCTCGCAGATCGGCCTGCAGGTCTACGTCCTTCTCACCGCGCTGGGGATGGAGGCCGGCGCGGCGGGGCTGGCGCGCTCGATAGGCGGCTACGCGCTCGGGCTGGACGGCGGGGTTCCTCGTCTTTTTCGTCCCCGCCGGGGTCGGTGTGGGAAGTCGCGCTGGGGGCGGCGCTCGCGGGCGCCGTCGACGTCGGTTCGCTCGTTGTTGTGGTCATCACGTCGAGGGTTCTTGTGACTGTTGCCGACCTCGTCGCCGGAGGGCTCGCCCTCGCGGTCGGCCGGGGGAGGCCTCGAAAATCCGACGGCGGCGAACACTGACGAGCGTGGGGCGCCGCCGGCAGAGCCCGTGAAAGCCGCAGACGCCGGCGACGGGGCGGATTTAGGCAGCCCGCCGCGCTTTCGAGCCCGGCGCGGGGGCGTTCCGCCGTCGTCGGCCAGCGTGTGCGTCGCGCCTTTCTTAGCCGGCTTTCTGCCCGTCTTTAGGGGGCTTTCTGCCCGTGCGGCGCGTGCGCCGACGGGAGTCGAGCGCTGTGCGTGCGGCGAAGGCGACTGTGCGAATGGCTCCCCGGGGTGAGCGTTCGGCTAAAGCTTCCTACTACACTAGGCGAAGCAAGAGTGGCGCTTCGGCGCTTACGCGAGCGAGTGAGGGTATGGAAGACAGAACAGACGTGAGGGCGCCCCTGCCCTTGTCGCAACAGTGGACGCTGATCAACGCGTTCGGTCAGCGGGATCTCAAAGCCAAGTTCAACGGAACCCTCTTGGGGTGGGTGTGGTCGCTCGTCGTGCCGCTCGCAACCCTGGGGATCTCACGCTCATCTTCGGCGGCCTGTTCAGATGAAGATCCCCGGAGGCGCGAGCAGGTATGCAGGAATCAATTCGTCGCCGTGTGGCTGTTCGCCGGCCTGACCATGTGGGGTTACTTCCTCAGCTCCGTCAACGGCGGCATCTCAGGGGCTTCGAGTTCGGGATCGCTGCTGCAGAAGGTCTACTTCCCAGCGTATGCGCCCGTCCTTGCGCGGGCCTGGCCGTCGGCGTCCAGTCCCTCATCGAGGTGGGGCTGCTCTGACCGTGTTCGCCTTTTTGGGGATATTCGGGTGGACGTGGATCCTCATACCCTTCCTGTTCTGTCTGCTCGTCGTATTCGTCCAATCCGTCGCGGTCGTCCTCGCCATATGGAACATCCACGTCAGAGACCTGGCCCAGCTCGTCGGAGTGATCCTCCAACTCATGTTCTTCGCGACGCCGATCATCTACAGCGTGACCTTGGTTCCCGTGGAGAAGTGGGGAATTCCCTGCAGAAGATCATCGGGCATATGCCGATGGCTGAGTTCATCGAGCTCTTCCGAAGCGTCGCCTTCTACTGCGCTCCGGGGCACTGGAAGGCGTGGGCTGGCTTGCGCGGCGTGGGCCGGGATCGCGTTCCTCGCGGCGAAGCTCGTCTACCGCAAGTGGGGCGCCGATTTGGGAGAGAGGATCTGAGATGGAAGTTCACACCGGCGCCGCCGGCGCGCAGGGAGCGCCCGACGAGTTCGCGATCGTCGTCGAGAACGTCTCGAAATCCTTCGAAATGCAGGCGGACCGCCGCGACACCTTCAAGGAGCGCTTCGTCCGCGGCCGCTCCCGCCAAGGCAAGCGCATGTTCCACGCCCTTGACGACGTCTCCTTTCAAGATCCGCAAAGGAACGACCTTCGGCCTCATCGGCCACAACGGCTCGGGCAAGTCGACCATGCTCAAGATCTTGGCCGGCGTGTACAGCCGACGTCGGGCTCGGTCACCGTCTCAGACAAGGTCGACGTCCCTGCTCGAGCTCGGGGCGGATTCCACGCCGAGCTGACCGGCCGCGAAAATATCTTCCTCAACGGCGCGATCCTGGGACGGACGAAGAAGCAGATCGAGGACACCCTGGAGTGGATCATCGATTTCGCCGACATCGGCGACTTCATCGACCAGCCTGTCAAGGTCTCACTCGTCGGGAATGACGGTGCGCCTGGGCTTCGCCGTGGCCGTGGCCATCCGCCCCAAGATCCTCATCGTCGACGAGATCATCGCCGTGGGCGACGAAGAATTTCAGCGTAAATGCTTCGACTACATGCGCGAACTGCGCGACGCCGGGACCACCGTGGCGCTCGTGACCCACTCGCTCTCGCTCGCCCAGGAAATGTGCGACGAGGGTCGTGTGGCTCGACCACGGCCGCGTCAAGATGGTCGCCGACGCCGACGAGGCCGTCTCCGCCTACCTCGAAGCCGTCAACGCCAAAGAATTCGAAAAGCGGGCGGCCGAACGCGAGGAAGAAGAGGAATTCCCCGAGGACGAGTCCTTCAAGCTCAACCAGGGCAACGGCGACTGCCGGATGGTCGGCGTCGACCTCCTCGACGCCGAGGGCAACGAGGCGCCGTTCCTCACGTCCGGCGAGGCCGGCACGGTCCGCGATGCACGTGCGGGCGAAGAAGGATCTGCACGACGTCGAACTCGGCTTTGGCCTTCGTGACCGACCAGGGCGAGACTATCGCGGGGCCCAACTCGCGCCACGGCGGGCGGCTCTACCGCTGCGCAGGGGCGAGGAGACGTTCATCGACTACACGATGGACCCCGTGCTCATCCAGCCTGGAAGGTTCTGGATCACAACGTGCTTCGTGCGCGACGGCGAGATGTTCGACTATTCGGATCGCAGAACCGAATTGATCGTCAGAGGCAACCGGGTCGCCGAAGAACCTGGATTGATAACACTTCCAGCCGGTGCCTGGAGCCGAGTCTCCGGGGCGCCTTCGTCACAGAGAGGCGATGAGATGAACGAATCGAGCAGCGAGGAAGAATTGCGGCAGCTGCGCGCCGCGCTGCGGGCGTCCCAGAGCGAAGTCCAAAAAGCTCGGCAAGCGCAACGACCAACTCGAAAAGGAACTTCGCACGGCAAACCGCAAGCTCGGCGGTGCGTGGGAGCAGCTGGACGCGATCCGGCATTCGACGTCGTGGAAGATGACCGCCCCCGTCAGGCTCGTCAAGACGGCTGTCCGCAAGGGCCTGGGCCGGTGAGGGTCCTGAAGAAGCGAGGCCCGCTCGTCTCCGAGGTGTCGCGGGGAAAAGTCCGCATCGAACGCGGGGAGCCGGCCGGCGTCGCCGCCCGGGGGCGGGTAGCGCTCGTCGCCCAGTTCTCCATGGGCCCCGAGCAGCCGATGTCCCTTTCGAAGTATCTCGAAGCGCTCGAGGGAAACGGCTATGCGACCGTCGTCATATCGACATGCGACTCGGCCGAGCCCCTCCGGTTCCCCCACGGGATCCCCGATGCGACGGTCGTGATGCGCCGCCCCAACCTCGGCTACGACTTCGGCTCGTGGGCCACGGCTTTAGGGCTGCATCCCGGGCGTCCGCGAAAGCGCCCGTCGTCTTGTTGACCAACGACTCGCTGCTCGGCCCCTTCGCCCCGATCGACCATCTTTTGGAATGGGCCGCCGAACCGGGCCCCGACATCCGCGGGCTGACCGCGTCCCTACCAATTCGCCCGCCACATTCAGTCGTTCTTCCTCGCTTTCCGCGGGGGGATCCTGGCCGACAGGCCGTGGGTCGATTTCTTCAACGACGTCCGCGTGGAGCCGGACAAGGACGACGTCGTGCTCTCCTACGAGCTCGGCGCCTCAAAGGTGTGCTTCTCCGAGGCCTACTCTTCCGACGAGTGGGTGACCGGCCCGGACCTCGGGGTTCCGTATGGAAAATCCGACGGTCGACAGCTGGCGCAAGCTCATGGAATACGACGTCCCCTTCCTCAAGCGCACGATCATGACGCATCCTTCGACCCTGTCGGAAGGCGCCGAGGCCGCCGCCTACGTCGCCCGGCGCTACAACACCGATATCGCCCAGTGGTGAGTTAGGAGTTTCCCCATGCCTCGTTTCAGCAGATCCGGCCTTGTGCGCAGGGCCCAGTACCACGCCGCCCGAGCCCGCAACGCCGCCGCCAACTTCCTCGTCTCAGGAAGCGTCAAGGGCTACAGATCCCAGCATCCGGCCGACTTCAGCGAATACGTCATGCGCCAAGGCGGGCGGCAGGACTCCGGCTTTCCCGACAAGTGGAGGATCGACCCGCAGTTCGACATCGCCGACCCGAAGCCGGATCGCCGTCGTCATTCACTGCTTCTACGCCGACCTCATGCCCGAGCTTTTCGACCGCCTTCGCAATCTCCCGATCGATTTCGACCTGTTCGTCACGAACGCCTCGGGGGCGGACGTGGCCGTTCCCGAAGATCTCGAGTACATGCGCCACAGCGTCGTCGTCGAGGTTGAAAACCACGGCCGGGACATCTTCCCGACCGTCCAGCTAGTCAACTCGAGAATCCTCAATCCATACGACCTCATCCTCAAGCTGCACACAAAGAAGAGCCCGTGGCGGGAGGGAGCACGCCGACCTCGACGGCAGCGCTGCGTGGAAGGACCAGTTCCTTTCCGACCTGGTCGGATCGCGCGAGAAGGTCGAGGAGATCCTCAACGCCTCGCCGCCGACCCGACGCTGGGGCTCGTCACCGCGGCCGACCTCGATCGTCGGCAAGGGAGTTTTTGGGGCGAGGGACCAGCGGATCGTCGAGCAGCTCATGCTCCGCATCGAGATGTCGATCGACCCGGACGAGCTGGAGTTCGCCTCGGGGTCGATGTACTGGACCCGCGCCTTCGTCCTCCAGGGCTTGAGGGCCTTCAACCGACCTCGGCCGACTTCGACGAGGAAAAGGGACGAGGTTGACGCCACCACCGCCCACGCGATCGAACGGATCGTCGGAATCGTCACCGACGAGGCAGGGGCTGCGGACCGTCGAGGCGCCTCGGCTGGCGAAGCTGGCCTCCGAGCCGGGATACGACGCGCGCGGCTGGCGCAGGTTCGAGCCGGGCGCCTCCCGCACGGCTGCGGCGGACGTCATACCCTTCTACCCGCCGCAGTTCCACGAGTCGGAGGAGACAACCGCTGGTGGGGCGGGGCTTCACCGAATGGTCGAGATGTGCAGCCGCGATTCCGCCTGGCGCGGCTATTATCAGCCCAAGCAGCCGACGGACCTCGGGTACACGACCTCGAGCTCGACCGGGTGCGCATGGACCAGGCCGACCTCGCCGCTGCCAACGGCATCGGCGCATTCATGTATTACTACTACTGGTTCTCCGGAAAGAGGATCCTCAACAGGCCCATTGAGAAGCTCAAGGCCTCCGGCCTCGACTTCCCGTTCTGCATCATGTGGGCCAATGAAAACTGGACGAGGCGCTGGGACGGGCGCTCGCAAGACGTCCTCATCGGCCAGGACTATTCACAGGTGCCGGCGGAGGATTTCATCGACGACGTCATGGAGTTCCTCCTCGACCCCAGGTACGTGCGGGTCGACGGCAAGGCGCTCATCGCGGTCTACCGCCCGGCGCAGATGGACAATTTCCCCGAGGTCGTCGCGACCTGGAGGGAGCGCGCCCGCGCCGCAGGAGTCGGCGAGCTCAAGGTGCTCGCCGTGGCCGTCGCCGAGGAGTTCGACGGCCTCGGCCAAGGGTTCCGCGAGGCCGGACTGGACGGCACGCTCCAGTTCCCGCCGCACAACCTGCCGTGGGTTGCGGGGCCGGCGACGGAGGTCGGCCTCGACGGCCGCTGGCGCGGCAATTTCATGAGCTATCGGGCCACGGTCAAGGCGTCCCTGCATGCGGCGCCGAGCCTGGCCGACGACGAGTACCCGGGGCCATGGTCGGCTTCGACAACACCGCCCGCCGCCAGTGGAAGGCCGACGCGTGGTACGGCTCGAATCCCACACCTTCCACCGTTGGATCGCCGGGCTCGTGCGTCGTCGCCCCGCGCGAGGCGAAGGACCGTCTGCTGTTCGTCAACGCCTGGAACGAGTGGGGCCGAAAGCGCGATCCTCGAGCCGACGACGCGCTTCGGGCAGAACCTATCTGCTGGCCGTCCGCAACGCGGTGTGGAGTTAAGGCCTGCGGCGGCCGAGACGCGATTCCCGAGCCGACGACGCGCGGTGTCGCAGACGAGCGCCTCTCGGCCGCTTCACTCTGGAACGGCCCGAGCCTGCCTTTGAATCCGTCGGCGGCGGCCTTGCGCAGCATCTTCCTGCGCGCCTTGCCGTCGCCCGCCGCGAAGGCGTTGAACGCTGCGTGCTCGGCCGCCCAGTAGCAGTAACGGATCCGCCACTTTCCGGGCAGAAGGCTCGTGCGCACGAGCGCAATCGTGTTGCGCAGAATGTAATAGTTGCGGATCGGGCTGTGAACGTGGACGGGCTGGTCGCGGCCCGGGAGACGGACGACGTCGTCGCCGAGCGAATGCGTCAGCTTGGCAGCCGGGACCGCGACAAGGCGCCAGCCCGCCTTCCTCGCGCACCCCCCATTCGAGGTCGACGTGGTCGATGAAGAGGTCCTCTCGCATTTTTCCCACGGACGCCAGGGCCGAGAGCCGGATGAGGCGGCCCGAGGCGATGAGGAAGGCGACGTCCAGGCGCGGCAGGCCAAGTTCCGAGCGGCTGGCGCGCTCGGCGCCACCCGCGGTCGACGTAGACGAGCTCGTCGGCGCCCTCGCGCTCCTCGGAGGGGAGCGGGCCGACGGCCGCGATCGCCGGGTCCTCCTCGATCGCCTCGAGGAGCCGGGCGACCATGTCGGGAGCAGGGCATCGAATCCTGGTCGCTCAACAACACGAAATTCGATTCCGGCGTCTCGGCGGCTAAGCTCTGCGCCAGCTCGACGCCGCGATTCTGGGCTGCGGCGATTCCCAGATTCTCCCCCAGCTCGAGGAGCCTGGCGCCTGCCTGGTCGCAGGGCCTTCCGCAAAGCCTCCACTTCGGCCGGGTCCGAACCGTTGTCCACCGCGATCACGCTGTCGCATTGGCCGGCGAGCTCCGCCAGGAGGGCGGAGACGTCGCCGGGGTGGTACAGTGACGACGACGGCGGCGATCACAGCGTCGCGAGGTATGCCTGCACGGCGTCCCACGTGGGCGAAGCCCGGACTCGCGCGCCTCGGTCAGATTCGGGGCGGCCGTGTCCTTTTCGGACAGCAGGAGCTCCAGCGGGGAGCCGTCGCGCCCCGTCTTCGGGAAATCGAGCGCGACCTCCGGGCAGACGGGGGAGACGCCGTGCTCGCGCCCGGGCGCGTACTCGGCCGAGCACATGTACATGACGGTCGAGTTGTCTTCGAGGGCGATGAATGCGTGGCCCAAGCCTTCCGAGAGATAGATGGCTTTGCGATCGACGTCGTCCAGAAGAACCGAATCATTTGCCGAAGGTCGGCGAGCCGACCCGGATGTCGATGGCGAAGTCGAGCACTGCCCCGCGCGGGCACACGACGTACTTGGCCTGCGACGGGGGGACGTCGGCGAAGTGGATTCCGCGCACGGTCCCCGCCTTCGACACCGAGACGTTGGCCTGGCGCAGGTCGAGCCTGTGGCCCACGGCTTTCTCGAACGCGCTCGACTTGTACGCTTCGAGGAAAACCCCGCGGTCGTCGGGGAACTGCTTCGGCGTGATCTCCCAGGCGCCCGGAATCTTCAGCTCGGATCTGCATTGCGGTCCTTCCGTGTTTGCGGCCGCGGGCCGAGGTTCGGCGGCTCCGTGGGCCGTCTTGAATGAGACGCGTCCATTCTAATGCGGGGCCGTGGCCGGCGTCGCCGCGGAAGCCGAGGCCGCTGCAAGGCTGCGGAGGCGAGCCGGCGCGTCCGGGGCGACGGCGCCGGACGCGATGAGCGCACGTCGGCGGGGCGACGGCGCGGCCGTGACAGGCGGGAGTCAACGGGGCGACGGCTTAGCCGCGGCGGACGCCTCCGCGCGGGCAGGGTCCTCCGACGGCGGCCGGGGCCGCAGTTCTGGGGCTACAATTGCTGCGGCAGATCATCTTTGAGGAAGGAAATCTCATGCGCTGGTTGATAGCAGGCGCCAAGGGCATGCTCGGGCAGGATTTGACCGCGCGCGTCGTCAAGGACGGCCACGATCTCATCGCCGTCGACATCGACGGGATCGACATCACCGACCCCGCGAGCGTGCGCGAGATCGTCAAAGACGTCGACGTGGTCGTCAACGTCGCGGCGTTCACCGCCGTCGACGCCGCGGAGGAGAAAGAGGCCGCCGCCTTCACCGTCAACGCGACGGGCCCCGAGATCCTCGCCCGCCGGTGCCGCGAGATCGGCGCACGGTTCGTCCACATCTCCACCGACTACGTCTTCAGCGGCGACGCGACCTCGCCCTACCGCGAAGACGGCCTGCTCGAACCGAAGGCGCCTACGGGCGCACGAAGGCCGCCGGCAGTGGGCGGTTCGATGCAACACGGACGATTACCTCATCGTCCGCACCGCCTGGCTGTACGGGGCGGGCGGCAGATGCTTCCCCAAAACGATGCGCGACCTTTCCAGAGACCCACGAAACGCTTTCGGTCGTCACCGACGAGGTTGGCCAGCCGACGTGGACGGTTGACTTGGCGGACCTGATCGTGAGGCTCGTCGACGCCGAGGCGCCGACGGGCATCTATCACGGCACGTCCTCGGGCAAAACAATTGGCACGGCTTCACGCGCGAGATCGTCGCCTCCATCGGCAAGGACCCCGACATGGTCAAGGAGACGACCGCCGCGGCCTTCAAGCGCCCCGCCCGCGCCCGCACTATTCCGTGCTCGGGCACGACGCCCTCGAACGCATCGGGGTCGAGCCGATCGGCGATTGGAAGGAAAGGTGGCTCGCCGCCAAGGACGTCGTTCTCGGCTGACGGGCGACCCTTCTTTTCTCGCATTTTGCGGGGCTGGGAATCCGTCCCCGGTAGGGCGGGAAGCGAGGAGGCGTCGGGTATACTCAACCGTGCCGTGCGGAAAATCGCCGCGCCCCATCGCCATAGCCAACGATTTCGAGAAAGGGCGGCCGCGTGTGCCCCGAACGCGCCCGTGACGATTCAGCGCCACACGACCTGCTCGTCATCATTCCCGCGTGGAACGAGGAAGAATCGGTCGGCGGCGTCGTCCAGTCCGTCCGCGAACACGTTCCCTGGGCCGACGTCCTCGTCGTGAGCGACGGGTCCCGCGACGGGACGGCCGCCGCCGCGCGGAAAGCGGGGGCGGACGTGCTCGATCTGAAGATCAATCTCGGGGTCGGCGGCGCCATGCGCGCGGGTTTCGTCTACGCGGTGGACAACGGCTATCGGTCCGCCGTGCAGGTCGACGCCGACGGGCAGCACAATCCCGCCGACATCCCGGCCCTCGTCGAAAAGATCGAGGAGGGCGCCGACATCGTCATCGGTTCGCGTTTCGCCGGGGTGGGAAAGTACCGCAGCCGCGGGCCGCGCCGCTGGGCGATGAAGATTCTGGCCTCCGTCCTCAGCGGCATCGCCCACACGAAGCTCACCGACGTCACATCGGGTTTCAAGGCCTATTCGGCTAGGGCCCTCGCGCTTTTTTCGACGTCGTACCCCGCCGAGTACCTGGGCGACACCATCGAAGCGCTTGTCGTGGGAATTCGCAGCGGCATGGCAGTTGAGCAGGTGGGCGTCGAAATGCACAAGCGGGTGGCCGGCGAACCCTCCCATTCGCCGGTGAAATCGACGGTCTACCTGCTTCGGGCCTCGCTGGCCCTCGCCGTCGCCCTTGTCAGTCCGGTCAAAAAGGCGGTGAAATGACCACTTATCGCATTTTCACCCTCGTCATCGTCGTGTGCATCGGGGCGGTGCTCATCCACCCTGCTGCGCCATCGCAAGATCAAAGAGAAATACGTGTGGATGTGGCTCGCCCTCGACGTCATGGCGCTCGGGGGAGCGATCCATCCCGCGTGGGTCCACGCCGTCGCGAGGATGGCCGGCTTCGAAGTCACGTCGAATATGGTGTTCTTCGCCGTCATTTTTGCTCCTCGTCGTCCTTTCCATACATCTGGCCATGGTGGTCACCAGATTGGAAGAGGATCGAAGGACTCTCACCGAGCAGGTCGCGATACTTCGGCATGATCTGGACAGGCTCGAATCTCGCATGGAAGGGCAGGCAGGGACGCAATGAAAGAAACAGTTCCTGAAAAGGCGGCGTCTGCCTTGGCCGAAAGCTCGTTCGCCGCAGGCAAGGGGGCGCCTGCCTCGGCCGAAGATTCGTCCGCTTTGCGCAAAGAGCCCTCCGCCGCGGCCAAAGCGGGGTCGGCCTTCGTCAAAGCCCCTGTCCTTCTTCGCCAAAGCGCTGTTTTCCTTGGCCAAAGCGGCAGCCTCCCTCTTGGCCAAGTCATTTTCCAAGGCGTTCGCAAAAGACTCGGTGCGCCATTTCTGCCTCGTGTGGGCGGCGCTGTTCCTCATGACAGTCGCGTGGTCCTTCATCATCCCGATCAAGGGCCAGGCTGACGAGCCGGCGCACGCCATACAGGCTGCCGCGGTGGTGCGCGGGCAGTTCATCGTCGAGGGCATCCCGACGTCCATCGCTTCGGCTTCAAGTACAACAGGCACGACGTCGAAGTCCCCACGAGTTCAAGAACGTCGAGGAGAACACCGCCTGCTTCGTCTTCTTCCCCGAAGCCCCGGAGAAATGCGCCAAACCCGTTCCAACGAGCGACGGCAAGACGGGCATCGCATCCACGACGGCGGCCAACTATCCGCCCCTGTACTACATGGCGGTCGGGTGGCCGACGCTGTTCCCGGAAGGCGCTCCCTCGTGGTATGCCATGCGCTTCCTCTCCGCGCTCATATGCACCGGCTTTACGGCCCTCGGCATTGCCGCGCTCGCCCGAAAATGCGGCACGCGCTACGCCCTCGCCTGCACCGTGGGGCTGACGCCCACCTGCCTGGCCTTCTTTGCCGCGATCAACCCTCAGGGGCCGGAGATCGCCATGTGCTTCGCCTGGCGGGCTTCCTCATTCCCGTGGCGTCGGCCACAGGGCCTCCGACCGCTCCCTCGTCGGCGTGGGCGCCCTCGTCGCTCTCATCGCCCTGAGTCGGCCGACGGCGGCCTTGTGGGCAGTGGGGATCGTCGGGATGGTCGGCTTGCTCATCCGCCTCGAAGCCTGGAAGAGCCTCATGCGGCGTCGGGCGATGTGGATCTCCCTCGGGCTCGCCGCCGCCGGGTGCGTCGGCGCTCTCGTGTGGAACCACGTGGCCCGGCCCAGCGACAGCGTTTTCGGATGGGCGGAGAAGGACGCGGACCTTTTCGAGATGATCGGCAAGCTCCAGAAGCGCTTCGTGGAGCCGATCTGGGACGGGGCCTTCGGGTACTTCGGCTGGAGCGACAATCCCATCCCGGGATGGCTGCACACGACGTCGATCGTCGTCTGCATCCTATTCGTCGTCGTCACGCTTGCCTTGGCCAGGCGACGCGAGAAGCTGGCCGTGACGCTCGGGATCCTCTTCGTCCCGCTCTCCACGATCGCGCTTCAGTACGCCGTTTTGCGGACCGCCGGAATGATGTGGCAGGGCCGGTACAACTTGCCCTTCGTCGTCGCCCTCGTGGCCTTGGCCGTGAGCTTCCGATCGCGCGCCGCTGGGGACTCCGGCGAACGCGGTTTTCTTGGCCGTCGCCTCCGTGGCGATGTTCGGCTGGGCCTTCAGAGCCTCGTGGAGATGCTCTCTCGGCATCAAAGTTCCGTGGGACTTCTCGAAGCTCTCCGCCGACCACTACTACGCCTTGGCGATGATGCTCGTGGGAATCGGAATCTTGTGGTGGCTTTTCGTCACGCGTCCCTTCGACGGCGAATTGACGAGCATCGACGGCGGGGCCGAAGGCTCGGACGGCGGCGCGGGCGGCCCGGAAGGCGAAGTCTCGGACGGCGGCGGTGCGAACGGTGAAGATTCGGACGGCGGCGACCTTGCGGGCCACGGCGACCGAGGTTTCGGGGCGGCGACGCGAGTGCCCCGCGGGCGTTGAAGGGAGGGCCAGGCCCAGTCGGCGGCGATATGAGCGGCGGATCAGTCGAGCGCGCGGCCTGGGCGGCGAGGCGTCGGCCCGGCAGGAGGGGCCAGTCTGGCGGAAGGGCTCGTTCCGAGAGGCGGCCGGAGCTTCGCTGCAGGAGGCGGCCGGGGCTTCGCTTCAAGAGGCTGCTCCCTCGGCGGACGAGCAGGCCCGGCCAAGAGGCACGTCTGCGGGAAGCTCCTGATGGGGGGCGAGCAGTCCCCTCGCGCGGGCATAGGGCAACGCTGCTCACTGCCGGAAAATACCTCTTTTTCGGCGGAACGGCCTTCGCTCTGGACCTGACGGTGCTCTCCATCCTCATATCCACGCTTGGATGCCCCTGCATGGTTCTCGGCCGCGACGGCTTTCGCCGTCTCAACGGTTTTCGCCTTCTTCACGCAGATGCGCTACACCTTCAGGTCGAATGCCTCGACGCGAGGGGCGATGGTGCGTTACGGCATCCTTTTTGGCGGCGAACATGGTCTTCACGGCTGCCGTCGTCGACCGTTTCGACTCGTGGTGGGACGCCTACGTGCAAGGGAAAATATTCTCCACTGGGATCACGACGCTGTGGAACTGCTTCATCATGAAGCACTGGGTTTTTCCGCGCCGCGAGAGGAAGACGGTCGGCGGTGACGACCATAGTCGACAGGCCGCGACGGCCTCCGTTTGGCTGCTTTTCGTTGCCCTGCGGGGCGTCCCTCCGGCGAGCAGACTCATCAAGAGCCCGTTGACCGGTCGAGTCAAGCCCGGCGAGCGCTCGGCGAGCAGATTCGGCGTAGGCCGATCGGCCCGCTGAGCGAGGCCCGCTGAACGGGGTCGGCGAAGGCCGACCGACCCGTCGGCCAAAGGAACGGCCCGTCGCGGAGGCTTTCCTCTGTCCGCCGAATGACAATGACTCGGATGTCTCCGCCCCCGGTTCGCCCGCCTGTCCGTCGCCCGCCTATCCGTCGAGCAGACCCAGCAGATACGCTCCGTAGCCCGACTTGACGAGCGGCTCGGCGCGCTGGCGCAATTCGTCGTCGGTCAGGAATCCCATCCTCAAGCGACCTCTTCCGGCGCGCCGATCTTCGAGGCCCTGACGCGCTTCGACGGTGCGTACGAAGCCGGTGGCGTCGGCGAGGGAGTCGAAGGTGCCGGTGTCGAGCCAGGCCGTCCCGCGAGGCAAAAACTTCCACCTGCAGCTTGCCCGCCTCGAGGTAGACGCGGTTGACGTCGGTGATTTCGTACTCGCCGCGGGCGGAAAGGCTTGAGCTCCTTGGCGATGCGGACGACGTCGTTGTCGTAGAAGTACAGGCCCGGGACCGCGAAATTGGACTTCGGCTCGGCGGGCTTCTCCTCGATGGAGACGGCGGTGAAGTTTTCGTCGAACTCGACGACGCCGTGGGACCGCGGATCTGAGACGTGGTAGCGAAGACCGCTCCGCCGTCGGGATCGACGTGGCGGCGCAGGCGCGTTCCCATTCCCGGCCCGTAGAAGATGTTGTCGCCGAGGACCAGCCCGCGGGAGCGTCTCCGACGAAGTCGGCGCCGATGACGAAGGCCTGCGCCGGGCCGTTGGGCTTGTGCTGCACGGCGAATTCGAGGGTTGACGCCGTAGCGGGAGCCGTCGCCGAGAGCCGGTGGAAGCCGGGGCGTCCTCGGGCGTGGTGATGACCAGAATGTCCTTGATGCCCGCGAGCATGAGGGTGGACATCGGGTAGTAGATCATCGGTCGTCATGACGCAGGCACCAGCTGCTTGGACGTGCCGAGGGTGATGGGATTGAGTCGTGTGCCGGACCCGCCGGCCAGAATGATTCCGCGCATGTCTTCTGGTGTCGCACCTCATCGAGGTTTTCCGCGATTCCGATGCGCTCGGCGTCCTCCGGGTCGTCGACGACGACCAGGCGGGCCGACGCCAGAGTCCCTGCCGCCGCCTCCAGCGCCTGAGAGGGCGACGGCGCGACGAGAGCCTCGCCCGAGCCCCGGCCGCGCCGAGGGCGGGCGACCCGAGCTGAAAATCGCGGTCGGGAACCCGAGCGAACCGGGGCCGGTTGAAGCGGAGCCCGGCAGGCGGAGCCTGAGCTCGGACCCGGGGCGGGGCGTGAAACGAGATCGCGGTCCAAATCCAGATCGGAAACGCCGCCCCAGAGCTGCCAATTCGACGCTTCGTGGGCGGCCTCGTCCATGAGCACGTCGGATGCGCCCACGACCTCGGCGGCGGCGTCGCGGACTCGGGCGGCAGACTTTCGCCGGTCCACTGCATGGCCAGGGGTGCCGGGGCGACAGCGAGCACCTCGACGCCGTTGGCGGTCGAGCCGGCCCAACGCTCCGGCGCGTCGGTGACGACCGCCGCGAGGCCTCCGCTCGGCGTCTGCCCGACTGCCACGTGAGCCCCGGCGAGCAATGCGCCCAAGCCCCACAGCACCTGTTTGAATCCCGCCTGGCGGTCGAGAAGCACCACGGTGCCCGGCTCGATCCAGACGTCCTCGAGCAGGTAGCCTGCGATTTTCGCGAGGTGATTCGCGGCACGCGCCCCGACAGCTCGACGCGGCCCTCGGCCGAGTACCACGTCAACGCCGGCGAAGTCCCTCGCCGCTCCAAAGCCCGATACAGATGCAGGCGTCCATCATCGACCCTCCGAAGGCTCGCCCCACGCGGCTGCGACCGCCGCGTCGGGTCGGGATGCCCTGCCGCGGCCAGGGCACGCGCGGGCCGCCTCAGGCGTTCCCGCGGCTACGAAGTTGGGGGCCGTCCAGCGTTGCGGCGGTACACGGGCTGTGCGTCGGCGCCGTCCTCTCCGGAGCAGTCGCCGGAGCCTCTGATTGCGCCGTTGCCCGAGCCGCCCGCCTCGTCGCCCCATCCAATGAAGCGGCCGCCCGCGCGTTCGACCAAGATCGCCCCGGCCGCGACGTCCCATGGCTGTTCCGACGTTGAAAGTCGCCGGGAAGCTTCCCGCGGCGGCCTCCGTGAGCATGAGCGCCGTCGATCCGGTGCGTCTGAGCGACGCGCCGAGCCTATGAGGCAGCCGAAAGCCGCGGAGGACGGCGTCGACGTCGTCGATTCTGGGCGAGGGAAACTCGGTTCCGACGATGCCCTCGGCGAGGGAGGCCGTCGAAACCGACATCCTTTCGCCGTTGCGGTAGGCGCCGGTTTCGTCGGCGTGGAACATGAGGTCCCGAGTGGGCTGATAGACGGCGCCCGCCAGAAGCTCGCCGCCGCGCGGCGGCGATCGAGACACACCAGTGGTCGAATCCGCGGCGAAGTTCGACGTGCCGTCGATCGGGTCGATATACCACACAATATCCTCATCCGTCAATGGGCGGATTGCCCCTGATTTGTCCAGAAGGCCTTCCGCCTCCTCTGAAACGGCCAGCGAGTCCGGATACGCAGCGAAAACACAGGCTAGGACGATACGCTGAGACTCGGTGTCCGCCTCGGTGACGATGTCGTGAAAGTCGGCCTTGAAATCCACGGTGTGACGCCGTTTGAAGGAAGCGTTCAAGTAAGGGCCCGCGGCGCGCTCGGCGTCCATGGCGGTCCGGGAAAGAGAGATTGACAGAGCCATGCACTCATGTTTGCACACTTCTCGAGGATGGGTACAGATGCCCGTAAATCAACCTCGGGGCGGATCTGAAGGCCTTGACGGCCGATGGATCACACATGTGTAATTTACGTGTAGTAAGCCCTGAGGAGGACAGCGTGCTTAAATCTCTTTCTGCTCCGAATGCACACACCGGCGCGGACTCACTATGTCGAAGAGGCTCAGCTCCTTATGACGGACATCTTCGACCTCGGTTGCGACAAGGCCTCTGCGGAAGAGCTCCGCTGGCAAGACTTCGCCCTGTGCGCCGAGACGGATCCCGACATCTTTTTCCCGGAGAAAGGCGGGTCGACGCTCCGGCGACGAGCGTCTGCGCTTCGTGCCGGTCCAGGCAGAGTGCCTCGAATACGCCATCTCCAACGACATCCGCCACGGAATCTGGGGCGGGATGTCCGACAACGACCGCGAAGAATCTCTCGCGAACGCCGCCGGGCCCGTGGCGCCTGATTCCTGGGCGGTGCGCGAGGACGTTCTTGCGATTCTCGCAGTGCGCAGTTTCAGCACCGCGCGGGCAAGTGCTGACTGCTGTAACCGCCGGAAAACAGCGGCCCACGCGGCTCGTCGTGGCCGTCGCCGCCCAAGAGGATCCGACCGTTCGCCGCCGTCGAGTCGACGTGCGGCTCGGTCGCCGACCACCACGGTCTTCGTCGGGCCGTGCCCGAATCTGGCGACCGTCGTCGCACGGGCGCGCCGGGAGATCACAGTCGTCGAGCCGTGGGTGTGGGATCCTGCACGAGGATTCGGCCCCGACCTACGACTGCCCTGTCCGAGCTGACGGCGGTGGGGGAGCGGTCGACCAAGCTGGGGGCGGTCGGCCCCTAAAGCAGGTCGGCTGGGACGATCCGGAGCGGCTCGTCGAGGTCGGCATACGGGCCGCGCAGCGGGCGCAGGGTCCCCGAGATCGACGTCGGAGAGCGCGACCAAGGCCAGCCACGACATCCGAAGCGACGTTCTGGGAATCGGAACCGCCGGAATGCTCGTGCGGCTCGCCGCGGCGGAGGAGGTCGGATGGCTCGACACCGCCCTCGGCCTTCGGCGACGGGCTCGAATTCTCCCGACGGCTCAGAGCCGCCGGGTGGAGGGTCGCCATCAGCCCCGGCGCCTCGATCCAGCACGAGAGGGTCAGCTTCGCCAAGGGCAAGCAGTCGTACGGGAAAGCGGCGGGCCGCCCAGCTGTACAACTCGCTCGTGGCCGCCCGCGCCCTCTGGCTGCCCTTCGCCGTTCTCGGCTATGTTCTGGAGGCCCGATTCGGGCGCTCGCCCGGCTCCCTGACGAAGGAGCCGGGCTTGGCCGCGCAGGAGCTGTCCGCCGTCGGCGCGATGGTCGGGATGCTGCCGAGGCGCTCGCTGCCAGGGCCAGGCTCAGGCGCGTGCGCAAGGTCCCCGCGTCCGTCATAGCCGGGCTGGAGGCCAGCGGGCGGGACGTTCGCGTTGGACGCCGCGCACGCCGATGGGCCCGCATCGAGGCCGAAAACCATGGCCAACCGCCCGGACCCCATCGTTCTCCAAGAGCGGCGCGCATGGCGCGCCTCCACCCGCAAATGGGGAGTGTTCGCCGTAGCGGCCGCCGCGCCGCAGGCCTGCTGGCGACCATCGACATCCTCGGATCAGAGCTGACCGGGCGGGCTCCTTCGCGATTCGTGGACCTTCGGCGACCTCGCCCATTCAGCGGTCCACGCGTGGCTTCCCTCCGGCGACGGCCTCGCCGCCCCGTCAGACGCCTTGTGGATCCTTCTGGCGCCCTTCGTCGGGCTCACCGGCTCCACCTGGGCTCGTTCGCCGCGCGATCGTCGTCTCCGGCGTCGCACTCTCGCCCTCACCGGCTTCCTCAGTTCAGGGTTTTTGACCAACTCCCCGCAGGTTCGCGCGCTCGGCGCGCTCGGATGAGCCTTCGCCCCGCCGCTGCTGGCCGCCGTTTTCCTCGGGCCACACGGCCGCCGTCGTGTGGCATGTGCTCGCCCTCTCGCGCTCAGGGCGGCCGTTGCCGCGTGGCGCACACCGGCTCCGTCCCGGCCCTCGGCTCGGCCGCCATTCTCGTGGCCTACATGTCCGCAGCGGCGCCCGCGACCCTCGCTCCGGCGATCGTCCTCGCCGTCGTCGGCTTCTTCACGAGGTCAAAGGGACGCCGGCACTGGCTGTGGCTTCCCGTTCCGGCCCTCGCTGCCCTCGCCCCGACCCTGCGCGCGGCGCTGAACTCGGACGCGCCATGGAAGCTTTTTCGCCTCGACGCCGGGGCAGCCTGTCTCGGCCGCGCCTTCCAAGGTCGGGCTTCTCAGTTTCCCTCCGACGTCGACCGTGGAGGCGCCGGGGACCCTGCTGGAGGCTGTTTCGCTCGTGGCGCCGGGGATTCTTCTCGCCCTCGCGCTGCTGGCCCTCGTGCGCAAGCGCAATTCGAGCTCCATTCGAGCAGGCCTCGCCCTGCTCGGAACGGAGCTGGGCGTGGGCCGCGGCGTGCTTGGCCGTCCGGGCGGGCTCGATCGTCGACGGCAACGGCTACCCTGTCCGTGCGCGGATGGGCCGGAATCGGCCTCTCGCTGGCCTTCCTCGGCCTTCTCATCTCCCTTGTCAGCGCGGGCGACGGGCTTCGAACGGACCTCAAGGAGCGCTCCTCTCCTTCGTCCAGATCGGGCTGTCCGCCGCGACCGCGGCAGCCTGTGCGGCGACGCTGGCCCTCGTCGAGGCGTGGGGCCTGCCACGCTCAAGAGACGCTCAACGACGTCATGAAGCTCGCCCTCACCGAGGTGAAGTCCAACGCGGCGCCCACGATCGCCGTCTCGGACCAGAAGGGTCCGAAAACGCAACAGGGTCCTGGTTCTGTCGACCGTCGAGGGCGGCATCCAGGCGCGCCTGTGGCGAGGCAACGGCGCCGAGCTCACGAGACCTCGATGGTCGCCTCGCTCATGCCCAAGGGCGACGCGGCCGACCTCTCCCCTCACGGGGGCGATCGCCTCGCTCGCCGGAGACTCGAGGACTTCACGCGGACCGTCGCCGAGCACGCCGTCTCGGTGGTGCTCGTCAAAACGGACGACAGCCCGGCCAATCGTGCCCTCGTCTCCGAGCTCAACTCCGTGGAGGGGCTCGAGTACGTGACGACGGCTGAAGCCGGATCCTTCTGGCGGATCCGCCAAGAAGGCCACGCGACGTCGAGGCTTACCGCGGGCAAGGGCGAAAAATGGAGGATCTACCCTCCGGCGACGTGTCAGCCGACGCGCGATCCCGTCCTCGGACGGGGGCGGGCGGGTCGCACTGGCCGAACGCGCGGATTCGGGGTGGAGGGCGAGCCTCGACGGAAAGGGAGGCTTGAGCCCGTCAGGACGGATGGCGTCGGCTTGAAGCTTCCAGCGGCGGCGGGCGCCTGGAGGTCGATTTCGACACGGGCCTCGGCTTGTTCGTGGCCGCGTGCCAGGCGATTGTAGCGGTCGCGGCGGCAGTCACTGGCCTGCCGCTGAAGAAGAGGAGGGCAGGCGAGTGATGAAGCATCGAATCGTCGGCGGGGTCTCGGCCTCTCGCCGTCGCGTGCGCGGGAGGGGCCTTGGCCGTCTCACAGGCGCGCTCCGTCCAGACCCTCAGCGGCATCCGGCCTCCGCCGTCGCCGCGCCGCCCGCGCCTTTGAGCTTCGCCTGCGGCGGCAAACTCCAGCGGACCGTCGCCGAAGGCGTCAACGTGGGCGAGGTCAACGAGTCCATCAAGGTCCGCTCGTGGATCGCAGCCGCCTCGACCGAGGGACGCGACGCCCCGCGCACGCGCATCGACGGCGGCGCAAGGTCCCCGCCGTCGGAAAAACTGGCCTTCTTCCAGCGAGTCGCCGCTGGAAGGGCACGGTCTCGACTGACTCCGTCGCCACGGGCTCGGCGGAGCTTGCGGCGGGCACCTTTCACAGACGCGGCCGCGGGCGATCTGCGCGGCATCGCCATGAACCCCTGCCAAAGGCCGTCCCTCGACCAGTGGATCGTCGGCTCGTCGGCCAAGGTCGGGGTCTCCAATCAGCTCATCCTCGCCAACCCCGGGGCCAAGCCGGTCACGGTCTCCGTCGCAGCGCACGCCGGAATCGGCAAGGCCGAGCTGGGCGCCGACAGCACCGTCGTCGTGCCCGCGGGGCAGACGAAGCGGGTTCTGCTCGACGGCTCGCTCTCCGACCAGGACCGCGTCGCCTTCCACGTCACAGCCCAGTCGGGCGGGGTGGCCGTCTCCATGCAGTCGACGGCGCTCGACGGGTACACCCCCGCCGGAGTCAGCTTCGTCACGCCTTCCCAGGCGGGGCGCAGCCTGACGGTCCCTGGGATCAGGATCGACGACGCGCGCCGGCGCGGCGAGCCTGAGAATCGTCAATCGAACAATTCGCCCGTGTCCGTGAACATATCGACCTTCTCCGAGCCAGAAAGAAGCCCCTCCCCGGCGGGGAAGCCGTGAAGGTCGCCCCGGGGCGGTTCTCGACCTCTCGCTGGAGGGGCTTCCGGCGGGCCAAACCTCGGTCTCCGTCGAGGCGTCGGCGCCCGTGGCGGTCGGCGCCCGATCGACCTCCAGGAAAGCCGAGGGCGCTCCGACCGACGACGCATGGGCCGCGGCTCGGCCCGCCGCGACGTCCGGATCCGCCGTCTCGGCGCAGCCAAGGCGAGGATTGCGGCGGTGGCGGGCGCCCGGCGCGCCGACGTCGTCGCCACGCCGATATCGGAGTCGGGGCGCGAGATGACGCCCGTGCGCGCGAGCATAGGCCCGGACTCCCAGGGGTGCTCGAACTGCCGGAGGGGTCCGTGGCGGTCCGCTACGAGTCGAATGCGCCGGTCTCGGCGGCTGTCGCAACGTCCGCGGAGGTCAACGAAGGCGTCGGCATCGACTGGGTTCCGCTCGCCTCCTCAGGGCTCGCGGAGGAAAGCCGAAGAAATCGCCCTGGGATGAGGCGGCGCCTCGCTATAGGTAGTCGATCTCCTCGGCGGGCCTGCCCAGGGCGCTGGCCAGCTGCTCGTCACGACGTCGTGGATGAACACACGCGGATCAAGTGTGCGTTTCGCCGCTTGGAGGATGGGCATGCGGTAGAAGACGATCCGCCCCGTAATCTGCGCCCCGCGCTCAAAGGGCAGGTATCTGGCCAGCGGGATTCCCGCTCCACGGCGCCGGGTCGCTCTCGGGCACGTCAGCACCCCGTAGTCGATATGGGCCATCTCGTCGCCGAGTATTTGCCGGTATTGCGCCAGTCCGCGGCGACGACGTCGTCGAACTCATCGGCGCGCGTGCGCCAAGCCGGGACTGAAAAGGGGATGACGGGGCCGCGCAGCCCGCGCCCGTGGCGGTCGCGGCGCCGGGCGTGGCCGCGAGAAGGAATGTAAGAACGCGGCATGTGTTCAAGCTTCAGCGTCCCGCGCGTCGTTCGCGCCGGTGATGGTACCGTTGGTGGCTGTGAGCCACGTCCGTCAATGTTCCCGTCGCGTCCTGCCATGAGCCCGCCGTAGCGACGATGACGTACGGGTACGAAGACGCCACTGCGGTTATCGGGCCGCTGTCCCCGGCGGCCGAGCCGGGGGCGTTCGACCTGTGCGCCGCGCACGTCAAATCCGTCACCGTTCCGCACGGTTGGCAGATGGTCAGGCTTCAAACGGAATTCGCCCCGGCGCCCCTTCGACCAACGACCTCATGGCTTTGGCCGACGCGATTCGGGAGGCTTCCTGCGCGAGCCGCCGGCGAGCCCGCCCGCCGCGAGGTTCGCCGGTCGGCGGACATCGCCGCCCTCCCGGGCGAGGGTGCGGCTCAGCCTCGTTCCGAGCCCGGAGGGCGCCGACGCGCCAGATCCGTGGATCGAAGAACAGAATCCGACGACGAGGAAGACAAGGAATGACTCTGCGAAAGGGACGTGAAGCGCCGCCTGGCTCGGCGGCGCAGCCGGAGCTCCCCGAGTGGGTGCTCAATGCTCTGCGATGCCCCGTGAGCGGAGCCGAGTGGAGCTTTTCGACGGGCCCCAGGGGGTAGAGCTCGTCGCCGCGGAGGGGCGGACCCAAGGCTCGCCTATCCCGTGCGCGACGGGATCCCGGTTCTTCTGGAGCACGAAGCGCGCCAAATCGGCTGACGCCCGCCGGCGGCTTCGGATCGCATCGACGCGCCCCGCCGGACGCACCCGCCTTTTGAGACCCACGGTCTCCAACTAGTGTGGGCATCTGCAAAAATCACCCATAAACATGAGACTATAGGCATATGAGCACACGTATCCTTGTTGTTGACGACGATCCGAGCATTGCAGAGATGCTCGCGCTTCTGCTCGAATCGGAGGGCTTCGAGGTGAGCGTGTGCGCGACGGGCAACAACGCGCTTCCCCTTTTCCGAGCAGATCGGCCGGACCTCGTTTTGCTTGACGTCATGCTTCCGGGGCTCGACGGCGTTTCGGTCTGCCGTCTCATCCGGGAGGAGTCGGACGTGCCCATCATCATGATGAGCGCCCGAACGGATTCCGTCGACGTCATCGCCGGCTTGGAGGCCGGCGCAGACGACTACGTCACCAAGCCGTTTGAGAATTCCGTGCTCCTGGCCAGGGTCAAGGCCCGCCTTCGCCGCCAAGAGCCCGAGCACGAGGTTCTGCGGGTCTCCGATCTGACGATCGACCTCAAGGCCCATCAGGTGCAGCGGGCAGGGAAGGTCCTCCATCTGACGCCGCTGGAGTTCGAGCTTCTGTCCGTCCTGGCGCGCAAGCCGTGGTGCAGGTGTTCTCGCGCGAGGAGCTTCTCGAACAAGTGTGGGGATACCGGCAGTCCTCTCACGACCCCCGGGTCGTCAACGTCCACATACAGCGCCTGCGCTCGAAGGTCGAGCACGACCCCGACCATCGAGGTCGTCCTCACCGTTCGCGGCGCTCGGCTACCGGGCCGGCGCGGTCCAGAGAGTGAGCCTCCGGTGAGCACGTCCCGCGCTTTGCGCGCGCAGCGCCAGGGAGAGGCTCGCCGGAGCCCTCCGCGTTCGCGTGCGCGCACTGCGCGAGTGGCTCGATCCTCCCTGACTGCCAGGGGTGGTGGCGAGCATCTGCGTCATCGGCATCCTCCCTAGTCGGCCTCGTCGGGACGATCGTGCTCCACCAGGTCAATCGCCAGCTTTTCGATCGGGCCGTCTCCACCCATCTCGACCAGTATTCTTCCGCGAGCTCCCGGCCCAAAGCCCAGATTGAAACGGCCAACGACGCCCGCGGCGGGCCAGCTCCAGCACCATTGAACGAGCTCTGTCGCCTCCCAGAACAATCCCGACGGCGCCATCGTCGGAGCCGCCTTGCTGCGCTCTCCCAAGCAGCCCGGAGGCGACGTCGTTCGAGATCGCCGAGCCCGCCACGGAGTCCTCCTCGCGCATCCGCACGCGCATCACCGCCGAAATGAAGAAAGCGGTGGCAGACGACGACGCCGTCCACTGGCGGTCGATCGAGGTGCAGACGTCTGCGAAACAAGGTTCAGGCATCATCGCCGGCTCGCGGCTCAACCTCCCGGGCGCGGGATACTACCAGTTCTACGTCGCCTACTCTTTGGAGTCCGAGAGAGCTACGACGGGCATCGTCACGAGCATCCTGACCGTCGGCGCCAGCGTGTTCCTCCTTTCGTGGCACGTCAGCGCCGCCCCTCATCGTGCGCCCTCGTTCTGCGGCCTGTCCACGGGCCTCGCGCAATGCGAGCATCTCTGGCGCAGGGCGGCTTCGACGCGAATGGCGTCAGGCGCGACGAGCTCGCCCAGCTCGCCGCTCCTTCAACCAGATGGCCTCCTCGCTTTCGGACCAGTTCACCCAGCTCGAGCGGATGTCCAAGGTGCAGCAGGAGTTCGTCTCGGCGGTCTCGCACGAGCTCGCTCCCCGGTCACCACGATTCGAATGGCGGGCCAGCTCATCTACGACCGGCGCACCGACCTGCCGTCGGTTTTGCGCCGCAGCGCCGAATTGCAGCACGACCAGCTCATCAACCTCGACGTCATGCTTTCCGACCTTCTCGAGATTTCCCGCTACGACGCCGGCGCGATGACGCTGGCGAGCACCAAGGCGGACTTGCGGGAGATCGCCGACGCCGTCGTCAAGGCCCAGAGGCCGCTCGCCGAATCCAACGGGGTGGAGGTCATCGTCGAGTCGCGCGGCGACACGCGAGGCCAGGTCGAGCCGCGGAGGATCGAGCGGATCGTCCGCAACCTCGTCGTCAACGCCCTCGAACACGCCGAGGGCAAGCCCGTGCGGGTCCTGGTGGTCGGCGGCGAGAACGCGGTCGCCGTCGAAGTCTCCGACAGGGGGATAGGCTTGTCCGAAGAGCAGGCGGCCCACGTCTTCGATCGGTTCTGGCGAGCAGACACCGCCAGGGTGCGCAAATCCGGCGGCACGGGCCTCAGGGCTGACCATTGCGCGCGAGGACGCCATGCTTCACGGCGGCCGCCTCGTGTGCGCGGGTGAGGTCGGCGTGGGATCGACCTTCCTCCTCAGCGTCCCGCGCGAGGTCGGCGAACAGTACACGAACCCTCTCACGCTGCGGGTCGCGGCGGCCGAGGGAGGCCTGGGGCGGCGCCGTCGTCGTCGCTGGGCCGACGCCGGAATCCGCCGACGCCGGAGACGACGCGCAAGAAAAGAAGAACATCGACGGCCGCGCCGGGAGGCGGCGGGAAGGGAGAGCCATGAATAGAATGCGCCTGGGGTGCTGGTGGCCGCGGTGCTGCTGGCGCTCGCCGGATGCGCCGAGATTCGATCGGGCCCCGTCGACAGGGTCTCGCCGTCGACCAACAGCGAGCCGCCCATCGGCCTTTCGGCCCAGCCTCCGGCGGAGGGGCCACGCCCGAACAGATCGTCAACGGCTTTCTTTTTGGCCAGCCAGGCGGGGTTGGACGACGATTTTTCCGTGGCGCGAGAGTATCTCCACGCGGACGCGGCATCGAACTGGAAGCCGCTCGCGCAGGTCAGGGTCTACCCCAATTCTCAGAACATCGCCCTCAACACGCTCGACAGCGGGGCTGTCCGCGCGACGGTCGCGCCCACGGATCGGTGTCTTCGCAGGGATCTTCACGGAGGCGGCCAACGACGCCGTATCGACGTCGAGTTCTCCTGGCCAAGAACGCGAACGGCCAGTGGCGAATAGTCTCACTCGACGACGGCATCTTCCTCTCGGAGAACATCTTCTCTCAGAAATTCGCGGAGATTCCGCTCTACTTCCTTTCCTCGGACTCAGGCTCCCTCGTGGCGGATCTGCGCTACTACCCGAAGAGTCGCTTTGCCACCAACGCCATCAACGGCCTCATTTCCGGGCCGTCTCAATGGCTTGGTCGACGGCGTCCACACGGCCATACCGGCGGGGACGCAGCTGACGAACCGTCGACGTCGCCAACGGCGGGCGTCCGTCGATTTGTCGAGCCAGGCGCTGTCCGCATCTTCCTCGCAGCAGGCTTTGATGATCGCCCAGATCAGGCACACCCTGGGGACCTCGAACGACGTGAGATCCGTCAAACTCACCGTGGAGGGGTCGCCTCCGGCGTCGACGCATGTCAAATCCCTCCCTCCTACCCGTTCGGATCCTACCCGTCTCCGTCGTGTCGAACGGGGCGCCGGCGACAGTGCTCAAAGCGGGGAGATCCAAAGCAAGGGAGGGGAGGAGGCAATCGCCACCTCGACTCGATCGCGGCCAGCTATCAGGCGGGGCAGTCCCTGCCTTCGCGGCGAGCCCGCGAACAACGCGACGCAGCTGTTCGCCTTCGACGCCGAAGGAAACGTGGTGGAGTGTCAAGGAGGGGCGCAATCTTCTGTCTCCCTCGTACGACTCTTCCGGTTGGATCTGGTCGGGCGAGCGCGGGAACGGAGGGTCCCTCATCGTGGCCAACCCGTCGGTCGGGCGAGAGAAGGCCGTCGGCGTCTCCTGGCTCAGGGGCGAAGGTTCGCGACATCGCGGTCTCGCGAGACAGCTCGCGGATCGTCGTGGTCAGCGAGCTGGCGGGAACGCCCACGATCCAGGTCGCCGCAATCCACCGCAACGCCGACTCGAGGACGAGCCCATACAGCTCGGCGACCCCATGACCATAGGCCAGAGCATGGTCGACGTCACGGACGTCGCCTGGATCAGCCCCACCAAGATAACCGTGCTCGGACGGGCCTCGGCCGGGTCCGACCGCGCCCTGTACTCGGTGAAGATCGGCGGGCCCTCCGAACGGCTCATGGCGCCTTACACCAGCGCCGTCGCCATCACCGCCGGCCGCGACGAAGGGTCGATCATCGTCTTGACCGACAAGAACGTGGCCTATTCGCGAGAGGGCGGATCATGGCGCGCGATAGCAAGCTCCGTCACCGCCGTGGCGCTTCCGGCTGAGCGGGATTGCCGCGGCAGGTGGTTCGCGGCCAGCGCGCAGCGACGTCGGCGTCCGCCTCGTTCCGGCGCGCAGCGACGTCGGAGTCCTCCTCGTCCCGGCGGGCGGACTCGCCGGAACGGCAACGAGCAAAGCAGGCGCCGCATTACGCGGTCAGCGCCGGACGAGGCCCTGCGGCACGTCGCCTGTGGATATGTGGACACGCCGCCCCGCGCGCCTTGCAGGGGCGAAGATCGAGCTGTGTTCGACGAGCTTATGGATTTGGTCTTCCCTCGGTCCTGCGCCGGCTGCGGGGCGTGGGACACGTCGTTGTGCGCAGCGTGCGCATCGGATCTGGCGGGGGCGTGGACGGACGCGTCCTGGCGCGCCCCTACCTGCTCACCCGAGATTGAGCCGTGAAGGGCTGGCCGTGCCCGGCGACTTTGAACCGGCCTTTCCCGTCTTTTTCCCTCGGCGAGTACCGAGGGAGGCGGCGACGCGCGATCATCGCATGGAAGAACGTCGTCGACCGCGAACTCACCGACGCCGTCTGCCCGCATTGTCGAGGCCCGCGCCTTGGAGCTGGCCGGTGCGCTGCAGCCGCGGCGCGCCGAGAAATCCGCGGGCGCGCCGCAAAGCCGGCAGGGCGGATTCTCGTGGTTCCCGCCCCTTCGCGATTTCGCAGGAGGCGACGGGAGGTTCGTCGCGGGGCACGTCGCTCAAGCGGCGGCGAAGGGGTTGACCGAGGCGGGCGTGCGGGCCGACGCCGTCGACGCGTTGAGAACGGGAGCGCGCGCGAGGCGCGGGGCTTCGAGGCGGCGCCGAGAAACGTCTTTCATTCGGGCGCGCCGCGAGTTTCGCACGGAGCTAAATTGCGTGGTGGCGACGACGTCCTCACATCCGGCGCGACACTGGCCGGATGTGCGCGTGCGCTGGAAAAGGCCGGTGCAAAGGTGGTCTGCGCCGTCGTCCTCACAGCGGCGGCCGACCCGAGAAATCGAAAGACAAATGTGAGTTTAAACCTCGCCCGGAGGCCCGCGGTCGATTACAATGAATGCATCGACGCGAACGCCCCGACAGGGCAGCCGTCTCCGGAAAAGGGGTGATCTTCTCTGAGATTGCGTGAGATGCAGCGCCAGTTCCATTAAAATCACATCCCAAGGAGAGCATTGTGGAGATTATCGTCAAAGGTCGAAACGCCGAAGTTTCCGACCGTTTCCGCACCACGTCAACGAGAAGCTCTCGAAGATCGAACAGTTCGCGCCGAGGGCGCAACGGGTCGACGTCGAGATAACCCACGAGCCCAATCCCTCCCAGGCGGGAAGTCTCCGAGCGAATAGAGATACCGTCATCGACAAGGGCCCTGTCATACGCGCCGAGGCCGCCGCGTCCGATCGGTACGGGGCCCTCGACTTGGCGTCGGGAAAGCTTCTCGAGCGGCTGAGGCGCGCGCGTGATCGCCGCAAGGAACACCGACGCCCCGACTCCCACGTGAGTGCGCCGCTGACGCTGACGCCGAAGGACGTCAACATTCCCAAGGCCAGAGCAGGCGGCCCAGGAGACGGCCGAGGTCCCGACCGTCCCCGGCGAGGAGGTCGAAAACCAGCTGGGCGATTCGCCCGTCGTCGTCCGCCAAAAGCTGTACGAGGCGCAACCCATGTCGGTCGACCAGGCCCTGTACGAGATGGAGCTCGTGGGCCATCCTTCTATCTCTTCATCGACGAGAGACGAAAGCGGCCGTGCGCCGTCTACCACCGCCGCGGGTGGACGTACGGCGTGATTCGCTTGGACACCCGAACCGTCTGACCGACGCGGGGGCGACGCCGAAAAGAACGGCGCCCGCCCCGCCGCGGTTTGGTGAGCCGCGCCCTCAATTTTCAACGTCAGGGCTCCTTCCGGGATAAGCTTTTCCTCCAGTTCTCTCGAGGAAGGACATACGTGGACAAACGTCACTACAACGTCGCTGTGATCGGCGCCGGCCCCGCAGATATATACGCCTCGGACATTCTGTCAAAGTCCGATCTTGACGTTTCCATCGACCTGTTCGAACGGCTGCCTGCGCCCTACGGGTTGGTTCGATACGGAGTCGCCCCCGACCATCCCCGCATCAAGGCGATCATCGACGCGCTGTACAACATTCTTCAGCGCGGGGACATCCGGCTCATCGGCAACGTCGACGTCGGCTCGGATGTGACCTTGGCCGAAAATGCACGAGCATTACGGACGCGATCATCGTCGCCACGAGGCGCTTGCCGACGCCCCGCTCGACATTCCCGGCGTCGACCTTCCCGGCTGCTACGGCGCCGCCGACTTCGTCGCCTGGTACGATGGCCATCCCGACTTTCCCCGCAGCTGGCCCCTTGAGGCGACCGACGTCGCCGTCCTCGGCGTCGAGACGTCGCCCTGGACGTCTCCCAGATTCTCGCCAAGCACGTCGAGGATCTCATGCCGACCGAGATTCCGGGCAAACGTCGCCGCCGCGCTCAGAGACAACCCGGTGCGCGACGTGCACGTTTTTCGGCCGCCGCGACGCGCAGGTCAAGTTCACCCCGATGAGCTGCGCGAGCTCGGCCACGTCCCCGACGTCGACGTCGTCGCTCTACCCTGAGGACTTCGAGTACGACGAGGCTTCGCAGGAGGCCGTCGAGCAAGAAAGATGACGAAGCAGGTCGTCGACCAGCTCACCAATTGGGTGTTCCAAGAGCCGAGGACCTCACCGCCTCGCGCCGCATACACATCCATATGCTCCAGCAGCCCGTCGCGATTCTCGGCGACGGCAAAGTCGAGGCGATCACGCATAGAGCGCACCCGGCTGCGGGGCGACACGGATCGGTCGAGGGACCGGCGAGTACATCGATGTCCGGTGCAGGCGGTCTGTCGCGCGGTCGGCTACGCCTCCAGCCCGATCGAAGGGGCGCCGTTCGACGATGAGAAGCGCGTGATCCCGAACGTCGGAGGGCGCGTGGTCGAGACGGGAAGCCCGTGAACGGGCTCTATGCGACCAGGATGGGTCAAGCGCGGCCCGTCGGCCTCATCAGATCGACCAAGTCGGACGCGCAGGAGACGATCGCCAACCTCGTCGAGGATGCGAACGCCGGCAGGCTTTCGCGACTGGAACCCCCGACGGCGGGGAAGGCGTCGTCGCCTTGCTGAACGAGCGGGGCGTGCGGTGCCACAACCTGGCACGGCTGGGAGCTTCTCGAAGCCTTCGAGAAGGGAGCTTGGCGAGGCCGAGGGGCGCAAGCGGATCAAGGTCGTCGAACGCGCGAGACCATGACGGCCGTTTCGCGGGGCGAGCACGACGAGGAAGCTGTACTGACGTCCGCGCGGGCCCCGCCGGGTCGCGCGGGCGCCCCGCCACCACCCTCCTCGCGAGTCTCTCCGCCTCCTTCTGCTGCGTCCGTTTCCGTTCTGGGGCCTGTCGGCGACAGGTCGGCTGCCTCGCCGCCCCGACAGGCCCGGAACTCGTCAGCGGTAGTTTTGGGAATTGGAGGGCGCAGTCGACGTCCGCGCCTTTGAGCAAAGCGATCGTCTCTTGAAGGGCGTCGCGAGACTTCGACGAGACGCGCAGCTCCTCGCCGGATCTGCACGCTGACCTGGGGCCCCTCGTCGCGTACGAGCTTCGATAGCTTTTCGCGTTCTCTGGCTCAGGCCCCGTCGAGGGTCCCTACGAGCCTGTGCTCCTTGCCCGATTGCTTCGGCTCGCCGTCGCCGACGTCGAGCGACTTGAGCAGAGACCCGCGGCGCACGAAACTTGGTTTGCAGGATGTCGTAGACGGCCAAAACCCGCTCAGGGGCGTTCGCGGTCATCGTGATCGTCTCGCCGGAGAGCGCAGATCGATACGCCCACTCCTTTGAAGTCGTAGCGTTGCGAGATCTCGCTCGGCGGTTTGGTTGACTGCGTTGTCGACTTCCTGGCGGTCGTACTCGGAGACGACGTCGAAGGACGATCTGCCATGGATGCTCCTTTCGCCCGCGCAGCGGGTGTTCAGTGATTTGGCGCGGCGGTTCCGTTTCTGAGAATGGGAGCCCCCGCCTCGTGACTCGCGTCTCCCATTCTACGGAAAATTTGACATGCACTGGGATCACCCTGGTAATCTCGTCTGGCGATGTCCGGGAAACCGAGCATTGTAAGGCGGGTTTCCTGAGCGGCCAAAGGGATCTGACTGTAACGTCAGACGCGTGAGCTCGTTCGATCCCTCACCCGCCACGCGGTCAACCGCATGAGCGTGATTGGCGTCACCGAACTCCGGGCCACTGCCCGGATTGTTTGTTGATAAGCTTGTCCGCGCTGCCCCGATAGCTCAGTCGGCAGAGCGTCTCCATGGTAAGGAGAAGGTCAAGGGGTTTCGATTCCCTTTCGAGAACTCAATCACCGCAAGGTGAGATGCGGCAGGGTAGCTCAGCTGGTCAGAGCGCGCGACTCATAATCGTGAGGTCGCAGGGTTCAAGCCCCGCCCCCGCTACGGTCGCGAGCGCCCTCGCTTTGTTGACCAAAACAAGAGGGTTAGAAAGTGGCTAGCAAGTCTCAGGATGTTCGCCCCAAAGATCACCCTCGCCTGCGAGGACTGCAAGGCAGCGCAACGCTACATCACGAAGAAGAACCGTCGCAATACGCCGGATCGTCTTCAACTGAAGAAGTACGCCCGTGCAACAAGTCGACGTCTCATCGCGAGACAGCTGATCGCTCTGCCCTAGCAGATTCAAGCCCGCGGCTTTGGCCGCGGGCTTTTTACTACATCTAGTAGACGGGCTTCGGCGTCGTGCGCCTGTGGCCTGTGCCGCGTCCCCGTCCTCCTGCGCTGCTCCGCCATGCCGTCCGTCCCTCGCGAGATTCCGCCAAGGGCCCTGTCAAAAGCGTCGTGCAGGGGTTGCGCGACGCAGAAGACGCTGCGTCCAAAGGGGGCCCGACGCTCAGGAAAACCCTTCGTGCGCCTACCCGTCGGCGACACGCACGCGAGAAACTCGGCGCTCCAGAGACCCGGCGTCTCAGGAGACGAGACCCCGTGGGCGCCTCGGAAGGCAGAACCCCGTGCCGCTTGGTGCTCCGCTGCTTGGTGTGCCCGCCGCTTGGCTGTGCCCGCCGCCTGGGCGCCTCCGTCTCTTGGTATGCTCAGCCCGTGAGTTGCAGCGTTCCAGAGCATTCAGCGAGTGCCTCCCGTCCCTTCGGCGCCTCTGCCCGCCACCCGTGCAAGAGTCGGAGCCAGTTCCTTCGCCGAGTTGACGACCTTTGCCGTGGGGGGCTCCTTCGATCGGCTCGTTGAGGCGTCGAGCGAGGAGGAGATCGTTGAGACGGTCCGCGAGGCCGACGCCGAAGGAGTCCCCGTCATGGTTCTCGGCGGCGGCTCGAACGTCTTGGCCGCCGACGGCCGTTTTCCAGCGTCGTCGTGCGCGATGTGCGCCAGAGCATCGTCCTCCAGGCAAGAAGGAGGGTGCGAAGGGGCCAACCTTCGGGTGAGCGCGGGAACCCCATGGGACGACTTCGTCGTCCACACGATCGCCAACGAGTGGATGGGCGTCGAAGCGCTTTCCGGAATCCCCGGAACGGTGGGAGCGGCCCCGGTCCAGAACATCGGAGCCTACGGGCAGGAAGCAGGCGGATCGATCGCCGGAGTCCGCGTTTACGACCGAGCGACCGGCAGGGTCGACTACCTGTCTTTTTCCCAGATGGAATTCGGCTATCGGACGTCCGTTGTCGAAGAGAGCCTGAAGGAGGGTTTGGGGCCCCCAGCCCGCGGCACATCGTGCTCGACGTCGATTTCAGCTGAGGATCGCCTCGCTTTCCGCCCCGTTCAATCTCCCAGCTTGCCCAGCTGCTCGGCGTGCAGCCGGGCGAGCGCGATGCCTCGGTCGCTGTGCGCGACGCGGTTGTGGAGCTTCGCGGGTCAGGCCATGGTTCTGGACGACGCCGATCGAGACACCTATTCGGCCGGCTCGTTCTTCACCAACCCGTCTGAGCGAGGCCCCAGGCTGCCAGGCTGCCCGACGACGCCCCGAAGCACGGGCTGCGCGACGGCAGCCGCAACGTCCTCGGCGCAGCCGCCCGCGAGTCGAGGGCGGGTGAAAACCTCCGCAGCCTGGCTCATTGACGCAGGATTTCCGGCCGGGTACGGAATGCCGGGGCCCGCGGCGCTCTCGACCAGCATGCGCTCGCCTTGACGAACCGCGGGGGCGACGGCGCGCCAGATGCGGGAGCTGGCGCGAACCATTCGCGACGGCGTGCGTGAGACCTACGGCGTGATTCTGGAGGCTGAGCCGACGATTGTCGGCGGCCTGGATTGACCTGGTTCGTCCCGCGCCTCCTGGCGTTTCGTTTCTGCCGTGGGAGCGCGCGCCGCTTCGATTTTCAGGCGCCGTGTGCCTCCGCGTCGTCATCGTTCGAAGGATCTGCGGCCAGCCAATCCTGGATCTCGGCTTTCCACGTGCGCTTGGACGCTTCGTCGGCGAAGCTTGCCTCCTACCGACGAGGACGCGAGGGCGGCGAGTTCGGCGTCGTCGAAGCCTTGCTCACGAAGCGTCTCGTACTGGGCGGTCAGGCGTGAAAGGAAAAGAAGCGGGTCGTCGGCGCCCAAAGCGATCGTCGCGCCGGCGTCCATGAGCGTGCGAACGGGCACCCCCGAAGCCTCCGAATAGACGCCCAGGGAGACGTTCGACGCCGGGCACACCTCGAAGGCGACGCCCTCGTCGATGACCCGCCTGAGGACGTCAGGGGCTCTCCGCCGCGCGCACGCCGTGCCCCAGACGCGTGGGTTTGAGAAAGTCGAGGACTTCGCGAAGGTGCTCAGCCTGAAGCTCTCCGCCGTGGGGCGCACCGACCTCAGCCCCTTTTCGCGCGATGCGGAACGCCGACTCCCATTCGGACGTGACGCCCCGCCTCTCGTCGTTGGACAGGCCGAAGCCGACGACGTCCCCGCCCGTCGGCGTACTTTGGCAGCGCCAGGCGGGCAAGTGCAGGCTTCCAAAGGATGGCGGATGCGCGAGGCTGCGACGATTACGGCCACATCCACGCCGGTCGCGCGGCTGGCGGCCGCGGCCTCGTCCAAGACGATCTCGAGCGCCGGGGTGATTCCGCCGACGAAGGGCGCGTACGACGTGGGATCGATCTGGATCTCGGAGGCGCGCGAGCCTTCGCGGCGTCGTCCTCGGCGGCCTCTCCGGACGATGGTGCGCATGGCCTCCTCGCTGCGGACCGTCTTCCGCGCCGCATCGTAGGCGCGCTGGAAGCGGAACCACCCGCGCTGGTCTGCCGGCACCTCGATTGCGACGTTGTCCGTCAGCCCCTCGGGCAGGCGGACGCCCTGAGCCTCGGCCATTCGCTCGAGGGTGTGCACGCGCATCGACCCCGTGGGTGCAAGTGAAGATGTGCCTTGGGGAGGAGGTTGAGATCGCGCACGCATACATTTTCCCATATGTTGAGATACCCTGACGCCGGATCGACACCCCGGTCGTCCGCAGGTCGCCCGGCCGAACCGCGCCGAGAGGCGGCATGAACCGACGACCCCGTTGTTTGCGGGCAGTCGCTTCGATCTTCCCGTTGTGACTGCGTCTTTGTCGTCGCCCCGGTCGTTCCCGAGGCGCCGTCCAGGCCATTCTCTTCTCTGGCGCGGCGTTCCCGCGCTGTCGGGTTGTCCCCGAATGTGCCGCCCATCGCCGCCCCGCCGCAAGCGGCGTTCCCGCGCTGTCGGGTTGTCCTCACCCTGATCAGCCAGGACGCGGGATATGAGAATCGCCCCGGATGTGGGAAGGTTGAACGCATGAGCACTGTCGAGAAACGGTCCCGACGTTGAGACGCCGACGGCGGTTCCGCGCACGGTGAAGTTGCGAAAGACGCGACTGCCTCCGACGGGCGTCGGGACTCTGCCGAAAGTTTGAGCGCCGCCGAACGGCGCGAAACGTTGAGAAGCCGTTTGGGACGAGCGGTAGCCTACTCGGCGTATATGTTGGCTGCCGCTCCGTCCACCTGGGCATGTTCATCGCCGTCGCAGTGCTCATGTTTTCTCGGGGCGGGGATTGCCTTGATCGGGGGCGTGGCACTCCTGCTTCTGGGGATCATGGTCGCCAGGCTCGGGGCCGTCGCCCAACGCCGCCTCAATGAGAAGGCCGTCGGAGGGGAGCGCCCGGAATCCGTCTACGTGACGCCGGAGCGTCGCAAGAAGATAATCGGCTTCTTATATCCGTTGCGCGATCCGCAGTCGTGGCTTGACGTGCTGTGGGTGTTCGCTTCGTTTCCCATCGCCATCGGCAATGCGGTCTTTGCGTTTGTCTGGATTGTCGCAACGGCCGTCGGCCTTGCCCAGCCGATCATCCTGTTGCTCTTCAAGGCGACGGGGAATCGACTATACAGGCGTCACGGGATCGGCGAACGTTTCGGTACCCGCCCGTCGTCGACGCGGGTTTGGGATTTTGCTTCGGTCTGCTTTTTGCTGTTGTACGGACCATATCTGATCAAAGCCTGCGGAAAGATTCAGTTTTATCTTGCTGATGTGTTGTTGTTGCGGCGTGCTCGGGATCGGGCGGATATTGAGCGGTTGACGCGGTCGCGTGAGGCGGGGCGTCGGGCGGAGAGTGCGGCGTTGCGGAGGTTGGAGCGGGATTTGCATGATGGGCCGCAGCAGAGGTTGGTGCGGTTGAATATGGATTTGGCTCGGGCTGGGCGTCAGGCGGGCAGTGATCCGGTCAGGGCGCAGGAGATTTTGGATGAGGCGATGGTTCAGACACGGGACACGTTGGCGGGGTTGCGTCAGTTGTCGCAGAGGGATTGCGCCTCCGGTGTTGGTGGATCGGGGGTTGGTGGCCGCTGTTCAGGAGGCGGCTGCTCGGTCGGTGGTTCCTGTGTCGGTTCATGCGGGTATTCCGGCTGTGCCTGATCATGTAGCGTCGGCGGCTTGTATGTGGTGGCGGAGAGTTTGGTGAATGTGAATAGCATGCGGGTGCGTCGCTCTGTTGCGGTGACGATTGATGTGTCGGGCGAGGGTGTTGCGTTTGTCGGTGGTTGACGATGGTGTGGGCGGGGGCTGATGTGTCGAAGGGGCATGGTCTTGTGGGGTTGGAGGAACGTTTGCGTTCGGTTGACGGTACTCTTGAGATTGACTCGCCTGCAGGCGGACCGACCATAATCGAAGCGGCGATCCCGTGTGTGATTCTTGTGCGCGCCGGCGAGAAGGCTGCGGAAACCGATGGGCCCGTGCACAGGGCAGATCCGTTGAGCTGCGGGAGAAGTGTCCAGCTGGCCCCTACGACGATTGGCCGGGCCGCGGCGCAGACGGGCGGAGAACCGGACGCGGGAGCGTCAGGTTGTCCTCACTGCGATTGACCGGTATGCAGGGATGCGCTTGCGCGCGTCGGCGCGGGAAAGTGGAAACATGAGCACAGCTGGAACACCTGACGCGTATCGAGGCATGGGCAAAGCCGACACAGTGAAACGCAGGGGAAGCGGCGTTCGCGCAGCATTTTTCATGCGCTACAAGTGGGCTGTGGCCTCACGCGAGCCCACGCTGCTCGCGTTTCCGATCCACCTCTTTCTCTTCATTCTCGTCCTCTTTTTCTGTTTCGTCGGGGTCTCGACGCTCATCGTGTGGGCGGGGTTTCTCTTGTATGCCGGAATCATGACGGCTCGGGCAGGGCGATCGTCCAGCGCGGCGTGAACCACGCATTTGAGAAGCGAGAAGGACCTGCCGTTCGTTCGTGGCTCTCTCGACAAGGAAGAGGCGAGAGTTTCTCCTATCCGATGCCGAAAGACCTCCATTGGTTCCGCAGGTCTCTGTATCCATTTGCGCGATCTGCGGTAGTCGTGGCTCGACGTGCTGTGGGCGCTCACGTCCTTCTTTCTATCGACTGTCAGTTGCGTCTGACTTTCGTATGGGTGTTGGCCGGTCCCTGGGTTTGTGACCTCGCCGCATCTGCTGCTGCTCTCGAGGGCTTTTTCCGGCGGCTCCTACGGAGAAGCGAAGGTGCGTCGGCGATCTTCTAGACGTTCCGCATCCGCTTCTTTTTCGACGCCGTCCTTTTTCTTCGTCGTCGCGCTCGTCTATGCTGCTTTTCAGCCCGTGTGTCCTGAAGTTCCTCGCTAAAGGTCTCAAATGTTCTACGCTGATGTGTTGTTGTTGCGGCGTGCTCGGGATCGGGCGGATATTGAGCGGTTGACGCGGTCGCGTGAGGCGGGGCGTCGGGCGGAGAGTGCGGCGTTGCGGAGGTTGGAGCGGGATTTGCATGATGGGCCGCAGCAGAGGTTGGTGCGGTTGAATATGGATTTGGCTCGGGCTAGGCGTCAGGCGGGCAGTGATCCGGTCAGGGCGCAGGAGATTTTGGATGAGGCGATGGTTCAGACGCGGGACACGTTGGCGGAGTTGCGTCAGCTGTCGCGGGGGATTGCGCCTCCGGTGTTGGTGGATCGGGGGTTGGTGGCCGCTGTTCAGGAGGCGGCTGCTCGGTCGGTGGTTCCTGTGTCGGTTCATGCGGGTATTCCGGCTGTGCCTGATCATGTGGCGTCGGCGGCTTATTATGTGGTGGCGGAGAGTTTGGTGAATGTGAATAAGCATGCGGGTGCGTCGTCTGTTGCGGTGACGATTGATGTGTCGGGCGGGGTGTTGCGTTTGTCGGTGGTTGACGATGGTGTGGGCGGGGCTGATGTGTCGAAGGGGCATGGTCTTGTGGGGTTGGAGGAACGTTTGCGTTCGGTTGACGGTACTCTTGAGATTGACTCGCCTGCAGGCGGACCGACCACTAATCGAAGCGGCGATCCCGTGTGTGTGATTCTTGTGCGCGCCGGCGAGGAAGGCTGCCGGAAACCGATGGGCCCGTGCACACGGCAGATCCGTTGGAAAGCTGCAGGAGAAGTGTCCAGCTGGCCCTACGACGATTGGCCGGGCCGCGGCGCAGACGGGCGGAGAACCGGACGCGGGAGCGTCGGGTTGTCCCCACTGCGATTGACCGGCATGCAGGATGCGCTTGCGCGCGTCGGCGCGGGAAAGTGGAAATATGAGCACAGCTGGAACACCTGACGCGTATCGAGGCATGGGCAAAGCCGACACAGTGAAAGGCAGGGGAAGCGGCGGTTCGCGCAGCGGTTTTTTCATGCGCTACAAGTGGGCTGTGGCCTACGCGAGCTACACGCTGCTCGCGTTTCCGATCCACCTCTTTCTCTTCATTCTCGTCCTCTTTTTCTGTTTCGTCGGGGTCTCGACGCTCATCGTGTGGGCGGGGTTTTCTTTGGCTGCCGGAATCATGGCGGCTCGGGCAGGGGCGATCGTCCAGCGCGGCGTGAACCACGCATTTGAAGGCGAGAAGGACCTGCCTTCGTTCGTGGCTCTCTTCGACAAGGAAAAGGCTTATGAGAGTTTCTCCTATCCGATGCCGAAAGACCTCCATTGGTTCCGCAGGTTTCTGTATCCGTTGCGCGATCTGCAGTCGTGGCTCGACGTGCTGTGGGCGCTCACGTCCTTCTTTCTATCGACTGTCAGTTGGTGTCTGACTTTCGTATGGGTGTTGGCCGGTCCTGGTTTGTGACCTCGCCGGTACTGCTGCCGCTCCGAGGGCTTTTTCCGGCGGCTCCACGGAAAGGAAGCGAAGGGTGTCGGCGATCTTCTAGACGTTCCGCATCCGTTTCTTTTGACGCCGTCCTTTTCTTCGTCGTCGGCCTTGTCATGCTGCTTGCCGCCCGTATGTCCTGAAGTTCCTCGCCAAGGTTCAAATGTTCTACGCTGATGTGTTGTTGTTGCGGCGTGCTCGGGATCGGGCGGATATTGAGCGGTTGACGCGGTCGCGTGAGGCGGGGCGTCGGGCGGAGAGTGCGGCGTTGCGGAGGTTGGAGCAGGATTTGCATGATGGGCCGCAGCAGAGGTTGGGTGCGGTTGAATATGGATTTGGCTCGGGCTAGGCGTCAGGCGGGCAGTGATCCGGTCAGGGCGCAGGAGATTTTGGATGAGGCGATGGTTCAGACGCGGGACACGTTGGCGGAGTTGCGTCAGCTGTCGCGGGGATTGCGCCTCGGTGTTGGTGGATCGGGGGTTTGGTGGCCGCTGTTCAGGAGGCGGCTGCTCGGTCGGTGGTTCCTGTGTCGGTTCATGCGGGTATTCCGGCTGTGCCTGATCATGTGGCGTCGGCGGCTTATTATGTGGTGGCGGAGAGTTTGGTGAATGGAATAAGCATGCGGGTGCGTCGTCTGTTGCGGTGACGATTGATGTGTCGGCGGGTGTTGCGTTTGTCGGTGGTTGACGATGGTGTGGGCGGGGCTGATGTGTCGAAGGGGCATGGTCTTGTGGGGTTGGAGGAACGTTTGCGTTCGGTTGACGGTACTCTTGAGATTGACTCGCCTGCAGGCGGACCGACCACAATCGAAGCGGCGATCCCGTGTGTGTGATTCTTGTGCGCGCCGGCGAGGAAGGCTGCCGAAACCGATGGGCCCTGCAGCACGGCAGATCCGTTGGAAAGCTGCAGGAGAAGTGTCCAGCTGGCCCTACGACGATTGGCCGGGCCGCAGGATAGTTTGCACGGCGTCAGGCAGGGGAAAGTAGAGTCATGACTACAAACGACATCCGTTCACACTTGGAAAGGGCAGCTGAAGCTGTGGAACGAGGCAATGAAAAAGGCCGGGGCAATGGCCGGCGTCAGAGCCTTTCCATGCGTTTCAGGTGGACGACGGCCTACGCGAGTTACATGCTTCTGGCCTTTCCTCCCCATCTCATCCTTTTCATCCTCGTCGTCGTCCTGTGCGCCGTGGGGCGTCGCTGACCGTCATCTTCGTGGGCCTTCCCATCCTTTACTCGGGAATCATGGTGGCCAGAGCCGGCGCTGTCCTCCAGCGCGGGATAAACCGCGCGTTTGCGGGGGAGAAAACCTCTCCTCCCATCCTGCGCCTTTTCAAAAGGGAGAACGCGTACGACGGCTTCCTCTATCCGACGCCGGAAGACATGGACTGGTTCCGCAGGCTTCTGTATCCGTTGCGCGATCCGCAGTCATGGCTCGACGTGCTGTGGGTTATCGGCTCGTTCCCGATCACGATCCTCAATTGGTGCGTGGCGCTCACATGGGTGGCCGCAATTCTGGCTGGTTTGACCGCGCCCATATCGCTTACGATCCTAGAGAACATTAACGAGAGCTGGAACAACGGACTGGGAGAGTTTCTCGACATCCCGCACCCATTCCTTTTCGACGTCCTCCTTTCCTTTGTCGTCGGCCTTGTCATGCTGGTCTCTGCTCCGTCGGTCATGAAGGGCCTTGCAACGCTCCAGCTTCTTTTCGCTGATGTGTTGTTGTTGCGGCGTGCTCGGGATCGGGCGGATATTGAGCGGTTGACGCGGTCGCGTGAGGCGGGGCGTCGGGCGGAGAGTGCGGCGTTGCGGAGGTTGGAGCGGATTTGCATGATGGGCCGCAGCAGAGGTTGGTGCGGTTGAATATGGATTTGGCTCGGGCTAGGCGTCAGGCGGGCAGTGATCCGGTCAGGGCGCAGGAGATTTTGGATGAGGCGATGGTTCAGACGCGGGACACGTTGGCGGAGTTGCGTCAGCTGTCGCGGGGGATTGCGCCTCCGGTGTTGGTGGATCAGGGGTTGCGGCCGCTGTTCAGGAGGCGGCTGCTCGGTCATGGTGGTTCCCGTGTCGGTTCATGCGGGTATTCCGGCTGTGCCTGACCGCGTGGCGTCGGCGGCTTATTATGTGGTGGCGGAGAGTTTGGTGAATGTGAATAAGCATGCGGGTGCGTCGTCTGTTGCGGTGACGATTGATGTGTCGGGCGGGTGTTGCGTTTGTCGGTGGTTGACGATGGTGTGGGCGGGGCTGATGTGTCGAAGGGCATGGTCTTGTAGGGGTTGGAGGAACGTTTGCGTTCGGTTGACGGTACTCTTTGAGATTGACCTCGCCTGCAGGCGGACCGACCACAATCGAAGCGGGTGATTCCATGCGCATCCTGATAGCCGACGATTCTGTGCTGCTCAGGAGGGGCTGACCCTCATCCTGAACGAGGGCGGACACGAAGTCATCGAGGAGTCGGCACCGGGGACGAGCTTGTGTCCCGGTGCCTGGCTTTGAGACCGGACGTGACGGTCAGCGACATCCGAATGCCGCCCTCGCACACCGACGAAGGCCTGCGCGCGGCGGTCCGCATCCGCGAGGAGTGGCCCGACGCCCCCATTCTCCTGCTCAGCCAGTACATAGTCCTCAGCTACGCCACCGAGCTTCTCTCCGGCCCGGCTCGATCGGGATACCTGCTCAGCGATCGCGTGAGCGACCTCGACTCCTTCCTCGACGCCGTCGATCGGGTCGGCAACGGCGGCATGGTCCTCGATCCCGAAGTGGTCGCGCAGATGATGGGACGCGGACGCAGGAACGACCCCGTCGCCAGCCTCACGCCGCGCGAACGCGAAGTGTTGGAGCTCATGTCCGAGGGCCATACGAACTCGGCGATCGCCAAGCGGCTCGTCGTTTCCGAGGGGCTGTGGAAAAGCACATCCAGAGAATCTCTGCCAAGCTCGGTCTGCACGCCAACAGCGAAGTCCACCGGCGGGTTTCGGCCGTTCTCACCTTGTTGGGCACGTGATCGACGCCCGGGGGCAGGAGGCCGACGCGGGCGGACGCGTGATCGGCAGCGAGCCGGACGGTCGGCGTTAAAGAGAGGGATCGTTGCAAACAAGCCGGAAATCGGCAAACCGCAGCGAGGCGGACGCGGGCGCCGAGGCGGTTTGCGAGCCGGCGAGCGCGGCCGGTGTGACCGAAGTGTCGACGACTTTGGATTCGAAGCAGAAATCTGTCTCGAATATCAACATGTTGTGCTTTAACGTGCACTCTGGCCCGCGCTGTACGGTAGAACTTATATATGAGCATTCCCGGAAGGACCGTGAAAGGGCGGATCTTGTATTGCTCATCGGCAGCGGCGCCGGTGAGATTCTGCGCAGCGCTCTCATGAACATGGGACAGCCTGCGGTTATACGGGGGTGGGAAGTCCATTCGATCCATCATCGCCCCGGCGCAGGAGTGACGGCCGGTTATTCGGTGACGCTCGACCGATACTCCCCAACGGCGCCCACATGCGCGTGGAGGAGTATCTGTGCGCTTGACGGCGCGCCTGTCCCACCCCAACACCCCGGGTCTCGTGTACGTGTCCAAGGGGGACTCCACGTTCTCCGTTTGGCGCTACCCCGCCGATCCTGAGCTTCCTGCGCTGTTCTTGGCCTGCTCGCCCGAGCATATGAGCGCCCTTTTGGGCATGCCCGTGTCCGTGGAGCTCATGAGCTATCGTCCCACTCGGCGCGCCGTCGTCCGAGTGCGGGCGGCGAACTCCGTCAGTTACGCGAAAGTCGCGCGCCCCCCGCAAGTCGAATCGTTGGCGAAGCGGCATCATGCTCTCCCGCGCCGGGATTCCCGCGCCGCCGGTCCTCATCCACGACGTCCGAGGTCTCCTGGTGATCGGAGCCGCCAATGGGATTCCGCTCTCGACCGCCATTTCGCGCGGTATGGGAAGAAATGCGGCTCCTCTGCTCGGCTCTCACGGCCTTGTTGAACGCTTTTGCCGCGCGAAGCCCTCTCGTCTCAGCCATCGGCCCGCTTGGGCGGACCGTTCCACGCATTACGCGCACGCCGCCGGAACCGCATTGCCGGAGGAACGCGTCCGTTGCGAGGCCGTGGCGCACGGGATCCATGAGCTCGCCAGTTCGGACCCCGGGCCTTGGTTCCCGTCCACGGAGACTTCACGAGGCGAACATCTTCGTCTCCCACGATTCGTCGAGGTCACGGAATCATCGACGTCGACTCGCTAGGGCCCGGCCACCGAGTCGACGATTGGGCCTGCCTGCTCGGCCACATGAGCGTTCTTCCGCATTTGGCCCCGGACTCGTACCCGTACGTTCAGGACGACCTTCCGATATGGAGGGACGCCTGCGAGCACGCCGTAGACCCTGTGGAGGCTGTGCGCGCGCACGGCCGGTGGTGCTCGCTCGTCGCCGGAGCGAAGCGGGTCGACGGCGCCGAGTGATCGACGACGCCCCGGCCGCCTTCGACGGCTGAGGCGTGCCTCGAGCGGGGCCTACCGCCATCGCTGAAGTCGCAGAGCGGGCGAGGGCGTCAGTCAAAGTCCGTACGGGATGCCGCTGCCTGCCAAGATGCCGCCGAAGGCCCGCGGGGAGGCCGACGGCGGCTCCGCGGGGCGTCAGCCGAGGAGCTTTTGCACCCGCCCCAGGCCTCGACGAGGTCCCTGCGTCGGAGAGGGCGTAGGAGAATCGCAGGAAACCGCTGGGGCCGAAGGCCCGCTGGGGAACCACGGCGACTTCGGCCTCTCGAGGATGAGCGCGCGCCAGCTCGGCCGAGGTTGCGGCGGACTCTTCCGTTGACGTCGCGGCCGAGCACAGCCTCGACGTGTTGGATAGACTTAGAAGGCGCCCTTCGGCTCGGGGACGGCGAAGCCGTCGATTGCGCTGAGCATCTCGACCATCTTTCGACGCCGGCGGTCGAACGCCTCCCGCATCTGGGCCACCACGGCCTGCGGTCCAGTGAGCGCCGCCAGCGCAGCCCGCTGCGAGACGTTCCGCGACGTTGGAGGTGGCATGGGACTGGAAGTTCGTCGCGGCCTTGATCACGTCGGACGGGCCGTACATCCAGCCGACCCGCCAACCCGTCAGTGGCGTAGGTCTGCGACCCCGTTGAGGATGACGGCGCGGTCGGCTAGCTCGGGAACCTCGCCCAAGATGTAGCTCATGGGCGTGCCGTCGTAGACGAGATGCTCGTAGATCTCGTCCGAAATCACCCAGATCCCCGATTCGAGGGCCCATTGCCCGATCGCCCGGATTTCCTCGGGGAATAGACCGATCCTGTCGGATTGGACGGCGAGCATAGAAGCAGGCCTTGGTCTTGTCCGTCCGTGCGGCTTTCGAGCTGTTCTGACGCTTGCCTTGTACTCAGCGTCGGCCCCGGCGAAGACTTCGACGGGAACGCCGCCGGCCAAGCGGATCGCCTCGGGGTAGGTCGTCCAGTACGGCGCGGGCAGGAGCACCTCGTCGCCGTCGTCGACAAGGGCGGCGAAAGCCTGGAAGACGGCCTGCTTGCCGCCGTTCGTCACGATGACGTCGTTCGGTCGACGGCGTTGCCCGAGTCGCGGAGGGTCTTCGTCGCGATGGCCTCGCGCAGCTCGGGAAGGCCTTTGGCCGGCGTGTACTTGTGGTTTTTGGGATCGCGGGCGGCTTCGACGGCGGCTTCGACGATGAACTCGGGCGTCGGGAAGTTAGGCTCACCGGCCCCGAAGCCGATGACGGGGCGCCCTGCCGCCTTGAGGGCCTTGGCTTTGGCGTCCACGGCGAGAGTCGCGGACTCTTGGATGGCGGCGAGGCGTGCCGATACTCGGCGGGTTCTGTCATTGCTCACGTGTCCATGGTTGCACGTTTCGTCCCCTGTCGTGCGCGCCGGTCCGCGTTTCAGCGCTGTGAGATCGAAGGCGCGGCGCCGTCGGTCGACGAGGGCGCGATGCGCCGGGGAGACAGCCTGCCCCGCACCCGTGCGGCGGGCTCCCTCGAGACGATGCTCCCGATCGTTCTCAAGTAGCCTGCCCCGCACCCGTGCGGCGGGCTCGAAAAGGGCCCACTCGGGCCGTGTGAGGAGCGGCTTGGCGCCGTGCCCGGCGGCTCGGGCGTTGCGATTCGGGCGGACGGATGACGCGGAGCGGGCGAAAGGTGTACAATTTTGTGAGTTGTCTCCAGATTGGTGGCACTACGCCATTGACATAAGGCATAATGTCAGGAGCGAACAGCCGAAGGGTAGTGGCGCAATGGTAGCGCATCGGTCTCCAAAACCGGCGGTTGGGGGTTCGAATCCCTCCTACCCTGCAAGGCGGCTCATGTGTCCATGGGCCGCCTTTATTCCATTGCACGACGAGTGAAGGACGCCACGTGACTGCAGCAAGCGCATCGAAGGCCAAAGGAGCCAAGGGCAAGGCCTCCGATGAGAAAAAGAGGCGCAATGTCTTCGCGCGGATCGCCCTATTCATTCGCCAGATTTTCGCCGAGCTGAAGAAGGTTCAGCGGCCCACCCGCGAAGAGCTCGGGCAGATGTTCTCGACGGTTCTTGCCTTTGTGGCAATCATCATCGATCGTCGTCGGCCTTCGACCTTGGATTCGGCCGCCCTGACCTTCTGGGTCTTCAGGGTAGTCTCTGGATCTTCAGGGTAGTCTTGGCCGTTCGGACAAACGAGTAGAAAGCAGTAAAGCGTGGCTGACGATATCTTTGAGCCCGTTGCCGATGCGTCGGAAGCCGGCGTCGAAGAGCTCGGTTCGATTCCGGCGAGGGCGTTCCGATCCCTCCGGCGACGTCGGACCGGCACACGATCAGACGGGGAGCCGGCTTCGGGCCTTCCGGCGATCCTCTGCTCTCGGAGGAGGAAGAAGCGGCGAAGGCCGTGGAGGAGGCCCGCGCAAACCTCGTGACCGAGGACGAAGTGCGCGACAAGCTCAAAGGCCTCGACGGACGTTGGTACGTCCTTCACACCTATTCGGGTTACGAGAAGCGCGTCAAGCAAGACCTTGAGGTGCGCATGCACTCGATGAACATGGAGGATTACATCTTCCAGATCGAAGTCCCATGGAGGAGGTCTTTGAGATCCGCTGAGGCCAGCGCAAAGCTCGTCTCGCGTGCGCATGCCGGGCTACGTGCTCATTCGCATGGATCTGACGGACGATTCGTGGCGAGTGGTGCAATCGACCAACGGAGTGACCGGATTCGTCGGCAACGGCCGCACGCCGGTCGCGCTTTCCGAGAATGAGGTCGTCTCGATGCTCACCCCGGTGATCGAGGCGGAGGCCGCGGCCGAGGCTGTCGCCGCCGGAAAGGCCGCAAGTCCGACGCCGGCCACCCTTTTCTCCGTACGCGGTCGGCGACGCCGTCACTTTGACCTCGGAGCCGTGGGCGGGAATGCCGGCCACCGTTTCCGAAGTCGACGCAGCCAACCAGCGGCTCACAGTGCTCATGACCCTCGTCGGCCAGGAAACCCCCCGTCGAGCTTTCGTTCAACCAGGTGCGCAAAGACGACTGAAATTTCGTTCAAAGATCACGCCAGGCAGAATTGAGCCTGGCGTGATTCGCGCAACGTTGACAGATGGTCGCCGCTTCTGCCATTGCGGCGATTGACAAGAAAAGGACCCTATATGCCTCCCAAGAAGAAGGTTGCAGGTTACTCAAGCTCCAGATTCAGGCTGGGGCGGCGACGCCTGCTCCGCCGATCGGCCCGGCTCTGGGCCAGCACGGCGTCAACATCATGGAGTTCTGCATGGGCCTACAACGCCGCCACAGAATCCCAGCGCGGCAACGTGATCCCGTAGAGATCACCGTTTACGGGACCGCTCCTTCACCTTTGTGACGAAGACGCCTCCGGCCGCCGAGCTCATCAAGAGGCCGCTGGCGTGGCCGAGGGCTCGTCCACGCCTCACAGCAACAAGGTTGAGCACCTGACGGCCGATCAGCTCCGCGAAATCGCTAAGACGAAGGAGCCGGACCTCAACGCCAACGACGTCGACAACGCCGCCCGCATCATCGCGGGAACCGCTCGTTCCATGGGAATCACCAGCGACGAGATCTGAGTCGCTTCGGCGCGTGCACGTGCAAGCGCCGCGAACGGATCGTGGAAGGGCCTGCGCGGGCCCCATGACCACAAACTGCTCATTAAGGAGAACAGTCAATGGCAAAGCGCTCTAAGAACTACCGCAACGCCGCTCAGAAGATCGCTGACGGCGTCCTCTACAGCCCCTCGAGGCAATGCGCCTCGCGAAGGAGACGTCTACCACGAAGTTCGACGCGACCGTCGAGGTCGCGTTCCGCCTTGAGTCGACCCCGCAAGGCCGACCAGATGGTCCGTGGAACCGTCAACCTTCCGCACGGCACCGGCAAGACCGCCAGGGTCCTCGTCTCGCCGTCGGTCCGCGTGCGCAGGAGGCTATCGACGCCGGAGCCGACGAAGTCGGCGGCGACGAGCTGATCGAGAAGGTCGCAGGCGGCTACACCGATTTCGACGCCGCCGTCGCGACCCCCTGACCTCGCCGGCAAGGTCGGCCGCCTCGGCCGCGTTCTCGGCCCTCGCGGCCTCATGCCCAACCCGAAGACGGGCACCGTGACGATGGACGTCGCCAAGGCCGTTTCGGACATCAAGGGCGGCCGGATCGAGTTCCGCGTGGACAAGAACGGCAACCTTTCCTTCGTCGTCGGCAGGCGTCTTTTCACCTGAGCAGCTCGTCGAGAATTATGCGGCGGCCCAGGAGGAGGTCCTTCGCCTCAAGCCCTCGACGTCGAAGGGGCCGTTACCTGCTCAAGGGCACGGTTGCGACCACGATGGGGCCGGGCATTCCGCTCGACACGAGCAAGACCCGCAATCTCAATGTCGGAAGACCCGTCCTGATTTCATCGCGTAAGCGAGAAAAAACCCGCCAACCACGCTGATTGGCGGGGTTTTCACTATTTTATGGCTGTCTGGGAGGACGGCGGCTATTTCTCCCAGGAGGCCCAAAGCGCTCGGAACGTTGAAAATTCCCGTGGCACAGGGAAAATGAACGGAGGCCGACGGCGAGTCTGTTGAATCGTCGAGCCGGGCTGCTTGGCTGGGTCCTCGGGCTATTCGACGGCAAAGACCCTCACTGACTTCCGCCCCCGGGAGTGCGGCGAGGAATCCATCGGGGGTCAAAGAGCTTCGGAACGGCGCAGCCCTCGAGCCGATGCATGACCAGCCTTCGCGCAGCAGCGCGAGTCGATGAGCAGGCGCCACGACGCCGGCACTCCCACCGTGATTCCTCCGTACTCATCCCCGAAGCTTCCACCGCCCGCTCCTGCGGCCAGAAGGAAGCTTTGCGCACGTCAAGGGTCCTCTTCACGGTGTGGTTGACGTCGGCGTTGGTCGTGGCGCGGACGACGCACGCAGCGATTCTTTCTTCGCCGGCTCGTTTCCCGGCGACCAGGACTGCAGTTCGACGACAGAGCCAGGTCCATGCGCGAACGCCTCTCAGTCATCGTTTCGGTGTCGGCGAGCTCTGGGTCGATCTCGGCCACCCGGACCTTGCCGCCAGATTTGGGTGGGTCGCCGCGATCGCCTGAAGGGCGGCCGCCGTCGGGGTGCCAGCAGTTCCAGGTTCTCAGGCCGGCAGTGTCGCCAAGGTTCCGCTTCCTGGGATAGTCGACGTCGTTCATGTTTTATCCTTCCCGATTCGCTGCATGCATCCTTTCAATCGTCGTGCGCCGCAAAGCCGTCTCGTCAACAACGGTCTGCGTAGCCGTGGCGACGCCAAGCGAGGGTCGCAGGGAACCGCTTCGCCTGTTCCTGGGGAGCCAGTCTTTGGGAATCTGCATCGTCTGATTCTTAGGGAACCTTTGTCGCCCGGTCTTTAGGAGACCATTTCGCCTGCTCTTTATTGCAGCCCCTCTGAACGGTTTCTCTAGTTCTAAGTTGGTCTTGAAGGTCTGTTTCGTCGATGATATTTTAGATCCATCTGACCACAGGTTGGCGTCTTGAACAGACCAAAGTCACGCAAGAATACAGGGTTTCTTTTCATAGAGGAGCGGTCGTGACATTCATCGAATACGATCCTGACTACGGCTACGAGTATGGACCAGATCTCAGCGATCTTGTGGAGTATCTTCAAAGGGTCGCAATTGATGCCTATGTGGCGTCGAAGTACGGTGACGGATCCAACCGGGTGAGTATGACGGACCAAAGCTACTTGATAGCCTTTCGCACAGATACTGCAAGGCGGTCGAGTGCTCGAGATAAAGCGCCCTTACATGTCAGGAGACGGCGGTGGGGAGGTCCTGTCCGATTCTGCTCCTCCGCCTTTGAGTGAAGATGATTGCAGCGCGAGGTGATAGGTCCGTAAGCGCCTACACGGCATCCTCAAAACCATGGCCCGGGTTGCCGCAGTCCTGCGCGCATTGAGAAGAGATTGACACTGGTTGGATGCTTCGCGTGAGATTTCGAGTCCGACGCGGACCATCAGCATAAACTATACAGCGGCGCGAACGTCGATACTTCGATTCGTCAAACTGGAACATGGATTGGCGCATAAACCACACAACACCACAAACACAAACCCCCCAACAAACATTGAACGGGCAGCCAAACGCCCAGCTGCGATAGTACCTCAAAATTGTTTCACTGCAACAAACACCCCACACAAAAACAACACAAAACACAACACAAAACACAACAAGGCAGAATAGAGGTGATTCAGCGATCAAAGAGTTAAGCAACAAACACAAACCAAAAAAAACACCACAACAACACAAAACAAACCAAACAACCAACCCCAACCAAACCACCCACAACAAAACACCAAACAACCCAACAACACACAACAAAAACCACCCCACAAAAAACAACCACACCCACACAGTTTCGTCTCGTCAACAAAAACCCGACGCTTGAGAATGAGGCGAAGAACTTCCAACTGCCACACACCAACAACCCAACACCAACAACAAAAACAAACCCAGGTGATCCCTGGTTGTCCGGGGCCGACAAGCCATTTCCTGACCTGTAAAAACCAAATTGTATAACGGGCATTTACATAGATCAGAGCGCTTGTGGCGCTTGTGGCGTTCTTTACGGTGCACCATCTCTTCCTCACGCCTTTAATCGATAGTGGAGGCGCGCGCGGCAAATGTGTACTCTTCGTGCCACGCCGTCGGATGGAGTTTCAATAACGACTTTGGACCTCTAGTAACAGATTCGTTCTGACGTCGAGAGGCACCGAAAAGTTCAAGTAGCAGTAGACGGGGCGCTTTCGTACAAGATGGAGGTCAACCATGACGAGATCAGAAGGGACATTCAAAGGCCTGTCGAGAGGCGCGTCATGAGCGTGGGATTGTCATCATCGTTGCCTCGATCTTCTTCGCCGTCGTGTTCTTATCGGTGCCCAAAGCCGCGAAGGTCGCGCAACTGCGCGGAACCCGTGAGACGTCTAGCGGCGCGGGAGCAAAGGCCGCTGCCGGAGGAGAGAATGCCGCTTTATGACAGAGGAAAGGGACACGGCCTTAGGCGACAGGAGCGAGACGGATTTCAGGCAAGGGACGGAATCAAACTAGTTCGACCTGCCCGAGCTTGCTGCCGAGGCCATCGCGGAGCAGGATACCGATACGAAGGCCAGACTTGACCAAATGGCACAGGGCATCAGGAGCAATCGGACCGATCCGTGGTCGAAGAAGGCCGAACCGCGTACAGGGCAATAGGCACAAAATGAAAGGAAACCAAATTGCTCTAGATCGACATACCTGATTACTCGGTCGCTCGTGGCGCTCACGGCCTTCGTCGTCTTCCCATGGCTATTTTTCGTCCCACCCACGATCCAAGCCGGCGGGAGCGACAACAGCTATCGTGGATGCCACTCGGTTGGCTGGAACTTCCTGGGCGATTTCTATCTGATGACCGGGAGGTTCGATGTCGAGAGTCCCCAGAAAATCAAAAAGTATGTAGAAGGGGCCAACACGAGCGTGCGACCTGAAGATGACGTGGTGGCACCGACCATCCATGAGGCCTGCAAGGAGGCTCGGCAGGGGCGAAGCACGCTCATTAACGCCGCATTGGCTTTCTTTGCGGTCGCCTTCCTCTCGATCCCCAAACCGAAGTCGCCTCGCGAAAAACCTGCCGAGTAGGTCTCCGCCCGCTCCGATGCCCAGGAGCGCGCCGCAGTGACAAGCGCCTGCGCTGAAGAGGTTTATCGAGGTGCCTCGACGGTGCAACCGGCTAACCCGATCCGCTGAGGCGCGACGCTTCTGTCGCTGAGGCTCACGGGCAGAGCTTTCGGCCATGCCGAAACAGGGTTCACGGCCCCCGTGAGGAAAAATGGCGATCTAACAGGGAAGACGAGGAATCGTTCGTCGAATATGCCGATGGACGGCGCTCTGTAGGGATTCGATAAAGATGATGTGCGCAGGCGCTTCATCGCCTACCCTTGACTCGTGATCCGGCGAGACTGAGAAGGGCGTCGCTCGTCCGAGGCTGCGCATGGGGCGATCTCGTTCTTCAGACGGGACGGCGTCTTAGCCTTTCTGCTCATCTGCATATCGTTCGGGTGGAGCCTCGTGGCGGTCAGCGAGGGCACGCAGATCAGTCGGTACGACGAATGGACGCACATCGATTACGCCCGCAAGGTTGCGGTCGGCCACATCCCGATTCAGGGAGAGCCTCTGGCCGCGCAAAGTCTGGAGGACTGGTCCTGCCGCGGAATGGAAGGCGGAATCCGCGACGTCAGGCCGCCCGAATGCGGATCGATCTACAAGGGCGCGCCCGCGACGTCGTGGCCATTTAAGGGCGAGAACCACAACGCATTCCATCCGCCGCCTATTTCTTCTGCAGCGGGGCTCGGCGGCCAGGACGATCTCCGAGCTCACGAGGCGTCGATTTCGTGACCGGAGCCAGGCTGGTGTCCGCGGGATTCGTCGCCCTCGGCGTCGCCGGCCTCTTTCTCGCCATCAGGGCGTGGAGAGTCAATCGCCTCGCCGCATTCTCCGGGCGCTTCGGCTTTGACGACGCCGGCCATCGCGGCGTCGTCCGCGATAGTCCACAACGACGCGATCAGCACTTCTCGCGGCGACGCAGCCGATCTGGGCGGGCGCGCGAATATTCGCCCGCTACAAGCTCGGCTGGGGGTCCCCGCCTTCCTGGCCTTCATCGTCTCCTCATTCCGGGTGGTGTCGCTGCGGGGCTAGCTAGCCGTCGCCGGCGTCGTGCTGCTCGCATGCTTTATGCCGAAAGTCTTCGGCCTGCTGGCGCGACGACAGGCGGGACTTGAGCAGAATCTTCGGCGCGACAGTGGAGCGGCGGCGGTTCCTACCTGTTCTGGAACCAGTTCCAGGGGTGCACGCCCCGGATACATTCCCGGCAATCGACGGGCTGTCGACGATCAAGTTGAAAGACAGCGCACTGCACTCACGTGGTTCCCACCCTCATCGACGCCTACGGGCTGACCGATCCGCGCACCGACTTCACCTGCAGCCCGGCCTGAAATCCGGCGCGACGTTCGCGTGGGCAGGCATTCTCACATTTTCTACATCGTCCTTCCGATCGTTCGGTCGTCTGCATGTGGAAGGCGGTGGACAGGGCGCGGCCTCATTTTGAGCACGGCCATAGTCGCCGTTCAGTGACGGCTCTGGTCGTGCAGGTGCGCGCGAAATCATGACGACGAGCGGTTACTTCGACGTCGTTTCCGGAAGGTACGCCATGAGCACGGTAGCTCTGCACTGCGCGCTCGCGGCCGTGCTGTGCAAAGGAAAGCGATCAAAGTGGCTCTTCCTTTTCGCTATCGCGGGGTGCGTCTTCATGGCCGTCGGGGTCGCAATGGCCAAGGTCCCGCAGGTTTGAGCCGACGACGGGGAGAGGCCGATTCGACGACGGCGGAAGGGCCAATTTGCGGGGCGAGGGGCCAATGGGCCAATCGGCGGGGAGAAAAACGGCGTGCGGCGTCGGCGCGGGATTAGGGTGCGGGGCTCCGACGCGTACCGTAGTTGCGAAGCACATCGGGAGCATACGGACGGAAGGACGCGTGATGGCCTCGCTGACAGTGGGCGTTGCCGGAGGCACGGGAAGCGGAAAAACCCACCCTGACGAGGAGGCTTGTGGAGCGGTTTCCCGGCAGGTCCTCCGTCGTCTTCCACGACAACTACTACAAGGCCCACGACGACCTCGCCTACGAGGAACGGTGCCTGCTCAACTACGATCACCCGGACGCATTCGACAACGATCTGATGGTCGAGCATCTTCGCCGACTCGCCGCGGGGCAGTCCGTTGAGTGTCCGGTTTACGACTACTCCAGCTACAACCGGTCGGATAGAACCAGGCGGATCGAGCCTGCGCCGATCATCGTGGTAGAGGGAATCCTCATATACGCCGCGCCCGAAATCATGCGAGCTGCTGGACATCAAAATCTTCGTCGACACCGACGCCGACGTGAGAATCCTCCGGCGCATCAAGCGCGACGTCGTCGAACGCGGGCGGACGCTCGAATCCGTGGAGCGTCAGTACCTGACGACGGTCAAGCCCATGCACGAGCTCTATGTGGAGCCGTCGAAGCGCAATGCGGACATCATCGTTCCCAACGGAGGGCACAACCTCGTTGCGCTCGACATGCTCATCAACAAGGTCGAGAGGGCGATCGGCTGAGGGCCCGGGCGGGCGTGGCGATCGCCGAAAGCGCGGCAGTCTGCCGAGAGGAGCTCCTAAGAGCGACGATCGGCCGTGGCGGGGGCGGCAGGGAGGGTGCGCAGCCGTATGGATGCGGTCAACGCAGAGCGGCAGCGCGGCCGAGGCCTATACGGTTTGCGCATCGGAAATGTTTCCAATAAACTAAGCGACGCCAAAGACCGCAGGTTGCCCGTCGCCAAACGGGACGAAACTCGCAAGAGGCCGGCGCAGGTGAGACAACGAGGACCTTTCCAGCCCCGTGCGCCTGCGCGGGGGTTTTTGCATGTTCAGACACCTGCGGCAGACGACCGAAGGGAGGCCCTATGGCACGGACCGACAAGTCAGCAGCCATTGCCGAGCTCAAGGAGAAGTTTGAGAGCTCGGACGCCGTGCTGCTCACTGAATACCGCGGCCTGACCGTGATGCAGCTCGAGACGCTGCGCGTCGCGCGATCGGCGCCAACGCTCAGTTCAAGGTCGCCAAGAACACGCTGGCAAAAATTGCGGCCAGGAAGCCGGGATCGAAGGCCTTGACGACCTTCTGACCGGACCCACCGCATTCGCCTTCGTCACCGGTGAAATCGCCGACACAGCCAAGGCCATTCGCGATTTCGCCAAGGACAATCCGGCACTCCTCGTCAGGGCGGAGTCGCCCTGGGGCAACCTGCTCCGGAGGACGACGTCAAGAAGCTTGCCGATCCCGAGGTCTCGCGAGGTTCTCCTCAGCAAGGCCGCAGGCGTGCTCAAGGCTGCTCTGTTCCAGGCGGCATACGTCTTTCCAGGCGCCCGTCTCAAAGACGGTGCGCACCATCGACGCGCTGCGCGCGAAAGAAGAAGCGGGCTGCCTGACCGGGCGCCGCGCAATCAACAGATACATCTGCTCGCGTGCAGGCATCAGGAAGGAAGGCCATCATGGCTAAGCTCACCACCGAAGAGCTCATCGCTGCATTCAAGGAGCTCACCCTCGTCGAGCTCAACGACTTCGTCAAGGCGTTCGAAGAGGAGTTCGACGTCACCGCCGCGGCTCCCGTCGCCGCCGTCGCCGCGGCCCCGGCCGCCGGTGGAGAAGCCGCCGCCGCAGAAGAGGAGAAGGACTCGTCTCGACGTCGTTCCGAGGCTGCCGGCGACAAGAAGGTTGCGGTCATCAAGGAAGTTCGCGCCTCACCTCCCTCGGCCTCAAGGGAGGCCAAGGACCTCGTCGATTCGGCTCCCAAGGCCGTCCTGGAGGGCGTCGACAAGGAGGCCGCGAACAAGGCCAAGGAGCAGCTCGAGGGCGCTGGCGCGTCCGTCACCGTGAAGTGACGCGGGCGGCTTAAAGCGGTTGGCTTGGAGCTCATCCAAGCGACTTGGGCTTGAAGGCGGCCTGGGACTCAAGGTTACTTGGGCCCCTAGGCCGCCTCGTTATCAGTTGCTTTTTCCTTGGGGGCGAGGTGGAGGACCAGCCGGATGCGTCGCAGTTTTTCGGAAAGTAAAGACTTTATATGCTATCTCACGTTCTCAAACATTGTTGTCCGTCTATAGAGATTAAGAAGAGGCCCTCGATATGAAAGTTCTTTTTGCAAATTGTGGCGATCAAAAAGTGGAGCTTATAATCCATGCAGGAACTTTTCATGACGATTAATCGTCAAAATTCCTAAATAGCAACTTCAGGACATTTTAATCGCCCTGCTTCTTCAATTGCCGTTGGCGGCGGCGTTGTCCAGCGAACTGCGTCGGTTGATCTATGGGCGGCGTCGATTGGCGGTCAAACTCCGTCGACTGGCTCGTGAACGGCTCTCCGCCCGAGAGTCTGACGACGTGGCCCCTCGCATGCCGCATCGACATCGACCCGCAAACGGCGCCGCAAAGAGGGGCCGGGTGGCCCCGGCAAACAGCGCTCCGATTCTCGGACGAACGAGGTGCGAGACCGATCTCCGCGAATCCGATCGCCGAGAGCCCGATCGCCGCTCGGACCGCGTCGCACTTGCACATCGCGCTCGGGTGTGGGACAGTTTTTCCGAACGCAGTTGTTCAGTGACGCCTTCCACAGGGCGCGCTGTGGCGCGCGCCTGCCATTTGGTGTATTGTAGGTATTTGCTTCGTGTAACTACCAGTGTGTCCAGAAGGCCCTCAAAGCTTGGAAACTATTGGAAATACCCGGATGCGACCGCCTTACCAACGTCAGGGAAGGAACCCCTTTGGCTGCTTCGCGCACCTATTCGCTCTCCGCACGCAATGGAAAGCCGGTCGTTGACCGCGTTTCTGCCAAGATTCACGAGCCTCTTCAACTCCCGAATCTCCTGGGCCCTGCAGACCGACAGCTTTCCGGGTTGGCTCGTCGGCTCCGAGCAGTGGACCTCGCGGAACCCCGGTTCCCAATCCGGCCTCGAGGAGATCTTCGAAGAGATTTCGCCCATTGAAAACGCAGCCCAAACCATGGGGCTCGATGCTTTCCTCCCGCATCTGGAGGATCCCAGTACTCCATCGCCGAATGTCGCGAGCGCGATCTGACGTACGCCGCTCCTCTGTACGTGACAGCCGAATTCCAGAACTACGAGACCGGCGAGATCAAAAGCCAGACCACGTTCATCGGCGACTTCCCGCTCACGACCGAGCGTGGAACGTTCATCATCAACGGCACCGAGCGCGTCGTCGTCTCCCAGCTTGTGCGCTCGCCGGGCGTGTACTACGAACGGCTCGCCGACAAAACCTCCGACAAAGACGTGTTCAACGTCAAGATCATTCCCTCGCGCGGGGCTTGGCTCGAGTTCGAGATCGACAAGCGCGACGCCGTCGGAGTGCGCGTGGACCGCAAGCGCAAGCAGTCGGTGACGGTCTTCCCTCAAGGCCCTCGGCATGAGCGAGTCGGAGATCCGCGAAATCTTCGGCGACTTCCCCGCGCTCATCGAGACGCTCGAGAAGAGACACCGTGCACACCCAGGAAGAGGCCTTGACGGATCTGTACCGCAAGCTTCGGCCGGGCGAGCCGCCGACGGCCGAGGCCGGCGCGCGCCTTCTCAACAACTTCTACTTCAACACGAAGCGCTACGACACTGCCAAGGTCGGCCGCTTCAAGCTCAACAAGAAGCTCGGCCTCGACCCGGCCAACGAGTCGCGCCAGCTCGGCATCTCGGACATCACGGCCGTGCTGCGCTATCTTTTGGCGCTTCACGCCGGACATGAAAAGGTCCTGTGCGGCGAGGGCGGCGTCGAAGTGGAAATCGAGACGGACGACATCGACCACTTCGGCAACCGCCGCATTCGCGCCGTCGGCGAACTCATCCAGAATCAGGTTCGCACCGGGCTTTCGCGTTTGGACCGCATGGTTCGCGAGCGCATGACGACGCAGGAGGCGGAAGCCATCACTCCGTCCTCGCTCATCAACATCCGGCCCATCGTCGCGGCCATCAAGGAGTTCTTCGGGAACTTCCCAGCTTTCGCAGTTCATGGATCAGAACAACCCCCTCGCGGGCCTGACCCACAAGCGTCGCCTCTCGGCCCTTGGCTCCGGCGGCCTCTCCCGTGACCGCGCGGGCATGGAAGTGCGCGACGTCCACTCGTCCCATTACGGCCGCATGTGCCCGATCGAGACTCCCGAGGCCCGAACATCGGCCTCATCGGGTCCCTCGCATCGTTCGCGCGCATCAACCCTTCGGCTTCATCGAGACGCCCTACCGGGTGGTGAACAACGGCGTCGTCACGGATGAGATCGTCTACCTTCAAGCGGACGACGAGGACAAGGCCGTCATCGCCCAGGCCGAGGTGCCGCTCGATGAGAACAACCGCTTCGTCGACGAAGAGGCGCTGTGCCGGATGCCGGGAGGCGAGCCCGCCCTCGTCCCAGTGGACGAGATCGACTTCATGGACGTTTCGGCGCGGCAAATGTGCTCGGTGGGAACCGCCATGATCCCCTTCCTCGAGCACGACGACGCCAACCGAGCCCTCATGGGCGCCAACATGCAGCGCCAGGCCGTTCCGCTCATCCGGCCCTCCGCCCCGTACGTGGGCACGGGCATGGAGATGCGATCCGCGGTCGACGCCGGCGACGTCACCGTGGCCAAAGAGCCCGGAGTCGTTTTGGAGGTCGACGCCGACTCCGTCGTCGTCGAGCAGGACAACGGACGCCATGTGACGTACAAGCTGACGAAGTTCGACTCGCTCCAACCCCGGAAACTGCACCAACCAGCAGGTTGTGGTCAGCCCCGGGGACAGGCTGGAGGCCGGGACGCTCATCGCGGACGGGCCGGCGACCGAAGGCGGGGAGCTGGCCCTCGGCCAGAACCTCCTCGTCGCGTTCATGACGTGGAACGGCTTCAACTACGAGGACGCGATCATTCTTCTCGAGCGTTGCGTCAGGACGATCTGCTCACCTCGATCCACATCGAGGAGCACGAGGTCGATGCGCGCGACACGAAGCTGGGGCCCGAGGAGATCACCTGGGACATCCCCAACGTCTCAGACGAGATGCTTTCGCACCTCGACGAGCACGGCGTCATCCGGATTGGCGCGGAAGTGCAGGGCGGGGACATCCTCGTCGGCAAGATCACGCCCAAGGGCGAAACCGAGCTGACCAGCGAAGAGCGTCTGCTTCGCGCGATCTTCGGCGAGAAGGCCAAAGAAGTTCGCGACACCTCGCTGCGGGTCCCGCACGGAGAGTCGGGAATCGTCATCGGCGTTCGCCAGTTCACGAAAGACAACAACGACGAGCTGGCCTCCGACGTCAACGAGACGGTTCGCGTCTCACATCGCCCAGCGCCGCAAGATCACGATCGGCGACAAGATGGCGGGACGCCATGGAAACAAGGGCGTCATCTCGCGAATCCTCCCCGTCGAGGACATGCCTTTCATGGAGGACGGCACACCCTGTCGACATCATCCTCAACCCGCTGGGCGTGCCCGGCCGCATGAACCTCGGCCAGGTCTACGAGCTGCACCTGGGATGGATCGCCAGCCAAGGGTGGGACGCCAGCGCCGCGCGCGAAGCCGGCGAGGCGTGGGCGAAGCGCCTTCCCGAGGCGACGGTCAAGGGCAAGCCGGGCCAGCACGTTGCGACGCCCGTGTTCGACGGCGTCCGAGGCGACGAGCTTTCGGGCCTCCTCGGTTCGACGCTGCCCAACCGCGACGGCGAGGTCCTCGTCAACGCCGAAGGCAAGGCGAGGCTGTTCGACGGCCGCTCGGGCGAGCTTTTCCCCGAGCCGATCTCTGTCGGCTACATGTACATGCTCAAGCTGCACCACCTCGTGGACGACAAGATCCACGCCCGTCTCGACCGGGCCGTACTCGATGGTCACTCAGCAGCCGCTTGGCGGCAAGGCCCAGTTCGGCGGACAGCGCTTCGGCGAAATGGAGGTGTGGGCCCTCGAAGCCTACGGCGCCTCGCACACCCTGCAGGAGATGCTGACGATCAAGTCCGACGACACCGTTGGCCGCGTCAAGGTCTACGAGGCGATCGTCAAGGGCGACAACGTGCCGGAAGCCGGCATCCCCGAGTCCTTCAAGGTCCTCATCCAGGAGATGCGCTCCTGTGCCTGAACGTCGAAGCCCTCGACGCCGCGGGGCAAGCCATCAACCTCAAGACACGGAGGAGGACCAATTCCAACCCCTCGAGCCCGTCGCTATGCCGACCGGCCTGGAGGACCTTACGTCTGGCGCTGACTTCTAAGGGGAGGCCGGGCCAAGCGCCGGCCCGGCCCCTTCCGTCAGCCCGCCGCCACACACTGGTGCTTCATTAGGAAGTAGGAATTTTGCTCGACGTCAATCGTTTCGACCAGCTCCACATCTCACTCGCAACCTCGGACGACGTCCGCACCTGGTCGCACGGCGAGGTGAAGAAGCCCGAGACCATCAACTACCGCACGCTCAAGCCCGAACGCGACGGGCTCTTCTGCGAGCGGATCTTCAGCCCCACGCGCGATTGGGAGTGCGCCTGCAGCAAGTACAAGCGCCCGCGATTCAAAGGGGATCGTGTGCGAACGCTGCGGCGTGGAAGTCACGCGCTCCAAGGTTCGTCGCGAGCGCATGGGCCACATCGAACTCGCGGCCCCCGTCACCCACATTTGGTATTTCAAGGGCGTTCCCTCGCGTTTGGGATACCTGCTCGACATCGCCCCCAAGGACCTCGAAAGGTCATCTACTTCGCCGCCTACATGGTGACCTCGGTGGACGAGGAGGCTCGCCGCCAGGACCTTCCTTCGCTGCAGTCCGAGTACGAGCTCGAGCGCACGGCGATCGAGAAGGCCCTCGCCGTCGACCTCGAAAACCGCCAGAGGAAGCTCGAAACCGACCTTTTGGAAGCCGAACACGAGGGGCCAGAAGACCGAGGCGAAGTCTCGCATCAAGCGAGCCGCCGAAGCCGACCTCACCCGCATCCGCAAGCGCGCGGAGGCCGACGTCCTCCGCCTCGACACGGTGTGGGAGCGTTTCTCCAAGCTCAAGGTGGGCGACCTCGAAGGGCGACGAGGACCTCTACCGCGAGATGGAGTCGCGCTACTCTGACTATTTCGAGGCCTTCCGCGGGGCCGAGGCCATCAAGCGCAGGCTCGAAACCTTCGACCTGGAGGGCGAGCGCGACCTGCTCGTCGAGGCCATCGAAAGCGGCACCGCCCAGCGCAAGGCCCGCGCGCTCAAGCGCATCAAGGTGGTCAACGCCTTCCTGCACTCGGGCACGAAGCCCACGGCGATGGTCCCTCGACGCGCTGCCCAGTCATCCCGCCGGATCTGCGCCCGATGGTCCAGCTCGACGGCGGACGTTTCGCGACCTCGGATCTCAACGACCTCTACCGGCGCGTGATCAACCGCAACAACCGCCTCAAGCGCATGCTCGACCTGGGCGCGCCCTGAGATCATGGTCAACAACGAGAAGCGGATGCTCCAGGAGGCCGTCGACGCGCTGTTCGACAACGGCCGCCGCGACCGCCCGTCCAGGGCGCCGGCAACCGCCCGCTCAAGTCGCTTTCCGACATGCTCAAAGGCAAGCAGGGCCGTTTCCGCCAGAACCTGCTGGGCAAGCGAGTCGACTACTCGGGCCGTTCGGTCATCGTCGTCGGCCCGGACCTCAAGCTGCACCAGTGCGGCCTGCCCACGATCATGGCTTTGGAGCTGTTCAAGCCGTTCGTCCAAAAGCGCCTCGTCGACCTCGACATCGCCAAGAACGTCAAGGCGGCCAAGCGCCTCATCGACCGGCAGCGCCCCGAAGTCTGGGACGTGCTCGAAGAGGTCATCAAGGAGCACCCGGTGCTGCTCAACCGCGCGCCGACCCTTCACCGCCTCGGCATCCAGGCCTTTGAGCCGCAGCTGATCGAGGGCAAGGCCATCCGGCTGCACCCGCTCGTCTGCACGGCCTTCAATGCCGATTTCGACGGGGACCAGATGGCCGTCCATCTGCCGCTGTCCGTGGAGGCCCAGGCCGAGGCCCGCATCCTCATGCTCTCCTCGAACAACATCCTCAAGCCGTCCGACGGGCGGCCCGTGACGATGCCCTCCCAGGACATGATCATCGGGCTGTACCACCTCTCGTCGATCCGCGAAGGCCTGGCGGGGGAGGGCCGTTCCTTCTCCTCCATGGCCGAGGCCCGGATGGCCTACGATCTCGGGGAGCTGCACCTCAACGCGAAGTGCAAGATCCGCTTCGAGGGCGACGTCGTCCCCCGGCCGACTGGAGCGCCCCCAGAGGGCTGGCAGGCCGGCGACCCCGTCGCCCTGGAGACGAGCCTGGGCCGGGCGACGTTCAACGAGACGCTTCCGGTCGATTTCCCGTACGTCAACGAGGCTGTGGACAAGAAGGTCCTCGGACGCATTGTCAACGCCTTGGCCGAGCGCTATGAAAAGGTGGCCGTCGGCGCCTCTCTCGACGCGCTCAAGGCCGCGGGCTTCCACTGGGCCGGCCGCTCCGGCGCGACGATCGCCGTGTCCGACGTGGTCGTTCCCGGAACCAAGGCCGAAATCTCGACGAGGCCGAGAAAGGCCGCTTCGCGAATCGAGCACCAGTTCTGACGGGGCGCATCGAGGACGAGGACAGGCGCCGCGACCTCGTCGATCTCTGGTCGGCCGTCACCGATCAGATCGCGAAGGAGATGCGCTCGAACTTCGACGAAATGAACGCGGTCAACAGGATGGTCTCCTCGGGCGCCCGCGGAAACTGGGAGCAGGTCCGTCAGATCGCCGGCATGCGAGGGCTCGTCGCCGACCCGAAGGGATCGATCATCCCGCGTCCGATCAAGTCGAATTATCGCGAGGGACTGTCGGTTCTCGAGTACTTCATCGCCACGCACGGCGCGCGCAAGGGCCTGGCAGACACCGCGCTTCGAACCGCGGATTCGGGGTACCTCACGAGGCGCCTCGTCGACGTCTCGCAGGACGTCATCGTCCGCGAACGCGACTGCGGCACCAGGCGCGGCCTGTCGAAGGCCATCGCCCACGCGGACTCCGAAGGGGTCCTCGTTCCCGACGAGCAGCTCGACACGACGGTGTACGCGCGGACCTTGGCCCGCGACATCTCGGACGCCGAGGGGCAACGTCATCGTCCCCGCGGGCACCGATCTGGGCGACGTCGCGATCGAAAAGCTCATCGCGGCCGGCGTCACGGACGTCTCGGTCCGTTCCGTCCTGACCTGCGAATCGCGCATCGGCACGTGCGCCATGTGCTACGGGCGTTCGATGGCCACCGGAAAGCTCGTCGACATCGGCGAGGCCGTGGGAATCGTTGCGGCCCAGTCCATCGGCGAGCCCGGAACGCAGCTGACGATGCGCACGTTCCACACCGGAGGATCGGCCTCCGCGGACGACATCACCCAGGGCCTTCCCCGAGTCCAGGAGCTCTTCGAGGCCCGCACGCCGAAGGGCGAGGCCCCGATCGCCGAGTCCGCCGGGCGTTTGAAGGTCGAGGACGGAGAGCGCACCCGCCGCCTCATCATCGTGCGCGACGACGGCGACGACGACCTCGTCTACCAGGTGTCCAAGCGCGCCAAGCTCCTCGTCCCCGAGGACGGCCACGCGAGCGTCGGGCCAGCAGCTTGTCGAGGGGTCGGTCGACCCCAAGAAGGTGCTGCGCATCACGGGCAGGCGCGCGGCCCAGGAGCACATCGTGAGCGAGGTGCAGAGCGTCTACCGCTCGCAGGGCGTGGAGATCCACGACAAGCACATCGAGGTCATCGTCCGCCAGATGCTTCGCCGCGTGACCATTCTCGAAGCCGGGAACCACGAAGCTCCTTCCCGGCGAGCTCGTGGACGTCTCGATCTTCGAGGACGAGAATCGCGCGGCCATGTCCGAAGGCGGCAAGCCGGCATCCGGGCGCCCCGAGCTCATGGGCATCACGAAAGCCTCGCTGGCCACCGATTCGTGGCTCTCGGCCGCCTCCTTCCAGGAGACGACCAAGGTGCTCACGGAAGCGGCCCTCAACTCCAAGAGCGACCCGCTTTCGGGCCTGAAGGAGAACGTCATCCTGGGCAAGCTCATCCCGGCCGGAACCGGCTTGAGCAGCTGCGTTCCACTCAGGGTCGAGCCCACGCCTCGAGGCTCGCGTCGAATTCGAGAAGAACAACGGATTCAGCCGCCGCGACCTCGAGGGCCTTCGACGACGGGTTCGGATACAACGATTTCCCGATTTCGATCTGAGCAGCGGATACACCGCTTTCTGATCTTGAAAGCGCGCGCGGGCGGGAGGCGAAGGCTTCCCGCCCCGCGCCGCGTTCCCCGGATTGGCGGCGAAACTCGAAACGCCGCCCGCGGGCTTTCGGCAGCACGGGCGCTTCGGTGCCGCGGACGCGTGCGGGCGTGCGAAGCCGGGGAGCGCTCGATTCTGCGAGCCGGTAGCGCGGCTCGCAGAGGCGACGTCGTCGTCGCAGGAATCACAGAGTTGGCGAACGATTTTCCTTTGACGCCGTCGCGCTTGCCGCTAATCTTGTTTAGGTTGCCCGCCATACGTGGGTCAGCTGACATGCGTCCCAGCTCTGGGAATGCGCTCGACGTCATCGTCGAAACCTTACGATCAAACGAACTTTTCAGGAGAAACATAGTGCCCACAATTCAGCAGCTGGTCCGCAAAGGGCCGACGCAGCAAGGTCGGGAAGTCGAAGACCCCGGCGCTCAGGGAGCCCTCAGCGCCGCGGCGTCTGCACCGCGTTTTCACCACGACGCCGAAGAAGCCGAATTCGGCTCTGCGAAAGGTGGCCCGTGTCCGTTTGTCCTCCGGCATCGAGGGTGCACGGCCTACATTCCGGCGAGGGGCACAACCTCCAGGAGCACTCCATCGTCCTCGTCCGCGGCGGCCGAGTCCGCGACCTTCCGGGCGTGCGCTACAAGATCGTCCGCGGCGCACTCGACACCCAGGGAGTCAAGAACCGCCAGCAGGCCCGCAGCCGCTACGGCGCGAAGAAGGAGAAAAGTAATGCCTCGTAAGGGTCCCGCTCGCAAGCGCCCCTGGTCAACGACCCCGTCTACGGCTCGAGCGCTCGTCACTCAGCTCGTCAACCGAGTGCTCCTCGACGGCAAGAAGTCGACGGCCCAGCACATCGTGTACGGCGCCCTCGAGAGCCGTCGGCGAGAAGTCGGGCCAGGAGCCCTCTGCCTGTCCTCAAACGCGCGATGGACAACATCCGCCCCCTCGCTCGAAGTCCGCTCCCGCCGCGTCGGCGCGCCACCTACCAGGTGCCCGTCGAGGTCAGGTCCGGCCGCGCCACCGCTCTCGCGCTCCGCTGGCTTGATCGACTTCGCCCGGCAGCGCCGCGAGAAGACCATGACCGAGCGCCTCCTCAACGAGATTCTCGACGCTTCCAACGGCCTGGGCGCCGCGGTCAAGCGCCGCGAAGACACTCACCGAATGGCGGAGTCCAACAGGGCCTTCGCTCACTACCGCTGGTAACGACGCACCGGGGAACGGCGCGAAGCCTACATCCTCAGACATAGAAGAGGCCAAAACGTGGCACAAGATGTGCTGACGGACCTCAGAAAGGTCCGCAACATTGGAATCATGGCGCACATTGACGCAGGCAAAGACCACCGTCACTGAGCGAGATCCTTTACTACACGGGCATCAATTACAAGATCGGCGAGACGCACGACGGCGCCTCGACCACCGACTGGATGGAGCAGGAGAAGGAGCGCGGCATCACCATCACGTCCGCGGCCGTCACCGCCTTCTGGAAGGGCACCCAGATCAACGTCATCGACACGCCCGGACACGTCGATTTCACGGTCGAGGTCGAGCGCTCCCTGCGCGTGCTCGACGGCGCCGTCGCCGTCTTCGACGGCAAGGGAGGGCGTCGAGCCCCAGTCGGAACCGTCTGGCGCCAGGCCGACAAAGTACAACGTCCCGCGCATCTGCTTCATCAACAAGATGGACAAGCTGGGCGCAATTTCGATTTCTCGGTCCAGACGATCAAGGATCGCCTCCAGGCCACCCCGATCGTTGTGACTTTCCCGATCGGCGTCGAGAACGAGTTCGACGGCGTCGTCGACGTCCTCAAAATGAAGGCCGTCCGCTTTCCCGACACCGACGACAAGGGCCAGCCCACCAAGGGCATCCTCGTCGTCGAGGAGGATATCCCGCCGACCTTCTGGACAAAGCGGAGGAATACCACCTCGAAGCGGTCGAGGCCGCGGCCGAGGCCAACGAGGAACTGATGGAGAAAGTACCTCGAAGGCGGCGAGCTCACCCTCGACGAAATCAAGAAGGGCTTGCGCATCCGCACGATCGCCGGCGAGTTACCCGGTCTTCTGCGGCTCCGCGTATAAGAACAAGGGCGTCCAGCCCATGCTCGACGGCGTTGTGGACTACCTGCCCTCGCCCCTCGACATCCCCGACGTCCCGGGATTCCGCCCCGGACACGAGGACGAGGCTCGATTCCCGCAAGGCGAGCGAGAAGGAGCCCTTCGCGGCACTGGCCTTCAAGATCGCGGTCCATCCCTTCTACGGCAAACTCACCTACATCCCGCGTCTACTCCGGCAAAGCGGAGCAGGGCGTCAGGTGTTCAACGCCACGAAGGGGCAAGAAGGAGCGCATCGGAAAGATGTTCCAGATGCATTCCAGCCGGGAGAACCCCGTCGAGGTTGCGCACGCCGGGCACATTTACGCCTTCGTCGGCCTCAAGGGAGACGACGACGGGCGACACCCTGTGCGCCATCGACAAGCCCATCGTCCTGGGTCCATGACCTTCCCGGATCCCGTCATCCACGTGGCGATCGAGACTGAGGTCGAAGAACGACCAGGAGAGGCTCTCGACAGCCATCCAGAAGCTGGCTGAAGAGGATCCCACCTTCACCGTCCGCCAGGACGAGGAGACCAAGCCAGACTGTCATCGGCGGAATGGGCGAGCTCCACCTCGACATCCTCGTGGATCGGATGAAGCGCGAATTCAAGGTCGACGCGAACGTCGGCGCGCCGATGGTCGCCTACCGCGAGACCATCCGCAAGAAGGTCGACAAGATCGAGTACACGCACAAGAAGCGGACGGGCGGCTCCGGCCGGTTCGCGCGCGTTCTTGTGACGTTCGAACCCTCGTCGACGCCGAGGACGGAGCGACCTACGAGTTTGCCAACGCCGTCACCGGCGGACGCGTGCCCGCGAGTACATCCCGTCGGTCGACGCGGGCATTCAGGAGGCCATGCAGTCCGGCGTGCTCGCTGCTACCCCATGGTGGGAGTCAAAGGCGACCCTGGAAGACAGCGCCTATCACGAAGTCGACTCGTCGGAAATGGCCTTCAAGATCGCCGGCAACATGGTGCTCAAGGGAGGGCGCGAAGCGCGCCAACCCCGTGCTCCTCGAACCGGTCATGGATGTTGAGGTCCGCACTCCCGAGGAGTACATGGGCGATGTCATCGGCGATCTCAACTCCCGCCGTGGCATGATCAAGTCCATGGAGGACGCGACCGGCGTCAAGATCGTTCGCGCCCTGGTCCCGCTCAGTGAGATGTTCGGATACGTCGGTGATCTCCGCTCCAAGACCCAGGGGCGGGCGGTCTACACGATGCAGATGGACTCTTATGCCGAGGTTCCCAAGAACGTCGCTGACGAGATCATCAAGAAGACCCGGGGCGAGTGACGTCCCAGCGGTCCTGTACAATCAGAAACCGTAAGAAATCAACTTAAGCCGGGTCTGATGCTTCCGCATCTCACTCACAAGCTGAAAGTCAAACAAGAGTCCCAGGAGGGCCCAAGTGGCAAAGGCCAAGTACGACAAGTCCAAGCCGCACATGAACATCGGCACGATCGGTCACGTCGACCATGGTAAGACGACGCTGACCGCCGCCATCACCAAGGTTCTGGCTGACAAGTACCCGGAGCTGAACGAGTTCACTCCGTTCGACGAAGTCGATCAACGCTCCCGAGGAGCGTCAGCGCGGCATCACCATCAACGTCTCCCACGTTGAGTACCAGACCGACAAGCGTCACTACGCTCACGTCGACGCCCCCGGGCACGCCGATTACATCAAGAACATGATCACCGGCGCGGCCCAGATGGACGGCGCCATCCTGGTCGTCGCCGCAACCGACGGCCCGATGGCCCAGACCCGCGAGCACGTTCTGCTCGCCCGCCAGGTCGGCGTGCCCGACCTCATCGTCGCCCTCAACAAGGCCGACATGGTCGACGACGAGGAGATCCTCGAGCTCGTCGAGATGGAGGTTCGCGAGCTCCTCTCCTCGCAGGGAGTACGACGGCGACAACATTCCCGTCGTCCGCGTCTCCGCCCTCAAGGCCCTCGACGGCGACGCCGAGTGGGTCAGCTCCATCGAGGAGCTCATGAGCCAGGTCGACAACTACTTCCCGGATCCCGGTTCGCGATCTCGACAAGCCGTTCCTCATGCCCGATTGAGGACGTCTTCACGATCACCGGCCGTGGAACCGTCGTCACCGGACGCGTCGAGCGCGGTCTGCTCAACATCAACGAAGAGGTCGAGATCCTCGGCATCCGCCCGACCCAGAAGACCACCGTCACCGGCATCGAGATGTTCCACAAGCAGATGGACCACGCCGACGCCGGCGAGAACTGCGGCCTGCTCCTTCGCGGCACCAAGCGCGAGGGAAGTCGAGCGCGGCCAGGTCGTCGCCAAGCCCGGCACGATCACCCGCACACCCAGTTCGAGGCCCAGGTCTACGTTCTGAAGAAGGAAGAGGGCGGCCGTCACAACCCGTTCTTCTCGAACTACCGTCCGCAGTTCTACTTCCGCACCACGGACGTCACCGGCGTCATCACGCTGCCCGAGGGCACCGAGATGGTCATGCCCGGCGACAACACCGAGATGACGGTCGAGCTCATCCAGCCGATCGCCATGGAAGAGGGCCTCGGCTTCGCCATCCGCGAGGGCGGCGCACCGTCGGCTCCGGCCGAGTCACGAAGATCATCAAGTGACGTTCGATCGCTGGAGGTCGTCGGGCGCTCTGTTCGCTCGTGCCCATCGGCGACGAGGCTCCTAGATCGCGTTCCGATCGCTTGATCTAACAGGAAGGCCCGCTGCTTCAAGCAGCGGGCCTTCCCTCGTCTTTGCCTGTCCGGCCCGGCAATGAGAGTCTGTGAGGGTCCGGCCCGGCAACGCGGGTCACGGCCCAGCAACGAGGATCTGGCCCGGCAACGCGGGTCCGACCCGTTGTCAAGGCGTCTTCGTCGATGCCCTGTCGCAGCCGATGCCGCCGTCGAGTCTTGACCGCGAACTTTGACCCATCGTTGGGCTTGGCCGATTCGAACCGCCTTAAAAGTCGATTGAATCGACTGCAGTGAAAAATTAGCTTATAATCTGAATGCCTTAAGATTTAGATATACAACTGAACTGTGTTTGGCTTTTGCTTGAACCTCTATCGGTCTATGTCTGGGTGTACTGGGTTCCACGCCTACGCCGCATTCGACCTCGCGTTCAAACTTTCGCCGAGGCTTTGCTTCAAAGGCTCCCGCAAGCCGTGGCGATGTTCACGGCATGAAGGCGTGAAGCCGCGCCTTCGAGAGCTGTATCATGGTTTACGCAACACTGAACTTGCGTAACTCAATTGGAGCAACGATGCCTACAACGCCCGTCGCAGAATCAGCTTTTTACACGGGTATTTTTCGACAAACTGCCCATCCTGGAGGCGGCCACCACTTCGCGTGTTGTCGTCAACAATGCCGTCTTGCGCCATGTCGTCTTCAGTTTTGACGCGGGCCAGGTGCTTACGGAGCACGCTTCTCCCCGGGCCGTCGTCGTCCAGCTGCTGAGCGGCAAGATGCGTTTCCGCATCGGGGACGTGACGCACGATTTGGCCGGAGGCGACGTTGTCTACCTGGCGCCCGGGGACAGGCATGCGCTCGAGGCTCTCGACCCCTGCTACATGGCTCTCACGCTCGTCGACGTCGAGAACACCGCCTACGCCGCGAAAGAGATTTTGGACCGGCCTGCGGAAGAGGGGAGAAGTGAGCGACGAGGGCCCGCGCAGGCCGCCCCGACGCTGACGCCGCCCGTGGAGCCGCTCCGGCCCGGAGGAAAAGAGGCTCCAAGGCCACTGGCTTTTGGCGAAAATGGGCAAACGCGTGCTTCGCCCCGGCGGCATCGAGCTCACGCGCAGGGTCGTCAGGCGGCGCGGCCGGCAAGGGAAGACAGAATCGTCGAATTCGGCCCCTGGCGTGGGAAGGACGGCCGAAATCCTCCTGGCGGCGGAACCGAAGGAGTACGTCGGCGTCGACCCGAACAAGGAGGGCACGCAGCAGCTGCTTGAGACCATTTCGAAGCACGGGCAAGCGCGATTGCAGCAGGCGGACGCCAAAAATACAGGGCTGGCCGAGGGATCAGCCGACCTCGTCGTCGGCGAGGCGATGCTCACGATGCAATCGGACGAAGACAAGCTCGCCATCATGCGCGAGGCATTCCGGATTCTCGCCCCCAAAGGCCGGTACGCCATCCACGAGCTGGGTTTCTGCCCGGACGACGTCCCCGAAGACGTCGTGCGCGACGTCTCGCGCGCGCTGTCGCGGACGATCAAGGTCGGCGCCAGACCCTGACCTCCGCCGGATGGAAACGGCTGCTCGAAGAGGCGGGTTTCCAAGTCGAATACACCGACTCCAATCCGATGATGCTCCTGGAGGCCAAGCGCCTCGTGGCCGACGAAGGCTTCTTCGGGGCGCTGCGATTCTTCTTCAACGTCGTCAGGAACAAGGCCGCGAGAGAGCGAATCAAAGCCATGCGGGGCGTGTTCCGCGCCCACAAGGAGAATATCAACGCCGTAGGCTTCGTCGCCCGCAAAGCCCTGAGGGGCGTCCGGAGATGCCGAGACGATCCGAGGCCGACGCCGAGCTTCTCCCGCCGCCCTCCTCCCGCGCTTTGGCTCTGTCCACGTAGACATCCACCGACGTCGGCTGCACCTCGTCGCCGACCTCAGCTTGATTGTGCGACCCGGCGAAATCCTCGGCGTCTCGGGAGCTTCGGGCGCCGGTAAAACCACCCTGCTGCGCGTCATCGCCGGCGCCGTCGGCGGGTACTCGGGCCGAATCCAACGCCCGGACGGCAGGCTCGCCTTCGTTTTCCAGGAGCCGCGGCTGCTGCCTTGGCTCTCGGCCAGGGGACAATGTGCTGCTCACTCTTGACCGACGTGTGCCGGGGGCGGTTCTTCCTCGCCGAGGAATGGCTCCGAACGCGTCGGGCTTTCCGATGCGACGGACGTGCGTCCGCCGCAGTTGTCGGGAGGCATGAGACAGCGCGTCGCCATTGCCCGGGCCATGGCGACGGAGCCGAGGCTCCTGCTTGTAGACGAGCCCTTCTCGGCTCTTGACAAGCCCCTTGCACAATCGTTGCGCGACGACCTGCAGGACATCGTCGTGCACTCGAACCTCGTCACAGTATGGGTATCGCACGACCCCTGACGAGCTCGAACAGGGTATCCGCACTGCGCCTGCACCTGAGCGGCCCGCCGGGCTGCTGGCGCCTTTCCGGCTGAGCCGCAGCCGCCCGCCGCCGATCGGCTGACGGAAGCAAACTCCGATCGCTGAACGAAACGGCTTTCGACCGCGCGAAAGCCGTCGCAAAAGGAGGGTTGGCCGCGGCCATGCCGGCGTCACCAATCGAAAGGACAATCATGTTCACGCGAAAAATAGCCGCGCTCCTAGCTGCGGCCGCCATCGCCCTGACAGCGTGCGGCGGGGCGGATTCGTCTTCAGATCCCTCCGGAAAGCCGTCCGGCTCGGCGGCTGCCACGGGCAAGCTGCCTAAAATCCAGGCTTATGTGCCCACCACCATGGCCTTCAGGGCGCCGATGATCGGATTCGGCAGGAGGAAATCTGTCCAAAGTACTCCGCCAGCGTCGGTGTGAAGAACTGGGACAGCGTAGACCAGCTGAAGGGGCTCTCATCAACAACGACGTGCAGATCGCCGCTACCCCGCCTATGTCGCTGCAAACCTATACAACAAGGGCCAGGACGTGCGGCTTGTCTCGCCCGTCGTGTGGGGAATGCTCTACGTCGTCGGTCCCGCGGACGCGCCGAAAGGCGATTGGAAGACACTCAAGGGCAAGAAGGTCGCGATCTCAATGCCTGGCAACATGCCCGACCTCGTCTTCTCGTACCTGCTCAAAAAGAACGGATTGGACCGCAAGGACATCAAAGTGGTCAACGCGGCCGACGGGCAGCAGGCGATGCAGAAAATCGCCTCAGGGGAGGCCGACTGCTGCCGTCCTTCCGAACATGTGGCGACGCTCGCGCAGGCCAAGCTCAAGGAAAAGGGCAAGGAGATCACGCGAGTCTTCAACCTCCAGGAAGAGTGGGCGAAAGTGACCGGCAAGAAAGCCCGTTTCCCCATGGCCGGCCTGGTCATGCCAGGAAACCTCGTTGATTCCCGGCCCGGGCTGCCCGCCGCCGTCCGCGCGGAGGTCAAGGCTTCTGTCGACAAGGCCAACGCCGGAGACGCCGCGACGCTCCAGGCGATCGCCGACCACTACAAGCTTCCCGTGGACGTGGTTAAGCAGGGTGATTCCGCGCCTGCAACTCGACGTCGTACCCGCGAAGGGAGGCAAAGGCCGACTACGAGGACTTCCTCAAAGCGCCTCGGCGAGGTCAATCCGAAGATATAGGGCGGCAAACTGCCAGACGACAAGTTCTATGCGGAATGACGCAAGTCCCACTGTAAATGGCGGGAATCCTGTCCCAGATGGCGTGAGCCCTGCGGCGGAGGGCGCAAGTCGCACTGCGCGCGGCGCCGACTCAGCCATCAGCGGCGCGAAAAATGCGCGGGGCGGCGACGCTCCGCGCACTCGACCGCGCGTTCTGGACGCTCCTGGAATCGCCGTCCTCGTCTCAGTCTGGGCATACGCCGCATCGACTCAGAAGGAGTATGTTCTGCCCGGCCCGGATGAGACGTGGGCGGCGATCAGGAAGATACTGGTGACAGACGAATTCTGGGAGGCGCTGCGGATGACGCTGGTCCGCGCCCTCGTCGGCCTGTTTGCGGCCCTCGTCGTCGGCGTTGCCTGGGGATGCGCGATGGGAAAATGGAAGCGGGTCGGATGGTTCTTCCAGCCGGGCCTCTACGTTCTGCTGTCCACCCCTGCAATCGTCTTCGTCATTTTGGGCATGGTGTGGTTTGGGACGGCGGGTGACCTCGTCGTCGTCTTCGTCGTCGGGATCGTGACGGCGCCGGTGCTGGCTGCGGCGAGCGCGCAGGCGGTGCGTGACGTTGACAGGGACCTGATAGAAATGGCCCGGGTTTTTCGGCTGCCCAAGCGGGTGATCGTGCGGCGTGTAGAAATTCCGATGATCGCGCCGCCCGTCTTGGCGGCTGCGACTGTCGCCCTCGGCCAGTCGATCCGCGTGTGCGTCATGGCCGAGCTGCTGGCGACCGCAACCGGCATGGGCGGAGCCGTTCGAATGGCCCAAAACAACATCGACACGCCCGAGATTTTTCGCCTACGCGGTGGCCATGGCCGCCGTCGCCTTTCTGCTCGAGGCTTCGCTCGTCTCGCCCCTGCGCAAAAGGGCAGGCAAGAGCGGGCGCGGCGAGGCATGAGGCATGACGTCGCATTAAAAAGGCCCTTCTGTCGCGTAGGCCACTATTGAAACGGTTGGCTTGCGGCTGCCGTTGGAATGCTGGCATACTGAACAAGTTGCCCGGGCTGCCCGGGCCATGAACTTCGTCGGGAATTGGCCCCGACGTGTGACAAGGGTTCGTCGTAATCTGCATAGGGGCTTCGTCATCGCGGTGATCAATACGCGACACGCCCGGGTGCGGGGACCGGCGATCACCGAGGGTAGAAAGAGGTTACGACGGCATGGCGGGACAGAAGATCCGCATCCGCCTGAAGTCATACGACCACGAGGTCATTGACAATGCGGCGAAAAAGCTTGTCGACGAAGTGACGCGCACAGGCGCGACGGTTGTTGGCCCCGTGCCGCTTCCGACCGAGAAGAACGTCTTCTGCGTCATTCGTTCGCCCCACAAGTACAAGGACAGCCGCGAGCACTTCGAGATGCGCACCCACAAGCGGCTCATCGACATCGTCGATCCGACCCTGAAGACCATCGACACGCTTCGCCGTCTCGACCTTCCGGCGGATGTGAACGTGAAAATCAAGCTCTGAGGTAACGCATCATGAATTCCAAAGCAAACCGCTGTCGGCGCGCCGGTCAAGGCGCTGCTCGGCACCAAGCTGGGAATGACCCAGCTGTGGGACGAGGCAGGCCGCGTCGTTCCCATCACCGTTGTGCGCGTCGGCACGAACGTCGTGACCCAGATCCGCACCCCCGAAACCGACGGTTATTCGGCCGTTCAGCTGGCCTCCGGCGAGCTGAAGACCAAGAACGATGACAAAAGCCGCTCCAGGGCCACTTCGACAAAGCAGGGTCGCCCCCCGTCGCAAACTCGCCGAAATTCGCACCTCCGACGCCTCCGAGTATGAACTCGGCCAGGAGCTCACCGCCGACCTGTTTGAGGCCGGGCAGAAGGTCGATGTCATCGGCACGTCCAAGGGCAAGGGCTTCGCGGGAGTCATGAAGCGCCACGGATTCTCCGGCGTTTCCGCCTCGCACGGCGCCCACCGCAACCACCGCAAGCCCGGCTCGATCGGCGCTTGCGCCACGCCGTCGCGCGTCTTCCGCGGCCTCCGCATGGCCGGCCGCATGGGCAAGGACCGCGTGACGGTCCTCAATCTTCCCGTCCACGCCGTCGACGTCGAGAAGGGCATCATCCTTCTGGCCGGCGCCGTCCCCGGAAACAAGGGCGGAACCGTCGTGGTCCGCACCGCCGTGAAGGGAGCCTGAATATGACGCAGTCCCTCAATGCAGACGTCTACGACGTCACGCGGCAGGTCACGGGCAGGGTTCGAGCTTCCCGCCGAGCTTTTCGACGTCGAAGTCAACGTCCCGCTCATTCACCGGGTCGTCAACGCCCAGCTGGCCGCGGCAGCCAAGGCACGCACTCGACGAAGACCCGGGCGAAGTCTCCGGCGGAGGCAAAGCCTTTCAAGCAGAAGGGCACCGGGCCGCGCGCCAGGGGTCGATTCGCGCTCCGCAGTTCACGGGAGGCGGCACCGTCCACGGGCCCCAAAGCCTCGCGACTACTCGCAGCGCACCCCAAGAAGATGATCGCCGCTGCGCTGTGCCCAGTCCCTTTCCGGACCGCGCGCGCAACGGACGCATTCATGTGGTTGAGGCCTTCCTCGAGGGCGAAAAGCCCTCCACCAAGGCCGCCCTCGGCCTGCTGCGCAAGGTGATCGACGACGCGCGCGGCGCTCGTGGCGGTTTCTCGCGGCGACGAGTCTGACGAGGGCTTTCGCTGCGCAAACGCCCCGAGGCGTCGGTCATCTTCGTCGATCAGCTCAACAGTTACGACGTCCTCGTGGCAGACGACGTCGTCTTCACCGAGTCGGCTCTCACCGAGTACGTCTCGAAGAACGGCAAGGAGGAGAAGTGACCGAGCAAGCTTCTGGAACAAACGTCCGCACGACGTCATCCTCGCGCCCGTCGCGTCGGAAAAAGTCGGCTCGGCTCGAGGACGAAGGCAAGTACGTCTTCTTCGTCGACCCCCGTGCGTCCAAGACCGAGATCAAGCAGGCCGTCGAGGCCGTCTTCGATGTGAAGGTCGCCTCTGTGAACACCCAGAATCGTCAGGGGAAGGCCCGCCGCACCCGCAACAGGGGTCGGCCGTCGCAAGAACACCAAGCGCGCGATCATCTCGCTGCGCGAGGGCTCGATCGACATTTACGGCGACGTGGTCGGCTGACCGGAAAAGATTGAGGATCGAAACTCATGGGAATTCGTAAGTACAAAGCCGACGACCCCCGGCCGTCGCGGTGCGAAACGTCGCCGACTTCGCCGAGATCACCCGGTCGAAGCCGGAGAAGTCGCTGCTGCGCCCGCTGCACAAGACCGGCGGCCGCAACAACACCGGCCGCATCACCACCAGGCACAAGGGCGGCGGCCACGAGCGCCAGTACCGCATCATCGACTTTTCCGGCGTTGGGACAAGGACGGCGTGTCCGCAAAGGTCGCGCACATCGAATACGACCCCAACCGCACGGCCCGCATCGCCCTTCTGCACTACGTCGACGGGCGAGAAGCGTTACATCATCGCGCCGGAAGAATCTGCGTCAGGGCGACTTCGTCGAAACGGACCGAATGCGGACATCAAGCCCGGCAACAACCTTCCGCTGCGGAACATCCCCGTCGGCACCACCGTGTACCGCGTGGAGCTCCGCCCCCTCGGCGGCGCCAAGATCGAGCCGCTCGGCGGGCACGTCGGTTCAGCTGGTCGCCCGCGAGAGGCAAGTACGCGCAGCTGCGCGTGCCCTCCGGCGAAATCCGCAACGTCGATTCTCGCTGCCGCGCATGCGTCGGGCGAAGTCGGGAAACGCCGAGCAGTCGAACATCAGCTGGGGCAAGGCAGGCCGCAAGCGCTGGAAGGGCGTCCGCCCGACCGTCCGCAGCGTCGTCATGAACCCCGTTGACCACCCGCACGGCGGCGGCGAGGCAAGACCTCCGGCGGCCGCCACCCAGTCAGTCCGTGGGGCAAGCCCGAGGGCCGCACCCGCCGTCCAAAGAAGGCTAGCGACAAGCTCATTGTGCGCCGTCGCAAGACCGGCAACAAGCGCTAAGAGAGGATGAGCTGAATGCCGCGCAGTCTGAAGAAGGGGCCCTTCGTCGACGGTCACCTTCGAAGAAGGTCGACAGAGCAGAACGAAAAGGGCACGAAGAACGTCATCAAGACCTGGTCCCGTCGGTCGGTCATCACCCCCGACTTCCTGGGTCACACCTTTGCCGTGCACGACGGCCGCAAGCACGTCCCGGTGTTCGTCACCGAGTCGATGGTCGGCCACAAGCTCGGCGAGTTCGCTCGACCCGCACCTTCCGCGGGCACGAAAAGGACGACCGTAAAGGCCGACGTCGCTGAGGCGCCGCCAACGAGCAGAAAGTAAGGCGAAACATGGAAGCCAAGGCGCAGGCACGTTTCGTGCGCGTCACGCCCAGAAGGCCCGCCGCGTCGTGGACGTCATCCGCGGCAGCGCGCTCTGGACGCCGTCGACGTGCTGCGATTCGCGCACCTCGGGGGCGGCCGAACCCGTCCGGAAGTTAGTCGAGTCGGCGATCGCCAACGCCCAGTACCTGGCCGATCAGGCGGGTGAGCGTTTCGACGCCGAGGACCTCTACATCCAGGCGATCTACGCCGACGAGGGTCCCACGATGAAGCGCATCCAGCCTCGTGCACAGGGGACGCGCCAACAGGATCCTCAAAGAGGACCAGCCATATTACCGTCGTTGTCGGCGACGAAGTCTCCCTCGGAAGGGGAGGACCCGCTAGTGGGCCAGAAGGTCAACCCGACCGGGTTCCGACTCGGAATAACCACCGACCACCGCTCGAAGTGGTTCGCCGACTCGAACAAAGCCGGGCCAGCGCTACGCAGACTTTCGTTCGCGAAGATATCCAGATCCGCCGGATGATCGAAAGACCCTCGATCGCGCCGGGCATTTCGCGCGTCAACATTGAACGCCGCGCCGAGCGTCGTCGTCGTGGACATTCACACCGCGCCCCCGGGCATCGTCATCGGACGCCGCGGCGCAGAGGCCGACCGCCTCCGCGCCGATCTCGAGAAAGCTGACGGGCAAGGCCATTCAGCTCAACATTCTCGAAGTGAAGAACCCGAGGCCGACGCGCAGCTCGTCGCGCAGGGGCATCGCCGAGCAGCTTGCCTCGCGAGTCTCATTCCGCCGCGCGATGCGCAAGGGCATCCAGTCCGCCGAGCGTGCGGGCGCCAGGGTATCCGCGTCCAGTGCTCGGGCCGCCTCGGCGGCGCTGAAATGTCGCGCTCGGAGTTTTACCGTGAGGCGTCGTGCCCCTTGCACACGCTTCGCGCCATATCGACTACGGCTTTACGAGGGCGCGCACGACCTTCGGTCGAATCGGCGTGAAAGGTGTGGATCTATCGCGGGCGATGTCAGCGACTCGGAGTACTACCGTTCGCTCGCCGAATCGCCTCGTGGCCGTGGCCGCGGAGATCGCCGCGGCGGCCCCGCCGTCGATCGTCAGGGCCGCGGCAATCGGCAGCAGCAGGCAGCCGCAGCGCCCCGCAGCGGAGCCTGACGACCACAGGATCGGAGGCCTGATCATGCTGATTCCACGTCGCACCAAGTGGCGTAAGCAGCACCGTCCCCCCGCAGCGGCATGGCGAAGGGCGGCACGAGGCTCGCTTTCGGATCGTACGGGCATCCAGGCGCTCGAACCTGCTTACGTTACCAATCAGTCAGATCGAGGCGGCTCGTATCGCCATGACCCGTCACGTCAAGCGAGGCGGCAAAGATCTGGATCAACATCTTTCCCGGATCGTCCCTTGACGAAGAAGGCCCTCGGTTTGCGCATGGGTTCGGGCAAGGGTCCCGGTCGAAACCTGGGTGCCAACGTCAAGCCGGGCAGCATCATGTTCGAGATGGACGGCGTGTCCGAGGAACTGGCCCGGGAGGCCATGCTCCGCGCGATGCACAAGCTGCCCATGAAGACTCGGGTTTCGTCACCCGTGAGGAGGGTGATGGCCAGGAATCACAACCGAAGAGCTCGATGCCCTGACCGATGCCGAGCTCCTCGAAAAGCTCAAAGGAAGCGAAGGAAGAGCTGTTCAATCTGCGCTTTTCTCCGCGGTGACCCACCGCCTCGAAGACAGCGGTCGGCTCAAGGAAGTCCGTCGCGACATCGCTCGCATCTACACGGTCAAGCGTGAGCGCGAGCTCGGAACCCGCACCGCGCCAGCGGCTGAGAAGTGAGGTATGAAGTGAGCGAGGAGAACAAAGCCGAAGCTCCGGCCCGCGCCCACCGCAAGGTGCAGCGAGGGCTACGTTGTCAGCGACAAGATGGACAAGACCGTCATCGTCGAGGTCGAGGACCGCCGGAAGCACCCGCTCTACGGCAAGGTCATCACTCACACCAAGCGCGTCAAGGCGCGTGACGAGAACAACGAAGTGCACGTGGGCGATCCTCGTTCGCATCATGGAGACGAGGCCGCTGAGTGCGACCAAGCACTTCCGCGTGGTCGAGATCATCGAGAAGGCCAAGTGACCCCCGAGGCCACCCAAACCCCATCCGTTCGGCAAGGCTCGCACAGCGAGAACCGGCGCGACGACAGGAGAAATAACAAATGATCCAGCAGGAGACGCGGCTCGGCGTCGCCGACAACACCGGTGCGAAGGAAATCCTCTGCATCCGTGTGCTCGGCGGCTCAGGCCGGCGCTACGCGGGAATTGGCGACACGATCGTCGCCACCGTCAGGGATGCGATCCCTGGCGGAAACGTCAAGAAGGGCGACGTCGTCAAAGGCCGTCGTCGTCCGTGCGAGAAAAGAAACCCGCCGTCAGGACGGCTCGTACATCCGCTTCGATGAGAACGCGGCTGTGCTGCTCAAGAACGACGGCGAGCCTCGCGGCACGCGCATCTTCGGCCCCGTCGGCCGCGAGCTGCGCGAAAAGAAGTTCATGCGAATCGTTTCGTTGGCACCGGAGGTGATCTGATGGCCAAGATCAAGAAGGGCGATCTCGTCCAGGTGATCGCCGGGCGCACCTCGAACTCGAAGAAGATCGAAGAGCGCAACGCGCGCCGGGCTGAGCTCGGCCTGGATCCGATCGAGCCGGGCGACCGGGGCAAGCAGGGCGTCGTCCTGTCGGTCCTCGGAGACCGCGTCATCGTCGAAGGAATCAACCGCGTCAAGAAGCACGTCAAGGCTAACCAGAATCAACGGGACGGCTCGGCGGGAGGAATCGAAACCGTTGAGGCTCCGATCCACATTTCTAAGGTCGCCCTCGTCGGTCCCCGACAAAAAGCCCATTCGCGTCGGCCATCGCGAGGTTGAGGTCGAGCGCGACGGACGCACGAAGATCATGCGCGAGCGCATCGGCCGCCGCGGCGGTAAGGAGATTGAGCTGTGAGCGACGCACCGCGCCTGAAGGCGAAGTACCTCAAGGAGATCGTTCCGGCGCTGACCTCCGAATACAAGTACGGCAACCCGCATCAGGTTCCCAAACTCGAGAAGATCGTGGTGAACATGGGCGTCGGTGAAGCCGCCCGCGATTCGAAGGTCCTCGAGGGGGCCGTCGCCGACATGGCGATCATCACCGGTCAAAAGCCGCAGATCACCAAGGCCAAGAAGTCCATCGCCCAGTTCAAGCTGCGCGAAGGCCAGGCGATCGGCTGCTTTGTGACCCTGCGCGGCGATCGCATGTGGGAGTTCCTCGACCGTCTGCTGTCGACCGCGCTCTTCCGCGCATCCGCGACTTCCGGGGCTTTCTCCCAAAGCAGTTCGACGGCCACGGCAACTACACCTTCGGCCTGACCGAACAGACCGTGTTCCACGAGATCGACATGGACAAGATCGACCGGGTTCGCGGCATGGACATCACCGTCGTCACGACGGCCAAGACCAACGACGAAGGCCGCTCCCTTCTGCGCCTTCTCGGTTTCCCCTTTAGGGAGGCCTGACGCATGGCGAAGACTGCGCTCAAGCAAAAGCAGGCTCGGAAGCCGAAAGTTCGGCGTTCGCGCCTACACCAGGTGCAACCGATGCGGCCGCCCGAAGGCCGTGTATCGCAAGTTCGGCCTGTGCCGGGTTTGCCTTCGCGAGCTCGCCCTGCGCGGCGAACTCCCGGGTATCAAGAAGTCCAGCTGGTAAGCACTACGTCGTCAGGTCCGCAAGGGAAACCACGACGGGGAAGGGCAACTGCCCAATGTCAATGACTGACCCAATCGCAGACATGCTGACGCGTCTGCGCAACGCCAACTCGGCGTTTCCACGAGTCGGTGTCGATGCCTTACTCGAAGCTCAAGGCGCACATCGCCGAGATCCTCGAGCGGAAGGCTACATCGCCGGATTCGGCGTCGAGGAGGCGAAGGTGGGCAAAGACGCTCACCCTCAAATCTGAAGTACGGATCGAATCGTGAGCGCGCGCTCGCCGGCATAGGCGCATTTCAAAGCCGGCCTGCGCGTTTACGCGAAGTCCACCAATCTGCCCAAGGTTCTCGGTGGCCTCGGCGTCGCGATTCTTTCGACGTCCTCCGGCCTGCTGACGGACCGCGAGGCCAGGACAAGGGCGTCGGCGGGGAAGTCCTCGCTTACGTCTGGTGACGGGAGGAAAAGATGTCGCGCATTGGCAAAGCAGCCCGTCACGGTTCCCTCCGGCGTCGACGTGACGATCGACGGTCGCCAGGTCACGGTCAAGGGGCCCGAAAAGGGCACGCTCGAGCACACGGTCGCCGAGCCCATCGCAGTGACGCTTTCGACAACGGGCCTCGATCTCGGTCACGAGGCCCGACGACGAGCGCAAGTCGCGCTCGCTCACGGCCTGACCCGCACGCTCATCGACAACATGGTGGTCGGCGTGACCGAGGGGCTACTCGAAGGCCATGGAGATCGTCGGAACCGGATACCGCGGTGGTGGCCAAGGGGTCGAACCTTGAGTTCTCGCTCGGCTACTCGCACACGATCGTCGTTTCGGCGCCCGAGGGAATCACCTTCGTTGTCGAGTCTCCGACGAAGTTCTCCGTGAACGGAATCAACAAGCAGCAGGTCGGCGAGGTCGCGGCCAACATCCGCAAGCTGCGCAAGCCCGAGCCCTTACAAGGGCAAGGGCGTGCGCTACGCCGATGAGAACGTGCGCCGCAAGGCCGGAAAGGCTGGTAAGTGATGGCTGTCACCGTCAAAGGCAAGGGGAAGTTCCTCGCTCGCAAGCGCCGCCACTTCCGCGTCCGCAAGAAGGTCGTGGGCACGCCCTCGCGTCCGCGTCTCGTGGTCAGCCGGTCGAATCGCCACATGCTTGCCCAGGTCGTCGACGATTCGTCGGGCGCACTCTGGCCGCCGCTTCGACGTACGAGCCGAGCTGCGCGGCGACGACGGCAGAGAAGGTAGGACAAAGCGCGCAAGGTCGGCGAACTCGTCGCCAGCGCGCCCAGGAAGCCGGAGTCAGCTCCGTGGTCTTTGACCGCGGAGGCAACAAGTACCACGGCCGCGTCGCCGCTGTGGCCGAAGGCGCCCGCGCCGCCGGGCTGACCCTGTGAGACTGGCGAAAGAGGTGTACTGATGGCTGCACAGCAGCGTGGTCGGGGCGCTAACCCCGACGAGAACAACAACGGCGAGCGCCGCGGGCGCCGCGGCGAGCGTCGCGGCGAGCGTCAGGATCGCCGGTCCGAAGAGAAGAACGCGTACATCGAGCGCGTTGTAGACGATCAACCGCGTGGCCAAGACGGTCAAGGGCGGACGCCGCATGTCCTTCACGGCCCTCGTCATCGTCGGTGACGGAAACGGCACCGTCGGCGTCAGGCTACGGAAGGCGAAGGAAGTGCCCTCGGCCATCGCCAAGGGCACAGAGGAAGCCAAGAAGAACTTCTTCAAGGTTCCCTCGGATCGGCTCGACCCATTCCGCACCTGGTCAGGGCGAGGACGCCGCAGGGCATCGTGCTTCTGCGCCCGGCTTCCCCTGGAACGGGCGTCATCGCGAGCGGCCCGGTCCGCGCGCTCATGGAGTGCGCAGGCATTCACGACGTTCTGAGCAGAGTCGCTCGGATCGTCCAACGCGATCAACATCGTCACGCGGCGGTCGCGGCCCTCAAGGACCTCGAGCGGCCCGAGTCCGTCGCGGCGCGCCGAGGCCTTCCCTTGGAGCGCGTCGCCCCGGAGTCGATGTTGCGAGCCCGCGCCGAGGCGGAGGCCAAGGCGCGATCGGAGAAGGAGGCCGAGGCCGTCAAGGCTGAGAACAAGGCCGCCGCCGCAGGAGTTGGTGCGTGATGGCACAGCTGAAGATCACGACAGGTCAAATCCGCCATCGGCGGCAGGCAGAACCAGAAGGACACCCTGCGCACGCTCGGTCTTGCGCCGGATCGGCCAGTCCGTGGTTCGCGAGGACCGCCCGAGGTTCTCGGCGCCATCCGCACCGTTGCCCATCTCGTCAAAGTGGAGGAGGTCGACTGATGGCCACCAAGAAGGCATCGAAGAAAGCCGCCGCCCCTGAGGGCGTCCTGAAGATCCACCATCTTCGCCCCGCTCCCGGGATCGAACAAGGCCAAGACCCGCGTGGGACGCGGCGAGAGGGTCGAAGGGCAAGACCGCAGGCCGCGGAACCAAGGGAACGAAGGCCCGCTGCCAGGTCCCCGCTCGTTTTGAGGGCGGCCAAATGCCCGATCCACATGGGGCTTCCGAAGCTGCGCGGTTCAAGAATCCGTTCCGCGTCGAGTACCAGGTGGTCAACGTCGGCGCTCTGAGCGAGCTTTTCCCCGAGGGCGGCAAGGTGACCGTCGAGGACCTCGTCGCCAAGGGCGCGGTTCGCGACAAGCATCTCGTCAAAGTTCTGGGGACCGGCGACTTGGCCGTCAAGCTCGACGTCCGAGTCGACGCCTGGTCGGGATCTGCAAAGGAAAAGATCGAAGCGGCCGGCGGAAAGCATCGCCGCTCGCTGAACATACAGGAATGCCCCGCGCGCTGGCGGGCATTCCCGTGTTACATTCCTCGCGGCGGGTCGCGCTTCGGATGTAGTCGCGATCGGCTGGCGCCGGGTATAGTAATGAGAGCGGTGCGGGGCCGCCATCTGCCATCCCCGTGGTCGGGTCTCTCCCGAACCCATCGACGCGGGCACAGTCCGCAACACACCCGCGGTCTTACCGCAATCTGGAGGAATTTTGCTCAAGGCGTTCGCGGCCGCGTTCCGCACCCCAGACCTTCGCCGCAAGCTGCTCTTCACTGTCGCCATCATGGTGATCTACAGATTGGGCACTTTCGTTCCTGCGCCGTTCGTTTCGATACGCAACGTGCGCCAGTGCGCCGCTCAACAGGGCGAGGGCGATTTCCTCAATCTCCTCAACATGTTTTCGGGCGGGGCGATGCTCCAGCTGTCCGTTTTCGCGCTCGGCATCATGCCCTACATCACGGCGTCGATCATCATCCAGCTTCTGCGCGTCGTCATCCCGAGGTTCGAGCAGCTTCATAAAGAGGGACAGTCCGGGAACGGCCAAACTCACCGAGTACACCCGCTATCTGGACGATCGAGCCTGGGGTCCTCAATCGGCGGTGTACGTCTCTCTGGCCAACACGACGCTCTTCCAAGGCTGCAGGCATCAGCCCATTCCGGGGGCGAACCCCGTCAAGATCACCATGGCCATCCTCGCCATGACCGCGGGAACCGGACTCATCATGTGGCTCGCCGAGCTCATTACGGAGCGCGGCGTCGGCAACGGCATGTCGATCCTCATTTTCACAGGCATCTGCGCCAACTTCCCCGGAATGCTCCTCAACGTCGTCCGCTCCAACGCGGGATGGAAGGGAGCGATCGTCGTCCTCGCGGTCTTCCTGGCCATCACAGCGGTGGTCGTCTTCGTCGAGCAATGCCAGCGGCGCATCCCGGTGCAGTACGCCAGAGCGCGTCGTCGGGACGGCGCATGATCGGCGGGCTCCACCCACGTACCTGCCCATCAAGATCAACATGGCCAACGTCATCCCGGTCATCTTCGCGTCCTCGCTGCTCGTGCTTCCGCAGATGATCGCCTCCTTCGGCAATCAGAACTCCGACTGGGTCCAATTCATCCATCCAATCTGACCAGGCAAGGCGTCTGGTACTGCGGCCTGTACGCTCCTGCTCATCTTCGGTTTTACCTTCTTCTACACGTCGATCACTTCGACACCGAGGAAGTCGCAGACAACATGAAGCGCTACGGCGGCTTTCATTCCCGGGCGTGCGCGCGGGCCGACCCACCGCTGAGTACCTCGAGTTACGTTTCGAAGCGCATCACCTGGGTGGGCGCCATCTATCTGACGGTCGTCGCCCTCATCCCGTCCGTCATGTTCTCCGAGATGGGCATATTCCAGGGGACGTTCGGCGGAACGTCGATCATGATTCTCGTCGGCGTCGGCTTGCAGACGGTCAAGGACATCAACGCCCAGCTTCAGCAGCGCCATTACGAAGGCTTCCTCCGCTGACGCTCGCCGGGGGCGCCGCCGATGGAAAGCGACAGTTCGCAAAGGACAACAAGAGAACGCAACTCAAAGCAACGCAAGGGGTGTCCCAATGTCCCATACGCTTCGTCCTCGTCGGCCCCCGGGCTCGAGGCAAGGAACGCAGGCGCAGGCCCTCACGGAGCGCTTCGGGGTCCCAGCCGTCTCAACAGGCGCGATCTTCAGGGCCCACACCCGAGCGGGCGACGAGCTGGGCCGCTTGGCGGACTCGTACACCTCGCGCAGCGAGCTCGTGCCCGATGACGTCACCGATCGCATGGTCGCAGCCAGGCTGAGCGAGGAGGACGTGGCCCGCGGATTCCTCCTCGACGGCTATCCGCGCAACCTCCACCAGTCCACGCCCTCGACGACATACTCGGAGGCTGGGGACAGCCCTCGATTTCGTCTTGGAGATCACTGCCGACGACGACGTCGTCGTGCAACGCTCCTTGGGCGGGCCGCCGATGAAGGCCGCAAGGACGACACCGAGGACGTCATCCGGCATCGGATCGCCCTCTACCATCAGACGACCGAGCCCCTCATCGCCGAGTATCGAGCGCGAAGGATCCTCCCTGAGCGTCGACAGCATCGGCGAGGTCGACGAGGTGGCCGAGCGCATAGGGCGCGCCGTCGACTCTTCTCTCGGCTCCCGCGCCTGATGTCGTTCCTCTCGCTCCTTGGAACCACAAGACGGACGGCCAGATTCGCAGCATGCGCAAGGCGGGCTTGGTCGTGGCAGCGATCCATGCGGCCCTGCGCGAAGAGGTCCGCGCCGGGGTGACGACGCGTCGCATGGACGAGCTCGCCCGCGAGGTCTTGGAGGCCCACGGGGCACGATCGAACTTCTACGGCTACTACGGCTATCCGGCCCAGATCTGCGTCTCAGTCAACGAGGAGATCGTTCATGGAATCCAGGAGAGGGAGTGCTCGGGCCGGAGACTTGGTGTCGTTCGACTGCGGCGCCGTCCTGGACGGCTGGCACGGCGACGCGGCCTTCTCTGTTGTGGTTCCTGGCAAGGACGCTCCGGGCGCGTAGGCGCCTGTGAGAAATTGCCGAGGCCTCCATGTGGCACGGCATCGCGGCCATGGCAACGGGCGGCCGCGTGGGCGACATCGGGCGAGCCATCGACGATTTCGTTGTGAGCCTTCCCGACCCGCCGGGCATCGTCGTCGATTACGTCGGCCACGGAATCGGATCGGCCATGCACATGCCGCCGGATGTGCCGAACTTCCGCTCTCGCGAGCGCGGGCCCCGGCTCAAGCCCGGGATGGTGCTCGTACGTTGAGCCGATGTTGACGGCTGGAGACCAGGCCAACCGGGTGCTTGACGACGAATGGACCGTCGTCACTGCGGACGGCTCGGATGCTTGCCACTGGGAGCATGAGGTGGCCCTTCACGCGGGGAGGCATCTGGGTTCTGACCGCGCCCGACGGCGGCGAGGCCGGCCTGAAGCCTTTCGGAATCGCGCCCGCTCCTCTCGACTGACCGGCTTGCAGGGGCTTGCAGGATGGGAGAACTTTACGTGAAATCGGCGTCATTTTCGCCGCTCGGGGACCGTTCCCCGAGCGGCGAGCGGATATCATCATAGGATAGAGAGTCAGCCCCGAGCCGATCGGCAGACATCACGGCTGGTTCGCTTTGAACTGTCGGTTTCGCCAAGATTTGCTAATCGTTGGTAGGTTTTCAACCCGCGATGACACGCGAATGCTGACGAAAGATGGATGCGGATTCCGGCGATTGAGGGTATTCTATAATCCTAGAAACATCAGGACTCCTGGTGCCAGCCACCATTAGATCTCGTACACGCACAAGATTCGGGAGGGATGATCAAGTGGCAATATTCAAACTCGACTCAGACAAATTCAATCAACAGCTAGCAGAGTCTCTCGGAGGGCGGCGACAAGTTCCAGAAGGCTCAAAACAGCTTCAGGTCAGGCGTTCAGATAGAAGCGGGTCCCGGCGGCGGCGGAGCATTGGTCAGGCCTCGACGAGTCGACCATTCAAGACGCCCTGCACGCATCGTTTGTCGCCATCGACGATGAACTGAAGTCCACCTCGGAGAGGCAGCACGCGATCATCGCGCATCTGCGGGAGTCTCTCATGTCGTTCCAACACATCGATGACCAAGAGCGTCAAAGCTACATGGACCAGCTAGACGCCTTGGACTCGAAGTTCGAGTACATTGCTCCTCAGGGAATGCAAACCATTGGCCAAGCGTTCCAGCAGGCTTTGCTCGGGGCAAAGCTGGGAAGCCCGCAAACGACGGGGAGCACACAGGAGGACGGAGAATAATGGCGACTCCCAATGCTGACAGGCTCCACGGTATCGAGTCGTGGGATACGACGTCGATTGAGCAGGCGAATAGCCATTTGCACAACGTCAGGGGCAAACTCGAGAGAGGTTGCGGGGATCAACGAGAGGTTGCCGCCGACCTTGGCTTGGAGGGACGACGGCTAAGTCGGTTCAAGCCGACCTCGGAGAATGTTGCCAAGGATCTGAAGGCCCATTCCGATGGAATCGGCAAGCTGATAAAGGTTCGCGAGGAGGCCATGAAAGGAGCATCAGCGAAACAGAAAGCGCCGAAAATCCAGGCGAGTCTGGGCGAAGTCAACCAGCAACGCTCAGATGGGTGCCATACAAAATCTCTCTCAGGACTTCCTGCGGGTCATCAGCTTCAAGCCCAGCGAAGGGGCAGCTTGAAAGCTGCCTGTATCGAGGTCGAAAAGCGGGCTAAGAAGGTTCTCAGCGAGCTGCAGTCGCGCACCGAGTCGGCGATCTCAGGGCTCCCGTTCATCCACAAGCAAATGAAATCGTACGGATCGGCTGAAAGGGCTTCCACGAAGGGCTGAAAAGCGTACGCCGGGCATAGGAGGCTCGGACGACGGAGACAGGCGCGTTCGGCGAGCTCCTCCGGCGACGGTTCTCCCGGCGGCTATCAGCAGACCGGCCTCAAGGTCGGCGACGGCATGGCGCACGTCAGGAGGCGACGCTACTGTCAGCTCGGCCGGAAGCCACGCCAGTTCGACTGGGCATTCTTCCGTCCACCCGCTTTCCCCAGTCAACGAGCAGACAGCTGGTCTCTGCAAAGTTCGCATTACACGCCCTCCTCGTCAGGATCTTTGATTTCGGAGGAGCCCATCCATCGGGCCTCCATTCTCCGGCGGTGCACAATCCGTTGGCCTCGGCCGCCGCCATCGGCGGGGAGGCGCAGCGGTGGCTGGATACAAGGCCTATCAGGCTGCCCGCGCCGCCCGAACGGCCCAATCGTGCCGACTTCGCGTGCTTCATCAATGGGGTCGGGGCCACCATGCGCACCCCGACGACGTCTCGACGAGTATCGTCAAGGGTGCGACGACGGCAGCCCGCGCGACGACGTCCGCGACGAGTCGAGGAAGGGCCGGCGAGCGTCCGAGGCGGGGCCAGCGGCATTGCGCGTCCGGTGTCCGCTTCGTCCGCCCGTGGATCGAGCATCATGAAGGCGGCGCGACGACGGCCGCTCGTTCGGCCGCTTCGGCGTCTTCCGGTCGCGGGTCGGGGATCATGAAGGGGCGACGACGGCTGCTCGCGACCTCGTCCGCGACGAGCCAGGGGACTGCCGGCAGCTCGGGCAGTACGACCGCCGTCAGCTCGCGGGGCGGGTTCGGCAACCGCCCGCGGGACTCAGCTTCGGGGCGTGGTGCAGCATCCATGGCGGGACGCTCCGCTGGAGGTTCCTCTTCGGCCAAGGGTGTGAACGGAGCCCGCGGGGGAGCCGGTGCGTCCGCAGGGGCGTTCCTCCTCGACTGCGAGGGCGTGTTTCCGCCAGTGAGGCGCACAGCTTCGTCGACGACGAGCGCGTCCTCGCGCAGCAGCTCGGCACGTCCGGGGATGACGCGGCCGGAGCCTCCGCAGGAGGCAGGTCGCTCCACGTCACGCGCGATATCAGGATTGACAGGCGGACGCGGAAAAGGATCGCAAGGACAAGCCTCGGGAAGACCGCCACTCGATTGAAGAAAGCGCAGGTTACCCCTACGAGACGGACAACACTGTGACCTTCCTTGAGGCCGGCCGACGTGAAGAGCCTGAGGCCAAAGGCAAGCATCAAGGTTAGCCTCGGTCTAATCAGAAAATTAAAGGTGTGGGGTGAGACAGATCGGTCTCACCCACACCTTACGCGCGATGTGCGCCGAGAACAGTCCCAGAGATGGCCCTGCTAATTCCCTGTCCCGGCACTTAGCCGTTTATTGTAAGGCAACGCGACACAACGCGTGTCACCGGGGCGCTATCTTGCGTCGGGTCGTCTTGTACGGGGTCGGCGCTTGAGGAGAGGTCGAGGCGCGTTGTGGCTGTAGCCCGACGGCGGCGGCCCGGGCGTTGTTGTGCGGATAATGGGTTGGGCTTTGTGGCCTGCTGACCGGGGGCGTAGGGTTGCGCCTGCTGTGGCAAAGCTGAAGGAACACCAGGCGTCCGGCTGGGGCCGGTGGTCGGGGCATGGACCGGCGTCGTTTGCGTCGAGAATGAGCCAGGCTCCTGCGATAACAGCTAGAACGCCGCCGCCGGCAAGCCCCAGCACGCAGGAAGCCGCCCGCGCTGTCGCTCCGAGATGATTTTTGCTCAGTTTTTCTCATTCGACGGTCTGACGGGCCGCCATCTGACGTCGAAGCCTTTGACGCCCCCTCCTTTTCCGCCGTAATCGAAATGCCCTTAGACCAAAAGTTGGGATCGTCAATCGTGACTTTGTTTCCATCAATCTTCCAATATTAGCTTTGGTAACTTTTCCTGGCATAAAATTGTCATTTTAACTGAAGATGTTTAAATTCACCAGTTTGTTTTAGCTTTTCGGAAGATCTATGCGATACGAATCTGGGTTCTAAACCCGCATTTTCCACCAAGAGGTTCATTGGAAGTAACTTTACATTTAATATTTCCTCCCGGGGGTGTAAGATCTTCTACCTTTGGATTCTTAATGAATCTAGCGTTTGCTTGAGCCATCATTTTTACACTTTCGCATGTTTGTTTGATTTTTGTCATGGATCCTGAGCTGTCCTCGACTTCAAACGATAAGACTGTGCTAGCGTCGGCCGGTAATCAATGGTTCCTTCGAGGCGGCAGCCGGTCAGTAAAAAGGCCGTAAAAGCCATCAAAATGGCTCTGATTAAGGAAGTCTTTTCGCGTGGACGGTCATGTCGAGTCTCCTTTGTTTTGAGAATCGGATGGCTTGCAGAATTGCCGTACTGACTTCAGCTTAGCGTGCGCAGGCCTGCGGCGCTTTGTATGTACGAGATCTTGAGACCGCCTTCCTCGATCTTCTATCCGGAATGGCTTGTTGATCCCAGTCCTACCGGGGCGGTGTCTTGTGTTGGGGTCGTTTGTGTGGTCGGTGTTCGGTGTTTGAGGAGTGTCCGAGGGCGGGTCGCATCCGTAACCTGACGGCGACGTCGTCTCGCGTTTCAGTCCTGTTTGTACTGACGATTAGTAAAGAGTAGAAAGGCTTCATGCCGCCGTTCTGCGCTGTGTTAAAGTGACACATTGCAGTTTTGTGGTGGTATAAGCAAAGCTAAAACACATAGAAAACCATGTTCAGTGATCATAATGGATCTAAGTAAAGGCGGAACTAAGCGCCTTTGCTTTAGCCCTCGTAAGGCCTTGCGCCGAAGCGTTTTAGTGTTGTAGGTGAGTGACGGGACCGCTAAACCTGCAGATATGGCGGTCGTCACGTCGTCAAACCGGCCGGGCAGGGGCTTTCGTTTTGCCGGGGCGGCGGGTTGATCATATCGCCAAGCTCGCAGGAGCTGGCGTTTCGATGAGTTTGAAGGGCCGCCGTCCGTCAAACTTACATGACAGTCGTGTTCGTCGACTTAACAAGGCTGCTGTCTTGTCGGGTCGTCGAAAGCGGTTGCGTTCTTATTGGCACAGTGGCGCTATGCGTTGTCGGGCCCAAATCGGCTTGACTCTGCGCGGTGCCGCTTCACGGACAGTATTCAATTCACGCAAGTTAACAAGGCTCGGTGCGCTGGCCGGCACGGCGAGCCCGCATCATGGAGGGGGTTTACCATGTCGTACGCAGCGTACGGGTTGATTTCGGGCAGCGAGGCGCTTCCGTCGCCGAAGTATGTGGATTTCACCGGCGTGACAACGCGGTTGTCGCATATCGCCGGGGCGTTGCACCGTTCGCAGATCATGGACGGCAACGTCAATCCGGATTCGATGACCGGGGAGATGGTGACTGCCTGGAGGACGGAAGCCGGCCGGCTGACCGGGGCAGTCAACCGGATTAGCTCGATGGTCGACGAGGTCAGAAAGCCGTCGACAGAGTATAGCGGTCTCTATGGCGGACTCTCAAGGACGTTAAAGACATGCAAGAGGAGTGGGACGGAAACGTGCGGGCTTTCAAAAAGCTTTTCCTTTCCGGTATCCCCACTGATGGTGACGAGGCAGCGCTGGAATTCACCCAGTTGAGGCTGGCGACAAGGTACAACCGGCGGATCGAGAATTGGACTCGGAGGCCGAGCGTTGTCGAAGAAGATCGAGTCCATTCTCCGGGGGACCTTGCCCCTCGGGCGGGAAAGGTTGGGGCCGGGGCAGGCCGACGGCCGGACCGCAACGATCTGGGCGTGGCCCGCACTGGGGGCGGGGGTCTTCCGGAAGCAGGGGTATCCTGGCAGCTCAGACGATGGCGTCCAACGCTGAAGCCGACGCTAAAAGACTTCTCTAGCTTGTATCCGACGTCGATGAGGACGGGATCCCGACGAAGAAGGCGTTGGAGGAGATGAAGAAGAAGGGCTACCTCGACCGTCTCGGGACCGACCCTCACTTGCGCGGCCGTCGCTGCGAAGATCAACCCCCGGCGGAATGGCCGACCTCGGACGGAAGATCGATCAAAAAGGTCCTAAGAGATTGATTGTGGCCGGACCTTCTTTTGGCGCGGATCGATCAGCTTAGCGATAGAGCGAGGATCTTCATCGGCTCTACGGGGGCTGGGTGCGTCGGCGATGGTTGCGACCGGTTCGGTGCCTCGGGGTTTGGATGGAAGCGAAAGACACCTGGGAGACGTGGAAGAGTCTGTCGGAGAATGGCGGGGTGTCCATGAAAGTGAAGTCGGGCGACGAGTCGATGGGCCAGTGGCGAAAGGACTACCTCAGATCTATCAAAGCGGCTGGACGAGAGGGTGCCAAGGGAGGGGCCGAGATGTTTTCACTCAACAGGGACACGCGGGGCTATGTCCATTTGGGGCAGATGTTTGGCCTGGGTGCCAAAGGCCCACCCGGAGCTGACGTTTTCCAACGAGTTTGTCAACGGCAAAGACTCTGTCATGCACGACCTGCTCAAATGGGACCGCGAACAAGGAGCCGACTACCGCGCGAACTACAAAGACAGCGTATTTCAGGTGTCGAACAATATGAAACTCTCCACTTTCGAGGGGCTGGGCTCTCGTGATCCCGTGGCTGAATATGATGTATGGGATGGCAGGGGACCCCAAGGTCAGCCGGGAGTTTCTTGCCAACGAGGTCGACGTGCCCGGGAACAAGGACCCGAACGTGGCCCGTTATCTTGTCGGGTCCCGGTATGCTCTGTCGCACGGGGCCTCTGCCTATGTCGACCACGGCGAACAGCTCCGGACACATTGTGGACGAGGCGACCTCAGCAAGACGCCGTCCACGATCCACGCACCTTCACCGCCATCCGCGGCTACCTCAGAGATACACTGAGGGTCTGCGCTCGGGTGGGATCAGCGGCAGCGACCCCGGTCAGAGTCTGGGCGCCAAAGGCGAACCGCGCTTCAGCCGCCACTACGGCCTGCGCTCATGGACAGGACAGATCCTCAAAGAATACACCGACGACCTCGCTCGAGACTGAGACCCTTGGAGTCAGTCCGGGGACAGGGCGGTCTACGACGTCAAAAGACAAACGCTACCGGCTTGTTCTTCCGGCTTCGTTGGTTGACGACATGACACTGGCCAAGAGAGGTTGTTTACTGATTTGGCTTTTTGAGAATGGTGCGTGACACTAAAACCACTGGGTTGCATGGACGTCCGCCGGCGTTGCTGGAGCTGGCCAAACAAAGGCGACCCAGGGCTATGCTGCCGCGACGGAGTCAGGCGTGGCAGGTGGACAGCAAGTATGGTCAGCATGTTGTTTGAGCGTTATGGGGCGTTGTTGTCTCATTTGGAGTTGGCTGAGTACAACGCGGACGTCAATGTCAGGGAGGTTAAGGACAAAAAGCCATTCGAATGTTCGAGGTTTGATCAACCACCTCGCGAGCGCTATTCCGGCGGGCAAGGTTCGGCGGCAGCCAAAGCCTTTCAGGCGGCTCAAGATGCTGACCTTCGACGTGGCTGTCTCTGGACAACCGCGCCGAGGCGGTCAGCGACCGCGACAATGCCGTCGAAACCATCGCGAACGAGGCGACTCAGCCCGCCCAGCGGGCAATACAGCCCAGTGGACGCGATAAAAGTAGAGGCTCAACGGCAGAATAAGTATCTGGGAGAACCGCAGGCGCACTTTGTGACTTTGGGGGAGCTCTGCCATCAGCTTCCCAAGAGGAGAACTTTCGTTGATGAGAATTGTGCTTCTAAGCAGCAAACGGATCCTGCGGAAAACGAGGCGTTTAGATTCAACGAACATTCTTACTGGAGCGATGAAGGAAGGAAGAGGGTGCCTGGCGTTACGAATATGCAGGACCAAATCGACAAGGCCTTTGACGGTTCACTTCGAGATTCGAAGTAGGACTCGTTTAGTTTTAGCGGTAGAACGTTTTCCTCCCCATTTTATATTGTTGAGGGCTGCGTCTACGAGCGTCGGGTCGAGGTTTGGCGCGTCGCGTGGGCTCGATGTAGATTTCCCGCAAGATCCAGCCTTTCATGCAGTCGACCAGCCATGCTTGGCTCCAGCGTTTGAAGAAGGCATGGTAGTAGGAGTAACCGTATGCGGTGCGGCCGCCGATCTTTCTGGTTTTGACGAAAGGGGTGATGCCCCTTTTGGTCGAGCTTCCTTCAGGGTCTCCGCCGTACCGCTTCATATTCTCCTCCCTCCAATTCTTCGCCCCGTAAGACAGGTGAGTCGATCGAATGGCGAGTATCGCGCCGGCATTGGAGCCTTTGAGCTTCATTTTCAAAAGAAGATTCCTCTCTATGTCTTGCTCGCTGTACCCGTTTTTATAATTAGGCTCGCCCCAACCAGTCATTTCAAACTTGACTTGTGGCGCGACGATCGGTGAACCCGTTACTCGGCTCTCCGGAGCATCCCGCGAGGCTGAGAAGGCATGCAAGCGTTGCCGCAACGGCTCTCGGCACAAGCTTCGCTTGCGCCCTGTGATTCGCCGCCATGGGCGATACTGGCCGGATTCTCCTGCCGTGAGCCATAGCCGTCTCCTCTCTGCTTGTCTCATTGTTGGCGTCGTCCGCCGTTGGAATTCCTTATCGCATACCGAAGCAACATGTGACAGATTTGCCGACGCAAGTTGCCTGAAAACCTTACTTCAATACTCTATACCAAAGCCTCTGTCCCGTGGACAGGTTGATTCCGACTTTCCAGACTAGAAACGCGAAGGATCGGCAGCAGATACCGCGCTAAGTACCGCGCTAAGGCCGTCGATAGCAAGACTGGCACAGTTGAGGCGATGACAGAAAAGTTTCTCGGCGACGGGGAAACTAACGGTCCGCCTGAAAGTCGCCCGTTACTCCGGGGGTCGCAATGCCAACAATCTGAGCATGCGGCGAACTTCCTCACGCCCACGAGTATGAAAGACGTGATGAACCAGCTGTCTGAAAGCGAGCGCTACCTGACCAAAGCGGGAGGGGTGCCGTAGGATGTGGCCGATGACATGAGGGAATCTGAACGCTACTACCAAAAGCGTCATTGGGCCATAAGGGAAACGGCATCGCTGGAAATGGCAGCATGAAGCACGCGTACATGCGAGATCATCTAGGAGCGGATGCCGACTGGAAAAAGGCGGGCAGTTCAAAACGCGAAGTCTGATCCGTTTTCAATTTGCGAAAGTGGAGGTCGACCTGAAGGGTTTGTGCCCCGTTTGCCGCAAAGTCAATGCATGTGGATTGAGTTAAAGGTTAGGCGTCGTCTTTTGTAGACGGTAAAAGGCCGTCCATGTGAAGCGGTTGAATCGCCTTCATTAGTTGCAGATCGAGTTTTGGTCTACTTTGGCAGGATTTCAGGTAGATTTGTCAGCGTTGGCCTTCTTTGTCTCCGCCGCATTTGACGAACCACAGCCGGAACCCAACCTGTGGCCGACGGCCCCCCGACCGCAGTCGACCGACCCTTTCTGGCTGGAGCAGCCTGACCGTCAGCAGCCGCTCCGACGAATCGACTGCCCTTGACGAGACCCGCGCGCATCTACTATTCGCCGTTTCCCGATTCTCCTCTACACAAACCAAGCTTTAACGAAGCCCTTACCCTGAAGTTCTAACCAATGGGTCCGCCTCACGACTAAAGAAAGACGATCAAGACGTCGATGATCTGTCTGGAACGTCCTTGTCTCGTCTCGCTGGCCGACTTCCCAAGGAAGGACATCATCGACGAGGCAAACAGTTCATAAACGCCGCGCTACTTCGGCAAGAAGCCTTCGATTCGCCGAGCATTCTCACTGGACCAAAGAGCGGCAGGCTGACATTACTCCAGCACGTCCACAAACACGCGTGAGCAGGAACTCTATAGAGAGTCGTTCCGAAAAGCCGAGCAAGGAGAATCTAATAAAAAGGAAAAATTCAGTAGGTAGTCTGAGTCGGTGATATGCCTTCGCGTCCACCGGATGTCATCCAAGACTTTCAGATCATCTGCGGATCAAGTCTTTCAGCTTTCTACTGGGCTTTCAACATATACTAATCACAAGAAGTAGCCAGCTGCGCAGTCGACATACCATACCTGCGCCCATCTTTTGAAATCGTTTTCGCAAATAGGGAGTAACCATACGCATCTCGACCTCCTATCTTTTCTTGGATGCTTAAACGGTCTAACTTCCTTGTACTTTGGCGCCCGTAAATTCTGTCCCTAATTAGCTGTTTTCGCAAGGTCTTTTCGCTGTGCGCGACATTTCCTCGAACGTATCCGATAGACGATCCGGTTTCGGACCCTACTAGTTTCATTTTTAAAAGGATATGCCATCCGGATTGGTTCGCTACGTCCATATGTGAAATCGTCCGGTTTACCCCAATCGTCGTTGTCGAACCTGACAGCAAAACAAAACCCAACACAAACCACCCCACCACAAACAACACACACCCACCAAACCCCACCCCCCCCACCCCCCCCCACCCCCCCAACCCCCCCCCACACCAAACCCCCCAAAAACCCCCACCCAAAACCCACACAACCCCCAACCCCAACTCGATTTGACAACCCACATGATTCCAAATGACGATATCCCCCAGCTCCGCAACAACTATCGTCAGTCCAGGCCCTCAGTGCGCGTTCCGCTGTTGCCGGTTTCACATCCCGCCAACTGTGTCGCTTGAGGCTCGGCTATCTTTACGACGTCGCCGAGATGCAAGCGTCGATGCCTTTGACACGACGCCGTTGTAGTAGTCCGCGTCGTCCCATCCGGCGATGGCGCATGATTCCTGCCTTCTTGTCGCGATCGAACTTAAGCTCGCCCATTGGAGTGTCCCTTTCATTGTAAGGTTTGACGATATGTGTTCTCGCGGTCTGACGGTATGCGTTTCGACGTCCGACTGGCATGGATTCCCGCCGCCTGCAAGCCAAGTGTTTCTGCGGGCGACACGCAGCTCAGACGCTTAGAAGCGCCTGAGGCACATAGCTACTTCCGCGTCGCTCGATCTGTAGATGTTTATGTCTCGAGAAGCTTACCGGCATTCCGCCGTCGATGGAAGAGCGCAAATCACTCGCCTCTTTTGTTGCAAGAACACATCTCAGACGGGAGAGGGCGTTTCCGGACAGGCGGCGGAACGAGGCGCTCCAGACATGCAATGGGGAAGGGCTCGGGATGAAACGGCCTCAGATGTCGTGAGCGGGCCTTGGGATGTCGGGATGGAACGTGCCCTTGGGATGTCGTGGAGCGGGCCTCGATGTCGTGGAGCGCGGGCTCCTTGGATGTTCGATGAACTGGCCTTGGGATATTGGGCTGGAGCCGGAATGGACCGTTCAGGGATAGCGGGAGGCCGCGTGCAGACAACAAGAAAAGGGCGCTTGGAATGGGGCAGGGCATTCGATGGGGAGATGCTCAGAGCAGGAGCAGGACGCTTGGAATAGGGAGAGTGGCGCTCGGGATCGACACGGGTTGCTTAGAGACGGACGCGAGGAAAGCTGTTCGAGGGGCCGTTTGAGAAAAAGCGTGAAGCTTTGGAGCGTCAGCGAAGCGTCAGCGATGGGTGAGCCGTTCGGGAAAGGAGGCTGAGCCCGTCGGTGACCATACCACCGGATCGCCGCTACCGTCAAAGCAGGCGGTCCGTGTGGTATTGATCGTTGCGCACGTCCTGCCCAAAGCAGGTCGGCCTCGGAACCACGCGCAACCCGGTGTGGGACCGATCGGAGGTGTTAGCGAGGGTTATGGCGAAGAAGATGGAGTCATCGAGGTGGAGGGGCGGTCGTCGAGGCCCTCCCGAACGCGATGTTCCGCGTCGAGCTGGAGAACAGGGACGTTGTGCTCGCTCATCATCTCCGGCAAGATGCGCCAGCATTGCATCAAGATTCTCCCGGAGGACCGCGTGGTAATCGAATTGACTCCTACGACCTGTCCGCGGGCGGATCGTGTACCGCTATAAAGTGAGCCTGATGCTCTATCGCCGCCAGTGATTCTGACGGCAAGGAAGTACAACAATGAAGGTCAAGCCCAGCGTCAAGAAGATCTGTGACATGTGCAAGGGTGATCCGTCGCCACGGCCGCGTCATGGTGATCTGCGAGAACCCGCGGCACAAGCAGCGCCAAGGGTGAACCGGCGCAGCGGGTCTTCCCGCGTCAACCGCACTGCCCGCCGCAAGGCAACCCCCGGACCGAAGGCCGGGGCTCCGCTGTTCAGCGGGGGAGAGGCAGTGCTCCACACCTTCGGACATCAAGGAGCTAAGAACTGGCACGTCTATCCGGCGTCGATCTTCCCGCGAAAAGCGGGTTGAGATCGCGCTCACCTATATCTACGGCATCGGCCGCACCCGCTCGGCGGAAACGCTCGCGGCCACCGGCATCAGCCCGGACGTTCGCGTCCGCGACCTCACCGAGGACCAGCTTGTCGCGCTCAACAAGCACATCGACGAGAACTACAAGGTCGAAGGCGACCTGCCGCGAGGTTCAGGCTGACATTCGCCGCAAGATCGAAATCGGCTGCTACCAGGCCTGACGTCACCGTCGCGGCCTCGCCCGTCCACGGCCAGCGCACGAAGACGAACGCGCGCACCCGCAAGGGATCCCAAGCGCACCGTCGCCGGCAAGAAGAAGAAGTAAGCAGTAGGAGTAGATCATGCCCCCCAAGACCCGCCAGGCCTCTTCAGGCTCTCGCCGTCCGCGTCGCAAAGGAGCGCCGCAACGTCGTCGCAGGCCAGGCCCATATCAAGTCCACGTTTCAACAACACGATCGTCTCCATCACGGATCCGAACGGCGCCGTCATCGCCTCGTGCTCCTCGGGCCAGGTCGGTTTTCAAAGGCTCGCGCAAAGTCGACGCCCCACGCCGCGCAGCTCGCCGCGGAGAACGCCGCCCGCGCCGCCATGGAACACGGAATGAAGAAGGTCGACGATTCGTCAAAGGGACGGCTCCGGCCGTGAGACCGCGATTCGTTCCTCACCGCCTCCGGCCTCGAAGTCACCTCCTTTCCGACGTGACGCCCAAGCTCTACAACGGCTGCCGCCCCGAAGCGTCGCCGCGTGTGACGCCCAGCCCGCCAAAGGCGGCGCACCCACAGAATATCCGCATTCCGCAGGCAGACAGAGCGCCTGCGGGCGACTGGACGTCAAATAGCGGGCGTCCATGAAAGGAAAGAATCGTGCTAATCGCACGGCGTCCCTGTCCTCACGGAGGAACAGGTTTCGAGTGCCGCTCGCGGTTCATCCTCGAACCCCTCGAGCCAGGTTTTCGGCTACACGCATGGCAATTCCATGCGCCGCCCTGCTCTCGTCGATTCCCGGCGCAGCTGCGTCACCTCAGTCCGCATCGACGGAGTTCTCCACGAGTTCTCCGATCGCCGGAGTTAAAGAGGACGTCGCGGACATCATCCTCAACCTCAAAGGAACTGGTCGTCTCTTCAGAGAAACGACGAGCCCGTCTCATGTACCTGCACAAGCGGGGCCGGGCGAGGTCACGGCTGCCGATATCACGCCGCCCGCCGGCGTCGAAATCCCCACAACCCCTGACCTTCACATCGCCACGCTGAACGATAAAGGTAAGATCGAGTCGACCTCACCGTCGAGCGCGGTCGAGGCTACGTCTCCGCGGCGCAAAACAAAGGGGAAGAAGACGAAATCGGTCGTATTCCGATCGACTCGATCTACTCGCCCGTGTCAAAGGTTTCTACAAGGTCGAGGCCACCGAGTCGCGCAGCGCACGGATTTCGACAAGCTCATCGTCGACGTCGAAGTCAAAGCCTTCGACGACGCCGCGAGAGCACTCCTGCCTCCGCCGGCAGAACCCTCGTGGAACTGTTCGGGCTGTGCGCTCGAGCTGAACAACGAGGTCGAAGGGCATCGAGCTCGGGCCCGCCGCCGGTCGTCGAAACCCAATCCTCCGACCTGCAGCGCCCCATCACGATTCTCAACCTTCCCGCCCGTTCTATCGCGGGAACTGCCTGCAGCGTGAAGGCATCCGCACCATTGGTGAACTCATTCAACGCTCCGAGGCCGACCTCCTCGACATCCGCAACTTTGGCGCGAAATCGATCGAGGATGTCAGGACGAGCTTCTCAAGCTCGACCTGCGCCTGAAAGATTCGCCCGCTGGTTTCGCGTCTCCAGCTTCGGCGGAGAGCTACACGATGCAGTTCAGCGACGACTCGCAGGGCCTGAGGCCCGCTTTTTCCTAGGAGACACTACTATGCCTAAGCTCACCAGGGCCCGCGCTCTGGGCGGCTCGCCCGCCCACCAGCGCCACATCATCGCGAACCTGTGCAAGGACCTCATCCGCCACGGGTGCGGTCACGACCACTCAGACTCGCGCGCAAGAGCCGTTCAGCCCCACATCGAGCGGCTCGATCTCGAAGGCCAAGCGCGGCGACACCTACAACCGCCGCCTCGCCCTTCGCGTCCTCCAAGACCGCAGAGCTCGCCACATCCCGTTCCGAGGAGCTCGGGTCCGAAGTTCGCCGAAGCGCAACGGCGGATTCACCCGCATCGTCAAGCTCGGCAACCGAAAAGGAGACAACGCGGCCCTCGCGCGCATCGAGCTCTGTGACCGAGAAGGTCTCGCCTAAGCAGTCCGCCGTTCGTCGAGGCTGAGAAGCCGCCAAGAAGGCTGCCGAGCCCATAAAGCTCGCGATGGAAGGCCGAGCAAGCGCCGACGCAGAGAAGGCCGGCGAAACCACGGCCGACGCCGTCGAATCAAGAGGCGATGGGGCCGCCAGGAAACTGCGGCCAAGACACGACGACTGCCCGGCCAAAGGTGCAGACGCCGAGGCGGAGAGACCGTGAGGCGCGCGAGCCCATCGCGCGAAACTAATCTGGAGCGTCATATGCACCCGCCGCTTTACGACAGACGGGCTCGGACAGCCTGCATCGGCCGCCGGACGTTGTTCTTCGTGCGACAGAAGAGGCTTCACAGCGACTTCAGAAGAAGTTTCCACTATCGAGAGTTCCACGGCGCCTCAGAAAAGATGCAAAGCATGCTGGCTATGGCGCGTGGAGGCCCGCTAGGGCTTGCACTGACGCCACCGCGTCGGACGGCGACGTCCCTGAAGTTCAGCGTGGAATGAGAAGGGATTCCTCATGGAGAACACGGTCACCGCGATCGTCTGCCCGGCTACACGGCCGAGGAAGAAAAACTCGTTATTCGATAACAAAGCTGGCGTTCCAGTGGGCGTCAGCCCGCATAGTTCGTGGTCCATGCCCGAAAATCGCGCTCTGGATCGTCGATTACGGCGTTGGGCACGCTCGGATGGGCGATGCTCGCCTTCATGCGCGGCGAAGAAGTCAATACGATCTGGTTCGTCGTCACCGCCCTATGCACATACGCCATCGCCTACCGCTTCTACGCGCTCTACGTTCAGCGCAAAATCATGCGGCCCGATGATTCAAACGCAACCCTGCCGAGCGCATCAACAATGCAAAAGACTTTCGATCCGACGCACAGAGTCGTCGCTGACGGTCACCATTTTGCCGCCATAGCGGGCGCCGGGCCCGCTCGTTGGCCCCGTCTTTGCTGCCCAAATGGGCTACCTCCTGAACGCTGTGGATCATCTTTCGGCGTATGCATCGCCGGGCGCCATTCAGGACATGCTCGTGCTCTTCTTTTCCATGCGAAGGGCGGGCGCTCCCTCGGCCAAATGGCACGCGACGAAATTGGACGCGTCGGCGGAACAGTCGCCATGGTCGTCGTCCTCGTCATGCTTATGATCGTTCTGGCCGTCCTCGCAATGGTGTGCGTCAACGCCCTCGCCGAATCTCCCTGGGGCGTGTTCTCCGTGGGCTGCACCATTCCCATCGCGCTGGGCATGGGCTTTGGCTGCGCCACATCCAGCCGGGGAAAGATCACCCAGGTGTCGGTGGTCGGACTGCACCCTCCTCGTCGTGGCGATTTTTCGCCGGGCAGGTGGGTCTGCCAGCACTGACTTCGGCAAAGGAGCACTTTGCATCGTCGCCAACCACCCTGGGTGTGGGCGATGATCATCTACGGCTTCTTCGCGGCCATTTTGCCCGTGTGGCTGCTTACTGACCCCCGCGACTACCTGTCGACCTTCATGAAGGTGGGGACGATCGTCATTCTGGCCGTGGGAATAGTGGTGGTCCGGCCGCTTGTGGAAATGCCAGCCGTCACCGAATTCGCCGGCAACACCGACGGTCCCGTCTTCGCCGGAACCCTCTTCCCATTCCTGTTCATCACCATCGCCTCGCGGCGCGCTATCGGGAATGCACGCCATGGTTTCCTCTGGCACCACGCCGAAAAATGGTTCAAAAAGGAGTCGCAAACCCGGATGATCGGCTACGGCGGAGCATGCTCATGGAATCCTTCGTGGCGATCATGGCTCTAGCTGCCGCGGCCTCGCTCAATCAGGGAATCTACTTCGGAATGAACACGTCCGCCGCGACCGTCGACAAGCTCGCCGGAACGCAGATCACCCAAACAACGAAAGATCGCGAAGAGATCACGTCGAAAGGCGTGGGCAACCTCGGGGTGACCGACGTCCACGGCAAAAAGTCGTTCCGCGGTGGAGTCGACGGACGACAAATGGAAACGAAAAGACGTACACGGGAGCCGACGCCCTCAAAGCAGGTCGCGAAGGACGTCGGCGAGCAGTCGATCGTCTCCCGAACCGGCGGGGCGCCCACTCTCGGTCGGCATGGCGCACATTCTGCCACCAGCTCGGCGGAGGATCGGGAATGATGGGCTTCTGGTACCACTTCGCCATCATGTTCGAGGCGTCTGTTCATCCTTTCCGCCGTCGACGCCGTCACCTCGCGTCGCCCGATTCAGGTCTCTGACGCTCTCGGGTAACCTGTTTCCGAAAGTTCAAAGACCCGTCGTGGCGTGCGGGAGCGTGGGGCGCCACCGCCGCCGTCGTCGCCGCCTGGGGCTCCCTGCTGCTTATGGGTGTACGGACCCCAGAGGTGGGATCCAAACCCTCGTTCCCGCTCTTCGGCATCGCCAATCAGCTCTGATAGCGGCTGTGGCCCTGCTGCTTGTAACCGTGATGGTTGTGCGGAAGGATATACGAAAATACGTGGATACCGCTCATACCCTTTCGTCTTTCGACACAGCCGTGACCTTTCACGGCGTCCTGGGCGAGAAGATATTCTCACCGATCCGAAGGTAGGGTACTGGCAGCAATGGCGCGACGCGCGCAAAGGCCCTTCCGGGTATTGAGCAGATCCGAAGATATGATCGAGACCGAAGCCGATCATACGCAACTACCTTTCAGTACAGGGAACGCTTTCAATCGTCTTCTCGTCGCCGTCGCGTTCGTCGTGGTCTGCGCCGCTGCGCGTGATGCAAGACGACTCGAGACGAGCGACGACGACGACGTCGGAGGATCCCTACGTCGAATCGAATTTCTTCGCCCCGACGGCGATGATCGCCACGCTGCCTGACAAGAAGCTGGTCAAGGAGGCCGCAATCGTAGGCGATCCGAACCTCATCTCCGGCGTGAAGAAGGACGGAAACGAGGACCGAAGCGACGGAAGCAAGGACCGGGCGGCGGAGGCGAAAGATGAGTGAGCGGCTGGATGCCGGTGAGGGGGCAACAGATGAGTGAGGCGGCGAGGCGGCGCGAGAACGCTGCGGCGCGCAAATAGGCCTGCGCGGCGCTACATGGCGGCGTGCGCTCGCGCGGCGTGCTTTTCCTGGCTGCGCGCGGGTTTGCCGCTTCCGCCTCGTTCTGGCGTGATCTCGACGGGGGAGTCGGCGTACGAGAAGTGAGCGGCGCGTCGCACGGCATCGGCGCGAGCACCCGGACTGCGAGCCGATGTCTGCCCGCGAAGTTCCGGCGAGCGCAGCGCGGCCGCAGAGGACGGCGCAGACGACGGGCCGCTGCCAGCGGCTCTGTTTCGGCGGCCGCTGTGCTCAGCTTGCCTCTTTCCGCTTCCGCTGCCTACATCGTCATTTCAGCCGCAAGCCAGCTGTTTGTTCCAGACGCGAGTATTGCCCGCCGTGTCTCAACCGCTCCTCGCATCTGACTGCGCCCGGAAAAGGCGTCTACTGCTCCTCCGTGGAGACGGCCACAGAAGCGGTTCATTCGGATGTTCTTTCTCGTAACGGCTCTTATACTCGTCGGACACCTTGAATCCTGGAGCGGGTTCGAAACAGTAGGTGGCTATGTTCTCGCCTTCGCCGCTCAGTGCCAGGCCAACCCAGTCGATTTCGACGTTGAGAAGGGTGATTGTGCCAACGCCCCTCATGGTGAAGGATTCTCCCGGGCGAGGTCGGCTGCCGCTGAGTCGTTTTTCGTCGAAGGGAAGCGTCATGTTCGAGCCGACGATCGCCGCTCGCTTTTGCCAGCGTTCAATGCGTATCTTTGCAGGCTGAGAACCATTTTCCGTTCCGGAATCAACATAAAACAGGCCGTCAGTGGCTTCTCGGCGGCCTCTGTAGCGGGCGCGCCTTTGCATGAAAGCGGACTGTGTTTCTTGGTGAAGAGAGCAAGCGGGCGTTCCGGAGTCGGCAGCTCATGTGTAACGAAACCCGAGAGGTAAATCAGACGCGCACCGATTATTGACGCCAGTAGCGTCACGGCAATGACGAAAACTAAAAGGACTCTCTTTCTTTGACTCATTGTCTTTCCTTCTCTTGGTCCCAGTGGGTGTCGAATCCGGGTGCAGGCGCGAATTCGAGGGTGGCGATCAGCCCAAGCTTCCGAGACTCAAATGGAATGACTATGGGATTGACATAAAGCAGCGTGAAGGTCCCGACGCCCGGGTGCGTGAGAGCCTCCCCAGCCTGAAGGTCGGAGCATACCGACAATTCCGCGGGGCGGTGCGTTGCATTCGGACTGTCTACTCGGATACCCCTCCCGCACTGTCGCCACTATCATCCCGTCGACGGCGCGGACGTTTTGAAACCGTGTACGCCGGATATGCATCCGTTCCGGGACGGAAAAGCGGAGACTGGAGAGCTCGGACGACCCTGCGTGCTCATCTCGGATAGCCCCCTCCTATGCTCATACTCACCAAGTCGCGCGAAAACTGTTTCCACGTCAGCTTGAACTCGGCCAAGTGTCGGGGCGGGAGTGATCGTGTGAATCATGGCTATGCAGGGTTGCGGTGACGGACTCCTTGCGTCGCGTCGGCGAGCACCACCACAACGTATGCATGTCCTTGAGGTATTCTCTACTTTTCTCCTGTGCCCGCTTTATCGTGATTTCGGATAATCTTTTCCTCCCTATTGGGTACATGAGCTCGCCGATGACGGGTGTGTGTGATTCTTGATGGCTTCGCCGGATGTTTTCACGTTCTTCGTCACTATAGGCGTCGCCGGATGCGGCTTCGTAAAACTTTTCTCCTGTAAACGGTCGAGTCCTTTCCAGTCATTTCCTCGTACGGCCGACGACAGGCGAAGAGATCAGTGGCGCCGAAGTATGTCGCCTCTGGTTCCACCAGGATACATCTGGCGTTAGAACCGAAACGAGGCCCAACGTACGTAACTGAAA